>Ga0193717_1000005_pt1 | contig 445656 bp, 486 predicted proteins | sample U2c2metaG_FD_145900 | JGI IMG/M metagenome (GOLD analysis project Ga0193717, IMG submission 145900) | Soil microbial communities from a riparian zone of the East river system, Colorado, United States - U2c2 | ecosystem: Environmental > Terrestrial > Soil > Riparian zone | place: USA: East...
CTACCCGCTGCAGAATTGTTTGTTCAGATGCTTCGATATAAGGCATAAGAAGCATGTAAATATACATGCCAACGGCTAGAAGAATAATTGACGCTTGGATCGTAAATAGGCTGCTGATAATCCATAGAACAACATTAGCAAGAAGCATGGCACGCACGGGGTTTTTACCAAGTCCTGTTTTAGCAATAATCAAGCCCCCGATAATAAAGCCAGTGCTGAGTAGCCCCCACAAGAATCCCCATACTTGAACTGGAACAAGCGATAGTCCATAGGCGTCCATAAGTGCCATAAATACTCCACCTAGGAAGTTATTGAACGTTGTAAATAGGATGAGCGCCATGAGACCGGGGACGCCACGAACAAGCTTGAACGTGCCTTTTAGATCTACTTTTTTTGATGGGGCAGGAGCACCCTCTACATGAACCACGCCTTTTTCTGGTACCTTTATAAACCAAAGGTGAATGATGGCCAATATTTGAATTGCGGCTGCAAGTAGTAATACATAGAACATTCCGTTTATAGCAACCAACACTCCGCTAATTACCGACGTTACTAAAAAGCCTACTCCGGATATCGTCCCAACTAGCCCATTAGCTTTGTCGCGACGATCTTCGGGGATTAAAATTGTTACCAGGGTTGGCATGGCGATATTGCGAATGTTTCCCGCAATAACGCCCACCATTAATAGTGTCACGAATACCCATAACATAACGCTAGACGGATCTTTGAAAACATCATGAGGTGTTGTCTGATAAATAGCAAAACAGATAAGATATAAAACAAAAGAAGCGGCGGTAGAAAGTAGCATCATCGTTTTCTTTTTATGATGATCCACTAGACTGCCAAACCAGATTCCTGTAAGTGCGGTCATAACTAAAAATATTCCGGCAATAATAGCAGTAGCGGCTACGGAGTTTGTTTGTAAGAAGGTATAGAACGTAATTGCAAACCATACGGTGTAGTCAATAACAGACACAAAAAGGGTATTACCAAGTAGTTGAAAGAATGTTTTCACCCGAGGTTCATGAATGTCAAGTTCGGTTGAATTCTTTTTTTCAGTTTTAGATTTTTTCATCAATAGCCTTATTATACATTTCCGAAACGTTTAAGTGCTCGTTCGTGAGCTTTTGCAGATTCTTCCTCGCGGTTTTTTGGGTCTGCATTTGTGACGAGTGAATCTAACAGCTTTTGTGCAGCCATCATAACGTCTTCAACTGCATGATTGAACGCATGTTCGTTAACCTGCGATGGGGTATTGTAGCCGGAAATCTTGCGCACAAATTGAAGGGCTGCACCGCGCACTTCGTCTTCGGTTGCGTTGGGTTCAAAATTAAATAACGGTTTGATATTCCGGCACATATTACCTCCTTGGGCTATTGGTCGTTTTCAACAAATTCTGCTAGGCGATCCCAGGTTTCGGAGAAGCCTTGTTCCATACCCATATCCGTGACAGCCTGTAGCTCTTCTGGCTTGTCATACTTTGTACGACTAACGAGACGTGCTTTGCCGTCTTCATCGTGGAACTCGAGCGTGGATACGCCGGTGGGCATCGAATCGTTAATATTACCATCGGCATCCGAGAATGAATCACGATACACGATCTTTTCAGGTTCATTGATTTCTTCGAATATCGCTTTGCCCCAAGATTCCTGGTTATAAAATTCACCTTGATTTTCGTCGACACATTTCATGCCGTAGAGCCAAACACCCTGTGGTCGGAACTCGAACGTTTTAATAGTCGTTTCCCAGCCATTTGGACCCCACCATTTAGCAAGTTGTTCTGGATTTGCAAATGCCTCCCATAGCCGCGTGCGAGGCGCATCAAAGACGCGTTCTGCAATAAATTCGTTTGTTTCTTTGTTTACGCTGATATTGTTCTTGTTCATTTGGTGTCCTCCATTATTAATTCTTCTAATGCGTCGAAACGCTGGCTCCATAAGGCTTCGTAGTGTTTTAAATACTGCGAAGCATCTTGAAACGCACTGGGTGATATATCCACGATCCGCTCCTTTCCACGCTTACGTTTCGTTATCAGGTGGGCGTTTTCTAAAACTTTAAGGTGTTTCGAGATAGCTGCGAAGGTAAGGTTGTAGGATTTTGCTATTTCTCCAACTGTTAATGGCGTGGTGGCGACGCGTTGCAGAATATCACGACGAGTAGGATCGGCAAGTGATCCAAAGATTGTGTCTAACTGTAATCTATATTCAACCATTTGGTTTAATGATAGAGCATAGTGAATACCGTGTCAAGAAAAATATACCGCAATAACATCTTTTACGTTATGTATCAGTGGTACTATTAGACCAGAAATGATTGACCTAGTTGAACCTACCAACCAGCTTTTAAATCAAAAAGCCAACATAGTGCTTGTTGACGACATTACTTTACCTGATGTTCAAGATACCATACGGCGTATGATCCAGCTTTCAGCAGGAAAGGGCCATGACGATGAGGACACGCGTCAAATGGTAGGGCTAGCGGCAGTTCAACTGGGTATCAACAAGCAAATCATAACAATTGATCTTTCAGCTGACGGCTCAAATAAAGAGCAAAAGTTACAAGCCATTATCAATCCTAAAATTACGTCTTATTCTGATGAAAAGGTAAATGGACGTGAAGGCTGTTGGTCTTGTGGGGACATCTGTGGCGCTGTTATGCGTTCTAAGGACGTTGTCCTGGAAGGCCTAGATCAAACAGGAAAACCGATCACATTACACCTGATGGGTTTTGTAGCTAGGATTGCCCAACATGAAGTAGATCACTTGCACGGAATTCGTTTCCCGGATCGTATCCCCCTAGACCAGCCAGGGCGGCTTCACTTAGTAAAACCGAGTGAGTTTGAAGAATACAGAAAAAACTGGAGAGACTGGTCCGTACTGTGTCCTCGAGAGAAGTGGGAAGAAATGAGATCAGGAGTTATGGTAAACTAAATATATAACCTACGCAAACACAAAAAGGATGAGATAAATGAATCAAGAAGAAGATAGTCAATTGCTTGCAAAGCGCGCACTTCAAGTGCAGCGGGGGGCAGCAAGAGCGGCTGTTTTAGGAGTTAACGATGGACTAGTGAGTGTTCTGTGCATCGTACTTGCTGTCGCGGGTGCCGGGTCGGCTGCTCATAACGTACTTTTGGCTGGATTCGCAGGTTTAATTGCCGGTGCAGTAAGCATGGCTGCAGGCGAGTGGATTTCCGTTAAAGCACAGGCAGAGTTATTCGGAGGTATCCTAAAAGATATCAGAAAGTTGATCCTCGAAGATCGAGAACTGTTAGTTAAGCAAGTCGAAGACGGTCTGTCTAAAAGTGGGCACGGCGACAAAACTGCCGAAACTGCGGCAAATGAAATCGCCGAAGATGATCGTCATTTGACGGAAGTCTATGCTAGGCAGGTCATGGGTTTTAATCCCGACGAGCTTGGTTCACCCTGGGTTGCCGCAATCTCTTCGTTCGCACTTTTTACGCTAGGCGCGCTTGCGCCACTTGCTCCGTGGTTCTTTCTTGAAGGATCAGTTGCGATATGGATATCGATCATTCTCACCTGCATAGGAGGGCTTATTGTAGGGGGTTATATTAGTACTTCAAGCGGCAAGTCTGTCGTATACGGAGCTCTGAGGCAATTAGGAATCATTGTTTTGGCATCGGTAGTCACGTATGGTGTTGGATACTTATTCGGCGTAAGCGTCAGCTAACCTCTTATGCTATAATTCAAGTGATATGAAGCCAACACCAAAACTAAATGTCAGCAAGGTTTTTCGCCGTACGCATGACCCGATTTGGCAGCTGCAATTTGGGGTAATTGTTATTATGGCTCTTCAGTTTTTGACAGGCGATGCGTTCTTACCGTATAACAAATTCATTATTATTGGGTTCGAGGCGGTGTTATTAGTTGCCCTAGCTATTGTGACAAGCGAAGGTTATAACCGGGTGTCTAGAGCTCGGCGATTGCTCGCGCTTGCTTTAATTGGTATCGTTGCCACAATCAATATTTTTTCACTTATTTTACTTGTAGATGCACTGACGTTTCAGCAAACAAGTAGTACCGATGGCCATACGTTATTATTAAGTGGTTTTACGATCTATGTAACGAATATTTTTATGTTTGCTTTGCTGTATTGGGAAATCGATGGTGGCGGACCGGATAAACGCGTTACCGAAGAAAAGGAACGAGATTTTGTATTTCCTCAGATGATCCACCCTAATATTAGTGGCCCTATGTGGCTACCGGGTTTTACGGATTATCTTTATCTCTCAACAACAAACGTAACGAACTTTGCGTCTGCGGACACTATCCCAATTTCACACAAGGCTAAGCTTTTGATGATGGTTCAGGCGCTTGTATCTGTCGTGACCGTTGTTCTCGTTGCTACTCGAGCTATTGGTATCCTTGACTCATAATCATTGTAAAAAATACATTCTTTTCACATATTTTCACGTCTTATACTAAAAACGTAAGAACTTTAGCGTTTATAAGGAGGTTAATCTATGCGGTTATCAACCAAAACACTGGCATCACTTCTACTTGTGACGGCAGTCGCGGCGACAGTGCCGGGTATCACTAAAATACCGGGAAGGAAGCGTCGGCATGGATCGCAGTTTGACCGGCTTCTACAACGTCACGATCGAAAAGGCGACTTGCGCGCTGAGATTCTAGGAATTAGTGCAGCGGATTTTAGGGCTAAGCAAAAAAAGCATTCATTTGATGAGATTACACGTGCGAGTGGTTTCTCTAGCCCTCGCGCTTTTCGTTTAGCGCTGTTAGGGAAGTTAAAAGAAGAACTTCATCAAAAGGGTTGGTCGTCTGGACGGATTGACAAGTTTGTCATAGCTAGACGTAACCGCGTAAGTTAAACCCGCTTATGGCAGACTAGCTGTATACTGGTACTATGACAATCCAGACTATTATTAAGCTACTTGCTGATGGTGCAGTTATTCCTATTATTGTCATTGCAGGATACGCATTACTATTTCGCGTACCAAAAGGTCATCGATATGAAGCGTATGTTCGGATTTTAATGGCGGGGCTTACGTCGTATCTTTTCGCAAAACTACTCGGGTCCATTTACCAGCCAAGTGGCGAGCGTCCATTCGAGATATTAGGTGTTGCGCCTGGTGCGTCGTATTTGAATAACCCTGGCTTTCCCTCGGACCATGCACTTTTTACAGCATTCCTGACACTGGCTGTTTGGTTTGAGACGCGTCAAAAAATCCTTAGTGTCATACTCGTCGTCCTAACACTTCTCGTTTGTGTTGGCAGGGTACTTGCACTCGTACACACTCCACTAGATGTTATCGGGGGGTTGTTGGTTGCTAGTGTCGGTGCACTTTGGTATTTGCAAGCCGATAGGGGCAAATCCGGCGCAGAAACTCGCGCTAAAAGCAAAAAGCTAGTACAATAACCTTATATTAAGGGAGTACTAAGATGAACGAAACACCAGTTGACGAAACACCATCGACATTTACATCGATGGCGATGCGAGATTTTATTTGGGTATTGCTGCTGGGTGCTGGGGCTGGACTGCTGGTATGGGGGTTGTCATATCTTTTGGACGTATACGTTTTTCAGGCGATCTTTTGTAAAGGTGACGTGACGGTTCAGTGTAGTGCCGCTCCTCAATACGGTGCTGCTACCGCTTCAATCGTGACGGCTATCTTGATGCTGTTAGGACTGGTTCGTTTGGGCGTGTACCGTCCGCTTCTGGTGGTGCTTGCGGTGACAATCAGCCTTTGGGGCTTGACGGAATTCCTTTTGGACGCGACATGGTATGTCAGTGCACTTTGGACGATACTTTTATATGCACTTGCATATGCTGTATTCACTTGGATTTCACGGGTTCGAATGTTTTGGCTGGCGGTCATTATATCTTTCGGGCTACTCCTTGTGATGCGATTTCTCATGACAAGCTAATGCTATACTAAAGCATATGGAACAAACAATTCTGATTATTTTACTTGTCGTTATTATTATCGCAATCGCGGCTTTTGCATTTACGCTAAATCAACGGCTTCGCGAAATCAAAAACAGTAGTGCGGTTGAGCTCATGAAGACCGATGTAACCGAACTTACGCGTACAATTGCTAACTTACAGCAGAACATGGGCGCTACGCTTGAACGCAGTAATATGGCCGTCCAGACATCTGTCCAAAAACAACTGGGTGAAAGTGCAAAGCTGGTCGCCGATGTAACGCATAGACTTGCAAAACTCGATGAAACTAATCGCCGGGTTGTTGATGTGGCTGACGAGTTAAGAACTTTGCAAAATGTTTTGCAAAACCCAAAACAGCGCGGTGTGTTTGGTGAATATTATTTGCAGTCCGTTTTGGAAAACGTCATGTCTCCGGCGCAGTTTCAGATGCAGTATAAGTTTAATGACGGCGAGATTGTCGACGCGGTAATTTTTCTAGAAAAAGGCCAAATTCTTCCAATCGACAGTAAATTCAGCCTTGAGAATTACAATCGTATGATTGAAGCAACCGACAAGCTTGAACGTGAGCGTTTGTTGCTAAAAGTAAAAGCAGACCTAAAAGCGCGCATTGACGAGACGAGCAAATATATTCGTCCGAGTGAGAAAACGATGGATTTTTCATTCATGTTTATTCCCAGCGAATCGCTGTATTATGATCTACTCATCAGCAATGTAGGTGTTGGCGGGAGTTCTCGCAATTTGATTGAATATGCCTTTCGGGATAAGAAAGTCATCATTGTCAGCCCTACGAGTTTTATGGCGTATCTGCAGACAGTTTTGCAAGGACTTCGTAGTTTGCAGATTGAAGAACAAGCCAAAGATATTCAGATACGCGTAGGTAAGCTGGGGCTGCATATCGGTAAGTTTGAAGAGTATATGCAAAAGCTTGGCGCATCACTAGGCACAACGGTTAATCACTACAATAGCGCCCATAAAGAGCTAGGCAAGATAGATAAAGATGTCGTTAAGATCGCAGGCAATGATTCGAATGTCGACGCGCTTTTATTAGACCGCCCGCACAAAGACGACGAATACTAAAAAACACCCCGCTAGCTAGCGGGGTGTTTTTGCGTAACGAGAAACTTAAGCTTCTTCGGTACTTGTCTTTAGGACGTCCTGCAGGAAGAATCCAGCAACACCACCGATGAGTGGGGCAACGATATAAATAGCAACTGACCACCATTTAAAATCAGACCAGTCAAAGGCACTTAGTGTAAAGGCAACTGCTGGGTTAACAACAGCGTTTCCACCAACATATCCTGCAGCAACACTGGCGATAACTAGGGCGCTAAATAGGCCTAGACCAACAGTAAATGCGGCTGCGATACGTTCTTTGTTTTCGCGTAGTGCACTTGCAACAGCAAATCCAAGAACGCTAGCACCAAGTAGTTCTGCAAAGAACAAGAACCATTCTTTTCCGTCTACGAGTTTTGCAACCTCGAATAGTGTTGCTGCTTGTTGGCCATATGCGGCTGCGTCTGCTGATAGCTTTGGAGCACCACCAATGAAGGCGCTAATGATACCAAGTGCAGCAAGACCACCGAGGACCTGCGCAACAAGGTAAGCCGCGGCTCGCATGCCTGTGATACGACGTGTTGCCCATGCACCTACGGTGACAAGAGGGTTAACGTGTGCACCTGACATCGCACCAACGGCAAGTACAATACCAATTAGGGCGAAACCAACGTATAGTGGGTTGCCTTGTGTTAGTAATGCGACACTTGCTAGTAGGAACGTGCCGATGAATTCGGCAATCATTGCTGCTGCTAGAGGCACGTTGAAACGCGCACGCTTATTAGCCGTAGAACTAGTTGTTGGACGTGATTCAACAGCTTTTACGGTTGTTACTTTTGTCGCTGCAGACGACTTGTTTGCAGCCGACTTTTTCTTTGCTGACGACGCAGCGGATTTAGTAGCCATGTTATTTCCCTCCTTATAGTGAAATATGGGGTTAGTATAACATATTCTACTGACAATAAACACGAGTGCTATAATGAGAGCATGGCATTATTTGTAAATCAAAATAGCAATCGCACTAAATTACAGGAACGGTTAGCGGCTGAGCTAACGGAAAAAGCAAAGCAAAAAGCTAAAATGGAAGCTGTTGATCGACCTGATGGCGTGTCCGACTCTAACTATTTAAAAGATACTAAAACAACCACAAGCCTTGCATGGGTTTGGATCGTTATTGTCATTATTGTCGTAGGTCTGATGGTCTGGTTAATGACTAGACCCAACTAATTTGAACTCTCATAAGGACTTTGACATAATAGATAATATGAAACAATTTTTATCAAAACCACTTTATTTAATATCCGCTGGCATTATAGTAATTGTCATTATTTTAGGCGTAACATTAAGTGTCAAAAATGCTAATGACCAGGCTAGTGTCAAGAAGGCTGATGAAATTGCAGCCACTTACCAACCTGACATAACGGACTATAGTAAATTAGCAAATGAAGAAATTAAGACGCAGATAGCAAAAGTTAATTCTGAGCAAACTGCAAAGGAATTTGCTAACGTCGTAACCGCAAAAATAAAAGCAATACCAGCATTAGATTCAGTTAATGTATATGGTGCTGAGCATTCTGAAGCATATAAAAAAGCGGCTGCATCGAAAGATCAATTAACAGCTTTATATCAGGATTTAGCCAAATATGCCGGTGGAGAGCTAGCTATAACCTATGCATTTGCCGACTCAGTTCAGGGCTTATTGAATATGAAAGTCAATGACTATATCGGTGGTGGGGCTGTCATGGACGGTTCGCCAGTACGTGAAAAGCTTATCCCGGCTTATCAAGCTGCTCTTGATAAATTTAAAAATGTCCAGGTGCCAAAGGGACAAGAAGAGCTTGCTAAGAACACGACTACAACCTATACGAATTTTATTGTAGCGGCAAACGATGCAGCTAAAAAGCTAGATGCGCATGAGTCGTTCTCATTTGATTTTTCTGAACAATTTGCAACGCTTCAGAATCAATTAAATACATTAAAAACAACTACTCAAGCTAACTTTATGACTGCCGTTCAAAAAGCGACAAAATAAACCAGTAGAAAATCTAACGGCCAAAAGCTATACTTAGGAACAGATGACAACATTTGCTGAAATTACCGCTGCGCGAGATTTACTTCTTGAACGAATGCAAACACCCGAACTAAGGGCGAATGTTTTACGCGGGCCAGAACTCAAGAAGCTTTTTGGAGCAATCAGAGACCAGTCAGCTGAAACCCGTGCTGAATTTGGACAAGCAGTCAACCAATTGCGACTCGAAATTGAAGCAAAACTCCAAGAATATGAGAGTCAAGATGAAGAGGTTGAGACACTTGACGTAACCGCACCATGGGATGTGAACACAAAAACACCCAAGCTTTTACCGACAGAAACAGGAACGCAGCATCCCCTTACCCGGGAACTAGAAAATGTTATTAATATTTTTACGCGTATGGGATTTGAGGCGGTTGAATCCCGCCAGCTTGACGATGATTATCATATGTTCGAATCGCTTAACTTCCCCGAAAACCACCCGGCACGCGACGGCTACGATACATTCCGTACTGAAGAGGGTTTCATTCCACCAGCACACACCAGTACTATGCAAAATCGAATTCTAAAAGAGGGTCGCGAAAAATTAGAGGCTGGCGGTAACATTGCGGCAATTAGTTATGGCCGTGTATTTCGTAACGAAGATGTCGACGCGACACATGAACATACGTTCTACCAATGCGAAGGCGTGTTTGTGAGCGACGATGCAACGCTTGGACAAATGCTCGGAACACTTCGAAGTTTCTTCGAGGTATATTACGGACAAAAGTTGAAGATTAAAACTCAGCCAGGTTATTTTCCGTTCGTCGAACCCGGGCTTGAATTTTTAATCGAACGACCAGCAGCGCTTGGCGGCAAACCTGGCGAATGGCTAGAAATGCTTGGATGTGGCATGATTCACCCGAATGTTCTAAAAATGGCAGATATTGACCCGCAGAAATATCGTGGTTTTGCATGGGGCGGCGGCATTGATCGTCTAGTCATGCTGAAATACGGCATAGAAGACGTCCGTCATTTTGAATCAGGAAAATTGGCATTCCTAAGGAAATTCGTATGAACAATGAACAGATAGAAGCGATTATTCGTGAGTATATTCCTCAGATTATTCATATGTCGCTTGCAACGGTTGAAGACAATAAGCCATGGGTTTGTGAAGTACATTTTTCATATGACGATGAACTTAATTTATATTTCATGTCGAGTACAAAAACCCGCCACGCACAGGAAATTGCGAAAAATCCACACGTTGCTGGAAATATTGTTACGCAGCATCACAAAAACCAAAAAGTTCGCTGTGTAGATTTTGAGGGCATAGCGGAAATACTAAGTAGCGCGGATGCGGAACAAATCGCATACCCCGCGTACGTTAAAAGGTATGGTGAGTCAGAAGGCCTGTTAAACGAAATTCGAAAAGATGGCGACGCACGATTCTTTAAGATCAGTGTGAAAGATTTTTATCTTTTTGATAGTTACGGCGAAGGCCGGGCCAAACATCATCTTCCATGGCATAGCGAGGAGCAATCATGATAGTTTCAATTAATTGGCTGAAAAAATTTACTGAAATTAACATGCCGAATGACGAACTTGCGACGTTAATCGGTGCGCGTTTAGTTGAAATCGAAGAGATCATTGATCTTGAAGAAAAATACAAAGACATAGTGATTGCGCGTGTTGCTGAGTGTGTAAAATTAGAAGGATCTGACCATCTAAATGTGACAAAACTTGATGATGGCGGTGCGGCTAAGGATGTTGAGCGCGATGAAAACGGACTAGTTCAGGTTGTTTGCGGTGCGCCGAATATTCGATCAGGTCTTTTGGTTGCGTGGCTTCCGCCTAACTCGGTCGTTCCCGATACGTTCGGCACGAAAGACCCTTTTGTTTTAGGCAGTCGTAACCTCCGGGGAGTGATGAGTAATGGAATGGTCGCAAGTAGTAAAGAACTAGGCCTCTCTGATGATCACGAAGGTATTCTAGAAATAACCGTTGATGCCCAACCGGGTAGCAAGTTTGCGGATGTATACGAACTTAATGACAGTCTTTTAGATATTGAAAATAAATCACTCACACATCGTCCGGATACATTCGGTATTATTGGGTTTGCCCGCGAAGTTGCCGGAATTACCGGCCTGCCGTTCGAAACGCCCGACTGGCTAGCGAATACAAAACCCGAACTGAATGCCGACCAAGAAAATACATACGATCTGTCAGTTGCTATAGATAATCCAGAATTGTCTGCTCGTTATCAAGCAATATTACTAACGGGTGCTGACGCGAAAAAACAGTCACCACTTGAAGTTCAGTCTTATCTTACGCGCGTCGGCGTACGACCTATAAATGCTGTAGTAGACGTAACGAATTACCTGATGATGCTTACCGGACAACCACTCCATGCGTTTGACTACGATAAAGTTGTTGCAGTGTCTGGCGGCAAGGCAGATATTCATGTGCGTGCAGGACACCACAAGGAAACACTGGAACTGTTAGATGGACGGGTTATTGAGCTTGCGCCAGAAGATATTGTTATTGCTGCAGGTGAAACGGCTATTGGCCTAGCTGGTGCGATGGGTGGTAAATCAACAGAAATCGATGAAAATACGAAAACAATTATTTTAGAGAGTGCAACGTTCAACTTGTATAACCTGCGTGCAACGCAAATGCGCCACGGCATTTTTAGTGAAGCTATTACGCGTTTTACGAAAGGCCAACCAGCCGAACTTACCGCACCAGTCCTCGCAAGAGCAGTTGAATTAATGGGCGAATACACCAGTGCTAAATTAGCGAGCGGCGTCTTCGAGGCATATCCGGGTAAGGTTGAACCTCAAACTATCGACATAACTGCAGCGAAAGTGAATGCCGTTCTAGGTACAAACTATACGATCGAAGATATGGCGGACAGCCTAAAGAACGTTGAGTTTAATATAACAATGACCGATGAGAACGACGGAACTCTTCATATCGAAGCGCCTTATTGGCGCGCGGATATACATATTGACGAGGATGTTATCGAAGAAATTGGCCGGCTCAATGGGTTTGACTCGATTACTCCTACGCTTGCAGAGCGTGACTTTACTGCCATTATGCCAACTGACTTTGACGAGCTTCGCTCGCAAGTTCGTAAAGTATTAGTACGGGCAGGTGCTAACGAAGTGCTGACATATAGTTTCGTGCATGGCAAAGTTTTAACAAACGCCGGGCAAAAAACAGAGGACTCATATCGGCTTACCAACTCTATAAGTCCTGAACTGCAGTATTATCGTCAAACATTAACACCAAGCTTATTAGGATTAGTACATTCAAACATTAAGGGTGGCTATAATGAACTTGCCGTATTCGAACTGAATAAAACACATAATAAAGTCCATGGATTGAATGACGAAGGCGTTCCAGGTGAGCTTAATATGTTGTCGCTTGTCATTTCGCATAAAAAAGCAAGTCAAGGCGCACCGTTTTACGCAGCTAAAAAAATGCTGGACTTTCTCGCTCATTCGTTAGGGCTGGAACTTATATATGAAACGATAGTCAACAATCCTGGCTATCCGGTCACTGCTCCATTTGAACATCGTCGTTCGGCTACTGTACGCGACGCAGCATCCGGTGTATTTTTAGGCGTTGCGGGCGAATATAAACGGACTGTTACTAAGAATTTTAAGCTCCCTGAATATACGGGTGGTTTTGAAATCGAAACAGAGGCGTTGCTTACTGCAATTCAGAAAAATGGCCGATCGTATACGCCGCTAAGCCGCTACCCGTCAACGGAACGCGATATATGTTTCCAAGTTAAAAAAGAAATTACCTATAGCCAGATAGTCACAGCAGTTCAAAAAAGTCTTACGGAAAGTGGTCTGGAATTTAATGTTTCACCGGTAGATATCTACACTCCGGATACTGGCGAGACTAAAAATATCACCATTCGTATCGGTCTTACGTCGCACGCTAAAACACTGACGGGTGATGAAGTTACTGCGGTAATTGATAAAGTTATAACGGTTACTACCCAAGCAACCGACGCAACCGTTATTTAACCATTTATCAAACACCGTAAAACGTGTATTATGAGGGCAAGTGGTTATGCTTATGTCTGAAAGAAATCTAGGGTGAATAAAAAAATACAAGTCTTGCTGCTATTAGTGGCGATAGCGGGACTTGTAGGTATCATTACCGTTGTATTGCAGGGTCATAATATTGCCGTTCTAAATCCCCAAGGAACGATTGCGAACAAAGAACGAGATTTGATTATTTTTACAACCGTTCTAGGTCTTGCTGTAGTCATTCCTGTTTTTATTATGCTGTTTGGGATTGCATGGAAATATCGTGAAAGCAATACCAAAGCAAACACAAAATATTCACCGGACTGGGATGGTAGTCGTCTTTACGAAACAATTTGGTGGGGTGTGCCATGTGTGATTATGCTTGTCTTGGGAGTTGTCATATGGCAATCTAGCCATGAGCTCGATCCCTATAAGAAGCTGGAGTCGAACGTAAAACCTATACGAGTACAAGTCGTCGCCCTACAGTGGAAGTGGCTTTTTATTTACCCAGAGCAGAAGATAGCAAGTGTTAACCTTGTGCAGTTCCCTGAAGACACACCTGTTAATTTTGAGATAACAGCAGACGCTCCAATGAATTCTTTTTGGATTCCAAGCCTTGGCGGGCAAGTATACGCGATGACGGGTATGACAACCAAGTTGCATTTGCAAGCTGATAATATAGGAAGTTACAATGGCTCTTCGGCAAATATTAGCGGAGAAGGGTTCGCTGGTATGAGGTTTATTGCCAAAGCTACTTCGCAGGCTGATTTTGACACGTGGGTACGCTCTAACCAGAACAGCTCAACAGGTTTAGGTATGACTGAATATAGTAAGTTGGCCACGCCAAGCAAGGACGTCCCAGCAGCGACCTATTCGCTAAAGCAGGCTGACCTGTATGATAAGATAGTCATGAAATACATGACTCCCGAGGGTGGAAATGAGACAATGGATCATGAACAGATGAATATGGAGATGCACTAAATGTTTGGACGATTAACCCTTGATGCATTACCAAGCGATCCGATAACAATTGGCGGAGTTGTCATGATGACGCTCGGCGGCCTGACGGTTGTCGCAGCACTCTTTTATTTTAAACGCTGGACATGGCTATGGAAAGAATGGCTGACATCACTTGATCCTAAACGGATCGGCATTATGTATATTGTCATTGCTGCACTAATGCTTCTTCGAGGTGTTGCCGATGCTCTAATGATACGTACACAACAGGCGCTTTCAAGTGGTGACGCGCATGGAATTGTGTCGTCGGATTTCTTCCAACAAGTATTCTCGGCCCATGGAACGATCATGATCTTTTTTGTAGCGATGGGATTTATATTTGGTCTATTAAACCTGATCGTACCGCTTCAGATAGGGTCGCGCGACGTAGCGTTTCCGTTTCTTAACTCAGTAAGTTTTTGGCTTTTTGCAGCCGGATTCATTTTGATTAATATATCGCTTGCAGTGGGCGAGTTCTCTGCCGCGGGGTGGCTAGCGTACCCGCCGCTTTCGGAAGTTGAATATAGTCCGGGCGTCGGGGTCGACTATTGGATATGGGCCTTACAGATTGCCGGTGTCGGAAGTTTGTTATCAGGAATCAACTTTATCGTGACTATCCTAAAGATGCGCGCTCCCGGTATGACACTTATGAAAATGCCAATATTTATCTGGAGCGTACTGGGGAGCATGACTCTTGTGATTTTTGCGTTTCCAATTTTGACCGCTACGCTCGGTATGCTATCACTGGATAGGCTTTTTGACATGCACTTCTTTACATCGGACGGTGGAGGAAATCCAATGATGTACATTAACCTCATATGGGCATGGGGTCATCCTGAAGTATATATTTTAATACTGCCAGCGTTCGGTATTTTTTCAGAAGTCGTACCAGCATTCTCAGGCAAAAGATTATTTGGTTACAAATCAATGGTATGGGCCATTTGGGCGATCGTATTTCTTTCATTTACCGTATGGCTGCATCACTTCTTTACGATGGGGGCAGGAGCGAACGTAAACGCGTTCTTTGGTATTATGACGATGGTTATTGCTATTCCGACAGGAGTAAAAGTATTCAACTGGATATTTACGATGTATCGGGGGCGAATTAGGTTTACGACGCCGATGCTGTGGTTTATGGGTTTTGTGGTTACCTTTACGCTTGGTGGCGTTGCGGGCGTACTCATGTCAGTACCTGCAATCGACTTCCAGGTCCATAACAGCCTATTCCTCGTTGCTCATTTCCATACCATGATTATTGGTGGAGTTATATTCGGTATATTTTCTGGGTTTACGTACTGGTTTCCTAAATTTGCCGGCTTTAGACTTAACGAGACGCTTGGCAAGTATGCATTCTGGTGCTGGCTAATTGGCTTTTTGACGGCGTTTGTTCCGCTCTATATCCTTGGGTTTATGGGTGCGACACGCCGGCTTGATCATTACGATGCATCGATGGGTTGGCAGGGATTGTTCGTCGTTGCAGGGCTTGGCGTGATGCTTATTTGTCTAGGAATTGCCTTCCAGCTTTTACAGATTGTCGTCAGCGTTATTCAACGAAAAAAGAACTTGGATACAACCGGTGACCCATGGAACGGACGAACTCTTGAATGGGCTACTTCGTCGCCTCCACCTGAATATAACTTCGCCAGGATACCTGCCGCTACTGAGCGTGATGCATTCTGGGCATTCAAACAGCATCGTCCGCAAGGAGCGAAACTGCCGTACCAAGACATTATTGTTCCTAAAAATACTTCAATCGGAATTTTCATTGCAATGTTTGCATTTATGATTGGCTTTGGCGCAATATGGCATATGGCATGGCTAGCGATTGTCGGGCTTGCCGGTGTTATTATTTCGCTTATCGTACGATTATCGACTGACGACACCGAACGAACGATACCAGCTTCAGAAGTAGCGAGAATAGAGGATAAAGGATATCTAGTATGACAAAATCTGAAGTAGCTCAAACTGAACCACTCGTAAAACAGAATTCAAAAACCATGCTGGGATTTTGGATATACTTAATGACAGACTGCGTGTTATTCGCGAGTCTTTTTGCAACATACGCGGTGCTACAGGGAAGCACTTTTGGCGGACCATCCGGTAAAGAATTGTTTGACTTGCCGTTTGTCCTTATTGAAACCCTTCTGCTTTTGACAAGTAGTTTCACGGTTGGTCTTGCAATGCTTGGATTGCATCAGCGCAGCCGCAAACAAGTACTTGTTTGGCTTGCGGTTACGTTTGTACTTGGCGTGTCTTTCCTCGTCATGGAACTAACCGAATTTGCGACACTAGCGGGTGAAGGTAATAGCTGGTCGCGGAGTGGATTTTTATCAGCATTCTTTACGCTGGTAGGTACGCACGGACTCCACATTGCCACCGGATTATTATGGATGGTAGTCGCAGGCTATCAGATACTGACACGCGGATTAACGGAATCAATTTCACGCCGTCTGACGCTACTGAGTCTGTTTTGGCACTTCCTGGATATTATTTGGATCTTTATCTTTACAATCGTTTATTTGATGGGAGTGATTTAGTATGGAACGATCCAACCAATCTCGTGTGATGTCATATGTCGTAGGTTTTGTATCGTCGATCGTACTCACCTTTGTAGCGTATATCCTTGTTGTTAATCATGTTCTGTCCGGTGTTGGTTTGGTGGCGGTAATCGTTGGGCTGGCGATCATACAACTTTTTGTCCAGCTCTTTTTCTTCCTTCACCTGGGCAACGAAGCAAAGCCTCGCTGGAACTTAATGGCGCTTTTATTCGCAGCCATGGTTGTCGTTATTGTCGTGTTTGGTTCGCTTTGGATTATGAATAATCTAAACTACAATATGATGACTGATATGAACAGCGAAACAGACTTACAGGATCAGAAGGGTTTCTAGGGATTCATGACTCGTTCCGTAATTAAGACATACTATTCGTTAACGAAGCCCGGAGTACTGTATGGTAATGCCTTAACGGCTGCTGCTGGGTTTTTACTCGCAAGCAAGGGCAATATTGATTTTTGGCTTTTTATCGCGCTATGCGTAGGGAGTACTTTGATTATTGCCTCGGCCTGTGTGCTAAATAACTATCTTGACCAGGATATAGACAGTAAAATGGCGAGAACAAAGAAACGGGCGCTTGTTCAAGGTGAAATCAAGGGTCGAAATGCGGTTATATTCTCTATTGTTCTTGGCTTGGTCGGCGTTGCTATACTTCTTGCGTGGACGAATTTGCTTGTTGTTTTGATCGGCATCGGTGGCTTTATCGTTTACGTTGTTCTGTATGGAATGTTATCGAAGCGTCTCTCGATACACGGAACATTAGTAGGAAGTGTCTCGGGTGCTGCGCCAATTCTTGCAGGATATTGCGCGGTGACAGGTACGGTTGATGTCGGAGCAATACTAGTTTTCTTGATTCTTTTCTTGTGGCAGATGCCTGAATTTTATTCAATTGCTGTATATCGTCAAAAAGAATATGCGGCAGCAGGTGTGCCGGTTATGTCCGTCGTCAAAGGTATTAAAAACACCAAAATACAGATATTTATCTATACGGTCCTATTCGTCATTGCAACGCTTCTCCTGCCGGTATTCGGTATAACGGGTTACCCTTACCTGATAGTAATGGGCGTACTGGGAGTCTATTGGATATGGTTAGGGCTAAAAGGATTATCAGCACGCGATAGTGATGCCTGGGCTCGTAAAATGTTTAGATTTTCACTTATAATTCTACTTGTATTTTGTGGGCTTATATCTGTAGACGCTTGGTTACCATAAGTGTTATACTTTTGACATGATAGTCATTCTTCACGTAATAATTGCTCTTGCTAGCATTGCCCATATTACCTATACGTATACGCGTCCCGCGCGTAAACAGCTGTATGCAAGTTACGGGCTAGTCGGCCTCACGCTTTCAAGTGGAATTTTCCTTGTCGTGGCTTCGCCATCGCATATGATTGAGGCATGTACGGTCGGACTTGTATACCTAGGGGTTATGACGCTTGGGATTGTTGCTACGAACGTTAAACTAGCACGAGTAAAAAGTACTAACTTCTAAATAAAAAGGCTCGTTCTATGAATATTACAATTGTCGGTGGTGGGTTTGGAGGAGTAAAGACTGCTCTAGAGCTTGCCGAGGATAAATCCAATCAGATCACTCTTATTACCGATAAGCCTGATTTTCAATATTATCCTGCGCTCTATAGTGCCGCAACGGGCCATAGCCACCTTGAATCTTGGGTACCGTTAGGGACAATTTTTGCTGGAAAACATAATGTGCATGTTCATATTGATTCAATTGAGTCTATTGATCCAAAAGCAAAGACCCTCAAGGGTGATTCCGGCGTTGTTTACGATTATGAGCGCTGCATTTTGGCACTGGGTACGGTAACGACTTACTTTGGTATTAAAGGCCTAGAAACCTATGCGTATGGAATTAAATCAGCTCCAGAAATTAAGAGACTAAAGCAACATGTATACGTTGATATTGCGGAAAACCATACAACGGACAAGCATTATATTATTGTTGGCGCTGGGCCAACAGGTGTTGAGCTTGCTGCAGCACTTGGGTCATATCTTGCGCGCATGTGTGAACATTACGGAATTGAAAAACCTGATCTTAAAATTGATTTAATTGAAGCGGCTCCACGAATTTTACCTAGAATGAGCGAAAAATCGAGCAAAAAGGTACAAAAACGACTTGAAAAACTAGGGGTGAATGTTCAGACAGGCAAGACTGTCGAAGCAGCCTCGGCTGACGATCTGACAGTGAGCGGCAACTCGATCAATAGCCGTACGATTATTTGGACATCCGGTGTAGCTAATCACCCATTCTACAAAAACAATGCTGAACATTTTGAATTTGCAAAAAATGGTCGCATTGTCGTAGACAAATACATGCAGGCGGGTAAAAACATTTATGTTATTGGTGATAATGCTGCCACACCATATACGGGTCTTGCGCAAACGGCGCTTCACGATGCGATGTTTGTGTCTGGCAATTTAAAACGCCAAGCAAAACATAAGAAACCACGGACGTATAAGGCGGTCATGCCGCCTGTTGTTGTGCCTGTCGGCGAAAATTGGGCTGTCTTTGAATGGCACGGGCTAAGACTGTATGGATGGATGGCATCTTTGCTGCGTAGAGCAGCTGACATTATTGGCTATAGTGACATGTTACCTTTGGGTCAAGCATTGGGCGTATGGCGTGCTTCCACTATTATGGAAGACGATTACTTTACACCAACCTCACCTGGAAAATAGCCCTCGAAACAAAAAGCTTATTTTGATATACTAAAGCGAGTAAATCAAAGAGGGAAATGAGTTTATATGGCGACACCAAAAAGTCAGCGTATTGGTATTTGGATTATTGCGATCGTAATGCTAGTCGGGACAATCGGATCTTTTGCGGTAATGATCCTAGGGACTAACAATAATAGTGCTGATCAAGCAAACATCAAACAATTAACAGATGCATATCAAAAAGACTATACGGCTTACCAAGCCAAGGTGAATGATCAAGCAACGCAGCTTTCGGCTAAATATTTTACCGAATTTAACCAGTATGCAACGCAACCGGCTGTGTTCGATAGAGACAGCGTAAAAACGCTTACAACGACCGACTTGAAAGTTGGCGATGGAGATGTACTTGGCAAAGATGCTACGTTTACAGCCTATTATCTTGGCTGGACACCAAACGGCAAGGTTTTTGACGGTTCGATTGACGGTACTAAACTAAAAGCGCCATTTACCGCTTCTGCCGGAGGTGTTATTGCAGGATGGACCAAAGGTGTTGAAGGTATGAAAATCGGAGGTGTTCGCGAGCTAACTATTCCGTCAGAAGATGCTTACGGTGAAAAGGGCAATGGAGATTCCATTCCTCCAAATACGCCGTTGAAGTTTATCATTATGGTTATTCCTACTCCGGAAACCATTCCCCAACCTGAAATGCCTCAAGCATTACTAGATTACTACAGCAAGAATGCGAGCTAATGCTATACTAGGTATAGTAAAGGAAATTCTATGGACGATAAGATTAGAGATGTAGTTATGATTGGTGCAGGTCCAAGCGCGCTATCGGCTGCTATTTATACGACACGTGAAGACATCGATACGGTTTTATATGAAAAAGCGGTTATCGGTGGACTTGCCGCGGTCACTGATAAGGTAGATAACTACCCTGGTTTTCCTGATGGCGTTGAAGGTTTGGTTTTGGCTGAGCAGCTAGAAAAACAAGCCGAACGATTCGGCGCGAATATCGAATTTGGCGACGTGTCAGAGGTTCGTGACGATGGAGATGTGAAAACGGTTGTCGTGGACGGAGCCGAAGTCAAAGCCAAAACGGTCCTAATTGCAACAGGAAGCGATTATAACAAGCTTGGAATTCCCGGTGAATTAGAATACTATGGCCGCGGCGTGCACTACTGTGCGACATGTGACGGCGCATTGTATCGCGACAGGCCACTAGTCGTCGTGGGCGGCGGCAACTCAGGCGTACAGGAGGCTCTATTTCTAACTCGCTACACCAGTCACATTGACCTTTTAGTCCGAAGTACGGTAAAGGCAAGCGAAGTGTTGCAGCATGAACTAAAAAAAGCTGCCGACGAGGGTAAGATCACTATCCATCTTCAGACTACAGCAACGGAGATTGTTGCAGATGATGGAAAAATAATTACAAAGGTAGAAGGTATCAAAGAAGGCAAGCCTACGACATTCGCGACTGATGGAGTCTTTGTTTTTGTGGGTCTAAAACCTAATACGCAGTTCTTAAAAGACAGTAATATCGAACTAGACGAGCAAGGACTAATTAAAACAAATGCTCATCTAGAAACGACAATGCCAGGAGTTTTCGCAAGCGGCGATGTTCGTAGCGGCGCAACAATGCAAATTGCCAGTGCGGTTGGCGAAGGCGCTACGGCAGCCCTTAGCATTCGTGAATATCTTGATAAGCAAAAACAACAAGCTATTTAGGCTTGTCGGTATTTCGCTCAACTTCTTTTAGTATGTCGCCAGGTCGGTCGGTAACAACACCGTCGATACCTTGCTGGGCTAGCATGAGCGCCGTCCGAGGCCTATTAACGGTGTAGGCATAGACAAATAGCTTTGCTCGTTTTGCGATTTCAAGCGCAAAGGCATTGATGTAAAGGCGATGAAAGCCGACGGCGGTCAGCCGGAGTCTTCGGTGGTAAGCAATGAATAAAAATGGATTCTCACTATGGAGCAGTGCTAAGCTTGCATCTTTACTGATGTTTCGGACGGCTTGTAACTCGCTGCCTCGAAATGATGAAATAAGGACATTGTCCCATCGCTTTGCTGACTTGGCGTAGCTTTTTGCGAGCAGTTCCGCGACTACTTTGCCCGTACCGCGGCCTTTAAGCTCAATATTAAGCAAAATAACGCCAAAAAACTCATCTAACACCTTAAATAAAGGAGTAATCGGAAGTTTTTCGGTGCGTTTTACGAGTTCTTCTAGGGTCAGGCGGCTAATGATCGATGGGTCGCGGTGTGTTCGGAGCGTGTGAAAATCATGCACGACGACAGGTATTTTATCCTTGGTGAGCCGAACGTCAAATTCTAAAATATCGGCGCCTGCCTCTAACCCGGCCCGCAAAGCTTCAAGGCTGTTTTCGCGCGCAAGTCCTGCCGCACCCCGGTGTCCGATTATTAACATAATTGCTCTTAGTATAGCAAATTTGTTACAATGAAGTGTAGTCAAATAACGGAGGCATACATGGCTGATTTTAACCAGATTCTTACACCCGGTAATGTTGACGGCGGCGTCGTAAACGTTGTTGTCGAGATCCCGACCGGCAGTTCGCACAAAATTGAATGGAACCGCGAGCTTGCAGTGATGCAACTTGATCGTGTTGATCCTAAGATTTTTGCAAAACCAACAAACTATGGATTTATTCCACAAACCCTTGATGAGGACGGCGACGAACTTGATGCGCTTATCATTACTGACGATCCTCTTGCTACGGGTATCTTCCTCGAAGCAAAAGTAATCGGTGTCATGAAGTTCGAAGACGACGGTGAAGTCGATGATAAAGTCGTCGTCGTTCCTGCCGATGACCGAAACACGGGAAATGCGATTAATTCGCTTTCTGATCTCCCAAAACAATTAATTGCCCAAATAGAATCTCACTTTACACACTACAAAGACCTTAAAAAACCAGGTAGTACTATCGTAAAGGGTTGGGGTGACGCCGAGGAAGCGAAAGCTATCATTCACGAATCAATTGAACGATGGAATAACAAGGGCTAGATCGTCCACCTGATTAAAATAACCCGGTAGAACGGGTTATTTTTTTCGGCGAGTCGCCTTCTGTCTAATAATAGCTGCCGCACCTGTGATAGTTTCGAGCACATCAATCTTTTTTAAGTGAGATCGTAGTTTTTCGCGGGCATGGCTTGTCTTGACCATACTTAACCACGCTCGTTTTGGCTGAACTAGTTTACGTGTCACGACTTCAACGACATCTCCGTTATGAAGGGGCTTATCAAATGAATGAATGTTGCCGTTTACCCTAAAACTATAGGCGTGATTACCAACGTCACTGTGAACAAGATAGGCAAAGTCGAGTGGCAATGCGCCCTCGGGTAAATTGTAGATGTCGCCTTTTGGTGAATAAACGAAAATACGATCCCCGAATAGATCAACATCCAATTGGTCCTGAGAGATTTCCGCTCCGCTCCGTAACCGTTGAGCCACCTCTTGCAGCTGGACAATCCACTGAAGGTGAGCAGGCAGGTTGGCGCTTTTTAGTTTCTTTTTAGCATAATCTTTCGTATCTTTTTGTTCATGGTAATGAAAACTAGCCGCGAGTCCGCGTTCGGCGTATTCGTGCATGCCGTATGTCCTAATCTGGAATTCGACAATTTGTTCGTTAGGCGTAATAACCGTGGTGTGCAGACTTTGATAGCCATTTGGTTTTGGAATGGCGATGTAATCTTTGATACGGCTAAGCATTGGCTGGTACATAGAGTGAAGAATACCCAGAACCTTATAACAGTCTTCCTTGGTTTTGACCACTACACGAAGCGCCATAAGGTCGTAGATATCGTCCATGTTACCATCAACTTTTTTCAACTTTTTATACAAACTATAGATACTTTTGACGCGCCCATCTATCTCACCTTGTAAATGATTGGCGACAAGCGTCTTCTCGACTTCTTTACGAACAACTCCAAGTTTTCGCGTACTTCGGCCCAAGCGTTTTTTCATAGCGACGTTCAAGCGCTTGAATTCATCGGGTTCCAGATAGCTAAAGGCGAGTTCTTCGATCTGCATTCGCACGCGTCCCATACCTAGACGGTCAGCCATAGGGGCGAATACTTCCAAACTCTCCCTGGCAATTTTGATCTGTTTATCGCGGTTCATGTATTGGAGCGTTTCAAGGTTATGCAGACGGTCGGCGAGTTTAATGATAATAACTCGTACATCCTGACCTACGGCAATTAGCAGTTTTGATAAATTGTCTTTCGTCTGAGGCAAATAGCTTTCAAGGTCGCGCATACCTGCACGTGCCTGCGAGACTTTTGTGACGCCGTCAACTAAAAAAGCAACATCACGGCCAAAAAGCGTTTCTATCTGCTCAAGCGTTGCGTTGGTATCTTCAACGGTATCATGCAGCAGACCGGCAAGGACTGAATCGATATCCATACCCCAGTCAATAAGCGTGTCGGCAACGGCAAGCGGGTGGACAATGTACGGCTCGCCGCTTTTACGAGTTTGGCCTGAATGTGCTTCCGACGCAAAATCAATGGCAAGGTCAAGCTCTAGGAGCTGATCCTCGTCATAATGCGGCGTAGCATGGTCTAAAACATCGTGCCTCTTCACTTTATTAGTATAGAACAGAGGGGGGAAATAAAAAACCACTCGTATAAAGAGCGGTCGTAGCGAGGCGATGGAATCCGGAGATCTCATCGCCTCGCCGTGTGTTGTCAGTCTTCGCGTCAGAAGAGATAAATCAGCTGTTCTGGGAGCTGGAGGTTGTCGAAGGCTTCGTTGCAGTCCAACTCTCCTGATACCTTGACTACATTGGACGTCATCGGTATCTCCCACGTCGACTTCCCGATGCGAGAAATGACGAAATAGTAGTAGACGAAGTGGCCCGGGCGATCTTCGATACCATCCTTGGTTGATAGTACGGCCATGTCGCCTTTGTACCACAAGGGATAGAGATGCGCTTGGAGGCAGGTCTCGTTGACGAAGACCGTGACTTCTCTGGTTTCGTCAGGCGTGCGTGCGACTAGCTCCGAAGCATGTCCCACTGCACTCTCCTTGTATACCGCATCGACTTCTTCCGGGTCGAAGATGCCAACCTCGATCCCGTTCGTACCGTTAAGGAATGGCGTGATGTCCGACATAATCTCTCCCATAATCGAGGTTGACTAACCAGTAAACTATATAATTTAATACAAAAATAGTCAATTCTCTACAATATGACGCAAAGAGTATATAATGATTTAAGAAATGTTAATGCTTATCATAAGAGGGGTAGAAAATTCATGGCTCAAGTGAATGTCGCAATAAATGGCTTTGGCCGCATAGGTCGTAATGCCTTTAAAATTGCATTTGAACGAAGTGACGTTAATATCGTTGCTGTCAATGATCTAACAGATACAAAAACATTGGCTCACCTATTAAAACACGATTCATCATACGGCACATATCAGCATGAGGTTGGTTTTGACGACACCGGTATTATTGTAGATGGCAAACATATCGTTGTTCTAGCCGAAAAGGACCCAGCTGCTCTTCCGTGGAAGCAACACGATATTGACGTGGTGATTGAAAGCACGGGCTTTTTTGTCGATCCAGCCAAAGCTAGAGCGCATATCGATAGTGCAGGGGCAAAAAAAGTTATCATCTCTGGTCCTGCCAAGGGTGAAGGTGCTGATACGATCGTACTTGGAGTAAATGAAGATAAAATTGAAACTGCAACTGATGTCATTAGTAATGCTAGCTGTACGACGAACTGTATTACGCCGGTGATGGCTGTACTTGAAACGCATTTCGGCGTTGAAAAAGCACTTATGACCACCGTGCACAGTTATACTGCTAGCCAAAAGCTTCTGGATGCTCCAGCAAAAGACATTCGCGAAGCTCGGTCGGCTGCTATGAATATTGTTCCAACAACAACCGGTGCAAGTATTGCTGCCGCAAAAGCACTCCCAGCGCTTGAAGGTATCTTCGGCGGGATGAGTATTCGCGTACCGACCCCTGTTGTAAGTATGAGTGACTTCTCGGTCCTTCTAAAGAAAGATACAACGATCGAAGAGCTTAATAATGTCTTCAAAGAAGCCGCGAAGCAGCCTTTTTATCAAGGTATTTTGGATGTGACCGAAGAAGAACTCGTCAGTAGCGACTTCAAGGGTAACAGCCACAGCGCGATTGTTGACTTGCCGCTTACGAACGTTGTCGGTGGTAACCTAGTGAAAGTTGTTGCTTGGTATGACAACGAGTGGGGTTACAGTAACCGACTTGTTGAACTTGTTGCCGATGTTGGTCGGGCTCTTAAAAAATAGCTGCTAACCTTTTGTTTTAGACAGAAAGTGCTTATACTTAAACTATGAAGATTTACTTGGGTGCGGACCATCAAGGTTTTGCTATGAAAGAAAAAGTGTTTGCGTACCTTGCGAAGCAAAGTTATGACATTGAAGATGTGGGTGATAAAGAACTCGACCCGAATGACGATTTTCCACAATTTGCCCAGATGGCAGCACTGAAAGTGCTTGGCGATGATGATTCGCGCGCTATCCTTATATGCGGTGGTGGCCAAGGGATGTGTATGGCGGCTAACCGGTTTCGTGGTATTCGCGCCAGTGTTATCTGGGATGCGTATGAAGCAAAAATGACGCGAAACGACAATGACAGCAATGTGCTGTGTCTACCATCGCGTATTCTTGATCAAGATGACGACCCGTGGAAAGACATCGTGGATACATGGCTAAAAACACCGTTTGCCTCCGCGCCAAGATATAAACGCCGTAATGCAGAGATTGACGAGCTGTAGACATGAGTGTGATCGCCCCTGCAGTTCTTGCCGAAAGTCCTGATGACTACAAAGCTCAAGTGGAGCGTATCCATCCCTTTGCAGAACGTGTCCATATAGATATTACCGACGGTGAATTCGCCCCAACCTTTACGGTTAATGCCGCTCAAGTTTGGTGGCCTCAAGAATGGATTGTTGATATCCATGCAATGGTAGCGAGGCCAAGTGATCACTTAGAAACACTTATTAGCCTAAAACCTCACATGATAATATTCCATGTTGAAGTGAGTGAAGACATCGTGCCGGTTTTGCAGCACATCAAGAAGTTTGGTATTAAAGCGGGTATTGCCTTGCTGCGCCCAACCGTTCCAAGCACGGTTGACGCAGCAATTAAAGAGGCGGATCATGTCATGATCTTCAGCGGCGAACTTGGAAAGTACGGCGGAACAGCTAATTTAATGCAGCTTGAGAAGATCCGTTTAGTGAAAGGGATCAACCCGAACGCAGAGATAGGTTGGGACGGAGGCGCTACACCTTTAAACGCCTTTAGCATAGCGCAAGGCGGCGTAGACGTGCTAAATGTAGGAGGCGCCATTGCAAAGGCCGAAGATCCTCAAAGCGTTTATGCTACACTGGTAAGTGAAATTAATAAGCATGGGATTATTTAACGTGAGTGGGCAATTAACAATTACACAGCTTGAGAAAAAAGCAGCTGAGGTCCGTAAGGATATCCTTAGTATGCTAGAGGCCGCAGGGAGTGGTCACAGTGCAGGTCCGCTAGATTTGGCAGATATTGTCACAGCGCTTTACTTTAATATTATGAACGTTAATCCGGACCGGCCGGACTGGTCTGAGCGCGATGTCTTTTTCCTTAGTAATGGACACACGGTTCCTGTCCAGTATGCAGTAATGGCCGAACGGGGTTATTTTCCAGTTGAAGAGTTAAAAACACTTCGAAAACTAGGCAGTCGCCTGCAAGGGCATCCGGAACGTACAAAATTACCAGGTCTTGAAAATACAAGCGGACCACTGGGGAGTGGGCTTAGCCAAGCAGCTGGATATGCGTATAGCTTGCAGTACCTTGATAACGCCAAGCATCGCTGGGTGTATGCGATTACCGGTGACGGTGAATTAAATGAAGGTAATATTTGGGAAGCAGCAATGTTTGCTGGCAAATACAAACTTTCGCAACTAGTTGTATTCATTGACCGAAACAACATTCAGATCGATGGATCAACCGAAGACGTCATGCCGCTCGAAGACCTTCGCGGCAAATGGGAAAGCTTTGGTTGGCACGTACAAGAGATTAATGGGCACAGCATGGAGAGTATTATCGATGCCGCTAGTATGGCTCGGGCAATTACGAATCGTCCGAGTGTTATCATTTCACATACTATTCCCGGAAAGGGCGTTGATTTTATGGAATATGACTATCATTATCATGGCTATTTCTTGAACTCAGATGATGGTAAGAAAGCGTTAAAGAAACTCAGAACACTAGACGGCAAGATTACAGGAGAACACGAATGAGCGATTTTCATCTCAATCCTGATATCTATAATGACGATGTCAAGCAAGAACCGACCCGTGCAGGTTTTGGCCGTGGCCTAAAAGCAGCTGGTGAAGCTGATGAAAACGTCGTAGCACTATGTGCAGACCTTACCGACAGCACCCAGATGTCATTGTTCAAAGAGGCTTTCCCGAATCGTTTTATTGAAATGGGCGTGGCTGAACAGAACCTTGTTACCGTCGCAAGCGGCCTAGCCCGGGCTGGCAAAATTCCATTTACGAGTAGCTATGCAGCATTTAGCCCTGGCCGAAACTGGGAACAAATCCGCACCACGATTGCACTCAATGACCAACCAGTTAAGATTATTGGATCACATGCCGGTGTAAGTGTTGGGCCGGACGGTGCCACGCACCAAATGCTTGAAGATATTGCCCTTATGCGCGTACTTCCAAACATGATTGTCATTGCACCAGGCGATAGTATTGAGGCCGAAAAAGCGACACATGCGATTGCGACGAACGGCAAACCTAGCTATTTGCGATTGGCTCGTGAAAAAACACCAATTTTCAGTACGGATGAATCACCATTTGAAATTGGCAAGGCATACGTCCTACGCGAAGGCCACGATATTAGCCTGCTGGGTACCGGAACGATGACCTACCAGCTTCTAGCGGCGGCTAAAAAGCTCGAAGAGCATGGTATTCATGCCGAGGTAGTTCACGTCCCAACGATTAAACCGCTTGATGAAGAGACTGTCCTAAATAGCGTTCGTAAAACAGGACGCGTATTAACAGCCGAAGAGGCTCAAGCCGCAGCTGGTTTCGGGGGAGCTATCGCAGAACTCTTGAGTGAAAAATTACCAACACCACTTATACGTGTCGGTATGCAGGATCGTTTCGGCGAAAGTGGTTCTCCGACAGAACTCATCGAGCATTTCAAGCTTGATAGTAAATCAATCGTTGAGCGCGTTAAACAATTTATTTCAGATCAACCAAAATACCATCAAGGATTCTAAGGAGAAATATGGGCTTATCAATCAAAGAAATTCGTGAAAATACGCTAAGAGCGCGCCATTTAATGCAGCGTTCTCGCAGCCAGAATTTTGCAGTCGGTGCGTTTAATGTCGATAACCAAGAAACGCTTATTGCAGTTTGTCGTGCGGCGCAAAAACTAAACTCTCCTGTTCTTGTTGAAGTCAGTGATGGCGAAGTGAAAGCACTTGGCCTCGAAAACATCCGTGACATGGTAGATAACTACAAGGCTGAATATGGGATTGAAATGTACATCAATCTTGACCACAGCCCTACAGTCGAAGATTGCAAACGTGCAATCGACGCTGGATTTGAATTTATTCATATCGATATTTCACAGGCCAATCATGATGCCTCAACCGAAGACATTATTGAGAAGACCAAAGAAGTGGTCGAATACGCTAAATTTACTGGTGCACTTGTTGAAAGCGAACCCCACTATTTTGGCGGTTCATCTAATGTGCACACTGAAAATATCGACTACGAAGAAATCAAAAAGACATTCTCCACACCCGAAGGTACGAAGCAATTTGTTGAGGCGACAGGTATAGATACATTCGCTGCCGCAGTAGGCAATCTACATGGCAAATATCCCGTACCAAAAGAGCTTGATCTTGAGCTGCTTCAAAAAATTCGCGACAGTATTCAATGTCAGATTAGTCTTCATGGTGGAAGCGGCACACCTCTTAATTACTTTGAAGAAGCTGCACGAATTGGCGTAAGTAAGATCAATATCAACAGCGACATGCGCTATGAATTCCGCAAAACACTCGAAAAGGTGCTTGCAGACAATCCCGACGAATATGCAGTCGTGAAATTAATGCCCGAAGTATATGGTGCGGTGCAGACTGTTGTTGAAGAAAAGATTAAAGCTTTCGGTAGTAGCGGCAAGGCTGTCGTGTAATAATGGCAACCGTTCCTCGTATTCTTGCAATCGGTAAAGCGACGCAAGACGTCTTTTTAAAGAGTGATGAATTTGACCCACATACGGAAGGTAAAATCGCCTATACGCATCTACCGCTAGGTGTAAAAATGGAAGTAAGCGAAGTGACCTTTGCAACTGGCGGTAACGCTAGCAATGTCGCGGTTACATTCGCAAGGCAAGGGCTGCATGCCGAGTATATGTGGACTCTAGGACACGATCCTGCATCTGAAACGATCTTACGTGACCTTGATCAAGAAGGAGTCGCTACTTCGCGTGTCGTACGCAAGGATCATTACCAGGCTGGATACTCGACAATCCTTATCGCAACAAACGGAGAGCGAACGATTTTAAATCACCGGGGTGTTTCGACAGATAAAAAAGGAACGGACATCGATTTTAAAGCCGTTGAAGAAGCAGATTGGGTATATCCTACCTCACTTGCCAATGGTGGCATAGACCTTCTTCGGCATATCGTTGATCATGCCGAAAAACATGGTACAAAAGTGATGCTAAACCCGGCTGGGCCAGAATTAGCTGATCCTGCGAAGCTCAAGAGCCTTCTGGAAAGTGTCGAAGTGCTCTGCATGAACAAAGAGGAAATGCAACAAATCGTTGAAGGCGAAACACTTGAAGAGCTTGTTCGCCATGCGCTTAATTACGTACCTGTTGCTATTGTGAGCGATGGACCTAACGGTGTCGTTGCGAGTGACGGCAAGACAATTGTGCGAGCTGGTATGTATGAGGATGTTCCTGTTATAGATCGAACAGGCGCTGGTGATGCGTTTGCCTCTGGATTTTTGAGTCAGTGGGTGAAGGGTAAAAGCCTCAAACATTCTATTATCTTTGCAAGCGCTAATTCTACATCCGTTGTGACGAAAATTGGTGCGAAAGTAGGCATTCTTCATGGCGATGTTCGACTTCATGAAATGCCACTTCACGAAAAACCTTTCTAGTATGTAACGTCTAGCGGTGATAAGCATGAGCGTGATATACTACGGGTAATAAAACAAGAGTGGAGTAGTACAGACGTGGCAAAATTTTTACAAGATTTACTTGGTGCAAAAGATCCATTATTCAGCGCGTCCTTGCAAAAGCTTGAACGCGCGACTGGTCAGACTGGCGTTGATGTTAAATTGATTGGCGATATCAGGCATCATGCTCACGCCGTAATGCGTAAATTAGGACTCGATCCAGCAGATACTACTAAAGAAGAACTTGAAAATGCACTAAATGCTCATGCTGACAGTGAAGTTCTATACGAAAAAACAGCCTACGCGGGTCTTATCCTTGATGGAGAGGCCATCTCATTCAACCAAGCAGATATTCGCGAGAACGCAAAACATGCTGCCGGACATGGAACGCGTTCGTTAGAGCATTTGCAATGTGAGTTATCCAAAGAAATCATCCATCGCTATACGGGTGTTGCAGGTACTGACGTTGCAGTCGTTGAGCAATTTCTTGACGATGCCGATATTAAAATGTGTGATCACCCGGAGCATATTGCAGAACGTGAAAAAAGCAACACAGCCCCTGCGCCGTCTATTTTGAGTATAGGTGATATCTTCACAGATGCATTCATAAAGTTACGTGAGGATAAAGCACGAATAGATACCGATCCTGATGGAAGCAAGCGACTCAGTATGGAATTTGGTTCAAAACCACCATATGAGCGCGTTGATATCGTCCAAGCAGTCGGACCTTCCCCGAACGCCGCAGTTGCTTTTAGCCGACTTGGGCTGAACTCTAGTCTAATGGCTTTTCTTGGTGATGACGTCCCCGGCAAAGAGTCAATCGTTTATCTGCATTCAGAAGAAGTAGATACGAGCATGATATCCGTGCAGGAGAATACTAAGTCAAATTATTATTACGTTCTTCGCTATGGCGCAGACCGCACTATTCTTGTAAAAAATGAAGCGTATGATTACAAATGGCAAGAACCTCTCCAGGTGCCCGATTGGATATATCTTGCGCTCGTTAGCGAATCGTCTTGGCAGCTTCATGAGGACATGCTTGAATACCTTAACCAGCACCCTTCAACCAAGCTAGCATTCCAGCCCGGTACATTCCATTTTGAATGGGGACCTAAAAAGTTGGCTGAGGTGTATCGACGCAGTCATATGGTTGTCATGAACCGCGAAGAAGCAGTGCTGGTCACCGGGAAAGATATATCATCAATTGCAGATCTAACTGGTGCGCTTCATGAGCTAGGACCGGAAATTGTTGTTATTACCGATGGTCCAGACGGCGCCTACGCATCTGACAAAAAGAAGGTTATTAAAATGCCGAATTACCCAGATCCAGCACCTCCATACGACCGAACTGGTGCGGGCGATGCGTTTGCTTCAACTATCGTGGCAGCCCTTGCACAAGGCGAGTCGCTTGAAACCGCACTAACATGGGCACCTATCAATAGCATGAGCGTCGTACAAAAACTTGGCGCACAAGCAGGACTCTTACACCGAGAAGAGCTTGACGAGTACCTTAAAGGCGCACCAAAGGACTATCATTCACAGGAGTTACAATAAATGCGATATCAAATCTGCGTCTCCGGAGCTGCGTCGGGTGACACGGTTCAATCCTCTCACCAATTAGCTTTTGAATTAGGAAAAGCCATTTCCGAAGCAGGGAAGACACTTCTAACCGGCGCGACAATTGGCTTGCCGCATTATGCCGCTATGGGCGTTGTCAGCGTTAAGGGAAAACGTGGTTTTTCTGTTGGATTTTCGCCGGCTAGTTCATTCCGAGAACATGTGGCAACCTATCGTTTACCAACGAAAGAGTTTGATTATATTAATTTCACAGGCATGGAGTACGTTGGCCGGGACGTTCACTTGGTTCGTAGCTGTGACGCGATTATCACTGTCGGTGGACGAATGGGAAGTTTACATGAACTATCAACCGCGCTTGAAAGCCGCAAAGTATGCGGCGTGTTACTTGGTAGTGGTGGTCTAGCAGACTATGCACCGACGCTTCTTGAACATATTGAAGCACCCGGCGCTAAAGAGATTATTTATGATACCGATCCAAAAAAACTCGTGACTCGAGTAATCGAAGCGCTCGACAAGAAGTACGCTGATTTCGTCCACGATGGTACTGACAGCCAGATCAGCGCAAAGCGTGCTGGTTGGGGATAATCGTTTTAGCGTATAATAGAGGGAATGAGTCAAGAATTTCGTCTTCAAACCAAATACCAGCCAACTGGTGATCAGCCGAGTGCTATCAGCCAGTTAATCGCTGGTCTTGAAAGCGGTGAACGTAAACAAACTCTTTTGGGGGTTACCGGATCAGGTAAAACATTCACGATGGCGAATATTATTCAAAATCGCCAGGCGCCAACGCTTGTATTGGCGCACAACAAAACCTTGGCCGCACAGCTGTTTAGTGAATTTAAAGCCTATTTTCCCGACAACGAAGTCCATTATTTTGTTAGCTACTTCGATTATTATCAGCCAGAAGCGTACATCAGTAGCAGTGACACATACATCGAAAAAGACAGCAAGATCAATGACGAGATTGATCGTTTGCGTCACGCCGCAACAAGTGCGCTTTTAACCCGCCGCGATACCATTATTGTTGCAAGTGTCAGCTGCATCTATGGCATTGGATCACCTGACGACTATGCTGAGATGTCAATTACCATCACGAAGGGCGAACGCCGTCAACAAGACAAGTTTGTTCGCCTGCTGACCGACATTCAATATCAACGAAATGACATAGATTTTCACCGTGGGACATTCCGAGTAAAAGGCGATGTCGTTGACGTTTTTCCAGCAGGCGATGATGTGGCTTACCGAATTGAATTTTTTGGCGATGACATCGATCGTATTACACGGATCGATCCATTGACGGGTGAGATTTTGGGCGAGCCTGATAGCACGACAATCTTTCCGAGCAGTCACTATGTTACGCCTAAACAAAAGCTTGCAGTTGCTATTGAAAACATCAAACGCGAATTCGAAGAGCGTGTGGAGTGGTATGAAAAACACGACAAACTGCTCGAGGCACAGCGACTTTCACAGCGAACCAAATACGATATTGAGATGCTGGAAGAAACAGGCTTCGTAAAGGGAATCGAAAATTATAGCCGATATTTAACCAATCGTGAACCAGGTGAACAGCCTGCGACACTTATGGATTATTTTCCAGACGACTTTTTGCTACTCGTTGATGAAAGCCACCAGTCACTCCCTCAGGTGCGAGGTATGTATAATGGTGACCGTGCGCGAAAAGAAGTGTTGGTTGAACATGGATTCCGCCTGCCGTCAGCTCTTGATAATCGCCCGCTTACTTTTGCTGAATTTGATAATCACATCAACCAAGCAATCTATGTATCGGCAACACCTGGTGACTACGAACTTGAACACAGTCCAGCCCCCGCAGAGCAAATTATTCGCCCAACCGGACTATTAGACCCGGAAATTATTATTCGCCCAACTGAAGGCCAAATCGATGACCTGATAGCCGAAATTCGCGATAGGACAGCCAAAAACCAGCGTGTTCTTGTAACCACGCTCACAAAGCGCATGGCTGAGGATTTATCGGCCTATCTTTTAGAGATTGGTATTAAAACGGCATATATTCACAGTGATGTCGATACGCTTGAACGTGGCGATATTCTAAAAGATCTTCGTATGGGTGTGTACGATGTGCTTGTCGGAATCAACCTGCTCCGCGAAGGATTAGATCTTCCCGAGGTAAGCATGGTAGCGATTATGGATGCTGATAAAGAAGGCTTTTTACGTAGTGAAAGTGCCTTGATTCAAACAATTGGACGTGCCGCTCGCCACGAAGAAGGCAAAGTATTTATGTATGCCGACCGTATCACGAGGTCGATGCAAGCAGCAATCGACGAAACGAAACGCCGTCATGCAATTCAAAATGCATACAACCTGGAACATGGTATTACGCCGACGAGCATTGCCAAAGAAATTGACGAAGGCCTGCGTGCGATTATTCCAGATAAAGATAAGGACAAAAAACCGAAACTTGATCTTAGAAAGATTCCAAAAGATGAATATAAATCTCTGATTAAAGACCTGACAGGCCAAATGGAACTTGCAAGTGCCAATCTTGAGTTTGAAAAAGCTGCGGAGCTCCGTGATCAGATTGCTGACATAAAAGAAAAGCTATAACCATGAAGATTGCGTCCTGGAATGTTGAAGGCCGGTTGACATTGATGACAAAAAAGCGTCGTGGCACACCTGAGAAAATCTTAAATATGATCGAAACAATTAATGCTGATGTATTTATTCTGCCGGAAGCATATATGGGACAACCCGCCACAGGAGTTAATGAACGTCTGCAGAAAATGGGATATGAATGGCAAGATGCAAGGTATGATGAGCGTAACGACGAAGATCATCCAGATGATATTTATATTCGGGTGTTAAGCAGGTTCAAAATTCTTGAAAATAAGCAATTAAGATGGAACGATGTGCGCGGTCTTTTGGCTGTTGTTATTGAAGATCCGAAATCTGGCCAAAAAATACGTTTTATCGCGACTCATCTTGACGAACGGACAGAAACGCGACGATTAGCGCAGTTAAAAGATGCTGTATCATTTATAAATTCTAGTAATATGCCCACGGTGATGCTCGGTGATTTTAACGCTATGCACCTTGATCAAAAAAGTCAGTTTATCCAAAATAAGGTAGTAAAAGGTATGACTTTTCTCATTCCTCATAAACGCATAAAAGGACGTGCGGGAATGTTAATTGAAATGGCAACAGGTACTTCCTTACGATTTTTAGAGTCAGAAACAAATCTGCGCGATATCGATCTATTGCATATACCTACGACGACACCAAAACTTCGGGAAATGGAATGGATGCCAAGTATCCGCATGGCACAGATTGACCATATATTTGCATCACCAGAGATCCAGGCTGTAGGTTTTTCAGTATCTAAAGATGGTGGTTCTGACCACCGAGCTATTTCTGCAAATATTACTATAAAATCTATCTGATACTAGACAAATTGACATAAGTGTGCTATTATTAGCATATTGCATTCATTGAATGTCGAGCCTCTTTCAAAGACCAGCGCCTGAAGATAAATAAGTAACCTGCGCGGCCACCGAAACATCATCTCGCTGTTCTTCCAAGGATATATCTATCCTTTAGTCTGCATATACAGCTATCAACTACATAACGAAAGGGTTATTTTTTCTATGGCATTTCAACAAAGACGAACAGGTCGTCCAAACAATTCACGTCCACAAGGTGGAGGATTCCACAGTGGCGGTGGTGGCGGACGCCGAGGCGGCGGTAATCGCGGCCCAGCTAAAAAATATATTAATCCAGCTAAGTTTATTAACAAAGCCGGCGCATACGAAGAAAACGTTTACGAATCTAAAAATAAATTCGCGGACTTTCCTTTTGGCGCTCAATTGCACCACAATGTTGCAAGCAAGGGTTACATAACACCTAGCGCAATCCAGGACCAGGCAATCCCACATATCGTTGAAGGTAAGGACGTTATCGGCCTAGCTAACACCGGTACGGGTAAAACCGCAGCATTCTTGCTTCCAATTATCGAACGCCAAAGTGGTATTACACTTCGCCCAAGCGTGCTAATCATGGCTCCAACACGTGAGCTTGCTCAGCAGATTGACGAGCAATTCCGTGAGTTTGCAAAGGGCCTAAACCTTTATTCAGCACTTGTTGTTGGTGGTGTGAGCGTTGATCGCCAGATCCGTGATCTAAAACGTCGCCCACACTTTATTATCGGTACGCCAGGTCGTCTAAAAGACCTTATGCAACGCCGTATATTGCAGCTTAACAACATGACGACTCTTGTTCTTGATGAAGCTGACCGTATGCTTGACATGGGCTTTTTGCCTGACATTCGCCAAATTGTTGGCGAAATGCCTAAAGATCGTCAGACACTATTCTTTAGTGCGACAATTACCCCTGAAATTGAATCACTTGTTCATGCATTCCTGAACAACCCTGTGACTGTTTCTGTTCGTACGAGCGAAACAAGCGACCACGTCGAACAAGACGTTATTGAAGCCCGTGACAAAAACCACAAGGTTGAATTACTGACTGAAATGCTTAGTAACAAAGAATACGACAAGGTTCTTGTCTTTGGTGAAACGAAGTTTGGTGTACAGCGCCTATCTGACCACCTTGATAATGTCGGAATTCCATCCGCTGCAATTCACGGTAACAAAAACCAATCACAACGTCAGCGTGCTTTAAAGCAATTTAAAGACAACCGCGTGAAAGTATTGGTCGCAACCGATGTTGCTGCTCGTGGACTGGACATTCCAAATGTGAGCCATGTGATTAACTTCGACACGCCACAAACGTACGAAGATTACATTCACCGTATTGGCCGAACTGGCCGTGCTGGTGCAGGTGGTCACGCACACACATTTATCGAACGACGTTAATCGTCATTGAGATAATAAAAAGCACTTCCCCGCGGGAGTGCTTTTTATTTTTGTGCCATCTTACCTAAGCTAGCAGACTTAAATCCTTCGGGTAAAAGCTCAGCTGAGTTGGTTATCATGACGTCTTTAAGTTCACTTGTCGTAGAAAAAATTTCAATAGAGTCATTGTTCAAGTGGGAAAAATCATGGAGCATTTGACGGCAGTTACCACAAGGCGAAATAATAGCAGGTATTTTATCCGCTCTACCCACTGCAAGATATAGTTTTGTAATTTTATGATCATTTGCTGCAACGGATGCCGCGAGCGCAACGGCTTCGGCACAGAACAAAGTACAGTTTGAAAGAAAGATATTATTTCCATAGTGACGACTATTCTTGGTTACTGCAATTGCACTTGTTTGAGGATTGCTAACTTTATTAAGAGAGCGAGACAAGCGCTCAACGGCCTCTTGCAGCAAAGACTGATCGCTTCGGCTAAGTTCATCGAAAGCTTTTATACGCATATATGATCATTGTAGTATTGATCGCTGTAAAAGCAAAGTAATTCACAGGAGTTATATGCTAAAATAATACGATGAATGCAATGATAGAAGTAAAAAATCTTAAGAAGCGCTACGGCGATAAACAAGCTGTTGACGGAGTTAGTTTTTCAGTTAAAAAAGGTGAGATATTTGGTATCCTAGGACCAAATGGCGCCGGTAAAACAACAACTCTAGAAATGATGGAAACGCTGCGCCCGATTGACGACGGCGAGGTCTTCATTGATGGCATTAATGTTGCCGAGAATCCGAACAAAATCAAGTATCTGATTGGCGTACAGCCGCAAACTCCTGCGTTTCAGGACAAAACAAAACTTGTTGAGATAGTAGAAATGTTTGCAGCCGCATATGGTGAGCGTGTAGATCCTATGGAATTTCTTCGTGATGTTGAACTGGAAGAAAAGGCAAATAGCTTTGTCGAGGCCCTATCTGGAGGTCAAAAGCAGCGCCTAAGTATTACGACCGCGCTTGTTCACGGACCAAAAGTGTTCTTTTTAGACGAACCAACAACAGGTCTTGATCCACAGGCTCGTCGTCATCTTTGGGAATTAATCGAAAAGGTTCGCGCAAAGGGTATTAGCGTCATTATGACGACACACTATATGGATGAGGCTGAAATTCTTTGCGATAGGATTGCTGTCATGGATAACGGTAAAATTGTGGCGATTGATACACCCAAAAATCTTATTCAACAACTTCTGAAGCGTGGTTTTTCAAAGAAACAACACGTGGAACAGGCTAATCTGGAAGATGTATTTATTGATCTTACTGGTAAAGGCCTAAGGGGTGAAAAGTAATATGAAACGATCATTATTTACCGTCGCGACATTCGTTAAGATTAATACGCGTAGGTTTTTCCGTGATAAACTAGCAATCTTTTTTACAATCGGTTTCCCGTTAATTTTCCTGTTTGTCTTCGGCGGTCTAAACAGCGGCAGTGGTGACGTATCATTTAACGTTGCACTGATCAACGAATCAAACAGTTCGTTCGCTAAGGATTTTACAAAACAAACTCAGGACAGCAAAGTCTTAAAAGTCGACAAGGAAGTAACGACGCTTGATCAAGCAAAAGACAAGATGAGTCGTTCTGAACTTGATGCCGCCATTATCTTGCCAAAAGATTTTGGTTCAGTTCAAAAGGATGCCAAATTTCCAAGCGGTCAGGCAAAAGTTGTCTATACGCAGAACAACCAGCAGTCTGGCCAAGCACTCGGAAGCATTCTTGATGCTGAATTCAAGGGAATTAATGCGAAGTTCGTAAAGAATGATACGCCGTTTACCGTTGCTACCGAGCAGTTGAACGAACGAAGCCTTTCGGCCTTTGACTACACCTTCGCGGGCCTACTCGGGTTTGCCATCATTGGCATGGGCATCTTTGGACCGGTTAACGTATTTCCTGAACTAAAGAAGATGGGAATACTACGTCGTCTGAGCACAACGCCCCTTAAGGTATGGCAATACTTCCTTGCGACGATGATCGGACAGGCGATTATAGGCCTTATCTCGCTTGGTGTGATGTTTGTGGTTGCTATTAGCGTATTTCATCTGCAGGTTGTCGGGAATTATCTGGAGCTCGCGATATTCTTGATATTTGGTATCATCACTATCCTGGGTATTGGTTTGGCACTTGGTGGATGGGCGAAAAACGAACGCCAAGCCGCGCCTCTTTCCAACATCATCGTATTTCCAATGATGTTCTTGTCGGGTACATTTTTCCCAAGATTCTTGATGCCAGAATGGCTACAAAACATCTCTGCTTTCTTGCCTCTAACACCGATTATCGATGGTATTCGCTTGATTGCTACAGAGGGCAAACACTTTATTGATATCCTGCCGCAAATCGGCCTAATTGGTGTGTGGATGATCGTTATTTACTTCATCGCCTTTAAGGTATTTCGTTGGGAATAGTTTTACCTCGGTAACGATTTTAGGTTATAATAGATCATATGACACAAATAACTCGTGACGATGTGCAGCATCTTGCACAGCTCAGTAGTCTGCAGTTAAATCCTGACGAAATTGATGGCTTACAGGCTGATATTGAAGGTATTCTAAAGTATGTCGAACAACTAAGCGAGCTCGATACATCTGGTGTTGAGCCAACCTACCAAGTAACTGATCTTGAAAATGTCTGGCGTGACGATACGGTGATTTCCAGTACCGTTACTCGCGAAGAGTTGCTCGCACGCTCGCCAGCATCCGAAAAACACCAAGTAAAGGTGCCGAAAGTTTTATAATGAGCCATATTTCCGAAATTACAGAGCGTATCAAAAATGGAACAAGTACCGCTGCTTCCGAAGTCGAAGCGGCGCTTGGTCGAGTTAACCAAATTAACTCTCATCACGCAGTTCTTAGTACGACAAGCGAACGAGCACGGCAACGTGCCAAGGATATTGATGCACGATTGGCGAAGGGTGAAAATGTCGGTAGGCTAGCAGGCGTACCGTTTATCGCAAAAGATAATTTTTTAACATTCGAGAGCAAGACAACAGCTGCGAGTAGAATGCTTGAAAATTTTGTCGCTCCTCTTCAGGCTACGGCAATTGAAAAACTAGAGCTTGAGGGTGCAATCTGTATTGCAAAAGCCAACCTTGACGCATTTGCGCATGGCGGAAGTACGGAAAATTCATATTTTGGTCCTACGACAAATGCATTCGACGAATCAAAAGTTGCGGGTGGGAGCAGCGGCGGTTCAGCAGTAGTAACGGCTCTCGATGTCGTTCCTTTTGCGCTAGGCACCGATACTGGCGGGTCAATCCGTCAACCAGCAGCGTTTAACGGAGTAGTGGGCGTAAAGCCTACCTATGGTACCGTCAGCCGTTACGGCGTAGTTGCTATGGCAAGTAGTACCGACACGATCGGGTGTTTTACGAAAGATGTTGCAGATGCGGAACTGGTCATGAGTATCATGAGTGGAAAAGACGACCACGATATGACAACGCTTCCTGATTTTTTCGTTCCGGAAAGCACTGCAAAACCTTCTCAAAAAATTGGTATTATCAAAGAATTTATGAGCGAAGACGTTGACCCAGAGGTTCTAAAGCGAACTTTAGAGTATATTGATAAACTGAAGGCTGCAGGACACACCGTTGAAGAAGTCAGTATGCCGATTGTAAAGTATGCGCTGGCGATGTATTACATCATTGTTCCTGCAGAAGTGAGCAGTAACCTTGCTCGCTATGACGGTATTCGCTACGGACATCGCGCCGAGGGAGTCAAAACCCTTGCGGAATTATACGGCCAAACACGTGACGAAGGTTTTATGACAGAAAACAAACGGCGTATTATGATCGGTAGCTATGTGCTCTCCAGCGGTTATTTTGACGCCTACTACCAGCAGGCTCAAAAGGCGCGAACACTGTTAATTAATGCATACAATGATCTGTTCAAGACATACGATGTGCTTGTCGGGCCGGTGACGCCAACTCCGGCATTCGGGCTAGGCGAAAATGTTAACGATCCAGTAAAAATGTACCTCGCAGACATTATGACTGTTCCGTCTAGCCTTGCAGGGCTTCCTGCGATCAGTGTTCCTGCCGGCACAAGTGAAGCCGGACTCCCTATCGGAGTTCAGCTTATCGGTCCTCGCAAAAGCGACGCGCAGATACTGGCTTTAGCAAGAGAAATGGAGACTAAATAATATGGATACGGCACTCATATTCTTTTTTGCAGCAATTCTTATCGTCGCCGGTATGCTATTTGCGGTTATTACGCTAAGCAAAAAAGGCAATCGTAACCTAAACGTTGATAAATACCGTCTAAAATGGCTGCAGATCGAACAGCAACTGAAAAAAGATAATCCTTCAAGCTACCACTTGACTGTATTAAATGCTGACAAGCTGCTGGATCAGGCGTTGCGCGAAAAAGGTGTTCGGGGTACAACAATGGGCGAGCGCATGAAAACAATTAAAGACACATGGTCGAATGCTAATAACGTTTGGACCGCGCATAAGCTGCGTAATCAAATTGCGCATGAAACTGATGTAAACGTAAGTTACGATGATGCTAGGCGTGCTTTGTCTGGATTTAAACAAGCACTTAAAGATTTAGGGGCAATCTAATGACAAACGAAGAAGCGTTGCGAAAATATGACATAACAATTGGTATTGAATGTCATGTTCAGCTTGCGACGGCCACAAAATTATTTAGTGGTGCTGACAATGACGCACGCGATAAATCACCAAACAGCGTCGTTAGTCCGATTGATTTTGGTTTACCTGGAATGCTACCGGTCCTTAACCGTCAAGCAGTCACACTAGCAATTAAAGCCGGAAAAGCATTGAACGCTAAAATTGCGAACATCAGCCGATTTGATCGTAAACATTATTTCTACCCAGACCTTCCAAAGGGATACCAGACAACACAGATGTACCAGCCGATTATCCTAGCGGGCTATATCGACGCTCCGCTTGAAGACGGCAGTTCGGTTCGTGTCAAAATTCACCATGCTCACATGGAAGAAGACGCAGGAAAACTGACTCATAACGGCGACCACAGTCTTGTCGATCTTAACCGAGCAGGGACACCTTTAATTGAAATCGTTAGCGAGCCCGACATTCACTCTGCGGCCGAGGCAAAAGCATATGCAATAGAATTGTATCGTCTAATGACATACGCAGGTGTCACGCACGGTGATTTATATCATGGAAACATGCGCTTTGATGTCAACCTCTCAATTGCGCTAAAGGGTGCGACTGAACTTGGTACACGAGCAGAAGTTAAGAACCTCAACTCGTTTAGAAGCGTTGAAAAGGCCGCGGAATACGAATTTAAACGCCAAGTAGAGCGCCTAGAAAACGGCGAGCGTATCGTTCAGGAGACCCGTGGCTGGGATGAAGCCAAGCAAAAGACAAACTCGCAGCGTTCTAAAGAAGATGCCCAAGATTACCGCTATATGCCTGACGCCGATATTCCACCAATTGTCTTAGGTGATGATGAAATTGCTGAAATTCAAGCAACTGTCCCAATGCTACCGCCTGAATATCGAGAGAAATGGGCTTCGCTTGGGCTTGACCGCTCCGTTATCGATTCACTGCTTGCAACTAAAGAATATGCAAAACTCATCACAACTATCCAAGAGCAAGCGAATAACGATGTTGCCAAAAGAGTAGCACATTGGTTTTCTAGCGCTCTAGGCCATCACGATGATGAAGGAGCTAGCGCAGAAGTAAATGAACTGCGCCCAGAAGGTTTTATCGAACTTGCTAATATGGTTGCCGCAAACGAACTGAGTAGTACGGCTGCAAAAGAAGTATTTCTTGAGCTTTTGACGAGTAAAAAAACAGCAAAGGAAATTGCTGAAAGTAAAAACCTTATACAAGTTAGTGACGAATCGGCAATTGCGGCTATCGTTGACGAAGTATTGGCCGATCCGGCAAGTGCCAAAGCTATCGAAGATATTAAAAATGGCAATGACAAAGTCATCGGCTTTTTAGTCGGTCAAGTGATGAAAAAATCTCAAGGCAAGGCCAATCCAGCTCTTGCTCAAAAACTAATACGAGAGAAATTATAGTATGGATTGGCAGCGAACTGAACCTACGAAAATAACAAAAGTTGGCTGGCGGACAATCGTTGCTAAAACATTCACTTTACCAGACGGTAAAAGTGTAGAGTTCGACACTATAAACCGAGAAGATTTTTCAGCAGCTGGAATCATTGCGCTCACCAAAGATAACAAAGTCATTACTGGTCGTCAATTTCGACCCGGACCCGAACAGCTTATGGATGAGATTCCAGGAGGTATAGTTGATCCTGGGGAAAGCCCCGAAACAGCAGCAAAACGTGAAATGCTAGAGGAGACTGGGTACGAAGCCGGCTCACTAAAGTTTCTAGGCGCGTTTCACAGAGACAGTATGACGAATGGCAAATGGTATTATTATCTTGCGACCGATTGTGAACTGGTAAGCACTACACCTGAAAATGGAGAACACGAATTTATTGAAGTTATATTAAAAACAATTCCGAAGTTTATTAATGATGCTAAAAAAGGGTTAATTACAGATCCTTTCGCAGTACTTGCAGCATATGACGACCTTATTGCATTAAATAAAGAGGAGATAAAAGAATGAAATTACCAACAAAAGCTATTATTTGCGCCGCAGGACTAGGAACAAGGTTCTTGCCACAGACCAAGGCTATGCCAAAAGAAATGCTCCCAATTATTGACCGTCCGGTCATCCAGTTAATCGTCGAAGAAGCCGTTGCTGCAGGCGTGACAGACATCATCATCGTAACGGGTAGTACGAAACGTGCTATCGAGGATCATTTTGACCGCAGTGACGAGCTTGAAGCGGAGCTTCGCGAAAAAGGAAAAGATGACAAAGCCGATCAAATTAAAGCGATTTCAGAAATGGCAAACTTTATCTATGTTCGTCAAAAAGGACTGCCTAAAGGTAATGCTCGTCCAGTCTTGAACGCGACTCATCTTATCGATGACGAACCTTTCTTTGTCTTTTTCGCAGATGATTTTTTCCGAAGTGAGATTCCTCGTGCAATTCAGCTACGCGATGCATACGAACGAAATGGCGGCAAGTCAGTTATTTCGCTTATTGAAGTTGATAAAAAAGATGCTGATAAGTACGGAATGGCAGCAATCGGTGACGATCTTGGTGGGAAAACATTCAAGATTACTGAGTTAGTTGAGAAGCCCGGCGAAGCGAATACACCTAGTACTTTCGCCTCTGTCGGAGGCTATCTATTAACGCCTGACATCTTGCCAATTATTGCTGAAGAAAAAGTTGATAAAAATGGCGAAATTACATTGGTGGATAGTATTAACGAGCTTGCACAAAAAGATGCGGTTTATGGACAATTTATTGATGGCGTCTGGCATGATACGGGCGATCAGCTTAAGTACATCAAAGCAGTCGTGGATGTTGCGCTTGAAAGCGACGAATACGGAGTCCAACTTGCTGAATACCTGAAAAACCGTTTATAATAGACCATATAAACATAACCGAAAGGAATTCCCACCATGGAATGGGCTCAAATTCTGGTCATCATCCTGTCGGTATTTCTTGCAATATTTTTACTGCTTGGAATCATACTAATAATTTTACTTATTAAAGTAACGCATCAAATTAAAAAAGTGACAACATCAGCTCAGCATACAGCCGAAAGTATCGAAGATGCCGTGAAGGGTTTTAGTAAGCTGTCTTCGTCTGTGGCAATTGCCAAAATGGTCGCACAATTAGTAAAAAGATTTAAGAAGAAATAAGGGAGTATCGAACCATGTCAAAAGCAAAATTTGCACTAGGAGCACTTATCGGAGCAGCTGCTGGCGTTGTCGCGGGAATACTAACTGCGCCTAAATCGGGTAAAGAGACGCGTGCTGATCTAAAAGAAAAGGCAACAGAGCTTAAAGAAGAAGCTAGCCGTCGTGCGGATGAAGCTAAGGCAAAAGCCGATAAGGCTGTTCATGAAGCAAGAGACAAAGCAGAAGATTACAAAGAACGCGGCGAACGTGCTGCTAAAGGTGCTATCGAAGGTGCAAAAGAAGGCTTTACGGAAAAGAAATAGCGTCGTTTTTCTATGATAAAAAAACTTGCCAAGAAAATTACAAATGATAACGAACGCGGAGCTCGCCACGATTTGATCGAAGAGCTTTTCTATGATCTTCATCGGAGTCGTGCCCAAGTATATAAAATGAACTTTATCCGCGGTATATTTTTTGGCCTAGGGAGCGTCCTGGGTGGAACTATAGTCGTCGGTATTATTATTTGGATTTTAAGCTTATTGGTTGATTGGCCTGGGGTAGGCAACTTCTTTCAGCAGCTACAAGATACGCTAAATCGTTCAACTCGCTAATTTTACTACAGACAAACACTATCCCTTTTCGCTATACTAGAAATAGTTATGGGGGTAGAAACAAAGACCAAGGCTGAGTCCACCACTCAGCTAACATCGTCGGATTATGTGCATTTGCATAACCATACGCATCACAGCCTTTTGGATGGGTTAACAAAGATACCTGATTTAGTGCAACGTGTTAAAGATCTGGGCATGAAATCTATTGCGATAACGGATCACGGTACTATGTCTGGCGCGGTTGAATTTTACAAAGAAGCCAAAGATGGCGGCATTAAACCAATCATTGGCATGGAGGCGTATGTTGCTTCGCGTTCGCGGCATGATCGCGACCCGGCAAAAGACAAGGCCAGATACCATCTTATTCTTCTGGCAATGAACGAGACGGGTTACAAAAACCTTATGCAACTTTCAACCAAAGCCAACCTTGAGGGTATGTACTACAAGCCTCGTATCGACCACGATTTACTCGAAGAATTCGGAGAAGGTCTTATCGTACTTTCGGCGTGTGCTAGTGGCGAGGTCGGTGAAAATCTTCGTAACGATAATTATGAGGAAGCAAAAAGAATTGCCCAGTGGTATAAATCTGTTTTTGGGGATAGGTATTATCTAGAACTCCAAGATCACGGGCATCCCGACGCTCCAGCTAAATGGGATGTTCAAGTCGGTATTAACAAGCATCTTGAGCGGCTTTCCGAGGAACTTGATATTCCCTGCGTCGTAACAAGCGACGGACATTACATAAGTCACGACGACCAAGACGCACACGAGATCTTATTGTGTGTCGGGACAGGCTCGTTTTTAAATGATGAAAAACGCATGAGTTTGAAGGATTTTGAGCTTCACGTGACTGATCCAGCTGAAATTATTGAAAGATGGAACAAGACTAACCCAGAAGCTGTCGCAAATACGCGCCGCATTGCTGACCGTTGTAATGTCGAACTTGAGCTTGGCGGCATCCTGATTCCAAAATTTCCCGTTCCAGAAGGTGAAAGCGAAAAAAGCTTTCTCGATAAACTTGTCTACCGAGGCCTAGCCGTCCGCTATATGGACAAACTGCCTGACGAAGCAGCTACGCTGACAATTGAAGATATACGCCCGACATTGACCGACGAAATTCGCGAACGGCTCGACATGGAGCTGGGCGTCCTTGATAAGATGGGCTATAACGGTTACTTTTTAATCGTGCAGGACTTTATTAACTGGGGTAAATCACAAGGAATTATTTTTGGGCCAGGACGTGGCTCGGCGGCAGGATCAATTATTGCCTATGCGCTGAATATTACTGATCTTAATCCGTTAAAATACGATCTTCTGTTCGAGCGGTTTCTTAACCCCGACCGTATTAGCATGCCTGACATCGATATCGACATTCAGGATACGCGTCGCGATGAAGTAATTGCCTATTGTGCGAATAAATACGGCGAATCTCGCGTCGCGAATATCGTCACCTTCGGTAAGATGGCGGCACGTGCTGCTGTACGCGACGTAGCGCGCGTCCTACAAGTGCCATATGCAGAAGCTGACCGTTTATCTAAAATGATTCCACCTCCCGTTCAGGGACGCCATATACCGCTTAAAGTAAGTATTAAAGAAGATGCCGACTTAAAGCGTGAATACGAAACAAACCCGACTGCCAAGACAGTCTTTGATTACGCTGTTCGTCTAGAAGGAACAATCCGTTCGCACGGCGTTCATGCCGCCGGTGTCGTGATTGCACCTGACGACATTGTTAAATACGCGCCGCTTGAAATGGCGCAAAAGGGCGTTGTCTCGACGCAGTATCCAATGAATCCAGTTGAAGAGCTAGGTCTACTCAAGATGGACTTTTTAGGCCTTTCAAACCTGACGATTATTAATAACGCGCTCAGGATCATTAAAAAAGTATATAAAGATGATATTGATCTGTCTAAAATTCCACTTGATGATGTTAAGACATACGAATTATTTCAACGAGGTGATACTACTGGGGTGTTTCAGCTTGAATCCGCAGGAATGAAGCGGTATTTGCGCGAACTAAAGCCAACGGTATTTGAGGATATCATCGCCATGGTGGCACTATACCGCCCAGGTCCAATGCAGTTTATCGACAGCTTTATTAAACGAAAACATGGCGAAGAGCGTATCACGTACCTACATCCAGGTATGGAAAACTCACTAAAAAGTACGTACGGTATCATGGTCTACCAAGAACAATTCATGCAGATTTCAAAGGAATGGTGTGGATTTACGGGTGGACAAGCTGACACGCTCCGTAAAGCCGTTGGTAAGAAAAAAATTGATCTTATGCGCAAGGTAAAGGTTGAATTCGTTGATGGCGCTATAAAGCATGGCGGATCTGACAAAGCAACGGCTGAGAAGTTTTGGGATCAACTGGAAGAATTTGCAAACTACTGCTTTAACAAGTCGCACGCTGCTTGTTACGGACTTATCTCTTATTGGACGGCGTATCTCAAAGCTCATTATCCTGACGCGTTTATGGCAGCCGTAATGACCAGCGATCAGGATGACATTGACCGCCTTGCCATTGAAATCGGCGAATGCAAACATATGGGAATCCGAGTACTCTCACCAGACGTTAACGAGTCTTTCGTCGAGTTCGCTATTGTGCCTGGACAAAGTGAAATCCGTTTCGGGATGGCGGCTATTAAAGGCGTCGGTGTTGCAGCTGTCGAGGAAATTTTACGTGCCCGTCAGGACGGAAAATTTGCTGGCGTTGAAGATTTTGCCAAGCGCGTCAGTACGTCAAAAGTAAATAAACGAGCATGGGAATCACTTATTAAATCTGGTGGTTTTGATAAAATGGGTGATCGATCCGACCTATTATTCAACCTCGAAACGATTCAAGGATTTGCCAGTAAGCTACAAAAAGAAGCTTTAAGCGGCCAGACGGATCTTTTTGGCAGTATGGGTGATACAGCCAGTTTGCAACCGACAATTACGCTGCAAACAGCCCCTACGAAATACACCGAAAAAGAACGCCTTACCTGGGAGCGCGAACTCCTCGGCTTGTACATTAGTGCGCATCCACTCGATAATTACGACGCCTATTTTGAGGAACAGACCATTCCTTTAATGCAGATGACGCCCGAAGTTGACGGTAAAAAAGCGACTATTGGCGGGCTTGTTTCGACCGTTCGAACTATTGTGACAAAAAGCGGCACAAAAATGGCATTCGTGGGATTAGAAGATAAAACAGCCGAAGGCGAAGTAATAATCTTTCCGAATTTATACGAACAAGTCGGCGCAAAATTAGTCCAGGATGCGGTGATACGCGTGACGGGAAAAATCAGCGCACGCGACCGTGACGGCAATCTGGGGACAGACGCAAAGATGATTGCTGATGAGGTTGTCATTGTGAGCGACGAAGAACTGCGCGGCTATGAATCAACAGGCCGCAAAATGAATGCTCCAAAAGTATCTAACAAAGTAAAAGCCATGCGGGTGAGTGGGGGGACAAGTAAAAAACTGGACTCAGCAGTTACCGAACCCATTGAAAAACCACGTCCTATTATGGATATTCCCCCAATGAAAAAATTATTCGTTCATATCAGAAATCCCGATGATCATGAAGCACTATTAGCGCTAAAGCAAATATGTAGTAGATATCCAGGGGTCAGCGATATTGTCCTTGTGCTCGGCGAAGACAAAAAATCAGCGATCAAGCTGCCATTCAGGGTGGAAAGCAACGAAGCTCTCATGGGAGAACTAGTGATACAGCTTGGCGAAGATTGTGTTGCTTTGAAGTAGCAATATTGACAGAAGCATAACAAGTATGGTATAATATACTTATCCTCGATTGTCGAGGATGGTGTCTAACGGCATCTGAGAGAAAGAGAAGATATGGTCTTCTGGGTGATCGTTATTGCCACCCTTGCTAGCGCAGCCGTTATTGGAACATGGCGCGAGCTACGAGGAAAGACGGGTACGATTCTGCTGTATGGCGGAGCAATACTCCTCCTGTGCAGTACTGTCTATCTGGTTGGAATCCATTTTCTGGGGACGACCAGTCACACCGTCGAGCATTCACTACCTTTTTACGGCGTGAAACTGTCGCAGTACAATCTGGTTTCGGTCGGAATTCTGCTACTAGAGGCCGCGTCGTTCGTCTGTGGTGGCGTGAGCTACCTGTGTCGCACCTTCGTGATGCGCTCGTGATTGCTCGGCAGCCCCGGAAGTCCGAATGGATTTCCGGGGCTCCGGCCCTCTTTCTCTCGATAAGCTCTATAGATGTGTATCTATACTGACGAGCTGGAAACAGCGAAAGCTAATTAAGCCGTAAGGCGTATAGTGCAATTCCCGTAGCGACACTGACGTTAAAGGATTCTTTTTGACCTTCCATTGGAATTTCTATAAGGTCATCACAAGCATGCCGTAATTCATCTGTAATTCCTTCAACTTCTTCACCTAATAAAAGAACGGTTTTCTCGTGCGGACGGTAATCCGGAAGCATGATTGATGAGCCATCTTGTTCTAGGCCTACAATCCGAAAACCTGCGTTTCGTAGCGATTCTAGATCAAGTGTCTCTTGGTACTCAAACGGTACTATTGCTTCTGCGCCAAGTGCGGTTTTATGTATTTGCGCAGTTAATTTATTGGAAATATGAGGTAAGCGGGTATCGTTCTTTACGGATGGATACGGCGTGTATCCGCTTAAGATGATTTTAGACACGCCAAATCCTTCACTAGTACGAAAAATCGCACCGACATTATGGGTCGATCGAATATTATGCGCAATTACCACAATTTCAGACATTACATCAATTGTACCACTATAAAATCCATAAGCTTTTTGCTATAGTCAATAGGTAATGGACGAAGACAAAATTCAGCAGCGTCGCCGCGAACAAGATGAAAAAGCAACCCGTGAACGCGCGGCTATTTTAGGCATTCAATACCTCGATACGCGCGAAATAGAAAACAGCTTGCCACTTACGAAAGACATTGTTTCTGTTCCTGATATGTACAAGGGGCACATCATTCCTCTTACGATGGGAAGTGAGGAAGCTATCTATCGTTTTGGAGTTACCAGCCAAACTCCTCAGTCGTTGATTCAAAAAATGGCGACGGACTATAATGACGAAGGTAAAACAACACAATTTCTTTTGATTAGCGGTAGTGGGTTTAGGTCATTCATGTTGCGCTACGATCCACCAAAACAGGTTATTTATGACGACATTCAGATTGCCAAAGAGGGCGATAGCGATACGATAGCAGAAGTCAGCAAAACATTAAATTCTGTTGGTAGCGACCTTGTTTTTGATTATTTGATCGATCAAGCGGATCGATTGGGCGCAAGCGATATTCACATCGAGAATGAGCGCACCGATATTAGAATTCGTATGCGTATTGATGGCGCCTTACACCCTGTTGCGCAGCTTGAAAAAGACCGCTATCGCGTTATCATGGGTGCGCTTGCATCCAGGGCGAACATTTCAACCGCGGCAACCGATCCTCAGTCGGGACATATGCAAAAAGAAATTACACGCAGTGGTGCAACCCACCTTCTGAACCTGCGTGTCGAGACAGTGCCGACGATGTACGGGCAGGACGCAGTATTACGTCTGTTTAACTTTGATGAGAGTCTGTTGAATCTAGATCACCTCAGTATTCCTGAAAAACAACGTCACGAAATTGATGAAGTCATTAGCCATCCTCGTGGAATGGTGCTGATGGTTGGACCGACTGGTTCGGGTAAATCGACCACTCTTTACAGCATGTTAAACGCGCTTAATACCCCTGACCGTAAACTCATTACGCTAGAAGATCCAATCGAATACGGCCTGACGGGTATTTCACAGATTCCAATTGATACGACAGGTGGAAAAAGTTTTGCCGATGGACTGCGTGCGGTGCTCCGACTGGACCCTGATGTCGTGATGGTTGGTGAGATTCGCGACCAAGACACGGCCCGGACGGCTATCCAGGCTTCAATTACGGGGCACTTGGTGCTTTCTAGCTTTCACGCTAACTCAACCAGCGCAGCTTTTAGCCGCATGATTGACCTTATCGGGGTTAACCCTATCTTTAGTTCGGCAATTCGTCTTGTGATTGCACAGCGGTTAGTGCGACGACTGTATGATTCAACGAAAGAAGAATACGAACCGGACGAAGCAACTAAGAACTATGTTAGGAAAGCCCTTGAAAACCTTCCGGAGGGCACCGACAAGCCAAACCTGGATAACTTCAAGCTATGGCGGCCAAAGCCTAGCGAGGACGCTCCATTTGGGTATAAGGGTCGTATTGTCATTATGGAACAGATGGTTGTTGATGAAGAAATTCAAAAGTACCTTCGTGGTGATGTTAAAGATATTCACACCGAAGCAATTGAAAAAACAGCGACTGACGGTGGCATGCTAACGCTTTTGCAAGTAGGTGTACTTGCAGCTCTTCGAGGTGAAACAACCCTGGAAGAAATAAATCGCGTTATATAAAAATTATTGTATAGTAGGGATATGGATAAAATCCTCTATATCGGTGGTGTAGCCAGTAACTCATATCAGATCAATAGGGTATCACGGGAGCTTTCTGATCATTATGGTCTTAACGTCATAGGTCTATCTTTTAGCGAAGCGCAAAAAGATCAGGCATTGGTCGCAAGATTAGCCGCCGAATGTTTGGTTATTACCCATGCTGCCGGTATGTTGATGTTAAAATATGTCACCCCCAAAGAGCTCATTGCCGTTGCTCCCCCTATGCCAATCGGCGCACTACGCCTAATACGGAGGAACATTCCTAAAACACTTGCTCTTAACAAAAGCCATGAAAAGCTACCTGAAAGACGTGAAAAAATTCGTCAATACAACCTGCATGCATTAAAAGAACATCTCACCAGGCCTATTTATAATGTGTTTCAAATCGGTAAGATCAGCGCGTTTAATGCTGCTCAAGAAGCGGTGACAATGGTAACAAACGGATCAAAAGTGACTCTTTGCTTTATGGATAATGAGCTTATTTTTCGAAACTCTGCAGACCACCACCATGTTGGAATCGCCAAAGAGCAGGGCGTAATCGTCCATGATAGCGTTAGCGGGCATCACGACGAATTCTTACTATACCCCTTGGATGTACTTAGGCAGATTAATCGACTATAACTCTTGCAATAGCGGGGACTAATCTTTCGTCGAATACCGATGGGATGATATGTTCGGCGTCTACATCATCGACAAGGCTTGCGATAGCTTCGGCTGCGGCAATTTTATGCTGGTCGGTGATCTTTTTTACTCCGTTATCCAGCGCTCCGCGAAAGATACCAGGAAAAGCTGTCGCATTGTTCACTTGGTTTGGGAAATCGCTTCGTCCGGTAGCTATAACCGCAACACCTGCTTCTTTAGCATCGTCAGGCATGATTTCCGGTGTTGGATTAGCCATAGCAAACACGACAGGCTTATCGGCCATCCTTTTGATCATTTCTTTCGTGAGGAGCCCAGGTTTGCTGACGCCGATAAAAATATCCGCATCGGTGATCGCGTCATCTAACGAGCCAGAAGTAGACCCGTCAACATATTCAAGAAGCATTTTTTTCTCATCGTTTAAATCTACACGATCACTACTGATGACACCTTTACTATCAACAGCAACGATTTGCGGCTGCGCATATAGGTGAAGCAGTTTTGTGATAGCTGTACCGGCAGCGCCCGCGCCAATAATGACGATTTTTGTCTCGGCTAAATTCTTACCGACGACTTTCATTGCATTAATAAGTCCGGCGAGAGTGACAATGGCTGTACCATGTTGGTCGTCGTGAAAAACAGGGATGTCTAACTCGGCTTTTAGACGCTCTTCGATTTCAAAACATTGTGGTGCGGCGATATCTTCTAGGTTAATTGCTCCAAAACTAGGGGCAATTGCCTTTACGGTCGCAATGATTTCATCCACGCTGTGTACATCAAGTATAATTGGCACACTGTCGATTCCCGCAAAGTGTTTAAAAAGAAGCGCTTTCCCTTCCATGACGGGCATAGAGCCTTTTGGCCCAATGTTTCCCAGGCCTAAAACGGCTGATCCGTCTGAAACAACGGCTACGAGGTTATTCGTCCAGGTGTAAACAGGCAAAAGTGACGGGTCTTCGGCGATTGCACGGCTGACCGCAGCGACTCCAGGAGTGTAGTAACTGCTTAGTTTTTCTTTAGTAAGTTCATCTTTGTCACGAAGAGTCGTGGTAATTTTTCCTTTGTATCGTTTGTGGAGTTGTAGAGCTTGTTCATCGTAATTCATAGATCTTAGTATACCAAGCAATATAAAGTAGCGCTAAACCCTTTAAAAATCCCCAGATATATGCTATAGTCAATAGCTGATTGTATTCATAAAACAGTAAAGCGAGAGAATAATGAGTTTTGCACTAATTCAAAAGGTTAACGACGAGCAGAAAAAAGCTTCTGTTGTTGACGTACGTAGCGGCGACACCGTACGCGTTCACCAAAAAATTAAAGAAGGTAACAAAGAACGTATTCAGATTTTTGAAGGCGTTGTTATCCGTACTGACAACAAGCAGTCACACACATCACGGATTACCGTTCGTAAGATCGCTAGCGGTGTTGGCGTTGAAAAGAGTTTTCTCCTACACAGCCCACTTGTTGAAAAAGTTGAAATCGTTCGTCGTGCAAAAGTTCGCCGTAACTACCTTTCATTCCTACGTAACCGAAGCGGTAAAAGCGCTCGTCTTGTTGCGAAAAACTTTGACCGTGAAGGCGTAAACGCTGTCGAAGAAGTAAAAGAAGTAGAAGCACCAAAAGCTGCTGAATAAAAAGCATTTTCCCATAAAAACGCCCGGTCCTAGTGATCGGGCGTTTTGTTTTGCATGAAAATCTCAACAGGGGTGCTCGTAGATTAGTGGTTGCCCGCATCAGGCGGCGAGCAACCACTATTCAGTAGAGCGGTTAATTGAAATGATGAGCCAGGTAATGATAGCGCTTCCGACACCGTAAAGGAGTAACGCTATAAATACCAAAGGCGCAGTCGCCAGTAAAAGACATCCGGCTATTTTGTTCAGCCAGGTTGTCTCAAAAAACCAGGCATGCATGCTGCGATTTCCGTAGTGAAAATGGACCATCACCATATAAAGGAGGATAACGCAGGTAGCATACGCTTGAATTGCGATGACGTGTATCATCTTCTCTCCAACCTGTTGAGAGCGAGGCAAAAGCCTTAGTTTACTTATAGCACACCATGTACAATAGAAGAATGATTGTTGGGATTGACGAGGTTGGACGTGGCGCATGGGCAGGCCCGCTTGTTGTGGGTGCAGTGCTGCTAGGCAGCGAATCGATTGAAGGTCTAACTGATAGTAAGTTACTGTCTAAAAAAGCGCGCGAACGGTTAGATATCGAAATCCGGCAAAAAGCTGTAGGTGTTGGTATTGGCTGGGTGAGCGCTAAGGTAATTGATCGAATAGGGCTTTCCGAAGCGTTAAAATTAGCATCTCGTAAAGCGCTTGAGTGTATCAAAAATGAGTATCGCGAAATTATTATTGATGGGACGATAGCGTTGATTGATGATCCTAGGGTAACACTTATGAAAAAAGCCGACCTTTTAATTCCAAGCGTATCGGCTGCTTCAATCGTCGCAAAAGTAGCTAGGGATAATTATATGAAATACCTGGACGATGTATTTCCAGGGTATGAGTTTAGCGCACACGTAGGATACGGGACCGCCATGCACAGGGGTGCTATTGAAGAACTAGGTGTGACACCCATCCATCGATTATCTTTTGCACCCCTTAAGAAATATTCCGTAGTAGATGTTTCCGCGAATGAAGGGGCACGAGGCATCTCGGCGCATGTGACAAGCAAACAGATCGGCAGTAGAGGAGAAGATACCGCTGCACGCTATTTATGGCAATTGGGCCACAATGTTATTGATCGTAATTGGCGAACGAAATTCTGCGAGATTGATATTGTCTCGCAATTCGGCGATGCCGTTTATTTTACTCAAGTGAAATATCACAAAAACGACAAAGCGGGCGGAGGTCTGGCGGCGGTTACTCCTAAAAAGCAGCAACAAATGAAGTTTGCGGCGGAATACTATGCTCTTAAAAACAATCTAAAGAATACTAATTTGCGCCTAGCGGTTGTCCATGCATCTGGCGATCCGCCAAAAGTGAATACTTTTCTAGAGCTTGGCTAGTGCCGCACGCACTGCTGCCGCGTCGCGTTCAATAAGCTCGACACGACCTTCGATTTCGCTAATACCCATAGTAATAACACGGGTTAAAGCGGGCTCGTTTAACATTGGTGTAAAGAATGTACGATACTGTTCAAGTTGCTCATTGGTGACAAGGCTGGTTGCCGCATAGCGTGGAAAATCATCGTAGCTCTTGTCGCCACCAAAGGTTTGCTTGATCCATGACCAATTATCTTGGATCCATTGCCATGCTAGTTTGCGTCCGTCGCGGTTACGAATAAGCCAGACAAACCAACGAGCAACATCTTGGTGACGGACAATATCCTCGTCTTTTATTAGCCCAAGAAGCTGCACGATCTTTAGTGGATTCTTGGTTGAGGTCAACCCAAGTACGATGTCTTGTTTAAGGTCAACCGAAGATGTCTTTTTATATTCCTCTAAAAGCGTGTCAATGATGTTCTCGTCGTTGCCGTGACGAACCACAGCGCCAATAATAAGTGAACGAAGTTCAGCATCAAGCTGGTCAAGCGGGGTATTTTGGTATAGTTTGATAGCTGTTTGAATCGTGTCGGCATCTTCACCATAAAGCATCGTCCCAATGATAGTGGCGCGCATTTTGGTGTCACTTTCAGGCTCACCTTCTTTTTCTGTCCAGCCCAGACGAGCATATTGATTGCGTGCGAGGTCGGCTGCGAATCTCCGTAGTTTCTTTTCGCTTTGGTCGTCATTTTCGACGAATTTTTTAAGCTCACCGGTAGCAAGGGAAATAATATCCCACACTGCTTCAGTGTCTTCATTTCGGTACGCATCAAGAAGCAAGATTAGTTCTGCGCTGCTTACTTCACCTCCGCGTGCGAGTAATGTCTGTTCGTTCAGTAGCTGTAGCCTATCGACGGGTGTCATAGTTCCTTCTTTAATATCTGCTACAAGACGAGCAAGTGACGTGTCGTCGTAGTGCGTAATAAAGTGAGCAGAATTACCTCCGTTAAAGCGCACAGATGCTGGCTGTCGCAGGGTAATGGTTGTCTCTTGAGCTTCCAATAGCTCTGGCATTTCATTTGATGATGCATTAAGGGGGATAGGCCAAAGTTTATCAGAGGGTACGTGAGGCCCTACGAAGAATTGTTTTTGAGCTAGGTGTACTTGCCCGTCTTTATTGGTAACGTTAAGGACAGGATACCCCGACTGGGAAATCCAGGTATTCATGAAAGCTGTAATATCTTTACCGCTGGCCTTGCCTAACGCACTCCAAAGGTCGTTACCCTCGGTGTTGCCATAGGCGTGCTTGGCAAAGTAAGCTTTTAGGCCTGTTTGAAAGGCTTCGTGACCAATATACTGCTGAAGCATGCGAAGAAGCCGGGCGCCCTTGGCATACACGATTGCACCATCAAACAATGTACTAATTTCATCCGGGTGGTTGACATCAACCTGCACGGCTTGAACGCCGTCAATGCTATCGCGGCGAAGCGACATGATGCTTTCCATCGTTGCAAAATCCAACCAGACATTCCAGCTTGGTTCGAGCGCATCTACGGCAATGTATTCCATTAAAGTTGCAAAACTCTCGTTTAACCATAGGTTGTTCCACCACTTCATAGTGACAAGGTTGCCAAACCACTGGTGAGATAGTTCGTGTGCGATGACTGTGGCTATGTAATGTTTGCTGCTGACACTGGTTGTTTTGGGATCAGCTAGAAGGGCAATTTCCCTGTATGTAATTAGTCCCCAGTTTTCCATTGCGCCGCTACTAAAATCAGGAAGAGCCACATGGTCGGATTTTGGCAAAGGATACGGCGTATCGAAATACTCGTCAAAGAAATCAATTGTTCGGGTGGCAATATCTAGGGCGAAATCAAGGCTTTCAGGTGGTTGAGCTGGAGTAGCCCAGATATTTACTTCGACGCCACTTTTCGTCGAGGCAGTCTTTCTGTGCATCTCGCCAGTAACCCAGGCAAGTAAGTACGTACTCATTTTTGGTGTGGTTTCGAAACTCGTGACTAATTTTTCGTTTTCAATATTCTGCACTTTCACCGGCATATTGCCTAGAACAGTAACATTGTCTTCGGTGGTCAGAGTCACATCAAACGTTGCTTTAGCTGCTGGTTCGTCAATACAGGGAAAGACTTCACGCGCATGGTGACTTTCGAATTGAGTTGCAAGAAGTTCTTTTTTAACACCGTCGTGTTCAAAATAGCATGGGTAAAGTCCGTGCATTGCGTCAGTAATCGTACCGTTAAAAGCAATGACGACGATGTGTTTACCCTCTGCGATGTCTGGATGGGTAATGACAAGCTCATCATTATCTGCTTGTTTGAATTCTGCTTCTTTGCCGTCAAAAGTCACGGATTGAATCACTAGATCTTTGGCGTGAACGCTGATCTTATCAGCAGCGAGCACTGAAGCACCTTCAAGGGTGACGATGCCGTCAAATGTCCGTGCTTGCCGCTCTAGATTAAGTGAAAGTTGATAATGTTCGGGAACGAATTGGTCTACGAGTCGAGATACTGTCTGCATACATCTATTGTAACAAGTATAATGAGATCATGAAACGCGCTTACAAGATTAGGAGGTCAATCGCAGCTATTGTCGCGCTTGCAATTGCGGTCACTGTATTACTGACGCACCCCGACTTGTACCAACCAGCTACGACGCCCGCTACTCCTGAAATATCAAAGGCTACTGGAGAGGCAATGACTATCCTCGACCAATTAGAAGTTAAGGGCCGTGCTCCAAAAACAAACTATAGCCGCGACCAGTTTGGCGATGGATGGGAGTCAAAGCAGGGATGTGATACGCGCAACATCATTTTGCACCGCGACCTGGTGAACACTGCAACCAATACTGAGTGTAAAATAGTGAGCGGACTATTGCACGACCCGTATACAGGTAAAGACATACCGTTTGTAAGGGGCGATACAACGAGTGATGATGTTCAGATTGATCATGTCGTGGCGCTTAGTGATGCTTGGCAGACAGGTGCGCAACAATTATCCCCACAAGAACGTGTGAATTTTGCGAATGACCCGCTCGAGCTTTTAGCTGTTGACGGTCGAGCTAATCAACAAAAATCTGACGGTGATGCAGCAACGTGGCTGCCGTCAAATAAAGCCTTTCGATGTCAGTATGTAGCCAGACAAATTGCCATCAAGAAGAACTATCGGTTATGGGTGAAACAAGCCGAAAAAGACGCGATGATATACGTACTTGCAACTTGTCCTGGTCAGCTGCTGCCTACAAGCTAGGCAATTGCAACAAGTTCGATATCAAATACTAAATCTGAATTTGCAGGAATGTTTGGTGCGGGCGATTGCGATCCATAGGCCATTTCGGCAGGAATTATCAAACGGCGTGTTCCACCAACTTTCATACCAGGAACGCCTTGTTGCCAGCCTTTAATTACGCCTGTTAGCGGAAAAGTGATGGGACGGCCCATATCGTGCGAGCTTTGGAAAATAGTACCATCTGAGCACAGTGCGCCAGTATAATGAGCGGTAATTGTTGCTCCTGCCGGTACTTCATCGCCAGTACCTTCGACAGTGTCTAAAATTTCTAATTGTGTTGCTGATTTAACTGGTGCAAAACCAGTTAAATTTGTGCCTTCAAGTTGGGGTTGTTTGTCAGAATCCATGCTTCTAGTTTAGCACCAAGCTGATGATGTACGGTAAAATAGAGGTAGGAGGTAATAGTAATGACTGTACAAAGTTCACGACAAGATGCAAATTCGTATCGTACGAGTGCCCAGTCTAAGCGCGATGAAGCGGCACAGCATATCCAATCCGCCGCAAACAGTACCGCAGCCGGTAATGCTAATAATGCTCAAAGCGAAAATAACCGGGCAAACCAACTCAATACGGAAGCTGCCAACTTGGAACAAAAGGCTATGCAGATTGAGCGAGAAGCTCAGAATCAAGAGCAAAAAGCCAATAAAATCGAAGAACAAAAACAGGCATTACTAAAGCAGGCAAATCAGCTCGAGGATCAGAAAAATCAAATACTCGGAAATGGCAATTCTAATCCGCTAATTTAATAATGTAATAATGCTAGAATCATTTGATTTTTTGCGAAAATCTGCCCCAAAAGCTGCCGAAAGGCTGCTGGGCTGCCAACTTGAAGCTGAGGTGAATGGCCAACGGGCAGCTGTTAGGATTGTCGAGACCGAAGCCTACGATCAGACGGACGCAGCAAGCCATAGCTATAATGGCCGGACTAAGCGGACTGATATTATGTTTGCTCCTGCCGGCCATCTATATGTATATTTCACCTATGGAATGCATTATTGCTGCAATATTGTCGTTGGCGAAGAAGGATACGGGGCGGCAGTTTTAATTCGTGCTGTCGAGCCTGTAGAGGGTGAAGATGAACTTATTAAAAACCGTGACGGCAAAGGTGGTGTTGAAATTACGAATGGGCCGGCAAAGTTATGCCAAGCACTAGGTATTAATAAACGGATGAACGGGCACGATTTATCCAAAAAACCTTTAAGATTGCTGCCTTTGCCGGCGCTAGTTGAAAAAGATATTATAACGACAACTCGTGTCGGAATTAGCAAGGCAAAAGATGTCAAATGGCGCTTCTATATCAGGGGTAATTCATATATTTCAAAAAAGTAGCTGAAAAAGCTTGACGATGTTACATAAAAGGCGTATAACATCTAAAGACCCCTGCACCAACCGCAGTAACAACTACGATTGCACGGAAGGATCAGTTGATGAAGACGGACTTGAGGTTGCCCGCGGGTAGTTGGCTCATCAAGCAGCACGGATCGTTGCCTACGACCCGCCATCTCCGACTGGGCACATCGCCTGGAACGACGCCCACTACGCCCACCGCGACGGGCACGAGCTCTCGCTGATTCCTTGCACGAGGCCTACCCCATTCGGGGCGCTACCCGCTCACCTCCCTGTAACTCGGGAGGTGAGCGGTGGCGAACTTAACTATTGCTAAAAAAACTGACGTGAATTATAATAATGACAGTACATTTCCGGCCGGCAGGTCGGAATTTTTGTTAGAAGATGCATTAAATTTGTGAAAAGGAGAAAATAAAATGGAAGACATTAACATTAAACAACTTACCCTAGCGGTTCGAACAATCGCTGAGGAAAAAAACCTACCAGAAGAAGTAGTTCTATCTGTTATTGAACAAGCAATCGCAGCTGCATGGCGTCGAGACAACGGTGAGCGCGATCAGGAAGTTCGTGCCGAACTAAATGTTAACGACGGTACGGCAAACGTATATGTTGCTCGTGAAGTCGTTGAAGAAGTTGGTTCTGACGCTGTTGAAATTAGCCTAGAAGACGCTCAAAAAGTTAAAAAAGACGCTGTTGTTGGCGATACTATCGAAGAAAAGCACGAAGTTGTCAGCTTTGGTCGCGTAGCCGCACAAACTGCTAAACAAGTTGTGTTACAACGCCTACGCGAAGCTGAACGCGAAGTCGTCCTAGAAGAATACGAAGACAAGATCGGTACCATCGTAACCGGTACTGTCCAGCGCGTTGAACCACGCGTTGTCCGCGTTGAACTTGGTAAAGCAACTGGTATTATTCCTCAAAGCGAACAGATCCAAGGCGAATTCTACAGCATTGGTTCACGTATCAAGGTCTTCATCAAAGATATCGAACGTGATAACCGCGGTCCACAGCTTATTCTTAGCCGTGGTAACGAAGCATTTGTTGAATTCCTCTTCCGTCAAGAAGTTCCTGAAATGGAATCTGGCGCTGTTGAAATTAAGGCTATCGCCCGTGAAGCTGGCCGTCGTACGAAGATTGCGGTTAACAGCACTGTTCCTGGTGTTGATCCAGTCGGTACATTTGTCGGTGGTCACGGAACACGTGTTCAGGCTGTCATGAACGAAATTGGCGATCAAGAAAAGATCGACATTGTTACGTTTAGTGATAACGCCGAACAATTTATTCGTAACGCACTTAGCCCAGCCGAAGTAGCTAGGGTTGAAATCGACGAAGCCGCAAAGCGTGCAAAGGTGTTTGTGAACGAAGATCAGCAATCAATTGCAATTGGTCGCGGTGGTCAAAACGTTCGCCTAGCAAGCCGTCTAGCTGGTTACGAACTTGATATCGAAGCGACTCAGCCTACTGCTGAAAAAACCGCAGAGCCAAAAGCTCCTAAGAAGAACATCGAAGACAGCCTATTAAGCGCCGTCGAAGAATCAACTGAAGAATAGTTGATAATCTCCATCTCTATTCTAAAATTCGCTTATGAAGATTAGAATAGAGGCATGACATTAGCAAAAAAACTCCAGCTGTTTTCTTGGGCTTTAGGCATTGCCGTAGTCGTACTGGCCTTAATCGCATGGGCACAGGTGAGGCTAACGGGTAGACCACTTACGCCTTATGATTTTTTCCCAGTGCTAGGACTTTCAGCGTTTGGTTTGATGTGGACACACTACGTAGTTGGTAGCGCCAGACGTTTGACTGGCGCGCCTGCCGAAGCACTGCGACAATACCTTGCCGTCACAAGGGCAATTGTCTTTGTTTTGATCTTGCTTCATCCGGGAATCTTTTTAGTAAGTTTGTGGATTGATGGATTTGGGCTTCCGCCCTTTAGCTACTGGGAGCTATATACGGATTTGGCTGCTCGAACGGCACTGTTGCTGGGGAGTATAAGCCTAGTTATATTTTTGGCATTCGAACTTCGCCGTAAATTTCAGTTAACCCCGTGGTGGAAATATGTAGAGTATGCCAATATAGCTGCTATGTTTGCAATTTTGTATCACGGGCTAACACTAGGCGCCGAACTTGGCCTATTTTGGTTTAGGACAATATGGTTTGTGTACGCGCTTACGCTTGTGGCTGCCGTGGTGTATAATCAGATTGAAAAGAGGAGGGCTACACATGAATAAAAAGACAACCATCTGGATAGTCGTGCTACTAATTATCGTCGCAGGCGCTGGGGCGTGGGTATACGGTGCCACTAAATCAGCTGATACAACATCAACGGCGCATGAAGATGATCAGAGCCATGCTGCTACTGATTCTCAGAGTGACACATCAGATACGGCAGTGACCGCTGCTACCATTACTGCTACAAATGACGGTTTTACCCCTAATACGGTGACAGTGAAAAAAGGCCAGTCAATTAAAATTGTTAATAATTCATCATCACCAATAGAATTTTCATCGGCTGATCACCCGACCCATTTAGAAGATCCCGAGCTAAATATGGCGACGTTGAAGCCAGGCGAGTCTGGCACGGTGACTCCTGAAAAGGTTGGCACGCATGGATATCACGATCACCTGCATGCAGATCACACGGGTTCAATTACAGTTACGGAATAAAAATCTAAATAGAATTAAAACCGCCCTCATTTGTAGGGCGGTTTTAATTTAGTTTGCAGACTTGTCTTTTTTAGGTTTTCGGACTTCTCTGCCTTTTTTACGGCCACCATCTGGCATAATTTGATCTCCTGTGACTTCTTAGCGCTTGTGTTTCCATTGTAACATTGAAATTGAATAGGAAGTAAATTTGAAGTAATTATAATAATAAACTAAAATTGCAAGAGGCTACTATCACCGACCCGAAGGAGCCTACTGATGTTCATGACAATGAGTGCTACTGTCGCGATTGCCGGATTCGTTCTAGCAGGAGCGGCTTCGTGCGAGGGAGACAACACGACCACGCCAAGCCCCGCTGTGACGCAACCTGCGCCAAAGGACGACAAGTCGGCCAATATTGTGGGCACGTTGACCTGCGAAGGCGAAAACCCAGATCCGCAAAGTGTCACAATAGGAACGTATCCGCATGATGCCGTAACACTGTACAACGACAAAGACCCGATCCGCCTGAAGTTCTCCATTAAGATGGAGAGCGGAGAGAAGTACAGCGTCCACTACTCCTGTGGCGACTCGGGTACTGCGGCATGTCCATCAGTAGATGGCTCATCACACACATTTCTCCTTAACGAGAAAGGTGTGTGCGAGGAGGTGAAATAGTGCCAAAAATGCTGCTACCCTGTGTATTACGACTGGGTAGCAGCAAGGCTCATGTTTATTTGACGTAGTATACAACACTTACTTGGTAGGATAGATCGTTCTCGCCGGGCTGTAGCGACAATTTACTTGGCTGGATCGAATCACTAGATACCCCCTCGCGTAGCATAGGATATACTCCACCAAAGTTGCCTCCATCATTTACAGACTTAATTTCACCCAGATTAAATCCTAGGTTCTTTGCGGATTGTTCTGCTTTAGACCTTGCTTCTTTAGTAGCGTCGTCGCGTGCTTTGCCTTCAAGTTCCTTGCGCTTTGCGTCGCTAAACGCTAATTGTGGTGAAATGGCGCCAGTCGGAGAGGTATCTACAAGGTAATCCTGTACCTTTTGGGCTAGATCCTTATCATTGACCGTTACCGTTAGACGCAATGTGTAAGTTGGCGTAGAAGAATCCTCTTTGTTATAGATAGGATAATCATAGCCGTCAGAGTTAGTTTTGATTTTGTTATCGGCAACACCCAGGTCTTTGAGTTTCTTAACAATTTCTTCACTTTTCTTCGTAAGGTCGCCAAGAGCAGCTGCTTTATCTGCATTCTGGAAATCATATGACGGCGCGAAGACAAATTCATCCGGTACTGCTGTTACTTTTGCCTCACCTGTCACATCGATAGTACGTGATTTGGCGTCAATACGGGGCTCCCATGGCCTCCAAAGAAGCAACATGGCAATAATGATCACGACAAGAAGGCCGATAATCATACGGTAATCTAATTTGAGAGTGAGCGCGTCCTTGGACTTTTTAGCAGATACATCTGATTCCATTGTCGATAACTCCTTATGCTAGTTACGCTTATGGTAGCAGATCCAGGTTTAGTTGTAAAAATCGCATATCCCATTGACGTGTTTATGGTTACGAGCGCTATAATAAAGAAGGTCATGTGAGTACTGGTGGAGAACCTTTTTACGTACAGGCCTATTTAAACAAATAGTTGATACACACACTGGCTTTAAACAGCAAAGCGTCCCTGTCTAACTACATATTCAATCGCTACTTCAGACCCTAAACAGACATTAGGCGGTAATGTTCTGCAGTCTCGTAGCTTACTCATAAATCCGCAGCTGACCGATTTTCTTGTTGTCAGTTTTTTTATTTATAAAATTCACACAATCACCACTTAGGAGTAAGAATATGACAAAAACTATCACTATTAACAGTCCAGTCGCCGTAACCGCAATGGGCTTTGGCCGCGGAATGCGAGCATACCCTCGCCGAATTGAGTTTGGAGGCACAACCTACAACTTCATCGACGCAGGATTGCGTATGCTTATAGGAAAAGGGCAAAACCAAGCCCAGATCCTAACGATGAGCGACGGTGCTCATGATTATCACCTACGAAGCGATAATCACGGGGGTAGCTGGACGCTTCTAACTATCAGTTAGGGGAAAGTGAATGAGCAAAAGAGGGTCTATCTAGGCCCTCTTTTTGTATGGGGAAAGTGCTATAATAAAGGTACAATAATAAATCCAAAGGAGGGGTTCATATGAATATCATTGGATGGATTGTACTAGGTGGACTTGCGGGGTGGGTGGCCTCGATGATCATGGGCAATAACGCCCAGCAGGGGCTACTCGGTAATATCATTGTCGGTATTATCGGAGCATTCATAGGTGGATTCGTCGTCAGTCTATTTGGCACCGAAGGCGTAACGGGCTTCAATATTTGGAGCTTCGTCGTAGCGGTACTCGGTGCGGTTATTGCACTCTGGATCGTTAAAATGGCTCGCGGCGGCAGTAAAACGACAACTGTCTAATACTAACAAAGCGACAACAAGAACTCCGCCCCAATTCGGGGCGGAGTTCTTGTTATAATAGAAGTACAAGTAGAAGACTAAACGGAGGAAATTATCATGCCATTTAACTCTACGAACGACTTGCCTGATTCGGTCAAAAATGTCCTTCCGGATCATGCGCAGGACATCTATAAAGAAGCGTTCAATAGCGCTTACGACCAGTATAAAGATCCTGATGAAAGACGCGACGATGCTAGCCGTGAGGAAGTAGCACACAGGGTAGCATGGAATGCGGTCAAACAGAAATACGAAAAAGGCGCGGATGATAAGTGGCATGAAAAGGATTCATAGAGACCACTGAACAAAAGGAGGGATATATGGCAAAGTTTAATCAATACACAATGCAAGACCCTGTGACACAGTATTCAAAGATGGATATACCCGAGCAACGACAGATCGAACCAGGTCTTGATGCTGAACTTATTCCAAAAGCAGATCACGGGGAAGAAACATACGAGGGCAGCGGACGATTAAAAGGCAGAAAAGCGCTGATCACTGGAGCCGATTCGGGTATTGGTCGCGCCGTAGCAATCGCTTACGCTCGCGAAGGTGCGGACATCGTACTTAATTACTTACCGAGCGAGGAAGCTGATGCCAAAGAAGTCGTTGCTTTGATTGAAGCAGCAGGCCAAAAAGCGGTTGCGTGTCCTGGTGATATTAGTAATGAGGATTTTTGTAAACAATTAGTTAAAACTGCAGCAAAAGAACTCGGTTCAATTGATATCTTAGTTAATAACGCTGGTAAGCAAATATACGTTGAGTCTCTAGAAGAGTTGACAACCGAGCAGCTACAGCAAACGTACACCGTGAATGTTTTTGCAATGTTTTGGATCACAAAGGCAGCCATAAAACATATGCCAAGGGGTGCGACGATCATCAACACGACGTCCATTCAGGCATATCAGCCGTCGAAAGGGTTGCTAGATTATGCCAGTACCAAAGCAGCAATAGCTAACTTTACTCATGGCCTAGGCAAGCAGCTGGCTTCAAGAGGTATTCGCGTAAATGGTGTGGCGCCAGGGCCAATATGGACTCCGCTTCAACCAAGTTATGGTCAGCCTATGGAAAAACTAACGAAGTTTGGCCAGAGCACTCCCCTCGGACGCGCGGGGCAGCCGGCTGAGCTAGCACCGACTTATGTCTTTTTGGCTTCGCAGGAATCAAGTTATATCACAGGGGAGATTATTGGAGTGACTGGCGGCAATCATCTGCCATAAGTAAGAGAATGCACTAGCTTTCGTCCTCAAAGGACTTATTATCGTATTACATAAATACGGAGCTAGTGCGAGAGGATTGATGCGGGAGTGCGCCTCCGGTCACCGTATGGCAGCCGGGGCGCATCTCCACCACATCAGATGGGACTTGGTGTGATCAAGGTGATAGGCGATGATGTCTCCAGGATCTCACCGTCTTTGTCTAGGATCAACAGAAGCTGCCGATCAGGGTAGAGCTTGATGGTGGACGCCCGAGGGATGTCCTCGCGATTGACGCTCACCCTCTTGAGGGGGAAAGATATCCAGAGTAGAGCATTCTGGTCTCCCGAGCTCGATTCCCTCAGCATCTGCTGGGGCATACCTTCTACCCAGAAGACCTCGTAGTCTTCGCCGCGTGCTGAGAAGGTTAAGACAGGGTTATTCCTGAACTCAGCACGTACGAGAGCTTCTACGAGCTCCGGGAGAGTGTCGCCCAATGCAATAGGGTCACCCATGGTAATCCTCTCGTCTCTCACGTGACGATCACGTGATACTACTATTATGACAATTTGCGGTATGCTCGTCAATTTGAAGAGGCTAAAAATAAATTAGCACTCTCTTGACCCGAGTGCTAATTTTTCATACAATAGATAGAGTAGCACGAGAAAAACGAAAAAGCTTGCGCTGACTACAAGGAGGTTAGATAATAGAACTATGGCAGATGATTTCGCTGAATTTGTTTCACACTTAACGGACAATGCTCGTACTAGTTTGCAGCATGCAGATGCTATTGCACGCGGGTACGGAAGTGCGTATATCGGCACTGAACACTTATTACTTGGTGTTCTTGCTCAGGGTTCCTCGGTCGGGGCGAAAGTACTCGCAGATGCAGGTATTACGCTTGATCGTGCCGAACTTGCTCTTAATTTAACCCCTCGTACTCTTGTTGTTAGCACTGGCGTGAAGGGCCTTTCTGAAACGGCCAAATTAACTCTAAAGATGAGCTGGGAAGTCGCTCAGGAATTCCACCAAGAATTTTTAGGCACCGAGCACATTCTATACAGTATTCTTAGTCAGAAAAATGCCCGTGCAACGGTGCTTCTTCGCGATATGAATGTCGATGTAGCCGAACTGACGAGTGAACTAGAAGAATTCTTTGATCGTCAGCATAACGATTTTCATGATGGATCAGAAACCGGCCAAGATACCAAAACGAAAAAGAAGTCTGGTCGTGGTGGCGCGCTTGAAACATTCGGCACTGACCTGACTGCCAAAGCCAAAGAAGGTGATCTGGATCCTGTTATTGGTCGTGATGGCGAACAAGAACGCATGGTGACTATTCTAAGCCGGCGTACCAAAAATAACCCAGTACTCATTGGTGAGCCTGGCGTCGGTAAAACGGCAATCGTCGAAGGGCTTGCTCAACGTATCGCCCACGAGGATGTTCCCGATCATTTATTAGATAAGCGTGTCATCCAACTTGACCTTGCAGCGATGATTGCTGGTACTAAGTACCGCGGTGAATTTGAAGAACGGCTTAAAAAAGTTGTTGATGAACTGAAATCCCAAAAGAACATCATTATATTTATTGATGAGCTCCATCTACTAGTCGGAGCTGGTGCTGCCGAAGGCGCACTCGATGCTGCCAATATGCTAAAACCTGCCCTAGCGCGCGGCGAACTTCATCTAATTGGGGCAACGACGCTTGACGAATACCGCAAACATATCGAAAAGGACAGTGCATTGGAGCGCCGGTTCCAATCAATTGTCGTACCAGAACCAAATCTAAAAGACACGATAGCTATCATGAAGGGTCTCCGTAGCTATTATGAAAAGCATCACGGAGTCACGATGAGCGACGAAGTACTCGAGGACGCTGTCTACATGGCTGATCGTTATGTTAGTGAACGGTTCATGCCGGATAAAGCAATTGACGTGATTGATGAAGCAGCAGCGTTAGTTCGCGTAAGGTCAGGGCGTAAGCCTAGCAAAGTACGAGACTTTACTAAGCAGCTTAAAAACTTGAACGAGAAGATGGAAGACGCTGTAATAAATGAAGATTACGAACGCGCGGCTCTGTATAAGACTCGTATTAGTCAGATTAGCGTTAAGCTGGAAGAAACAAAAGCCGACTTTGAGAAAAAGACGCCAATCAAGCTAAAGGATGACGATGTTGCACACGCGATTGCAACCATGACGGGTATTCCTGTAAAACGTGTCCAAAAATCTGAAGCAAAATTACTTCGTAACCTTGAAAAGCATTTAGGCAAATTCATTGTTGGACAAGACGAGGCAGTCGAGAAGGTTTCGCGAGCAATCCGCCGAAGCCGAAGTGGCGTCGCAAGCACAAAACGCCCAATCGGATCGTTTGTATTTATGGGGCCGACAGGTGTCGGTAAAACAGAGCTTGCTAAAGTACTCGCCCGTGAAGTATTCGGAAGCGACGATGCGCTAATCAAGATCGATATGAGTGAGTTTGGTGAAAAGCACAATACGAGTCGCTTGCTGGGTGCACCTGCTGGATATGTAGGGTATGAAGATGGCGGTCAGCTAACAGATAAGATTCGTCGTCAGCCGTACAGCGTCGTGCTATTTGATGAGATCGAAAAAGCTCATCCGGAAGTATTCCAGATTCTATTGCAACTTCTTGAAGACGGTAAGCTAACCGATGCAAAGGGCCGAAGTGTTGATTTTGGTAACGCCATAATTATCTTGACCAGCAACCTTGGCGCGGATCGTATGATGAAAGAATCTAGCCTTGGATTCCATGCGAAAAATAAATCTGATAGCAAAAAGCTTGATGTCGCGCATGAAGAAAACGCGGCTGCGGCAAACGAAGCACTCTCACGGATGATGCGTCCCGAGCTAATCAACCGATTTGATTCGGTGGTGACATTTAGGGCGCTTACACGCCGCGAAGTAAGTAAAATCTTCGATAATCTCATTGATGAACTGCAGCAACGCTTAATTCGTAAAGGAATTCATGTTACGATTAAAGCATCAGCTAAACGTTTGTTGATTGATAAGGGTTACAACGAAAAGTTCGGTGCAAGGCCGCTTCGTAGAGCCATTCAAGATGAACTAGAACACCAAATTGCTGACGGAATCTTATCCGGCGAATATGAAAAGGGTAGTGTTCTTGAAGTAAGCACAGGAAAGGGCCAAATCGTTATTAATGTCAGACACGAATCATAGATCCAGCGGTCATGTTTTAGGCATTGTAGCGGCAGTGCTGTCAGTTATGGCAGCACTTTTCCTGTTCGTGAATCGTCAATATGTCGTTGATCAGGTAAATGTTTGGCAGTATCAGCCTACAGACGCGGTGGTGCAGCTATCACAGCGTTCGGGCATGAGTGATACGGGAGAATTTTATTTTTATGCCAGCATTCCTTCGATTGAAAGTACTCAAGTTTTTAATGATAAATGTGGTCGCAAAGAAGAATCAACTGCAATCTTAGGATGCTACACGACGCAAAGAATCTATATTTATGATGTCAAAGACGCTAAACTTGATGGAATCCGAGAGGTGACAGCGGCTCATGAAATGCTTCATGCCACGTACGAACGAATGAGTCCCGGTGAGCGAGCGAAGGTGGATACGCTTCTAGAGGCTGAATATGAAAAACTCAGAAACAATAAGGACTTGGCTGAACGGATGGCATTCTATGCTCGTACCGAACCAGGCGAAAGGGATAATGAACTTCATTCAGTTATTGGTACGGAAGTATCGTCAATCAGTCCTGAACTTGAAGCGCATTACGAAAAATATTTTACTGATCGTCAAAAAGTTGTCGCCTTACATGACAAGTACGCAAGTGTCTTTTTAGATCTGCAACGAAAGAGCAGCGAATTAGTGAGTGAGCTTAAGGCTCTGGGTGATTCAATTGAGGCAGACACGATTATCTATAACTCCGATGTCAGTAAGCTAAACCAAGATATCCAAAGCTTCAATAACCGTGCCAATAACGGAGGTTTTAGCAGTCAAGCGCAGTTTGAAGCAGAACGTGCTAATCTCGAAACGCGAACAAATCAGCTGAACAATCATCGGCAACAAATCAATACGGATGTATCCCGTTACGAGACGTTACGGCAGGAACTAGCATCGATTGCTAGTGAGTCCGAGGCCTTAAACCGTAGTATTGATAGTAGCCTGGCACCGGCGCCTAGTCTATAATAATCGTAATGGCTAAAAGTAGAACTCAATTTATCTGTCAAAACTGTGGTGCTAGTTACCAGAAGTGGACGGGCAAATGTGATAACTGTGGTGAATGGAACACGCTTGTCGAGCAGGCTGTCGTCGGAACGGGCAAATCCGCTGTTTCAAAGAGTGCCACGAGTGGTCACGTTCTCACTCCGCAAACCATGAAATCCATTGCAATTGACGAAGGTCCAAATAGGATGACGACAGGCTATGAGGATCTTGATATGGTTCTTGGCGGTGGAATTCTATCTGGCAGTGTTCTTTTGATGGCGGGTCAGCCCGGTATTGGAAAAAGTACATTGCTTTTGCAAGTTGCAAGTGAAGTCGGTAAGGTTCAACCGGTACTGTATGCGAGTGGTGAGGAATCTGCGAGCCAGGTGAAGTTGCGAGCTGAACGATTAGGGGCAAATACTCGCGAACAACTTCATTTTGTGGCCAGCACAAGCGCCGATGATATTGCGGCAACAATACGTTCGGGCGTCTATAAACTTATTATCATTGATTCAATTCAGACACTGAGTCTCGACGAAATTACGTCTGCACCTGGGACGGTTAGTCAGATCACGAATAGTAGCAATGTGATTATTCGAGCCGCAAAAGAAGCGGGTGCTGCCGTTATACTCGTCGGGCATGTTACGAAAGAAGGCAGTATCGCCGGACCAAAAGTCCTAGAGCACCTAGTCGATGTCGTTCTGCAGTTTGAAGGTGATCGCTACGGTGGTTTTAAGGTGGTACGTGCTGCCAAGAATCGTTTTGGATCAACCAATGAGGCGGCTATTTTTGAGATGTACGAACAAGGCCTTCGTGTGGTTGAAAACCCTTCGGCGGCGCTCCTTGCAGAGCGGCAGAATGCTGACGGATCAGTGGTACTTGCGACACTTGAAGGTACGCGGCCGCTGCTAGTCGAAATCCAAGCGCTTGTAAATCCAACCAACTTCGGGTATCCTAAGCGTACAGCCTCGGGGTTTGACCTGAACCGACTTAATCTTTTGATCGCCGTTCTCGAAAGACGAACAAAACTGAATTTATCGGACAAAGATGTTTACATCAATGTTGTCGGAGGGCTGAAATTAAGCGATCCTGCGGCCGATTTGGCTATTTGTATGGCAATTGCCAGTGCAAGCGCGGGAAGACGTCTAGACGACGGTCTAGTGGTGTTTGGCGAAGTAGGACTAGGCGGAGAGATCCGTAGCGTCCATAGCGTTGATCGCCGCATCGCCGAAGCGAAAAAACTTGGCTTTACCAAAGCTATTGCCCCAAAAACCGCAGGCAAAGACTCATTCATAAAAGGTGTTGGCGATATGCGCCAGGCACTCATAGACTACTTACAAAAATAGTAAAGGAAAAACATAATGGAAATAACACAACTCTTCGTCGTCATTATAGCAATAGCTATCTTGGCAGAAGTAACCTACCTCGTCGTAAAATTACCTCGGCAAAACCTATCCCGCAAACAAGGACGACCAATTTTAGTTGATACATCGGTACTTATCGATGGCCGTATTTTAGCGGTTGCAGAATCTGGTTTTATCGGTGACACGCTCGTCATTCCACGAAGCGTTATCGGCGAACTACAATTTTTAGCAGATCACGCCGACCACGAAAAGCGAGCAAGAGCCCGTCATGGGCTCGATGTCGTGTCAACTCTTCAGCAAATGCCACAGGTGACCGTAGAGATACTACAAGACGGCAGTAAAGCCGAAGAAGGCGTCGACGAACGTTTACTAAAACTCGCGAAGCAATATAACGCTGCGGTATGCACGATTGACTACAATTTAAACAAAGTTGCGGTCGTTGAGGGAATTACCGTCCTTAATGTTAACGAATTAGCCAAAAGCCTTCGAATGGCGTATTTGCCTGGCGAAAAAATGCTACTTGAACTCGTTCAAAAAGGTCAAGATAGTCACCAGGCTGTAGGCTACCTAGCAGACGGAACAATGGTTGTTGTCGAGCACGCTTTCAAATACATCGGGCAGACTGTTGAAATTGAATTTATCCGAAGCTTGCAGACAGCTGCGGGAAAAATGATGTTCGCACGACGTGTTGAAAAACAACAGCCAAACGATAAACCGGCTATAAACAACAAACCTACTGGTAAAAAGCCTCAGCCAAAACCACTTGTTCGTGAACAAAAGCAGCCTCAACAGCAGCAACCTGCTAATAAGCAGCACCAGCCCAAACAAAGGCGTCCGAACAATAAGCCTCGCAGTTCAAGCGATCGCGAAGCCGCACTTATTGATCTTGTTGAAAAGTCATAGACATAATCAATAACAACTAAAAAATGACCTCCGCTAGGGAGGTCATTTTTAACGTCTAGGACGCCTGACGTCAGGGCGCTGTATACTGAAGTGAATTAGCTCCGGTGTAGTAGCCTTCATCCATTACTGTCGAGGCGACAGTATGTGCGTTCTTATCGTTAAATTTATATGTTGCGTCGTATGTTCCGCTCGCGCTCGCTGGTAGAGTCGCGATCACGGTACCGTCTACTGATACTTGAATTTCTTTGAGGTTAAAGGTGCCTTTGACTGCACTGATGCTTATTTTGCCGCCGCTAACGCTGATTGTGCCAATACTAGGTTTGCTGTCGTCACACTTGTGCGCATCATCATCTTTCGTCGCGTCATACCCATCTGGCGCAGTGTAGACATCAGTCTTTGTGACAGGATCGGTTGATTTGTTCACATCAACATCGATCTTTGCATCCGCTGGCGTACAGGCGGTAGCTTTCTTTTTTGAGACTTTATCAAATGTTATTTTTGCGTTTGCCTTACTTTGATTTTTGTCATACCAAGAAGGGTAAAGCTCGCCATTGATTTTCTGAACCCCAGCCGGCTGCGTAAACCAATCATTAGGTTTCCATCTGCCATCCGTGCCGTATATGTCTTGGTGAACATAGCGCATCACCGCGTCGATAATTGGACCAGGCAAAGTCGAGTTACCACTTTTTAGAGGTGTCGTGTCTGGATTACCCAACCACACGCCCATCGTGACAGCGGGGCTATAGGTCATTTCCCAAAGGTCTTTGGCTTTGTCGCCACCAAAGTCAGACGTACCCGTCTTTGACGCTGTCTTAATGCCAGTGTTCCCGTAGCTAAGTCCCGTGGTGATGTTTCCGAATAGCGGACGCCTAGCATTTGCATCCGTCAGGATATCACTAAGGATATAGGTAACTTGAGGATCGATGACTTGTTTGCTTTCATCTTTCCATTTTTTAAGTACGTCGCCTTGGCTATTTTTAACTTCTAAAATACTCGTAGTTGGTTTATAGACTCCGCTTCGAGCTAACGTAGCGAAAGCGTTCACATGATCAATTTGACGAGTACCACACCCACCAATTGCAGATGATAGATTGGCTTGAGCATCCGCACCCTGTGTACAGTATTGCGTATCCCCAGCAGCTCGTATCATTTCCCATGTAGGCTTAACACCCGAAGCGGCCATAGCTTTAATTGCCGGAATGTTACGCGAGGTAGCTAGGCTTTGACGGATGTTTATATTACCCCTAAAACCTTTGTCTGCGTTGTTTGGCGTGTAGTTGCCAGGGAACGTTGTTTTAGTATCGGAAAGAATCGAACCACTTCCGTAGTTTGGCTGACCTGCAGGTTTTTGCGAGAATAGCTCGGCATATACAAGTGGCTTAATGCTCGAACCTGGTTGAATGAACGCAAGCGCTGCGTTGTCTTGACCATATCCGGGGTAGTCAAAACTGCGACTTCCCATCATTGCAATAATTTGACCCGTGGCATTGTCTTCTACTGTTCCAGCACCATTACTAAAGCCATTCACAGCAGGTGTAGATGAAGTAAACATTTTCGTCATTGCTTCTTCAAGCTTGTTCTGTACGCGGACATCGAGCGTTGTTTTGATAGTTAGTCCGCCACGTCCTACGGTTGCTTTGCCCAGTTCTTTTTCAAGATCACTCCGAACCATTTGCACGAAGTGGGGTGCTTTGATACCGTCAAACTGATCGGTGACAGATTTGATGTTATCAATGATCGGATATTTTTTTGCTTCATCAGCCTGTGCCTGGGTAATATACTTTTGCTCGACCATGCCATCAAGAACTTTATGTTGACGAGCAATAAGTGCTTCGTGCCCGGCAATATTATACGGATCATAAAGTCCTGGTTGATTAGGAATAGCAGCAAGAAGCGCAGCTTCGGGCAGTGTTAGGTCCTTTGACGACTTGCCAAAGTAGGTCTGAGCACCGGATTCTACGCCGTTACGCCGACCCCCGTATGGTGATTCATTAAGATAAAGATCAAGAATTTGCTCTTTGTTATACATACGTTCAACTTCGATAGCCAAGATCATTTCTTTGATCTTGCGCGGAATTCCATTTAGTCCTCGCTTTTGAGCTTCATCTGCAAAGAATACCTGTTTGACTAGCTGTTGGGTTAGTGTGGATCCACCTTGGATGCTTCCACCGTTGGCATTGTTTGCGAGTGAGCGGAAAATGCCCGTCACGCTTACTCCGCCATGCTTATAAAAATCTTTGTCCTCAATCGCAATCGTAGCTTGTTTCATGTATTGATTGATATCTTTACCGTCAACAACGAGTTTGTAATCACCATCACCTTTGTCTTCCCAGAGAAGCTGGCCATTACGATCGTAGTATTTAGAAACCGTTGTCGTGACACGTTTTGCAAGCTCGCCTGGACGAATTGCGTCAAGATCTTTCCGGTAATAGGCAAATAGCGCACCAACGGCAAGAACCATCAATAAGATACCGATACCGGCAACTTTGAGGGCCATGATGCCACCTTTCTTACTAAGCCAGTATCCCCAGAATCGTTTTGGGTGAAGTCGGTAAAGAATTCTTTTTAAGGGATGTTTTGGCAGGCTTGCAAGGTACTCGGCTTTTTTACGAGCGTTAGCATCCTTTTTAGTTTTGCGCTTGTGCGTTAAGTTCGAGTACACGCTCATGCTGCGTGATTTGTTTGGTTTTTTAGCCACGTCGTATTGTTTCCCATAAGCAGTATTACGCTCCATTATAGCATTTTTTTCGCATGCAAGGGGTTTATTTTTCTGGTATACTAGCCCCAGTAATAACAGATAGGAGACAGGAATGACACTTTCCGAAGAACTGCAGTGGCGGGGATTTGTTAATCAAACCACGTTCAAAGATTTGACCGAACTAGACGGAACTCCTATTTCTTTCTATTGGGGCGTTGATCCAAGCGCAGACAGTATGACTATTGGTAACTTTGCGGCTGCAATGATGGTTCGTCATTTTATTGATCACGGGCATAAAGCCTTTCTCCTAGTGGGCGGCGCGACCGGGATGATCGGCGACCCAGACGGTAAAGCTGATGAACGCAATCTAAAAACACTCGATGAGATTGCTAAAAACAAAGCTGGCATCGCAGCTCAATACAGTCAGATTTTTAACGGCAAAGATTTTAAGATAGTTGATAACTACGATTGGTTTCAAGGCATTGGCTACCTTGATTTTCTTCGCAACGTTGGTAAGCACGTTCCAATGAGTCAGATGCTCGGACGTGAATTCGTACAATCCCGGCTAGGCGAAAGCGGCGCAGGTATTAGTTACGCTGAATTTAGTTACTCGCTTATTCAGGGCTACGATTTCGTGCATCTTAATCGTGAATACGGTGTTACGCTGCAAGTTTGCGGTGCCGATCAATGGGGTAATTCAATTGCCGGAGTCGATCTTATTCGTCGGCTTGAAGGTCGTGAAGCACATGTATACTCAACGCCGCTGGTTATCAACAAGGCGACAGGAATGAAGTTTGGCAAGTCAGAAGGAGGTGCCGTCTGGTTGGATCCAAAAAAGACGAGCGTCTACAAGTTTTACCAGTTCTGGCTAAATGTCGATGACGAAGGCGCGATTGATTACGCGAAAATATTTACCCTACAAACGCGTGAACGAATCGAAGAGCTTGCCGCTGAGCAAAAGGCGAATCCAGCACTGCGTCCTGTTCAGAAGGCGCTCGCTCGTGAGGTAACGACGCTTGTCCACGGCAAAGAGCGAATGGAATCTGTTGCGCGTGTTACGGACGTTCTTTTTGGAAGTGGTGACTTTAAGGAATTGCACGATGCCGATATTGAAGCGCTCGCAGGCGAGATTCCTGCTGTCGATGCTGGGAAAAGTGTCGTAGAAATTTTGGTTGAATCTAATGTAGCCGCAAGTAACGGTGAAGCACGTCGTCTTATTTTGGGCGGGGCAATTACATTGAATGACGAAAAATTAAGTGATGACCGACAGGTTAATGAACTTTCTCTTATTAAAAAAGGCAAAAACAACTTTATCCTAGTGCGCTAAATTTGATATAATAAAATCTCGACATAAGCAAAATTTAGGAGAATCCATGTCACAGACTGAAGTGATCCGCCAAAACCTTTCCACTGGAGCTGCGAAAAATGTTATCGCTTGGCTAGAAGAGCCAAAATACGAAGAATATCGCGACGAATTACAAGAGTTAATCGACGCCGAAAAGTGGCAAGAACTCGAAGACGGGTTCTTTAAGGTACTTGAGTTTGGAACCGCTGGGCGCAGGGGTACAACAGGTATCGGTTCGAATCGTATCAACAGAGTAACGATTGGAGAATCTGCGCAGGCTCTTTGCGTGTATGCGCACTCATTTGACGAAACAGCTCCTAAAAAAGGTATTGTGATTGCCTGTGACACGCGTCTTAGCTCTCCAGAGCTTAGCCAGTACGCGGCTCAAGTATGTGCCGCAAATGGCTTCAAGACCTATTTATTTGAGAATTTTCGTTCGACGCCCGAACTTAGTTTCGCGGTACGAGAACTTAATGCTGCTGCCGGTATTGTTATCAGTGCCAGCCACAACCCTCCTATGGATAATGGGTTTAAAGCGTACTGGTCAGATGGTGGTCAGCTCGTCTCTCCTCACGACAAAGGTGTTCTAGCAGTGGCTGAAGATCTACGCGAAATTCACAAAGTTGATTTTAGCGAAGCGATAAACGATGGCCTCATTGAAATTATTGGCAAAAAAGTTGACGATGCCTACATACGGGCAGTAGTGGATCAGGCCGAGGGGACAGACAGAGACGTAAATATTGTCTATTCACCACTTCATGGTGCTGGACAGACCAGTGTTCTGCCATCTCTTCGTGCAGCCGGCTTCACTTCTATTTCAGTCGTACAAGACCAGATGACCCCTGACGGCAATTTTCCAACCATAGAAGGTAGTAGGGCTAACCCTGAAGACAAAGCCGCAAACGACCGCGCAATTGCTCAGATGGTGGCCGAAAAAGCAGATATCGCTATTACGAACGACCCAGATGCAGACCGCATTGGCGTTATGGTCCGTCAGGGAGATGATGTTAAATACCTCAGCGGTAACCAGTCGGCAGTACTTGCAGCGGATTTTGCTTTAAAACAAAAGCAGAAAAATGGGACGTTGACCCCAAAGCATTTTATTGCTAAAACGATTGTCACGACTGATATGCTGACGGCGATTGCTGATAAATATGATATTAAAATGTATACGAACATGCTCATCGGCTTTAAATATATCGGCGCATTAGTGAAAGAAAAAGAAAACACCGATGAAATTTTTGTTATGGGCGGCGAAGAAAGCTATGGGCTAGTAAAAGGTACGTATGCCCGCGATAAAGACGGTGCAACAGGAGCGCTGCCACTTGCTGAATATGCAGCCGAACTCAAAAAAGAAGGCAAAACCCTTTACGATCGACTTATCGAACTCTTTTTGGAACACGGTCTTTACATGGAACACCTCAGCAATGCTTTTTTCAGGGGCGCGAGCGGCTTTGATACTATGCAATCCGTTATGGCTGATCTCCGAAAATCGCCACCAGCCGAAATTGGCGGTCATCCCGTCACCGCTATTCTTGACTACCAGAGTCTTGTTCGTCGTGATCTTACAATAGGTAAAGAGACGTCGATTGACTGTGTTGCCGGTAATGTTATCGTCCTGGAACTCGGCGAACCGCGTCGACGCGTGACGATCCGTCCAAGTGGAACCGAGCCGAAGCTTAAATTTTACTCGCAGTGGCATGAAGAAGCGGAAGAGGACATTCCTGCTCAGTACGATCGCCTGAAAGACCAACTTGAAGAACTTGGTCGCGAGCTTGAAGGAATGCTGCTAGAAGATTAGTGAGCTTGTCTCGATTTCAAAGACGATCTGCTGTTAGTATAAGAACATGAATCTTGTATCTTCCTTGGAAAAGGTAAAAGGTGTAGGAGCCAAAACTGCCGAGCAGTTTGCTTTGGCTGGACTTCATACCGTTGACGATCTTTTGAATTTCTTGCCGCGTACGCACGAGGATTTTTCGCAGATTGTTAAAATTGCCGATATCCATCCGGGCAAGATGACGATCAAGGCACGCTGCGAAAAAATTAGTACGCGTCCCGTTAGGCGAGGCCTGCGAATTACAACGGCAACACTCGTTGATGATAGCGGTAAGCTGCAGGCAGTTTGGTTTAACCAGCCATACCGGACGACACAACTAGCATCAAGCGACGACGAATTCTTTTTTTCGGGTGAGTTTGAATTTAACTACAATAAATACCAGTTGACGAATCCTGGTGCTGAAAAAGTCAGTGACATGCCAGTTCAGACAGACCGTCTTTTGCCTGTCTATAGGGCGATCAAGGGTCTAAAAACACAGCTAGTACGCAAGATTCTAGCTGAACTCCGGCCCTTAATCACCATGCTGCCCGAAACACTTCCAGAGAGAATTATTAAAGAAGAGAACCTTTTGTCGCGATCAGATGCGCTTTTGGGGATGCACTTTCCTAAAACGCCCGATGATATAACCAGAGCTCGCGAACGTCTCGCCTTTGAAGAGTTATTCCAACTTCTTTTGGCAAGCCAATTCAATCGCCAAGACAATGCCAAATTGACAGGGTGGCATATTCCATTTAGCCAAAAAGTTGTGGCGGATTTTGTTTCAGAGCTTCCATTTGCATTAACGGGCGCTCAGCGTCTTGCTGCATGGGAAATTATCCAAGATTTTGAACGGAAAACACCAATGAACCGCTTACTTCAAGGTGATGTGGGATCGGGTAAGACCGTTGTCGCTGGCCTAGCCGCCCGTCAAGCCGCTCACGAGGGTTTCCAGACGGCACTAATGGCGCCAACCGAAATACTAGCATCACAACACGCCGAAACGCTGCGGAAGCTGTTGACGCCGTTTGGAGTTACTGTCGGACTATTGACCGGAAGCGTCAAGGGCGTTGCGCGAAAAACGCTATATGAACATATTAAAAACGGTGAGGTGCAGCTGGCCGTAGGAACGCATGCCCTTATTCAGGAAACGGTTGAATTTCATAAATTAGGATTTGTCGTTATAGACGAGCAACATCGTTTTGGCGTTGCCCAGCGCCAAGCGCTTCTCAAAAAAGGTGGCCATATGCCTCATATGCTGGCTATGACGGCAACGCCTATTCCCCGAAGCCTTGCGCTAACTGTTTACGGAGAACTTGATGTCAGTATCTTGAACGAGCTACCAAAAGGACGTAAACCAATTGCTACGAAAATTTGGTCGCCTAACAGCCGGGCACAGTTATATGAAAAAATTGATGTCGAAATTAAATCTGGCCGTCAGGCGTATGTTATCTGTAGTTTGATCGACGAGAATCCTGATAATGAAGTGAAGAGTGTTACGGCAGAATACAAAAAGCTTCAGAACTCAATTTTTAAGCACCGTCGAATCGGACTGCTGCACGGTAAACTAAAATCCGAAGAAAAAGACGCCGTTATGAGTAAGTTTGCCAAGGGCGAGCTGGATATTTTGGTGAGTACGACAGTGGTTGAAGTTGGCGTGGATGTTCCCAATGCTACGGTCATGCTGGTTGAAGACGCCGATCGGTTCGGGCTTAGCCAATTACACCAGCTACGCGGTCGCGTGGGACGTTCACATCATCAAAGTTACTGCTACCTTGTAACGAGCGACAGCAGCAAACCAACCCAGCGCCTGCGTGAAGTTGAAAAATCTAACGACGGGTTTTACTTAGCCGAAGTTGACCTGCGGCTACGTGGTCCAGGTGAAATTTATGGCCGCGCACAACACGGTGCTCTTAATTTACAAATCGCAACTTTATCTGATACGAAACTCATTGCACGTGCCAGCAGGCAGGCCAAGAAGTTCGTGGAGGGCGCAGACGATCTGTTACAATATAAACAATTGGCAGCGCAAGTGAAGTATTATCAGCGTTTGACCACATTAAACTAAAAATATGTATTCTGGGACAACTTTTCGAACAAAATCGGGCCGCATGATGGGTGTGCACCAAAAAATTGACCGTGTCTCTCGCCGTCAGATTACAAAGTTCCTCCCAAAAAAGAACGAGTTTCCTCTGGTACACGACATTTTGCATTTCGAAGGAGCAAATGGCCCAGATGGCATTAAACGCAAAAGTCCAGGCCGTGACGAACCATGGCACTATATTGATCCAACCAATCCTGATGACACGGCAATCGTAGGGATGATTAACGACCATATCATTAACTTGGCCGAAGCTCTAAAGTCGCATAATCATGAACGGGCCGCATTTGAAGCGGCGTGGATGGCGCATGCAATTGTTGATGGCCTGACGCCGGCACACCACTATCCACTGAGTGATAAAATCGAAGAATTATGGGGCAAATCCCACACGGAGCGTCTTACTATCCGGGATAAAAACCTTATCCGTGGCAAAAATAGACGCGATACTATTTCAAAAAACTGGCAATATTGGGGAAGTGGCGGTGTCTTCACGGCACACTTCATGTTTGAATTCGGCGTCGCGTCAACAATCGCGCCATTGAAGTTTGAAGAAGATTGTATTCATAACGATGATATCGTACAGCTAAACGAGCGCGGGTTCGAAACGCTTTTTCTTGAAGCCGTTCATAAAATCGATGATTTGAAAATGTACGATGAATTTGGCTATAAGGGATGGACCAGACAGCTTGCAAATCGCACCCGCCGAGTTTTAGTACCAGAAATGATCAGGCTGGTTGTGCTTGGCTGGTATCAGGCAGCCCTTTTGGCGGATAAAAAATAGATGAACATCAGGATTATCAGCGGCAAGTTTGGTGGCCGCAAGATCGAAGCCCCTGATAATACGCGCACGCATCCTATGGGCGAGCGTATTCGTAACGCAATGTTTAATAGTATCGGTAGTGAAGTCGTCGGTACGGAAGTCCTGGACGCATTTGCCGGCACGGGCTCGATCGGGCTAGAGGCGTTAAGCCGCGGTGCTAAATCGGCGACGTTTATTGAACGTGATACTATTGCTGCTAAAATTTTAGCAAAAAACGTGACAACACTTGCCGCCGAAGACCAAGTGACAATTATTCGCACGAGCGTTTTAAATTGGATTGAAAATAGCAATCCGGAGCAATTTGATCTGATCTTTGCAGATCCTCCGTATGATGATCCACAGTTTTCCACAGGCTTGCGTTTACTAGGACTATTAAAACCAGGTGGACTTATGATATTATCACATCCAGGTGGAAGTGAGGTTCCGACCAAACCAGGAGTTGTTGTGGTGGACAATCGTAGTTATGGGAACGCAAACCTCACTTTCTACCGCCGAGATGACGCTTAAAGCGTCTTTTTTATTTAGTCTAATCTTTTATAAAAAAGCAGCCCCCGAAATTTCTTCCGGGGGAGCGATCATAACGTAGGACTGTTATAACGTGATTATAGCAGGAATATGGATTGAATACAAGGAGAGATTGCCGCTTCACTTTGTTTCTTTCACTTCGCGACCCAGCACGCTGTTTGTTTACGGATAGATAGCGGAGGTTCAAGTTTGGTTTCGAGTGATCAAATAAAAAAGACGTCCTACGGATGTCTTTTTTATTTGGTACGCGAGAGAGGACTTGAACCTCCACGCCCAAAGGGCACTAGCTCCTAAGGCTAGCGTGTCTACCAATTCCACCACTCGCGCTTACTCTGTAGATTATATCAAATAATATCCCATAGATAAAGCTGTAAAATTATGACGCTTGTGCTATCATAAAGAAAACAGCCACAAGGGTTAGAGGGAAAGGGTATATGAGTAAGGTTGCTGCGTATCTGCAAGAGCATATTCTAGGTGAAGTAACGACAAATTCGGCAATATTAAACGCCATGAGTCATGACGGTAGTGTGCTTGAAATTACCCCTGAAATGGTAATTTACCCCAGGGTAACAAACGACATTCGTAAAGTTGCTCGTTTTGCGTGGCAGCTTGCTGAAAAGGGCCATGTTCTTCCTGTGACTACCAGGGGAAGTGGCAGCAGTACAACGGGTGCGGCGATCGGCCGGGGTATTATTCTCGTCACGCCTGCCCATATGAACCGTATCTTTGAATTTGATGCCAAACAAAAACTTGTACGGCTGCAACCTGGAACGCCAGCCAGCACCGTTAATGAGGCATTATTACTTCACGGCACAGCTATCCCCGCACTCGTCGGTTTGTCGCAGCATACAACCATCGGCGGCGTCATTGCAAATGACAGCGTAGGTTTTTTATCGGGTAGTCGGGGTGATATAGGCGCGTGGGTTCATCAGTTGGAAGTAGTACTTGCTAACGGTGATGTTCTTCAAACGGGACGCATAAGCAAGCGGGAATTAAACAAAAAGAAAGGCCTTCAAACGTTTGAAGGCGAAATCTACCGCAGTCTTGATAACCTCATCGAGGACAGCCAAGAAGTGATCAACGGCAAGCTACTGAGCGATATCCGCGACAATGTCGGCTATAGTCCGATCACAAGGGTCAAACGAAAAGATGGATCGTTCGACCTAACTCCGCTTATCGTAGGAAGCCAAGGAACGCTTGGAATTATTTCAGAAATGATTATGAAGAACGAATTCGTTAGCGCACATATGGCCGTGGCCGCCGTGGCGTTTAGCAGTAGTGAAACTGCTAGGGATGCGCTGGATAACCTACGTAAACTCGAACCAGCTTTTTTGGAATATTACGACGGTGCATTATTTGAAGCAGCGGCAAGCGAAGGGAAAGTATACGATTTTTACAAAACCGCTTGTGCTAGCGGCAGCGTAAGCACGGTCATTATGATAGGGTTCGATGACTTTAATGAGCGAGCCCGAAGCCGCAAGCTTAAAAAGGTTGCCAAAACATTACAAAATGTTGAAGTGACACTAGTAAGCGCTAACGGGGAAGATGCCCAAGAAATTTTGGCAATCCGTGAAGTAACCGCATACTCCTTACGGCCTGCAGGCAAAGATCTCTCGGCACCTCCACTTTTTGACGGTGCATATATTCCATCCGAACGTTTTGATGATTTCTCATCGGCGGTTGCTACGCTGGCGGCAAAGCATCACGTTACTTTGCCTCTTCACGGCCGAATTCTAGAAAGCGTCTACTCTACGCGCCCTCAATTGCAGTTTCACAAAGTAGGTGACAAGCAAAAAGTATTCAAGCTTCTTGATGAATACGCGAAGATTGTTGAAAGTTGTGGAGGCCATCTGATCGGAGAAGGGGGCGAGGGCCGAGTAAAAGCACGCTTTGCCTATGCTCCACTCGACGACGATATACTCGAGTTTTTCACGGCTGTAAAAGCGATTTTTGATCCGTTTGCTATCCTTAACCCCGGGGTAAAACAAACCGCCGAGATCAGGCAGCTAGTTTCTCAGCTTCGGACAGATTATGACACGGCGCAATTCGCTAGCTATGTTCCCTATAGCTAAGCCTTGAAAATGTCACTTTAAGCGACTATCATAGCTAAAGCGCGCGAGTGGCGGAATGGTAGACGCGCTAGCTTCAGGTGCTAGTGTCCTTCGGGATGTGGAAGTTCGAGTCTTCTCTCGCGTACCAGAGTAAAAATCGGCTTTTATGCCGATTTTTACTTTACTATACTTTAGATACTATACTGATATTTACAACACCACCCCTGTTGGCAAATTGCTCATATTTACAGAATTCTTTAAAATGGATATGCAAATATTAAACGTAATAGGGTGGGAACTAATATGAAAATGAATATCAAAGGGTTAATGTTAGGTTTTGCGGCATTCGCAATGGCGGTCAGTACGGTTGTCTCTACTGCTCAGCCAGCAGCAGCTGTTGGTCCTTGTGGTTCGAGTTATACCAAGGTTGGATCTTACAATATGGCTGCAGGGAATGCAAAGGGTGGAACTCTCGAGATATACTGGTCAAATACAAAAAAGAATAACTGTGCGGTGGCAAGATGCTACGACTGGACCTGTGGATATGGTGTACACCGTGAGGTGTATATCAGCAGAACAAATGACAGTTCTTGGAATGACTGGGAATCTGGGTGGAACTGGGTAAGTTATGCAGGTCCTGTCTATAGTTACAATTCAGTCGGGCGCTGCATAACCGCCCAAGCCAGATTCTACGCTGGTGTTAATTCTAACTACGGAACAGCTAGAATTGAGGGTAAACACTGCGGTTAAATAAAAAAGTCTCGTAACTATTAAAACTTAAAACGCTATTCGAACGGATAGCGTTTTAAAGTTTAGATTAGTAATAAGCGTACAGACCCTATTTGGATTGATGCAGGCTACGGATTTGTTTTTTGAACTGGGCGAACTGATCCTCGAACTCTAATGTGCCGTCAATTTCGACATAATACTCATCAGGCATGGAGGGTGCTTCAATTTCACTCGCTACCCGCAGTACATGTTCGGGGGCAAACCGCATCTGATCATTGGTAATTTCTCGATTTTCTCCGCGTTCAACGGCTATATCTATCGGGGTTTTTATCCAGATCACAGCAACGTCTGCACCAAGCTTATGAGCGATCGCAGCGTATCTTGCCCGGTCTTTGACGAAATTGTAGTTTGCATCACACACAACGGAATGACCCGCACTTAAGGCTTCGTGTGCAGCATACGCAAGTGCGCCAAATACGAGCAGATGATCAGTCGAGCCGTGATGTTCTTCAGGCTTATCAAATAAATGTCGTCTTAGGTGGTCACTATTTAAGCGGAGAGCTTTAATTTGTGTTGCAAATCTTTTTGAGAAATGACTTTTTCCAGAGCCAGGATATCCCAACATAAGATATAGGGTACGTTTCATGATTCTTTAACAGGGGTCGCATTAACTATATTCGTATAAATAAGCTTAAGCATATCAGAAATTATATCACGTGCATGAATGGTTTTAGCAATTATTTATCTCCTTTCGCTACAATAGGGATATGAATGAATTATCCGTAGGTGTTGGACCATATGAAAAGCCATGGCCCGTAGGATTCCAATACGATGTTGTACTACTAGAAAATGGCGACCGTCGGAACGTTGAAGATAAATATCGCTACTGGACGGTAAATGCCATTAAAGCCGACCTCGACAAAACTCGAGTCGATCTTCATATTGCGATCGAGAATTGGCAGCATGACCTTAATATTGGTACGATTGTACGAAATGCCAATGCCTTTAATGTAGCGGCCGTACATATTATTGGTCGCCGTCACTGGAATCGTCGAGGAGCGATGGTAACCGATCGTTATCTTGATATTATTCAGCACCAAACGGTCGAAGATTTCGTGAAGGCTGTAGATGGCCGTCATATCATAGCCGTAGATAATCTACCTGGCGCCGAGCCTCTTTCTGAAACAATGCTACCTAAAAAAGCGGTGCTCGTATTTGGAGGTGAGGGACCAGGGTTAAGCCAAGAAATGCGTGATGCTTCTGAAAAAATGGTGATGATCGAGCAATTAGGGAGTACACGATCTGTCAATGTTGGCGTGGCGGCTGGTATCGTTATGTACGCATGGCTGCAGCAGCATATTTTTAGCGTTGATTAGATAAATTCACACGCTATATATTGTGTCAATCTTGTCGGACTGTCATAATGAGAGTATGGAAAATAGTTCAGAAACTAGACACGTAACAAGGATTCATATCGAACTAACACCGAGTGATCCCGTTGAGTCTGCGCTCCATGAATTTATAAATGATGATGAGCAAAAATTGCATATCTTTACAGGTGCACGGCATATCGTGAATACCACTGAAGCCCATACGCACGTCTTCAGGGAAAGGCTTGCGCATATAGAAAAAGCCTTGGCTATGGTTGCGCACAACTCTATATTTCTAAGTGGGAATACCCGATTCATACCGCGTAAAGACGGGGGTGGCAGACTTTTTATCGAACCGATGCAGCCGGATAGATTGACGAATATCGTCGGCAGGATGAATGGCATCGCTTCCCTAGAGGGCGTTAGTGATACCGGTCTTTTGTATGTTGATTTTAGCAGCCAAAGTTTAAAGGAAGATATTCTCGAGCGAAGACGCGCGTTCAATGAAAAAGCTAAAGATCCTTCAACGCGTGAGCGTTTTTATGTCGGAAGCCCTCATCTCGTTACGCTTGATATTCCGCAATATAAAATACGCGGACGGCCATTAAATGAAGTAAGCTAGTTCATGGTATAATTACCCTATGATTTATCAATCTATCCATCACTCGCATCTGCTGCCGGAACGTGTCGGATAGATTTCTTTTTACTAAAAAATAACGCCGATTCACGTTTTCGGCGTTTTTTGATCCATTTATTATTTATTTTAGGAGAATTACTATGTCCAGATCTAAAAGCTCACGCTTGCGTTTACCGGATAAAAATGCAACAATAACCCCTATGAGTAGTTTGTCTTCGCAACCCTACAAAGGTACGCGTGATTCTTACCCCGAAGATATGCGTGTTCGAAACTATATTTTTGCGCAGTGGCGTCGAACCGTTAAATCGTTTGGATACGAAGAATACGGCACACCTCTTTTAGAGCCGCTTGAACTTTATGCCGCTAAATCCGGTCAAGAACTCGTTAGCGAGCAAACCTACACGTTTACCGACCGCGGTGGCCGCGTTGTAGCCATCCGTCCCGAACTAACGCCGAGCGTCAGCCGCATGGTAGCTGCTAGACGCCAGGAAATGGCATACCCAGCCCGTTTATATAACATTAGCAACTACATGCGCTACGAACGCCCTCAGCGCGGTCGTGAACGCGAATTCTGGCAGATGAATGTCGATATTTTTGGCGTGGAAGGCGCTCTGCCGGAATCTGAAGTAATCGGCATAGGCTATACGCTGCTTAAAAACCTTGGCGCGACTGACGAGATGTTCATCATCAAAATTAATAACCGAAAAGTTATTAATTATATGATGGCACAGTATCTTGGCCTTGATACTATTCAGGCGCAGTTAATGATCAAGCTATTTGACCGCAAGAATAAGATTGCAGCTGAGGACTTTCGTGATCAGGCAATCGAGATTTTTGGCGAACAAGCCGCCCCGGAAGGTCTAAAAAAGATTTCCGCACTTCTGTCCGCTAAAAGCATGGGCGAATTACCTGAGGATATTCGTGAAAGCGGAGCTGTAAAGGAAGTCCAAGAACTATTTACGCTGTTAGAACGTGCCGGTGTTAAAAATGCTATTTTTGACATTACCCTAATGCGAGGCCTCGACTACTATACGGGTACTGTATTTGAATTTTTCGACACGCACCCGGACAATAACCGTGCGATGTATGGCGGTGGCCGCTACGACGGACTTGTCGGTTTGTTTGGCGCCGAACCTATTTCGGCAGTTGGTATGGCACCCGGCCTTACGATGACCGAATTATTTTTACAGACGCACAAACTCCTGCCCGACCTTCCTTCTACGACCGAGGTTTATATTGTTGTACTTGGCGACGCTCTAAAAGGTGCTATGAAATTAGCGAGCGATCTACGTGAAGAAGGCGTGAATACCGAACTTGATATCACTGGTCGTAAACTCGACAAGCAGCTTAAGACAGCGGTGAAAAAACACATTCCATTCATTATTTTTGTTGGTGATGACGAGCTGCAAAGCGAGATCTATCCATTCAAGGACACCGCTTCAAGTGAAGAGCAAAAACTGAGCTTCGAACGTATTGTCAGTAGTGTCAAAGATCGCCGCCGCAAGCATGACGACGATTTAGACGATTTGTTCGAGTAGTCTACATCTGTTATAGTAGTCCGAGTATGAAGACTACCGTAAAACACCTATCCGACACAAAGGTTGAGCTAACTATCTCGCTTGACGCTAAAGAACTTAAAGACGCCGAACAAGTGGCGCTTACAAAACTATCAAAATCCGTGAAAGTCCCGGGCTTTCGTAAGGGTAACGTGCCAGCTAGTGTGGCTGCAAAGCATGTTGATCCTAATTTGCTTTCGCAACAAACCCTTGAAGATGCGCTTTCAAAGTCTGTAGCCGAAGCCTTTACGGCCGAGAATCTACAAGTACTTGACCGCCCCGCTGTCGATGTTAAGAAATTCGTTCCCGGTAGCGAAGTAGAATTCACAGCCGAAGCTGAAATCTTACCAAAAATAACGCTAGGTGACTATAAAAAACTGAAAGCTAAAAAAACAGCCGCTAAAGTTGTTGCAGCCGATGTTGACGAAGTCGTTGAACGTATGCGTATTGGCATGGCCGAGAAAAAAGATGTGAAGCGCGCTGCTAAAAATGGCGACGAAGCAACAATCAACTTCATTGGTAAAAAAGATGGCGTTGCGTTTGAAGGCGGTACAGGTAACGACTATCCTTTGACTCTTGGAAGTAACTCATTTATTCCAGGGTTCGAAGAAGGTATTATTGGTAAAAAATCGGACGAAACATTTGATCTTGAACTTACGTTTCCCGATGATTATCACGCGGCTGACCTAAAAGGCGCTAAAGTTGTTTTTGAAACGACTCTGACAGCTCTTAGGGAAATCGTCCTACCTGAACTTACTGATGAATTCGCAGCCAAAGCTGGTCCTTTCACTTCTATTAAAGAGATGAAAGATGACATCAAAAACGAACTAGCTGCACAAAAAGACCGTGAAGCCGTCGAAAAACTTAAAGACGAACTTGTTAAAGAACTCGTTGAAGTAAGCAATGCTCCGACTCCAGATGTCCTAGTTAAGGATCAAGCCGAATCAATCGAACGCGACATGACGCAGAACTTGATGTACCAAGGCTTAACGCTTGAACAGTATCTTGAGAACAAGGGCTTCGGATCAAAAGAAGAATGGCAAGAAACTGAAGTTAAAGACGCAGCAATCGCACGCGTTAAAGCCGGACTTGTGCTTGCTGAACTTAGTAAAGCTGAAAAGATTGAAGCAACGAATAAAGAACTCGACGAACATGTCGAACTATATAAAAAACAGTACGCCAATAACCCGCAAATGGTCGCGCAATTCGATCAGCCAGAAGCTCGTCGTGATATTGCTAACCGTCTACTGACCGAAAAAACAGTTGATCGTCTCATAGAACTCAACAGCTAATAGTTTTTTTGCTTGCGTGGTATCATAGAAATATGAGCGCAGAGCAGACGATTCGGCAGCTCCTTGCCGAGGCAGATGTGAAAATAAACGGATCTAGACCGTCAGATCTGCAGGTTCTTGATGATAGATTCTATGGACGTGTCCTTCGCCACCGCGAACTTGGTCTAGGTGAGTCGTACATGGATCGCTGGTGGTCATCAAAGGCGCTTGACGAACTGATCGCAAAAGTCCTGAGCGCTAATCTTCGCCGCAAAGTTCGGATTAGTCCTGAAATGGCTTGGACGTTTGTTCTGTCGTCTATTACTAATCGCCAAACTATTACGGGTGCTAAGAAGAACGCTTCTCATCACTACAATATCGGCAATGATCTTTATGAGCGGATGCTAGATAAGCGCATGGTCTATAGCTGCGGCTACTGGCGAAATGCTAAAAATCTGGACCAAGCCCAAGAGGCAAAACTCGATTTGATCTGTCGCAAACTTCATCTGAAAAAAGGCATGAAAGTGCTCGATATTGGTTGTGGCTGGGGAGGTTTTTCCAAGTTTGCAGCTGAAAAATACGGTGCAGTTGTTACGGGCGTTAGTCCGGCCGCCGAACAAGTCAAACTTGCCCGTAAACGCACAAAGGGTCTATCGGTGACGATCAAGCAACTTGATTACCGCGATGTGAAAGGCAAATACGACCGAATTGTATCTATCGGCATGCTGGAACATGTCGGAAATAAAAACTATCCGACGTTCTTTAACCAGTGTCTAAAATTATTAAAACCTGACGGTTTGATGTTGCATCACACAATCGGGGCTAATCATACTACCAGGGCTAATGACCCCTGGATTGATAAATATATTTTTCCAGGTGGGCATTTGCCCTCGCTTGCCGAATTAACCAAGGTGACGCAAAAGCAATTTATCATTGAAGATATACATAACTTTGGCCCGGATTATGACAAAACATTAATGGCCTGGCATGCTAATTTTGTAAAGCACTATAAAGAGATTAAAGGCGAATATGACGAACGATTTTACCGTATGTGGACATACTATCTGTTGGTATGTGCTGGCCTATTTCGCGCCCGTCACGCACAGCTCTGGCAAATCGTCATGCGTCCTAGAGGACGTAGTGATACCTACGAAAGCATTCGTTAGCACTCTGGGTTGACGAGTGCTAATTGACGGCGTAAAATAGAGTATATGAATAAGCCAAGCAATTATCTCGTACCAACAGTTATCGAAAAAACACACGAGGGTGAGCGTGCCTTTGATATCTATTCTCGCCTGTTAAGCGAACGTATTATTTTCCTCGGCGAGGAAGTAAATGAACATACGGCTAACATCGTTGTAGCCCAACTTTTACACCTTGCGTATGATGACCCTAAAAAAGACATCAAACTATATATCAACAGCCCAGGGGGTAGCGTATACGACGGCCTAGCGATCTTTGATACTATTCAGTTTATTGCACCTGATGTACAAACAATTGGTATTGGACTACAAGCCAGTATGGGCGCATTCCTGCTCAGTAGTGGAACAAAAGGCAAGCGTGTCGCACTTCCAAATAGCCGTATTATGATCCACCAACCGAGCAGTGGCACTCAAGGTAAGATTACCGACCAAGAGATCACCCTGCGTGAAGGATTGTTCCTCAAGCACCGCTTAAATGAAATCCTTGCTAAAAACACCGGTCAGAAATTATCTAAAATCGAAAAAGACGTTGATCGTGACTTTTGGATGAGTGCCGAAGAAGCCGTCAAGTACGGTCTTATCGACGAAGTAATCGAAAAGGCTTAACTACCTAAAAATGAGGTAACCATTTAAACTTACGGTCTGGGTTGCTTTCATACATCTCTTCATATTCATCGAGAATTCCGGCATTGCGCGCTGCTCCAATCGCATTCTGCCGAGTGCACCATGCCTTAGTTGATCGTGGAAATAGATTGTCTGCATCACCCTCTACTAGGGCAGTCTCTAATTTCTTGCGATGACCCAACTGCTCTTTAATAAGTACGCCACCAAGTGCTAGTCCTGCCATGTATAGCGGAATAGTAGCGGCATTTTTTGATTCTCGCGTTGTATATAACTCGAAAGCTTTACCCGCTAGTGCGACCGTAGACACAAGGCTTAGTGCAACTCCTATTGGGGTTGTTCTGAGTGTTTCGATAGATTTTTTGGGTAACTTATTCAAGATTTATCTAATATATAATATTTTGACAAAACACACAATAGCGTGCGATTGGCATGTTTTAAAAATAACTGTTATAATACATATACACCTAGACCTCTGAAAGGAGGTGAGTGATATGGCTATGCGTAATTGGGTGGAAGACGATCCCCTCTGCTGTTCGACTGGTGCGGATAAGCCCGACAAAGGGCCCACCGTCAACGCTGGACCGTTCGGGTGGCTGCGTGTCGCAGTCGCTGCGTGTGTAATAGCAGTGGCTTGCGTGGAGGGTAGTATCCAGGGCATCCGGGCTCTGCGCCGCTAAGTGCGTCGGTCACGACGCTCAAATAGGTTCGTTTAGTCGATAAGCCTATGAGGGCGACCCTCTCTATGTTTGTCCTGAGCGATAGACCTCCGTGGTTAACCCTGCGGAGGTCGTCTCATGTTCGGATACTTTTACAAAAGCTCAAAGTAGTCGCAAATTTATAATCGGGATATAACATGAATTAGTCTTGTTTGTTGTATATTCCACGCTTGAACAGCCATAAGCGGCATGTTTAAATTGGTCGGTAAGTCAGCAAAATCATTCAAATTACCAACTTTTGCAGGGAGTGAGAATGATGGCCGACCAGGCCGAAGATGAAAGAGCCAGACGGCGTGCGGCAGTTCTTGAGCAGATTGAAAAAAACAAGCGCCTCAATCAACAAGCTAAGACTGATGCCGAGCGAGCACGTCGACAACAAAACAGATAGAGCTCCGGCTCTCTTTTTGTTGTGACTTACGGAATACCCGCACTATCACATGCTTATTGTGATGGTGCGGGTTGCTGTTAATTTTAGGTAATTTATGATATAATAAATTCTAACATACGCCAACACGGGGAGTGGGCAAAATGAAACGTGGAAAGTATGTCCAGGACATCCTGGCCGGTGTCGCCGGTCTGGCGCCTCTCGGCCTCTGCCTTTACGAGGGCTGGCTAGGAGCGGCGCACATCGCAGCAGCTGTCGTCGGCGGCGCTCTTCTGACCTTCGGGGTCGGATTGGGCATGGAGGTCTGGTGCAAAGACAGGGCTGATGCCAAAGTCAGCAAGCTCTGAAGCGCAACCTTCCTCCGCATGAGCGGTTTCTGATGGTCGTGAGAGCAGTTAGCTCCGACCATCAGGAACTTGCTCCATTTTTATTTTTTAATCCATAAATTTCCTCCGTTTAAAGCCTTGACTTATTGTCAAGCAGGCTTCACAATAAGTATCAAGAAGTAGTGTAGCTGTGGTTACGTGTGCACTAACGTCCGGCGGCAATGGACGTGAAATCACCACAGTTAAGGGAATCTTCGGCGCCGATTCTACAAACCTAATCACTAATACAATTTATTTGCGAGGAGTATAACGCGTGGCAAAAACCAAGCAGAGCGCAGCAAAGCGTGTCTTTTTTACTAAAGGCGACACAGCTTTACCGCTACCAAATCTCATCGCTCACCAAAAAGATTCTTGGCGTGAATTCGTCGAGACTGGTCTGAGCGAAATATTTTCAGAACTTAATCCTATCGAGGATTACACAGGACAAAAACTAGAATTACGATTCAAGGAATATGCGTTCCAAGATCCAAAAACTAGCGAGCAAGACGCAAAGGAAAATAACTTAACCTTTGACGCTCCTTTGCATGCCAACGTAGAACTTACCAACAAAGTTACTGGTGAAGTTAAAGAACAAGAGATTTATCTTGGTGACTACCCATGGATGACCGACCGCGGTACGTTTGTGATTAACGGTACCGAACGTGTCGTTGTTTCTCAGCTTATCCGTAGTGCAGGTGTATTCTTTACTGCCGATAGCGGTGTGGGCCGTAATAACTACGGTGCTAAACTAATTCCTGGCCGTGGTGCATGGTTGGAATTTGAAACCGCTGCTAACGGTACTATTTATGTTAAGATCGACCGCCGCCGTAAACTTCCTGTTACTACACTTTTGCGTGCCCTAGGCCACAGCAAAACATCTGAAATCAAAAGCCTTTTTGCCGATGTTGACACCGGTGAAGTAAAATACATCGATGCAACGCTTGAAAAAGACCCTTCAAAGGGTGCAAACGAAGCACTAATCGAAGTATACCGACGTCTACGTCCGGGCGACCTTGCCACGGTCGACAACGCACGTAGCATGATCGAACGTATGTTCTTTGACTTCAAACGCTTTGACTACAGTCGCGTTGGTCGTTACAAACTAAACCGCCGTTTAGGTGTTGATGTTCTAAACACGACTGAAAACCGTGTTTTCCAAATGAGCGACCTTATTGCCATTATTAAGGAGATTATTCGCCTTAATAACTCTCAGGAACCTGCCGACGACATCGACGCACTATCTAACCGCCGCGTGAAACTAGTTGGTGAGCTTGTTGCTCGTCAGTTCCGCGTTGGTATGCTGCGTATGCAACGTAACGCCATGGACCGTATGTCTATGTCTGACATCGAAACAGTTACTCCAGGCCAGCTAATTAACGCTCGTCCTGTCGTTGCTGCCGTTCGTGAGTTCTTTGCCAGTTCACAGCTTTCACAGCTGATGGACGAAGTTAACCCGCTTGCCGAGCTTTCACACAAACGCCGCCTAAGCTCAATGGGCCCTGGCGGTCTTTCACGCGAACGTGCTGGATTTGACGTGCGTGACGCGCACCCAACTCACTACGGACGCCTATGTTCTGTAGAAACTCCAGAAGGTGCAAACATTGGTTTGGTGCTGAACTTAGCGACCTATGCACGTGTTAACGAATATGGTTTTATTGAAACCCCTTACCTTAAGGTAGTTAAAGGCAAAGTTACCGAAGAGCTTGTCTACCTAGACGCTTCACAAGAACTCACCGAAGTTATTGCTGACGCTGGTGCCAAGATAAACGATGACGGTACATTCGCCGCTGAACGCGTGAGTGCTCGTAACAACCTGAACCCAGAACAAGTTGACGTATCTGAAGTAACCTACATGGATGCTGCCTACAAGCAGATCCTCGGTTCAACTGCATCACTCGTGCCATTTATCGAGAAAAACCGTGTTGACCGTTCACTTACTGGTTCAAACATGCAGAAGCAAGCTGTCCCGCTTTTGACGCCACAGGCTCCAATCGTTGGTACTGGTATTGAAGGCGAACTTGCTAAAAATACGAGTCAGCTAGTTACCGCTGAGGGTGATGGTGAAGTTGTCCGTGCTGATGGTGACGAAATCCACGTTAAGTACAAAGACGGAACTAAAGTGTACGAACTTACTCACTTTGCTAAGTCAAACGACGACCGTTCAATCAACCAGAAAACCCGCGTTAACCGCGGCGACAAGGTTGTAGCCGGCGACGTACTAATCGAAGGTGCTTCAATCGCTGATGGCGAGCTAGCACTTGGTCGTGACCTTACTGTGGCATTTATGCCTTGGGGTGGTTACAACATGGACGACGCGATCGTCCTAAGCGACCGTATCGTTCAGGAAGACGCTCTAACAAGCATCAACATCAAGGACTACACCGTAGAAGTCCGTGAAACCAAACTAGGTCCAGAAATCGTTACCCGCGATATTCCAAACGTATCTGAAGAATCACTTCGTCACCTAGACGAAACTGGTGTCGTTCAGATCGGTTCTGAAGTAAAAGCCGGCGACGTACTTGTCGGTAAGATTACGCCAAAGGGTGAACAAGAACTAAGTTCAGAAGAACGACTTCTTCGTGCGATCTTCGGTGAAAAAGCCAAGGATGTCCGAGATACTTCACAGCGTATGAACAACGCCGGTGGTGGTAAAGTCGTCGGAATCAAGATCTTTAGCCGTGAAAACGGTCACGAGCTTAAAGCTGGTGTGCTCATGCAGATTCAGATCTTCGTTGCGCAACTTCGCAAAATTAGCGTTGGTGACAAGCTTGCTGGTCGCCACGGTAACAAGGGCGTTGTTGCTAGGATTCTCCCTGTAGAGGACATGCCATTCATGGAAGACGGTACCCCAGTTGACGTAGTACTTAACCCGCTAGGCGTGCCTTCTCGTATGAACATTGGTCAGCTATTTGAAACGCACCTTGGTATGGCCGCACGTGCTCTTGGGTACAAAGTTGCAACCCCACCATTTAACGGTGTTCCAAACGATATCATTAGCGACGAACTTGAAAAAGCTGGTTTTGCCCGTGACGGTAAATCACAACTATTCGACGGTCGTACTGGTGATGCATTCGAAGAACGGACAACTGTCGGTGTGATGCACATTATTAAGCTTCACCACATGGTAAGTGACAAGATTCACGCTCGTTCAACTGGTCCATACACTATGGTTACCCAGCAGCCGCTTGGTGGTAAAGCGCAAAACGGTGGTCAGCGATTCGGAGAGATGGAAGTATGGGCACTTGAGGCGTATGGTGCTGCTACGACCCTTCAGGAAATGCTTACGATCAAATCAGACGATGTCTATGGTCGTGCAAAAGCATACGAATCAATCATCAAGAACGAAGCGATTGTTGGTCCTAAACTGCCAGAATCATTCAACGTGCTCGTAAAGGAACTTCAAGGACTCGGCCTACGTGTCGACCTATTAGTTGATTCCGAAGATGCTATTGTTGATGCCGAACAGGTAATTGCCGCAGCTGGTCCAGCCGACAAGACTGTTCCTGCACTTGATGACACTGAAGTCGAAACCGTTCTAGATGAAGCTGATGAACTTGGCGACATTGACGGTGAAGATGGAATAAGTATTCAAGACATTGATGAAATAGAAGAAATTAAGGAGGAGGCGTAATATGAGCCGCATTATCGCCAACAACGGAATTGCTGATTTTGACGCTGTCCGCCTTGCTGTAGCCAGTCCAGAAGATATGCTGAAGTGGAGCTACGGGGAAGTCACAAAACCAGAGACGATTAACTACCGTACGCAAAAACCTGAACGCGATGGTTTGTTCTGCGAACGAATTTTCGGACCAGTAAAAGACATCAACCCGCACGATAGCAAGCTAAAGGGAGTCCGCTCTCGTGAAGCGGCTGTCGACAAGAACGGTGAACTGGTCACTAAATCAATCGTTCGTCGTGAACGAATGGGCCATATTAACCTTGCTGCGCCTGTTGCGCACATCTGGTTTATGCGCGGTACACCGTCAGCCATGTCACTATTACTTGGCGTGACTGTCCGTAACCTTGAACGTATTGCTTACTTTGCAACCTACGTCGTTCTAAAGGTCGACGAAGAAAAACGCGACCAGTACCTTGCTGATCTAGAAGCTGAAACCGAAGCTGGACGTGCCGCGATTAAAATTCGCTACGAACGCGAAGCAGAAGGCGAAGGCGTTGACGTTAAGCAACTAGCTGAACAGCAATCACGCGAAATCGAAGAGCTTGAAGAAACATATACCGTTAAAAAAGCCCAGCTTGAAATGCTCGTAAAGAGCGCGCTTGTTAACGAAACTGATTTCCGTAACCTTCCTGAAGAATACGAAGATCTAGCTGAAGTTGGCATGGGCGGTACGGCACTTAAAGCACTTCTAGACGAAATTGACCTTCCAACGCTTATCACTAAGCTATCCGAAGAAGTCGAAGGCGCTAAGGGCCAACGCGAAAAGAAACTCCTGAAGCGCCTTAAGGTGCTTGAGGGTATGCTTGCCGCTGGTATCAAACCAAGCAGCCTAACGCTAACTGTTCTTCCTGTTATTCCACCGGACCTACGTCCAATGGTACAGCTAACAGGTGGCCGTTTTGCGACATCTGATCTTAACGACCTTTACCGTCGTGTGATCAACCGTAACAACCGTCTTAAAAAACTGATTGACCTAAACGCTCCTGAAGTTATCCGCCGCAACGAAATGCGTATGCTTCAAGAAGCTGTCGACGCCCTCGTTGATAACAGCGCAGCCCGTGGTGGCCGTGCTGTTAACGCAACAGGTGGCCGTCGCCGTCTAAAGTCAATTAGCGACATGCTAAAGGGTAAACAGGGTCGTTTCCGCCAGAACCTTCTTGGTAAGCGCGTAGACTACTCTGGACGTTCAGTAATTGTTGTTGGTCCAAAGCTAAAGATCAACCAGTGTGGACTTCCGAAGCAAATGGCGCTTGAACTATTCAAACCGTTTGTCATCAGCTGGTTAATCCGCGGCGAACACGCCCACAACATCCGTTCAGCTACCCGTTTGATCGAATCTGGCGATACGCTAGTCTGGGACGCACTTGACGCGGTTATCGAAGGCAAATACGTGCTTCTTAACCGCGCACCATCACTTCACCGTCTATCTATCCAGGCATTTATGCCTAAGCTAGTCGAAGGTAAAGCGATTCAACTGCACCCACTTGTCGCGAACGGATTTAACGCCGACTACGATGGTGACCAGATGGCTGTTCACCTGCCACTTTCAAACGACGCTCAGCGTGAAGCTCGCGAACTGATGTCAGCGACAAACAACCTGTTGAAGCCAGCCGATGGCGCGCCAGTGCTTAACATCGGTCAGGACGTTGTGCTTGGTAACTACTACCTAACATACGAAAAACCGAGTGCCCAGACTGATAACGTCAAACCTTACAGCTCTGTTTACGAAGCTGAAATGGCGTATGACAACAAAAAGCTACAGCTACAAAGCCCAATCCGCGTTCTTGCAAAGGGTGAAATCCGTAACACGACACTTGGCCGCGTATTCTTTAACGAGATCCTGCCAGCCGATTATCCTTACGATAACGCTATCCAGAACAAGAAACAGTTAAAGAAAGTCCTTGCAAAGATCTTTAACTCGTACGGTGCCGAAGTTACTGCCGCTACTGCTGACCGAATGAAAGGCCTTGCCTTCCGATTTGCAACCATCGCCGCTGTATCTACTGGTAAAGACGACTACATCCACTTTGATGAAGTGAGTGAATTCGTTGCTGAAGGTGACGCCAAGACAACATTGATCTCTGAACAGTTCGATGAAGGTCTGATTACCGAAGACGAACGCTACAACCTTACCGTTGGTGCATGGCGCGCGGTTGACCGCCAAGTAACAGAGTTCCTTCAGTCTAAGCTGAAGGACATGGACACTAGTATTAGCGTCATGGTCAACTCTGGTGCTCGTGGTGATATTTCAAACGTGAAGCTTGCAAGCGCCATGGTTGGTATCATGGTGGACGCCAGCAACAAAGAAATTGAGCTGCCAATCCGTTCTAGCTACCGTGAAGGTCTAAGCTCACTTGAATCATTCGTCGCCACCCGTGGTGCGCGTAAGGGTCTGATTGACACCGCGCTTAAGACCGCTGACTCGGGTTACCTAACTCGTCGTCTTGTAGACGTATCACAAGACGTGTTTACCGTCGAAGACGAAGCAGGTGATGACGATGGCTTCAGCATCTTCCGCAATGAGTCTGAACTTACCATGATCAACTTCGGTAACCGTCTATTCGGACGATTCACTGCTGAGGAAATCCCTGGTCACGTTGGTAAAGACGAGCTCATTACTCGTGAGATCGCAGACGCTATCGAAGCTGACGAAAGTCTTGAAAGCGTTAAGATCCAATCCGTTCTTTCGACTAAGAACCTCCGTGGTATCCCACAAAAGAGCTACGGTATCGACATGGCAACCGGCGCACTTGTTGCCCGCGCACAGCCAGTCGGTGTTATCGCAGCCCAGTCTGTCGGTGAGCCTGGTACACAGCTAACGCTTCGTACCTTCCACGCCGGTGGTGTAGCTGGTGGCGACATCACGCAGGGTCTGCCTCGTGTTGAAGAGCTGTTCGAAGCTCGTACACCAAAGGGTCAGGCATTCGTTACCGAAGTAACTGGTCTTGTTGACACCTGGGAAGATGGCAAAAAGTACATCGTTCAGGTTACTCCAGCAGCTGGTCACGTCGAGCGAATCGCGCTTGAGGGCCGTACGGTTGCTATCAAGGCTGGAAGCAATGTTAAGGCTGGCGACATCCTTGCATCTGCCGAAGGTGAAGCGAAACCTCTTACCGCGCCATTTGACGGTGTTGTAGAGATCGCCGAAGACACGCTAGTACTAGCGGCTAACGCTAGCGCGCCTGTTCGTTACGAAGTTCCTGGTGCGACACAACTTGTTGTCCGAAGCGGTGACATGGTTGAAGCGGGCGACCGTTTATCAATCGGATCACTTAACCTTCACGACCGTATGCGCCTAAAGGGTACTGAAGCGACTCAGCGTTACATCATTAACGAAGTTCTGCGTATCTACGCCGCACAGGGTCAAGACGTTGCCGACAAGCACCTTGAGATCATTGTGCGCCAGATGTTTAGCCGTGTTCAGGTTGAAGACCCAGGCGACAGTAGCTTTGTAACCGGTGATATCGTATCAAAGGCTGCCGTTGTCGAAGCAAACGCCGAACTAGTACAAACTGGTGGCGAACTTGTAAGCTACACCCAGTTACTCCTTGGTATTACCAAGGTGTCTATCTGGAGCGATAGCTGGCTGTCTGCCGCGTCATTCCAGGACACAACCCGTGTGCTGATCAATGCTGCTGTATCTGGCCGCGCAGACCGTTTGCATGGTCTGAAGGAAAACGTTATTATCGGACGCAAGATCCCTGTGGGAACTGGCGCCGAAATGAACGAACCCGAAGAGCTCTTGGCAAACGAAATCGCCGAAGACATCGAACTAGCTGTCTAGCTAGAACGATCGGTTCAAAAAATGCCCCGCTTGTATTAAGCGGGGCATTTTGTTTGAAAATTACTTGACACTTTACTTTTGCAAGCGTATCTTGGTATGTAAGCGAGAGATGCTCCCACTTGGGAGTTTTTTTCACGCTGATTGTCCAAAGTTCTGATCGAGGAGGGGTTATTTAATGTCCAAGCGGGATGATGTGTCCACAACGCCAGATCGTCGTCGAGTACGAGTCTGGTTCGGTAAGCATCCCATCTGTGATGTGACGAAGCCTTCGGTGGAGGCCGCAACATACGAAGCTGGTATGCGCCGGCGATTCGCTGGCCTGAGGGTCACGAATCATGAGGTACTAGCCACTGGTGAGACGATCGACTAGAACGGGCAATTACGCCCGGGGAGAGCGCCCTCAGGATTAACACCCTGTTAAAGCCGCTCCTCCGGGCTCTTTCCTTTTCTGGAACTTATTTTGTTATAATAGGTATTATGTCTGAACGATTAGTCCTCTTGAATGCCGGTTACAGTACCCACAAGCCTAAAAAAGGCGACATTCCTTCTAATGAGGGGAAGATCCTCGACTTTATCGCAAGTCAGAGAAAAGACGAAAATGATGAAAATGATCCGGGTAGTACAACATTTGTACTGATTGACACTATATGGAGTAATAGATTCGGTGAAAACGACCCCGATACGGGTGAAAACAAATCCCTAGCTAGCCATTTAGGGTTACGAGCAGCCTTTACGACGCTTATTGACGATGATGAATACGCTAATAACGAATGGAAGAGTCAGATAAATGTCACTATTGGAACTGATCACCAAGTCGCAATGGAGAATGGTAAGCCTCTTTCGCAAATCGTGCGACTAGGCGAAGGTAAGGAAAAAGCACGAAATGCCTTAATCACGACGTTAGAGTTCAAATCGGCACTAGGGTCGAATGCTGTAAAATTACTAAAATTGGCAGCCGTCTATCCTCCCGAAACTGACCCCCATGCCCAGATGAGGCACATCAGTGGTCTTAATACAGCACTAAACGGCGAGGGTATTATACCTAGACCTTCTGGCTACCAGATAGTTGCCGGTGATCTTAACGGTCTGGATGAACACGCCCGCTACAAACCAGGACTCCCGAAGCTGGGCAGTAAACTTGTAGAACTTTGGGCCAAGAAAGCCGAGCGTTCCACAGATCCGAGTTACTGGGACAAAGTAGCGCTTACATTAGACAAACGTCTTGTGATACCAAAAATGCGATCGTTCAGGTATCTAGAAGCTGGAGCAGGCTCAACCTTCCATAGCCGGGCATCTATACTCGATCTAGATCGCATACACTACTACGGCCTTCGCAAAAAAGGAGCAAAAACTGTCGGAAAAGGCTTGTCTGATCATAGAGCTGTTGTGTTCGATTTCGATTTGTTATAGCGTAACCCTCGACAGTTCACAATCTTTTTGCTATAATCACAGATGAGTTTCCTCTTTTAAACCGTAGTGGTGATTTGAATGTGTACACACCCATCGGAAGTTAAAGGAATGACACGACGAGGACATGCTGAGTCCAGATCGTAATATAGGGACACCCCTTGTCCCATTTGTAATGAAATAACAGGAGTTTTCATGCCAACGATTAACCAATTGGTGCGAAAGCCACGCAAGACTGCTGGTAAAAAAAGTAAGTCACCTGCGCTTGGCCGCATCCACAACGCGCTAAAAACGCGTTACTATGATCAGAATAGCCCGCTAAAGCGTGGTGTTTGTATCAAAGTAACAACTAAGACACCTAAAAAGCCTAACTCGGCTCTTCGTAAGGTTGCACGTGTGCGCCTAACAAACGGCCAAGAGGTTTGGGCATACATTGGTGGCGAAGGTCACAACCTACAGGAACACGCCGTTGTGCTAGTTCGTGGTGGTCGTGTGCCAGACCTTCCAGGTGTTCGTTACCATATCGTACGTGGCGCCCTTGACCTTCAAGGCGTTGCAAAACGTCAACAAGGCCGTTCAAAGTACGGTGCTAAAAAGGAGGATAAAAAGTAATGCCTCGTAAAGTCACTAGAAAGCTTCAGCGCGAGCTAAAGCCTGACCGCAAATATCAGTCTGTACTTGTACAGCGCCTGATCAACAAGTCTATGATTGATGGTAAAAAACTAGTTGCTGAACGTGCGGTTTACGCTGCACTTGAAACAGCTGCGAAAAAGCTTGAAAGCGAAGACCCACTAGAGGTATTCGAAAAAGCGCTTCGTAACGTCGCTCCAAACTTCGAAGTTAAATCTCGTCGTGTTGGTGGTGCTAACTACCAAATTCCATTCCCAGTTCAGGGTCACCGCCAACTGCACTACGCGTACAGCTGGTTGGTTCAGTCTGCTCGTAACCGTAAAGGTATGCCATACTCTCAGCGCCTAGCGCTTGAAGTCGTCGACGCCTACAACGGTGCCGGTGCTGCTTTCAAAAAGAAAGAAGACACCCACAAAATGGCCGAAGCAAACCGTGCATTCGCACACTTCGCCCGAAGCTAATCTACAGTTTCAAAAAAACACCTCGCCGAAATGGCGAGGTGTTTTTGTTTAACGGCGCGAATTCCACTGGACAAATCCGCTTCGATGCAGCCACTGCATCAATCCGGTATTTCAGTGCGAGTTCATTGTCATAGGGTCAGCGCCACCTCGAATACCCGTGTCTAGCGCATTGATTTGTTCTATATCTTCAGTACTGAGCTCAAAATTGAAAACGTCGAAATTTTCTTTGATGCGTTCTTCGTGAACGGACTTTGGAATGACAATCAAGTCGTTTTGTAAGTGCCAACGAATAACAACCTGGGCGGCAGACTTATTGTACTTAGAGCCTATCTCCTTAATCACGGGATTATCTAGGACGGGCGTGACATCGTTTTTGCGTGATCCGCCGCCACCAGGACCGCCAATCGGACTCCACGACTCGACCTTTATATCATTACCTTTGCAGAACTCACGCATGGCAACCTGTTGGAAATAAGGGTGAAGCTCTACCTGGTTAACCGTAGGCAATATCACGGACTCTTTCATGAGTCGTTCCAGGTGTTCGATCGCGAAGTTACAAACACCAATTGCTTTTACTCGGCCGCTTTCATGTAGCTGCTCCATTGCTTTCCAGGTATCTAGATATTTATCTAGTTCTGGCGCAGGCCAGTGAATCAGATAAAGATCCACGTAATCTAGCCCTAGCTTCTTTAGACTAACGTCGAAGGCTTTTAGGGTAGAGTCAAACCCTTGGTCGCTGTTCCATACTTTTGTCGTGACAAATAACTCCTCGCGTTTGATGCCGCTGCGGCGAATTCCTTCACCGACACCCTGTTCGTTACCGTACACGGCTGCTGTATCAATTAGGCGATACCCAGCTTTAATTGCAGCATCAACAGCACTTGCCACTTCTTCGCCGTCTTTAGCATTCCAGACCCCTAGGCCGATTTGTGGCATAACCACACCATTATTTAACGTAATTGTTGGTTGAGACATTAGCCCTCCTTAATATCTCTATTATACGTTAAATCAAACTCCGAATACAGAAAACACGATGTCAAGTTGAGGGGAGAGAATTGACTAAAGTTATATTTTATTATATTATGATACAGATACGTCCAAGAACAGTGCGATCATTCTGAATTGGAGAAGTACATGAACACTACCGAGTCAAACGAGAACGGGTCGACTGGCAAGCGGCGGTACATCGCCATTGCGGTTGCGTCTACAGCTGTCTCTTTCGTTGTTTTCGTGTTTGCTATCGCGGTATCGTCGTGGGAATTCAACAAGACTCATGTATTGCATGGCGCGTACGTCGGGATCGGCATCGGCTTAGGTACGACCATCTGCGCCTGGTGGGATGACAAGAAGAAATCTAGGTCCTAGCTCTGACAGCGCCGTCCTGGATGTATCGCTACACGCGGGAGTAGCTTAATGCAGCGAGATTTTCATCGCGTTGCAGGTCCCGAAAGGTATAGATTTGTGGTTGAAAGTATTTTACTTTCGCCTGCTATATCTTACTGCTTTACAAATGTGTATTTGTACTGATGAGTCCAAAAGGACGAAAGCGGACAAAGAATTTCCAAATGAGCGGGAAGTGGACGACTAGCACTGGCATGCCCTTTCGCTTATACATAAGGTTACTGGGTAAAGTTCCGACCAGTAACACGTGACTTTTACACCGTAATCTGCTATAATGACAAGTAAAGAGTTATTTTTTATGCCTTAAATTTGGCCAAAAATAACGAAAATAATAAGCAAAGGAAGAGCAAGACACGCTATGGCACAAAAAAATGTCCCGCTAAAGGACTTTCGTAATATCGGTATTATCGCCCACATCGACGCGGGTAAAACAACCACAACTGAGGGTATTCTTTACCGTACTGGAATCAACCACAAAATTGGTGAGGTTCGTGGTGCTGACGGTGATAGTGCTACAACAGACTGGATGGCACAGGAAAAAGAACGTGGAATCACCATTACTTCTGCTGCCGTAACCGCATTCTGGAAGGGTCACAAGATCAACATCATCGACACCCCAGGACACATCGACTTCACTGCCGAAGTAGAACGTTCACTTCGTGTTCTTGACGGTGCCGTAACCGTATTCGACGGTAAGATGGGCGTAGAAGCCCAGACCGAAACCGTGTGGCGTCAGGCAAACAAATACGGTGTGCCACGTATCTGTTTCATTAACAAGATCAACCAAATTGGTGGTGATTTCTACAAATCACTCGATACTATTCACAACCGTCTTTCAAAACATGCTCTTCCTATTCACCTTCCTATCGGATTTGAAAAAGAAATCAACGGTCTTGTTGACCTAGTTGACATGAAATCGTATACCTACGAGGACTACACGGACAAGGCGCTTGTTCCAGGTGAGATTCCTGCTGACATGCTTGAAAAAGCAAAGAACGCCCGTAGCCTACTAGTTGAAGCAGCTGTCGAAGCTGACGACGAACTATTCGAACGCTTCCTTGAAAAGGGTGAAGAATCGATTACTATCGATGAACTAAAAGCAGCCCTGCGTAAGCGCGTGCTTGCTGGTGACTTTTACCTAGTTACTGGTGGTGACGGCCGTGGTGTAATCGTTGAAAAGGTGCTCGACCTCGTTGCTGACTACCTACCATCTCCACTTGACGTTGACGGTATTTGGGGCGAAAACCCTAAAACTGGCGACAAAATCGAACGCAAACCATCAGAATCAGAGCCTATGGCTGGTCTAGCATTCAAGATTGCAACTGACCCATTCGTTGGTAAGTTGATCTTCGTTCGTGTCTACAGTGGTGTTATCAAGGCCGGTTCATACGTCCTAAACACGACTACAGGCAACAAAGAACGTATCGGCCGTATCGTTCGTATGCACGCCGACAAGCGTGAAGAGATCGATTCTATCGGTGCTGGTGACATCGCCGCTGTCGTTGGCCTGAAAGACACCTTTACAGGTGCAACTATTTCCGACCCAGCTCACCCGATTACCCTTGAAAGCATTACATTCCCAGAACCGCCTGTATCAATTGCGGTAGAGCCTAAAACTAAGGCTGACCAGGAAAAAATGGGTGTTGCACTTCAGCGTTTAGCCGAAGAAGACCCAACTTTCCGTGTTCATACCGACGACGAAACAGGCCAGACAATTATGTCAGGAATGGGTGAGCTTCACCTGGATATCCTTATCGACCGTATGCGCCGCGAATTTAACGTCGAAGCAAACATCGGTGAACCACAGGTTGCGTTCCGTGAATCTATCAAGGGCACATCAAAAGTCCAAGGTAAGCATGCCAAGCAATCTGGTGGACGTGGTCAGTATGGTGACGTTTGGGTTGAATTTGAACCAAACGAACCTGGTAAAGGCTTCGAATTCGTCGATGTCATTAAAGGTGGTGTCGTGCCACAAGAATACCGAAAACCTGTCGAACAAGGTATCCGTGAAACACTTCTTGGCGGAGTTATCGCTGGTTACCCTGTAGTAGACGTCAAAGCGACGCTTTACGACGGTAGCTACCACGACGTGGACTCAAGCGAACTTGCCTTTAAACTAGCAGGTGCACTTGCAACGCGTGAAGGTATCAAACAAGCGAAACCGATTCTGCTTGAACCTGTCATGAAAGTTGAAGCAACTACTCCTGAAGAATTCATGGGTGACGTTATCGGAGACCTTAACGCTCGTCGTGGCCGTATTGATGCCATGGAAGACCTACTCGGCGGTGCCAAGCTCATCCGTGCCTATGTGCCACTTGCTAGCATGTTTGGCTACACCGGTGATCTACGCTCAATGAGCCAAGGCCGTGCGGCATCTACGATGGAACTTGCTAACTACGAAGAAGTACCACCAAACGTAGCGCAGGAAATCATCGAGAAGCGATCTAGCAAATAGTCGTTGATCGAAACAAGAAATACACCGTCAGCGATGGCGGTGTATTTTTAATAGTAAAACTAGGAGCTACGGCTAGACTTATAGTGGGAAACATCACCCCAATTAAATTTATATATAAGTAAGCCCATCTTGAACTCTTTAATACATTGATGCAACACGATACACTGTAAAGCAAACAGATGAATAATTAGGGAGATCATATGGAAATATTCCAAGAACGACAACATGAGTGGCTGCAGATTTTCTTAAAACATATTCGCGATCGAACAATCAACATTCATGTGCGCGAAGACGAAAGATACAAGTTTGAGGCTGTGCAGCATTTTCAAGCGCATTTTGATCTTCAGACGCCAGACCTGGCAGGTAATCTTGAGGAGGCTGTTCTTAATAATAATCTAGTTGCAGGCGCGATGTACTTTCCCCGGAAGATGCTTCTTCTATATGCACAGGTATTTCCCGAAGACACTCGTCGGGTTTTACAGAACCTCTTTGACGAGGCGCAAGATATAGGTAAGCGGATTACTGAAGCGCAAGAAGCATTTTTGGAACTAGAGAAACGACGAGCCGCAGAGATAAATGAAAAACCCGCGAACACATATATTGGTTTACGTTTTCTAAGCCTATTACTTAGTTGTTATGATCCCAATCAATACAATGCGTTAAAACCGGCAGAGTGGCGAGTTTTTTGTAGGTTTATCGATCCTGGGTTTTCAATGCCAAATCATACTCCTGCAGGCGAACAGTACAAAATCTATAACAGTTACATTGAACCTTTGCGAGAGTTTCTGAAAACACGTAGTGAAATTAAAGAAATTAAAGATAAACTAACCGAAGGCTTACTTTTTAAAGATGATGCGTACCGCTGGATGACGCAAGATGTGATTTTCGTAACTGCCCGTGCCTACGCGAACACCCGTGCTAAACAGGTTGAAACTGATGATCAGGCTATGGACGAAGTAGGGTCGGATGTCACCGAGATAGCACAAGTAGACGATCTCAATACCGGATTTATGGCGTATGAGCTTCACCTGGAAGAATACGTCATAAAGAATTGGCGCAACATTAATTTTGGTGAAAAGCTGGAAATGTACCTTGAAGAGGATGGAACGACCGGTCAGCAGTATACAACGGACGTAGGCATCATGGACATCTTAGCGCGGGATGAGAATAATGACTTCGTAGTAATTGAACTCAAAAGGGCTGAATCTGGATATAAAGTGGTTGGCCAGGTTCTAAATTATATGGGATGGGTGCAAGACAAGTTAGCGGCTGAGGGTCAAAAAGTAAGAGGGCTTATTATTGTCGGAAAAGCGGATAAGACACTCCGTGCTGCAATCCGACCTGTCGAGAATATGATTTCGTTGAAAGAGTACCGTATGCAGATGTCTCTAGAGTCCCCTAGGGAATAGTAAAGGAGATTATCATGAATACCATCACATGCCCTCACTGTGGCAAAGCAGTCGAAGTAGATAAAGTCCTCGAGGGGCAGATTGAAGCTCAGGTTATTGCTGCCGAGCATAAAAAGCACGAGGCCGAACTAGCGAAGGTTCGCCAAGAGGTTGAAGAAACAGCGAAACGCGAACGTGACGCCGCACTTTTACGCACAGCTAAGCAGATCGAAGGCGAAAAGGAATTATTGAAGCAGCAAGCAGCAGATGAATTGGAACTAGCCAAACGAAAGCTAGAGCAAGAAGCGGCTAGTCTCGCCAAAAAAGCCGCGTCCGAACAGGATGGTCTGGTTAAATCCCTCCGTGAAGATGCCGAAAGCGCCAAAGAAGATAGTAAAAAGCTCCGCGAAGAATTAAGCGGCATGATGAAACTACTCCGTGAGGAAAAGCAAGGACGAGCAAATGCCGAACTGGATGCTGCGAAGAAGCTAGCTCAAGATGAAGATAAAATCCGCGAAGAAGTGCTAAAGAACGCCGACGAGAAATACCGGCTAAAGACCATGGAGCAAGAGAAGAAGATTGCTGACATGCAAAAGTCGCTCGACGAGGCGCAGCGTAAAGCAGCCCAGGGATCTCAGCAGAACCAAGGCGAGGTATTAGAACTTGACCTGGAAAACCGCCTGCGCGAGGAATTTCCGTTTGATGACATCAGCGAAGTTAAAAAAGGCCAGCGTGGTGCGGATATAGTCCAGACGGTCAAAAACCAAGCCTTTGCCGCCTGCGGCATACTACTTTGGGAAACGAAGAACGGCAAATGGCAGCCAGCGTGGATTCCAAAGTTCAAACAAGACATTCGCGAGGCAAATGCGAATATTGGCGTGATCGTATCGCAGGAAATTCCTAGCGAATACGGCGATATGAAGCATCTAGAAGCTAACGTATGGGTAGTAAAGCCCAAACTAGCGCCAGTCCTCGCGGCTGCACTACGCGGCACAATACTGCAAGTAGACGCGGCCAACCGTAATAACGAAGGCAAAGATGCCAAGATGGAAGCCCTCTACCAGTTCCTGGTTGGTCCTGAATTCCGTCACCGAGTAGAGGCTATCGTTGAAAACTACGGGACGTTGCAATCTGAAATTGAAAAAGAAAAGCGCGCAGCATCGCTACGTTGGGCGCATCAGGAAAAGGCGATCCGTGCGGTTATAGATAATACGATCGGTATGTATGGCGATCTACAAGGGATTACCAGTAGGGCACTGCCGGCGATTAAATCGCTTGAAATTGACGAAGAAGAGTACGAGCAACCCCGATTGATAGATTGACATTTAGTAATTTTAAGAGTATAATATTATAGTCAAGATTTATAGTCAAACTGCAAATCGCGACTCGACCAACGGAGATAAGCAGATGCTCGAGCACTACGTACGACGCGCTAGGAGACTTCCCATGGAGATTAAGCACAGGTGGTGGATGACCTTTCGGGTTCGCAACCACCCCTCGCCCTTCTACCTTAAGATATACGACTGGAGTCAGAGCCGGTACGGCAAGGTCTCGCGACCAGCCGCCAAGCTCTTCGGCTACCTGTGGAGCAACCTGTTCGCAGAGCAGATCGCCAGCTATAAGTTTCACCGGGCGGTCTCGAGCCACGTGAAGAGTTTGGAGTTCCAGTTTCGGCTGAGACAGTTCATCGGGCGTACGGCCAACAGGGAGACCCCTGAGGTTTGCGCCCGAATCCTTCTACGTCAGCCCGACGAGTAGTACCTGCCCTTCTGCGGTCGAGCCCCTTACACTACGGTGTCTGGGGCTCGATTCATTTCTAGGGATAGCTAGATTGACATAAACACAATTATGATGTATAACAGTAGTCTGTGGAACACGATGTTTCATAAACGGCTATTGGGGGATTATGGAGTACGGATGTTTTAAAGCCTTTCGGGCTCGCGTCACTCTAGCAATATCAGAATATGGATGGAAACGAAGGGGATTAGGCTTGCCTAAACTCACCTTCTCGTCCAAGGATGAGGCCCGGGCGCACCGACAGCGCCTGGAAGAGATTGAGATTCTCTTCCAGAGGATGCAGACGTTACAGAACCGTAGGTATCGCTTCAATCGGCGAACCACCCTCGGTGCGGGTAGTTTTAATCCCGAGAAGGATTACAACTTGCGCGTGAACATGCTCAAAGAGAAGTTCGCGCTGGAACTGACGTTTAAGCGCGAACTTCAAGAGCAGGGATCGCGTACCGGGATGTATTCCCCGTTCTTTGTTTGGATCACGGCCAAAAGCTTCGAGCTTGACTTTGAGATCCAAGAGACTGAAGAACATCTTCGTCTGGCTGGCTGTAATGTCAAGGAACTTCGCAAGAAGTACGACCCTGACGAAAACTATTAACTCCACAATTCACCAATGGTCGAAGCCTCCGCGCATGTATGTGTTCGGAGGCTCGACTCTTTTTAGAGGTATATAATGAAAGTACAAGACGACTGTGTCTTGGACAACCATTAGGGGGTGAGCGCGTTGATACGTGGCTACCTGGCGGCTTGGTATGCCGTAGGCAAAGATGTGAAGTCAAAGATCGTGGTAGTGCCTGTCCCGGCTAAAATGCCCGACGAAGCACCACGCACGGTCGAGCAGGCATTGCTGATGTCCGACATACTGGGCAAACGTAGCAAGCGTCTGACAATTCGCATTATGCGGACAATCAGAAAGCGACGCACGCTCAAACGGCAAGAGAAGCTCTTAGGGCAGACGAGACACTTGCTGAAATGGATCAATCTCCGACAGATCTATCTAAACAAGGCGACGAACCTCCTATGGCTGAAGGGTTGCGAGCCTAGCGAGGGGATCACATTGCGCGAGAAGCTTCTGCGTGAGGAACGCCGCCTTGCGACTCTTGCGCTCGAAAAGCTTAAAGAGATATCGGCCGAAATGGAGCAGCAAGGCTAGCGGCTTCGTCCCTAATGGTCCGCTCCCGGGTATTCGTAATATCCGGGAGTCTGACCCCTTGTATCGATTGACAAAATTATGTTTTTAGACTATAATAACTTCCGTCTTGACACCGTGTCTTGACTCGACTATGGAGGTGAATCGTGCGCGCATCGAAGCCTATCATGCTTCAGGGCTTTACGGAGAGGTCTCTTCGTGAAGCGGTCAGCGATCCCGCAACGCGTCTGACGATGATCCGGGCATTCAGCAATCGACGTGTCCGGCTGTCGGCAAGAATCTGGGACAAGACCAATGGTCTGTACGGCTTGCCACTGGTCGTCCCGCCGGAATACGGCATGACCCGCGAAGAGTACGCCAGGGACTTCCGGCCGTTTCGGAAGCTTGAGCGGCTCGTCCTGCTGGCCAGCCCACTCGACATGCTGTTGATCAGCCTCTGCTGGGCAGGGCGCTCCCTTTCTAGGAAGATGCGTCAGTTCCGCAGGTAGTTCGCACCACGACAGCTTCGTAGTCGAAGCCTCCGCGCACTTACCCTGCGTGGAGGCTTGACTTCGCAAATTACACGAATACACCGTCAGAAATGGCGGTGTATTCACTTTCATTGACAAATGAGCAATTAGAATTTATAGTAATGAACACAAGACGGCCCGTCTTGCATGACTATGGGGGTGGAGAGATGCTCGATTACGACCACAGTGTCGTTCCGGCGACCGAGGCCGATGATCCTGCTCAACTGATTGAAGAGTTGTGGGTCAACGGGAAGTTCAGTGACATTTTGTACGTACGTCTCATGGACGTCCTCGAGCCCGAGGACACCGTGCAGGCTCAGGTGCACCGCGCCGTCACCTGGTGTTTCGGAGCGGCTCAGCCGATCTTGCAGTACGCGGAGTATGTCAAGGCCAGCTACGAGCTTGCTCGTGTGCAGCTCTGGAGCAACCCTGTCGTTGCGGCGATGAGCCGGCTGCGAACCATCATCTCGTAAAGCAGGGACTGAAAAGTCCTTTCGCTCTGTACCATAGTCAATCCCCGAACACATGTTGTTGTGTCCGGGGATTGATCTTTTTAAGAACGTGCGAACTTCTTCAAACATACTCTTTACGAACAGGGAATAACCCTGTATAATTGACCTCATACGTCGTGGAGTCTGTTCTAGACTGCCGTACGAAATATAATTAATAGGAGAATTAACCTAACATGGCAGATTTCGATCGAACCAAGCCTCACGTCAACGTCGGTACAATGGGTCACGTTGACCACGGAAAAACTACACTAACTGCTGCAATTACAGCTGTTCTTGCAAAACGTCTTCCAAGTGACACCAACAAAAAAGTTGACTACGCACAGATTGACAACGCACCTGAAGAGCGAGCACGTGGTATTACCATCGCTTCATCTCACCAGGAATACGAATCAGCTAAGCGTCACTACGCTCACGTCGACATGCCAGGTCACGCCGACTATGTTAAGAACATGATCACAGGTGCTGCACAAATTGATGGTGCTATCCTTGTGGTTGCCGCAAACGATGGTCCACTTCCACAAACTCGTGAGCACGTACTTCTTGCTCACCAGGTGAACGTGCCAAAGATCGTTGTGTTCCTAAACAAGATGGACCTTGCTGATCCTGAACTAGTTGAACTAGTTGAGATGGATGTTCGTGAACTTCTAACTAAGAACGGCTACGACGGCGACAACGCTCCTATCATCAAGGGCTCTGCTACTAAAGCTCTTGAAGGCGACGCTGCAAGCGAAGACGCTATCATGGAACTAGTTGACGCACTTGATACCTACGTCGAAGAACCAGTTCGTGATCTAGACAAGCCTTTCCTAATGCCTATTGAGGACGTGTTCTCAATCAAGGGTCGTGGAACAGTTGCTACTGGTCGTATTGAACAAGGTATTGTTAAGATCAACGATCCAGTTGAAATCGTTGGCGTGAAAGCTACTCAGCAATCAGTCGTTACTGGTATCGAAGCTTTCAAAAAGAACCTTAACCAAGGTCAAGCTGGCGACAACGCTGGTATCTTGCTTCGTGGTATTGAACGCGAACAAGTTGAACGCGGTCAGGTGCTTGCAAAACCAGGTTCAGTATCACCACACACTGAATTTGAAGCTGAAGTATACATCCTTAAAAAAGAAGAAGGTGGCCGACACACACCATTCAGCAAGGGTTACAAACCACAGTTCTACTTCCGTACTACGGACGTAACTGGTGAAGTTGAACTTCCTGCTGATAAAGAAATGGTTATGCCTGGTGACACTTTGACTTTCAAGGTAACATTGCTACAGCCAATCGCCATGGAACAAGGTCTAAACTTCGCTATTCGTGAAGGTGGCCGTACCGTTGGTGCTGGTGTTGTAACCAAGATCACTAAATAATCTCGTAGTAATACGATTATTCAAAAGAGCTCCGTACGGAGCTCTTTTTGTTATCGAAGAGATAACTATTGACACGAGTACCAAAAGATAGTATAATTAATCCAATGATTTCAGTAAGCCGTGCAAATTTCCTACGTACTACTCCCTCTGAGGAGCTTGTATCAGAATTTAGTAACTACACCAGTCACCAGTTTTCAAATGAAGGCGTACCAGTACTTATTGCCGCCCGAAACGAGCAAGAAGATTTACCTGCGACTCTTATTAGTCTAGCTTATAGTGGTATCGACGTTCGTCCTATTGTTATTGAAAATGGTAGCGATGATGAAACGGCCAGAAGGGCTATGAAGATGGGCGCAACAGTGCTCCATAGCGACATGCCTTTTAAACTTGCCGCTCTTCAAGAGGGTGTTCAGATGCTTGACGATCAAGATAGGATTTATGATAAGCCATTACTATTTACTGATGCCGATACTCTTGTAGGTAGAAATTGGTCAGAAACTATGGCGAATGCAGCGCTCACTCCTAATGAAAAGTTATCTCGAGTTGTCTGTGGGTCTGCCATCATATGGAATGGTCCAAGTATGGCCATAGATACACTTCGCACAGCCAATGCCATAGTTAAAGATACATTATCTTCACTACGAGGCACTGAACCCATTGGCCGCGGTCATAACATGGCTATTAACTTTGCCAACGAAGACGCTATTGACATGTATGCTAACCTTGACCCTACGTTATTTATCGCCGAAGAACAGGCGATCATGGATGCGATTAAGCGAACTGGCGGGGAAGTCGTTCAGTCATTAGGCCTGAAATCGATCGTTCTTACTAGGGGTGATCGTTTCGAAACCCTAAGAGATTGCTTTGGGGTAAAAGGTGATACAACCAGGGAAAATCGGAAACAACTTTATCCTGAATACGACGGTATTACACCCTACACGTCCCTAGAGTAAATATAAAAGCTCATGCAGAACCCCGCTCCAACCGGAGACGGGGTTTTCGTCTGCGACAGTTGGTGGGCGGGGTAGTTAGGACTTGTGCCCTAGGGGCGGGAAGAGGATCGTAACCCATCTTCTTTGAACGATGACTTTGGTGAAGTTTTTCAACTCTACCGAGTTTCGACAATCGTTCTCGATTAGAGACTGAGCATTGTCCGGAAGATCGAATCTACTACAGATTCTGATTTTATTCCCTTTGACAATAGACCCATTTCTAGTGGTTGGCTTCCACACTGCATCGATGTGCCGTGCTCTTTCTTTGATGCGTCCCATTACCTCCGTGATTAGTTCGTCCGACGACTGACCTTCGTGGTTGTAGTGGTTGGACAATGCTCCTCCCGATTGACGCCCTACTAACGAGCCTTAGTAGTAAGACTTATAATACGGTGTAATTTCAGAAAGTCAATAGATAGAATAGCGATATATAATAGAAAGTTGTATAATATATATTGTCCAAATCGGACGAGAGCACCGGGCTAGCACCCTAATTTACAATATGCATTATCTAAGGTATAATAACCGACATATCAAATAATCATATCGAGAACTCGGCCGTGGCAGAATAACACTGGACCATAGCAGAGGTTACGATATAGCACCAAGGAGTATAGTTATGGCAGAAAAAGCCACAACCCCAGCAGGCCTACGAATTCGTATTCGCCTAAAAGCGTATGACCATAAAGTCATCGACCAATCAGCAAAACAAATTATCGATACGGCTATCCGTACCGGCGCGAGCATTGCTGGCCCTGTACCACTACCGACTCGTCGTTCTAGCTTTACGGTTGTAAAGTCACCTCACGTTTACAAGACTGGTGGTGAAACATTCGAAATGCGCGTGCACAAACGTCTAATCGACATTACAAACGCGACACCGAAGACTATCGATAGCCTGCAAAACCTCAGCCTTCCAGCTGGTGTTGACGCAGAAATCCGTATGTAATTTATTGGTTACTATTAAAAAACTCCGCTGTAAACGCGGAGTTTTTTAATATTGTTTTGAAACCTAGTAATGTACGTTCGAGGAATTATTACTTTCATCGATTTGGTCGTATGCGGCCTGTAGCTTCATATTTAAACTAAGTACCCATATGCCAAGAGCGAGAATCAATCCACAGAGGATAAGCCAGTAGACTGATTGGTGAGTAAATTTTAAGGTAAAAAATGGTGATGGATTAGGTGATTTCCTGAATGAACGGTGCTCAATAGGTTTTTTCTTTGTTGTAGCCATCATAAAATTCCTTAAATTAACGTTTTCTTAAGTATGATTTAATTAGCCGGAAAGTGCAATAGAACAGTTGTACTTATGCTTTTCACTTTGATATACTCTATAGAATGACACGGCCAAAACAAAAAAGACCGCGTACTTATGCACGAAACCGCGCTGCCATAAGTCGGCGTGGAAACGAAGCAGTCTTTGAAGCGGACAGCACATATTTTTTGAAATTAGTTGTTTTCGTGTTGCTTGGAACGTTTTGGGTAAAATTTGGTGATCCTATCAGCTGGATGGGAATTCACTTTAACGCTGTTCCGGTCGGAATGCTTGTCGGATTAATTTTGGTAAGTCGATTCGAAAAATATCAGGCTGATCGTAAAATCTGGTATGCAATCCTCCTTGTCGTAACGATCATTTGTTATTTTGCGCCTTCTGGGGTTGTCATCTAACGTGCGGCTTTTGTCACGTATAAGCCTTGCGTTTGCAGCTGCAGGAGCTATTGCCGTGTCGATTGGCGCGCTAAGTTCTACGACAATTGCTGCGCCAGTATGCGATTCTACGAAAGAACTTTGCCAGACTGAATCTTTATTCGAGCTATCTCCTACATTGGCCGCAATAAAAGCTCCTGCTGTTCCTGCTCCGGCATGGCTTAATCCACCACCCGTTGCACGCGCACCTGTTGCCGCTACAAGAACAGTAACCTACAGCGTGCAGACTCTCGGAGTAATTACTGCGGACGTTGCGACGTTCAAACAATATGCAAACGCAACCCTGAACGACGCCCGGGGTTGGGCCGCGCTAGGCCTACGCTTCACCGAAGTAGCTAGCGGGGGAGACTTCACGCTTATTTTAAGCGAAGCAGCACATCTCGCGGACTATCCAGGCTGTGGAACCGATTACAGCTGTAACTACGGGCGCTACGTTATTATCAACCAAGATCGATGGCAGGGAGCAACACCTTCATGGAACAATGCAGGTGGAAGCCTGCGCGATTATCGCCATATGGTCGTTAACCACGAAACTGGACATTGGTTGGGCCATAGCCATGCTAGCTGTGGCGGTGCGGGCCAATTAGCACCAGTCATGCAGCAGCAGTCGATTGACCTGCAAGGGTGTAAGTTTAACCCCTGGCCGCTTAACAGTGAGCTAAGCTCATCAAGGTTAGGACTTTAATATGAAAATACTTAAACGAGCAAATAGAAAAAAGCTATTGATCGTAGCAGCCCTTATCATCCTCGTTGCTGGTGGCGTGTATTGGATAATGAAATCTACCGAAACAGGTGCGACTAAGAGTATTCAGGTTCAGCAAACAACAGTGTCCGATGCGCTCAAGACACTTAATACGAAATTGGCCGCTAAGGAAATTGCATCAAAAGAGCGCGTAGGCGCATTTGATCAATTAAGCCAGGTACTTACACAGACCCAAGCCGCGTTATGTAAAGATCAAAAAAGTAATGTCGTATACAACCTTACTAAAGCTAAAGAAGAGTGTCAAGCTTCCCGTCAAAAATTAGACGAGGTAAAGACAGCAAATCAAAATATCGCTGATAGCGTTAAGGACGATCAAGCGCTGGCGCTCATTATGAACCAAGCAAAGGCAACAGATCCGACCGATCCTGCAAAACAATTAGAAATATGGACGACGATCGTATCAAAACTGCCGCCACTTAAGGTATCGGCTAGTTCAATAGAACTAAAGAACAGCCTAATCACTTCATCTACCGCATATAAAACAGCCTGGCAAGAGTTAATTACTGCCGACAAAGAACACAATAAGGCAAATTACGAGGGTACAATCAAACGGCTACAGGCCGTGCAAGGAACGGTTGTAAAAGCGTCGGAACAACAGGCGACGCAGCTTAAAACGCTATTAGGCAAATTAAAAACGGCAATGGCCGCTTACCGAACAATGCCGTAGGTCTCTTCTTTGTAAAATCAAATTAATATCTGTGATCAATAATATGGTGAGACCGGCAGATGCCGGGAGGAGAGGCTGTGTTAGCCCTCGACTCCCGACACCCACCGGGGGCGTCTCAGGTGAGATCAGGCGAGGTCGTCGAACTCGCCGTCGTGGACGCCACCGAGGAAGGCCTCGATTTCAGCCTTGGTGAAGACGAGCGCCGGGCCGCCGACGAAGCGCGAGTTGCGCATCGCAACGTTGCCGTCAGGCAGTTTGGCCACCTCGACGCAGTTGCCGTTGGGGCCACTGCGCTGGCTCTTCCGCCAGATGAGTTCGCTCATCGCGTCGCCGGGCATGCCGTTGTAAGGCTGGGTGTTCTGCACGAAGTGCTCCTGTTCGCTCGGATATGTCTACTCTCCCACTGAGAGCACTATTAATTATAAATGTTCTACAAATTTTATGCAACATATCTTAAGTTCTCACAATACTATTTAAGGTTGTTCTAATATGTCATAAATAGTTGACTCACCCCTATATCTGTGGTATATTCGGGAGGTAACTTATTACGTAATAACAACTCGTTCTTGGTGAATTGGTAAGTCTGACAGATCAGATACTGCCTTCCACCAAGAATTTTAAGTGGGAGCAAGAGTATAGTGAAAGCACTTCTCGGTACCAAAATTGGTATGACCCAAATCATTAGTGAGGATGGACGCGCAATTCCTGTGACGTTAATTCAAGCTGGCCCCGTTACTGTGACTCAGGTCAAGTCTGTCGAATCCGACGGCTATAACGCAGTACAGGTGGCATATGGTGAGGGTAAGAACCTGAGCAAGGCCGTTGCTGGACACACAAGTCCAGCTAAAGTGACCCCGAAACATATTCGGGAATTTCGTGTTACAGAACTACCTGAAGGTCTAAAGGTAGGTGACACGATCGACGTAAACCAGTTTGAACTAGGCGATGTCGTAGACGCGACTGGAACAAGCAAGGGTAAAGGTTTTGCCGGTACGGTAAAACGACATAACTTTAATACCAGTAAATCGACTCACGGTGGTAACGGAAACGTTCGTAAACCGGGTTCTATTGGATCAATGTATCCACAGAAGGTCTTTAAGGGTAAACGCATGGCTGGCCGTATGGGCCACGACCGCGTTACTGTTCAAAACCTTGAAGTGGCGTACGTTGATGCGGTTAACCATCTTATCGGTCTAAAGGGCGCTGTGCCTGGTCCGAAAAAAGGTCTGATTATCATCGGAGGGAAAGCATAATGGCTGAGATTACAAAACCAGCTGCTAAAACTACCCTGCCTAAGGAAGTCTTCGCAGTCGAAGTGCAAAACCACGAACTATTACGCCTAGCGTATGATTCGTTCCTTGCGAACAACCGTCTTGCAAGCGCAACCACGAAACAACGTGGTGAAGTCCGCGGTGGTGGTAAAAAGCCATGGAAGCAAAAAGGCACAGGTCGTGCACGATTCGGTTCATCACGAAACCCAATCTGGCGCGGTGGTGGTGTCGTATTTGGTCCACGCGGCAACGAAAACTACACAAAGCGACTTAGTACAACCAGTAAACGTGTTGCACTAAAACAAGCACTGACTCTAGCTGAAAAAGCCGGCAAGATTGTCGTCAAAGACATCAAGACCACCGGTAAAACAAGCGAAGTAGTAAAATTCTTGGCCGACAATAAATTTGACCGCAAGGTACTAGTTGTTGTTGACGAGAAGACACCAGAGCTGATCCGAGCAACTAGCAACATCCAGAATGTTCTACTTACCAGGTCAACTTACCTGAGTGTTTACTATATCCTTAACGCTGACAAGATCGTTATTGCCCCTAAATCACTCGAGACAATCAAAAACTGGCTCGTGAAGGAGGAGGCGTAATATGACATCTATTAGTGTTATCCCACGCGCAACCGAGAAAGCTTATGCCCAAAGCATCTCGAACAATGTTTACGTATTTAATGTTCCGCTAACAGCTAATAAACAAGAGATTATTGCTGCGGTGGAAACTCAATTTGAAGTAAAAGTAACTGGTATCAAAACACTAGTACAAAATGGTAAAGCAATTCGCTTTAGCCGCGGTAAAAACCGCTACCCAGGCAAGACAACACGTAAAGACTCTAAAAAAGCTTACGTCACTCTAGCTGAAGGTAATAGTATCCAAGTATTTGAACAACAGCCAGCAGAAGAGGAGAAGAAGTAATGCCAATTAAAGCTTACAACCCAACTACTCCTGCTCGTCGAGGCATGACAACAGAGGACTACAGTGAAATTACCACTCGTAAACCCCTAAAAAGTCTCGTCAAGAGCAAAAAGCAAAATGCTGGCCGTAACAACACTGGTCGCATCACCGTTCGTCACCGTGGTGGTGGTGTTAAACGACACTACCGTCTGATGAACCATAAACTTGCGCCTGGTACAGTTGCGACAGTCGAGGAAATCGAGTATGACCCTAACCGTTCAGCTCGTATTGCTCGTATCAAAGACCAGCACGGTCTTTACCATTACATCCTTGCTGACACGCAAATGATTAAGGGTAAGACTATCACCAGCGGTGAAGATGCGCCAATTGAAACAAGTAACCGTATGCCACTATCTAAAATTCCTGTTGGTTCACAGATCTACGCGATCGAAATTTACCCAGGAAAAGGTGCGCAAATGGTTCGTTCGGCTGGAACAAAAGCTCAGCTGATGGCTAAAGAAGGCGACCACGCTCAAGTGCGTTTGCCATCTGGCGAAGTCCGTCGATTCCGCCTAGAAGCAACTGCCGCTATCGGTATTGTTGGTAACGTTCAGCACCAAAACGTTAAAATCGGTTCGGCTGGTCGTAACCGTCGTAAGGGTATTCGTCCATCTGTTCGTGGTATTGCCATGAACGCTGTCGATCACCCGCACGGTGGTGGTGACGGTGGTGCTCACGGTATTGGCCGTACGCCTAAGACACCTTGGGGTCAGTTGACACTTGGATACCGTACTCGTCGTCGTAAAGATGTCAGTAAGTTAATCGTTAAAAGTCGCCATGAAGGTAAGAGGAAGAAGTAGTATATGAGTCGATCACTTAAAAAGGGACCATTCATCGACTTCAAGCTCGCTAAAAAAGTGGCGGCGCTTGGATCGACAGACCGTACTATTATCAAAACCTGGGCTCGTGCAAGCACGATCACCCCAGAGATGGTAGGACGTACGATCGCTGTTCATAACGGTAAAGTACATGTTCCAGTTCTTGTTTCGGAAAATATGGTTGGTCACAAACTCGGTGAGTTTAGCCCAACTCGTAAATTCCGCAAGCACGGTGGAAAGGATAAGAAGTAATGGCTGAACAACAAACCATTCGTGCCTACGCTAAAGGTGTTGACCAGACTCCACGTAAAGTTAGCCTGGTTGCTAGCCTAGTTCGTGGACGCACCGTAGCCGACGCACTTGTTATCCTAGAACACGTTCCAAAACGCGCAGCATTGCCTGTTAAAAAGGCAATCGAAAGCGCAAAGGCGAATGCAGTTAACACACACGGTCTAGACGGCAAAACACTTGCTATCTCGACACTATCAGTTACTGCAGGCACACGTTTGAAGCGATTCAAGCCAGCTAGCCGCGGACGTGCACTTCCATTCCAGAAGAAATCTGCAAACATCTTGGTTGAAGTAACCGGTGATGTAAAACCTAAGAAGAAGCCAGCAGCTGTAGTTGCTGACAAACCTGAAAAGAAGGAGAGCAAGTAATATGGGCCAAAAAGTAAACCCAATTAGCTTCCGCCTCCAGGTTCACAAGAACTGGGATTCACGCTGGTTCGCCGGTAAGCGTGATTTTGCCAAGTGGCTTGCGGAAGACATTCACATTCGCGAACTGATCGAAAAGAAGTTCGCGTCTCGCCCTACAATCAATCGTATTGAGATTGAACGTTCGGCAAACCTTATCACTATTACTATTCACACAGCAAAAGCTGGTGTTGTGATTGGTCGTGGTGGTGCAGGTGTTACGGAACTAAAAGCAGGTATCGAAAAGATCGCTAGCCTACCAGTTCGTATTAACATCGAAGAAGTAAAGCGTCCGGAACTTGCTGCAAAGCTTGTTGCTGAAAACATTGCCCGTCAGCTTGAACGCCGTATTAATTTCCGTCGTGCAATCAAGATGACTGCGCAAAACACTATGGCTGCAGGCGCCAAGGGTATTCGTATCCAGGTTGCCGGCCGTCTAAACAACGCAGAAATGGCTCGTACAGAAAAGGTGATTGAGGGTTCAGTCCCTCTTCACACGCTCCGTGCTGACATTGATTTCCACGTTGCGCGTGCCGCACTCCCTGGTGCTGGTATCGTTGGTGTGAAAGTTTGGATTTACAAGGGTGAAAGGGCTGATCGATAATGTTACTTCCAAAGAAAACCAAATATCGAAAAGTTCGCAAAGGTAAAAACGACGGCGTTGCTACTCGTGGCAACTACATCGCTTTTGGTGATTACGCACTCCAAAGCCAGACAAACGAACGAATTACCAGTCGTCAGATCGAGTCTTCTCGTCAGGCAATGACACGTTACATCAAACGTGGTGGTAAAATCTGGATTCGCATTTTCCCACACACCCCTGTTACGCGCAAGCCACAGGACGTGAAAATGGGTAGCGGTAAAGGTAACCCTGAATTCTTCGTCGCTAAGGTAAAAGCTGGCACCGTATTGTTTGAAATGAAGGGTGTTACCGAAGAAGTAGCCCGCGAGGCAATGCGTCTTGCCGGTCACAAACTTCCAGTAAAGACCCGCTTTATCAAGCGAGAGGAGGCCTAATACTATGGCTGACACGAAAACAACCAAGAAGGCAACTGAAGTGAAGACTATCGAAACACTCCAAGCTGAGCTCGCTACCAAGCAAGCTGATATGCTTGAAGCAAAACGTGGTCATGCTGCAGGTGAACTAGCTAACCCTAGGGTCATCACTGCCACACGTAAAGAAATCGCTCGTCTTCATACTGCTATCCGAGCAGCTGAACTTGACGCGGCAGAGGAGAGTAAATAATATGGCCAAGACATTGACCGGTACTGTCACATCGGATGTGGCAAACAAAACCATCACCGTCACTGTAACTAGTCGTGAAACGCATCCTATTTATGGCAAACAATATACTGTTAGCCGCAAATACGCCGCTCATGATGAAGACAATGACGCTAAAAAGGGTGATTTAGTAACAATTAGCGAAACTCGTCCCGTTTCAAAGCGTAAAAGCTTTAAACTAGACAAGATTCTTGAAAAGTCTCACGGTTCAATTGAACTAAAAGATGACGAGGTGAAGGCTTAGTTATGATTCAGCAAGAAACCCGTCTAAAGGTAACCGACAACTCGGGCGCAAAGGAAATCCTTTGTATCCGTGTTCTTGGCGGTACTAGGCGTCGTTATGCTCGTGTCGGTGACGTTATCGTCGCTACCGTAAAGCAAGCGAACCCAACTGGTACTGTGAAACGTAAATCAGTCGTTAAAGCTGTGATTGTTCGCACACGCGACCAAATTCAGCGTAAAGACGGCAGCACTATCGCTTTTGACGATAACGCTGCAGTAATTATTGGCGATGATAAAAACCCTAAGGCTACTCGTGTCTTTGGACCTGTGCCACGTGAACTACGTGACATGGGCTATGCGAAGATCATCAGCCTAGCTCCGGAGGTACTCTAATATGGCACGTCGTATTCAAAAAGATGACATCGTAAAGATCATCTCTGGAAGCAAAAAGGGAACGACAGGTAAGGTACTTTCTGTTCTTACGAAAAAGAACAGTGCGCTTATCGAAGGTGTCGGTACAAAACACCGCCACGTTAAACCAAGCCAGCTTAACCCACGTGGTGGATCTAAGGATATTCATACTCCAACTCCACTCCATAAACTAGCGCTTGTTGTTGACGAAAAAACCAGCAAGACTAGTCGTGTTGGTTACATCAAGAACGCCGACGGTACCAAGGTTCGCCTTGCTCGTCAGCTAAAAAATAAGGAGATCAAGTAATGGCTAAAACTACAGCTACTACTAACGCAACTCCTCGCTTGAAAGCTTTATATAAGGATACTTATGTCAAAGAACTCCAAGCCGAATTGAAACTCGGTAACGTACATCAAGTACCAAAACTCGAGAAAATCGTGGTAAGCGTTGGTATCGGCAAGAACAAAGACGACAAACGTTACTACGAAGCTGTCCGCAACACACTAACCAAGGTTACTGGTCAATCACCAGTTGACCGTATGGCTAAAAAATCTATTGCAGGTTTTAAAATCCGTGCCGGTATGAACCGTGTTGGTATTAGCGTGACACTACGCGGTAGCAGAATGTACGAATTCCTCGACCGTTTAGTCAACGTATCACTTCCACGTGTTCGTGACTTCCACGGTGTATCAGCTAAGTTTGACAAGGGTGGAAACTATAATCTAGGTTTGGTTGAGCAATCAATCTTCCCAGAGTTAACATTCGAAGAAACGCAGGTTCTACACGGCCTACAGGTAACGTTCGCTATTCGTAACGAAGATGTTGCTCACAGCCGTGCATTACTAGAGAAATTTGGTATGCCGTTTGAGAAAGAAGGAGGCGCACGCTAATGGCTAAGAAATCTATGATCGCTCGCGACGAAAAACGCAAGAAAATGATTCTGAAGTTTGCCGCAAAGCGCGCTGAACTAAAAGAAGTCGGTGACCTAGAAGGCCTACAGGCACTTCCAAAGAACAGTAGCCCAAGCCGCTGGAAGAACCGGGATGTATTATCTGGTCGGCCACGTGCTTACATGCGTCGATTTGGACTAAACCGTATTAACTTCCGTGAAAAAGCCTCAAAGGGTGAAATCCCAGGCGTCACGAAGAGTAGTTGGTAAGAAGGAAAGGAATTACATATGTCATTACAATCAACTGACCCAATTGCCGACCTTCTTACCCGCATTCGAAACGCGGCTATGGTTGGCAAAGCAGAAGTTCGTGTTCCATCAAGCAAATTGAAGGTAACAGTTGCCCAGCAACTTAAAAAGAACAAATACCTTGCAGATGTAAAAATCGAAGCAGGCAAACCACGCGACACGCTGGTTATTACTATCAACAAACCTGGCGAAAACAGCACAATTACCGAGATTACTCGTCTGAGTAAACCTGGTCGTCGTGTTTACGTCGGCAGTAACGATATCCCACGCGTTAAAAGCGGCCGTGGCCTTGTACTAATCAGTACCTCAAAAGGTGTGATTACTGGTCACGAAGCAGTTAAGCAACGCCTTGGTGGTGAATTACTACTTAAGGTATACTAGGAAAAATTAAGGAGCAAATATGAGTCGAATCGGAAAACTACCAATTGACGTACCTGCAGGTGTGACAATCACGGTCGACTCAGATGTTATTACAGTCAAAGGCCCTAAAGGCGAACTGACCGTACCACATCTGAGCGACGTTACTGTGACCCTAGAAGGTACACAAGCAATCGTTACCCGCAAGGATGACGAACGCATCGCCAAAGCCCAACACGGGTTGCAGCGTGCATTACTAAATAACGCCGTCGACGGTGTTACTAAAGGTTTCGAAAAGAAACTTGAAGTAAACGGTGTCGGTTTTCGTATAAACGGTGGCGGCCAGGCTATCGAAATGAGCCTTGGTTTTTCTCACCCTGTGAAATACACAGCGCCTGAAGGCGTCAACCTTACTGTTGAAAAGATGACTATTACAGTCAACGGCATCGACAAACAACAGGTTGGCCAAGTCGCTGCTGAAATCCGTTCGCTTAAAAAACCTGAACCTTACAAAGGTAAAGGTATTAAATATGCTGACGAAGTTATTCTTCGTAAGGCAGGAAAGGCTGGTAAGTAGCAATGAGTAATCTAGCAAAAAAACTACTCAACAAATCGTTACGTAAAAACCGCGTACGTAGTAAAGTATCTGGTTCTGCCGAGCGTCCACGCCTTACGGTAACAATCAGCAACAAGCACATCAACGCTCAGATCATTGACGACGTAAAACAGCACACGCTAGTTGCTAGCACCACTGTTGGTACGAAAATGACCGGTTCTATGGCTGAAAAAGCTGCCCAAGTTGGTGCAGATATTGCAAAGAAAGCAAAGAAAGCAAAGATTAACGCAGTTGTATTTGACCGCAACGGACGCCAGTACGCTGGCCGTCTAAACGCACTTGCAGATGCTGCTCGTAAAGAAGGATTGGAGTTCTAATATGGCTGAACAAGCTACTACTAACGCTCGCGCTCCTCGTGGAGCAGCACCAGGCCGCCGCGACAACCGTCGTGACCAAGCTCCTGCAGAGCCAAAGCAATTTGAAGAACTAGTTATCAACATCGACCGTGTTGCACGTGTCGTAAAGGGTGGACGACGTTTCCGCTTCAAGGCTCTTGTGGTCGTTGGTGATCGCAAAGCTAAAGTTGGTGTTGGTGTTGCCAAGGGTGCTGACGTTCAGACAGCTATCGCTAAAGCAACTGATGTCGCTAAAAAGAACATGATTACCGTTCCAATAGCTAACGACACCATCCCACACGACGTTGAAGTTAAGTTTTCAGGCGCGCAAGTGCTTCTTATGCCTGCTGCTCCTGGTACCGGTACTATCGCTGGTGGTGTTGTCCGTTCAATCATCGGGGTTACCGGTATCCGTAACCTTCTTTCTAAATCCCTAGGATCTACGAACAAGGTGAACATTGCCTACGCAACCATCGAAGCTTTGAAGACACTCGTTCCAAAAGACCAGTGGCTAAACGCTCCTACCAAAAAACCTACTGCTAAAAAAGCAGCTACGGAAGAGGAGGCTAAGTAATGAAATACAACGAACTCCAGGTTAGCGCAAGCAAAACCAAAAAACGTGTCGGTCGTGGTATCGCTGCTGGTCAAGGTAAAACTGCCGGTCGTGGTACAAAAGGTCAGGGATCTCGTACTGGTAAGAAACTAGGTGTCATGTTCCAGGGTGGTCAGCGTGCACTTGTGCAAGCCGTACCAAAAGCCCGTGGATTCAAGAGCCTTCGAACTCCAGCACAGGTTGTCTACCTAGATCACCTTAACGCTTTCAAAGGCAAAACGGCTGATAACTTTACACTATTTGAAGCGGGTTACATTGCTACACCGTTCCAAACAGTAAAAGTAATCGCACGTGGCGAGTTAACTGAAAAAGTAACCCTAAAGGTCCAAGGCGCAAGTAAAAGTGTCCGAGAAGCTATTACAAAAGCCGGCGGAACTTTTACAAAAACTGCAACTCCACTCAAAAAGAGCACGGCAGAAGCAGAAAAAGCAGACAAAAAATAAAACTGCTGTATTTTTCGGGGTATACTAAATATAGTGTACTCCGTGGAGTAACAACAGCTACAGGCTAATTACAGAAGAGGGTAGAAAAAAATTCATGAACTGGAAAACGATCTTCCGATCATTCAAGAACAAAGATATGCAGAAACGTCTGCTTATCGTTATAGGTATCATTGTCGCATATCGTCTGCTTGCACACATTCCGGTGCCACTCGCTGAACCAACGCAGCTAAAAGAAGTTATTAACAGCGTTATTGGCGGAAGTGATTTTGGTGGATTCCTAAACCTCCTCTCGGGTGGAGCGCTTGCGCAATTCTCGATCGTCCTTGTTGGAATGAGCCCGTTCATTACGGCATCAATTATCACGCAACTTCTTACCAAAGCAATTCCAAAGCTTGAAGAACTTCACAAAGATGGTGAATCAGGCCGCCGCAAGATTAACCAGTGGACGCGTATGCTTAGCGTACCGCTTGCTATCGTGCAGTCTATCGCGTTTATTTACATCCTTCGCCAAACCGTCCTTGCCGGTAACAGTACGGGTCTATCTGACCCGACGCCAATTGAATGGATCGTCGCCGTAACCGCTATGACCGCTGGATCGATCCTCCTTATGTGGCTGGGTGAGCTTATCACTGAACAGGGCATCGGAAACGGTATTAGCCTTGTGATTTTCGCTGGTATTATTAGCCAGCTACCATCAACCCTCGCAACGATTACAAGCTCCCTATTCGATACGTCAAAAGGCGCGCTGAGTGTCTTTGGCTGGTTCGACATTCCCGTTAATCCGCTGGCGTTCTGGGTAGTACTCGCCGTGGCGCTGGTATCGTTACTAGTGTTATATATACTCGTAAAGATTAACGAGGCCCAACGAGTCATTACCGTCAACTACGCCAAGCGTGTGCAAGGTAACAGTAGTTATGGTGGCGTCAAAAGCATCCTGCCGGTTAAGCTGATTGCTGCCGGTGTGATCCCCGTGATCTTTGCCGTAGCATTCTTGTCACTTCCAGCATTCCTGGGACAAGTGCTTAAAGCCACGGGTAATCCCGCCTACCTTGAAATTGCTAATAACCTTATCGCATGGTTCCAAGCTCCGCAGCCAGGTGCATTTACGGGCGACACGCTCAGCGCTATCATTTACCCGGCTAGCTACTTTGTCCTTGTTATCCTATTTACGTACTTCTATACGGGAATTGTCTTTAACGCAAATGAAATATCTGAAAACCTGCAAAAGCAAGGTGGATTCGTCGAAGGCGTCCGTCCTGGTATCCAAACCGAAAAGTACCTTTCGCGAACAGTTAACCGTTTAATTCTGTTCGGATCAATCGCGCTTGGACTTATCGCTGTCATGCCATTTGGTGCCGAGTATATTTTTGCCCAATTTGGTATTAATGCAGCCAATCTTGCCATCGGTGGTACCGGACTGCTCATCGTGGTCTCTGTAGGGCTCGAGACGCTTCGTCAGATCAACTCACGTGCTCTTATGGTCACGTACGACGACTACCAGTAGGGAGAGACCGTCAAAGGAACGTGCAGACGGTTTAATCGCCTAACATATTGACGTCAGCGCATAATCAGCTACAATAGTTAATATCAAATTAGTTCCACAGCACTTCGTGGAGATTTTCTAAAAAGCACTTGCGGCGCTTAATGATTTCGTGTATAATCTACTACTGTTATCTATGGCTAGTTTAAAGGAAGTAATTAAGATGCAGGGAAAGGTGGTGGAAGCACTGCCTAATACTCAATTCATGGTAGAACTTGAAAACGGTCATAGGGTTCTGTGTCATATATCGGGTAAAATGCGCAAGCACTATATTCGTCTGGTACCGAACGACAGAGTAGAAGTTGAGATGACCCCTTACGATCTTACTAAGGGTAGAATCACCTTCCGCTTGCGAGATTAAATTTAACGGAAAGCTGGAGTTTTAACGCTCATGAAAGTTCGTGCGAGTGTCAAAAAAATCAGTCCCGATGATCAACTAGTTCGCCGTAAAGGCCGACTACGCGTCATCAACAAGAAAAAACCTAAGAATAAGCAAAGGCAGGGTTAAGCATGGCTCGAATTGCTGGGGTAGTAATCCCATCAGAAAAGCAAGTTCAGATCGCATTGACGTATATTTACGGCATCGGTCCAAAATTTGCATCGACCATCCTTGCGGCGGCAAAAGTTGAGCCGACCACTCGGGTGAAAGATCTCACCGAGGCTGAAGAACAACGTCTACGCGAAATAATCGATGCAGATTATACCGTAGAAGGCGACCTACAGCGCTTGGTAACTAATAACATTAAGCGTTTAAAGGACGTCAATGCGTATCGTGGTTTACGACACAAAGCAGGACTCCCCGTTAATGGACAGCGCACTCGAACGAATGCACGAACTCGTAAGGGTAAAGCTGTCGCAGTAGGCGGAACGCAAAAGAAGGCCGCGTCTAAGACGTAGAAAGGAGATTATATATTATGGCAGAAGTTAAAACGACAACACGAAAAAAACAGCGCCGAGTAGTCTCCTCGGGTCAGTTGCATATCCAAGCAACGTTCAATAACACTATTGTGACGTTCACAGACAAAAAAGGTAATAAATTGACCGCAAGTAGCGCAGGCGCATGTGGTTTTCGTGGTAGCAAAAAAGGCACAGCATACGCTGCGCAAATCGCTGCCGAAAAAGCCGCAGAAGCTGTTAAGACACTTCACGGACTTAACACTGTTGACGTTTTCGTCAAAGGCGTTGGTCTAGGTCGTGATGCAGCCGTTCGCGCAATGGCAAACTTCGAAATTACCGTTGATAGTATTAAAGACGTGACTGGCGTACCACATGGTGGTGTTCGTCCACGTAAGGCACGAAGGGCTTAATCTATGGCACGAGATACTTCTCCTATTGTGAAGCAAAGCCGCCGCGAAGGTTACGCGCTTCACCCTAAAGCACACAAAATCATGGCTAAAAAATCTGGTATTCCAGGTCAGCATGCACATGGCCGCCAAGGTAAAGCTAGTCTTTACTCTACGCAGCTACGTGAAAAGCAAAAAGTTCGTCGTACGTACGGTCTGCTTGAAAAGCAGTTCGCACGCCTCATGAACGAAGCAAGTCGCCGTAAGGAAGGTCTAGCAGGTGAAAACCTACTTCAACTTCTTGAACTTCGTCTTGATAACGCAGTGTACCGCGCTGGTTTTGCAACTAGCCGCCGTGCCGCACGTCAACTCGTTGGCCACGGACACTTTATGCTAAACGACCGCCGTGTCGACATTCCGTCAATCCGCGTTAAAGCTGGTGACGTAATCGTTGTCCGACCAAAAAGCACCAAATCTGGATACTTCTCACAACTTGATGACGTCGTTAAGGATTCAGTCCAAAGTCCTCTTAGCTGGTTAAAAACCGATGCGAAGAAGATGAAGATTGAAATCACAGGACTTCCAAAGCGTGAAGAAGCCGAAGCAGACATTAATGAGCAGTTAATTGTTGAGTACTACTCACGGTAAGGGCAAGGAGATATAATATGTCAAAAGTAATTCACAACCCAGCTTTGGCCAACATCGACGAACACAGCGCGTCAAGCGCAACCTTTTCGATTGAACCTTTGCACGCCGGCTACGGCAATACTCTCGGTAATAGCTTACGCCGTGTGCTTCTTTCAAGTATCGAAGGTGCAGCAATTGTTGCTTTCCGTCTAGAAGGTGCGACTCACGAATTTACAACTATTCCAGGTGTAAAAGAAGACGTTGTCGACATCATGTTAAACCTTAAAAGCATTCGCCTAAAGGTTCATACTGATCAGCCCGTTGAACTTCGTCTTGAGAAAAAAGGTGCAGGTGTCGTTACCGCTGGTGACATCAAGACAACTGCCGACGTAGAAGTAATTAACCCTGAACAGGTTATTGCAACTATTGATGACCCTAAAAAATCAGTGCTTATCGACCTTGTTGTCGAAGCTGGTCGCGGGTATCGTACTATCGAAGATGCAAGCGAATCACGTCTTCACAGCGATATGATCGCTCTAGACGCTGTATTCAGCCCAGTTCTACGTGTTCGCTACAAAGTTGACAACACTCGTGTTGGTCAAGAAACTAACCTTGATAAACTTCTTCTTACGGTTGAAACTGACGGTTCTTTGAGCCCACGTGAAGCTTTCGAAGAAGCTGCAGCTATTCTCGTTAACCAATACACGGCACTTGCTGGTTCAACTACCGTTGAAGCTGCTCCTGCTCTTGGTCAAGACGACGAAGATGAAGTTAGCGAACTAAACACATCAATCGAAGAACTTAACCTAACTGCTCGTACGGCGAATGCGTTGATCAACAACGACATCCGTACGGTTCACGATCTTGTTACGCTTAGCGAACAAGATCTACGCGAACTAAAGGGCTTTGGTTCAAAAGCACTTGATGAGGTTAAGGATAAACTAGCGGAGCTTGAACTCTAATGCATCGACATGGTTACAAAGGGCGCAAGTTTAGTCGCGAACGCGACCAGCGCCGCGCACTCTTAAAAGGTCTAGCGACCAGTCTTGTCGAACACGGCAAAATTGAAACAACGCTACCAAAGGCCAAAGAGCTAGTGCGTTACATAGAAAAATTAATTACCAAGGCTAAAAAAGGTGATCTACATAACCGCCGCCAAGTGATTGCTGCATTGTCTACCCAGGCAGCTGCATTCAAACTAGTGGACGAAATTGCACCTCAGCTTACTGGCCGCAATAGTGGTCACGTCCGAGTTACCCGCACACGCATTCGTGTAGGTGACGGTACTCAGATGGCAACAATTGAATTTGTTGATGAGCTAAAAGCCGCTCCTAAAGAGGAGGTGAAAGCATAATGGCTGTTGTAAACGCAAAAACGTATTCACAAAAGCCAAGCGAAGTTAACCGCCGTTGGATTCTTATCGACGCGTCAGAAGCTCCACTTGGTCGTACAGCGACACAGATTGCTAAATACCTTATCGGTAAATACAAACCAAACTACACACCTCACATTGATGGCGGCGACTACGTTGTTGTTATCAACGCTAAGGACACAGTTGTAACTGGTGACAAAGAAACTGGTAAGATCTACTACCGTCACTCTGGTTTTCCAGGTGGTATCAAGGATGCAACTCTTGCTGAAGTACGTGAAAAGTACCCAGAACGAATCATCGAAGCTGCGGTTAAGGGAATGCTTCCTAAAAACAAGCTTTCACCTGAGCGCATGAAACGTCTGAAAATCTTTGCAGGTAGCGACCACGCTCACACTGCTCAGACTCCAGAGAAAGTTGAGGTTAAATAATCATGGCTGAAGGAAAATACTTCTACGGTCTTGGTCGTCGTAAAGCCGCTACTGCCCGCGCACGTCTGTACGCAGGCAAAGGAACGGTGACTATTAACGAAAAACCAGCTGCCGACTACCTTTCAGGTAACAAAACCCTTCTTGCTGAAATCACAGATCCTTTGGCTCTCGTGAACAAGCAAAAAGACTTTGACATCACTGTTAAAGTTAAGGGCGGCGGACTTGCTGGTCAAGTTGACGCGATCAAATTAGCTATTGCAAAAGCATTGACTGTTGGTCACGCAGACTTACGTTCAACGCTTAAAAAGGCTGAGTTCCTACGCCGCGATCCACGCGAAAAAGAACGCAAGAAATATGGTCTTCGTTCAGCTCGTAAACGCGAACAATACTCAAAACGTTAATCTACAGATTACGTACAACACACCGCCCGTACAGGGCGGTTTTTGTTTGAGTTTTTACTAAGCCAACCATAAGGGTATATAATAAAAGTATCTAAAGGGGGACATATGAAAAAAATTATCGCGGTTATCATAGCTACGCTGTCCGCAGGTCTACTCCTAACGGCGGGCGTATCAGCGACGAGCTCAAACGTTAACTACAAAGGTGGTGATAATGTCACTCTAGAACGATCAAAAGTCGTTAACGGGGCTTACTACACGTCAGGCGACACCGTGACGATCGCAGGTACTGTAAAAGGTGATCTGTATTGTGCCGGAAAGACCGTTTTTGTCACCGGAACGATTGAAGGCGATGTATTTTGTGCCGCGCAAACTATAAAAATTGCCGGAAATGTCGATGGCGACGTACGCGTGGCGGGCCAAACGGTCACAATCGACGGAATAACCTCTCGCAACGTAACTGTTTTTGGTGAAGTTGTAGACGTCGCTAAGACCGCTATAATTGGACGCGACCTTAATGGTGCGAGCAACAGCGTCACTGTTGACGGTAAAGTAGGTCGCGATGTCACCATCGGTGGAAATACTGTTTCTATCCTAGGTATCATAGGGCGCGACGTTGGTGTCGCTAGCGAAAACCTTACTATTAATGAAGAGGCATCTGTTGCAGGTTGGGTTCGCTACACAAGCCAAAACGAAGCTTCGATTGCAGAGGGCAGTGTAAAGGGTGAAGTAAAATACACCAAAAAAGAAGATGACGCTGCTGCAGCCGATTCAAACGCCGCAACTATTTCCTCGTTTATCTATATGCTTCTTGCATTTGCCATACTATCTCTAGGAATAGTACTTATTGCCCCGCAACAAGTACATGCGGTCGGTATTACGGGTATTAAGCGCCTAGGCATGTCTATCCTCCTTGGTATTTTTGCTCTGCTCGCTGTGCCTATTCTGTTAGTCCTCCTTGCGCTGACATTCATTGGTATGCCCCTCGCTCTACTACTAGGGTTAGTATGGATCTTGCTTCTTGTGCTAAGCGGCCCGATGTTTGCCTACTATTTAGGGCGACTCTTACTGCGAAAACACACGGATAACGCTATCTGGACCATGCTCGTAGGCGCTGCAATGGTCGTCGTCTTATTCATTATTCCAATTGTTAATGTTATCGTTGGGCTAACATCACTAATCCTAGGTATGGGTATGGTCAGTCTATACGTTATGTCTCGTCTACAAAAGCCACATTATACGGTAAAATAGATATATGGGATTATTCGACGACTTACTTGGTGTTGCAAAAGAGCTAAACGACATCAAAACAGAAATAACTGACACCGTAGGGGGCGCTGTTGGCGACCTTGCGGGGCTTAAGGATGAAGCAACCTCTGCCGTTTCACGACTTCAAGATGAAGCAACGACCGTAAAAGATGATGTTATGGGCAGAATTTCTGACGTTACGGACGGCTCGAAAAGCCAAGAATAGCTATTGCGCGTTCAATCGGTATTTGATATTGTAGCGTTATGACGAAGCAAACCACCATACAAAAAAGCTGGCAAAGCCGAACTTTTTGTGACGGTTTGTTCCGTGTTTTTTAAAACACCCTCTAAAATACATCGATGAAACCGTCACATACGACGGTTTTTTATTTATAAACACGTACCAATTTGGCCCAATAACAGATAAAGCAGACCAAATTAAGGTATAATAGGAGAAGATATGACAAAGCCTACAATTCTAACTGGACTTCGTGCTAATAACGACCTAACTATTGGCAACTATTTCGGTGCTATTTTGCCAATGATTGACATGGCAAAAAAACGATCTGACGAATATCAGGTTAACATGTTTATTCCAGATCTTCATAGTTTTACGACACCGATTGATCACAGCACGCTTTATGATCAAATCCTTCATAACGCACGTCTATTTACTGCGGCAGGACTTCCGCTTGATAACGACAGTATTTATCTGTATCGCCAAAGTCATGTACCTGCACATAGCGAACTTACCTGGATTTTGGACTGTTTCACCGGTTTTGGTGAGATGAATCGTATGACACAGTTTAAAGATAAGTCAGCTACAGTCGGTAGCGAGCGTACGAGTGTTGGTTTATTCAATTACCCAATTCTTATGGCTGCGGATATTTTGCTCTACAACACCAAATACGTACCTGTCGGCGATGACCAAACACAACACCTCGAATTTGCGCGTGATATTGCCGAGCGTATCAATAACCGATTTGGCGATGTATTCGCCATTCCCGAAGCAGTCAAAGACCAGCACGAATTCTTCGGCAAAGACCAAGGGCTTCGTATTAAAGACCTCGTAGACCCAGCTAAAAAGATGAGTAAGTCTGACGAAATTGGCAAAGGCGTTATCTTTCTAGGTGACGATCCTGAAGTTGCAGCTAAAAAAGTTATGTCGGCTACAACGGATGACAGAGCTGAAATCCATTTTGACCGTACTAACCAACCGGGTATTAGTAATCTTCTTGAGATCCTTACGCTCCTACGCGGCGGTGATTTACAGCAAACTATCGGCGAGTTTGAAGGTCAAACTAGATATGGTGATTTTAAAAAGATCGTTGCCGATGAAGTAAAGGAATTTTTAGTTAACTTCCAGTCAAACCTGACAAACGTCGATGACAACGCTATTTTAGCTAAACTAGAATCATCAGAAGCGGCGATGAATGTTACGGCTAACGCAACGCTCCTTCGCACTCAACAAGCCATTGGGCTTCGACCGAGAGGAAACTAATGGTCAAAGTATCAAGCGGTGATATTCTAGCTATTTTAAGGCGCTATAAATTAGCCGATGAAGATAACGTACCTCGCCATATAGAACAGGTCAGGTTTTCAAATCCTAATCCTAAAAACACGCTTATTTCGTTTCGCTTTAATAAACAACAATTTTATGTATTGTTTGATGACGCAGCTGAAGACGACACTGACTATGTTCTCGAGCAAATCCGCACCGATAAACAAGATGCTAATGGCGAAGTTCTTCAAAATCCAAATGATCACATTACGACATACGCCTTACCATTTAAGGGCAAGGAAGTGTATCTATTTGTCGCAAAATCACTCAAACAGCGATTAGACAGTATCCTACCTGAACGCTTTCCAGATATTTCCCGTAGTACATGGCAAAAACATGTCAAAGCTGGCCATGTAAGCGTAAATGGGGAAGTAGTACTATCGCCAAAGCAAGATGTACTCGAAACAGACTCGATTGTCATTTCCATTCCGGAAGCAACAGACTACAGTGCAGATGAACTTCCGATCATCTATCTAGATGATAACGTCATTGTCGTCAATAAACCCATCGGTGTCTTAACCCACGCCAAAGGTGCGTTAAACGACGAATTTACCGTTGCTGACTTCTTTAGACGATATACGACCGTAGGACTCGATACGAACCGTCCAGGTATTATACACCGCCTGGACCGCGACACAAGCGGCATTATTATCGGTGCCCGCAACCCGGAAACAGCAACGTTACTACAAAAACAATTTGCTGATCGAAAAACGAAAAAAACATACCTTGCCGTTGTCGATGGAATACTTAAAAATCCCGAAGCTAAAATTGACCTGCCGATTGCACGTAATCCATCAGCCCCAAGTACGTTTAGGGTTGATGCGAAAGGTAAAGCAGCCGTCACGAGCTACACTGTGCTTGCTACGACCGATACAAAAAGCCTTGTAGAACTTCGTCCGGTGACAGGCCGTACTCACCAGCTACGCGTTCACATGAGCTACCTAGGAGCACCGGTTCATGGTGACCGGGTATATGGTAAAGCCGCAGACCGCCTTTATCTTCACGCCGCTAAGCTTGAGGTTACTATACCACCAAGCAACCGACAAACGTTTATCGCACCAGTGCCGAAAGAATTCACAGCGGAGTTTCCAAAAACAATCTATTCATGAAGCTAGTAATTCATCCTACTTCCCGGGAACAACTCGATCTTAGTATCAAAGACCTCCCACAGTCACTTTTACTAAGCGGCCCCAGGGGTGTAGGCTTATCTACGATTGCACTTCAGATCGCAGGCAAGCAACTAGCGGCCACTTTGCGACCACAGGACAAAAAGGAACAAGCTGACAGCGAGCGGGGAACTATCACTGTTGAGATGATCCGATTACTATATGACCAGACCAGGGCAAAACGTACGAGTGCGCGTATTATCGTCATTGATGATGCAGATCGCATGAGCCGCGGAGCATCCGCTGCATTTTTGAAGCTGCTTGAAGAACCTAGTGCTCATACCCATTTCATACTAACCACGCATGCTTCGCAGCTGCTTGTACCGACGATTCGGTCGCGCGTTCAGGAACTTGTCCTGCAGCCAATCACGGCAGCACAAACAGACGAACATCTAATTACCTTAGGGATAGAAGAAACGACAAAACGCGCACAGTTACAATTCATCGCGCACGGTCTCCCTGCGGAGCTAACAAGACTTGCGAGAGATGATACATATTTTGCACAAAAGGCGGACCTCATGTCAGACGCGCGTACGTTATTGCTAGCTAAAGCCTACGATAAATTACCGGTCATCCAAAAATATCAATCAGACAAAGACGCGGCGCTTGAGCTGATCAATAGCGCGATAACCATCGCAAGGCGCAGTTTAAGCGCTAAGCCCCAGGCATCTCTCGTCGATCAGCTAGAGCGTCTTTTGCAGGTCAAGGAACATCTGTTATCAAACTTTAATGTCAGATTACAACTGACACAGCTTGTGCTATAATACTATGGTATGTTAGGCGTCTTATTATTAGCAGGATTTGGCTTTTGGGCTGTTTTTCGTCGTCAAACCCTTAACGAGGTTGTCACTGATTTACCGCTAAAATTATCCGAAAAACTCGAACGTCTATGGGAAGTTGCACAGGAATCTTTGCGCGACAAAAAATATCTTCGTGCTGAAAAAGCGCTGCTCACTATCCTACGTGTCGACGAGCGAAATGCTACGGCGTACAACCGACTCGGCATTCTATACGCTAAACAACAAGCATTCAAAGATGCCATTGAATGCTTTGAAATTGCACAAAGCCTAGAACCAAGTGCAAGCAGCCTACATAACGTCGGGTTAATCTATTATGAAACGAAACAATATGAAAAAGCGGCTCTCGCGTTCGAACAAGCGCTTGCTATGGAAAATGACCTTGCATCACGCCATATCGCGTACGCGAAAGTACAGGAAAAGCTAGGCCACAACAAACGAATGATCGCATCTCTTGAAAAGGCCGTCGAGCTTGATCCGATCCCTCAGACGCTTAACGTGCTTGCCGATGCGTACGATCGTACTGGCCAAGCAGAGCTTTCAGCTGAACTACGTGCAAAATCTGCAAAAATGATTATCCCTCAGGATCAGCCAAAACGCGTCAAGCAACCTCGACGCGTTGTTATGTAGTTCATTCTTATTACCTTTGGTCATCGACCCATTTACGAGCGTTCTGGAAAAGTCGGAACCATGGCGAATCTGCACTCCAATCAACAGGGTGCCATGATAATTGGCGGCTCATAAAAGCCCTCTCAGGATGAGGCATCATTATCGTCGCACGGCCATCAGGCGTCGTTAACGAGGTAATGCCGAGCTTCGAACCATTTGGATTCAGTGGGTATTGCTCTGTTATTTCACCCTGATTGTCAACATACTGCATCGCGACCAAACTATCTTTCTGCACTTGAACGGCTGCATCATTGTTTGGAAATTTAACCCAGCCCTCACCGTGAGCAACTGGCACCGGCAAAATTGATCCAAACATGTCCCTAAACAGAATTGACGGTGATTCATTCACCCGGACACATACAAGTCTAGCTTCAAATTGCTCGGAGGTATTTTTAAGGAATGTGGGCCAGTTTTCAGCGCCTGGAATCAATTCCTTGAGCGCAGACAACATCTGGCAGCCGTTGCAGACACCGAAGCTAAATGTATCCTGCCGTTCAAAGAACTGCTTGAATTTCGCTCTTAGGTCATCGTGGAAGAGGATCGTCTTCGCCCAGCCCTCACCTGCACCCAGCACGTCACCATAAGAGAATCCTCCGCAAGCGACAAGGCCGACGAAATCATTCAAATCCACCTCGCCACTCATCAAATCGTTCAAGTGAACATCGACGCTGGTAAATCCAGCTTTATCAAAAGCCGCTGCCATTTCTATCTGACCGTTCACACCTTGCTCGCGGAAAATAGCTACTTTTGGCCGCGAGGCATACCTGTTTATTACAGGTATGAAAGTCACAACTGGTGATATTCCTAGGTCTGTCTCATCGCTAATCGCCATGTATTCCTGTTCCGCCGCTTCTGGATTATCGCGAAGTTTCTGGATTTGGTAGCTTGTATCAGTCCACCAGCTCTCTAGCTGCATTCGCGTGTTCTCGTAGACTACTGACTCACCGTCACTCACTGTAATCATTTGATTGCCTGCTGGTTGACCAACGATATAGGCATTGTCCAGAGCTGCCAGCACAACTGTTTCATCGGATTTTTTGACCTGAATCACCGCACCGAGTTCTTCATTGAATAATTTCTCGATTGTGGTACCCGGCATTTGAGACAGGCTAATAGTAAGGCCCGACCGGCTCGCAAAAGCCATCTCGGCAAGTGTTGCGAAAAGCCCACCGTCCGAGCGATCGTGATAGGCAAGTACCTTGTCTTCAGCCTTCAATTTAGTAAGTGTAATAAAGAAATTTTTGAGGGTTACTGGATCAACATCAGGTGTCGTATCGCCAACTTGGTTAAATACCTGTGCAAGTGCGGAGCCACCCAGACGGTTCGCGCCTCCACCAAGATCAATCAAGACGAGTGACGTGTCATCTGTCGTATTAAGCAACGGTGTGAGTGTACGTCGAACATCCGTAACTGGTGAGAAACCTGTAATGATCAGCGACAGGGGACTCATAACACTCTTTTGCTCGCCTTTATCTTCCCATACCGTGCGCATACTCAGCGAATCCTTCCCTACGGGAATCGTCAGCCCAAGATCGGGGCAAAATTCTTCGCCGACTACCTTAACCGTGTCATACAAATTCTGATTTTCACCCGCGTCCGAGGCAGCCGCCATCCAGTTAGCCGACAGTTTGATGTCGGATAGTTTTTCAATATCACTTGCCAGCATATTAGTAATTGTCTCGCCAATGGCGATACGAGCAGAAGCAGGTGAATCTATCAGTGCCAGCGGCGTCCGCTCGCCCATGGCCATTGCCTCGCCAAACTGACTATCAAAGGCGGCGGCCGAAACGGCAACGTCCGCCACTGGCACCTGCCATGGACCCACCATCTGATCACGCACTGTCAGACCACCGACATTTCGGTCGCCAATCGTAATTAGGAATTTCTTGCTGCCAACAGCCGGAAGATGCAGCACCCGCCTAGCAGCCTCCGCAATACCTATGTTTGTCAGGTCAAGCGCGGTTTTCGGAAGGCTTCTGCGGGTCACTTCACGCGTCATTTTCGGCGGCTTGCCAAATAACGCTGCCATCGGCATATCTATTGGATTATTATCAAATAGCTCATCGTGAACAATCAGCTGCTCGTCTTCGGTTGCAGCACCAACAACGGCAAATGGACAGCGCTCGCGCTCACAAATTTCGGTAAATAATGCCAGGTTCTCATCGGTGAGGCCAATCACATAGCGCTCCTGGGCTTCGTTACACCAGATTTCTAACGGCGTCATACCTATATCGGCATTCGGAATGTCGCGCAGTTCAAATATGCCGCCCATGCCAGAATCATGAACAAATTCGCTCAAGGCATTGGAGTAACCGCCCGCGCCAATGTCATGAATGGTGATGATCGGGTTGTCATCACCCATCGCCCAGCATGCATCAATCACTTCCTGGCAACGGCGTTCCATTTCGCCATTCCCGCGTTGAACTGATGCAAAATCAAGGTCCGCACTGCTGGAGCCAGTCTGCATGCTTGAAGCCGCACCACCACCGAGTCCGATAAGCATAGCCGGACCACCCAGAACAATTACTTTACTGCCAACATGAAGTGTGTTTTTCTGGACATGCCCATCGCGAATATTGCCGAGGCCCCCGGCTATCATAATTGGTTTATGATAGCCCCGCACTTGGCCTTCAGATTTCTGCTCATAGGTTCGGAAATAGCCGGCAACATTCGGCCGGCCAAATTCATTGCCGAAACTCACTGCTCCAAGCGGCGCATTGATCATAATATCAAGCGCTGATACGATTCGGTCAGGTTTGCCGTATGGTTTTTCCCACGGTCGTACACTACCTGGGATGTTCAAGTTCGAGACGCTATAGCCAGCCAGACCAATTTTTGGCTTACCGCCACGTCCGGTTGCGCCTTCGTCGCGAATTTCACCACCAGTACCAGTTGCCGCGCCGGGAAACGGCGCAATAGCAGTTGGGTGATTGTGTGTTTCCACTTTAATAATAGAGTGGATGGGCTCTTGATGGTATGCGTACCTTCCTGTTTTTGGCTCAGCGAAAAATCGTCCACCCTTTTGGCCTCTCAGAACAGCCGCGTTGTCAGAATAAGCTGACAGAACGTCATCACTTTTCTGTTCATAGGTGTTACGGATCATTTTGAATAAGCCTTTCGGCTGTTTTTCGCCATCAATAACCCAGTCAGCATTGAAAATTTTGTGACGGGTATGCTCGCTATTCACTGCGCCAAATGTCATTACTTCCACATCAGTTGGATTACGGCCGATCTCCGTAAAAGCATCGACAAGATAGTCAATCTCTCCGCCATCCATTGCTGTACCAAGTTCCTTGTTCGCCTTGATGAGCATGTCTCTGCCACCCGTGAGTGTATCTATCGTCGTAAACGGTTTTGGCTTTGATGCGACGAACAGCCGCTCAGCTTTATTAAGCGAGTCTAGCACACTTTCGACCATACGATCATGCAGTACTTCACTGATACTTTGACGATGCAGCTTACCTGTTGCCTGAATATAATAGGCCGTACCGCGTTCGATACGAGCAATATTTTTGAGGCCGGCATTTTGGGCAATATCGGTTGCTTTGGACGACCAAGGCGAAACCGTACCGGGTCGCGGCGTAACGAGAAATAATTCACCAGTCGTTTGTCCAGCGTAGGTCGAACCATAAGTAAGCAACTTTTCCAGCCGAGCGGTATTCTCCGGGGCAACACCTCCATCAACAAAATGAATGTACTCAGCATCCACGGCCGTGATGCTATGATCGAGTGCCTGCAATTGCTTCAGTAGATTCCGCCTACGAATATCAGAAAGAGCAGCGACATCTGCAAATATTTTCATCCACGTACCTCTAGCGTATCGCCACTAAATGTAATATTTTTCGATTTGACAGTAACCTGGCTTGGTCCATCCTCAACCTTGCCTGCAATGATAGCCTTGAGACCTAAACCGCCAGCAATTTCTACTACTTTTTTAGCATCATTCTGAGACAAATAGATAGCAAATCCAGCACCCATATTAAAATTACCATACATTTCTGTGTCACTTGCCCCCGACAACTCCTGCATGAGCAAAAATTCAGGTGGTACATCAAGCTCTTTATCTATAACATAAGAAAACTTTTGAGTAGCTCGCATTAACTTACGCCACCCATGCCCGGTAATATTTACCATGTAATGAACATCGAGATGAGCTTCTTGTATGTCGCGCACCAGCGCGACATACAAATGCGTAGGCGTAAGGATGGCTTCACCAAATAATCTTCCATCTGATAGGGAAGTCGTGTACAGACCTGGGTCTTTATCTGCAAGGCTCCGTACAAACGTAATTCCATTTGCATGAATGCCACTGCTTTCAACGAGGACAATAACATCACCTGCAGTTAATTTATCACCAAGCACCAATCTATCTTTGGGATTAATTATGCCAACTGCCGAGCCGCCTAGGTCAATCGTGTCAGGGTTTATAATCCCCTTAAGTGCTGGGGTTTCACCGCCACCCCAGGTGGCACCGCTCTTTACGCATGCAGCGGCCCACCCGTCAATGAGGTCTCTTGCACGTACTTCATCGCGCATCCAATCTGAATTCCCAATAGCAAAATAGGCATTAACAACCTGGGGAAGTGCGCCTACTACAATCAGATCATTAACAATCATTGCTACTGTATCTTGCGCAATCGAATCATAATATGTCTTGCCTGTGAACGCTCGCATGGCATCTGCAACTAGGTTTTTTGTCCCCAAACCTTCAACAACCAAGGCACGGTATGCATCATGTTCTTCCCACACATACGCAGATTCGCCACGGCTCTCACTGATCTCGTGTGCATCAAACGCACTCAATTGCGGAGCTGTTCTACTGGCCGCTTGTTGAGCGAGCACCTTAATCGGATCCATCGCGCTATAGTCAACTCCTGTTTCGGCGTATGTTTGCTGTGGTTGTTTTTTCATATAGTGTCCTCTGGTTTTAAGTGATGCAAGATAAATTCCGCTCTGTCCTTAACAGTTCCCGCATGTACGATAATGGGGTTTATGCCTGAATCGGCGTAGGCATCATGAAGTAAGCCTTGAATATTTTTTCTAAAATCTTCGTCCTCAACGCGTGCGTAATCTTCTTCATACGTTGGCAGTGCCTGTAGCAAAAATACGTTTTGGTAGTGTGAAGTATCGGCAAGCTTTTGCACCCACTTTTCAACATCAAAATTATAATAGCGCAAAAATGCAATCGTATCCTGCATACCACGATCAAAAAAGGTGAGGATAGACGAATCATGAGTCAGCTCTATTTTCTGTTTTAATCGCGTCACTTCTTCCTGAAACCATTTTTCATCTCTGCGCAGGTCTTCGACAGTTGCCCCCCTGCCCAACGCGTCATCTATAACGGTACGGGCAGCTTCCGGAATTGTATGATATCCCATTTTTTCAAGCTCTGCCAAAAGCGTTGTCTTGCCAGTTGAAGGACCGCCGGTAATAACATGCCAATTGTTTTTAGACATCTTCGCCTCTATTTTTTGCGTTAAAGTTTCCGATCTGCAGCCGACTTGCTACTCTCTGCCAAGTTTGACCTGAATTAGCGGGGTCAATTAATTCAAAAGCTACGCCGCTATTTTCCGCTAGACCCCCGTCTTTCACAAGATCATCTCCAACATAGACAATACGTCTTTTCTCGTCATTCGATAAACCATTACGGGCGGGAATTTTCACACCGTATCCTTGAGCCCACATTGAACGAGCTACCCCCATCAGAAGAGGAGATGGCTTAATAAGGTTCTCGGGTGCTTCCTCTAGGTCTACAACAATGCGTTGAGTCGTCTCCGTGGCAATGACATGTGTCGGAATATCTATGCTCCACACTTTAAACGTTTTTTCAATGAACGGTTCATGTCCAGATGAGATAATAGCATCATCAATTAATTGCCCTTCTTGACGGGCGGCCTCTATCATTGCGCATAAATCCAGGTAGCCTTCTGTTGGTCGCGGCCACAAACTACCATCTAAAAAGCGTGTTCCTATTTCACCCATTAATATATTGAGCTTGGTTTCCGTAAGTTCCTGAACAAGTCGATTAAGCTCTTCGTTTTTTGCGTCCGGGGCTAACTGTTGTACGACCTCGATGGGTGCTCGGTTGCGAAGACCTCCTCCGCTCAAAAATGCACTGAGCGCCTCAGATCCAAACATATCTTCAATACTTAGTGTGTATGCTTCTGCTACACCCACGCCGCTAGGCGATTTCTCAAATGTACGAAATGCCGTATCATCAAAGTCCTCCGCGATAAGTCTTGCGCGGTGAAAGGTTTCTGGCGTCTTTACAGCACCCTCTATTGACATGCTACTTTTGATCCTTCAGATACTGCTTCCAGCCAATTTTCTTCAATTTCTTGTCAGCAGAGAGCACATTTTCGTGTTGCTTCGTACGCCATGTATCATAGGCGACTGCGAGATTCGCGTCATGCAAACACAGTATCTCAATAACAAATAATGCAGCGTTCTTGGCGCCGTTTTCTGGCATAGTCGCAAGGGGTATTCCGGGCGGCATCTTAATATTTGACCATAATGCTTCATGGTCATGATGGTCTCGTTTAACTGGCACTGCAATCACCGGGAGGGAAGTATGCGAGGCTGTCATTCCCGCTAGATGTGCCGACCCTCCGGCGCCAGCGATAATAACTTTAAGTCCGCGGTTCAAGGCCCCTCCTGCATAGGCATCCATAGCATCTGGAGTGCGGTGCGCCGAAATAATTCTCACTTCGTAGGCAACTTTGAATTCATCAAAAATTTTAGCTGCCTCGATCATAATGTCGAGATCCGAGTCTGAACCCATAATTATTCCTACTACCGGCTGTGCCATGTTCGCTCCTATATGTTTAAGTGATGCCTTGCTCGTCGCGCTCGTTCTCTAGCTTCTTCCATTGTTGCGCCAGTGGCTGTAATGTGCCCCATTTTACGATCCACCTTTGTGGGCGACTTTCCATAAAGATGCACGCTTACGCCTGGAATCAGTAACGCATCACCAAGCCCTTCTACGATAGTTGGGCCGTCACGGTCGCCTAATATATTAACCATTACAGCAGCGGGGACGACCATAGAGGTATCGCCAAGCGGCAGTCCCGTCACTGCACGAATATGCTGTTCAAACTGTGAGGTTCTATTAGCTTCCATCGTGTAGTGTCCAGAATTGTGAACACGCGGCGCAATTTCATTAACTAGCACCTCGTCCGTTTCAGTGAGAAACATCTCAATGCCAAATGTGCCAGCACCCTCAAGCAGTTTCGCTACTTTTAAAGCAATTTTTTCTGCTTTTTTTCGTGTTTGCTCATGTATTGGTGCAGGCGCAAGCACCTCAATACAAATATTGCGCTCATGAATTGTTTCAACGATTGGATAGGTTGCCGCATCACCGTTCGCATTTCGTGCAACCATCACCGCCAGCTCTTTCTTAAAAGGTACATATGCTTCGGCATACAGTTGTCGACCCGCAAATAATTTGAAAGCTTCATCTATATCTGTTGTTTTTACAACCAGCATGTTGCCTCTGCCATCATAGGCGCCGTGTCGAGTTTTCAGTAGCATCTTACCGCCAAAATCTTTTAGCGCCTTACGGGCTGATTTTTCGTCTTTAATTTCAACAAACGAAGCAACCGGTATGCCGGCGTGCTCTAGGAATTTCTTTTGAAGAAATTTATCTTGAATAAGTTTAATAGTCCTAGGCGCGGGGTTAATCTGACTACCCTGGGCCACAAGTGTATCGAGTGTATCAGCGTCAAGATGTTCGATTTCAATAGTCAGATGATCAGAGAGTTCAGCCAACGATTTTAAGGCAGCGGAATCATACAAATCAGCAATGATCTCTTCTGCGCCCACCTGGGACGCCGGGCTCCCGGAGGTGGGGTTTATCACCACGACTTTAAACCCAAGGGGCAGTGCCGCAAGAGTGAGCATACGACCTAGCTGGCCTCCACCAACGATGCCTATCGTCTCCTGTTCATTCATATGGTAATCATACATGAAACTTGTGTTTTTCGGTATCCCATTTATACTTAACGTATGAATAAAACCGTGATAGAGGATACGAATTTTCAGTTCCCTAATCAGTTAGCACTTTATCACGGCAAGGTGCGTGATGTGTATGATTTTGGGGACACATTATTAATAGTAACGACCGATCGCTATTCGGCATTTGACCGCAACTTAGCACTCGTTCCGCATAAAGGCGAGCTTCTTACGGCTATTAGCCGTTGGTGGTTTGATCAGACAAAACACATCGTCCAAAACCACATAAAAAGCTTCCCTGACCCTAATGTGACATGGTGCAATAAATATAAAGTGTTACCTCTAGAAATGATCGTCCGAGGATATATTACGGGGGTAACCAATACGTCACTATGGCACACCTACAGTGAAGGACAGCGCGATTTTGGCGATTTTACATTACCTGAGGGACTTACTAAAAATCAAAAGCTGCCAAGCCCCGTCCTAACACCGACGACTAAATTTGAGACGCATGACCGTCCGCTCACTCCAAAAGAGGCCGTAGCAGAGGGATTAATTGATGCCGATACATGGGAAAAAGCTCAGGATATCGCCCTTAAATTATTTATTTTTGGACAAAAAACTGCCGAAGCCAATGGGTTGATTCTGGTTGACACCAAATACGAGTTCGGCCTAGACGAACAGAATAATATCGTTCTTATCGATGAAATTCACACACCGGATTCTTCACGCTACTGGCGTGCCGATAATTACCAGCAGCAAATCGAAAAAGGGCAAGAACCCGATAACTATGATAAAGAATTTGTTCGTCTTTGGTTTAAAACACGTTTTGACCCCTACAAAGACACAGTAGCGCCAGAACCACCAGACGAACTTTTAGAAGAACTCGCCAACCGTTACGTCTACGTATACGAACGTTTGACCGGCCAGAAATTCATTCCAGCAAGCGGCGATCCGCTTGCTCGGATTGAAGCGAACATTCGAGCAGCAATAGATACCACTAATTAGCCCTTATCTATTCTTGATTAAGCGCTATTTCTTTGGCATAGCCAACATACGTCGCCGGGGTAAGGCTTCGAAGCCGTTTAGTAGCTTCTTCTGGTAATACATCCGCAACCGAATCAACTAGTTCATTGTATTGCTGTTTTGTGAACAACTTTCCACGCGATAAGCTTTTCGTGGTATCGTACCCGCCTTTAATATTGTAACGTCGAAGCATTTGCTGTATTGGCTCAGTCAGAACTTCCCAGTGGCTGTCGAGATCATTTGCGATAGCTGCTTCACTAGGACTTATTTTCGACAGTCCTCTTTGTAACGATTTTAAGGCTATGAGGTTGTGTCCAAGCGCTGTGCCAATGGCGCGCCGCGACGACGAATCACTGAGGTCACGTTGCAGCCGAGATTGTGTGAGCTTGCGTGCCAATCCATCGGCAAGAGTTGCAAAAGTATCAAAGTTAGCTTCAGCCTTTTCAAAATCAATTGGGTTAACCTTATGAGGCATGGTTGAAGAACCTACCTCACCTTTAATACTCGTTTGTCTAAGGTAATCTTGCGAAATATATAGCCATGCATCTTTTGATAAATCGACCATAGGATTGCTAGCTTCGCTCAACGCGTGCAAATAGCGGGCCATCCAATCGTGTGGTTCAACCTGTGTCGTAATGCGGTTGAACTCTAGTCCAAGTGATGTTACAAATTCTCTTGAAACAGCTGGCCAGTTAACTTCTGGGTACACAACCTTCAGTGCATTATAGCCACCCGTAGCACCGTTAAGTTTTCCATATATACGTACCTGAGCAAAGTGATCTGTTGCTTTTGTAATTCGATCAACAAATACCGCAAACTCCTTTCCGAGGGTCGTAGGTGTTGCAGGCTGGCCGTGGGTACGACCTAGCATGGGTATACCGGCCCATGATTTTGCCTTATCGGCGAGATCATTCGATATTGAAATGATGGAAGGCAAAAACACATCATTACGAATGTCACGTAGGCCAAGAGCTTCAGCCAGATTGTTAACATCTTCTGATGTAAGGCCAAAATGAGTTAATTCAATATGATCTTCAAATGCACCCATTTCTGTAAATCGATCCCGCAGCATGAGTTCAACGGCTTTGACATCATGGCGTGTTATTGCTTCGATCGTCTTAATAGCCGCCATATCCTCATTGGTAAAAGCGTGTCCACTTTTGATATCTTCGAGTAACGCCCTTGATTTCTTGGGTAAAGCCGGAACATCCGGCAGTATATCGGCGAGTGTTATAATCCATGCTGCTTCGACGCGGCAACGGTTCTTCATAAATCCAAACTCAGATATATAAGGGCGCAGTTCATCCACTAGACGTGCGTCACGACCATCGATTGTACTGATCGCTCCATATTCGCTTTCAGTAAATGCTTGCTTATCAGATGAATCGGTCATCGCTCAACCTCCCGCCTTAGTAGTGTTTAGGCTTATTTTGTCGTATTAGATGATACTTTGCAAGGAACAGAGAAAGAGAATCGTACCAAAGTAAAATGCCACAACCTTTCGGCGTGGCATTTTACTTTGGTACTGGGGGCAGGATTCGAACCTGCGAAGGCATAAGCCGACAGATTTACAGTCTGTTGTGTTTGACCGCTTCACTACCCCAGCATATCCATCACAAAACAACGAAATATCATTGCCTTGTCATGGAGCCGCTTTTCGGATTCGAACCGAAGACCTGCTGTTTACAAAACAGCTGCTCTAACCAACTGAGCTAAAGCGGCGTACGTGTGTGATACTTAGTTATTTTATCTGATGAGCGCCTGTTTTTCAAGTCATAACATAGAGTGGTCGATATGTAACCATAAGCTTGCAAATCATAACTAACCGCTGTAGAGTTAAATAAAAGTTTAGGAGGGTTGCAAGTGGCTGGATCAGTGTTAATTATTGGAAGCGGTGGACGTGAACATGCATTAGCGGTTGAAATGAGCAAGTCACCCGACGTCACGCTCATTTACTGCGCTCCGGGTAATCCAGGAACCGCCTCTGTACAAAAGACAGAAAATCTACCTTTTGGCCCAAATGACACAGCCGAGATTATTAAATTTACGACAGCCGCTAAAGATGGCCTGACAGTTGTCATTGGTCCTGAAGCACCTCTCGTAGCCGGTCTAGCCGATCAACTGCGCCAAGAGAATATTCCAGTATTTGGACCGAACGCAACAGCCGCGAGACTTGAAGGCAGTAAATCGTTTGCCAGCGACTTTATGCGAAAGTACACCATCCCTCAACCCGAATCGCAGACTGTTCATACTATAGATGAGGCTTACGACGCAATAAAAAATCGCGCACCTGAGACAATGGTTCTAAAGGCCGATGGCTTGGCTGGTGGAAAAGGGGTCGTGCTGCCTACAACAATCATTGAAGCAGAATCAACACTTGCTTCAATGCTGTCAGGTGAAAGCTTCGAGAGCGCAGGTGCTGATGGGGTAGTCATTCAAGAGCGGTTAAGCGGACCGGAGGTATCTGTCTTTGTCATCAGTGACGGCGATCAATACAGTATTATTCCTTTCTTCGCCCAAGATCACAAACGCTTAGGCACGGGAGACACAGGACCAAATACAGGAGGTATGGGTGCATATACCCCAGTACCCGAAAAGATGTTTAATGAACAGGGTCTTTCGAAAATTCGCGAAATAGCCGCACAAACTATTGCCGGTATGGCAAAAGAAGGTACTCCATACCAAGGTGTTCTTTATATGGGTCTCATGCTCGCTGCTGAGCGTAATGGAGATCCTATTGTGATCGAATATAACGCTCGTTTTGGCGACCCCGAAACACAGGTTATATTATGTTCACTCACAGGTATAGACGTTGATGTGTATAAAATGATTCGTGACACTGCCGCTGGTAATACACCTGATTTAGATGACCCGAAGTTCACGGGACAAGCGGCCCTCACGATTTGCCTAGCGGCAAAAGGCTATCCGGAAAATCCCGAAAAAGGTGCAGTAATTCACGGTTTGGATAAAACATATCCTAACGTTATCGTCCACCATGGCGGCACCAAACAAGATGGTGTGGAAGTCGTTGTTTCTGGCGGCCGCGTATTATATGTAACCGGCCAAGGAGCATCTGTTGACGAAGCCGCACAAGCCGCCTATGCGGCTGTTGGCGAAGACGGTATACATTTTGAAGGAATGCAATACCGAACAGATATTGGGCATCAAGCACGTAAGCTATAGATTGATAGGTCTAAAGGATTTTATGTCATTTGAAACACCCCGACTCGTAGTAATCACTTCTGGCGATGGCGGTACAACAGCCGAGGCATTCATTCATGCAAGTCAGGCGGGGTTTGTGGATGCAGTTGTAACCGATATCATTTATAACAATCCTCCATCGCCAGAAGATCCGCTCAACCACATAACTGCCCGTGTTGAACGAATGAATAGACAATACGCTGAGTATGGGGCACACCCGGGTATACATACCAAAACGCACCTCATCAATAACAAGACACACCCCGAAGGGTTAGTTGATAAAACGGCAATAAGTAATGAGGCTTCTGATGCCATGTGTAAAGTTCTCGAAGACGCACGGGCCACATTGGGTTTGCTACTGGGTTTTCGCAAAAGAGTACAGGGATCACTACAAACACAATACGCTGACAAAGGACTGTTGACTAATAACCATCCTGGGCGCGTTGATATACCAGAACTTCGTGGAGCATGGGGTGACGCTGTGCACCAAAAAGCGTATGAACTTGCACGAGCAGGGAAGATTGACCACACGGGTATTACCGTCCAGCTAGTTGACCCTGAATATGATCTGGGCACTGTGCTCGAGACAGTCGCTGTGCCGATCAGCCTTTACGATACCGCGCTAGCTATCCGTAATAATGTTCAAATGGTTGAAAAAATCTATACGCCAAAAATTATCGGTGACTATTTAGCGCATTTGCGAGAGAATGGCACGATACAATAACCTCTTGGCATAAGAGGTCACTTTTGCTACAATTGACCGAGGTATGCCGCGATAGCTCAGTTGGTAGAGCGCATCCATGGTAAGGATGAGGTCCTGGGTTCAAATCCCAGTCGTGGCTCCATTTTTATGCTTTATCACTAGTAATTGTGGCAAAATCATGCTAAAATACATAGGATTGCAATAACAAATTTAAGCGAGTAAGTAATGGCAAAGAAGAATACAAAGCGCAAGTTGGTCGGCCTCGTTAGTGATCTAACAGGACACCGAACCTACTACACCACTAAGAATGTACAAAACACGACTGATAAAGTGGTGCTTAAAAAGTATGACCCGATTGCTCGTAAGCACGCTACATACACCGAAACCAAGAAAAGCCTTGGTCGTAACGAAATTAAACCTCGCAAGGGTTAAATCGTTATACTCTACGTTAAAACTCCTCGATATATATCGAGGAGTTTTAGATTTCTAATTACAATAACCCGTACTAACTATTAACCTTAGGCATCAACCGCATATCCACCGATTGCGCCAACCAAATACCGTACTTCAACATCTTCTCTAACAGCGCCTGCGTCGTTCGTTGATCCTCAGCGTACAAGTACAAGCATCCATCTGCAATTTCGAATGTCATACTGCCAAAATGGTCGCCAATTGGCTTTGTCAAAGTTTCGTTAAAAAGCTGAGACGCGTTCTGCATTTGATCCGGAGCGCTGTATAAAGCGTATCGATCAGAAAACACTTTGTCATGTGAGCCGTAACCCTCTAGCGGTATCTTGGTCAGATGCGAAAACTTTGTAAATAAATGAGCATAAAAGGTTGGGCTATGGCTATGAAGTCCCAGAAATATATGTGGAAGATCAAATGTCGTATGCAGATCAAACGTCATAATAATCCAGTTGTGTATCTTCGTTGATTTACCTGGAAAACGAATCGTATCACGGCGCTCTACGAAAGTAATATCATAGCCTTCGAACGTACCGATGCAATAGTGGTTGTCGCGGTGATTGGCCGAAAGTGTCAGTCCTCGTACCAACCGATGCTCATCGCTCCGTTGGTCAACGTACCCAAAATAAACAAGGCCGACTTTCTCGGCAAACTGGGTAATGACTCGTCGGTGCAGCTGTGCTTGAATAACACTTGCTGGAACAAGCCGGTTAAGCATTCGTTTGCTCTTATTTTTTATATCTTCAGATTTCACCGCTTTTTCTTCTCTGTAATAGTATCCAGAAGCGTAGCCATGTATTCAGCGTGGCTCCAGGTAAGCGGCTCGACAGATATCGGGGTTTCATCAACTGGGCTTAATTGCTCAGCCAACATGCCCGTGCTACTTGCGTGGTCCTGCACCCAGCCTAAAATCCTATTCGCAGCGTCTGTTTCACCTGTTTCGATGTAGTACTGCGCTAGCCATAGTGAAGAAATAACCCACCAGTTGCCCGTTACCCCAGGGTTTACGCGGCGATAATTATCATTTTCGTAACGGGGAAGTCCGATTGCGCCACCATCAACACCGAATGTTCGGGTAAGTGTCGCAACGCTTGCGGTGAGTTCTTCGCTTCCGACAGGGAATAACCCGAACATAAATGAGCCGAATACGCTCGATAGGTCAAATGTATCGTCGTATTCAATCTGTCCGTTTTTGACAATAAGTCCCTTATAGAATGCCTGACGGCTATGGTTGTATAGATGTTTATGAGCAGCTGTTAGAATATCATCCGCAGCTGAGCGCCATTTTACAGCATTGTCTCCATCCTCAGCGATCTCGGCAAGGTCTGCAGCCGCAAGAAGCGCCGCATAAACGACAGAGGTCGTGTATGTCGTAGTGAGGAACGACTCTTCCCATAGGTCATAGCTTGGTTTCGGTAAGCCCGTTGTTTCGTCGATATAGCTCGCCAAAAAGTCAGCCATTGGCAGTACCATTGGCTCGTAAAACTCGCGTAATAGTCGTGAACTCGGGTGCAAGTTATAAAACTGCGCGAACACAAACAAAACGAGTGCTGTCTCGTCTTCCTGAATTGGCGGAGCCTGAACACCGTCATGCACGTATGGATGCCAGCTGCTTCCTAAAGCACCATCTGCTCGATATTTGTGCATCAAAAAGCCGCTTGGGTGAAGTCCGCGCCTGCAAAATTCAAAGAAGCGATGGGCTTCGTCTTCGTAACCCATTCTAATTAGCGGCCACAGTACGTACGCGCCGTCACGAGGCCAACAATACGCGTAGGCGTCGCGCGAATAGTTAAGCATGGTCGTATCCGTACTAGCAATTACCGCACCACGCTTGTCAATCTGAGATTTAACGATCATGGTACTACGAATAAAGTTTTCTTGTTGTTCAGGGGCGATTTTTTCAGCTACCAACAGGGCGGGCTTTAGCCACTCACGCCACCACTCGGCAGTACTATGCAGTCGTTTTAAAACGCCATCTGCGCGGACTTGCTTGTGAATATATAATGCTTCACGCGTAGAGGTACCTGCAGCAACCCAGTAGTGCACGCGTTTTGAGCTAAGAGCGTCGATCTCTAATTTAAATCGAATCACCGAATCAACCCGGCCATGCTCTACATTACTCATACTTAGATTACCGTCATCGGCATCACGGTAGCTACCTTCGTAACCCTCGATACCGAATAACCCGATCGTGTGCTGGTCAAACGGTTGGTCCTCTGCTTGTCCTGAGATAATAAACGCACGGCGGCCGCGGTAATGCAAAATTGAATCACTGTCTGGCAAATACTGTGCGGTATCCGTATTGCTACGTGCATCGCCGATAACAAATGCCTGGTGCATAAATAGTCTAATTTCACGCGCCGTATCACGTAAATTTATCACATGAATATTACGCATAAATGCACTCATGTGTGCGTCGACAACATCATCAAATTCTAATAAAATCCCCATTTGTTCGTTTTTTGCCATCGTATGTCCGATAAGAGCCCGGCTAGGGTAATGGAATTTAAATGTCCACGAGCCATCGTCTAGCCAGCTAATCTGCCCGTCAATCCAAACGCCTACTCGATGCCGAAGCGAATTACCGGCCGCATGATCTTCTAGTCCTACGTAGGGAAAGTAGAAATCATGAACAAGACCGAATTTATTAATTCCGACATGCAGTTCGCCATTACTTAGAACAATAGGTCTAGCCATGTAGCCCCCTATGTCCATTATGCTCCATCATTCGATAACGCACATCACGAAGCGCGTTCATAAAGTAAAGGAACGCATCATATGGTGACTCGTACGGGCTGAAATAGGCATGTACGTCACCGTCTGTAAACCATTTGGTACACATATAGTAAACATGGTCTGAGGTCTGAAGCGTTCGCCAATCATGAATAAGAGCCACGTCACCGCTACGGATAATGTCTTCCTCGAGAGCATACAAATGCCGTAAGGCCTCTTGCTGCATACTATTGCCTAACCATGCAGTAAGGTCACGCTCGCTGTCTGCCCAGGTCACCGTGTGTGGCATGCTGATCGTATGTTCGGCCGGGCTAGCATCGATTGCTTCACTGACCGTGTAAAACGTATGGTCAGGATTTTGCAACCATTTGCCGATGAAACTTTCAAAGAAGTCAAAAATACCCGTATCTGCCCATTGATGCTCACCGAATGTTTCGTAGTCCATAAACAGATTGATCAGTGGACTATCCGTAATTGAGGCGTTTGCCCATTCGCTATAGGTATCAGCTGTTAGTGGCCACTGTTCCCATGCTTTATTACTAAACCTAAATGCTAGGTCATCGCTTAGGCGATAGTTTTTCAAAAGTAAGCTGATATTATCAGTGCCGTGTGGCTTATAGACATGGTTTGGACTTCGCCATTCTAATATTGGATCCCATCCTTCAGCTAAAATACCCTTAAACCCATAGCGATCTGCCCACTGGGCTAGTTCATCGTTATATGCAAGTTCAGTATTACGGAACACTGATGTCTCGACACCGAATAATTCGCGTATTTTATCACGATGAATTTCGACTTGACGCTCAAATTCTTCGCGGCTGTAAAAAAAGGCAAGTGAGTGATAATACGTTTCTGATACGATTTCAACCTGACCAGTATCAACTAGGCGTCTAAAGCTATCTAGTACGTCTGGCGCCCATTTTTCAGCTTGTTCAATAAATGTACCGGTGATACTTAGTGAAACTTTAAATTCTGGATACTGTTTGAGCAGTTTTTCAAGCAGCGCATTCATCGGCCGGTAAGATTTGTCGGCAACTTTGCGAAGAACCCGTTCGTTATTGCGATCGGTATTTTGATCTTGTTCGTCAAAGTAATCATGGTGAGTTGCCGTATCAAAAATACTATATTTTCGTACACGCCATGGCTGATGAACGTGAAGATAGAGTGTTATGCCTCGCTTGCTCATGCGACTGCCTTTCCGACCGCACGGTGATACATCTTCATACACTGTGCAGCAACGTCGTTCCATGAAATCCGCGCATACTCGTGTTTAATATTCGTCCGCAGATCGTGCGAAAGGGCAGGAGAGGTCGCAATACCAACAATCTGGTCAGCCAAAACATCTGTGTCCCAAAAATCATACCGAAAGATACTATGAAGAATCTCGCCAACACCAGATTGACGAGTGACGATTACAGCCGCATCATGATGCGCTGCTTCTAGCGCCGTTAAGCCGAATGGCTCGCTAACCGAACTCATGACAAAAATATCCGCGACATTGTAAGCGTCGCGCCATTGCTTACCGCGAACAAAGCCAGTAAAGAATACCCTGTCGGCGATACCCAAATCGGCGCTTAATCGCATTAGTTCGTCGCGCTGTTCACCGTCACCGGCTAATAAAAAGACAAGTTTATCGTGTTTCTCAGACGCCCGTGCGGCTGCGCGGATAAAATGCGTCAGACCTTTTTGGATCGTAAAACGCGTTACCGTCGTAACGACCGTATAGCCTTCGTTTTTTAGCGCTTCGAGGTATTTGTACGTTCGGCGGTCATAATCGTAATCACCTAGACTGGCGACATCAATTGCGTTATATACGACTTCGATTTTATCCTCTGGAATACCGTATTTTTGCATAATAATACTTTTCGTAATGTTACTCACTGCAATGATCCGGTCGGCCATCATTAATCCCTGGTATTCAATCTCGTGCACAATCGGATTGCCGAATTTTTCACCCGAACGGTCAAACTCAGTTGCATGAACATGAACAATCAATGGTGCGTCTGTCAGTTCCTTGGCGCGCATACCAGCTTCCATCGTTAACCAATCGTGTGCATGAATTGCGTCAGGCTTTTTATCCTTAACCATGCGTTCAACAAATTGAACGTAGCGTTTTTGGACACCGCGCATGTCTTTTAGGTCGTCGCCATCCACTTCGTCTAGTTCAATCTTACGAAGGTACTTGCTGTCATACGCGCCCATTAGCCCGTAGCGATCAAGTGGACCAAGTCTTGTCGCGGCATGAATCGTCATGAATTCCGTTTCTGGATGGTGGGCAGAATAGGGCACGACAAAATCAATCTCCGCACCCTGCAAAGCAAGTGCCTTAGACATGTGGTAACATGCCACTCCTAGTCCACCACTATTGTGAGGCGGGAGCTCCCATCCGAGCATAAGTATGTTCATACCGCTTGTTTACGGACACTCCGTCCGAACGCTCCTTTTTATTGGTTCATTAGTTGTTATTATAGGGCGACGCTTATGGTTTTACAACCATATTTACACCTACGCGGCCTTATTTATATTTTTGCTGTGCATAACTAGCCAGAGCCGATCGTTTTTTATCTGTTAATACGTTAGAATGATGAGAGTGTTCAGTGAAAAAAGTATCAACAATTTTTTGAACGAAGTCCAAGCGTTCCTTTTTCAGCCAAACGCACTCCGTTCGGTGCTTATTTTAATTATCTCGCTTATCGCAGCGTATTGGATAAGTAAATATCTAGCAAAGCTCATCGTCAAGGTAGCGCAGATCGTTGCCACGCATTCAGATAACGAATCGAATGATGATCGTGCCATTCGTCTGCGCCAAGTCGAAACGTACTTAAGCGTTACCATAGCAGTTGTGCGTGCCGTTACCGTAGCAGTCGTCGGCTACATCGCATGGCGCGTATTTAGTCCTGCATCTTCTTCAAGTAGTGCGGCGGCTCTTGGTGCTAGTGCGTTCTTTGTCGTGTTTGTCGGACAGACACTTGGCATGCTGCTACGTGACATTACCGCTGGCGCAACGATGATCATTGAACGTTGGTTTAACGTTGGTGATTTTATCAAAATAGAACCTTTTGCCGACGTAACAGGTGTCGTTGAGCGTTTTACGCTTCGATCGACCAAACTGCGCAGCCTTAGTGGTGAGATCGTATGGATACATAACCAACAAATGATGGCCGTTCACGTTACCCCGCGCGGCGTCCGGACAATGGCAGTTGATCTATTCGTGCATGACCGTGAAGCTGGTGAAAAAGTGATTCGGAAGATTATTAACACCGTGCCGACAGGCCCAATGATGTTAGCCAAACCACTTCGTATTAAAATAACAGAAAAATGGGACGATGACCTATGGCGTATTACCGTCGAAGGGCAGATGCTACCTGGCCGCGAGTGGCTGGTAGAAAAGTACTTCGTTAACTCGCTAAAAGCGATCGAGGAAGACAAAAAATACGGCGAGCGGATTATTATTCACGAACCAATCGTGCGATGGGCTGATCCCGAAGCAGATCGCCGCTTTAAACGTGCAGTCCGTATCAAAAAAGACAAAAGCCAGTAGATATTGTCTACTAGTTTAGTTTTATTCTGGTATCTGTTACAATGAATAACGTTACACGTCTAGGGGCGTAGTACAACGGTTAGTATATGGGTCTCCAAAACCTAGGATCGTGGTTCGATTCCACGCGCCCCTGCCACGAAATTATTGATTCATCAAATTTCAAAATTACCTCTGTAAAATGAGGTATTTTTAGTTTGGTTATTAGGTAGGGGTAACAGGTCAACCAAACTTTTTAATTCTAGCACTCATTGACAAATTTGCTATTTCAGTAACATCTAAGTTATACTCATCTTATATGACAACTAACACCCGCACTATGATGGACATGATGCCCTACTCACTAGGCGGACTTTTCGTGTCATAAAATAATTATTAGCAATTGACATTACCTCCGCCTTCAGCGGAGGTTTTTTAATTTCAAAGGAGAAAGAATATGTCACAAATAATAGGAAGTATCATTACGGATTGTGCGGATGATAACGCTCGTGCTCGCCAGGAGTTACGGTTTGCCAGCTTGTTCGGCGTGAAGCCAACATTTCTCGGCGTTAGAGCCGTTGCTCCTGATGTAGAGGCTGCGGGTAACCTTATTGACCAACTTGGTGCTCTCACAAACTTACCCGCATCAGCAAGCCACAATGAAGCGATTATACTGGTCAATGTTGCCCCTCGTGGCGACAAGGTCAAGAAAAAATGGAACAATGGCACGCCATTTTGCTACTTTCGTATTGGTAATGTACTAGTAGTCAGTACCTACGCTGGTCGGGCTCTAAGTTTGGCACAGGAATATGGTCTTGTTAAATCTGTTGAACTCCTCGATATGCCCACGGTCACCGCGGCAGCTGTTAAATGGGGTGAGATCACTCAAAATCAGGCTGAACGAATTAATCACACACAGTTCCGTAGTTTAGAGTTCCTACCACTCGTCGCCTACTGGCTCACGCAAAAGAAACCTGTTCCATCAAAGACACAAGTCCTAGAAGAACAACACGATATTCACGGCAAAGTCTGGTGTATAGATAACTTTGGTAATGCCAAAACGACACTACGGCCGGAAGATATTGATTTTACAGAAGGCAAAGCCCTCGCGTTAGCAGATGGTAAATTAGCAACTTGCTATCGCCGTCTAGCGGATGTACCAAAAGACACTACGGCACTTGTTATTGGGAGTTCGGGCTATCAATCCAATCGCTTCCTTGAGGTTGTTGTTCAGTGGCAGGATAATGGCTTCCATGGAAGCGATAGTGCTAAAATTAGACATAACCTTAGCGTTGGATCGACTGTCCTAGGAGATGAATTAAGATGAAAGACCTGCCCGTAAATTCACAAGTTATTAAAGTGGCGCTTAATGATCACTCATTCTCTCTAGCCACCAAGATACGATTCCAGCCCGAATCCGAAACGACGATCGTATTCCTACATGGGCTTGGTTGCGCCAAAGAGTCGTTTGATGCAGCCTTTAGTAGCGAATCTTTAAAGAAATTCTCAATCTTAACCTTTGATTTTCTAGGATTTGGCGAGTCGGATAAGCCTGATGATTTTTCGTATTCACTGGAAGACCAGGCGGCCATTACTGTTGGGCTCATTAAACAACTATCGCCTAATAAAGTCGTGCTCGTAGCTCACAGCATGGGTGGGACTATTGGCCTCTTGGTCGCACAGCAACTAGATAATCTTGTTGATTTTATTAATGTCGAAGGAAATTTAGTATCCCAAGATTCTGGTATAGTAAGCCGTCAGACGGCTGAACAAGGAGAGGCTGCATTTATAGAGAATGGTTTTGATGCGTTTCTAAAAGGGTTGGTGGATTCAGGCCGAAAAGACTTTGCTGCGTGGGCAAAATGGTATGAAAATTCGAGTCGAATCGCAGTATATCGAAGTTCTAAGTCACTTGTAGAGTGGTCAGATAGCGGTAAGCTCATGGACATTTTTAATACATTGCCAAATAAGTTATATATTTATGGTGATGAAGAAAGCAAAGACTATCTTCTTGATCAGTTCAAAGGCGTTCAATCGTCCTGCATTCCCGAGAGTGGTCACTTTATGATGTTGGATAAGCCTGAGGTTTTCTATTCTGTAATATCCGAATATGTTGAGACCACGCCATACCAACAACCTAAAGATAACGGTACAACTCGGCACCTGATCACAAGTGCCCTGCCGTACGTCAACGGCGTCAAGCACCTAGGTAACCTGGTTGGCTCGATGTTACCAGCGGATGTCTATGCGCGGTATCTCCGACAGCGTGGAAATGATGTCCTGTTCATCTGCGCAACGGATGAACATGGCACGCCTGCCGAACTTGGAGCAAAAGAGGCAGGTCTTCCTGTAGAGATTTACTGCGAGCAACAACACGAAATACAAAGGTCAATCTATGAAAAGTTCGGTCTCTCTTTCGATCATTTTGGACGAAGTTCATCAACGCAAAATGCGGAGATTACCCAGCGGATTGCTCGTAGCCTTAATGATAATGGGTTCATTGAACAGAGGACGGTCAAACAGGTTTACTCGGTGGCTGACGGGCGATTCTTGCCAGATCGTTACATCGTTGGCACATGCCCAAATTGCGGATATGACAAGGCGCGGGGTGATCAGTGTGAGAACTGTACGCGCGTCCTAGATCCCACGGATCTGATTGATCCACGATCTGCGATAAGTGGCAGTACTACCTTGGAGGTTCGCGAGACCAAACACCTGTTCCTCCTTCAATCTAAGCTTCAAGGTGACGTCGAGCAGTGGCTCAACGATGTGGGCAGCTCCACATGGCCAACGCTCGCCTCGTCTATTGCGAAGAAGTGGCTCAAGGAAGGTCTCCATGATCGAGCAATTACTCGTGACCTCGAATGGGGAGTGCCTGTGCCAAACGACACTTGGCCAGAACTTGCGGCCGAGGGTAAGGTTTTCTATGTCTGGTTTGATGCCCCGATTGAATACATCGGAGCTACGAAAGAGTGGTCGGATTTGGCTCCATTGGAGCGTGACTGGAAATCGTGGTGGTACGCAACCGATAATGTATACTACACCGAGTTTATGGCAAAGGATAATGTACCATTCCACACAGTCATGTTTCCAGCGACATTACTAGGGACGCGTGAACCTTGGAAGAAGGTTGATTATGTCAAAGCTTTCAACTGGCTTAACTACTACGGCGGTAAGTTTTCGACTTCGCAGAAGCGCGGGATTTTTACCGACGTAGCACTCGATGTTCTACCGGCAGATTATTGGCGCTATTTCCTAATAGCGAACGCTCCCGAATCGGGAGATACATCCTTTACGTGGGAACTACTCTCTTCTGTCATTAATAAAGATCTAGCTGGAACACTCGGCAACTTTGTTAATCGAGTATTATCTTTCTCTCTTGCCCAATTTGGCGACACCATCCCAGAGAGAGGCATTGCCGGAGAACAGGAGGAACGTCTAGGCAAGGAGATCGCCCGCTTGGTTGCAGATTATGAAGGCCACCTGGATGGGCTTGAATTTCGCAAGGCAGCCCAGTCTCTTCGCATGATCTGGAGCGCCGGTAACTCCTACCTAGAGCAGAAGGCACCTTGGCTGGAGGTCAGGAACGATCCTGAAGCTGCTGCGTTGACACTCCGAACCGCGATGAACCTGATCCATCTCTACGCATTAGTGTCAGAACCTATTATTCCTGGTACCGCACGGCAGCTTCGAGACGTATTTGAAATACCTCAGGACAATCCTGATATTGATATCTCCTGGCCTATTGCCGACAAGTTGACAAACCTTAGCTGGCTACCGATTGCTACAAAATTTAAGGTTCCGGAAGTACTTTTTCACAGAATCATCGAGGAGGATGTAAAGGGCTGGGGGACACGCTTTGGTGATAGTTAGACTAGCGCAAGGTTACGCTCAAAGTCAATTATATTTAAGAGAATACTTCTTCATAACTATTCCTCATCTTTAGGTATGTCTATCGTATCGAGAAAGGATCTAATTTCATCAACGTTACAACTGGGATCATCGTTGCTAAAAGTTCGATTAACGTACTGCCACTCCTGCCACGATATTATTTCACAATAAAATAGACTTTTCGTTAAGTCTATTTTTTATGCTAAAATTTATGTATGACAAAACAAGGTGTGCCGCATGTTCAATTACAAAGTGTACGGATTGAACGTAAAGAAAAGCCAAGATTCAAAAAAACATTCGGCAAGGCTGGCACACGATGGTGGGCTGCGGTTACATTAGACTTATACGACCTAGATCGAGAAATGCCTGTTGCAGAATGGTTTTGTTTGATTGTTTGTTCGCCCGAGAATATACAAAATCCGTTAAAGAAGATCTCTATAGACAAAAACATTACGATTATTCAATCGGAATTAGATATGACACAGATTGAACAAGAGGCTAAATATAGGTTTAGCAAGGTACATCCCAAAACCTGGGATGAATTCTATGAGCAAATGGAAAACTACTTCTACTATGAATCATAGGAACAGCTTCGGCCTTTTCTTCACTAAAAGTTAGATGACGAGTCACCAGTCGTGTCGAGCACGGGCACTTCATCTTGGTGGAGTATCTTGATTCATACATTGCTTTTTACTACATTTATGATAATATAATAAATGGTGTTCTTTAATTCGAGAAACGGTAAGTCCCAGAGGGAGTTTGTACAATTAGTACGCTAAAACTTCCTCTGGGCACGTCTCAAATTCACACCTGCGCCTCCACCGGAGGCGCTATTTCTTTATAAATAAGCATCTCACCCTGGAACTGCATAGGATTTTGTTTAAAAGTTTTGTAAAATATCTGTCATTATATATTTGAGAAGTAGTAAATTTTTCTTAATTATACTTAGATCTAAAAAGACATGACGACCTAGCTATTCAATATCCTCGTCGATAAGTGCTCTAATTTCATCGACATCGCAGCGAGGGTCGTCGTCACTAAAAGTTCGATTAACGACCTGCCACTCCTGCCAAGCATAAGAACAATAGATAAAGATTTCTCCGGAAGTCTTTTTTGTTTGGTATACTGAATCGTATGATTTCTACTATTATTCTCGATGCTGATGGCGTACTTATACACGGGAAAGCCTTCTCTGAGAGACTCGTACGTGATCACGACGTTGATCGTGATAAGGAGAAAGAATTTTTTACAACCAAATTTCAGGAATGCTTGGTCGGCAAAGCTGATCTAAAAGAGTCGATTGCTCCGTATGCTGCTTCATTTGGCTGGAAAGGAACAGTAGATGAGCTCTTAGACTACTGGTTTACTGAAGAATATATACTTAACAAAGAACTCATCGAGAACGTAAAAAGCCTGCGTGATTCAGGCGTCCGGGTGGTGCTTGCGACTAATCAGGAGAAGTACCGGACTCAATATATGCTTGACCACATGGGCTTCAAGAGTGTATTCGAAAAGGTTTACTCATCGGCCCATCTCGGATTGAAGAAGCCGGCAGTTGAATTCTTTGCCCGCGTTGTAGAAGATTTGCACGTCAGCAAGGACGAGGTCTTATTTTGGGATGACGACCAGAGCAACATTGATGGTGCGCTCCAGTATGGTATTCATGCTGAATTTTATAGTAACTACGACTTGTTCCTGAAAGTGATGTCAGAAAAGTACGGTTTAGTTCTTTAAGTCGCCATCTCGGTCTTCTGTCTTGAAAGTTCGAAGTACGTCCGCTAGGGGCTGCCGTAAGCTTTTTACCTCTGTTAATTCAGAGGGTTTTATTTTTGTTTGATATGATTAAATCATGACTAAATTGACAAAACAGAAGAAGTTAACAATATCGGCTCTTGCCGTACTAATCTCAAGTCCGATACTCGCATATTTCGGATCAAAGATTATCATTGCAAGCACTTGTAACTACAGTGGCGGATTGTCATTTTGCCCATTGGGTGAGATCCCAATGGCTATGTTTATTGCACTAGGACTGTTCTTTGTAGCATCCACACTATTAATCATCGGGACGATGCGAAAGAAATAAAAGTCTTTTTTGAAATTCTTTAAAGCCGATATGATTGACTGGAAACTACTGAAATCAAAGATAGTCTTCGATAACTTTATGCAAGTGGAAGAGCGCATTTATGAATTGCCCGACGGAAAGACAAAAAATTTCTATATAAAAATTACCAATCCGTCCATTTGTGTTTTGGCACTGACCGAGGATAACAAAGTTATTACAGTAGAACAATTTCGACCTGGCCCAAACACTGTCTTAAACGAACTACCGGGTGGGTACATTGACGAAGGCGAAACACCCGAGCAAGCTACGGCACGAGAACTTCGCGAAGAAACAGGGTATGCGGGTGACATTCAGCTTGTCACTACGTGCTTTGATGACGCCTACGTCACCATGGAGCGTTCATGCTTTGTCGCTACAAATTGCAAACGCGTAAGTAATCAGCAACTCGATGATAGCGAGTTCTTAAATGTGAAACTACTTGATCTTCCCGACTTTCTTAAAATTGTACGTTCTGGCCGCATGACAGATGTCGAAGTAGCGCTACTTGGTCTCGACTACCTAGACCTCCTTAACGAAAGTTAGGTGTGTGCTTTGAGCAGTCGTAAGCACAATGAAGGAGGTTTCTATCTTTGAGACTTTTTTTGCTATTATTAATTGATGACAGAAAGACTTACACTTGTAGACGAAAACGATCAATTAATCCGTGTGGGCGACCGTAAGGAAGCATGGGCAAACGGCTATTACACTCGTAATATCCGTGTGGTACTTCGAGATCAAAATGGGCGGTTTTTGTCTCAAAAACGAAGTATGAAAAAGGACACCTTTGCTGGGATGTGGACCGTTGCCGCTAGTGGACATGTCGATGAAGGTGAAACATGGGTCGAGGCAGCCCTTAGGGAAACTAGAGAAGAAATCGGTATATCTGCTAGCCTGAAGCTTGTTGGGGATTTTATTTTTAAAAACGATGAAGGCGACAAGAAAATACGACAAATAATCCATGTCTACGAGGGGATCATAGATGGCTCTACGCAATTTGACCTAGAGGAGGATGAGGTTGAAGATATAAAATGGTATGAACTTGACGAGCTAAAATCCTTAATGCAAGAAATACCCGATAAATTCACTCCTAGTTTTAGAGAGACAATAAGCCGGTTCTATAGCTAAAAGTTGCGAAGTATATCCACGAGAGGCCGCTAAGCATGCGCAATACAGGAAAGAACTCGATTATGAGTTCTTTTGCTATACTACACTTATGCAATATAAGGTGTTATTTGTGGATTGGGACGGTACACTATCTAACTCGCGTTTTTGGAGCAGATGGAGAAACAACCCGGATGATAAGACGAGGTACGATCTTATTCAGAAAGTATTATTCACTGAAGATAAAGGAAGACATCTAGTAAAAGATTGGATGCGCGGTTTAAGAGGTTACCCTGACATCCTTCACTACGTATCAGATGCGACAGGAATTCCTTATGATAATCTTGTTAGTGAGCTCCGCTATAGTGCTGAGAATATGGAATATATAGATGCTGATTCCATAACTATCATTCAGAAGTTGAGAAACGCAGGTATAAAAGTAGTCATTGCTACGGATAATATGGATACATTTAGAAATTGGACAATACCGAGACTAAAGCTCGAAACGCTATTTGACGGTATACTCGTGTCGGATACAAATAGGGCGTTAAAGACTGATTTACATAACAATGGAACAAGTACGTTCTTTGCTCGCTATCTATCTCAAAGCGGAGTAAGACCAGAGGAGACTGTTTTAATAGATGATAACCTTGATACGAAGATTGTCGAACAGTTGGGAATGAATTTTTTACATGTTAATGAGTCCCGGCCATTAATGATTCATCTAAGCCATATTCTTAAGAATATGAACTAAAGTTATGAAATGCATCCGCCGGGCTGCCAAGCATAAGCAGTAATAAAGACTCCTTCCGAAGTGGTAAATGACATCATTGGAAGTCATTTTGTTATACTCAGTACATGACACAAGTTACTTTCATCACCGGCAATCAAAACTAGGCTGATTATTTGGCTAAATTCCTTGGTATTCCTGTAGATCATCAGAAAGTCGATCTGGACGAATTACAATCCCTGGATTTACGAACAATTGTTGACCATAAAGTACGCCAGGCATGCATTCAAGTACGCTACTGAATGCTCCAAGCATAGTTCTCACCCCCTGGTGAAAGTTGTGGTCAGTAGTTACGGAAGTATACCACAATAGGACTATAGATTCAATATTTTGTCAAATAAATTTTATAGTCATAGGAGTAGTGCAACACAGGATTAAGGCCTATTACGCCGTAATCGCCCAAACGCTCGCGATACTTTCCGGGGGTGGTGGTTCGGGTTCTAACGCGACCATCACAGCTACTGCGTTGCTACTTGAAGTTACACTTCCATTGGCTGCTGTATGAGTACCTGCCGTACCGGGCAAATAATATGCTCCACCACCACAGTCGAAGTCAATCACCTCAGTAAAGCTCGTTGGCGGCGTATGGGTACCTCCTGAGTCATTGTATCCGCTCCATACGAGGCCCGGCGCAAAACTAGTCGTCAGCTGCACGCTTCCGAACGTACCAGCAGTACCCGTCCATGAAGCAAAATTAGAACCGATAGGGTTGCCGGTCGACTTAACGCCCGTCAAGCAAAAACAATGCGCATGCGACCACATCGATCCTGACCATGAAAATGTATAGTTGCCCACATCAGCGCCAGTCAGTCGCTTCCAGAACACATTGACTTTTGCATCGCCGATAATAACCTGCGAACCAGCACTAGTAAAGCCTGAGGGCGCGGTAATTGCCGGGTTGGTACTTTCCCAACGGGTTAGTACGGCAACGACAACATCGCCAGCAGATGCTCCCGAAGGAACAGTCGGTGAACGAGATGAAGCGTTAACGTCATTGCCCGTATTTGACGAAGATCGAAAACCAATAGCCATATAGGGTTTAGTATACCAAATCCGTATAACGAAATCTCTAAGATAAGTGCTTTTTGTTATTATAGAGGTATGAGTAGTCATAAAAAACATGCAGAACTCATCAAAACCCATGCAAGCAAAAGGTTACGTTTGAATTTGCGCATTTTATCCGTGGTTTATGTCATCCTTTTTTTGATAACATTGTATGATTTGATCATTGCACGGACAATATTTTCACAGGTACTTATTGCCATGATAATAGGGCTGGTTGCAGGTATCGTTTCGGCAAGGATGTATAAAATTACATGGGATAGTGATGAAGCGGAAGTGGTTGGACGCATCGACGCTTACGGTGTCGTCGTACTAGTATTGTTTATACTTTTTGAATTGAACAGAAACCGAATAGCCGAGCTATTCGCTGGTGGCGCGTCACTAGGATCAATCGGATTCGTTTTAATAACAAGTGCGCTTTTTGGACGTATTTTTGGCACTGCAAGAAGCATCCTTCGTGTTCTTAATGACGAAAAGATTATCTAGTTTTCACAAAGTACCAGATAGTCAGCAATTTACGGTATTCTTAAGTTTTTCCAATTTGATCAAAAGGTTTCGTTGAAAAGACAGTTTCGAGAGAAACTCCAAAGTACTCGGCAATACGCAGTGCCAGCTGTAGGCTGGGATTAAATTCACCACGCTCTAAATACCCTACGGTCTGGTAGTGAATGTTCAGCGCATCTGCCATTTCGCGACGAGACACCTTGCGCTCTACACGCAGCATTGCTATGCGGTTATAGAGCGTTACGTCATTATCCATAGCTTGTGACTAATATCCTCTTTGCATTATTCGGTCACGTGTTGCCTGCATCTCGCTACCAGAAGTACGACGAGCCATTTTCCGAAGAACTCGCGGTACGATAATTAGGCCGACAATAGACCATGCTAATAATACAAGGATTGTTTCGGTGGTTCTCCAAGAACCTGTTAATTCCATTGCCGCTGCAGATTCAGGAGCTAACACTGAACGGGCACCTAGGCCAAGCCAATAAACAGGGAAGACTTGCGCAACGACTTGAATCCACCCAGCAAGCGCGGTAATCGGATAAAAGATACCAGACGCAGCCGTAAGAACAACGAGTGGTAACAATGTCATCCCCCAACCAGCACCGGAACTTTTGACGATTGCCCCAATAGTCGCTCCGAACGGAGCAGTGGCGAGGAGTCCCAGTACAAGCAGCCATGCCATAGTAAAGATGTCAGTAAAACTAATCGTATCTACAAGCCCTGGCACGATTAGTAAACTTGGGATAAGAAGTATCAATAGGTACATGACACTTGTTAGTATAATCATGACAACCCTAGCTATAAAATACGAACTTATACCCCGAGGCAGAGCTTTGGCTCGAAATAGCGTACCATCTTCTCGATCGAACGCCAGCTGGCTTGCAACATCATTAAAGCCGCTACTTGCGATCTGCACACCCAGTAAGCTAGGTAAGGTAAGAAGGGCCAGGGAAACACCGTTCAGTTCGACGCCGCGCTGAAACCACAAGACAGTAAGGAAGATGCCAAACATTATCACGATCCACACGAGACTTTGAGGATCTCTGAGCAGTATTTTATATTCTATCCATCCTCGTTCAACACCTAGGCGTATCGTGCTAAGCATGCCATTCATTATTTTTTCTCCTTTGCAATCTTTGCGTTTTCATGTTTCTGAACAATTGTCATATACGTATCTTCGAGACTTGCCCGGCGTATCTCTAATTTAGATATGCCGTCTTTGTGCTGTGTCAGAAGTTTCCGCGTATAATTCGTCGCGTCTGTCGTAGGATGTACGTTCCGCTTACCATCTTGTGTCCAGATTACTTCGGTCTTACCTGCAACTTCCTGAGCAAGCACATCAACGCTACCATCAGCAACAATCTTACCGCCGGCCAAAATAATGATTCGGTCACTCAGTTTTTCGGCTTCGTCAAGGTCGTGTGTCGTTAGTAGGATAGTTGTGCCTGCAAGATCAGAGAGCGTATGTATAACGTCATGAAACTCTCGTCGCGCTTTTGGATCAAAGCCGACTGTTGGCTCATCAAGGAAGAGAAGTTCCGGATTGCCCACAAGCCCTATTGCCACGTCTAACCGGCGCCGTTGTCCGCCAGAAAGTTGGCTTACTTTTTTATTGGCATGCGCGGCAAGACCTACCTTATCAAGCAGGTCATCCGTATCGAATGGCCGTTTGCGTTCTGGAGTGGAATAGGGGATATAGTATTTGCCCAGATGATTCAGCAAAGACCGGACTTCCCATTTTGAGTGATCTCGCCAAGATTGTAGCACAACGCCGATGCGAGATCGCCACTCTTCATCACCATTATCAGGATCGACGCCAAGTACTTTAATCTCACCACCCGAACGACCACGAAAACCTTCTAAGACTTCGATGGTAGTCGTCTTACCCGCGCCATTAGGGCCAAGCAGAACAAGAATTTCACCTTTGTTTATGGCAAAGTCCACCCCGTCTAGGACGACGTTATCACCATACCGCATTTGCAGATTCTTTACCTCAACCACCGTATTGTCTTTTGGCATAGGCCCTCGCTTTCATCGTTATATGTAATACCAGTATAGCACCTAACATACAGAATGTAGTATATATACTACATTCTGTTATTTTAATATGCTGGTTTGCACGTCTCGTAACTCAGTATTATAATGGAAGTATGCATTCGCAGCAGAATGAGTTGAGGAATGTAGAGGAGGAACTATGAAGCGCTTTGCAATAGCTATAGTCGTTGCACTAGGACTAACTGTTCTACTTCCCGTGCAAACCCAGGCCGCCTCAAGTACTTATGCGGCACTTGGTGATTCTGTAGCTGCAGGCTCAGGCCTAGCTGGCGCTAACACGATATGTAACCGCTCATCAGAAGCCTATCCTTACGCGGTTGCACGGCAAACAGGCCTATCACTCCAACACTATGCCTGTATTGGTGCAAAAGCAGACGAGGGAATCTACGATAGTCAAGAACGTGGTGCATCAAAACTTCCTGCTCAGCTTGATCAAGCGTTTGCGAACGGTGCACCCAGTCTTATCACGCTGACAATCGGCGCTAACGACGCGCGCTGGACGCAGTTCATAAAGCAGTGTTATTACTTCCGTTGCGGATACGGTGTTGATACGGCTCGCTTTAACGTCTATTTAATCGATTTGAAGCTAGAGTTAAATACTGTTTTGGCAAAAATTCACACGCTTAGTAATGGTAGTCCTCCCAAAGTAATCGTGACCGGATATTATGACCCGTTCTCCTCAAAATCCTGCACTGATACTTCCGGACTAACCCCTACGGAAACTTCGTGGTTGGAAAACCGCATAAACAAGCTTAACAGCGCTATTAGCGGAACTGTTTCTAAATATTCCTACGCAAAGTACGCACCCATAAGTTTTACAGGCCATGAACTATGTACGACCGACACATGGGTGCAAAACTCGGCTGGAGCAATGCCGTTTCATCCTACCGCAGCTGGCCAGCAAAAGATTGCCGAGGCAGTGATGTCCAAGTACACGACTTCGTCACAATCAAAAACCCCAACCTCATACCGAGAACGGGCACTAAATTGGTATGAGCGTTATATACGTTAAAGATACTGGCATAGTATAATTGATTCTTGTGATTACCGACCCACTTCAAATAATTTTATTGCTGCTTGCCGGTTTCATTGCTGGTGTTATTAACGCAGTTGCCGGCGGCGGCAAATTACTGGTTTTACCAGCGCTAATAGCGAGTGGCCTCCCACCGCTTACGGCAAATATCACCTCTAGTTTGGTGCTGTGGCCTGGTGCTGCGGGTGCAGCCTGGCAATATCTTGGGGAACTTAAAAAGATACCGCGTAAGTATTTCTTACTTTTAATTCCGAGTTTTGCCGGTGCGCTAGTTGGGACAATCGCTCTCCAACATACTTCAAACTCAATATTCGCACAACTAGTGCCATGGTTAATGCTTGTCGGAGTGTTATTTTTTACGTTTCAGCCATATCTAAATAAATACATCCGTCAGCCCCTAAGCAAACGTCCACACCTTTCCTTGGCAGTTATCGGAATACTCCTCTTGGTAGCATCCATCTACGGCGGGTACTTTGGAGCCGGGTTTGGGTTTGTCCTAATGGCGCTACTTGGGTTTACTAGTTTAAAAAGCGTGTATCAGTTTTCGGCGATTAAAAACATCGTCGGCGGAGGAATGGAACTTCTAGGAGTTATTTATTTCACAATTGTTGGTGGTATTGCATGGCAAATAGGTCTGGTTGCAATGGTTGGATGTATCATCGGTGGTGTTCTTGGTGCTCGTTTTGCCCTCAAGATACCTCAAGCCCATATCCGCACAATCATTACGATCGTGGGTATTATTCTGACAGCAGTCGTCTTCGTACAAGCCTACATGTCATCGTGATTGTTCAAATTCTACAGCCGCTTGTGGACCCCGACTACCTTTATCATACGTAAGGAGTGGGATACTGTCTTTCGACCATTCATGAATAACGTTTTCAATAATATGCCAAGAAGCAAGGGCTTCGTCGGCCGTCGTGAATAGCGTGCTGTCCCCACTAAACGCATCCATCAAAACACGTTCGTAAGCATCTGGATGACCCTCCGTACCTGCAAAGGAGGTATCATAGGAGAAATCCATGTGAACCGTTTTTATCTTATTTGAAAAGCCTGGTTCTTTTGCCTTTAGCTGCAAAGAAATGCCCGCTTGTGGCTGAATTCGCATGGTTAAAATATTATTTTGTGTCCTGTCGTCTTTATGTGAAAATACCACTGTAATATCAACGACATTCTGCTCCAAAGCCTTGCCCGTACGTAGGAGTATAGGTACATTGCGCCATCGTTCGGTATCGATATGGAGTTTTAGCGCAGCATATGTCTCGGTGAGTGAATCGGGGTTATCTACCTCATCAAGGTAGCCGTCGTATTGTCCTCGAAGTGCGAGTGTTTCTACGGCATCGGGTTTAATAGGCGTAATTGAACGAAGCAGTTTTAGTTTTTCTCGGTGAATCGCATCGCTGGTTAGATCGCCGGGCTGATCCATTGTCGTAAGAGCCAGTAGCTGCAGCAAATGTCCTTGAATAAAATCACGTAGTGCGCCCGTTTGCTCGTAAAAAGTACTCCGGCCTTCAATATCGATTTTCTCGGAAGCAGTAATCGTAATACTGCTAATACCCTTATTATCCCAGGCATGCTGAAATAGAGGGTTTTGAAAACGAAAAACAAGAATATTTTGAACCGTTTCTTTGGCCAGATAATGATCGATTCGATAAATTTGTTCTTCTTTAAAATACGTATGCAATTGTTCTATGAGCTCTTCGGCTGACGCAGTATCGTACCCGAAAGGCTTTTCGATCAATAGTGGGCTTAGCTGGCCATGCTGACACGCATGATTAAGGCCACCTTTGCCCAGTTGGTCAATGACCGGACTAAACACCTGGGAGGGAATTGCCAAATAGTACAACCGGCTCATACATAAGCCTACTTCGTTTTCAATTTCATCAAGACGTTTGCCGAGCGCAACATACGCGTCGGTATCTAGTAGATCCATCGAAACGATCTCGAGCGTACCTTTTAACAAATCAAGCGCTGCTTCATCAGCAACTGAATCTTTTTGAGTAATAGACTGACGGATATTCTCGATAACCGTATCCACGGTCGTTCCGCTTCGCGATACGCCAAGGATTTTTAATTTTGAAGGCAATAAACTTTGCGTTGCAAGATAATAAAGCGCTGGCAAAAGTTTACGTTTTGCCAGGTCGCCGGTAATACCGAAAATGACTAATGTTGCCGCATCTAATTTCTTTAGATCACTCATTTTTTATTAATCTCGTGGCCTCCAAAGCCATTACGAAGCGCGGCGAGTAGCTTGGTTGCAAAACTGGTTTCGCCCTTGGTTGATGCAATCCGCCGGTCAAACGACGCTTGCACGACAGGCATAGGGATCGCCTGCTCTTCGGCGATTTCAAGCGTCCAACGAGCCTCACCAGATTCTGCTACATATCCATCAATACCATCTAGATTCGCATTCGTCGTGAGTATTCCGGTAGCAAGTTCGTTCAGCTTACTGGATATGATGCTACCATGTTGCCAAACCTGACCAGCTTTGCCAAGGTCCAGGTCAGGATAGTCTTTGCCTTCCTTTAGCACCATATATCCTTCGGCGTACGCTTCCATAACACCATATTCGATTGCATTATGAACCATCTTTACATAGTGGCCCGCCCCGGCTGGTCCGAAGTAACCATAGCCATCAGGTTGCGCGAGTGTCTGGACGAGTGGTTCGATAGTAGCATACGTCGCTTGGTCTCCGCCTACCATCATGCAGTACCCGTTTTCAAGCCCCATAATACCACCGCTCGTTCCGACATCCATCAATGTGACGTTTTTTCCCAGGCAGCGGGCTGCCCGAGTACGGGTCAAACGAAAATCTGAATTTCCTCCGTCGATAATAATACTGCCGGCAGGCAATAGCTCTAATAGGGATGTAAGCTCATCATCAACCCGAGCTGCCGGAATCATCAACCAGATAACTATAGGTGAATCGAGTTTAGATACCATATCACTATGATTAGTAGCGACAACAGCTCCCTTTGCCGTTGCTGCATCAATATTCTCTTGATGATGATCGATGACGATCACATCATGGCCACCGCTAAGAAGACGCTGCACCATCGGTCCACCCATTTTACCAAGTCCTATAAATCCTATCTTCATATCTTTTCCTCCAGAATATCATTATATACATACGAATCTTTGACCGACTTTAAAATTTGAGCAGGCTGCTCGGAAAAGGGTACGTTCTTTTGGAGTGTGCGAAGGGCATTTTCTTTTGCGCCGCCTGACGCGTACGCAATCACAGAATCTAGCCGTGATATAGCTTCGGCAGAAATCGTGATCCTTGTATAGCCTGATGTGCCGTATGCCACCACTAAAGGTGCGTTCTTGTCAGTTGCTTCCGTACCTGGCAAAATTCCAGCCGTATGGCCATCTGCACCGATCCCAAAAAGACCAATTCTATACTCTGCTTCATGTAGTACTTTTTCAAGAACCCGCTCATAGCCAGAGCGTGTTGCCTGCAAATCTTCGTCCTGTAACATGGGAAAGAAAGTAATGTTCTCGTCGGAAAACCCTGCCTCCTTTAGCTGTTGCCAGTTAGAGTCGGGATGTCCGATTGGGCCAAAACGCTCATCTATCTGCATAACCGCCAGGTTTTGTAACTGCATAGGATTAGCCTGTAGACGTTTTAAGACATTGGCCGCAATAGGAATAGTTGAGCCACCAGACACTAGCCATACTACGTGCTTGTTATCCTTCAAGGCCGCTGAGATATTCCCATAGACATGGTCGGCAGCTTCAGATGAAGTTGCTCTACGAAATTGCATGTATATCTCCCCGTGTCATAGTCTCTCCTTATTCTAATCTTAAAATCCGAAATGCGCTACTCGCACCATAAGGTAATATTAAAACAATGTTAGAATTGTGATATGAAACCAGAAAAAACACTTTCAAAGCTTGGCCTGTCCTTACCAATACTTATCTTACTTGCCGCTTTGCCAATTCCTAGGGCGATTGCCCACGACCTAAATCTTGTTAACGAAGGAGACCTAATTAATAGTGTCCTCGTTTTTATTCCAGCTATTGTTTGGCTAGTTGTAGTGTTCTGGAAAAAAGTCCCCAAGCCTTTTCTTACTCTCCTTATAATAGGTCTGGTTTACGGCGTACTCTTAGGGCTAACGCATCAATTAGCTTGGGATAGTTTCTGGAACGGTAATCCGCCGCATCTTGGGGGCGAGTTGGCCGGAAAGCTTTCACCTTTCGTTGAAACGATCCTCATGCGACTAGCAACCTTTGTCACTAGCGTCATTACCGGCATCATAACAGGCGGGTTTGTCGGTGCAATCGCTACTGGCGGATTATATTTTATACCCGGAGATAACAAATAGTCCCATGTCACTCATATACATCACCGGCATTTCTGGGTCGGGCAAATCAGCCGTTAGAAGCGAGCTTTTAAAACGCGGCTACGAAGCTCACAGTACTGACGAAGATGAAATTGCAGGATTCTACAACAATGAGACAGGGCAGGCCGTTAAAAATCCAGACGACCCAAATGACCGTACGCCGGAGTGGCGTGCACATCATACATGGAATCTATCCCGAGAAGCAGTAGAGACGCTTGCCGAAAAGACAATGCAAAAACCTATCTTTCTTTGTGGCGTAGCATCTAATGATGTCGGGATCGGGGATCTGTTCTCTCAGGTTTTCGCTCTGAATATCAGCGCGAAAACGCTCAAACACAGAATTGACACACGAACGGGCAATAGCTTTGGCAAACTTCCTCATGAATTTGAAAGTCTGTTAGGGTGGCAAAAAACGGCAGAAGAAGACTACCGAAAAGCAGGCGCGATTATTATTGACGGCGAACGATCTGTTGAGCTGGTAGTAGACGAAATACTCAGCAAAGTCAGCTAAGAGCGTAGGGATTTTTCGGCTTTACTTGCCTTGATTGAACTCACGATAGAAGCTGTAATAATCGCGACGCCAATAATACCCGCTACCACTTCAGGAATGTCCCGGAATAACCCTATTAGTAGTACGATCGCCAAAATACCAATCGTATAGTGAGCACCGTGCTCCAGGAATCGATAGGCTGCCAAAACCTTACGACGCACCATAAATAATGTAAGCGAGCGTACCCATAGCGCCCCTATGCCAAGCCCGATTGCGATCAGAATAACATCTTGCGTAACAGCGAACGCACCAATTACCCCGTCAAAACTAAAGCTTGCGTCTAGTACTTCAAGATATAGAAAAGCAGTTAGACCAGCAAGGCCTGCTTTTTGAACGGATTTTCCTGCAGCCTTTTCAGCTTTTTCATGATGACGAGTAAAGAATTCGGCAAGAGCGTGAATCGCCAGATAGACGATCATACCCGTAATACCTGAGAGAAATGTTTCTCGTGGATGAGCGTTAAAAGGCAGGACGGCAACAATACTCAATACCAGGAAACATACCGCGCTATATACCCACCATGTCCCAATACGCTGGAGCGGCCGTTCGATAATGCTAATCCAATGGATCTTCCGAAGCGGATCAAAAAAGAAATGGAGACAAAGCATCAAAAGGAACATACCGCCAAATGCCGCAATACTTGGATGCGCCTTATGCAGTTCTTCGGCATATTTTTCAGGTTGATGCAGCGCAAGATTAATGACATCATTCCATGGTAGTCCAGCGGTTAACATAACCACCAGGATAGGGAAAATGACACGCATGCCAAATACCGCAATCAAAATACCAATAGTCATAAACATTCGCTGCCAAAACGTGCTCATTGTCACAAGCACGCGGGCATTAATGATGGCATTTTCAAAACTAAACGTAATCTCAATCGCCATCAATACTAAGGTAATAAATGCAGCGACAGGGCCTAAGTATATAAAAACGAGTGCAAGAGCAATGATGCTTACGACACCCGATACGGCAAATATACGGAACGGTGAGTGGGAATGAAATAATGATGGCATAAACTTGTACTATCTTATGTTATCGAAGGATACCTTTCAAGCATAGAAAAAAATACACCCCTGCTTGACGAGGGGTGTATTTAGAGTGAGCGATCAGTTGTTAGCCAAGGAGCGCACGACGACTAGCGACGTAGTATCCTACAGCAGCGATTAATGATCCTGCACCAACTAGTGCAACGATTCCATCGCTCATACCCGTGTGAGGCAATTCTGGTGGTGTTGTTGGAGGTGTCTCAACACATTCAGGATTGTTCTCGTGGCCAGGTGTCGTACAGTCAGCCTTACATTCAGGGCTGTCTTTAGGGAAGTCTTCTTTGCCAGGAACTGGGCAAGGAGTACAGCGTTTGTCACCTTCTGGGAATGTTTCTCCGTTAGGAGTCGTACATACCTTTGGTGAAATGGTAAATTTAACTTCACATTCTTTAGAGGTTTTCACTTCGTCTTTACCGTTAAGCTTTACATTTACAGAAAGTTTAGCAGTATATTCCTTTGCTTCCTTGTATGTGTGCATTGAAGTAATCTTGTCAGACGTACTTGCAATTGGTTCAGTTGTACCGTCACCGAAGTCTAGCGTGTAACCAGTGATAGTTGCGCCGCCAGCGACTGTTGCGCCGCCAGTAAAGGTTCGGCTAAGATCAGTTTCTGAAATCTGGTCTACGGCAAGTCCGTCACAGGTAGCAGTAGGAGTTTCAGGAAGTTTTTCAACTTCGAAAGGTTTTGTACAGTTAGCGTTAGCTGGTAATGTTATGTCTTTGCCATTAACCGTTACGGTTACAAGGGCTTGGACGGTGTACTTACCAACGATAGCGTTCGTGTACGCAGGACTAGTTGTGCGAATTTCCTTACCGGCTGCGTCACGAATAACGTAAGTTATCGTTTTGACTGTTGCGTTTTTAACCGTAGTTTTAGTCTCAAACTTGAACTCTGTACGGTTGATCTTGGTAACAGTAAGCAGATCACAGCTATATACAGGTACGGGTGGGACTGCATCTACAGGGAATGTACCTTTACATGTAGCTGCCGTAATGTCTTTTTTAACATTTCCAAGTTGGACAGTGACAGTAAGTGTTATCGTGTATGTCTTGCCCGTGGCTAGATTAGGATAGTTATGAGTTAGCGATGTAGCAGTGGTTGTTTGCTTTGTGTTATCACCGAAGTAATAGTTGTAAGCAATCACTTTACCACCGTTAGTTACCTTCGCAGGACTTGCTACGGCTTTAACCTGTGTTCGGCTTATCCTCGTAAGAGTTAGGCGGTCACAAACTGCCGTAGGCACTACAGGAGGCTTTGGTGGCTTAGGTGGAACTGGGGGCAGTTTTGGGTGAGCAGTAACCGGGTTACCACAGCTTGTGATGATAGCGAATTTAAATACGCCATTTACCATCTTGATCATTGCTGCTTGACCTTCAGATCCAAACGTAGAAACAGAAGTGATTGCAGCACCGCTAGTACCGGCAATAGGTGTACCACCTAAGTTACGAGCACCGTCACGGGCACCGGTAGCAACGATTTTATCATTAATAGTCACGTTACCGTTACGCCACACGACGCCACCGACCATACCGGTTACATCTGCTTTTTTAATACCAAAAGCGGCATATACTTTAGTGTGGTCTTTGTATTTGGTATCGTTATTGAATTTCGAGTGAAATTCTTTTTCGTTTAACGCACCACAATATATAATGGCGTACTTGTCACAGTCCCGGCTGTAGTCTATGGCAGCTTTTGCTGTTAACTGTACGACACCAAAAGTAGCAACCGCTAACAGGGTGACGACAAATAATAATAGTTTCTTTCGCATTCAACTTCTCCTCACAATAAGTTATACCTGTAAATGTATCACATATGCCTCAAACTGTCAATGCTTTATATAATATAGTAAGGATTAGCACAAGCAGTTTAATTTAAGGTGATCCTCCGTCCGAGTGTCGTATGTATATACGCGCATAAATTTGCTATACTGTCATATATGAAATCATTGAGCCTCAGCCAACCACATCTGATTATCATGACAGGGGTTCCGGGCAGCGGAAAAAGCTTTTTTGCCGAAAAATTTGCTGATACGTTCCGTGCTCCTTATGTCAGTTATGAAATAATTTCTTCCCTATGCAGCAATAGCGATGCTACAGCTGCAGACGAGCTTTTTTACTACCAAATACATGAGCTATTGAAAACGCAACAAACCGTTATCATCGAAGGGTTAAGTGACACGCGCACCGAACGAAGCGAACTCACCCGAAAGGCACGTGCGTCAGGCTACATGCCCTTGTTACTCTGGGTGCAGACCGATCCTTCCACCGCGAAAAATCGCGTCACCCGTGTCACTAAGAACAAACCAAACCGTACGCTAACACCAGAAGAATACGACCATGAAGCAAAACGCTTTACCCCGCCAAACGCGATCGAGAAACCCGTTGTCGTTAGCGGCAAACACACCTATGCCACACAAGCAAAAGTCATTTTAAAGAAGTTGTCGGCTCCCCGTACTGAAATCTCTGCCCACACCACTCCCATAGCTATACGTGAACCCGGTCGCCGAAATATTACAGTTAGGTAACACGGGACTTAATGCCAACAATTAATGACGATGAATTTGGCACAATCTCACTTCGTCGAAGCGCCCATGCCTCGCACGTGCGCATTCGCGTTGCTCCAGACGGACGGCTACGGGCATCTTTGCCTTTGTATGCGCCTGTATTTCTAGTGAAGCGGCTCATAAAATCTTCACGGTCAGAACTACGCGCTATGCTTTCGCAGCACGTCGGCGGCACGCTTTTTACTGACGGCATGCAGATAGGCAAAAGCCACACATTGATCGTTCGTCCGACACCCACTGAGGTAATGAGCGTTAAGCGGCATGCTCTACAAATTATTATTCAGCTGCCTAATACTCTAGTCCTAGAAGATCCTGTAGTGCAACGCACCGTTCGAGACGAAGTTATTAAAGCCCTAAGGCTCGAAGCGAAAAGTTACTTGCCGAAGCGACTAGCCTTTCTTGCGAATAAATATGGCTTTTCATATGAGAGAGTCCGGTTTTCGCATGCAGGAGGACGATGGGGAAGTTGCAGTACGAGCGGCACGGTTAGTCTGAATATCGCGCTAATGAAGTTGCCGTTCGAGCTTATTGATTATGTACTCATCCACGAACTAAGCCATACCGTCGAGATGAATCACTCCGAGGAGTTCTGGCGGCTCGTTAAATTAGGCGACAGCGATTACAAAACGCATCGTCATTCCCTAAAAGAATACACGCCATCTATTTAAAAAGCTTACGCTACCCTGTATAATAAACTCATCTATGTACAACGGTGGGGTAACAATCAACCAGCGCACAGCGCAAATTATTCGATTCTCGGGGTTGATGGTTCCCGTTTTGCTCATGTTTTACGGAATGTTGGTACAGTACGACATCGTCAGTACGACCCACTATGTAAATAACCTTGTATTCTTCAGCGTCATGGTTCCGTGGACAATACTAGCGATATACCAGTTTTTATATGAATCAAAAAACGCATTTGAGTCTGGCTTTCGATTAACCGCGTACCACTTGCTGTCTGCCGCCTACATTTTATTTGTTGCAGGTTTCGTAACGCCATTTGTCGCTACTTGGATATTATTATTTTTAGCATCATATGCGTATTTTTCCAACAAAGGCCTGAAACTCAGTATCATAGCCCTTATCCTCACAGCGGCCGCAGACTCAATACTACACATAGGAGACGGTTCAATCCTGCTTGTTATTTTACTTGCATTATCTTCCGTATTAATGGTCGGGATCGCAGCTGTTTCTATCAGTCAGATCCAGGAAGTCGACGGTGCTGAACTCACAAAAAGCAAAGCGCAGGAAAGTCTACAGCGCGATCGTATACTTACCATTGTTAACAATCTCGCAGACGCCGTTCTTAGCACTGACAAAAATGGAGTCATCCGGGTCTACAACGCGGCAAGCCTTAATCTTCTTGACACCAACCGAAGCCTTAACGGCCATCATATTGATGAAATTCTAAAATTATATGACCAAAATGATAAGCCAATAGAACTATTTGAAAATTTTAAAAATGCCAAAAGCGTCGTTGTGCGTGATGATCTGACATTCACCGTCGAGGGTGAAACGTCACGCCTGGAAGTAACCTATTCTCCAATTCGCAGCGGCTTCAGCAAAGCAAGACGATCCCAGAACCAGGATGGATATATCATCATTCTTCGTGATGTCACGAAATCCAAGAGCCTAGAGGAAGAACGTGATGAATTTATCAGTGTTGTCAGCCACGAACTGCGAACTCCGATTACAATTGCCGAAGGTACGATCAGTAACGTGCAAGTAATGATGGAACGTCCCGATATCGCCGAAAATATCCTAAAAGAGGGTATTAAAACCGCACATGACCAAGTTATCTATCTTTCTAAAATGGTAAATGATCTTTCAACGTTGTCCAGGGCAGAACGTGGTGTTGCCGATAACCCTGAGCCAATTGACGTACGTAGCCTGGTTGACGACCTCTACAACGAATATGCACCTCAAGCCGAGAAAAGGGCACTGCATTTCAACCTTGACCTTACATCGCGCCTAGGACAAGTGACCGCTAGCCGCTTATATCTAAAAGAGTTATTACAAAACTTCATTACAAACTCGCTCAAATACACTAAAGAAGGTACGATTACACTGCACGTTACCCGTAAAGAAAAAGAAGTAACCTTTGAAGTAAAAGACACTGGCATCGGTATTAGCAAAAGCGACCAAGCGAAGATCTTTAATAAGTTTTACCGGTCTGAAGATTACCGCACCCGCGAAACTGGTGGCACGGGGCTAGGCCTTTACGTTGCGTTAAAACTAGCTAAAAAGCTAAATACAAAGATCGAACTGACGAGCCGTCTTAACCACGGATCAAGTTTCAGCATCACTCTGCCAGTCGAAGATAAATAGATTATTTATCGATGACAAGTGCGTCACCCTTGGACGCAGCAACGTTTACCAAACGGCCCTTCCAAGTAACAGTACGCCGGGCATATCCCCATAGGCTTCGTACGTATAATGCTAATTCCTGAAGGATAATAAGCGGCCACAATAGTCCTCCAGCCCACCAGCCTTTTGGCCAGAAACGACTCACGTACACGGCATAGATAGCCATAAATGCGAGCGTGTGCCACAATGCCATAGTCTGAACGATCGTCCAATCGAATATACCGTACAGCAGCGCACCAAAGGGCAAGTTGAGGACGACAAGGATAATCAGTCCCGACAACCCTTTTAGCAAAGTACCACCAAACGCGGGATACAATAAGCGCCGGCTTGTCTCGACCTGGGAAAGCCATTTCTTTTCATACGTCACGCCTATAAAAGAATTGTTTGCTAAACATCTATAACTACCGTCCAGCATGGCTGCGATATGAATTTCAGGTTCTACACTTGCTTTAAAAGGCTCGAAACCTTTCACCTTGCCGGTAAGAGTAGGTTGTTTTATCATCCACAAACTCCCGGCCACAGAGGGCCGTTCATGCGTCGATAGGATAAGTTGCCAAAAATAACGGAGATGACCAAACAATACGCTCGCGCGCCAAGCATCATTTCGCCCAGGTATAACCGATACCATCTCTGCATTTTCTTTTGTCACGTAGCCAACCAATTGGCTAATAGAGTTCGGCTGAATAAAGGTATCGACATCCAAGAACATAATGTAAGTACCGCTTGCCTCATTTGCCAAGACATCAAGAGCGTGATTTTTACCAAGCCACCCGTCCGGCAAAGATGCGCCTGGCACAAACCGTACGCCGGCATGAGCGAACGACCTAATAAGTATCGAGGTGTCGTCGGCAGAACTATCATCAAACACGATTATCTCTAATTTCTCATAATCACTTGCCAGCACCCGTTCCAAACAGGCAGCGAGTGCATGCGTTTCATTCCTGGCCGGGATACAAACACTTACCGTAGGCAGAGGTTCTTGCGGCACATATGATGTATATATGGTAAATTTCTTTAAAGCCCTCCAAAGCCGAAAAGAAAACGTAACGACGAGTAGCGTCAGGAGCGTGGAACAGATAAGAAATACAGGCATAATCACAATGTATATATGGTATCACGGTTGACGACGACAGGGTAGCGATGTATAGTGGTACTTGACAGTCTGCCTACGAGCAGGCTATTTAATTTGGGAGAGCAAATATCTATGGTGGCAAAGGGTAAAAAGACAACCGCCAAAAAGTCATCGAGTACCACAAAAGTAACTCGTATCACTGCCCAAGACAACACTCCTGTGGCAGAGACAAAAGAAACAAAAGTTAAAGCCGAAACAAAACCAGTTGTAGCTGACACAGAAAAGCGTCGGAATCCATTTCGCGCAACTGCAGACTACTTTGGTGGTGCATGGTACGAACTTCGTCAAGTTCGCTGGCCAAACCGCCGCGCGACATGGGGAATGACCCTAGCGTTGCTTGCATTTACCGCATTCTTCGTTGTGCTCATTCTACTCCTCGACGCACTATTTAAATACGTATTTCAACTAATTTTAGGATAAAGGAATTTATGTCAACTAACCGATACGATAGCACCCGGAAATGGTACGCGATTCATACCTACAGCGGCTACGAAGAAAAAGTAGCTGATAGCATCCGCCAGCGAATCAACGCCGTGGACATGGCCGACAAGATCTTTGACGTCATGGTGCCAAAAGAAAAGCAAATCGAAATCAAAAACGGCAAACGTAAAGTCGTCGAGAAAAAGATTTTCCAAGGCTACGCTTTAGTTGAAATGAAGCTAACCGACGAAACATGGTACATCGTTCGTAACACCCCTGGCGTTACCGGATTTGTCGGTAGCGGTACTGAGCCTACCCCTGTTTCCGACAGTGAAATCAGCAAGATCAAAAAGCGCATGGGCGTTGACGATCCAAAGCACCACATCGACTTCAAAGAAGGCGAAGTCGTGTCTATTACCGACGGACCGTTTAAAGGTTTTGACGGCGCGATTTCTGAAATCGACACCCAAAAAGGCAAGATTAAGGTCATGGTCAGCATGTTTGGCCGTGATACGCCAGTAGAGCTCGACGCGCTCCAAGTTCGCAAAGTCTAGAACTAGCATACAAACCCCTTAAACCCACTTGATTGTCAAGTGGGTTTGTGCTATCAATAAAAACAATGACAGAGCAAGCTTCCTATTATTCTCCAAGTTCAGAATACGCATTTCCTGGGGCTTACGATGTCGCAAAAGACGAAGCACTCTTTGCACTCATTAATCAAAAACACTTCTCCGACATACCTTTCGTTTTGGATTTTAGTCCTCGGGATGCGCTCTTAAAGTGGAGCGAATCTAGTCCTGGTCGGTGGCAAGCCAAACAGACTGCACGCTATGCAGGATTTCACCGAGATCTAGACACGCGACTTATCCCAGATGAATTTGAGGGTAGGGAGGAGGAATTTAGGCATAGGCTTCTTGGAGCAATGACACTTGAAAACTATCGGAATCCCGATCACGCAAGATTCGATTTTCATCCTCTTGGCCATCAGGCGCGCGTAGCTTGTCAGCAAGAGCAGATACTTTACCCGATTGTTCTATCAGGAAGCGTTAGGACTAGTCCAGAAATGCTCGATGTCATGAGACACGCAGCACCAATCCACGACATAGCGGAGACAGAACACCCCGGGGTTGTCATTGAGCACGGTTCAGCACTTGGGGATATCAGCCCAGACCAAGAAAACGAAGAAAGTAAAGACGGCAGGGGGAATAGAGGTAAAACCGATGCGGATCGTCAGAAAGAACATGATATTCTCGTAAGTCTTTTGACCGACCTCTACCACGAAAACTATACACCCGAGATGCGCGAAATGCTCGTTAAACTCATTAGCCACAGAATTGATGGCGAATCCCCAGAATTTGTACGCGCTCATGGCATAGTGGAAACGGGACATAATTTTAACTCCGCTAATACAGGAATCTACCTCGGCATACAAGCAAGCCAAGTTAATAGCATTTATGGAAATCTCATGTCGGCTTTGGCTGAACAGCACATCAGAATACTGCGACCAAAAATTCAAAGTGCTTTTGATCATTCACCAGAATTAATTGCACCTCTTAAATATACGGCAGATAAGATAATTCAAGACCTCGAAGCGTCTGCTCATTCTCGCGACGAAAATGATGATTTTATAAAATGGCGCACATCCGACAAAATCACTGAGGTCTTAGGTGAATATCAAAAATGGGAATTCTAATACCGCTTGAAGTTTATCATCAGATCTGTTAAAGTAATTGAGTTACGCACTAAATATCGCTTCAATAATATTTAGTACAAGGAAAAATTATGGCTAAAAAAGTAATTGGTAATCTAAAACTACGCATCCCAGCTGGACGCGCAACCGCAGGTCCTCCTGTTGGTTCAACTCTTGGTCAATGGGGCCTAAACATGATGGATTTTATTAATCCATTCAACGACGGCACAAAAGACCTTATGGGCAAAGACGTTATCGTACACATGAAAGTATACGAAGACCGTACATTCACATGGAAGTCACTTGGCCAGCCTGTTGACGACCTTATTCGTGAAAAAATCGGTATCAAAAAGGGAAGTGGCAAACCACACTCTGAAAAAGTTGGTAAAATCACTCGTGCACAACTAGAAGAAATCGCTGAGATCAAAAAAGATCAGCTTAACGCCATTGACATGGAAGGCCGCGTGAAAGTTATCGCCGGTACTGCTCGTTCAATGGGCGTTGAAGTAACTGAATAATACCAGTTTCTTTCAAAAAATCGCGGTTTAGGCCGCGATTTTTTGGTTGATACTTTATACTAAAGGAATGCCACATATCCATACCGAACCTGGACAGCACGATCATACTATCAGTATCCATATCTTTCGGGTTGATTTCGGTGATCCTAAAGTAATGCTTCATTTTCACCGAAAAATTAATAAGTATGCGCAATTCGGAGGCCACATAGAGCTGAACGAAACACCTTGGCAAGCAACATCACATGAATTAACTGAAGAGACTGGCTACGGCATAGACCAATTACAACTCCTTCAGCCCCTACAACCGTTACCGAAAATGACCACAGCGATCGTACACCCATTTCCAGTCCTATATGCAACGATGCGGTATCCAGGCGAAGGCGGACATTATCATACAGACACAACCTATGCTTTTATAGCAACCGACGAACCACGTCGTCTGCCAGCCGAAGGAGAATCGACCGACATAAAATTATTTAGCAGACAGGAACTCGTAGACCTAGGTGAAGATAAAGTTGATCATGTTACACGCGAAGCCGCTCTTTACATTTTTGATAATTGCCTAGTCCAATGGCAAAAAGTTTCGCCCCTGGACTTTAAATAGCTATTGACATCCTTTCACCTTAATGATATATTTTGCTTGGCCTCTTCGAGAGGCTAATTCAACCGATAGGAAGTGAACCGACATGGAATGGATTTTCTATCTCCTTGTCGGCATGGCTATTTATTTGTTACTGGATAGTATCGCAAACAGCATTGTTCGCTTTATCAGTACTCAACATGTCATGCACAACGACGCCAAAGTCAAGATTGAGACCGAGCGCACCGAACAGGCGCGTCTCGAACTCGAAAAGGCTAAGGTTCTTTCCGGCGACTCAGCCGATAGTCGAATTATCGACGACTGATAGCCGGTAGTTGGTGGGGTGTACGTGTAAAAGCGTACACCCCCACCGTAAGATTCACTTCCTATCTCTTCTCACCCGACTTGATATTCATTCATCAAAATGTTACAATACCCCTATAAACAATCAATGTTGGGAGGCCTGAAAAGCCGCTACTACCACAGAAAGGGTTTACCTACATGGCTAAAAAAGCCGAACTATTAGAAAAAGCCGCAGAACTTAAATTAGAAGTAAGCGACAAGAACACTATCGCAGAAATCGAAGCTGCAATTGCTGGTGTATCTGAAGTTGAAGCGCCAAAAGAAGAAAAAGCTACAGCGAAAGCCGGTAAGCGAAGCGAAAAAGCACTTACAGAAGCAGAAGCAAAAGCTGAAAAAGAAGCTCGTAAAGAAGCTGGCGACACGACTCCACAATCCGAAGAAGCAGAAGCTCGCGGCAAAAAAGGTCCAAAACCTGTTGTCCGTCCACGTATTGAACGCCGCGGCAAAAGCTACCGTAAACTAGCTGAGCAAATTGAAGCTGGCAAAGTATACAGTTTTGCTGAGGCAATCGAACTTGCAACCAAAACTAACCCTGCAAAGTTTGACGCATCTGTTGAAATCCACGTACGCCTAGGTGTCGACCCACGTCAAGCTGACCAGAACATTCGTACGACTGTTTCACTTCCAAACGGTACAGGTAAAACTATCCGTGTAGCCGTGTTTGCTCCAGAAGCCGACCACGCCGCTGCTAAAAAAGCCGGTGCAGATATTGTTGGTGACGAAGAGTTCATCAAACAGCTTGATAAAGAAGAAATTAACTTCGATATCCTTGTTGCAACTCCACAATACATGCCTAAACTTGGTAAGTATGCCCGTCAACTTGGTCCACGTGGCCTTATGCCTAACCCTAAATCCGGTACGGTTGCAACCGACGTTGCAAAAGCAGTTACCGAGGCAAAAGCTGGTAAAGTTGAGTACCGTGTCGACAAGCAAGCTATTGTTCACTTATCAATCGGTAAAGTATCGTTTGGTGCTAAAAAACTAGAAGAGAACGCAAAGGCATTCTTTGACAGCCTACAGTCACAAAAGCCATCGAGCCTAAAGGGTGCATACGTAAAATCTACAAGCATCAGCACGACCCAAGGTCCTGGCATCAAGACCGAAAACGTCGCTAGCTAATCCAACACGTATCTTTCTAGAGCACAGTCTTAGCAGGTTGTGCTCTTTGATTTTGAACAAGGTTTTCAGCGCCCCAAGATTACTATTGACATAGTATGTATATTGGTATATAATAGCTAATTGATATGGTCAACGCGGAAAAAACCAGGCAAATCGGGCTTGTTCTTCCATCGTCATATATCGGAGAATATCAGTCCGAACCTAATACAATCGACTCAGAAACACCGGGACTTATTCTTCCGGCATCAGTTGGTGGAGCACCTCAGTTCACACCTCGTATTGAAGTAGTGGGGCGTAGACTTGAATTACCGTCTGGTCCTGATACTGACCTCGCTGAACCTGAAGAACCAATTCTTTCTCCAGCACCATTCCGTAATAAAGAAACTCAGAAGCTCTATGTCTGGAAGGCGGAGATGGAGCGCCGAATAGGTAGCACCGCTTGCAATATTTGTGAGCTGATTGACAAGCAGGAAGACACGCAAAGAAGCAGCAAATTTGGCAAAGCAATCCTGAAGCTGCTGAATATAGGCTTTATTATAGTTCCAAATGAATTCCCATACGACATGTATGACGGTCAGGAGGTACTACAACATGACCTCCTTGTTCCCCTTAAGCACTACTCGGAAGCAGACAATGTGCATCTTCAGACTCGCATTGCTTTTGGATTGGCTTTACCAAAAGCCATGAAAGAGGGCGGTTACAGCACTAGTTCGGAGCGTGCTCCAAGCAACGCTGCGTCATCCATACCAGGCCATAAACACACTCATTTATACAGGTTAGGCCGAAAAATGAAGCGATTCGTGTACGACCCAGAAAGCGATAAACGTGAGATTGAATGGATGGATAAGTAGTCTCGCTTAGCAAGGCGCTTAACTCCTAGTAGTTTCGATTAAGATTTGCTACCATATACTCATAGAGAAGTGAGGGAATATGCGACAATATCTTGATTTGTTAGAGGATATCAAAACAAACGGCACTGAAAAAAGTGACCGGACAGGTACGGGCACAAAAAGTGTCTTTGGCCGTCAAATGCGTTTTGATTTAAGCGAGGGCTTTCCGGCAGTCACCACAAAAAAGCTGTTCCTCCGCGGTATTATCCATGAACTTTTGTGGTTCTTGCAGGGCGATAGCAATATCGAATATCTTGTTAAAAACGATGTTCATATTTGGGATGAATGGCCGTTTAAGGCCTATCTAAAAGCAACTGGTCAAGATGTACAGCCAGGTTCGGATGAGTGGAAGACCGGGATCAAAGAATTTACCGAAAAGATCAAAACTGATCACGAATTCGCTAAAAAATACGGCGAATTAGGTCCTGTTTACGGCTACCAGTGGCGTCACTGGCCAGCACGTGACGGCGGTGAGATCGATCAAATCCAGGAAGTGATTGATACGATTAAAAACAATCCTGATTCCCGTCGTATTATTGTTTCAGCCTGGAATGTGGCTGATATTCAAGAAATGGCCAAAGCGGGACTGCCACCATGCCATAGCCTGTTCCAGTTCTATGTAAACGATGGTAAGTTAAGCTGCCAGTTATACCAACGTAGCGCCGATACGCTCCTTGGCGTGCCATTCAACATTGCATCATACGCGCTACTCACTATGATGGTTGCGCATGTCACTGGTCTAAAGCCGGGTGAATTCGTGCACACATTTGGCGACGCGCATATCTATTCAAACCATCTAGAACAGGTAGACCTCCAACTATCCCGCGAACCTCGCGCGCTTCCAACTATGAAGATCAATCCAGATGTAAAATCCATCTTCGATTTTACAATCGACGACTTCACGCTTGAAGGCTACGATCCGTACCCGGCAATCAAAGCGCCTATCGCCGTCTAGCTTCTGGTGCGGTCGTAAACGACAAAGTCATAGTCGTATTCGTTATCTTCATCCTTTTCGTGATGTTCACGGCTTGTTTCAAGCCATTCTTGGTGGTCAAATTCAGGAAAGAAAACATCACCCTCAAGTTCGGTGTCGATTTCGGTTACATATAATCTATCTGCGTAGGGAAGCATTCCTTTAAACACCTGCCCACCACCTAAAACAAAAATTTCATCGGAAGTATGAGTATGCTCGAGTGCCTCTTCAATTGAATGCACCATTGTTGCGCCGGCTGGCTGGTAATTAGGATCATCAGCAAGCACAATCATCTCTCGGCCGGTCAGTTCAGGATCAAGCTGGGGAAAGGTTGTGCTTCCGACGATCGCAACGTGACCATGAACTTTTGCATGGTAGTAGCCTTTGTCTGTCTTTAAATGCCAGGGCAGTTCGCCTTTTCTGGCCATAACATGGTTTTTCGTTATAGCGACAATAAATGAAATCATTATCAACTCCTTATTCGGTCGTATATGACAAAATCATATGCGTAATTATTCCTTTCGTCTGCATTATGATGTTCACGAGACGTCTCTTTCCAAATCGACGGATCAATAACAGGAAAAAAAATGTCACCATCAAATTCACCCTGAACTTCGGTTGCAATAATCCTATCAATTGTATCCATCGCCAGCTTATAAATCTGGCCGCCGCCAATAACGAATGTTTCCCGGTCGGGATCAACCGCCGCATACGCTTTTTCGAGGCTATCAACGACTGTCGCGCCCTCGGCTGCAAAAGGTTTTCTAGAAATAACAATATTTTGTCGGTTGGGTAGAGCCCGACCCATGGACTCATAGGTTTTACTTCCCATGATAATCGCATGACCAGTAGTTGTCTCTTTAAAATGACGCAGATCATCTTTGATTCCATGCCCCCACGGCATGTCTTGATCTTTGCCAATCACCATATTCTTTGCAAACCCAACAATACTTGTCTTCATAATTCTTATAGTAACATGCTACAATTTATAAAGATAAGTGAGGGGAGAATCACGTGAGTGTTTACAGTAATACTGATATTAAAGCTGCTATTGCCGATGGGACGATTGTTTCCGTTCCTTATAACGAGGCTCATGTTAGCACCGCAAGCCTTGATTTTACGTTAGGGCATTATTTTTACAAACAGGAATACCAAGAAGAAGCAAAGGTCTATAATCCTTTTGACGAAGGTGACGTCGCGCGCTACTTTAAAGGCCCGCTCGAAGCCATGCCACACAAAGAGTGGTGTGAAAAAAATGGCTACCAACTATTTAAAAACATCCCCGAAGACCACCCAATCATCGTTTTGCAGCCAGGCGAACGAATTCTAGCTCACACACACGAGTTTGTAGGCATCCGCGCAAACGGTGGCGCCTGTGAAGTCCGTAGCCGTAGTAGCTGGGGTCGTAACGGCGTTGCTATTTGTTTTGATGCCGGATGGGTTGACCCTGGATACATCAACCGTATTACGCTTGAAATCTACAACCTCAACAAACACGAATCAGTCGTGTTACCAGTTGGTGAGCGTGTTGGACAGTTAGTATTTCACAAAACTGGCCCAGTTGAAGGCGACTACACAGACGATGGCCGTGGCAATATGAGCGGCAAATACCAGCACACTAATGATCTCGACGAACTAATTCGTACCTGGTCTCCTGATAAAATGCTTCCACGCGCCTACAAAGACCAGCGCAAAGCTCCGCCGATAGTCGAGGGCCTCCCAAAAGGACTCAAGTAATCTAATGGGTGACTTTATCGCTATCGAAGGCGGTGATGGATCAGGCAAAGCCACGCAAACAGAACTTTACCGCGCTTATGTCGCAGACGTATTAAAACAACCCGTTCTAAAGATGAGTTTTCCTAGGTATGGTGAAGACTCAGCGTACTACGTCGAACAGTACTTAAACGGTGCATACGGATCGAGTAGCGACGTGTCAGCCGAACTAGGCAGCCTACCGTACGCGATTGATCGCTTTGCAGCGAGTAGTGAAATCCGAGAGTTCCTGCAAACACCTGGAAGTTTAGTCATTTCTGATCGTTATATCGCATCAAACCTAGCCCACCAAGGCGTAAAGATTGCAGACCCTGAGGAACGAAAAAAATTCTACGAACGAACCATGAAAACCGAATACGAGGTACTTGGCATTCCTCGTCCATCAAAAAACATCGTCCTTTTAATGCCATCTCATCATATGCAGGCGAACGTCGACAAAAAATCCGCGAGATCATACACCACTATGAAACGCGATATCCACGAGGCAGACGCTGACCACCTAGAAAAGGCGAAGGCTAACTACGAAGAATTGTGTGAACTGTATCCAAATGAATTTATTGCTATTCAATGCATCAATGAATCAGGTAATATGCGGGCAATCGACGACATTCAAGAAGAAATTCGACAGATTACAGCAAGCTAGAAATTAACTCGAATTTATCCTTAGGGTATCTGGCATATACCGATGTAGTAAGTGGTTGTATCCACTTGACTTGCGGATGCAGATCAACATATCGCAGCCTTTGGTCTCTACTCACATAGGATAAATACCCGTCAGCTTTTTCCCATAGCTCATCATGGCGTTCGGGGTTGCGCACTTTGCGTACTAAGTAGGTGTCATCGCCGCCTACTTCTTCGTCGCCGCGGATAATGAAACTTTCCCGGCGTATAAATAGGACAGGTCCAGCTTTAGTAGGAACGGATGCAATGATTTGCTTACGGACGGCAGTCATTGCCAAATTATCCGGATCAAAGCTTTTCATTTTGAATCTAGGCCTGCTTTCAATCCGTAGGCCACTCCGTGATTTTACAAGATCATCAATTACTTTTTGCATTTTCCTCGTACCCGTAAAGTCAAGAGGATGAGATTGCTTTGCGAGTTCTGTCGAAACAAGTTCGGGGTATGCTTCTAGTAGCATTAGAAGTTCGTCGGCGTTAGCTAGGCCTTCCATGGCACGCTTTACAAGCGGGTCGTCAAGATTAAGAAGATCGGTAACACCGGCAGAAGCAGTGCTAAGATCAATAGGTTCGAGCGTGTCATCATCAAGAAGCTCTTTGCCTACGGGTTGGCGAATTGCATTACGGTGAATACGCATCATCTGCGCATCAAACAAAGAAGCTTCCATGAAATCGTACAGAAATGCTGCCTTGCGAGGAGATTCTACCCACCACGCTATGTCACCTTCCATCACATCACGCAGTTGGCCACTAATTCGGTCTGCGGAAGCTAAAATATAAGAAGTCCCATCTATAACAGGGTGCATGACATTCCACGGGTCAAGAGGAACAGGGGCGTGATCAGTACGCACCAAACGTTCAAACGAAGTTTCAAGAGGGCTAGGTTGTAGTTCAGTAATAAACACAGCTGGATTACTATAAAGTAAAGACCGTATTATGTCAATACAACATGACTTTTCATGTCGTAATATTGACATTTTCACGGTGATTTTATATACTACCTCTAGACATTGCCAGAGACAGTAGCTGTGAGGAATCACTTAATTTGCTACCGAGGATGTAAATAAACATATTTCATCATGTAAGTCTTTGGTAGTGCGAGAATCAAAGACTTTTTATTTACTAAAAAATCATTGATCTCTCATTACCAGTACGTTAACAATATGGTCGAACCAAACATCAATCAAAGAAAGGATTTTTATGGCAATTACCCGCGATAAAAAGAACACTTTGGTTGCAGAATTAGCTGAACTCTTTACAGACGCAAAGGGTACCGTTGGTGCTGCTTATACTGGTCTGACAGTAGGTGACATGCAAGAACTCCGAGCTTTGGCTCGCGATAACAACGTTGTTATCAAGGTGGTTAAAAACCGTCTTGTCCGCGTTGCACTCGCGTCAAGCGACAAGTTCAAGAATGCTGACTCATCACTACTGACTGGCCAGCTTGTCTACGCGTTTTCGAACGAAGACGAGGTAGCTCCTGCTCAAACTCTTGCAAAATTTGCAAAAACCCACCCAGAACTTCAACTTGTAGCTGGTTTTGACGGTAGCGGCGCATCACTTGATACCGCAACCGTTAAAGCACTCGCTGAACTTCCGACCAAGGAACAACTCCGTGGTCAGGTCGTCAGTGTTATCGCAGCTCCACTTACGCAGTTCTTGGGCGTTGCAAATGGCGCACAGCGTGGCTTTGCGCAAGTATTGTCACAACGAGCCGAAGCACTTTAATTTTGTAACCATTTTCACTAACCGCTCATTACGAGCACATCTATAAAGGAGATATCACAATGGCTGATACCGAAGTAACACTTTCTGCTGGTCAGAAAAAAATCGTTGATGAACTCAACAAACTCTCAGCACTAGAGCTGAGCCAAATCGTAAAGCACCTCGAAGAGGAATGGGGCGTTAGCGCTGCTGCTCCTGCCGCTGCTGTTGCTGCACCTGCTGGTGAAGCTGCTGCCGCAGAAGACGAAAAAACTGAATTCACCGTTACCCTAAAAGAAGCCGGTAACCAGAAAGTAGCAGTCATCAAGGCTGTTAAAGAACTTACTGGCCTTGGTCTTGGTGAAGCAAAAGCAATCGTTGACGGCGTGCCTGCACCTGTTAAAGAAAAAGTATCAAAAGATGACGCTGAAGCTGCTAAGAAGCAACTCGAAGAAGCTGGCGCCACTGTTGAACTTAGCTAGTTTATTCTCGACCATATAGTTAACCAATCCTAACCGCTCTGCCTAATCGCAGGGCGGTTTTTGTTGCAAAGAAATTCGGACTAGGCTATAGTGGCAAGTAATGAGCGCAAGTCAAAACATTATTCTCAGCATTATTACCACGGCTACCCCGCGGCGCTGATTGCTCATATCTAAGAAGCATTTCCGGCCGCAAAGGCCGATTTTTTATTTTTAACGAAAGGACGTACATGTCAGCGACTCAACCCCTAACCGGTGCCGAAGCATTGATAAAATGCCTAGAACAGCTTGGCGTAGAGTATATTTTCGGCTATTCCGGCGGGGCGGCCATACCAATTTTTGACGCAATCGTTACTACCGGAACACACATCAAACTTATCGCTACGCGTCACGAACAGGGCGCTGCGCATATGGCCGATGGTTACGCACGCGCCAGTGGCAAACCTGGAGTTGTCCTTGTCACAAGCGGTCCGGGAGCTGGCAACACGATTACGGGACTTATGACAGCACAGATGGACAGCGTTCCGATAATCGTTATCAGCGGCCAACAAATCACCTCCATGCTTGGCTTTGACGCCTTCCAAGAAGCCGATATGTTTAATCTGAGCATGCCTGTCGTAAAACATAATTACTTGGTATTAAAAACTAGCGATATCCCAAATACCGTAAGATCAGCGTTTAAAATAGCCAGTGCTGGCAGACCTGGACCCGTGCTAATCGACCTGCCTAAAAACATCAGTTCGGGTGCTTTTACTGGTGATCTCAGCGATACACCAGAGACTCGGTCGAAATCACAATTGCCGACCGACAATGACACGGTTAAACAAATAGCGGACAGCCTAGCCAGTGCCGCGCGTCCAGTTATTCTCGCTGGCCACGGCGTACTTATAGCTAGTGCCGAGGACTTGCTCCACCGGGTTGCGACTCAATTCGACACACCGGTCGTCACAACGCTACTCGGTAAAGGCGCCATTGATGAAACCCTAGGCCTGTCGCTTGGCATGCTAGGCATGCACGGTACGGCGTATGCCAACAAAGCCATTGAAGAGGCAGATGTGATCCTTAATATTGGATCACGTTTTGATGATCGTATCGTGGGCGATGTAAAAAGCTTCAGTGAAAACGTTACTATCATTCATATCGACATTGACGCATCCGAACTTGGCAAAATGGTCGTTCCAGATATCGCCCTGCAGGCCGACGCCGCTGTTTTCCTACAGGCGCTTGCTGGCATTGGCCATACGGCAAAACATTCGCCCTGGCGCAAACACATTGCGGCGTACAAAAAACAAATGCCGCTTCAGTTTGACGATAGCAGGGGTCTTACGCAGCAACACGTCATAGATAGCGTGATGCGTCTAACTAAGGGGGAGGCGATCGTTACAACTGATGTTGGACAGCATCAAATGTGGGCCGCACAATTCTACAAAGTTAAACATGCACGACGCTGGATAAGTTCCGGTGGTGCTGGCACAATGGGCTTTGGACTGCCTAGCGCGATTGGAGCCCAGTTTGCCGAACCCGACAAACAGGTAATTACGATCGTAGGTGATGGTGGTTTTCAAATGACATCATATGAACTCGCAACGGCAGCTATTTATAAACTGCCTATCAAAATTTTCGTTATGAACAACCACTACCTTGGCATGGTGCGGCAATGGCAAGAGCTTTTTTACGATAATCGACTTAGCGGCGTCGACATGGAAGGCAATCCTGACTTTGTTAAATTAGCCGAAAGTTACGGTATAAAGGGAATTAATATTGACGAACCAGGCGACGTAGATAAAAAGATTACTGAAGCACTTTCATATAACGATGGCCCCGTCCTTATAAACTGTGAGGTCGTAAAAACCGACAATGTGTATCCTATGATTCCAGCTGGCCGCGGGTACAGCCATATGCTTATCAAAGCCCCGACGACAAAACTTGATAAACCAGTGGGGAGCACCTGATATGAAACAAGAAAGCGATCACACGTACACGCTGATACTCACCGTTCATAACAGTCCCGGCGTATTAGTGCGCTGTGCCCAGGTCTTTAATAGGCGCGGTCATAACATTGAACGGTTGCATGTCGAATCTATACCCGACTTGCCCCACGCCTCTTCCATGACCATTACCGCGTTTGGCAAACCCGAAACAATCGAACAAATTACGATGCAGCTGATGAAATTAATTGACGTTATTGATATCAAAAAGGAGGACGCATAATATGACAGAGCTAACTACGTATGGGCCATACAGCCCTGTTCGCAAAGCAGACAATCTACTGTTTGTATCAGGACAAGTAGGTGTTGATCCAATAACAAAAAATGCGTCATCGGACATAGCCGCACAAACGGAACAGGCGCTACGCAATATGGAAGATGTTTTGCATAGCGCTGAAGCAACCCTGCAGGATGTAGTTAAAACGACGATTTTCCTCACCGACATGGATGATTTCGAGGCAATAAACGCCGTTTATGAAAAGGTATTTTCAACCCCAAGACCAGCACGAAGCACGGTATGCGTACGTGAACTTCCAAGAGTAGGTGGCAACGTGCCGATCCGCGTAGAAATTGAAGCGGTAGCATGCAAGGAGTTATCATGAGTAGCCTCGTATTAGACGATACTGTCCGGGATATTCTTATGTCCCGCGTTTATGACGTCGCGATAGAATCCCCGCTAGAGCGAGCGGAAAAGCTAAGTAAACTCACTGGCCATAGTGTTTATCTAAAACGCGAGGATCTACAGCCCGTTCATAGTTTTAAGCTGCGCGGTGCGTACAATAAAATAATCCACCTCACGGACGACGAGCGGGCATGCGGTGTCATTACGGCAAGTGCCGGTAATCATGCTCAGGGTGTCGCGCTTGCTGCCCAAAAGCTTGGTATTAGTGCTCTTATTATTATGCCGCAAACAACTCCGGTAATAAAAGTAGACGCTGTTAAAAATTACGGTGCTGATGTTGAACTTCACGGTGATAATTACTCTGAGGCGGCAGATTATGCCAAAGGAAGAGCTCATGAGACTAAGCGAACCTACGTTCATCCTTTTGATGATCCGCTCGTTATCGCCGGACAAGGCACGATAGGGCGTGAAATCATTGAGCAACTACCAAATGCCACTCATATCTTCATACCCGTAGGTGGTGGCGGGCTTATTGCCGGTATCGCCAGTTACGTTAAGGCGCTGCGGCCGGATGTGAAAATCATCGGTGTGGAACCTGAAGATAGCAACGCTATGCAAGCAAGCATCGTGAGTAAAAAACGGGTTACTTTGGAACATGTTGGCATATTTGCTGACGGTGTGGCCGTTAAGCAAGTAGGGGATTATACGTATCAGATAGCCCGCAAAAATGTCGACGATTTTATAACTGTCGATACCGATCAAATTTGCGTGGCAATTAAAAATATATTCGAGGATACGCGCAGTATTGTCGAGCCGGCAGGTGCGCTCGCCATTGCAGGCATGACGAAATACGAATTGCCGGCTGGAGCTCAGGCTGTGGCAATATGCTCAGGAGCAAACATGACTTTCGAGCGTTTGCAACAAGTAGCAGAGCGAACACTCATCGGGTCTGGCCGAGAAGCGGTTTTTGCCGTTACCTTACCTGAAAAGCCTGGAGCGCTTCATGCTTTTTGTGATCAGATCGTAAAAAACCGAAGTATTGGTGAGTTTAGCTACCGGCTCAATAAACGATCGGGTGCCCGTATCTTTATCGGCCTTACCGTTAGCGGCGTAAGCGACAAGGATAATCTTATGAAGAAAATGGATGATCAGCACTACGACCATGTTGATCTCTCTAGCGATGATCTGGCCAAAGAGCACATCCGACACATGATTGGCGGGCAAGCGCCCCAAGTGACAAGCGAACATATCTATGAGGTTACGTTTCCCGAAAGACCGGGTGCGCTGGCTGGCTTTTTGCAGGCAATTGGCACTAATTGGAATATCAGTCTGTTCCATTATAGAAACGCCGCGAGTGATTGGAGCAAAGTGCTCATTGGATTCGAAGCGGATGATAGCAAAACGCTCGAAGCAAAGCTTGAGGCAACAAAGTTCGAATGGACGAAAAAAGACGACAATCTTGGCATTGGATTATTTCTTCAATAAAAATAACAACGACTTTTGTTTTACCCCTGTAACTCATGTGGATAAATAGTCGTCATGCAGTCCAGCATTGACACATTCGCTCACTGTTGTTATATATAGAGGTGATATTACTACAAAAACAGACAAGGAACATGCGAGTATTATGTCTGATTTACCAGAAAAACAAGTTAAGCGTCTGCGATCGCTTATCCAAGAAGCAGAAACAAACCTAGCAGCCGCTAAAGAGCTGCTCATTAGCATTTTAGGTGACGACGGTAACGTTGTGACACCTCGCTCAAGCCAAGAAGAAATCGGTGGCAAAGTTATCGAAGGTGTTTTTGACGGTCAGATCATGATTGGTCCTGACGGTAAAAGCTACCCAGTACCTGCAAACTATGCAAGCAAATCAAAGCTAGTCGAAGGTGACATTATGAAACTCACCATCGCTGACGACGGTGGATTTGTCTACAAACAAATCGGCCCAATCCAGCGTAAACAAATCATTGGTACGTTAGTGCAACATGACGGCGCTTACTACGTTGAAGCAAACGGACGCGAATACCGCATTCTTCTTGCAAGCGTTACGTACTTCCGCATCGCCGAAGGTGATCAAGTAACCATTATCGTCCCAGAAGACAATCCTGAAGCAACCTGGGCAGCTGTCGAAGCCGCTTTATAGAACAAATGGCAAAGTTACATTTTAAGTATGGCGCCATGAATAGTGGGAAAAGCGATACGCTTATTAAAACTGCCTACAATTACGGCGAGCAGGGACTTGAGGTTGTTACCATCAAGCCAAGTATCGACACCAAGGGTGATCGTCTTATCGTTGCACGTGGTGGTGCTACTCGCAAAGTAGATATTCTTGCGACGCCAGATACTAATATTCGCGAAGCAATCAAGAAGCTTAAAATTGAAAAACTTCACTGCGTACTCGTTGATGAAAGCCAATTCCTCACAGAAGAACAGATTGACCAGCTCTACGACGTTGCAAAACTAGATAATATCTCCGTAATAGCTTATGGACTTCGCGCTGATTTTCGCAAGCAATTATTCCCTGGCAGTAAACGTTTATTCGAAATTGTCGATAACATCGAAAAACTCCCCACTATGTGCCGCTGCGGTGCACAGGCTGAGTTTAATTGTCGCTTAGTTGGTGGCAAATACGTTTTCGAAGGAAGCCAGGTCGCTATAGACGGCGAAGGTGAAGTTACCTACAATTCGCTTTGCGGTAACTGCTATATTCTTGAACGTACGTCTTGACTTTATATACTACTTATGCTATAATGCATTAGTTCGGTAAGTTCCTACTTACCCCACGCTAAATAGTCAGGAGAATCACAGATGCATAATATATATGAAGTTCAGCGCGGTATGGCAGTCGCCCTAGAGGGAGACTCACTTACGATGCCGGCAGATGCCGATCTCGCGGATGAGCTTGGAATCTTAGCGGGTTTTCCTGCAGGGTTTGAGCCAGGAAGAAATGCTATTGTTCTACAGGCCTTTCAAGAGCTACTAGGTGACGGTAGTATAGATATTATGAATAAGCCCGAGGATAACGTCGTTGAATTGCGTTATAATCCACACGAAGAAGAACCAAAGCCCGATTATCGTCTCTTTGATGATACTTTACTTTCACCCAGTGAAAAAATCGAAATGGATTGCCTTGTGATAGAGTCACTCCATGCTCAACTAACCACCCCTGAACATCTTCCTGATCACCAAGCCACAGAACTGCTTCATATGCTCCTTGCTCGTCTTGATGAAACTGGAGAAGATTTAGACAAACTAATTTAGCGCTCCTATCGACTTAAATTCAATATAAAACTCTGCTTTAAATTATACAAAGTGGAGTTTTTATTTCCAGGCAAAATCACAACATACTTATTCATAGACTTCGCGTATAGTAATACATAGAAAAGATGAGGGGAAGTGAAATCAACAATCTATGAGCTCTAAAGCACTGTATCGCAAGTACCGCAGTAAGTCACTTGCCGAGGTTGTCGGACAATCCCATGTCACGGACATTTTGGCTAGGTCGCTTGCACAGGGGCGTATTTCCCATGCGTATCTTTTAACCGGCCCTAAGGGTGTTGGTAAGACCAGTATCGCTAGGATCTTAGCGCACGAAATTAATAAACTACCATACGACGAAGATACCAACCACTTAGATATTATTGAAATCGATGCGGCTAGCAATAACGGCGTAGAAGACATCCGCGACCTTCGTGAAAAAGTGCAGATCGCACCTGTCTCTGCAAGCAAAAAAATCTATATTATCGATGAGGTTCACATGCTCTCAAAAGCCGCGTTTAATGCGCTTTTAAAAACGCTCGAGGAACCGCCCGAACACGCCGTATTTATTCTCGCTACGACTGACGTTGATAAATTGCCCCAGACCATTATTAGTCGTACCCAGCGCTTTAGCTTTAAGTCAATTACTACCGATGATGCTGTAAAACATCTAAAACACATCGCCACTCAGGAAAAGATTAAAATCGACGACAAAGCCCTTGAACTTATAGCGCTTCGCGGTGATGGGAGTTTCCGGGACAGCATTAGTCTACTCGACCAGTTAACAAGTTTAACTGACGACAAAGCAGGAATCACCGAAGAGCTTGTCGAGCAGTTTTTAGGCCTAGCGCCTATGGATCAGGTTAATCAAATTTTAGGTGCATATGAAGCAAAAGATCTGACGACTATCGTGAAGCTTTTAGATGAAAGCGAACACCGGGGCGTGCAAACCAACGTATTAACCGCGCAGTTAATTGCCACTATCCGCATGGGCGTTGCAGATAAACCACATCTTATTCAGCTCCTAGACCAACTACTCGAAGTTGCCAGGTCATCTAATCCGAATATAAAGCTATTGACGATTCTTGGATCGCACGCAGCGCCAAAACCAAAAACTGCCGCACTTGTCGCACCGGCATCAGTCGTTAGCGCGCCGATTGCCGAACTGGAAAAGCAAGCCACCAAAACAAAACCCTCTCTACCTGTGCCGAAACGGGTAGCAACGAATGGGACAACACCAGTGAACAAGATAGAAAAACACCCGACTGCCTCGACCCTGGATTGGGCTAAGCTTATCGAGCATACCCGGCAAAACTTTGTCGCGCTGTATAGTGTCTTGTCAAAATGTACGCCGGAACAAGACGGAAATTCTCTTACGCTTTATACGAGCAATGCATTTTATAAAAAGAAATTGGATGACGCGAAATACCGCGGCGTGCTAATAGACACGATCGCGGAAATCGCCGGCGAGGAACTTATCGTTGAAACAATCGGCACACCTCCGCCACCAAAAGATAGCACTGCGGCCGCGGTTGCTGCTATTATGGGTGGAGGAGAAGAGGTTACCGTAGGCGATGCGCCTGCGTAAAGTGAAGTTATGGCAGTGAAAGACGTTCCGGCTGGCAAAATCCCGCCACAAAACCTAGACGCCGAGAAAAGCCTTCTTGGTGCTGTTTTAATTGACGAGGAAACACTCGCCGATATCTCTGAACATGTCACACCGAAAGATTTCTATGACAAACGTCACGCCACAATCTTTGGCGGCATGATGAGTCTGTACGAACACCACAAGCCAGTCGACCTTTTAACGCTTACTGACCAGCTAAAGAAAAAAGACGAGCTAGAAACCATTGGTGGATCGGCCTATTTAACAGAACTGACGAACTACGTTCCAACCGCCGCGCACGCCGCAGCTTATGCGGAAATGGTAGCGCTAAAAGCAGTCCGTAGGCGGCTTATCAAGGCAAGTGCCGAAATCACGGAACTTGGCTACGACGAAGACACGAATGTCCAAGAACTACTTGAAAAAGCCGAGGCCGAACTATTTTCAGTTAGCGACCAATCCCTTAAACAAGACCTAGTTAGTATTGAAAGTATTTTGACTGAAAGTTTCGACCGCATGGAAGAACTGCACCGTAACAAGGGCGCGCTTCGTGGTGTCCGAACGGGTTATCGCGATCTGGATAATATGACCGCTGGATTGCAGCGCTCTGACCTTATTATCCTTGCCGCCCGTCCTGCCATGGGTAAGACCACGCTTGTGACCAACCTGGCATATAACGTTGCGACGGTTGCCAAGCAACCAGTACTGTTTTTTAGCCTCGAGATGAGCAAGGAGCAGCTGGTTGACCGTATGCTGGCCGACGCGTCTGGAGTTGACGCATGGAATATTCGAACCGGTAATCTTTCCGACGAAGACTTTAGTAAAATTTCCGAAGCAATGGGCGAGATGGCCGAAGCGCCGATCTACATTGATGACACGCCAGGTTTGTCCGTACTTGAAATGCGCACCAAGGCTCGTCGTGCGGCTCACGAAGCACCTTTAGGGCTCATTATCGTCGACTACTTGCAGCTGATGTCGGCAAGCGGCCGAAGCGATGGTAACCGCGTGCAAGAGGTGAGTGAAATCTCACGTGGCCTGAAGTTAATCGCGCGCGAATTAAACGTGCCGGTTATCGCGCTTTCTCAGCTCTCGCGTTCAGTCGAATCACGTAGCCCGCAAATCCCTCAGCTAGCCGACCTGCGTGAATCAGGCTCAATCGAGCAAGACGCCGACATCGTTATGTTTATTTACCGTGAAGCGTACTACAATCCAGAAACAGAACGCGAAAATATTACCGACCTTATTATCGCAAAACACCGTAACGGTCCCGTTGGTAAAGTCGAGCTGTATTTCCACCCGGAACGTCTGCGATTTATGTCGCTCGACAAACGCCACGACGGTTAATCCGTGGTATAATCAAAGTACTTTATGGGCAAATACATTACCGACTATTTCCTCTATGCGAAGCGATATCTATTAGGATACGGCGCTATCAGTCTAGCCGTCATTGGCTTGCTTCTTATTGCCGGGCTTTACGTTCCTGGAGGGATCACGGAAGGCGAGATGAACTCGACTGTTATAAGCAGCGGCCTTTCAATTGATTCGTTTGATCCGCTGACAATAATCGATCTGCCATACCATGTATTGCAGCGGCTAAGCATGGAAGCATTTGGCATTAGCGACCTAAGTATCAAACTCCCGTCGCTTATTCTTGCTACCGTTTCAATCATAGGAATCTTACTGCTGCTGCGTATGTGGTTTAAAGGAAACGTCGCGCTCCTCACGACAGTACTTGTCGTTACGACAGGTCAGTTATTGTTTATTGCTCAAAGTGGTACGCCAAGTATTATGTACATCTTTACGACGGTCTGGCTTCTTCTTGCAGCACTTCTCGTTTCCAGGCGCGTTTCCCGGGGAGGGACTTGGAAACTTGTCCTCTTCATTATTGCGGCAATAAGCTTATATACGCCACTCAGCATCTATATTATCCTGGCCCTGCTTAGCGCCGTAGTGCTACATCCGCATCTGCGCTATCTTGTGAGACGACTTTCAAGAGTGAAAGTGGCCTTGGCATTTGTCTGTGCGCTCATTATCGTCGCGCCTTTAATTTACGCGATCGTTAAAGAACCCAATATTGGCCTGACGCTACTTGGAGTACCAAAAACCTGGCCACATTTCCTCAGTAACGGTGTGCAGATCTTGAAACAGTATTTCGACTTTATTACCCCGACAAACGGCGCGCTGATTACACCAATTTACGGTCTAGGACCAATGCTTCTGATCCTCCTTGGCGCTTTACGGCTTGCAACAACTAAATACACTGCGCGTAGTTATATTATTAGCACCTGGGTCATCCTTCTTCTACCAGTCCTCTTGATTAATCCAAACTTCGTCGCCGTTACGTTCGTACCCGTGACGAAGTTTGTGGCTATGGGAATCGATATTCTTCTTGGCAATTGGTACCGTCTTTTTCCTCGAAATCCCTACGCGCGTATTGCCGGACTTGTCCCCTTAGCAGTCCTCATTGGAGGTATGGTGATTTCTGGCGTGGACCGTTACATGTACGGCTATCAGTACGATCCGCAAACAACGTCACATTTCTCGCATGATTTAACGTTAGTGAATAAAGAGCTCAGTAGTAAAGACAGAGGCAATACGGTATTAATCCCTACGGCCGAAGATACGGCATTTTATGGGGCCATCGTCAAACACCACAAAGACGTTTCGATCAGTTCGTCTTTTACGCCAACAGCTAAAACGGTGATCGTCGCAAAAGGCGCGACACCCGTCACCGATCTTACGCCAGAACGAATCGTTACGAGTGCCTCAAGTGAAAACGCCGACCGGCTCTATGTCTATAAAACTGGTCTAAAATAACGTATACTAAAGAAAGTAATCCAAAGAGGCGGAAGGAAATATAATTATGGCATTTGATCAAATGAAGATGTTGAACGAGCTGCGAAAAGCGCAGAAAGATTTAAAGAAACAAATTATCGAGGTAGAAGCCGGTGACGGTGCTGTCGTCGTGCAGATTAACGGTGAGTTAAAGATCCAAAGTGTCAAAATTGACCCTGCGCAAGTAGACCTGGACGACATTTCCGAACTTGAGCACTGGATTGAAATTGCCGTACGTGACGGTATGGCCAAAGCCCAAGAAGTTGCTGCAGAAAAAATGAAGCCGCTCATGGGTGGCCTCGGCAACCTTGGACTATAGGAGTATCTTTTGACACAGCTTCTTCCAACAGCACTTGTTAGTGCGATTGATGAACTAGGCAAGTTGCCTGGCGTAGGCGCTCGTACAGCCGAGCGCTATGCTTATTTTCTGCTGCGTGCCAATGGTAATTCAGTAGAGAAGCTGGCAAAAACTATTAGCGAACTTCATAACGGCGTCAAAACGTGCCCGGTGACGTTCGCGCTTATCGACCCAGACCAAGACGTGTCACCGCTCTACGACGGCCCTGGACGCAGTAAAAAGCTTGTTGCGGTCGTTGAAGAGCCGCTTGATATCATCGCCCTAGAACGTACAGGGCAGTTTCACGGGACGTACCACGTACTAGGAGGAGCAATCTCTCCAATCGACGGCGTTGGCCCTGAAAAACTCCACATTCCAGAACTACTAAAGCGTCTGGGTGACGACGAAGTAGAAGAAGTAATCATTGCTACGAATGCCAGCGTTGAGGGTGAATCAACAGCGCTCTTTTTGCAGCGTCACATCCGTGAAGCTGGAATTACCATACAAATCAGCCGGCTAGCACGAGGCATACCAGTGGGCGTCGATCTAGAATATGCCGATCAAATTACCCTAACGCACGCCCTTGAAGGAAGAAGGATATTCCAAGATGTTTAACGAAGCGACAGAACTTATAAACGCAGCAAAAAAGATTGTTGTTATCCAGGCTGAAAATCCAGACGGAGACAGCCTAGGAAGTAGCCTCGCACTTGAAGAGATTCTGGGCGATCTAGGCAAAGAAGTATCGCTATACTGTCCTGTTGAAATCCCTAAATACCTCCGTTATATCAACGGCTGGGATAGAATAGTCATGGATTTTGACACCAAAGCGGATCTGGCTATTATCGTTGACACCAGCGCGGACGTTCTGATTACGAAAGTACTCGAAACGAGGGGCGTTCGTCATTTCCTCGAATCACACCCAGTACTCGTCATAGACCACCACACGACAGATTCTAATCTTAGTTTTAACCATACGATGCTTTCAAAAGAAGCTGTCGCTACCAGTGAAATAATTCATTCACTAGCCGAAGAAAATAAATGGACTATGAGCGAACAAGCAGCAGAGAATATGCTTGTTGCAATCCTTTCGGATAGTCTTGGCTTCACCACGCAAAACGTTTCCGCGACAACTTTATTAATTGCTAGCAAGCTAGTGGAACTCGGCGCCGTACCGTCAAAAATTGAAGCACGCCGACGCGAGTTCATGAAAAAATCACCCGAAATTCTAGCTTACAAGGGCGAGTTAATTAAACGAATTGAATACCTGCTTGATGGAAAATTAGCAATCGTACACATACCCTGGGAAGACATCCAAGCTTACAGCGACCAGTACAACCCGAGCGTACTTGTACTCGATGAAATGCGTCTTGTGCTAGGAGTTGAAATTGGTGTTGCTATCAAAACATACCCTGACGGTAAAATTACGGGTAAACTCCGCGCGAATGTTCCTATTGCCGAAGAAGTCGCTGGATTCTTTGGCGGTGGCGGCCATAAATACGCTGCGGGCTTTCGAGCGTACGAAGATTACGATACAATTATCTCAGAACTTGTCACAGCGACGGATAAGGCATTGAAAGAATATGAAACTTCAACGAAATAATTCATGTATCCTCGGCGCGTAGCCCGCGCCCTCTCATTAGAGCATTCTTTAAATTCATAACCGAGGAAACAATATGGCTCTCCGACTTCATAATACACTGACGAAGAAAACTGAAGAATTTACTCCTATTACAGATAGAAAGGTAACGCTTTATACCTGTGGGCCAACCGTCTATAACTTTCTGCATGTCGGTAACTGGGCCGCTTACATCTATTGGGATACATTAGTAAGAACTTTAATCGCTGATGGCTATGCCGTTGAACGCGTGATGAACATTACGGATGTCGGCCACTTAACCGGCGAGAATGATGGTGATGCTGATAACGGTGAGGATAAGCTGCAAAAGGGTGCGAGGCGCGAAGGAAAAACCGCTTGGGAAGTTGCCGAGTTTTACGCCGAGGATTTTATGAATGGCATGGAAAAACTCGGTATGATCACACCAGAACATGTCGTAAAGGCGACAGATTTCATACCGCAACAACTTGATTTAGCGCGTATTCTAAAAGAAAAAGGTTACACGTACCAAATTACGGACGGAATTTATTTCGATACAAGCAAGTTTCCGACGTATGCGGATTTTGCAGGTCTTGATTTAGCCGCGCAAAAAGCGGGAGCTAGAATTGAATTCAATCCTGAAAAACGTAACGCCAGTGACTTTGCGTTATGGAAATTTACCGCGCCTGATGAAAAGCGCGATATGGAATGGGATACGCCAGCCGATCTATTAGATAACGGCGAATCTAAAAAGGGCTTCCCAGGCTGGCATCTTGAATGTTCAGCAATGGCTATGAGTATCTTAGGACCTACTATTGATATCCACACAGGCGGAATAGATCACATTCCCGTTCATCATACGAATGAAATCGCCCAAAGCGAATCGGCAAGCGGTCAGAAATTTGCAAATTTCTGGCTACATAATAACCACCTTAAAGTAAACGGTACGAAGATTAGTAAAAGCCTAGGTAATGGCTATACGCTGCAAGACCTCGAGGAGCGCGGATTCAGCCCGATTGACTACCGCATGTTCATTTTGCAAGGCCAGTATAGCAATGAAGGTAATTTCACGTTCGAAAACCTCCAGGCAGCCAAGAACCGGCTCATTCACTGGCGTAATATAGCCGCGCTTCGTCATCAGACACACGATACGCTAAGCGATGACAGCGAAAAATCGACCGACGACAAGAGCATCTCGCTACTTGCGGCTTCTGGCGCAATTCACGAAGCGATGAATAACGACCTAAACACGCCAGAGGCAATGCGCATTATCGACGAAGCGTTCTCTAAACTTGACGGTAAGTCCCTTGATGACATCCACCAGCACGGCCTAGATGAGCTAATTCATACGGTTGACGATCTACTTGGCTTGCAGCTTGAGACAACCACCCCTGACATCAATGACGAAATGAAGCAGCTTATTATTGAGCGTGAACGGGCACGCGACAATAAGGATTGGGCAGAGTCAGATCGCCTGCGTGACAAGCTCTCCGAAAATAACATAGTTGTACGCGACACTAAGCACGGAAGTATTTGGGAATATAAAAATTAAAGAACCGCTACTGCGGTTCTTTTTATCTAAGCAGCGTCTTCGCCTTGAAGTTTTTTGACTAACTTCGCAAGTGGCTGTTCGCTTTTGATCCGGTTCTTTTTCGCCTTTGCCAGATAATCTTCCAGAAGAACTTTTAAACAACCGGCGACAGGGATCGAGATAATACCACCCGCAATACCAAATACGTACAGGCCAATCGTGACAGACGCAAGCACGGCAAGCGCAGACAGTTCTACTTTGCGAGACTGAATCGTAGGGGAGATAAAGTTATTTTCAATTTGCTGGTAAATCACGAAGTAAACCGCGAACACAAGACCAGCAATAGGTTCGTTGAATGCTAATAATAAAGCAATCAGGATACCACTGATCGTGGCCCCAAACATTGGGATGAGCGATAAGATAAATGCAATTGCTACCGTTGGAAGTGCAAGGTTTGACGGTACATTGAAGAAGAAGCTCATAATAAACACGACAAGTCCTGCCAGTGTTGATCCAATTAAAGATACGGTTAATTGTCCGGTAACATACCCCGTAACGACGTTATACATTTTATTTACTAGCGCCCGGTGCGATTCCATGCGTTCTTCGTTATTATAGATTCCCCAAATTCGTTTTTGCCACGCAGGGCCTTCGACAAGCATCAAGAAAGACAGGACTAATACGAGGAGGATCGCGGTGAACGTCGCGAACACTGACCCAAGTCCAGAAACAATGTTCTGGCCTGCGCTTGATGCCCAGTTGGCCGTATTGTTTTTGATAGCTTCGACGGCTTGATCTACTTGAGGCTGTATATGATACTTATCAATAAATTCGCCTAGTCCCTTTGACTGTTGGGCAACATCGTCAACGATGCCTGGCACCGTAGCGGTAAACTTTATCGTCTGTTCAACGATAGGGGGAATAACAAGAAAAGCAAACACGCCCAGTATTGCAACTACCAATATATATGCCGTTGCCGTACCCGTAACACGACTTTTTCCAGGTAGGTGACTTGCCAAATAGCTAACAGGCTTGTTTAAGGCTAACGCAAGAAAGAGTGCCGTTCCAAGAATAATAAGGGCCGTCCTTGCGCTGTAAATTGCAAGAATAACAAACGCGAACCCAATGACAACCAGCCAAAAACGCACAAAAGTTTTGGTATCGATCTCAATTCGTACTTTCATCTTGACGTTATTATAGCACTACTTATTGCGTTTGCACGAACGACGATGTACGCGCACGGAGTTTAAGCGCCTGTTTAGCGTTTACCTCGATAGCAGAACGACTTATTTTACCCGAATCCACAGCGGTCAAAACACCGTCAATAAGTAGGTTGGGATCTATATTCGATCCGACTGATCCACTATTGTTTAGTACGTATAAAAGTAACGTATTTCCAGCCTGAACCGCACTCACCGCATTTGCAACCGGATCATGGAAAGCCGCTTCGTCTGATGCCTGCAACATGCACATATCGTCAGTAATTGTCACTCCGCTAAACCCAAGCTCACTCTCCAGTATGTCGTGCCATTTTTCCGAAAGACTGGCAGGCGAGGAATCAACAGCGCTGTAACGCAAATGACCAAACATCACCAAATCAGCGCCACTTTGAACTCCAGCCTCAAAAGGTAACGCGTCTTTTTGTTTCCACGCCGCCTCACTAATGTCCGTGGTTGGAATTGTCGTATGTGAATCCGCAGAAGTCTCACCGTGACCAGGAAAGTGTTTTAAAGTTGAAAGCGTCGAACTATGCGTGCCGCCGACTGCCGCCCGTACATTGTCGCTTGCCGTTCGTGGCGTCGTTCCCAGTACGCGATCATAAATAAAAGAGTGAGGATCGCTTGTGACGTCGGCAATAATCCCAAAATTAAGATTTATGCCCGCCGACTGCACGAGAGCGGATCGTTTTACGAACGCGTTGTACGTTTCGGCCGGGTATTGGTTTTTTAGCGTTTCCGCATTAGGGTACGTATCGGCTTTTAGCCGGCTTACCGAACCTCCTTCTTGATCGATCGCGACAAATCTAGGCAATCTTCCGTTCTCACCCCGAAGCGTTGACGTAATCGTGCGAAGATCCGCGTCCGCGGCTGGAATATTATCGCCCATCAAAATCATTCCTCCTGGACGATAGGTATCAACGAACTGACGCATTGCAGTCGCGTCAGTTCCCGGTACATGAAAGACAAACAAGCTTGCGACTTTGTCACGGAAGGACATTTTATCGAATACCTGGTCGACATATGGTTTTATCGTATTCGGTTTTGAAATAGGGGGAGCTGGTTGATGATTCTTATTTAGGACATACCACCCGACAAAAAACATGCCGGCCACAATCGCTGCAATAATAGCGATGACAAGATATTTCTTCATATGTTTAGTATAATAGAAGTATGCCAAGTTTTTCTTTTGATATAGTATCCGATTTTGACAAAGCCGAAATGAATAACGTATTTGCCGGAACCGAACGCGAGATCGGTACCCGCTATGATTTTAAAGGTACGCCTGCCGCCATCGAATGGATGGACGACAAAAAGGGCTTCAAGATCATTGGGGCGGGACAGTGGCAATGTGATGCCGTACTTGATATCGTGCGTAAAAAACTTGCCGCACGCGAACAGTCCTCTAAGGTACTCGATACGTCCAAAACACCTGTTGAAAGTAACCTGAAAACAACCTGGGAAATTCCATTCAAACAAGGGTTGTCACAGGATAACGCTAAATCAATCACGAAAACACTGCGGGAAGAAGCGCCCAAAGCAAAAACACAAATTCAAGGCGACATGGTCCGGGTGACCAGCGCCAGCAAAGACGAACTTCAAAAAGTAATAATCCTTCTTAGAAGCGCGGACTATGATTTTCCGCTCGACTTCATCAATTACCGCTAGCATGTTAGAATTCTATATATGAGTTCAAACACTCCTCTTGTTGCAATTGATCATTTCCGAATGGATTTTGGTAAAAAAACGGTCATCAAAGACCTTTCCTTTACCGTTGCACCCGGCGAGATATTCGGATTTTTAGGAAGTAACGGATCGGGTAAAACCACGACTATCCGTGCACTCCTTGGCCTATACGAACCAACAGGTGGATCACTTTTAATTAACGGGCAGGTTTTTAGCCCAAAGCACAGCAAAACGCTCGGCTATCTTCCAGAAGAACGCGGGCTATATAAAAAAGAGCCCGTTATTGACGTTATGACGTATTTCGGGCAGTTGAAGGGTATCTCCAGGAGCGATGCGCGTAAATGGTCGCTTGATTATCTTGAACGTGTAGATCTCGCTGATCATGCCAAGGCGAAGCTCGATAAGCTTTCCGGAGGACAACAGCAAAAGGTGCAGCTAGGCGTGACTATCATGAGTAGCCCCGAACTTCTTATTCTTGATGAACCTACCAAAGGCTTTGACCCGGTCAATCGCCGTCTTTTGATGGATATTATTGACGAGCAAAACAAAAAGGGTGCTGGGGTTATGATGGTAACCCACCAAATGGAAGAGGTAGAGCGTCTTTGCTCGCGCGCGCTACTGCTAAAAGATGGCAAAGCCGAAGCGTATGGAACAATTGACGAGATCAAAGATAACTTTGGCGGCCAAAGGATCATGCTTCGTTTTAAAGGTGCTGTTCCTGAAAAACCAAGCCTATACACGATTACTAAAAGTGAAACGTCATACGCCGAACTAACACCGAAAGAAGATGTTGGGCATGATCGTATTCTGCGCGAACTTATGAGTGCGTCTAACCTGGATATTTCGACGTTTGATGTTCGGAAACCGTCGCTTGATGAAATATTCGTAAGCGTTTACGGGGCCAAGAAGCCTGATCATGCATAATTTTAATACCGTTCTTCGTTTCGAGCTTGTTCGGACATTCAAAAAACCTTCCTTCTGGCTAAGCGTGCTCGCGATTCCCGCGCTTATGGGAATTATTTTTGCCGTTATCATTTTCTCTAATCAAACGAGTGATAAGCAGCAGGAAGAATTTAATAAGCAGCCATTTTCATTGGTCGTTGATGACCAATCCAATCTAGTCAGCGACGCGTTTTTAGGTCAGCTAAAAGCATCCCGGGTGGGTTCGAAAGCGGAAGGCATTAAACAGGTACAGGACGGAAAAGTCGACGCGTTCTTCTACTATCCAAAAGAGGTCACGAAAGACCCCATCGAGGTCTACAACAAAAACGACGGGATTATGAATAATTCAAAGTATACATCCGTTTCTGAGAGTTTAATCAAGATGAGCGCAACGGCAAAAGTCGGCTCAGAGCAGCTTGTCGATATTATTACCGGACAAGTGAAGTCAACACAGACTAATTTTGAAAACGGCGAAGTGATCAATCCGATTAGCCGGATGGTCGCACCTGCTCTATTCCTTGTCATTTTTTACGCTGTTATCGTTCTCCTTGGCAGCCAGATGCTCACAAGCACTACCGAAGAAAAGGAAAACCGGGTTACCGAAATGCTGCTTACGAGCGTTTCGTCGCGTTCGTTGATTGTCGGAAAGATCGTCGCGCTTATTATTCTTGGTTTCGTTCAAATCCTCGTTATCTTGCTACCAGGTCTTCTCGCGTACACGGTAGGTAGGGACGCGTTAAACATCCCCGATCTTAGCAGCTTTATTAGTACTATAGAGTTCGAACTATGGCCCACACTCCTTGGCGCAGGCCTACTGGTGTCTGGCTTCTTGCTATTTACCGGACTTCTCGTTGCGATTGGAGCGGCAATGCCAACCGCTAAAGAAGCTAATAGTTTCTTCGGATTCATTATCACCGTTATGGTCGTTCCGTTTTGGTTCTTCCCGCTACTGATGTCGTCGAGTCCATCAGGTGTCGTAACGGGTTTATCGTATTTTCCGCTAACTGCACCGTTCGCGCTGTTAATCCGCAATGCGTTTAACACGCTGCCTCTCCACGAAGCGATAATCGGGCTAGTGATCGTGTTCATTTCCGGCATCATTGCGATTAGCATGGCTATCCGGATTTTCCGCTATGGAACACTCGAATATTCAAAACGACTATCCTTATCGACAATCTTTAAGCGCAAAGAAAAAACCACGTCCTAAATTGGATGTGGTTTAAAATCTATTCCAAGCAATCTATTAAATATACATTGCGATAATAGCGAGAAGAACCAAGGTTACAGCCGCAAGGGATGCAATTGCCAAGCTCATTTTGTTTGGCTCGATATCTACTTGTTTAGCAACAGGTTTTTTTGCTGTTTTAGATACTTTGGGAGTTGTTTTCTTAACCATAATTCCAGTCTAACGTACTATACTCGTCACGGCAAGCCGGTTATGGCTGGAGTATTTGACCATTCACACTACACAATGTATAGTATTAGTATGAATACCGCGAGCCAGACAGTCGGCTGCGTCAAAGCCGCAACAGAAATCTTAGGTGACAAATGGACACCTCAGTTGCTACGCTTCTTTATCAACGAAGAAGTGGTACGCTTTTGTCAGCTCCAAGACCTAGTCGGCGGAATCAACCCTCGTACGTTGTCTGCACGGCTCATTACGCTAGAAGAGCATGACATTATCGAAAAATTACCTTCTGAATCAACCCGCTGCGAATATCGTTTGACCGACAAGGGTAGGGATCTACTACCAATCTTGCAAGATATGGAACAGTGGAGTGACAAATACGCCACAAGTCACGTCTAAGATGTATCTCAGAAACAGCTGGTAGCCTAATATATATGAGAGTATTGTTAATTGAAGATGAACACAAAATTGCAAGAGCACTCAAGAAAGCTCTAGAGCAAGAAAAATATGCCGTAGACGTCGCTTATGACGGCGACGAAGGCTATGCAATGGCCACCACCGAACCTTACGATGTTGCCATTATTGACCGCATGCTTCCGGGCGAGTACAACGGTATTGCCATTGTCGAAGCCATGCGAAAAGAAAAAATCCACACGCCCGTACTGCTTTTAACGGCACTGGGTGCGGTAGCCGACCGGACACAGGGGCTAGACAGCGGTGCCGATGACTATCTTGTAAAACCATTTGCCCTCGAAGAACTACTAGCAAGAGTCCGGGCACTGCTTCGGCGTCCAACACAACAACAATCAACCGTATTAACGGCTGGTGATCTAACGCTGAATACAATTACCTACGAAGTAAAGCGGGGCGACACCTCAATCCAGCTGACGGGCAAGGAGTTCGCGCTGCTCGAGTATCTTTTGCGCAACCAAGACCGTCCACTTCCAAAAGAACTCATCATCTCGCACGTATGGGACTACGATGCGGATATTCTGCCAAATACGGTCGAGGTATATATTAAATATCTCCGTACGAAAGTTGATCAGCCTTTCAAAAAACAGCTGATCCATACCGTCCGCGGCTTCGGCTATAAACTACAGGCAGGGACGTCATAAACCTAGCGATGTTTCAATCGGCTACGGTAAAACTAACCGCCTGGTATTTGGCGATCCTTGTTGCAATTAGCCTTTTATTTAGCATCGTTATTTATTCGACTGCATCAAGCGAAATCGTGACCCGCCTGGGTTATTTTAAACAGGATCCCCGCATCATGCTTAACATTCCAGCCAACCGGTTCGACAGCCTACGCGACATCCAGGTTAACGAAGCGCGTAATAATCTGATTATTTCGCTTATTATAACGAATTTATGTATCTGGATTGCTGGCGGTGTTGGGAGTTATTATCTTGCCAGGCGAACGCTTACGCCAATCGAAGAAGCCCACGAAGCCCAGTCACGTTTTACGAGTGATGCCAGTCATGAACTACGCACGCCACTTGCGAGCATGAAAACGGAGATCGAAGTTGCTCTGCGTGATCCTGCCCTTACGAAAGGTGAGATGCGTGAACAACTAGCAAGTAACCTTGAAGAAGTTAATAAATTAACGAAACTCTCCCAGACGCTTCTTCAACTTTCACAACTTGATCACAAGAACATACCAAAAGAGAAGGTGAAATTAAGTCCCACCGTAAAATCCGTTATCGAAAAGTTTGATAAAACCGGTGAACGGATTGGTTTTGCCGATGCCAAAGCGCATAATGTCCTCGCTAACCAATCGAGCATTGAAGAATTACTGACGATCCTACTCGATAACGCGCTAAAGTATAGTCCGTCTGACTCACAGGTGAAAGTATCCTTGATGAAACAAAAACAAATGTCCGGGTTTGAAATCTCTAACGAGGGACAGGGCATTAGCGCTGAGGTGCTACCTCACATTTTCGATAGGTTTTACCGGGCAGATTCTTCACGTACGAACGGAGATAAAAAGGGATATGGCCTAGGACTGGCACTTGCTAAAAAAATTGTCGAGCTCCATAGCGGAGAACTCACAGTCAGTAGTGCTGAGGGAAAGGTAACGACCTTCCGAGTTCTTCTGCCAAATCTCAGGCAACCCCAAGCAGAAAATCAGTAAGGTACCTTATATTCATGGTGACAATCTAAATAAGGAGACCGCATGAATGTCATAACAAGGGGTATACGAAATGCCCTTAGAAGCCCCATAAGATCAGGGGCTATCATTTTAATGTTAGCTATTAGCATTGGACTAATTCTTGCAATGTTAGTCGCAAGGTCAAGCGTTAATGCAAAAATTAACGAAGTGAAGGCCACCACGGCAACACAAATCACCATCAATCCTGCTGGAGTTCAGGGTGGACTGGGTGGAGGAGATCCGTTAACGGCTGAACAAGTCAAAAAAATAACCGACACTGCCCATGTCAGCAAAGTCAGCTCGACGCTAACCGACCAGATGGGGACGACGGATACCAATCTGACACCATCGTTTGAGCTAGGAGCACTCGGTAAACGACAGATGCGCTTTGAGAGTTCAGGCTCTGCTCCAAGTACCGACGCAGAACCACCAAAGGATACGACGAACGGGCCTATGCGTACGCTGACGCCACGAACAAACGCCACAGGTACAACTGACCCGGAAGCCATCGTGGACGCAAGCAAGCTAACAAGCGGCACGATGATTGACGGAGCAAGCAGCAATATGGAAGCACTCGTAGGTAAAGCCCTCGCCGAGAAAAACAGCCTTAGTGTCGGCAGCACGTTTACCGCCTACGGCCAGACCCTTACCGTCAAAGGTATTTTCGATAACGGCAACGTATTCCAAAGTAATGGAATAATCATACCTCTTACCACGCTACAGACGCTTACCGCCCAACCTGGTGCGGTAAACAGCGTGACCGCAACAGCCGACAGTAGCGATAACGTCGCGAATGTCGTAGCAGCACTCAAAACGGCACTCGGCGACAAAGCGGACATTACCAGTCAGCAAGAACAAGCAGCGGAAAGCGTTAAGCCACTTGAAAGCATTGCCGGACTTGCACTATCGGGTGTAATCGGTGCAGCCATCGCGAGCGCGGTAATCATCCTCCTTTCGATGATTATGGTCGTTCGTGAACGCCGCCGTGAAATCGGTGTCATTAAAGCAATCGGTGGAACAAATAGCAAAGTCATTATGCAGTTTACCGTTGAAGCGTTGACGCTTACGGTCATCGGCGGACTGATCGGACTTGTGCTTGGCGTATTAGTCAGCGGCCCAATGACACAATCTCTCGTTGCTTCAAGTAACGATAACGGCCAGCAAGACAAACAAACTGGCGGTGGGCCAGTCCGGATGATGGGTGGCGGCGGACCAATCCCAGGAATCGGCAACCAGCTTAATAACAACATTCAGAACGTCACCAGTACGCTGACACCACAAACGATAGCCGGAAGTATTGGAATCATCCTACTGATCGCTATTATCGGAAGTGCCATACCAGCCTGGGCCATTGCACGTGTCCGGCCAGCCGAAGTGCTGAGGACGGAATAAAGGAGTCCTTATGTTAACAGTTAAAAACCTCACGAAAACATTCAATGCGACGCACGGGCCAGTCGATGCGCTAAAAGATATTAGCTTTCAAGTGCAGACTGGCGAATTCGCCTCGATCATCGGCAAAAGCGGAAGTGGCAAGTCGACACTACTCAGCCTGTTAGGAGCGCTCGACACGCCGTCAGAAGGTGAAATCCTCGTTGATGACGTCGACATCGCCAAATTGTCCAGCGGCAAACAAACAGACTACCGCGCACATAAAATCGGCTTCGTATTTCAACAGTACAATCTCATACCAAACCTCAGCGCGTTAGAAAACGTAACGTTAGCGCTAGAGTTTGGCGGGGTAAAACCTGCGAGCAAACGCCGGGAACGAGCCGCTCAGCTTTTAAACGATGTCGGCATTTCAGATGAAGAGCAGCTTCGTAAACCCGCTAGGTTAAGCGGAGGCCAGCAGCAACGCGTGGCTATCGCCCGGGCTCTTGCCAACCGTCCCGCGGTTATCCTGGCTGATGAGCCGACAGGAAACTTAGATAGCGAAACCGGAAAAAAGATATTTGACCTGCTACATAGCTTGTCGCGTAGTGAAAATACAACGATTCTTGCCGTGACCCACGACATGGATATTGCAGGAAAAACAGATAGGACCTTTGCGTTAAAAGATGGAAAGATGTCGGCAAATAAGAAATAGCGTCGTGCTTTTAGCAACACGCCCTAATTCTAAGATTTCACTCAGTTTTGTCGTGCATACTGTGTTCATAGTGAGGGAAAGATAGCCACCAGTTTCAAAACCCTTGCTCATCAAAACGACAAAAAAGGAGGTTACATGAACACCACCAAAACCATTTATCTTAGTAAAAAGGGTATGAAGGAATTGAAAAAAGATATTAGCCGGCTGGAACGCGACCGGCAAAACGCTATGAATGAGCTTCGTGATCTAGACAAGACGGATGGGCACGACCAGCGTCTTGCACGAATCGAAAAACTTGCGCACATTGATACTATCGAAAGCGAACTAGCTGACAAGCAAATGGTTATGGACCGCGCCAAACTGTTTCCTCGAAAACGCGATGCGCTCAAGGTCGCTATCGGATCAGTCGTCGACCTTATCGACACAAGTGGACGTTTAGTACGCTACACTATCGTTGATACGGTCGAGGCTAACCCAAGCGACGGACGCATATCCATCAAAAGTCCCCTTGGACAGCACCTTCTCGGTAAGCAGATCCAAGACATGATTGAATGGACGAATGGCCTGCGTACTACCAGATTCCAACTGGTCGGTATTGGCTAACCCCCATCACAACAATTTAAAATCGCGCGCTATTCCCACCTATAGCGCGCGATTTTTGATATAATAACGCTAATGCTCTATTACACAAAAACGGTGCGTCAAACACTTCAGGACCTTGATGTGTCAGAAAGTGGCCTATCCAATACCGAAGCCGAGGAGCGGCTACGAATTCATGGGCCTAATACTATCCGCGTCAAAGGCGAACCGCTATGGCGTAAACTCATCGAACCGTTTGCCAACGTTTTTATGTTGGTGCTTTTTATTGCCGCGGGTATCAGCCTGTTTCACAATGACACCATTGACGCGACGATTATTATCGTTATCATGGCGGCAAGCGCGGGAATCTACTACGTACAGCGTTTCTCAACCGAGCGGATTCTAAGGTCGCTTCAAAAACACACGGTGCAAACCGTTCAAGTGCTCCGTGATAATAAGACTATTGAACTTGATGCCAATTTATTAGTCCCTGGTGACATCATATCCTTAGGCGAAGGTGAAAAAATACCTGCAGATGCCCGAATTTTCACGGCTAGTTCACTCCGCGTTGACGAATCGCAGCTAACAGGTGAATCACAGCCGATCGATAAGCAAATTGACGAGTTGTCTGATGGCAAGGAAGTCTATGAACAGAGTAATATGCTGTTTCAAGGCTCATTTATCGTCGCAGGTGAAGCAAAGGCTATTATCGTCACGACAGGTAATGAAACGGAATTCGGACAACTTGCCGCGCTTACGAGTGATGCCGGCGGGGCAAGTCCCGTTCAGAAGAAAATCGACAAACTGCTGTCACAGGTTATTGCTGTCGTTGCCGCTATGGCGATTATTGCGTTTGGGCTCTCGATGCTTCGCGGTATGGAACTCAGCGAGAGTCTCCGCTTTATTATCGCTCTCTCCGTGAGCGCGGTACCCGAGAGCCTTCCTGTCGCAATTTCCGTCGTGTTAGTCCTTGGCATGCGCCGTATGGCTTCCAAGAAGGCATTGGTTCGTACGATGCGCGCTATCGAAACGATCGGCGCGATCACAACCATTGCCACCGATAAAACCGGCACGCTCACTAAAAACAAGCTGAGCGTCGTGTCTACCTGGCAGCCCTCCCACTCGAACCACATACTGAATGAGTTAATCGCCAAGGCGGTCAATCAGAACGGCTCGAAAATGCATGATCCGCTTGATACTGCGCTCGATGAATATGTCTTGGCAAAACACGTTGCTAAATCACACCATACACCGGTCATAACATTCCCGTTCGACCAATCCGTCGCCATGAGCGGCAATTTATGGCATCACGGCAGTAGTTACGAACTTATCGTCAAAGGCGCACCAGAACACGTACTCGCGCGTAGTGATCTGACCGAGAACGAAAGGGAAGAAGCCGAAAAAATGCTTCACCAGCTGACAAGCGACGGCAATCGAGTTATCGCAATCGCCCATAATTCCATGTCCCGCAAAATTGAAAGTTTCAATGAGTTATCGCGTTCCAATAAGCTCATCTTCGATGGGTTTGTGGCTGTTGCGGATATTCTACGTCCCGAAGCCAAAAAAGCCATCCAGACAGCCGTCAAAGCCGGCGTTACTGTCCGTATGATCACCGGCGACCATTTCGAAACCGCCTATCATATTGGCCGCAGCCTAGGCATGGTCGAAACCCGTGACCAAGTGTTTGACAGCCGTCGCATGAGCGTTATGAGTGACGAGGAGCTAGAAGAAGTCATTGGTGAGATTCGCGTTTTCTCACGTGTTATCCCCGAACATAAATATCGCATCCTAGCCCTCCTAAAAAAGACGGATATTACCGCTATGACGGGGGACGGCGTAAACGATGTTCCCGCACTTGTGAATGCGCATGTTGGCGTCGCCATGGGTAGCGGAGCACACATCGCAAAAGACGCCGGGGACATTATTTTAATGGACGACAACTTCAAAAGTATCGTGTACGCCATGCGTGAAGGCCGCACGATATTCGCGAATATCCGCCGCATGCTCTTTTACCTGCTTTCAACGAATGCAGGTGAAGTCCTGACCATGATCGGCGCACTTATCATTAATATCCCAATTCCACTCGTGCCCGTGCAAATTCTTTGGATTAATCTAGTGACAGACACAGCCATGGTAATCCCCCTAGGTCTAGAGCCCGGCGAAAAAAGTAACATGACTAAAAAGCCGAATAAACCTGGTGCGCCAATCCTGGGCAAGTTCATCATCTCGCGTATGGTGCTTGTAGCGCTTACGATGGCAACAATGACACTAACGATATATATCATCTTCAGCAACGCCTACGGCCACGAATACGGCCGTACGATTGCATTTAGCGCCCTTGTTGTCATGCAGTGGGCAAGTGCCTTTAACGCTCGTAGCGATAACGAATCGTTGTTCGTTCGCCTAAGGGTATTTAACGGTAAGTTCTACGCAGGTTTAACTATCGCTGTTATTCTACAGATGCTAGCTTTATTCGGTCCGCTTGGGCCGCTACTTCATATCACGCCAGTTTCGATTGGCGACCTAGCCATCACTGGGTTTATTGCGTTTACCGTACCGATCCTACTGGTTGAAATTCATAAATTCATCGGCCGACGATTTTATCACCGAAAGTAACTAGCGCTTAAAATGAGAGAGCCCCGCACCGTCAGAATCGACAGTGCGGGGCTTCGTCTCAGAAAGAAGTGACCACCCTGAGACCCGACCACAGCGGCGCATGGATAACCAGACGGTCGTTGCCAGGGAAGTTCTGGTGGCTGTTGACCAACCCGGGGTATTGGCGGAACACGCTCCCCTCCTGCTGGAAATGCCGGCCGTTCTTAATCTGTCCGTCCTTGAGTTGCCCCAAGGACGACTTCGTCGCAGCACCCACCGCGTACAGTGCGATGACGCGACCCTGCCAGCCGCGACGCTCCAGCCCACCCATGTAGGTGTTCTGCCACTGCTGCGAAGGTGTTTCGAGGATAATGCAGTCGTCGTCACTCTTCGAAGCCAGCAGAACGAACCGTATCGTTGCCGGTAGCCGGATGATTCTGGGTAGGTGCATCTTGCGCTCAGGAAGCGTAAAGGCATACATTGCCATTGGTCTCGTCCTTTCCATAGACGTATGATTATTATAGCATAAATTTTATATTAAAGCAATATATTACCTCTGTAATATTATGTGATTTCGCTGCTATTAGGTATAATAAATTCATGAATAACGCAAATGACAGTCACGACATCTTTCAGGTAATCGAAGACTTAAATCTCCCTAATGACAAATACGTTGTGGTGGGCGGTGGCGTACTGGTTGCCCTAGGGATGCATGAATGGGACGGCGATGTAGATCTTGCGGTATCAGACGGCATCTTTGAAGCTCTCGAGCAAAAAGGATGGCAACAAGAACAGGAAGCTGAAAAAGTCGTGCTAAAACACGGTGATTACGATATAGGCGTAGGCTTTGGCAAGTGGGATCTTGATGATTTACTTATTGAGCAATACCAAAAAAATCAGTAAAAATGAGAAAGCCCCTCACTGCCATGATCGACAGTTCGGGGCTTCGTCTCAGAAGGAATGGATCTTGACCCTCGACTCGCGGGGAAGAGTGATCACCATGCGCTGACCGCTCCGTAAGCCGATTGCATCACCGCTGTCGTAGATTCCCGCGAAGGGTATTACGAGGCGAGCGTCGGTATTCGAATCCGGAATGAACTCGCCACTGCGAAACTCGCCGGCAACAGCCTCGGGAACCTTCTTGCCCATCGTTCTTCCGTGGCCATAGACCCTGACCGTACGGAAGCGTCGTGGAGCGATCTGCCAGTCGTGAATCTCCTCCCATGCCGTGGTGGGTGTTCGGATGATGACCAGATCGGGCATCTGCCCGTCATAGTGAACTTCGTACGCCACACCGCGAGCAATGTAAATCCGATCACAGCTATCGCGTTGGTACTGATACTCAGGCATTCGATCTTCCTTTCTGAAGACTTAAACAAATTATACAATATATACGTAATAAATGCAATCCGACAGCCCGCCCAAACAAAAACATCCGCCCAGTAATAGGCGGATGTTTTTTAGTGTGCTTTTTCTATACATAAAGTACGATGCTTCATCATGACAAAGCATTTGCGTCAGCCCAGCCTGTATAGTGTCTGGGAACAATTGTGTTTCTGTTTTAAGTTACCGTTACTTTCATCTGTTACGATTCGTGTGCCTTGGCTGTATGTGCCGTATGCAGGTCGGACGAACGCTTATTCCCGCATAGAAGCAGTAGATAAGTAAAAGGTTGGTTTCTGGTTGTAATGTGTCGGATTTGTCCAACAGATTATATAAGAAATACGCTTGTTACTTTTAATACTATCACAGATTATCTATTTTGTCAATAGTAAGCTATACTAAACAGATGAGTTCACGATATACCTTATTTAAAATAAACAACCTACGCGAGCGTTTTCATCTGGACAGAATGCCAGAAATAAACCGGAGCTACAACATCAGCCCAACGCAAGTTGCGCCCGTTATTGTTAGTCGCGACGGCAAAACAACGCTTGAATTAATGAAATGGGGCTTTATTCCAAAAGACGCCAAAGACACAAACTCGGTCTTTCGCTACAAAACGTTTAATGCCAAGTCGGAAGGTATTTTCAGTAAGGCCAGCTATAGCGAGGCGATTCGTCATAGCCGCTGCCTCGTGCCAGCTAATGGTTTTTACGAGTGGCAGCAATCCCAAGATGGCAAAAAACCATATTATGTCCACCCGAATGATCAAGAATTATTTGCTTTTGCAGGCATTTACAGTTCATGGACAGACCCAACAGGGAAGGAATGGGGAACGTACTCGATTATTACAATCGAAGCGAATAATGAGATGAGCGCTATTCACGATCGTATGCCGATTATTCTGCAGCCTGAGGATGAGGCACGATGGCTAGAACCTTCGGACGACCTAAATATGCTTTATGACCTAATGCGCCCGTACCTAGATGGCAAACTTACTATTCAATCCGTTGGTGAAGATATCAATGGCACTAAAATAGACAACCCTCGCTTGATTACTCCAACTCTAAATTAAACTTTACAAATAAGTTATATTAACTTATAGTGAAAGTATTATTAAAGCTACGCGAAAGGAACGCTATGGGACAAATCACAGTTACATTACCCGACGAACTTGAATCAGAGGTTAGAAAGCACATACATCAAGGAAGCTACACGACAATCAGCTCATTAATCGTGGAGTCTCTACGCGAAAAGATACGTGGTGAAAAAGATTTGTCCTATTGGCAACGTGCTCAACTAATTCTTTCTCTAGAGAATAATCGCCTATTACGATCGTTGCAAGGCCACAAAGCCGTTATAGACGATGAGTTATGGGATAAATTACCAGACTACGAAGCCTTGATGGAGGGTTATAAATTTGAATATAGTACGTTGTTCAACGTAAGCCATAGTGAGCTATCTGATGCCGATGCACGATTCGTGCTTGAAGTAATGGAGGCTTACGCTACCATGCAATTTGTTGCTGACCGATTACGGGATAATGAGCTTCGGGAGCAAACGGTTTTTCCAGGTTTTGATCCCGAAAACCAACCCTGGTTAATTGAATATGCACGATATTTAAGAAAACGTGGCATGCATAGAGATCTTCGAATCCACAATAAGGATATGGCTCTTGATGAACATCAGCCTGACTATGAACAAATCGCCAAACGTTTCAGAGAAGTTGAAGAGCGGAGACTAAGCTACAGAAATGTACCCGACTATACATCCGCCGATATCACATACATGCTCTTCGGCCGTAATTAAATTCATAAGCTAGACAGCCCACGCCCAATCACACCAATCTTACATTCAACCAAGAATTTCCCTCTTTAGTGTTTAAGGTGATCCGCCCTATTGCAATTTATACAATTTTAGTGTATAATAAAAGTAATGAGCAAATCAACATCCCATGAAACGAATTCTATAGACCTGACACAGCTTGTCGAACAATCAATTGATGATCTTACGACAAGTCTTGAAAGTAACGGCGACTATAAAACACGGTACGCAATCGGATATGCCGCACGTGCATTAAACATTATAGAGGGCAGCGAATCCGCTCATGCGTATGCGGATAAAACCATAGCTCAAACCGACTTGCGACCCGGAGACGCTTTTGGCGTCTGGAAAGACCTATACAAAGATGGTGACCAAAATGCTCTTCCTAAGGCGCGTCGCATGGCTGGGCTTGGGGGCGAAGATGTCACTTTCTTAGAAGAGTTAGGCGTCATTGAATTAGGTGGCCTGCACAGTGCCGAACGACTCGTTGCGTTAGTAGAGGCAGGCGACAAAGAAACGACAGACCTTGCCCGTGGAATCACTAAAAATGTCTATGTCACTGACAGAACGGCTCTGTTTGCTAAACTCTACAAAACGGGCGACGCCCAGTCGCTAGATCTTGCGATAGAGGCTGCGAAAGACGCAAAGAAATATACTGACGAAACAGGCGATCGTCACTATCACCGTAGCGAGGCTGCACTTTCAGAAATGGCGCAAGCCGCTACTGAGAACGGCGACGTCGACGATGCCTTAAAACTAGTCGATGAACTGTTAGAAGCCTCGAGCAAAGTTCGGGTTCATGTTTCCTTATTCAAAAACGGTAGAGAAGCGTCTTTGCAATATATCCTAGATTATTTAGATGATCCAAAAAATAAATACGCTGCTGAATATATCCAAAGAGATTTGGCTAGAGCAGGGTATCAGCCGGCAATTGATGCTATAAAATATCGCGTGGAATCTGAGAGCCAATATGTCGATTCTACCCTGGACGACCTCGAAACGCTGCATGCCGTCGGCTATGATACCACTGGTTCGATTGCTGAAATAATTAAAGAAGTGCCACGTCCTATGTCGTATGCGCATCGCCTAGGTCGGGTAGGACTCCTCCAAGAGGAACTTAATACGCTTAAAGCCGTACATGAAGCCGATCCCACCACTTTCGCTGATGAAGAGATACTCTATCTAGAGTTTGATAAAGAGCGTTGGCAAAGAGTTTTCAGTAACCATCTTGAGAACTTGGATACGGACCATGCTGGTAGTACTATTCTTTTGTTAGCAAAACAGATAAAAGCCCTACGATCTAACGAGTAGAGTTCGTTCACTTAGGCTCTTTAGGGTCTGGCAGAAACATTGTCCAATATGCTATACTCTTCTAGTGTATTGGGATGTCGCCAAGTGGTAAGGCACTAGTTTTTGGTACTAGCATTCGGGGGTTCGAATCCCTCCATCCCAGCCAAGAAATAATTACAGAGATAAAGACGTTTGAAATTCAGCGTCTTTATTTTTTCGCTTTAATTTTCTCATCTGATACATGGGTTCGAATCCCTCCTAGCGCTTAAATATATCTGGTATAGTGAACTTATGAGACTCTATCTTTCTTCATTTCGCTTTGGCGACCACACAGATAAACTGCATGGGCTTCTTAAAGGTGGTACCAGTGTTGCCCTCATTGGCAACTCTATGGACTTTTTGCAAGGTCAAGCACGGTCAGATTCGATTAGGCAGGAAATGGAACGCCTAAAGGGTATAGGATTTGATCCGACGGAAGTTGACCTCCGCAACTACTTCGATAATCCAGAAGGGCTTAAGCAGGAGCTGGAACAATTCGACCTTGTATGGGTAAGGGGTGGAAATACGTTTATTTTGGCACGAGCTTTTCTACAAAGTGGTGCGGACAAAGTACTGAAGGAGTTACTAGACAAAGACATTCTTGCCTACGGAGGATACAGTGCCGGAGTTTGTGTCTTAACTCCATTACTCAAAGGCCTGGAGACCGTAGACGACCCTCGCGTTATTCCCGAAAGCTATCAAGAACGAGAGATATGGGAAGGACTAGGTATTCTACCATATGCAGTTGCACCGCATTATAAATCTGATCATCCCGAGTCTAGTATGGTTGACGATGCAGTCCAATATTTCATCGATAACCATATGCCGTTTGTGGCGCTCCGAGATGGTGAAGTTATTATCAATAATAATGACTCATTCGTCATACATGGTCTCATCAACAAACAGCCGTAGATCTTCTAGCTTTTGGTAAGCATCAAGCAGGCTTGGGTAAATAGTGTTCCAATTTCGAGACACTAGGTCAGCCAAGATTATTAACAGATGTGCAGATGCCTCATTTTTTGAGGCATCTGTCTTTGTCTGGCACCCTTTTCTCAAATCAGATGAATATGTAAAGGTTTCAAGCTCACGAAATAGTTGTATACTGAAAGAAATGACTAAGATAGTGCTTCGCCGAATACAACTTCTCCTCGCCCCGTAGGGCGTATATTTCTCACACACTATTTTATTTCGCATAACCCTAAAGCCTAAAAGGACTAAGACATGGACTACATTCCGACTACACACAAATTCGTTGCCGTATTGAACAAGAAAATCCCCACTGGTAACTTGATGAACGCACTGGGGCATATTACGGCAGGTTTTGCCGCTTCGTATCCTGAACCAAAAGAAATGCGCTTTGACAACTACGAAGATGCTAACGGCAATACTCATCCAAATATTTCTGACAATCCCTTTATCGTTCTGCAAGCCGACAATTCGAATAAAATTCGTACCTTCCGCCAAGCGCTTACTGACGAAGGTATTCGTTTTGTTGATTTTACGAGCACTATGACTGTCGGTACCTACGCCGAGCAACAAGAAAAGACCAAAACAACACCCGAGGCTGAACTTGAATATTGGGGCATTGTTACTTTTGGTGAGATAGAAAAGATTAATGCTCTGACCAAAAAATTCTCGCTCTGGCGAAGTTAGTAGAAAGTTATTAATCATAGCGAAGGCTCGATAATAATGACATCGCCTTGGTTGTAGACAAATCCAAATTTCTTTAACTTCTGTCCGACAAGAAGAAAGTCTACGACCAAGGGGTGCCAGCTGACAGACCCACCGCCAGCCAAGTAATCATTTCTAACAAAATACGTCCATTTCGGGCGTATTTTTTTATTTCATCGCTCTTTATACCTAAGAAGCATAACTATCTAGTACCCACTTAAGTATGTCTTCCGTTTGGTCAGCTCCAGGAATGCGCTGGGCTAGCTCATCGAAAGCCTCGACATATGATGCCGTCTGAGCCTTTGACAGTCCATCATTACTTTGACCATGAAGATTGCCATTTACATATACAATTTGTTCATTGTCATCATCCGGCATGTCTAAAATTGAGTAAGGGTAATTCATTAACGGATATGGCCCAGCCTCGTATGGCACTACCTGGATAGTAATATGAAGGTTGAGCTGACCGTTTTTTGCGCCAGTTGTATCGTTAGAGCTGCCAGTTGAATGCAAGCTACGCAACCCGTTTATCGCTAGTGCCATAACGCTATATTTTGTCGGGTCAGAATCAGATAATTTCTCACCACCAATTGCTCGGTGCAGAACAGTTTCGTCAAGAATGACATGTAGCTTTGGGCCGTATTGACCCAAAAGGTACGCAGCACGATTCAGTCGGAAATCATCTAGATCTCTGGCTCGTTCAGAGTCTACACCCGGCTTGAGTACTCGCGCCAATGCGTGGGCATATTCAAGTGGCTGCATCACATCGGGTAGGAAGTCTGGTTCGTATATGCGTACCGCGGATGCTTCGGCTTCATGTTTCAAAAAAGAAGTTTCAGCTTTAGAAAATAAATCATCACCCTCTCTCTTGTGTAGGTCTTTAACAAAACGCGTTTTTTCAATTAGCTCCGAAAAGGTCTCGTCTTTTATACCGTACATCTGAAGCATATTACGAGCGTCAGCAACGCCTATGGGGGTTGGACCATTTTCGATACGATGTAGTTTCGACTTAGACCAGTCGAAATATTTCTGTACATCACCCTGTGTTAAACCAGCAGCAGTTCGAAATTCTAAAAATTGGCGTCGAAGCTCCTCTTCGGCTAAGCCAGGATGCGGTGGTTGCGTATCGACCGGATGGGCAGGATTCGCAACTAATTTGTCAAAGGGACTATCGTGGATAGTATTAGCAGACATTATATTCCTCAATAAGTACTCAATAGTATAACCTTAATAACTTATTGCGATCATAACCTAGATATAAATAAGTGTCAAATTAGTAAACTACTTTAGACAAGGTACTTTCTCCACCCCTATAGTAGCTCAATAAACAAGATACTACTTTCTGGATCTCTGCATACTTCTAGCTCCTACAGTCTCTAGCATATAAGATTCTACGATGATAAATAAAACCCAGTTTTTCTAGCTTCCTGGCAACAAGAATAAAGTCTTCGACCAAGGGGTGCCAGCTGAGAGACTTACAGCCATCCAAGAAAAATGACACATGCGCAAGTATCTGTCATTTTTCTTGTTCGTGAGTTGTGCGGGCTCGAATCCCTTGTGACAATGGCATCTTACCGCCTAGTTTAATAACTCCATCTCTTCTACCAGAAGCTGGTATAATATTTCTTATGGAAGAGGCTCGTAATCCGCATAAAATTATCCAGATCGCTACGGTAGGTTATGGCATGTCCAATTCTGATTATGTCGGCGCAGTGGAGCAGCTAATCGTTCTAACTAGCGAAGGCGAGCTTTTCATTAGGGACTTAAGCACGAAAGGCTCGAAGTGGAAGCCTCTCGAAGGCCCAGTCCTAGGAACCAACATCGGTGAACACGCACACGCAGATCAACAACCCCTGAGCTATGGTTAATAATGGCATCAAATGAGCCTACACTTGACCAACAGTATCTTGCAGGCCGCATTCTAGAGGCAGAGATTGAAGGCATTTTAGAAGTTTTACTAAGCAACTACAAAAACGGAACGAATTACCAAAAGGCATTGGCAGCTATTTCCGTAGCCCAATGTGATCTATTTTCCGGGTTTCTAGAATTGCTTCCTAATAACTTCATCTTTAGTCGAGCCATAATTCTTAGATCGATACTCGAAAACTACGGGATGATGATTCACATAAGAGATAGTGACGATAGATCGAAAGCTTTTCTGAGCACTAACATTGAATTCAGCTGGGAATTAAAGAATGCTTATGCCGATATCAATCCAAGAGTTGAAGACAAATTCTGGTCATCGTCATCTATTAAAGACCGAGTGAAGAAAGTTGGCACAGATTCACATTTTATTTATGACTTATTAAGTCAGTTTACGCATGGAAATAACGTCGCTAGTCTATTTACAGCTAACGAGCAGGCTGACAGTATCCACTTTCTGATAATTAACGAGTACTTGAAAACTTTCGTTCAATTTTACTTTGTACTCGTGCATGATCTTGAAATCTCCGAAAAAATGAGAGACGGGCTTTACGCCGCAATGGAGAAGGCAAGTAAAATCGGTATCGGCCAACAAGCAGTCCAAAAGTCTTAAGCGAAATTATTTACAATGTTCGAGCTTGCCTGACATTGAGCAACCTTGATCTAAATCTGCTAATTTCTCATGCATCACTAGCAGACTTTGATAAACAGTGTTCCAATTCTGGGCTACATGGTCAACTGGCGTTCTTATACGGACAGGTGGTTATATCCTGACCTACGCACACGCCGCCTTCAACGATTTTCGTCGAGTACAAGAATTCCTCTTGCGCCTTGAGATCTAAGAGATATTTGGTTTCAGTAAGAGTGACGATGAGCGATTTAGCTTATTTTTGCCGAACCATACGATTCCATTCGCAGACCGGTGATCTCAGACGTATAGTACCGACTTAGGAGTGCTTTGACTACTTTCGTAACGTCCTTCTTGTCTTTAAGAACGATTTTATTATTTACTATTGTGATTCCGAGGTAATCAGCATACTTGCCAACTGCATTGATGATTTTTTGATGTTGTGATGTGTTCTCAATGTCAACTGATTCATCTTGAAGAATTGTTGCAATGCGCCTAGAGTCAATTTGACCTATACTGTCAGGGCTCACTCCTTGGTTGTCAAATACCGCACAGTCAAGGAATTTTTGTTTTTCGGATTCCGTTGCACGACGGAAGAATTCTTCAACACCAGGGAATAATGATCGAATAGTTTTAAAGCTTCTAAAGTATAATATTCCCGCACCATCATAGAACGCATGTGGTTCTCCGCTGAACTCAACAGAATTTTCTTCGGTAAAGACTTGTGCTCTTTCGGAATCAAAAAACTTCAAAATTCGTTTATTCGCAATTCGGTAACTGTCTGTGATTTTCGTAAAGACAGCTTTGCCTGCGTCAACTCGATAAATAACTTCTACTGAGCCGTAGTCCGATTCAACGGTATGATTTAAATCCCCAGACGACTCTTCGTTTCCTATATAAGGACTGATCATAGATTCTCTTTGCTCATCCGATAGCGTAACGTAAAACCACTGGCCGCCTTCAAGCACCTTTTCTGGGTCAAATTTAGTCGACAAGTGAATATTCGGAAAGGAGTAAAACGTGAAATCTCTTAGTTCACTTTCGCCTGAAGCGATCAAACGGTACTGGGGAAGGTTGCGACCTTCGGATTTCATCTTTGCAAAAATCATTAGCTCTCCAAGAATGTGTAATTGTTTATCCGCCTTAAGCCCACCAGTGATTGCTTACCCTTAAGTCTATCTCTTTTTGTAATTAAAGTATAGGTGTTCTCACGGTCGCTTTTTATCTCGTAAAACCTATACCCAAAGAAGAGCCAGATTGGGTTAAAATAAAAGATTCTTTCAAGACGCATCCAGAAGAGGAACATAATGATTAATATGACAGCTGCAATAGGTGCTACGACTGAGTTTAGACCTATCGCTATTACGAATAACCCGATATAAGTTGGAACGGCGACGCTTTCAATTGGCTTAATTTCAGTCACCCGTAGCGTATCTTCTGCCTTGAACGTTCTTCTCGTAAGGATTAAAGTCAGCAACGCGAATGAAAAAAAGACTAGCAAATAAGATACTTGTCGAACTATAAATGTATCAAAAGGCATCAACCCGAATAAGTTCATTTCCTTAACTTGTGCGTCTAGGTTTGTGAGTACGAAGAAATATAGTACGCCAGAAAATGAGCTTATTGATAGTAACATTTTGATGAATATTGCTGCCATTAGCTTAATGATAGCATTTCTTCATTAAATAAAAGTGTTATTTTAGTCGTCAACGTTATGAAGCCTGGATAATACAAACTCGCGACCACTATTATGCTGCTCGAGGATTTGCAGAACTTCGTCGAGCGCCTTTTCGTAACCTGCGTAGTATGACTTAAGGTTTTCAACATTCTCGTCAACAGCTATTGATCGCAGTACGCGGTAGCTCTCTGGACGGCTCGTTGTAAAGGTCTTGTCTATAAGTAAGTGCATAGTCTTCAATCTTCTCCCTATTATCTATGTAGTTAAATATTATATGATTACTGTCTATTTATCCAGAGTTGGACATAACTCCTGAAGCATGGCTGCTATTTCTAGAAATTAAAATAGAGCGATTTCTCGCTCTATTTTAATTTGGGAGGTGTGATTTTTCTAGCGCAGATGGGGTCGCAATTGACCCGTAGCTCTCTATAAACCAGTCACTTTTCCATTTACCTCTTATTTATTCGTCGGTGTCATCGACCACTGAAGTGGTCTTACCGTTTGCCTGAACCCATGCAATGGAGTTTTTAGCTCCTTGCTTGGAATCGTATGACTCACTGCTCATTGCGACAGTTTTGTAGTTCTCGTCAGAGCGCAACACCCAATAGTAATTATGCTGGTTGTCTTTGCGGATGATATACGTTGCCATTTTCCTCATAGCCCCTTCTTGCTATTCTATAACCCTGTGTGACGTAAGCAATACGTCATCTCGACCTCGGTTTTTGTGTTATTCCTGTCTTTTAGCAGGTTCACATGACCGCTCCTATTTTACCATAAACAGGTTGTTTGTGCGAATCTATACCGACATTGGAAAGCTAAGATTTGCATATTTTTCAGAACATTGTATAGTTGACTTTTGAATATACGTGTGTTACTATTTCGCTATGATAGCGCCTCAACATAGTCAATCAAGTTTGATCCTACAGTACTATAAAATGCGACCGAACGAACCCGTGCCCCACTCGGAGGCGGTAGACTGGGCAATTGCTGAATGGCTGAGTCTTACTGGTAAAATATTTCGCGATCCTGACAGAGCTGTGCGAGACCTCTCTCAGAAAGGCATCTTGATTAAGGTAGAAAAGGGTGTTTACATGTACGACCCAGACCACGTCAGGCGTAATGACCTTTATGACTTCACTCCTCAGCAAAAAGCCGAGATACTATTGCGTGATAATTACCGCTGCGTGGTTTGTGGAAATGGCAAGGCTGAAGGTGTAGACCTACAGGTTGACCATGTCAAACCAAAAGAGAAGGGTGGACGAGCAACCATAGGGAATGGCCAAACATTGTGCGGACAACATAACTTTATCAAAAAGAATTATTCACAAACCGAGGCTGGCAAAAGGTTTTTCCTGAAGATGCGTGAACAAGCTGTCTCTCTCGATGATGCCAATATGATCGCTTTCTGTGACGATGTACTCGCTATGTACCAAAAGTACGGATACGACACCCGGATTAGCTAAGAACTTTTGCCATCTTCTTTGCGACCGCAGACACTACTGGTACGACTATTGAATTGCCGAATTGTCTGTACATCTGAGTTCTCGATACGGGAATCTTATAGTCGGTAGGGAATCCCATTATTGCCTTACATTCACTTTCCGTAAATAAGCGCATTCCAGTTTCACCATCACTTACGAACGTGCCAGTTAGCCGTTGGATCTTATGGTATGACGCCACTAATGTCTTAACGTGCACTGCAGTACTGTGGTCTACTAGCATAGGCCTTCCGTCATCAAGTTTGCGCATATAGCCATCTTGCAACTTTTTACTAATAGAGTACCCGACCGCATCACGCTCCAGGAACTGATTGATATATACGTCCTTCTTCATTCCTACTGGAAACTCAAAATCAAAATCATCCGCGACAAGTTCCTTCCTGAACCCGACGATATAAATGCGCTTACGTTGCTGTGGCACGCCAAACTCAGCTGAGTTCAGAACCTTATAACCTACTGTGTAACCGATTTCATCGAGGGTTTTCTTGATGATTTCAAACGTCTGGCCTTTGTCGTGAGTTAATAGTCCAGGCACGTTTTCTAGCATAAATGCCCGAGGCTGCTTATCTTTTATTATTCGGGCAACATCGTAAAATAAAGTACCCTGTGTCGCGTGTTCAAACCCCTGGCGTCTACCTATACTACTGAATGGCTGGCATGGGAAGCCTGCTAATAGTACGTCAAAATCTGGTATATCAGACGTGTGTATTTTCGTGATGTCTCCGTGGGGTTTGTCGCCGAAATTTGCCTCGTATGTTTTCTGGGAAAAAGTATCCCATTCGGATGTAAATACACATTTGCCACCAGCTGATTCGAAACCAAGCCTAGTACCGCCAATACCCGCGAACAAATCGATGAAAGTGAATTTAGTCTTTCGTGAACTTTTTACTGGTTTTATCGTCATACTATCTAATACGCCATCCAGATTAATATCTTCTTGTTCTGTTATTGTTGCAGTTTTCATCAGTTTATACCCCTTATACTTAAGTCAATAATATCATATTAACTGATAAATGTTACGGACGATTAGTAGTATTATTTACAATATTTATGATTACTGAATGTCAAAGATATCATAGTACCTCGGAAGACTAGAAAAAGCGGTTTCTGCAGCCATTTACCTACAAGATAACTACACTCCCCGAAATGTAGTTATCTCGCTGCTTTTTACCCTTTAAACACTCCTTTTCTTTTCTCTCTTCTTAATATATAAATATATAGAAGGAAATAAATGTATGGATAATGGATAAGTTGTAGTAGGTAAGTAGTTATGGATAGGTTAGAACTAACATACAGACAAGCGTTAAATAATGAACAAGTACAGATACTAGAATTATTGTATAAGTTCCGGTTCGTGACGGTAGCGACGTTGAAGGAATATTTTATTGAATCAAATCCAGGCATGGATGTATTTAGAAGACTGGAAACATTAGAGCAACAAGGCTTTATAGCGAAACGCTATTTTGACAATTACAAGCTTCTACATAAACCAGTCGCGTATTATTTGCTGCCGGCTGGAGCGCGTAAGCTTGGCGAATACCGCGATGAAGATGATACGGATGAGATTAACATCAAAGGTATTTACCGCGACAGTATGGTGCGCGAGCAGTTTGTCATGCACTGTGTGGCTGTGTTTGGGCTTTATAGCCAGCTGATGGCTGATTATGGCGATGGGCTGGACTTCCTATCTAAAAGTGACCAATATGTTTTGAATAACTTACCAAAACCTCTACCCGACGCCTATTTGACGCTTCAGACGGACAACATGAAGTATTTCTTCCTTGATATCGTAGACGATGATGCGCATCTGCTTATTGATGTCTCAAAGAAGATTAAACGTTATTTCGATTACCGGATGAGTGGTGAATGGGCTGCAATTGGTTCGGAGTTCCCGGTCATTGTGTTTATCTGTAGGTCAGAAGCTGCCTGCAAGAAAGTACGGAAACGTTGTGATGCGGCAATTCGCAAAGCTTGGATACGTGATATTGAATTCAGAGTAATAACAAAAAATACGGTCAGCCTAGACTAAATTTCTTCCATCAATTAAGAAATTAGCAATGTGCTCGAGCGCCTCGTCACGAGTTGACTTCCTTAGTATTTCACGCTCCCAAACACGTGATATTCGCCATCCCGAGGCCGCGAGTATTGCTTCTTGGCTGTGATCACGCTCTACATTGCGGGTAATCTTGGCTATCCAGTAATCATCGTCACTCCCGCCCCGTCTGATCCTTAACTGATCCAGAGTACGACCGTGCCAGAAGTCGCCGTCGATGAATACAGCCAACTTACGGCGTGGTAGTGCCACGTCAGGTTTTCCTGGGGCTCGGCCATAGTGCTTCTGGAAGTATATATGGCGTTGACGCAAGTAACGGAACGTTATTATTTCCGCTTTTGTATTTTTGCTCCTAATAAGACTCATAACTTCGCTGCGTTTTTCTCTACTGAAGATGTCTGCCATTTAATTAACTCCAACTATCAGGTTGCTCTTTATAGTATAAGGGATGTCGTTGAGGTATTACGCGTCGTTGACTTCCATCGTTCAATAGCATAAATAATCTGATGCTAAAAAGTATACGGGCTAGAATCTGAGCCTATGTAATGCTTTTTTTGCGGTGTGTTTTCAGTTTATCCTTCTTTTGGACTGCTTGTTTAGTAACTCTGCTCTCGCTACTTTGCTTCGGGTTCTCTTTTTCAGTTTCCATCATTGGTGGAATATATTTTCTAGCGTACTGTAACTTTGAGAATCCAATAACTCTTTCAGCCATTTCTTCGCTACCAGCATCGTCCAATAATAGTGTCTCGCCCGAAAACGGTTCTTGTGGCTTGGTCGCGGATATACGCATATAGAAATTGTACGGCGGCAAGTTTGAGATACCGCCTTCTTCGAGATATGGGCTGAACAGTGGCAGTATGAGTTTTTCGTCGGCTGGGTTGCCAGTGCGGAAACAGATGACCGTGCCGACATTCGCAAGGATTATATTAACCATGTTCTGGTCATCTTGTTGCGATGTGGACTGTTCGGCCATGACAAGAAATAACTTATACTTACGCGATTCAGATAGCATTTGTACGAAAGAGACGGTCGCGAAGTTCTGAAATTCATCAACATAAAGATAAAATGGAATACGCTGCTTTTGTGGTAGGCGAGCGCGTCGCAAGGAGGCGAGTTGCAGTTTGGCAAGAACCGCGATGCCGAATAGCTCTGAGGTGTCTTCACCGATTAACCCCTTAGAGAAGTTACATATTAAAATCTTACCGTTAAGAATATCATCGAAGTTGATAGTAGATTTTGGTTGCTCGAGAACACGTTTTGCGGACGCAGAGAATAAGAAGCGCCCAATCTTTGCGGTAATACCGGCAACCATTTTAACCTGTTGCATGCCGCCAGCTTTGCCCATTTCATTTATCCAGAAGTTCTTGAGGTCTTTATTTTCGAGCTTGCCAACAACTTTGTATCTATAATCTGGATCATTTAGTAAATCATAGATCGTAAACAGCGTGGCGTCTTCTACGGTAAGGGCTGTATGGACGGCACTTCGGAGAACATACTCAATACGATGCCCGCCATTATCATCATCGGAGAATATCTTACGAAATATCGAGATGACAGATTCTGTCACAAGATCTCGTTCCCGCAGCGCATCTTCTTCATCAAGCCCAGGTGTCAGTTCTAGCAAGTTAAGCCCAATTGGGTAAGAGAGATCATCAGGATTAAAGTAAATAACATCCTTCTCGCGTTCTTCTGGAATTGAGTTAAGCAATGACTCGGCTAAGTCGCCATGCGGATCAACGATGGCAACACCTTTACCATTTTGGATATCCTGCACTATGCCATACTCAAGCAACGTCGTCTTGCCGTTTCCAGTTCCACCGATAATATAAACATGCTTTTCCCGCTCCTTGGCGGTTAATCCAATGTCTATATAGACGCCCCGATGAAAGTTGCGGCCTAAAACAACGTCGTAATCCGTGTTGTTAATAATCGAGAGAGGCGGTGCTAAAGAGCGGCTTAGTGACACGACGAGGTTTTCTGTCGACGTTTGGCTCGCAGGGAAGTGATAGAGATTCGCGAGTTCGAGCGATGAAAATATATTTGAGTTACGCGGTATCAGTGACGGCATACGGTGTGCAAAAGCCCATTCGCGGTAACGCCCACGCAAAGCTTGAGGGAAATTATAGCGGGCTTTGAGCGTCTGCACTTTCGGGATACTAAATGAGGCAATTGCGGATTCGATGCCGTGGAGTCGTTCGTCTTTACGCTTCGAGCTGGTAGCGACAACGCGAACCCGTAGCTCGGAGCGGAAGAGGTGGCCGTAACCTTTGTTGTGCGTCGCATCTGATACCTTATAGAATTCATGATAGCGATCGACAATCGCCGCCATATTACGAATACGAGCTGGTGAAATAACGAGTTGCAGTGTTACCTGTTCGTCGTCGGAAAGCCTATTCATAGCGCCAGTGACATAGGCAATCGGGTCATGCTGTTCAAAGGTAGCCTGCGTCCGAATTGGCAACGCGAAGTGCTTTGTTTGCTTAAACTCTTTTACCTTCGTAAAAGCATTCTTCCGAAGTAACGGATCATCAATTCTCTTTACTCGTGAGTCACTAAGAAATGCTGCAATACTCCGTTCAATCGAATCAGCTTCACGCTCACTCGTTCCGATAACGTAACGCACGCCTTCATGTCGGGTCGATGTTACTTCAAGAGAGAATATGTTACTCCGACGCAATAATTTTTGTTTAAGCTTTTGGGTTGCGCCTGCGCCGTGAAGAATGTGGAATAACTGCTCCATTGCCTCGGGGGTTTTACTCGCCTCATACGGCGGGGTTACTTCTATGAAGACTGTCTTTTGCTGGTACACTCTTTTAAGATCAATGAAACGAATGTAGATCATAAAGAGGAGTACAGCCGCAAGCATAGCAATACCAATTACTACATAAGTAATCATAGTTTCGCTACTACCGATTCGTAAAATATATTCCATACGACTAACTCCTGGGAGGCGGATTGCCAATCATAAATACCCGAGGGTTAACAGGAATATGAGCAATCCGTATCTCAAAGTGGAGATGCGCGCCCTCAGCCCAGCCTTCAGCGCCTTCTTGCCCGATAACATCGCCTGGTTTTACGGTTTGTCCGACCTGAACCGTATGCGCTGACATATGGGCATAGACCGAATTAATACCAAAGCCGTGGTCTACGATCACGCAGTGCGACCCACAGCCTGCGAGCGCATTGTCACCAACCTTGATAACTTTGCCCAGCATAAAAACCGTTACGGATGAGCCAAAACCACCGTCAATATCAATACCGCTATGAGCCGTTTGATAGGGCGGGTTAGGATGGCCGAACTCCTGTGTCACCACTCCTTTGATTGGCCACGCTGTTGTAGCGTCCATCGTTGTTATAAGCGCGCCCTTAGCGTCGCGCACTTCAACTTTGTGCGTTACGGGATTAACAGAGACTAAAGCATCTGACGCGCCCTGAACGCCGTTGTTAAGCAGCCCGATGGTAGCAAATATAGGTAAGACAAGAATTGCTACAAGCACACCAATAACAACGCCTATTTCTCGGCGGAAAGAATAGAGGGTAGTTACTATTCGGACATAATGCATAGGCTAGTCGTCTTGCCTGGTTAACGTTTCTAATGGGTTAGTCGTAATGAGAGGATGTTCTTCTTCAGAGGCGGTGACATGAAGGGAGACATGTTGCTGATCAGCAATGATCAATGCGTCACCTCGGTCACTCGTAAGAAGATATGACTTCTCGTAATCACTCAACCGAAACTCTCTTGTTACTTGCTCGATAGTCGTCGTATCTTGACGCATAAGAATACGGAGTGAACTCTGCGAGGCAATAGCCCGGCCATACTTATTAGATAAGAAGTCATTGGCCTGTTGCGTAATAATTGACACACCTAGACCATACTTGCGTGCGCGCCGAACGAGGCCAGCGACAAAACGCGCCGTCTCTTCATGCTCAAGCAGCATCCAACCTTCATCAATCACAAGCATACGTTTCTGCGGGTTTAGCTTAACGGTATTTTGCACAAAGTTAGCAACGATCATCATCATGATTTGTCGGATTGATTCCGGCAAATCCTTAATGTCAAACACCACAAGGCGGTTCTCCAGATTAATACTTGTCTGGTGATTGAAGACGTTGGCAAGCGATCCCGTTATATATTTCTCCAGGCGTTTACAAAGCTCTGCCTCTTTCACCTTCTTGAGCTGCTTGTATAGATCTTCAAGGATTGGTGGTTTCTTCGATTTAAGGGAGTAGACGGCGAGTATGGCTTTATCCAGTGCTGCTTTTTCCGGCGCGTTTAATCCATCAACCATTAAAGCAATCACATCGGTTAAGTCTTGAGCATGAGAAGATAATTGCCCTGAACTGCGTGAAGTAGTCGCCATATCAAAAGGATTAATCTTTTGATCCGATTGAGCCGATAACTTAACATACGATCCACCGACAGAACTTGTAAGGTTCTGGTATTCACGCTCAGGGTCGATAACAATCACTCTCGTTCCTTGCATAAGCTGGCGAAGGATTTCTACTTTTGTCGTGTAGCTCTTACCACTTCCAGACTGCGCAAAGGTAATACTGTTGGCGTTGTGCAGGCTAAACCTGTCGATAATAACCAGCGAGTTGTTTGAGTTATTAACCCCGTAAAGAATACCCCCTGGCTGAACGAGCTCAGATGAGACAAACGGAAAGGTTAAGGCTGCGGTTTCACTATCTAAGTTACGGCGCTGCGCAAGCACATTTTCACCACGAGGCAGAGTAGACTGCAATCCTTCAATTTGCTGATACTGTGCAGTTTTAATATAGAACAAACGGGCACTTAGCGAAGACTTCAGGCTATTCGTCGTATCGTTTAACTCCTCAAGTGAATCAGCAATGAGGGTCGCGTAAATGGAAACATGAAAAAGCTTTTGTTGGCCGCGACGGATAGCGTCACGTAGCTCCATCGCAGAATCGAGAGGGTCGGTAATCTCTGGGCCAATGATTCCACCATCTCGTAGCCTAGCGCGTTTCATTGATTCGAGCTGCGTAATCTTTTTTTCAAGCTTCTTGAGGGCTTCGTTTGAGTCAGCTTGCTCGACATGATATGAAACGTCGATATCATGGTTCAGGTGAGTTAGGGAGTCAAGCCAACCGACTTCCGCCGTGAATGGATAACCCGATAAGAAAATAGTACGACGAAACTGCCCGTCGATTATGAGGTGGTCAGGCTGCTCCTTCATGCCAGCATAGGAAATAATATCCATCGGGTCTTGTTCGCCAAATGAAAGAATATGCTGTTTTGGCTTCGCATCACGTTCGCGCTGAATTTCTTTGATTTTCGTGAGAGGATTTATTAAGTTCATGATGAGTCCTTAAAAGTAATTCTTCTGCAACAAATCAATCGTTTGCTGTGATAGAGGTTGTTGTTTTGCGTCGGCTGCATTGTATGAACTATAGAATAAATCCAGTAGCTCAAGACTGCTCAGGAGGCGCGTCTTAATACCAACGTTTCCCAGACCTTTTTCTGCTATTGCAAGACGGTTAGCTAGTTGTTCGCGAGCAAATTCAATACTTTCTTTTCCTTTAGTATGATAGGGAATAACAATATAAAACTGCCTGGAAAGAATCTTGTTTGTCTTAACGAGAGACTTTACGTATTTCGTGTAGCCATCAATCTGGTTCTTATATACCTCAACCGTTTCGCTTTTCTTCTTGTCCTCGAAGCTTTGTAGGTAATCATCCAGATCAAGAGCCCGAACCTTTTGTAGGATTTGAATAGGGAACGAAAGAGAGTTCAAGAATGCTTTATAGATATCTACTACGGCATCCTGCTCATCTTCACTCATCAAATGAAAGTTAATGGACGACGTTTCGATAACGACCCTATACTCATCGTTAGGTAATATTAAAACACCGTCTTCAACGCCTTTTATAGCGATCTGATGACGCGACGAACCTTTCTTACTTAACTTCGGTAACGCGAACATTGAGTTCTCCTTTCTTTCCAACTTTAAACTTCATTCCAGCCCTTGAATCGGTAGCAAACTGTTCAAGACGAACAAATTCTTTTGGCGAGATGCTATGTGAAGCTACAATTGGTTTTTTAACTGGTTGGATATCAGCAATCACTTCCCGTACGGAGACTTCTACGGTCTCTGAGCGGCGGAGATACGTTGAATTCTTGTCATAGACATAGTGAAGTGGTCGGGCATAATATACGGCAAGTAACTTAAGCCACTGTGCGACAATCCGGTCTTTTATACGTATTGCTAGCGAGCCGAATATGACAAAGAGGGTGAGGACGATGGCTATCTTATAGGCGACAAACTGTCCTGAAGGGGGAAATACCAAAGCGATGATAAAACCGATTAGGATAGGAACACCGAGTAACATTGCCTGCTGAACGGAAACGTTTCCAGCGATCTTATCTTCGACTGTCGTAATTTGGGCTGGAACGATTGAAACTCTCACTATTTTCCTCCTTTTGGAATTCGAGGGGTTTTTCTAGCCGGTGTTCTGGTGACGGTAATGCTCGGCTTTCGGGCGCTACCAGACCTGGATACTTTGCGAGGAGTAGTCTGCTTATGCGTTAATTCAGCAGCTGCTTTCTGCGTAGGTGTCCGGCGAGTTTCACTTGGAACAAACGCGTAGCTCGCAGGTATTGCTGGTCGTGCACCCGCCGCAGCGGGGCTGAGAGTGCGGGACACCGACACGGTAGGTCTAGCGGATGATTGCTTGACGGAACTCGCGACATGACTAACCCCGCGCACGAATGTATTTCCAAGTTTCCGCATTCCGTGACCACCGACACTCACCATCGTCAGATGGTTCATCGTCCTGTTTGTCGACAGTAGGACGGAAAGGGTAGCGATGACTAATAGCGCAGTCATCATCGGATCACCGTCTCCTTTTACTAGGCCGGAAAACAATGAGACGGCGAGCATAAGTACGACCACTTGTACGAACAACGCGAATATTGTCGTTATATACATCTTCGCCGAAGATACGGCAAAATCCCTAAAACTTGGCAGTAGCCAGAGCAAAGCAATGAGCGGCGACAGCACAGCGCCAATGTATAAAACAATAATACGCTTGAGATAGTAGACGAGAAGCATCACGGCGAAAATGACAGCTATAACAATCAAAATGAGAATGCCAATATTAGCGCTTGCCGCAGTAGCGATAAGACCACCCAGGGCTGCCCATATAATGTCATTGGACATGCCAATTAATAACGCCTGTATCATCGCATTAGAAACTGAAATAATTGCGTCAATCGCGAATATTGAGACATTCGCGATTATAAAAACAAGAATGATTTGAGGAATGAGTGATCGGATATCGACATCTTCAAACCCTACCACCGACGAACTCATGATTCGAAATCCAATAAGACCGATAACAAGCAAGAATAGAACATCGGCAATTGCTACTATTACCATCCATAAATTAAATACAGAGCCGTTTTGTGCCATAAGAGGAGTGGCGGTCGTAAATTGTTTTAGTGCATAGACTATCGGTTTTCCAATTGATTCTATCGTGACTTTCATGAAGCCTTTAATTGCCTCATTAACAACATCCCCTATGCCGACAGATTCTTCACCTTTTGGTTGTTGAGTAACAATCTGAACCGGGCTTACTGGTTTAGACGAGTACGCGTTTTGCATGACAGCCACGAGCGCTCCAGCTCCTAAAACCACCACAACTCCGATAAACGCATTTCGAAGCGTTTTTTTTGCGCGTTCAAGCTTTTCTGGATTACCTGAACTCGTCATATAGTAATAGCCGCCGAATACGACAAACAAGATACACAAAACAGCCGCTATGGTAATCATAGTAGAGAATAACGGTGAAATACTCGACTTCAATGTTTCAGAAGCGGCCTGTGCGTCCGCAAATAAAATGAGGCTTGGCATCAATCTACTAGCCTCCGAAAGATGACTTAGCCATACCGGCGACAAAATCTACGATCGTATATGCTGCGAGCACGATTACAAGGCCGATACCCGAATAGAGAAGTGTTTTCTTTGCCTTATCAAGTTTCTCAGGATGTCCTGAGCTGGTTATGTAATGAAAGCCGCCAATCACCATAAACACGACTGCGACTGCTCCCGCAATACCCACCAGAGTTTTTACGATGTTCTTAATGAAGTTCTCTGTTTGTGCCGCCCCGTCTACAGCCAGTGCTGTATCCGCATTGAATAAAGCCGCCACTATTCCAATAACGCCAACAATAAGTATGGCACTCCTAATATTTCTCATTTTTTATTTCCCCCCAAATAAAACTTATAGATATATGATAACAGATTTATATTAAGGAAATAGATTCCTTAATATAAACTTATGCTAAATGGATCTAGAAGTCTTTACAATTTGAGTTAATGTAGGCTGTTCGCCGACTTTCTGAGGCACTCATTCCAAAACCTGAGCTAAGAGTGTCAGAGGGATGTTTAATGATCTCTTCGTATCCTTTTCGTATCGTTATGATATCTGACCGAATATCATCAGGAGAGACACTTTCTAACTTCTCATAGGTATTAAAACGTTTTTCATAATTCACGTCTCCAACAAGCACCGATTTCTCTTCCTTTGCTACACGACAAAAACTAGCTATTGATCGTTCTGGTTGCGTAAAGAATATAAAACTCATAATAACAACTACAGCAGCAGTGACTCCACCTATAATTATTAAGTTTTTCCGTTTGGTAAATTGATTAAAATCATACCCAACCTTGTCCTGATGTTTCATCTGAAATATTCCTTACACTAAAGGTTCTTACATTAATCATACCTCAGCTCATTATTATGAGAGATCGAGATTTTGTCATGATATCCTTTTTACTTCTATGGTTTTCTTTATTTTAGCACGGAGATACTAGAGCGAGACAGTCTGACACAATGAACAAAACATACTCGCCGCTAGTCTCCGTTAGGAAGGTTCTGAAGTGCTAAATACGGTATTCTCTCCTTGCAGGAGATTATATTTTAAATGATTATTTACATAATCTCAAATTAATGTTACAATATGTAAAGTTAATCAAACAGGAGATTCATATGTACTCAAATGAAAGTGCCGTCCTCGGTACTTCTACCGTTGCGGCTCCAACTATACTCGGTATAGTCCTTTGGCCAAATCTAACCCTTGTATTTGTTGGTGTAGCTTTTGCGTTACTAGGGGTATTATATCTATTATTTAAAAGGCGCGTGCGCCGGAGCTAGGTTTTTCAAGGGTGGATATACTCATTACAATCGTCACCATTTATATCGTATTTGGTTTCATACGAGCGATTTACCGTTTGGCAACTGGCTTCTTATATACTCCATTAGCGAATAATTCAACAGATGATAAAAAGTACACACCGTTAGTGACCGTAGTCATTCCAGCCTGGAACGAAGCAGTTGGCATCACCAGCACAGTGCGTTCAGTCATTAACAATGGCTACCCGAAATTAGAGATAATTATTGTAGACGATGGATCGACAGATACTACCGCTACGAAAGTAAAAGAGATCATTAAAAAAAGCCAGCAGTTGGTTAAACTGATAACACAAGTAAATAGTGGAAAATCAGGAGCTCTAAATGCCGGCATCGCTAGAGCAGAGGGCGAACTTATACTTACGCTTGATGCAGACTCCTATCTCGAGCCAGGCAGTATCGCTAAAATGGTTAAAGCTCTTGCTGATGACGCCTACAGTGTAGCAATTGGTGAAGTTGTGGTCGGAAACACAAACACATGGCTTGGACGCGCGCAACATTACGAGTATTCTGTTGGTTTTCATATAAAACGAGCTCAGCATGTATTCGACTCCGCATACATCTTCCCCGGTGCATTAACGATGTTTCGCACTACAGTATTGCAAGAAGTTGGTGAATTTACTGATTATAGTAGCACTGAGGATTTAGATATTTCTATGCGCATCAAGATGGCAGGCCACAAGATTGCTTATGTAGACTCGGCTATCTGCGTAACAGAAGGAGCATCTACTGTACGCGGTTTGCTAAATCAACGAACACGCTGGCGTCATGGCTATCTTGAGTGTTTGCTCCATCATAAAGATTTCTTGCTCTCTCCGAAGAAAGGTTGGTATCTCACGCTTGTAGATTTACCTTTGCAGATATTTGGCGTAATTGAAGTTCTTATGTTCCCTCTGATTCTAGGCCTTTTATGCTATCTGCTGGCGGCAAATATAAATCCTCTAGCACTTGTTGCTGCATATTGTTTAGTCCCATTTATACTTTTGATGCTAGGCGACCTGCGTGAAAAATATCAACAGTTAAACTTGTGGATATTCGCGGTACCGATCATGCTGATTTTCATAGAGACTATTGAGTATATAGCTTTACTCAAGTCACTTTACCGCACAGTATATCGAAAACGTACAGTATGGACAGTTTGGCAACGTACTGGTGTGGATAACTAGGCAGTAAAAAAGCGGCAGAAATGCCGCTTTTTTTATGGGGTGTTTCACGAGGCGAGGGGAGTCTAGAACTCTACGAGAAGGATTGCAATACTAATCATCACGCTTCCTTAATATATTCAACATAATACGGTTTAAAACCATATTTTTCATGGAGTTTTTCGGACGCGGTATTGCTGGCGTAAATTCCAGCCTTAAAACGATCTGCATGCTGTTCCTCGACAGCCCAGCGTTCGGCTTCTTCGAGAAGTCGCGCCGCAATGCCAAGGCCGCGTAGTTGGGGCTCGACATAGATGGCTTCAAGATGACATTCTCTGTTTTTGTCCGCGAGATAGTCGAGTACTTCAATATAACTATACTGATACCCGACGATCGAGCCACTACGTTCCGCAACGATAATGTGCGCTGCGTCATTTTTAAGTTCTGAAGCATAGTACGACATCGCCTCGTCCGCGTTAAATGTTAACCCTGGCTCAAACTGGCGCGATTCCGCCTGAAGTCCTTCACTCATGGAGATAATCCTGTTAAGATCTTCGTGCTTGGCACTTCGTATAGAGACTTCCGTATCTGTCATGTACCCTATAGTATCATGACTATCTGGGTAGAACTTAATCTCCCTGTTGCCCGGGTAAGATTCAATTGTCCTGGTGTTATATACTGTGAATATGCCACAGCCCCCTAACGACAGAAAAAACGAAGATACGCCCGCCAGCCGGCTAGACCTTAATAAAATGTATCCGAGAGCAAAATCATTTGATGAATTAGCCCATGAAAGGGAGGAGACCGACAGGCTGCATGCCCAACGCGCGCCAAAACATGTCATTTTACTCATTGGTCTTAAAATCTACAGTATACTGATTGGCTTCGCTCTAGCCCTTACTATTAGCTTTGCTATCATACCGACGAATATCATCGCCGGCGTTTTCTTAAGCTTTTTTATCGGCCTGGTCTGGCTTGGATACACCGTATGGATGCTCACCAGCATCTCAAACTCATTCCAAAGATTTGGGTTTAGCGCAGAACCCTTTTTCCAATTATATGCGCTCGTCTATTCGATATTGGCGTGTGCTTCCTACTATTTTGTCGCCCACATTTCACTCGTCATATTCCTGACGCTAGCTACATGCCTCCACTTTATACTGGTGTATGTTCTACTGAGGACAAAGCTCAAGGCTTCTTGAGATATATTTATTACTTTAGCAATATCTTACTTTTACATGGATAGTTTGGAACATCTCAGGATAATATAGTGTCTCGTATTCGATTCGTTCATCCGCAAATTTAATTATTACTCTGGACCCACTACAACAATTGCTCTATAATGAATTATATGACGAAAAATAATCTAATGACCGTTAAATATATAGACCTTTTTGCCGGACTTGGCGGGACGAGAATTGGATTAGAACAAGCCTTAAAAGAAAACGGGTTTCTAGGAGAGTGCGTATTCACGTCAGAAATCAAGCCACACGCGGTAAAAGTCTACGAGGATAACTTCAAAGGCGAAGAGGTGAGTGGCGATATAACCCAAATTGACGCGAAAGACATACCTGACTTTGATTTCCTGCTAGCCGGATTTCCGTGCCAGCCTTTTAGCTCAGCAGGAGTGAGAAGAGGCTTCATGGATACAAGGGGAACGCTCTTTTTTGATATCGAAAGAATATTAAAAGAGAAACGTCCACGGGCATTCTTACTGGAAAATGTCGAGGGTTTAGTGCTTCACGATAGAGTTGATAGAAGCCGTCCGATTGGACGTACTCTTGAGACCATTATTAATCATCTGGAGAATTTGGGGTACGAAGTAAATTGGAAAGTACTGGACGCGAGTGAATACGGCGTACCTCAAAAACGTAAACGTATTTATATTACCGGATCCCTCTCCGCGAAAACGGATTTAAATGACCTGAATAAAAATAGCTCAAAACTTGCGAATGTTTTAGAAAAAAACCTTCCTCAGTCAGCCTATCTTAATGACAGCGTCTTAGTTAAGAAATTACTTGAACACTATAGCGTTGACCAGATGAAAGGAAAACAAATAAAAGACAAGCGCGGCGGCGCAAACAATATACATAGTTGGGACGTTGAATTAAAAGGACCTGTCTCGGAAGAACAGAAGGCACTTCTAGACGAAATGCTAAAACAGCGCAGACGAAAATCCTGGTCACTATCCAAACAAATCCCGTGGTCGGATGGCATGCCGTTAACGTTAGAGGAAATAGCGACGTTCCATACCCAAACATTGTTCGAGCATAAAATGTCAGATAAGAAATACCTGGTGCATCTAAAATCAATCCTGGACGACCTCGTAAAAAAGAAGTATCTCACATTTGAAATTCCAAAAAAGACAACGCCTGAATACCAGGTAAAAGGATACAATATCGTCGTTGGAAAGCTAAGTTTCGAAATCAGCAACATCCTAGACCCAGAGCATGTAACGCCTACGTTAGTAGCGACGGACGTTACGCGCATGGCCGTCGCGGATAAGAAAGGTCTTCGTAGGATGACAGTAAGGGAAGGACTAAGGTTATTCGGTTTTCCTGAGTCATACGAAATTGACGGCCTTAGCTATACGAAAACATTTGACCTACTCGGAAATTCAGTTAGCGTGAATGCGGTACAGATAGTTTGTGACCGGATAATTAAGGCTGCGTTTTAGTAAACTCACTATAGGAAGCTCCTACTTCCGCCAACCATTCCTCTGCGGATGCGGTGTCACCGGTATATTTCGCAAGCGTTTCTTCTATCGCGTTAAGAAAAGCGACTCTGCTATTGAATGGCTGAGCGCCCTTTGACATAGTCTTGAAATTATACGGCCGGATATTATGGATTTTACCTTGCTTTACTTGAGCACGAATGGCATATTCTTTCATGCTACATGTAATTTCCCAAATCTTTTTGATCCAAATACCGTTTATCTTGATCACGCCATTAGACAATGAATAGCCAAGTATTAAATAATCAACATCGAGTTTGTACGCTTCCGTCCTGAGCGATCTTGTGTACGCGTCAAATTGGGCTACGTCAAAATTAGGTGTTTTCGCAAAATCAAAAGCCTTCACTTCTAAAAGGTTAACGCGGTCATCTTCACTAAGATAAAAATCCGGGAATTGCTGCGTATTAGGATTACCTCTACTGTATACGCCGTTTAAGGTCATCCATTCGCCCAGCCACTCTTGGAGTAGGTTTCCGGTTGCGCTTTTATCGTTAACTTTCAGTTCCGTATTCAGCAGTTCCAAGCTAATTGATCCCTGCGCGCCAACGATACCCTGTCGTTTTAGTAATTCATATAGTTCAAGTGCTTTTGTTCCGTACATACGGGTTATTATGGCACAGAAGCATGTAATTGTCGCTAGACTATCCCGGCGCGCTTTCCGTACGCGTATTTCAAGTCTGGAGCTCTGTTTTTGCCGTATGGCGATCAGCATCATCACAAAACTCCCGTTGACACGCGTAAGAATATGAGTATAGTTAACATATAGGTTAACTATCATGAATATTCCTTATGACTCACTCCAGCTGGACACAATACTCAATGCGCTTGCTAACCAAGTACGCCGTGGGATTATTCATGAATTATCACTTCACCCGGCAACGGTCGGGCAGATGGCAAAGCGTCACGGCATTTCATTGCCTGCGATCCATAGGCATATCCGTATCCTGGAAGAGGCCGGCCTGATCGTCCGTAAGAAAGTCGGACGAACCAACTTTGTCGCTCTCAATCACAAAACCTTAAACCTGACTCAAAAATGGCTCATGCAATACAAAACCGAATGGGGCAGCGCTGATGCCTCATTAGAAAACTATATTTCCAGGATGCAGGAATGATTTCTGGGAATTAAATAAAGGGTTCGGTTACCGGGCCAGAAGGAGAAATAACAATGGGAAAATACGTGTACGTATACTACGCCGGTTCGGATACTGATGCCGGAGACAGCCAAGCATGGGGCGAATGGTTCGGGAAATTAGGCGACAAGCTCGTTGATGCCGGAAATCCTTTCAACGAAGGTGGCCAGGCCGTGTACCAAGGCGGCGTAATGCCCGTCACGGATAAGCCGGTTACCGGGTACAGCATCGTTAGCGCTGACAGCATGAAAGAAGCCGAGGAACTAGCCAAGGGCTGTCCACTCGTCGCTTCAAAAGATGGTGTTGTTTGTGTTTACGAAGCATTACCTATGTAAAAACCGCCCACTCATGTGGTTCTGGTAGCCTACCAAATGAAACGCAGGTGCGGTTGCACCTGCGTTTCATTATGAGGCAGTGATGTGCTGGGCACGTCTTGAGGAGAAAGAGGGTCCGCAATACTGTGAATCCTGCCCGATAGCCTACCATACCTCGTGGTGGTGGCCGACACATCGTGATCCGATAACTGAAATTGAGACTCCTGAAGCCGGGCTTTAGTACGAAAGCTGGGAGCTACGTGACCTGTCCCGCCGGACAGAATGCCGTTTTCATACACGCCTCAGAAACGGACGGGACATCGGATAACACGAAAATCTTTCTTTCTAGGAATAGTGCAGTAGCGACCGTAGTCTTCGTAAAAGCCAAGTACGGCGACCTATTACCCGGCTACTCAGGTCAGACATACTCCACAAGAGGCGAGGGACAAAAGCCTGATTTTCAAGCCAGTGGTTATACAGCACCAACGCCTCGATTTTACGCAGCGTATCATTCATTTTAACGTCACCAAAAACGATCACGGAGGTCATGAAAGTTCCCGTAGGCCAGTCCAGGTGCAGCAAAAGGTTATCAGAAATTTTTTGACGGTAAGACGCTAGATCCTCTTGCGGCTCTTCGCCCGCAATAGCCAGTAGCACTTCAACCGTACTGCCTATCGTGCTACGCATCCGCACCGTATGTTGCAGCGCCTGCTCAACCTGCGAACGCACTTGCCGGAATTCACCTCCATACGCGACGGGCACTATGACCACATGCTTAGACTGTAAGACAAGATCCACGCCCTCGTCATTATGCACTATCGTGGTGTACTGCATATCATCAACCTCAAGCCAACTCACATCGGCATACGTCATCGCCACCCGAAGCCGGTGAGTCGAAGCCGCCACTTGTAGCCGCGTACGCCACGACAGACGATAAGGCGTCATTTGCCGGAGAAGCCGTTGGCGTAGCAGTTCGGTAGCCCGTAAATCTTCTGGCTCGCGTACTTGTTTCCAAGCCGATATAGGGGTAAGGCCTTTCATCAGCTTCTGCAAGCTACCCGTGCGTGTTCCATCGCCATTGATAAGATCTGCCAATATCCCACCTCGCAGCAGTTCGTTATGAGAATTAACGATAGCCACCTGATGATCTACTGAATCTACGCCTGTCTTCCAATACGAAAGCGCCATCACGCGTATAATTTCAGACTCCGGTTTTTTGCCAGACGCAGGTCCGATAGTCGAAAGGAGCCGCATGTTCGTACCTACGGTTTCGAGCATTATCCGCGCCAACAAAAACTCACGATAGGCATCAACGTCGCTATTATTATCATGATCCACCCAGATTATAAGATGGATTGGCGCGTTCTTTTTATTCACTCGTATAACGTCTTGGGCAGCCTTGACTATAGTATCGACAGGTTCATGAGCGCGTACCACCATCACGATGGTGCCGGCTGGCTTGTTATAACTAAGGGATCTGATCGGACGGTCATACCGCAGCCGCTGTGCCCATGTAACTACGTCTACCATAGAGAGGTGGTGGTGTTGAAGATAACGGGAAAGAATCCACGTGGATTCCAGACCAGCTATTTGCTTGTTCGTTCGCGTTATTGGCGGTAATCCCGCTATAGCCCTGCGCATGCCTTCAGGACTATACACGCGGTATGAAGCTGCCTCAGACGCATCATACATCTCACTAAAATCAGCTCTGTCCTCTACGCCCAAGCTGACGAGTGCCCCCTGGAGATCGGCAGCAAGAGCGTTCGTACCGGAACGAAGCCGGTCTTGCCAGGCCAACACGTCCTCAGCCCACCGTTCTATCCACTCAACGAGTGCCTGGGGCTGAATACCATCTTGTTGCTGATCACCCACAAGAGTAGTCCGGGACGCCTCCAAGGCTGTCTTCATTCGAGCTGTCTTCCTATTGAAAAAGGACCGTTTACTATGACGAAGCAAGTCTTGAATCACAACCGCCCGATGCAGTAGCTGCTGCTCCCAATATGACTTATCAGCTGATTGGACGAGTTTCTTCAGCCGCTCATTAAATTTGGCTTCGGGATTATCCGATACGACCTGCATCACAAGCCGGAGTATTCCTTCGGCAAGCAGATCGCCAGCCTCTTCATGCGTAGCCCTTCGTCTCGTGAACCGGTTATAGTTGCGCTGAGGAATACTTCCTGCCCATGCGGCTTGCCCATCCGTAAGAAGATAGGGCACAAGGAAGAACCAGTCTTCGCAGTATATTTGCGGATAAAATCCGAGTACGGCCTTGCGCGTATCGACCAGTATAGCCTGGCTACTCATGTAACTGTCTACGACTACCGATCCGTAGGCCTCCAAGTAGGCACCCACTACTACGGAGTGGTCCGCTTCTTGCCTCGCGTTACTTGCAACCACTTTTGCGCCAGATCGCATAAGGTCAACCTGTTTAAGAAAGTGGCCCTCTTGGATTTCCACATCGTCGTCAACGAATAGCACGGAGGGCCAACCCATTGTCAGGGCTAGCTGGAGACCAAAATTGCGCTTATCTGAAAGATCCCAGCCTGGAGGGCAGTCAAGCACGGACGCCGGCCGCGACAGGGCATCATGGTTATTGTCAAAAGGCCCGTCTACCGCCAGCCATTTTAGTTGCTCGAACCTACGCGCCAATAGTATTACGTCCTGCCGCTTCGCCTCACCGCTACATAGCACGACAAAATATAGCCCGTACCGTTCAGCCAGACCCATATTCCGAAGAAGAAACTGCTCGACTCCTCTTATACTGCGGGAAACCGGCATGATAATCGCGCCGACATGGGCAGAAGCATCTATATCAACCGGTGGAACATACTGGCTGGCATCACGGGCCGTTTGACGTAGGTTATCGCCCATAGCCGTGACCCGTCCGGTCGGATAGTCAGCAATAAACTCAGGCGGTGGTACCGACATAGTAAACAATCTCCATTGCCACCCTAATTATTTTATATGATTGACGCTTATCTTAACATTAAATGCTCTAAAATTCAAGCGACCAATTAAAAAGACGGCTGGATTACGCCAGCATACATACTAGGTATCTCCTAGTGACAACAGGCTAGGGGAGCAGCCATTAGCAAAACGACTGATAAGAATTTTACACGTTTAATGCGTGCGGCTTTACTGCTTCCGCAAAATCTTCTCTATTGCTTTTCCCTTGGCTAACTCATCGATTAATTTATCCAGGTAGCGGATCTCCTGCATGGTTCGTTCTTTGATCTCTTCCACCCGGACACCACAGATCATGCCTTTAATTAAAGCCCGGGAAGGGTTCAGCCTGGGAGCTTCCGCAAAAAAAGTCTCGAGATCCGTTTGCTTTTCCATCTGCGCTTCTAGCTCTTTTTGGCTATATCCTGTCAGCCAGCAAATAATTTCATCGACGTCCGCTTTCGTACGTCCTTTTTTCTCGGCCTTAGCGATATAAAGGGGATAGACTCTTGCGAAGCCCACTGTATAAATCCGAGGTTTCATCATGATATCCTTTTGCTTCTACGGTTTTCCTTATTTTAGCACGGAGGCATGAGAGTGAGACAACGGGCGGAGGTTACCTGCCTGGCTCAAGATCATTCTGTTTTACCACTTCGCGCATCATATTGATCATGTTTGGTAGTGCTAAAAGATCCTTGGCGGTAGTTGTTTCTTCAGGACTTGCGACGCATAGCTGTCTAACCTTTCCTTGTTCAGCAACAGCAAGAATAATGTCGTCTATCGCAAACTCATCAGCATCTTCGGAATGGTACGGCAAAAAGGCGTAAGAACCGACCTCATTATGGACGGATGTCACTTGCTCAATAGCATCCACAAGATGACTTGAATCAAATGCATAAATAGAAGCATTACATCCAGATATTTATTTTATCGCATATGATTCCAAGATTAAATGGATTAAATGGATTAGCTCATGGTTAAAGCTCATATTGATAACGAAATATCCTGGACTCCGGCTCACGTAGCCTGACGCAATTGATGAGACCGAATGGCCTTTATCGGTGGGCTGACTTATACTAGACATTGTTCTGAAACATAATATAAAACAGCTAATACGTTCCATCGAAGGGAGCTGCATGCCAAAGTTCAACAAGCATTTTTTACATGGTGAATCGGGAATTATCTTTTATGCGGGTATAGCGTTAGCCGTAGGAGCTTTCGGCATAACCATCGCCAGTCTGCTTTACGCACTAACGCCCGTGGAAGCTGCGCTTCCTATCCCTAATCCAAATCTTTCGGATGCGTTTACCGCTACGAAATTAGGGCACGAAACCATGAAGGCTGCCGGTGTCATTGGAATCATTTTTGATATCGTTTTTATGGCGGCAACACTCGTACTGCTAGCTTTTCGAAAACCTAAAACCCTATCGGTCGAACCACTAGGTTGGGCATTCGTGACACTGAGCGTTTTAATGTTTGTCGTGGCTGATGCATTAGCAGCAACCGCGCTGCCAAGGTTAGCACTGGGATTTCAGTTAACGGACGCGTTCATAGGGTTCAAGCTTCTATTTGACATCTTTTTCGTCATGGGTAGTATTAGTTTCGGGCTGGGCGGCAGCGCGATTTTTATCAGTGAATTAAGAGCGCAACATGCACCGCGACCGCTAAAAGTTTTGATGTGGAGTGGCCTTCTTTTTGCGCTCGCAGGGCTTATATCAGGACTGCTATATATTATGAACGTCAGTCTTCCGCTAGTAATGGGAGCGGCTATACTAGGCGGGGGATTGATCTTCTGTATCTATGGCGTACATATCGCAAACAGTACTCGCCGCTTGCAATAACTAGGGTATCGCGCATGATTTAAGTGAGGCTTTGATTCTTCAGCATCGCAATCTATATCGTCATCGTTAAAAGTTAGATTAACGTACTGCCACTCCTGCCAGAATGATTATATTTAAATGGTCTTACTTATAGGATCTTTATTATTTGTTATGGTTTATCGAAGTCAGTGATTGGATCTTTGATTGGCGGCTCACATCCAAAAAGATCTCTTGCGCCACAGCCAAGAGACTTACTGAAATAACCATAATCTTCACCAATAGATAAGTAGGATTTGTCATGAGCCACGTCATTTGGATTATATGATCGTATAAGATGAGTGGCTGTATTTCTCGATAGTCCGGATCGATTTGTTGACGGGTCGTAAAGCTTGCATGAAAGATTATTTCCTCTTGACCAGTCTAGGAAGCCAAGAGAAAGATTACGAGGATTTGCGAAGTCGTCGTAGAAGTTGGCGCATTTGTCATCCCGACCGCTATTATAGCTGTGTGGAGTTCCAAAAACCTGAACGAGAGAGTTGCTCTCGGCCAGTTTCTGAAAGATCTCGTCCCTCGTAAGTGATGTCTCTAGTATATCGACATATCGTATGAAGCAATTTTGAGTCCAGTTAACTACTGTAAATTTATTTTTTGACTGAGAGGTAAAATAGCATGTATCCACTTTTGCTGAGTGGGTGGGTGTCTCACTGTTAATCAATCCTGCTAGGTACAGTAACTTGATTCGATTATTTTGTTCAGCGTCGAAGCCCTGCTCTACTTCCTGTCTTGATTCTGTCAGCTCTTGCCGTATAGCGTAGCTGCTCGAAGTGACCTGTAAGAATGCAAAAAATCCTGAATAATAAGAGTATACGCCTGCTATAGCAATAAGTAGCAGTAGACCTACGGCTATAATGGTGTTACGAACCCATGTAGGGGCTTTCTCTGAGATTCTGGGCCGGCGGTTACGAGTATTCTTTTGCGTATTTTTATTTTGCTTAGCCATATGCACATTGTATCATCCATACATTCTCTTCTTAAAAGACCTCCACCTTTGGTTAAGTCTATGCGTTTTGAACGTAGTGTGATATGTTCATTCTATATCTATAAGTAAGGGAGCTAATATGTCCGCAGATACGTCAGTGCTAGAAGACCCTAAAGAGCAGCAACTTGAAGATAAACCACATATGGATAGTGACGGGGAGCATCTATCCGCTTTGCCCGTAAGAGATTACGATTCCGCACCCGAGCACGTAAAGCAATTCTATTTAGACAATCACACCCACCATACGTACGAATCAACCCGTAAGCTATGGAATGACTACGCCTCACCCAAAGCAAGAACGCTTAAAGCCCCTATGTGGGATATGCTCGTCGCCGTAGGGGAGTTTTTTGACGCCAGCGATCCCGATGTCGAAGACCCGCAAATCGTCCACGCGTTCCAGAGTGCGGAATCCGCAAGGGAAAACGGGGAAGATGACTGGATGCAGGCAACCGTCTTAGTCCATGACGTCGGTAAAATTCTCGCCACCAATCTGCTTCCAGGCAGAGAAGCCCTGCCTCAATGGTGCGTTGTGGGTGATACGTTCCCACTCGGCATAAAATTTGATGAGCGGATCGTTCTATCCAAATACTTCTTCGAACAGCCTGCCGTGCCCGATAGCAGCGATCCTTTGCTACGCAAGGGCTGGCCAGGAAACCCTGATGTCAAGCATCCTGTCTACGGTACTGAGCAGGGCGTATACGAAGACGGCGTAGGCCTGGATAATCTTACCGTTTCATTCGGCCATGATGAATTTTTGTTCCAGGTCCTAAACGGGAACTGTAACCTGCCAGACGGCGCGCTCCGTATGATCCGCTACCACTCCCTATATCCTATCCACTCAGCAGGTGCATATAGCCGCTTGCTAGGTGAGGGTGACGACGAAATACTTGCAGGCGTCAGACGCTTCAACCAGTACGATCTCTATTCAAAGGTTGAAAAAAAGCCGGATATCGCAGCACTCATGCCTTACTACAAGAACCTGGTTGATAAGTTCTTCCCAGAACCACTTAACTGGTAGGAACTGGTTTAAAGTAAAAGGGTGCTGTTAACAGCACCCTTTTACTACGCTAATTTTGTAAAATCATATAGTTAATGCTATAGTCATGACATGAAATCGTTCAACGGCAATACGTATCTATATACCGACTATATCTTGGCGGTATTTGCTGTTCGCTCGTAAATTTAATTCTTATTTTTCTCAGCTAATTACCGCCTAAAGAGCGGTAATTTAAATTTTAGTAGAAAGATAATTATGAAAAACGATGCATTTAACAAACGAAAAGAACATATCATAAGTCTCGCGACCGGGCCGGTTGCTCCGCCTGTACACATCGCGTACCTTCCGCACGAAAACAAAGTATGGGAAATAGTGAGCACGACGCTTAGGCCGATTTGGGATGCCGTGGTTATTGATGAAGTGCTTGAAGCACGCGAAACCATCAAGTTACCGTTAGATTTTGTCCCGCAACTGTCGGAGGTGTCAGATAAACTTCTGGCAACGAGTGGTTTTACGTACCATGCAGTTGGAGGTCTTGCTCCTAAGGACGAATTCTTTGGCGCACTTGGCAGGAAATCGTTCCTATCAACACAATACTTGCGCCACCCGAAATCACCCCTCTACACGCCCGAGCCAGATATCATCCACGAAGTCATAGGCCACGGGACCTGTCTTGCCAATGTTAAACTTGCCCAATTACACCAGCTGGCAGGCTCAGCGCTTGTGCGCGTATCGACCGAACAAGCCAAGCAGTTCATCGCGAACGTATGGTGGTTCTCAGGTGAATTCGGCGTTATTCGCCATACAAAAGGCGTCAAAGCGTTTGGCGCAGGACTACTTTCTTCCGTAGGCGAGCTCCAGTCTTTCACGAGAGAGGCGACTATACGACCGGTTAATATCAAAGAAATGGGGACAACACCATACCAGATAGATATTTTCCAACGGACGCTTTTCGCGGCCGATTCTGTCGACCACTTGCTTGCATACGTCGGCGGGTTTTTCGCCCAAGTTGACGACATAATGATAGAAGAAATGCTACGTGCGTAGCTATCCATGACTATTAATCAAGCATCAATACGTACAGGGCAATATGTAGGACTACGCCTTGCACTACGTGCACGCCTTACTCGGATACCAGACATCAGAGATTTCGTGATTCGAGGCTAGAGTATTGCATTTATTTTAGCAATATAATACAGTTCACAGACTCACCTGGGGGGTGGACACCATGTGTAGCGGATGGGATTGGAATCAGGAAGACGCTCCGAAGGAGTCCTGGGCGTAAAGCCCGCCACGCATAATCAAGATATAGGGGTCTTTTCTTTTTAGGCAGAAATCTTTTCGATAATCTTTGGTACTGCTACGAAACGATCAATTATGCGAATTCCACATTAATCACGGACTGTCTTATAATAAGAGTAGGATAACAGTGGAGGGTGGATCATGGCAGAAGCAAATAATTCCTCAAACGAACCCGTTACGGCCGTGTTCAGCTGGACGGTAAAACAAGGTGAGGAACAGTCATTCCAGCACATGATGCATGCCGTGCATAAAGTCGCCCGTACCTTTCCAGGGCACATGGGCGTTACCACTTTAAACTCTCCTACGCGTAAAGAAAGTTTTCAGACCATATTACGGTTTGATACCACTCAGCACCTTGAAGATTGGCTGAGTTCACCCATACGTCAAAAGATGATGAAACCCCTGGCGAAGATTGCGAGTACGGATACAGCTACCAAATCAACCGGACTAGAAACCTGGTTTGAAATTCCAGGTCAGCAAGTTACTCCACCCCCAAGATGGAAAATGGTAGTCGCTACCTTTATTGCAATCTACCCCGTAAGTTTACTCTTTTCACTCTTTTTGTCTCCGTACATTGAAGATTGGCCCATCCTGGTCCGGGCATTGTTTCTACCGATCATCGCGCCGGTTATTTTGACGTATCTATTCATGCCATTTTTGACACAGCGAATTTTAAAACGCTGGTTGTATAAAAAGGATTCGTAATCAGGGAGGGGAGGTGTGTCTATGAAAAAATCAATCGGGTTTATAGGAATCGGGACTATGGGAAGCCGGATGTCCGCCCGGTTTCTTAATGCCGGTCTGGAAGTAACCGTATTCAACCGGGATAAAAACAAAACAAAACCCTTAGTAAAACAGGGCGCTAAGGTCGCGGGTTCTATCCCGGAACTCGTAAAAGCAGCTGATTATATCTGCATATCCGTTTCAAACGACGACGCTATAAAAGATGTGGTTAGCCAAATAATACAGGCTGGCGTCCGCAATAAAACGATCCTCAGCCTCAGCACTATTTCTCCAGATACCGCAGTGGAACTAGATAAAAATATCTCGGACTGTAAAGCTCGGTTTCTTGACGCGCCCGTGTCTGGAAGTGCGCCTCAGGTAGAGTCAGCGCAATTACTCGTGTTCGCTTCGGGTGAGGAGAAGATATTTGAAGATGTTAAGCCAATACTGAGCGCTATAAGCAGGACAGTGTACTACCTAGGACCAGCAGGGAACGGATCACGCATGAAGCTCGTCACGAATACTCTTTTGGGACTGGGCGCCCAGTCGCTTGCCGAAGCGCTACTTCTGGGTCAAAGAATGGGGATATCCAAGGACAAAATGATCGAAGTGCTGAGTGAATCAGCAGTCGTATCGGCGTCTCAAAAAATAAAGATGCAAAATGCGCTTGCAGATGACTACCCGGTAGCATTTTCGCTGGCCAATATGTATAAAGACTACGGCCTTATCCTAGAACAAGCCCATGCTACGAATACCCCCATGCCAGCAACAGCCGCAGCACGACAAGTCAGTGCTGTAGGTATGGCTCGCAAACTGGATGCTGACTTCGCTGTCGTTATACGGCTCCTAGAAGAAATGACACGTCCGACGACTCGAAGTTAACAGAGGTCTTAATCTAAGAGCTGTAGTTCGCTTAAGAAAATATTCAGGGGTCTCTTGCTATAATTCACCTATGGAAAAAGAGTACTCCCCTCCGGAAAGTGTCACGACGCCTCACAGGTTAGAAACCTTCAGCGACGGCGTGATGGCAATTATCATCACCGTCATGGTGCTTCGTCTTAGTGCGCCGTCCGTCCCAACGCTCAGCGGCTGGCAACCGTTCCTGCCTCAGATAGTAGCCTATGTCCTTAGCTTTATTTTTATCGCCCAGTACTGGAATAGCCACCACCAGTTGCTCCGCTTCACCAAACGGATCAGTGGAGGCGTCATGTGGGCAAACATGCATTTACTGTTTTGGTTATCGTTAATCCCCGTCGCTACGGCGTGGATTGGCGAAGATGACAATTACCTCCATGAGTCTCCGACTGTTCTATATGGGGCAATCGCGCTCATGGCCTCAATCGCGTATGCAATTCTTACGCGGCTCATAAAAAGGATCGAACCCGAGGAGGTCGCAGCGCACCACACAGTAAGGAACACGAAAAATATTACCTCTATTATTACCTATACGGGAGGGGTTGTTATTGCCGCGCTCGGATTACCCCTCGTGGGGATTGTCTGCTACGTCCTAGTGTCGGTATTGTGGCTTATTCCTGACCGCCGTCTTGCTCGTCTGTGGCAGCGATCGCCGGTACGCACCTCCATTAGGGGTAACTAGACGCTTTTTTAAGCAACTCAAATGCATACGCTATGATAAGATCATGAACTTCGATAATTTAACAAAAGAAATTCAAAACCTACTCAGTGAAAAAGAACACGTCGTCATCGCCGTGTCCGGTTTTGGTGGCTCAGGAAAAACGACGCTCGCAGAAAGGCTAGCGTCTCACTTCAAAGACTCAACTCTTCTTCAACTAGATAATTTTCTTATCAATCGCGGCGAAGGAAGTGGCTGGAGCGGTGGCTATGACTGGAAACGCTTCGAACACGTCCTACTAGATGCCAAAGCCGGAAAGGATCTGCATTATCAGTGGTACGACTGGCCTAAAGACGAAACGAAAGACTGGATTGACCAGCCACTACCTCCGCTTCTTATCGTGGAAGGCGTAAGATTACTTCAACCAAACCTACATCCTTACTTCGATCTAAAAATCTGGATTGATTGTTCCATCGAAACCGCGACGGAGCAGGGGAAAGCCCGCGACCGCGCAAACAAGGCCGATGCTGACTTTGATATTGAATCCCATATACGAAAATGGGATGACATTTGGATTCCGAAAGAAAAAGAGTATCTTGCGCACTTTAGCCCAACAAAAGATGCCGATATTCTTTATACGTATTAGGTTAAGAATCAAGCTTTCCAACGCGACCAAGTTATAGCTAATTAAAATCCATATATGAAAGCAGGCGCCAACGACCGTAGTCGCTGACGCCTTGGCGCTTCCGTTACTGCTTCCTCACTCGAAGGCGTTCACTAGGAACCGGCCGTAGTGGCCGCAGCTCAGCTTCGAGTTGAACATCTGAGCCTTCGCCAGGCTGGGACCACCGACCGTGATGTTCTGTGCGTACAGCGGAACGGACGTCTTGTAACTGTTCTGCAGGTTGGGGCACACCCGCTCGACGAAGGCGAAAAAGCCCATCGAGCGGTCTTCGTAGTAGCCCGCACGAGCCTTGGTAGGCGCGCTGTTGATGCGCCTGATCTCGGCTTGCACGATCTTGACCTCTCGCTCGAGCAGTAGCTCTGGCATGTGCGGCAGATACCTGTTAAAGCGAAGCGAGAACCGACCTCCGACCCGTTCCACCCACATGGATGCGTCCAGCGCACCGAAGTAGACCTCGCAGAAATCGGCGAAGTGCAGATCGAGTGTGGCACGAGTGACGGCTCCGAACTCGCCCGGCTTGCTAGCCAACGCGTCGAACAGCGTCGCCGCATCGTCCTTGTCGATACTCAGATGAGTGTACACGGTAGCTCCTTGCTGCCAAAAGTAGTAGAAGGTGCTCACCGTGGCAGAAACGGAGAGCTGTATATGCGTAAAAAGCGCACATGCAGCTCTCCGTTTAATGATTTTAATGTACTGACTATGCATACTTTATCATAAAGTTAACATAAAATCAATAGCTACGTTCCCGACACGCATCATAACGGAGAAAAAAGCTTTCCGGTACGATGGAGCTGTATGTTTGGTATGATAGGGTAGATGTTTAACTCTTGGCAAATAAACCTGATCTTTTTTTATATCTTCACCGTCATATTCTTCCAATGCTATAAGCTAGCAGTAAAAAACGTAAAGAACGACGGAGCCGCAACGATAGCGCTTCAAGTCATTGCGGGTATCACCGTGCTCATACTCGTGCCATTTTTTGCCATCAATTGGCCGGCAGGAATTGGAATAATCCTATTACTCGTTGCGTCCTGCGTCTTTTACGCGATAAATGACCGGATGCAAACGACCGCCAGAAAGCACCTCGAGGTTTCTACCTTTTCGGTTATTGGACAGCTATCGACGGTTTTTGTCATCCTATACGGCTTAACGTTATTCAACGAGACATTCACATGGCTGAAACTCGCCGGAGCGGTACTGATTATCGGAGCTAACGTTTTAATTTTTTACCAGAGCCGCAAACATAAAATAGAGATTAATATTTATTCCATACTGGCAATTTTGGCAGCATTTGCGTTCGCGACCGCGCTTGCCATTGATGTCGGCATATCCAAAGAGTTTAATCTGCCACTTTATATAAGCCTGACCCTCCTCATACCGGCAATTATGATCGCTATTGCAGGTAAGGTATCGCCCCGCCAATCGGTTACGGAATACAAAACCAACAGCAAGCTTTTCCTCGCTACTGGTATTAGCTGGGCGTTGTCTATTTTCTTTTCGCTAAGAGCCTTCCAGCTAGGCGAAATGAATACCGTCATCACTCTTGAAGCCGTTGTCGTGATATTAAACGTGCTTGCGGCATATATATTCTTAAAAGAGAGAGGCAAGATAAAGCGGAAAATTGCCGGGGCAATTTTAATCGTTTTCGGCGTGCTGCTCACCACGCTTTAGTTTTTGTTATGATAAGAGCATGAAGACTTATACAACCGTTTCAGAGTTCCTTGACGATCTAGATACCGGCAAACGCCGGCAAGTTGAAGCACTCCGTAAGATTATCCTTGACTGCGTACCCGTGACGGAACACGTCAAATGGAATTCCCCAAGTTACGTATATAAAGACGAAGACCGAATAACGTTCAACCTGCATGGAGATGATATCAAGATCCTTATTCATATGGGCGCTACCCGCAAAGAAGACAAAAAGGCCAAGCCGATCATGGACGATGAAACCGGCTTGATTAAGTGGAGCTCAAATATGCGGGGAATCATTGCATTTAAGGATATGGACGACCTTACCGCTAAGAAACAAGACTTTGAAAATATACTGCAGCGTTGGCTGGAGGTTGAATAAAAATTTGAGCGATTTCCGTCCTTACCGATTTAGCCCAATCACCACAAAAGAAGGCCTGCTTGAAGTAATCGGGCATATCCACTTTTCATGCTATGGATTATGCAAACAATCTTTCGGCTACTATTTGCCAAATGCCGGTAACATGGGCGTGTTTTGTCATTACGACGATGAATTCGAAATCCTAAAGAAGATCAGAAATGAAATGACCGAAAACTCAGATAATCCTGATTTAAAATATTTCACGTTACGTGAACCAATAACGATTCCCGCAAAAGGGGATATACCCGAAATGACGTACACGCATTTATACATCCGCAAACCAGACCCATACCGTTACCAGACAGGTGATGTTGATTTCTATTTGGACAAATCCGACTATGAAAAACTCAAACAAGAAATGCTCAATGGGGAAATTGTCACCGGCGCGCGTATATTCGAACGCCCAGACTTAGATATGATCGAACTATACAATCCTGATATTGACGCGCTTGGTTATATTAGCACTAATACAATGGCGGAAAAGGTACGAATAAAGCTTTCTGATGCAACAAAACTGTAGATGATCACCATTCTAGTGAAAAGATCTGCACTTAAAGATTTCGTATGGACGCATTTTTGTTTGCTATAATCAGAACTGATACGATGACCGAGAATAGGTGATAGCTTGCAAAGCTATATACGGTAGGATAATGTCTGCCTCGTATCTCCAATTATTATGACAGCCAAACAATACTTAGAAACAAAACTCGAAGAGCTGAAACAACCGGCCGCTCTTGATATTCCCGAAAATAAAGAGTTACTTGTAGATGCAATATTCAAACTGCTAATGTCGAAAAAGTTTCGTAAATATGCAGCCACACCTGAATTACAAAAACACATGTTGTCGGCTATTGCATTAAACGTTGAGAACAATGAACCAATTAACCTTACTTTTCTGCATGGCGCCTACAAACTGTGGCGCTTCGACGAAGCCCCTGAGGCTGACTGGGCGGAACTTTTTTCTCTTATGTACTATTCAAACTGGGTTAAACCGGTATGTGCAATCTACAAACCCGGCGTGTGGTTTGATTTCTTCGTAGACGATTTAATCATCCCCGTGCTCGACAATATTGAACCTAGTGATGTAGAGCAATATCTAGCCTCGTATCAAAACATCATGCATTTCCTAAAGCCTTACCAACCAGAAAACTTGAAGATGACGGTTACACCCGTCGGCAGTCAATTTTCATCCCCTGAAGAATTCAATAAGTCTTTACAACTGAATATTAAAAAAGTTGAATCCTCGCCTGATGGCGGCCTTCCGACTTTAACAGATGCAGATAAGGCGATGGTAGAACTTAATACAAAAGCCACTGATGAACAAAGGAGCGATCCGCAGTGGCGAGAAAAAGTCCTGCTCATACATAACGCATACATGTCTACAAAAGCCGAACCGGGATATCACAACCAACCGACAAAGATCAAGGTTTTCACCCAGCCACTTCCAAATGGCATGGTGATGGCGGTAGGGTCATCAAAAGATTCAGTTGCCAAGTTTTGGGTCGGAATAGGAGCTCTTAGGCCGCGCGATGACAGTTTCCGCCAAATTATTCTGACACCCAATCAATTAAAAGAAGCGTCTTACGCAAGGGAAGCTATCGAGCTTACGGGTCTTATGGGGGAAAATTTTAAACGAATACGAATTTTATCCTAAACCACCGCTAGGAGAAGTTGCAATTTATTCGATAACTTCCGCCAGCTTATTAAAGAAACCCGTCCAGCCTTTTTTCAGGTTGCCGGCATATTCTTCCGCCGGTAGATTTCCTCCGGACTGATGAAAGATCATTTCGGTTTTACCACCCAAATCCTGCAGGTGAATATCCATGACTTCAAAAGTTGAGTCTTCTATATCATCTGGGTCAGGGAAATCAAACTGGAGATGCGTAGGTTCATCAATAACCCGGTATACGCCAACTTGGGGATATTTTCCGCCATCAGGCATAACGGTAGTCGCGCGCCATAAACCACGAACTTTAAAATCAATCGTCACACCCGTCAATTTACCAGGCGAGCCATACCACTGGGCAAATAGTTCTGGATCAGACCAGCTTTTCCATACTTTTTCTACAGGCGCGTTAAATACGCGGGTAAGTGTCAGTGACAGATTATCTTGCATGATGAATCCCTCCTATAGTTTTATGATAGATCCGTCTGAGAATAATTGCCAGTACTGAATGCCGTTAGTTTATAATCCTACATATGGCTAAAGAGTATATTAGGAACTTTGCAAAATATGGCGGGCTTGTCACTGTTTTCTTTGAATGGTTTGCCTTGCTCTTCTTTTATCTTCGCGAGCCAATATATTTTACTGGCGAGCATCCGATTAGCTATTTCGCGACGCTTCCTCAAACCCGTGTAGTGTTTACTGTTTTTTATCTTATTGCTGCGGTTAGTTTTTGGATATTTGCAAAACATCACTTGAAAAAACACTACCAGACGCCAGTTAAAATATTCGTGTTCTCTATGATCGGTTTTGCCGGGCTTGCTTTATTTCCCTATGAACCGGCAAGTGTCCTGAGTACGGTGATTCATAATATTTTAGCCTAGTCATCATTTTGTTTGTTCCTACTCGGCATGTATCTCATGGCTAGGAAGAGTGACGATAGGCGATTTAAGATTATTACGATTCTAGCAGTCATCCTGAGCGCTTTACTCATGGCGTCTTTCATTACTTTATTCCAAAAGACAGCCACTTGGTTTTAGGCCTCGAAGCTGGTTCGTGGTTTGTTTTTCAGCTTTGGATAATTTGGGTTTCATATCGTTCTTATAAAAACATGCTGACTTAATACCAAATAATATGAAAAAATATTCATATTATTAAGCAATGTTCCTGTGATAACGTGATATTGCCCGAGCTGGGCATATTATTTATGGCAAATCACGAACACGATATAACCCGCTTCTCTTTTACTCCGTCAGCTTTACGTGACGGACCACCAGACTTGCAACGAAGGTATCCTGGATTCTTTGAGGAGGCTGAGCATTTCGGTGCGCATCTTTTCAATGGCGAAACCTATTTTAATCCAGTCTATGCCCTTGTTCTCGTTATTAGAACGAAAGATGGTGATAGATTGCTCACAGGAGTTCGCTCTAAAGATGAGAAGCGACAGCCAAATGTCGGTAGCGCCATTACCCTCCGCAGGACGCATGCTCAAGTTCGCGCCACAATGAACACATACAGTAAGTACCGCATTCCCATATTAGGAGGCGCGATAGAGGACGAAGGCTATCATATAACCCAGCTCGATCCGCGAAATCCCGTATTAGTCGCGGACTACGAACCTGGAGCAAAAATCTCAGCGGACGACGAGTCGTGGCCTAACGGCGATATTCCCTTTTATGACACTTTTTATTATCTTATTGAGAAAATTCAGGAACGTGGCTACGAAAATGTGAGGAATCGGGACTCACGGATCGATGACATCATGCAAGATGCTGTCATCTGGCCAGGGCCCGAGTTAATGGGTGTCAGTGAGGTCGGTATATATAACAGCAAATTCCCACTACATAGAGATATCCCGATGATAACCGATCCTGAGCTTCCACCGCCTACCAATGGTACCCGCCCATTGGGTGAAGCGATTTTAGAAGCGAATGACTTTCACACCGTTGTAGGTGCCCTCGACCTTAGCGATATGCCAGAGGCTACAGTGCGAAAGCTATTTTTCAGCCATGCTAATGATCACTATAGCCACTTTGATCTGGCACGTCTTGACTCATTTAACTATGCGGTTAGACACAACGTAGTAGACCTTGTTGCTCCAGGATTCGAGAAGCGTAGTCGTAGTCAAAGAGACATGCTGCATCTACTGGCTTGCGCAGGAGGCTTGTGTTTACGAGCAGCAGCAGTCGGATTAGAACGCCACTATGCTTACATTCAAAAGGTGTTGGGTGATAGTACGACTGGGGTGTACAGCTATCCAATACAGCTCAAACCGGCCAATTCCAGTATGACAATCACCAACGAGCCCATTGATCCAGCTTGAACTCAATCTTGATTAGAAATAGACAAGTCTGTCGCTTCCAGGTTGTATTTGTGTTCAATGTAATTATCCCGGCTAGATGAAGCATACTCAAATATATCAATGAGCGAACGACTAGGCGATGGAGATGCCAGAAGCTCATCCGCCATATAGAGCCGATTCACTCCCGCTTTGCTATGGTCTGTCACGATATAGTCGTCGGGTAGTGCACCTGTGTGGACTGCAAAAAGCTTATCATCAAAAACCTCGTCTTTATACGTATCAATTCGTCGGAAAAAGCCAAGAAGCCGAAGTGAAGGCGCAGTTCCTAAACGTTCAAGCGCGACACGAGCAGCAGCGTCAGCCATAGACTCGCCAGGCTTCACCGAACCCGTCGGCCATTCAATACGACCAATAAAAGGCTGCGCCGTTCTATGCATAACGGCAAACTTATCGCCTTGGCGAATTACAAGCGCAACGCTCATTCGTGCCTGACGGCGCATGGTTAGCTTTTCGGTATTCGCGACAAGGAAATGTTTACCCTTAGAAAGAATCTGATATTGCCCGCGATCAATCTTTCCAATATAGCCGTCGTGTATAAGCTGGCGTATGTAATACCCGCCCAGATCGCTAGAATAATCACCAATGTTGCACATCTCAATAAAACTACATACATTTTTGTAGTAAAAACATGACAGCATCTGAAGAGATTTGCTAGAGGCCATTTTGTTATTATATAATATCGTTAACTATACTGCAAAAAACAGTAGATCCTGAGTCTCAAAACCGTACCGATAGCCAGCCAAAGCGCATTCAATTTGACGATGCAATGATAAGCTTGTGATCATTCTACTCTATCATCCAGCAGCCGCACTTAGATAACGGCGATATGCGCCGAACACTAATAGATGATTTCGTGTCGGTGCTAAATCAGATTATTGAAAAAATTAGTCCTAAAAAGAAAAGACCCCGTATCCTGTAAGATACGGGGGATACCCAGGGCCCGGAGGCCCTGGGTATCTTGATTATGCGCGTGGGACTTAGTTACCAGTCCCAGTACTCGTCCCCCTCGGGCTTTACCGTCGGGTCGTCCGACGGCTTGACCTGGGTGGGCGTGAAGGTTACGTCCATAATGTTCACCCCCCTCCGGGTGGTTCTGTGAACTATATCATATTGTTAAAATAAATGCAACTACCCAAGCACATGGATCTCGAGATCCTATCGCTCCCAACAGCAACAACTGATGCTCTAGAAAAATACGCGTATGATATAGCAAGGCTACGTCCTGAACATTATCCTTGCTTGATCTGGGCGTGATCATTACAGCTATTGATACTCTGTCACACTTGGTTCAAACAAGTTAATTTGATACACTCTAGAAAATGTCACAAGGTAGCTTTAATTTATTTGATTTTGACACACCGCTTGTTTTCGCTGACGGCACGACATTCTGGAATAAAATCACCAATGAACACATCACTCATAGAAAAGGATTCTTTATTCTTGGCCCGTCAGGTGCTGGCAAGACACACTTCGTTAAAAACCAAAAAGAACCGCACTGGATAGACGGTGACAGTATCTGGGCTGGAAGCAATGCGTCGCCAGCAGGTGAATGGTGGCTGCGAAGCGGCGAAGATATTGGCATTATTGACTCACGAAGTGATGTTATGACCGTACAGGCCAAACAACTCGGTCTTTGGGTTATCGGTGCTTCAAATTACTGGTTAAAACCAGACGCGATTGTCATTCCGCACTGGAGCACGCATCAAAAATATATTAAGCACCGCGAACGAAACGGATATGATGGCGGCGCAAAATCCGACGCTTTCGATCAGGTACTTTGGCATAGACGATGGATTATGAAATACGCCAAACAAGGCGTACCACAATTCAAATCAGTTCAAGAAGCAGCTGATTATCTCAAAAGTCTAGAATAGCTAACTGTCCTATCGTATTTTGTTCTATGCTATTTGATATGATAAATACATGGACATACGACTCTCAGATAAACGCATTGACCAATACATCGGTACTTTGCCTGAATGGCAGCAGGATATATGCAAACGAGTACGATCCCTCGTTCACGCAGCCGACCCAGACGTCGTCGAAACAATTAAACGCACCGACCGGCCTTACTTTACGCTCGAAGGAAATATATGCGCGCTGCAAGCTACTAAAGACCATGTAAACATTTTTATTTATGATCCTATCGCACCAGACCCAGAAGGAATTATCAATCAAGGAGAGGAGAATCTCACCGCTCGATCTTTGCAGGTATACCAAGGTGATCAAATCAACGAAAAAGCGCTTATTAACCTTTTCAAATCAGTCATTGCAAATAACCGTGCAGGTGGATGGCGCAAAATAAAAACTACTAAAAGCTAACTTTGAAAAAAGTAGAGAGGTACGTCCGTCAGGCGGGGAAGGAAGCTATTGTCGGCAAAGCCGGCTCACTTCTTCAGGTGGATACCTGTCCCCGCCATGGTGAAGGCTCATCGAGACGAAAAACGATCTTCGAGAATGCGCTTCATGGTCGTGTCAAGTTGTCTAAGGCTGATCCGCAAGGGTTTCCCTTCGACTCCCTCGACGAAGGCATATCTGCCGCCTACGTCCACGGTCTCATCGTTGTCAATGAGCTTTTCGTACAACCCGTTGCCGATGAGTTCGATGACGGCCGCTTGGTAGGCCGGGCCCACCCCGGAGCTCAGACGAAGGCAAAGCACGTTGCTATCCGCCGGCTGGCCCTCGATAATCGGAGCGCTGTCTTCCTCAGGATCAAGGTTAGACACCAACATCAGAGGCACCAGCCCCTTGTAGTAGCCGCTAGGGAATTCTGGCATCCCATCCCACGGCAGCCACACGTACAACGCACCGTCGTCATTTGTTACGACGACATTCCACATAGGAGACATGGACGTTCCTCTCTACTCGGGTAAAGGCAATGTATTACATTGCTTACAATATTATATAATCCAAATTACTCTAGGTCAACTATAGGGAGAGGGCGACTATCCCTTGACGTCACGTAACAGATCGGCTACGCTGGTCATTCTTATCAGCTAGGTACACTTCGGTCATTCGAAATGTAACTCCTATATAAAAGCGCTTGTTAGTGATTGCTTTGCCTGCTTTAAGTCACGAGGTGTGCCTTCAAATATAATCCGGCCACCGTTCTTGCCTCCCTCCGGCCCCATATCGATTATCCAGTCGGCACTACGAATAATATCGAGGTTGTGCTCAATAACGATTACCGTATTGCCTGCGTCAACCAAGCGGTTCATGATGGCAAGTAAATGGGTGATGTCTGACATGTGCAGGCCAGTTGTCGGCTCGTCCATGACGTACACGTTGCCTTTTTTGTGTAGATAACTCGCCAATTTAATACGCTGGCATTCTCCTCCTGAGAGCGTACTGAGCGGCTGACCTAGAGTAAGGTAGCCTATGCCGACATCGCTGAGTGCCTGAAGCCTACGTACGATTTCTTTTTGTTCGAAAAATTTAAGCGCTTCAGTTATTGTTATTTCTAAAATGTCGCTAATAGATTTGCCGTTCAGCCGGTAGGCTAAAACCTCATCTTTGAAACGTTTGCCCTTACAGACTTCACATGGTGTCTTCACGCCATCTAAGAAGGCGAGGTCAGTATAAGTAACGCCTAACCCTTTGCAGTTTTTGCATGCACCTTTTGAGTTGAAGCTAAAAAGGCTGGCATCCACATGGTTAGCGCTAGCAAACGCTTTGCGCACGTCGTCCATAATGCCAGTGTAGGTGGCGGGATTGGAGCGAGTGGATGCGCCCACAGCTGATTGGTCGATGACAATTGCCTCTGGGTGCTGGCTAAGAAACTCTTGCAGGATCAGCGAGCTTTTACCGGAACCGGCTACGCCAGTTATAGCCGTAATGACACCAGTGAGGATATCGACGCTAACATCCTGCAGGTTATTAGCCTTGGCGTTAGTAATCGCCAGAATGCCGCGGGCAGTGCGGAACGTGTCCTTGATCGGCAATGCTTGCTTAAGATGTATGCCGGTAAGCGTACCGGTGTTCAGAAGGTCTTGGTAACTTCCTTCGAACACAATATGGCCGCCGTTTTTGCCCGCCCGCGGCCCAACGTCGACAACGTGGTCGGCAATCTTTATAACATCCGGGTCGTGCTCGACAACAATAATCGTATTGCCTTTATCGCGCAGCTTCTTCAGGAGCTCGTTCAGTAGATGAACGTCGCGGGGGTGCAGCCCGACGCTGGGCTCGTCAAAGATATAGGTAACGTCCACCAAGCTGCTGGTGAGGTTTTTGACCATTTTTATACGCTGGGATTCACCACCGGAAAGCGTGTCTGTTTCGCGGTCCAGGCTCAGGTAATCCAGTCCGATATCTATAACGTGTCGCAGCCGTTCAGTAAGTGAATCCACTGTGCTTTTGGTGCGCGGATCGGTGATAACCTGAAGCGCCGGAACGAGATCGCTAACCTGCATAGCGGTCATACCGGCAATAGTGTGACCGTTAATTGTTACGCCTAGAGCGGCTGGGCTTAGCCTTGCGCCATGGCAAAGATTGCACGGTCCATACGCTATGTAAGGTGCGACCGCTTGCTGTGTACGTTCCGAAAGCGTTTTGAGATCGCGCTTAATATAGGACTGCGTAAATTTTTCGATTATACCGGCATAGGTCACATTCATAACGTTTTCGCCAACTTGCATTTTAATCTTGCGCGGCTTGCTATGCAGTAGTAAGTCCATTTCTTCGGGGGTAAAGTCGCGCAATTTTTTATTAACGTCAAAGAAACCAGAGGCACGGAAGGTATTGGTTTCCCACGACGCAAAAACTGATACTTGCACGGCGCCTTCGCTCAGCGACTTGGACATATCAAGGAAATCGTCGGCTATAACGGTCATTTTTCTACCGACGCCACTGCATTCCGGGCACATTCCCTGCGGGTCATTAAACGAAAACAGGTTTGAAGCGCCGATAGACGGCTTGCCGATGCGGGAGTACAGCAGCCGTAAGATCGCGTAAATGTCGGTGATGGTGCCGACCGTGGAGTGCGCACCGCCGCCAAGGCGTTTTTGGTCAACCACTACAGCCATGCTGAGATTGCTAATTGAGTCAACGTCGGGCTGGGGATACCGCGGCAGTAAGTTACGAATGAACGTACTGAAGTTTTCGTATAGCTGGCGCTGTGCCTCGGCTGCGATGGTATCAAAAACGAGTGATGACTTGCCAGAGCCGGATACACCGGTAAAAATAGTAATTTTTTCTTTAGGTATGCGCAAAGAGACATTTTGTAGGTTATTCTCGCGCGCGCCGTGAATCTCAATATATTTGTGCGCCATGTTACCGTACCTCCTTGCGTAAGGGATGATTATGCTCAATGCCTGCCTGCTGGGCTATGTGTTTTGCGACTGGGTTGTGCTCGATTGCCGCTTCGATCGTCTCGCTCGCAAGCACAGTATTATCTGCGACTGCCACGGTTTCGGGCGGTTTATCGTATTTATAAGGCATCTTGTCCCAGAAATTCCCCTTGAATGTCACATTCCTAAGCGGTGGCGTAACATCCAAAACCACCGGCGTGTCGGCTCGGTAAATAATATTGTTTTCTATTTTAGTCCAAGCTGTACCATAATCGGTGTAAAGTCCAAAATTGTAAGAGGTCAGCACGTCACGGATAACGTTGCCGCTTACGACCGCACCGTCTTCATACGACGTACCTTGCGCGCCCGCAAGGTTGATGCCCCCGCCATCAGCTAACAAGTCCATACTGTTGAAGACCAAATTATTCGTAATTTTTGTCGCGCGCGTTGAGTTGTCCCCGTAGGCTACGATCCCGGAATGTGGCACATCGTTGACCTGATTATGGGTAACTACCGTATGCTGCGCTTCTACGAGTAACACTGCCGAGGAACCGTGGTATTCGCATCCCGTATGGTGAAGCCAGTTGTTCTCGATATGATTATGCTTGGTTTCTTGGTTCGGTATTTTATCAGCCGATGTGCTGCCGAGCGTAATTGCCGTGGCCGAAATATCCTCAAAAATATTTCCGGTTACGGTATTGAATGAGCAGCCTGCCGTAAGTTCTATGCCGCCTGTCCCGAAATGGACAAAACGGTTATTTTCAAAGGTGACTGCTCGGGCGTGCTCAAAGGTGAGTGCGCTTGGCGTAAGCTCGGACGCACTCGGAACCGTCACCCACGACTCTTCGTCCAGTGGGATTTTCTGAACGCCACCCCCCGTGTAGTATGTAGCGCCATGGTAGTGCACAAAACCATTCGGCCCGCTGGGCTGTTGCCACGTTGCATGCGCAAACGTCAACCCGCGGAATGCAATGTTACGCAAGGGTGCATTTTCCGTGCCGCGGCCATGAATGAGCGTCTCCAGTACAGGGATAACAGCCCGTACTGTGCTCATGTCTTCGTCGGCTTGAGGAATGTAGTAAAGTCTGTGTGCACCGGGCTTGGAGCTGTCAAATACAAATGCGCCAGGTTCTTTTAAAAATCCAAGGCCATTCTCTATACGCGTAGGCCGGGATAAGCCGTATTCTGAGACGCTGTTTTTTCCGATATTGGCCGCGATTTTGGACTTATAAAGGCTGCTCGCCCATTCGAAAGCCGGCTGTTTCATGAGTATGATCGTAGATTCGTGGTTCGTTTTGGTGGTTTCTACGCCAATACGCGCCTCTGACCATGGGTAGATACCCGTATATACAAATTCTAGGTCAGCGGCATTGCCCCAGGCTTGCGGTTGTGCGTTGTTTACATCGTAGCCAGATACTGTTTGAACGAACGACTCTGGAATATCTTTCAACGTTGCGCGTGCGACACGCTTGTCATTAATAAATAACTGGCGGGTTTTGGCCGCACCTATTTCCGTCATCCAGATATTTTTATCGGCATCATACAGATGCCAGTTGGCAACTTCCTTGCCCCCGCTTACAATAACTTCTTCTTGTGCATCAGTCCCGTAGCCATAGGCCTGATACATAACCCGGTATCCATTTAAGCCGGCGTCGCTCCCGGCCGTAAGTTCTAGGGGCGACGTGAGTTGGTGGGTACCTGCGCGCAGATTAATAATGATATCGGCCTGCATTGTGGAGATATATTCGCGCGCTTTTCTTTGGGCAGCGGAAAGTGTTGCGAGTGGCTGCTCGAAGGTACCGGGCGAATCATCGTTACCGTTTCGTGCTACAAATAGTTCGTTTAGCTGGTGTGTCACGCGCTCTCCTCTGCTTTTGAATAGTGCTACTCTGACCGTAACACAGATGACGACTCTATTCAAATTTGAGTACAATATGATACAGTAGCAGTATGTCAGCAAGATTAATGGTACTCGGTGTTATGAAACGCGAAGGACAAGCTCACGGCTATAAGGTATATAGCGAGCTAACTTCATGGCGAGCGGAGACATGGTCAAAGACGCGGCCAGGTTCTATTTACCATGCGATTACCCAATTAGAAAAAGAAGGTTTTATACAAAAAGTAGGCAGCGCCAAAATCCAAGGTCCGTCCCGTACCAATTACCGTATTACTGTTGCTGGCGAGCAGGAACTAGCCCGCCTCATTGAGAAAGCACTTGTGGATTATGACTTAGAAGTTTTTGCTGCCGGCATGGCGTTTATGCATGAGCTGCCGCGCGGGCGTGTTATCGAACTAGCAAGACAACGCCTTAAAGCTTACGAAGAAGTCAGCACCTTCCTAGAAGCATTACCGCAAGAAAAACGGCCGACCACACCGGCCAAACATCCAGAAATTATAGGTGCTTGGAAGTACTTTTTTGACGGTACGGGCACGTGGCAGCAGGGTTTTATTGAACGTCTTGAGAATGGGTATTATCTGTTTGACGGTGAGGATTCGTAAACTGGCCTTTAAGCCGGAGCGTGAGTAAGTTTCGTGACCGGTGGTTCAACGTGACCCGCTAACTCTCCCTACATGACGTAAGGGTATACTCGCCAGGGAGGGGACGTTGACAACAAGATTGATAAAAAGATATAAATAAGCTTAGGACTGTCCCGCCAAAATTTGGAGGCCACCGTGGAAAACACGAACAGCCCTACGGGAAATGAGGAGTTCCCCGTGAACCTTCTCTGCGAAGCATTGAGCGAATTGGTCGTTGGTCTGCACGAGCGAGTTATCTGCTCGTGCAGCCACGGACATTCCTCACCCGGCAAGATCACAAGAGTGATCCCGCCTGCCGATTCCGAGCAGCATCCAAGCTGGCTCGCTTGGAAAGTCGAGATCACCCCGGACGACGGCACGGATCCGTGGCAGAGAGGTCTGTCCGACTACGTTGAGCCCCGGGAGCGAACCAGTCTTTTCCGCCTCTACTTCGGCGATCGGGCTCATCCCTGAATGATCCGCCCCGTAAATGACAGTAGAACGCCCCGCGTTCCTGCCATATGCGGGGCGTTCTACTTTACTAAAATTTTCCAAATATACATGTTTAACCCTTGTAACGTGGTATGATGGTAAAGATACAAAATAACTTGGATAATAAATATGGCTAAACACAAGAACTGGCACGGAGCATCACGCAAACGCCTTTTGAAGAAAAAAGCAAAATCACAGAAATAATATAAAAGATTCGAAGCTTTATATTACAAAAAGAACTGCTTGGCAGTTCTTTTTCTATTCATTCATTTCGTCACGCATATTTTTCAGTAAATCACGGTTTTGTTTTTTAACCGTTCGTTTCGTTTTTTCACTCGTTCGCCATGCAAGGGCAGTGGTTCGTTTTTCTAGAGCGCTTAGTTCGGTCTTCATCTTTACATACGCTTCGTAATGTGAGCGGTCAAGAGATCCGTTTTTAAGAGCCTCTTGGATTGCGCAACCATCGTCACTGCCGTGCTTGCAGGTAGAATACTTGCACTGCCGGGCAAGGGCAGCCACGTCATCAAAGTCTTCGTCAAGATCTTCCTGCGTTCCCCATAATTGCAATTCGCGGATACCCGGCATATCAACGAGCAGCCCGCCATTTGGAAGAACGAACAATTCCCGGTGAACCGTGGTGTGTTTACCCGTTTCATCAGATTCACGAATAGCCTGCGTTTTTTGGGCCTCGCGTCCAAGCAGATGATTCGTAAGCGTCGATTTTCCAACGCCAGAAGATCCCAGGAGCACCGCCGTTTTACCGGGTTGAATAAATCCGATAATCTCATCGACGCCTTTGCCTTCGGTTGCCACACTGGTAATAATTGGCATATCAAATGATTCTAATTGTTTTTTATAGTGATCTACATCTTTGGTTTTATCGGCTTTGTTGAGCACAATGACCGGCTTGATATTATTAATAGACAGTTGATACAAAAAGCGGCGTAGCCTATCGACGTTAAAATCATTATCGAGCGCCAGCAGCACAAACGCAACATCAACATTGGCGGCAATCACTTGCTTGATAGTTTTATTGCCAGTGACTTTACGGGCAATTTCGGATTGCCTTGGCAGCAGTGCTTCGACAACCGCGTATCCATTATCCGAAACACGCACCGATACCCAGTCGCCAACTTTAGGAATATCCTGAGGCCTTGAATAATGCGCCAGTTTTCCAGATAGCTCTGCGGTAACAACTTCAGGTAATGCGATCTTTAGCGATGTACCAAAGTCAGCAATGACACGTCCAGGCTGTGTTCCCGAGACACCAAAATCATTCCAGATTTCCTCTAGTTTATCCGTCCAGCCGTATTTAAATAATTGATCCATTGGTTCTATTATGACACCGATACTCCGATCGCGGGCATTTTTACCCAGATAGTACCCATTCATTCAAACAGCGTTATAATAAAGATACAGAGTGAGGAGGAAAGATGGGACCGCTAACTCCGCAATCAATTGTTCATTTTGAAATCCATGTTATGGATATTCACCGTGCAATCAAATTTTATACTCAGGCATTTGGCTGGATTATTAAAAAGGATGGCCAGATGTGGCGGATTCATACTGGGCGATCAGAATATCCAGCTGGCGAATATATAGGGATCGACGGCAGTTTTATCCTTCGCCAACAACAAGACAATGACCCTACTAATCCCAGTGCGTTCGTCTGTATCGTTGATATCGCCAATATAGACACGTCCCTTGAGATTATTAAATCAGCAGGCGGTATCGTGACAGAACCTCGCCAAGCAGTTCCATACGTAGGCTGGAAAGCATACTGCAAGGATACCGAAGGGAATATTTTCGGCGTCCTACAAAAGGATTCGAGCGTGCGATGAGTCATCTGTTTGAAACAAAAGATTTACATCATTTGTTTCAAGGCGCAAAGTTACAGAGCATACCAAAAGGCGAAGTTCTCTACTCTTCCGATCAGCCCGACAAATTAAGCTTTATTATATCCGGATTCGTAAAATCTTATTTCATTGCACATAATGGCGACCTGGGGGTACAGGCCATATACGGAACGGGGGATTTATTTCCTCTGCCTATGATCTTTACGACGTTACTTCATCAAGATGTATATGAAGGACCAGAAATTTATTATTACGAAGCCATGACAAGTATCTGGATTAACACTATAGATACGGCGCGCTTACGGCAAATAACCGAATCTAATCCTATGCTTTATCGGGAGTTATTACAAAATGCTGGCCACCGATTCCGTTCTAATATTCAGTTCTTAGAAAATCTTCGCCTTCATGGCGCATACAGCAAAACCGCCCATCAACTTGCGTACTTCGGAAACCGTTTCGGCGAGGAAACAAAAGATGGCCTGCAGATACAACTTCCGCTTACACATCAGGATATTGCAGACATTATCGGAACGACCAGGGAAACGGTAACCGCAGCCATCATTAAGCTTCGGGATAAAAAAATAATAAAAACGGCTCGCACCATTCTTATACTCGACTTCGACAAGCTTGTTGCCGAAGCGTATTCGTGAAATTTTATACAGACATATATAAAAAGTACTGATTTAATAAAGACGTAAAGTGATAACCTCTGGGATGAGAGTAAAGGAGTATCACGTCATGAGTAGTGTGATTCTCGAAACGGCAAAATTAGACAAGGCGGTGAACGAGTTATGGTGGATAGGGATTATAGAAGCCACGTTGACACTCTTCTTTGGAATAAGCGCGATTTTTTGGCCAGGGATTACTTTGGTAGTACTCGTATATTTATTTAGCGCCTTTATTCTTGGGTTTGGGATTATCCAACTCGTCGTAGGGCTAATGAGCATCCGGCGACGAAGCTCATGGTGGGTGACAGTGCTGCTTGGCGCGGTTACCATTGGTGTTGGCGTTTATCTCGTACGCACTCCAGATATATCTTTCGCAACGTTTATCCTCTTGGTTGGATTCGTACTGATCGTTCGCGGCCTACTGGATATCATGCGCGCTTTTACGGATCGCGCAACAACCCGTGATTCAGTCTATAGAACCTTTCTCACGCTCGTCGGCGCGGCTGGAATAGTGGCTGGAATTCTTATCCTGCTTCAACCCGTGGCAGGAGGCGTCGCATTCGTATGGATATTAGGACTATACGCATTCATCATAGGAACGTTGGAAATAGTGGCCGCCTTTGAACTTCGCGCGGCACTCAATGAACCAGAGACTATTGATACGGCCTTGACGCCCGCGAAGGAGGAACCGTCCGAAACGCCACCAAAACGTAATAATAGAAGGCGATCAGGAGGCGCACGCGCAAACGCATAAGGAGTAGTACGCAGCAGAGGGGGAGTCATGGCAGCAGGAATTTGTGATATTGATAAAACGAGGCCAGCGACACGTATGGTTCGCGTCAGACAAAACGGACGATTAACGACATTGGAATTGTGTGACGAACATTACAGCGCATTACTCCAACAACAATCTATAACCTCACCGTTTGAATCACTTTTTTCTGGGTCAGATACCCTTGACAGCTTTTTCGAGAATTTCGCAGGGACGGGAATGACACGGACGCCTGGCGGACGATCAATTCCGATATCTGAAAACCGCGAATCCATAGATTTAGAGCAGTACCTGTCGGATCACACGAAAGACGTTATCCAAAAAGCCGCCAAAACCGCCGTTAGCCTTGGACGGCGTGAAGTAGACACCGAACATCTGCTTTATGCGCTGACAGAAAGTGACGTTATTCAAGAAATTCTAAAGCAGTTCAAGCTGAAGGATGACGACATCCGGGGATATATTGATGCCAACGCGCCAAAAGGTGAAAAGCCGCCCGAAGACCAGGAACGAATTGAGCTTTCCGTTTCACCACGGGTTAAGCAAGTACTTGGCAACGCTCTTCAAAGTTCGCAGGAATTAGGTCATAGCTATGTTGGCCCCGAACATTTGTTAGTTGCACTCGTTCAAGAAGATGAAGGCATGGCAGGGGAGATTCTACGACGATACGGACTGACGACAGAATCCTTACGGCAGGCAGTCGTTAAGGTTGTTGGTAAAGGCGCGCAGGAGGGGCGCGTTGAGCACGCCTCAACAACGCCTCAACTTGATAAATATTCGCGTGATCTAAGCGAACTGGCACGGCAGGGCAAGCTAGATCCGGTTATCGGGAGAGCTAAGGAAATCGAAACTACCATAGAGATCCTTGCAAGACGAACAAAGAATAACCCTGTCCTAATCGGCGAGCCAGGAGTAGGTAAAACAGCAATTGCCGAAGGGTTGGCGCAGCGAATCGTGAATGGCAGGATACCCCAGGTCTTACAAAGTAAACGTGTTGTCGAACTAAGCCTTACCGCTATGGTTGCAGGCAGTAAATACCGGGGTGAATTTGAAGAACGCATCAAAACAGTACTCGACGAGATTGTTGCTCACCAGGATGAACTGATTATTTTCATCGACGAATTACACACTGTCGTCGGCGCGGGGCAGGGCGGTGGTGAAGGCGGAATTGACGTTGCAAACGTTATGAAGCCGGCGCTTGCCCGTGGCGAACTTCATCTCATTGGAGCAACGACACTAAACGAATACCAAAAATATATCGAAAAGGACGCAGCGCTAGAGCGCCGCTTCCAGCCAGTATTAATACCCGAGCCAACCGTTGAACAAACGATTGAAATCCTCCGGGGATTACGTGATAGGTATGAAGCGCATCATAGGGTTAAAATCGCGGACGATGCTCTTGTCGCGGCTGCTGAGCTTGCCGATCGTTACGTTACAAACCGCTTCCTTCCCGATAAAGCGATCGATCTTATCGATCAAGCCGCAGCACGAGTGCGCATTGGTGCCGATACACATACCCAGGAAATGGATGATGTGGGTGACAAAATCGCAAAACAAACCCGCGAACGTGATTACGCCGTCAACCATAAGCAAATGGATGAGGCAAAAAAAATCAGCGAACAACTAGAAGGCCTCGAAGCTGAAAGGGATTCTCTTACCGATAAATGGCAAGCTGATAGGGGAATTACGTCTGAAGAGGTGCGTGTTGAACACATTGCCCAAGTAGTCTCGCGTATTACGGGTATCCCCGTTGCCGAACTTACCGAAGAAGAAAAAGATAAATTACTTAAAATGGAAGAACTCCTTCATCAGCGTGTCATTGGTCAGGATCAGGCGGTTGCGGCCGTGGCTGGCGCCATACGATTGGCACGTTCAGGCCTGAGGGAAGGTACGCAGCCTATCGCGACCTTCCTTTTCCTAGGCCCAACCGGCGTCGGTAAAACCGAACTAGCGAGGACACTTGCGGAAGTTGTCTTTGGAGACGAAGAAGCCATGATCCGCATAGATATGAGCGAATATATGGAACGGCATTCAGTCGCGCGACTTATTGGAGCCCCTCCGGGATATGTTGGTTACGATGAAGGCGGACAGCTTACCGAACGTGTCCGCCGTAAACCGTATAGTGTCATATTGCTCGACGAAATCGAAAAAGCGCATCCCGACGTCCATAATATCCTTTTGCAAGTTTTCGACGATGGCCGCCTGACCGACGGAAAGGGAAGATTAGTCGATTTCACCAACACGATCATTATCGCAACGTCTAACTTGGGGTCTGAATTGATCCAAGAAAACCTAACGCGTAAGGACAAGGAAAAGAGATCCTACGACGAGCTAAAAAAGGGCTTGATGGATATTTTGCGCATACAGTTCCGACCAGAATTCCTGAACCGGCTTGATGAGATCATCGTCTTTGACGCACTCGATAAAAACCAAATTAGAGAGATCGTTGAATTACGGCTGGAACGGGTCAAGCGTCTTGCGCGAGGCCAAGGAATTACTCTCGCCTTTGAAAAATCAGCCGTTGATTATCTTGCCAAGCAGGGTTACATGCCCGAATATGGCGCCCGGGAATTACAACGGCAAATTAAGATAGAGATCGAATCCAAGCTCGCCCAAGAAATGCTAAAAGGTGATATTAGCGAAGGGAGTACGGTACGAATTGCCCATGACACAAAGAAAGGTATCGTATTTAAAACGTAGCTTGCCGTAACAAACTAAAGATACTCGGCAATTAGTGCTTTCTTGCTACCCGCTAATTCCGCAGGCGTCCCTTCAAACATAATCTGCCCACCTTTATTTCCACCCTCAGGTCCAAGATCAATAATCCAGTCCGCACCACGAATAATATCGAGGTTGTGTTCGATGGTAATAATCGTGTTATTATCACCGACAAGACGGTCAATCAAATCACGAAGCCGGGAAATATCCGACATATGCAGGCCTGTCGTTGGTTCATCCAGGACATAGACACTGCCTTTTTTGTGCAGCTCGCTTGCAAGCTTAATACGCTGGCATTCACCACCAGAAAGCGTGCTGAGTGGCTGCCCGAGCGTCAGGTAGTCAAGACCTACATCGTGCATAGCTTGTAGTTTGTGAGCGATTTCTTTTAGGTCGAAAAACTCAATTGCCTGGGCAACGGTAAGTAGCAGCGCTTCCGAAATTGATTTGCCATTATATTTATATGCCAAAACTTCGTCCTTAAAGCGACGGCCTTCACAGACATCACAGACAATCTTCGAATCATCCAAGAATCCTAGGTCGGTCGTAATAACGCCAGCACCTTTACAGTTTTCACATGCGCCCTTGGAGTTAAAACTGAATAACCCAGCGTCCACTTTATTAGCGGCAGCAAACGCTTTTCGGATAACGTCCATAATTCCCGTATATGTCGCGGGGTTAGACCTGGATGATGTTCCGACAGGGGATTGGTCAACGACGATCGCGTTAGGATGCTGACGTAAAAATACCTGATTAATCAAGGAGCTTTTACCCGATCCAGCAACGCCGGTAATGACCGTAAATACGCCCGTTGGAATATCGACACTCACGTGCTGAAGGTTATTAACATGCGCATCGGTAATAGCAAGCTTTCCTGTTGGCGTGCGGAATTCGGACTTAATAGGCAATTGGTTATTAATATGCTTGCCGGTCAACGTGTCAGCTTTTAGCAGTTCGCTATACGTTCCTTCGAAAACAACTTCACCACCTCTCGTACCAGCAAATGGCCCGACATCAACGATGTGATCCGCAGCCTTAATAACATCTGGGTCATGCTCGACAACAATAACCGTATTGCCACGGTCACGTAATTTCTTAAGCAGTTCATTTAGCCGGTGCACGTCGCGCGGGTGAAGTCCCACACTCGGTTCGTCAAAAATGTACATGACGTCTACCAGGCTGCCATTTAGGTGTTTGACCATCTTTACGCGCTGCGATTCACCACCCGAAAGAGTATCCGTCGTACGATCCAGACTAAGATAGCCCAGACCAATCTCGACAAGATTCGAAAGTCGTTCACTAACGAGCTTCACGATAGATTTTGCCGCCGGGTCATCAATCTCTTTAATCACGTCAGCAAGCTTATCGACCTGCATACTAGAAAGCTCGGCAATATTGTATTTGCCAATCTTACAGGCAAGTGCTTTTTGGCTAATACGCGCACCGTGGCAAAGCGTACATGGGCCCATCGTAATAAACGGAGCGACTGCTTTTTGGGTGCGTTCCGACATAGTCTTTAGGTCACGCATAATGTATTTACGCGTGAATTTATCGACAACCCCTTCAAAGTTCAGGTTTAGGCCAGCACCCAAATTAACCTTTACGGGCTTGGAATAATAGAGATCATCAAGTTCTTTTTCAGTGAAATCTTTTAGTTTCTTATCATTGTCAAAAAGTTTCGACGATGCGACCGTACGGAAATACCACCCGTCAACGACGTAATCAGGCATTAGGATCGCACCCGAGTTAAGCGATTCATTCATATCAAAAGCAGCTTCAAAATCGATGCTTAATTTTCTACCTAGACCGTTACACTCGGGGCACATGCCTCCTGGATCATTAAACGAAAACAGGTTGGCATAGCCGACGTACGGCTTGCCTATGCGCGAAAACAACAGACGCAGGGCAGTCGATATATCAGTCACCGTACCGACAGTTGAATGTGACCCGCCGCCTAATTGTTTTTGGTCAACGATAACCGCCATACTCAGGTTTTTAATTTCCTCAGCTTGGGGCTGGGAAATGTGCGGCAAGAAATTACGCACGAACATGCTAAAGTTTTCATTCAGCAGGCGCTGCGCTTCAGCGGCAATCGTGTCAAAAACAATCGATGACTTGCCCGACCCGGATACGCCGGTAAAGATCGTTATTTTCCGTTTAGGGATTTTGAGCGTGACATCTTTTAGATTGTTTTCGTGAGCGCCGCGAATTTCAATATATTCTTGCATAGTCATTCTATTATTCCACAGCAAAGGGTTTTTGTCTTCGTAAACAGGATGGGCAGATATCTCCCTCATACATCGTGCTACAATCAGAGAGGATAGGCGGATGCCAACAGAGACAGTTCTGCACCGCTTGGCTAGGATATATTTATGAAACAACAACAGAAAACAGCTTCGCTCCATTCATATCACTGCGTATGCGGCAAACTGCTGTTCAAGGGGCTTCTTCTCGATAGTACCGTCCAAATTAAATGCAAAAAATGCGGTGAGCTAATGTCCTTCCAGGGCAGAAATGACCAGGCTGACACGGAAGATTATTACGCGCTCATGCTCAATCGTAACGGCGATGTCGTCAGCGCGAGTTCCAATATCCTGCAATTATTCGGTTATAAATTATCGGATCTTTTATCAAAAAACTATGCCGAGCTACTCCCCGTAGTCGCGGGTACCATTGCGCGGGCGAATTTTGAGCCGTTATGGTCACTCCGAAATAAAGAACACTATTTCTTCAGAAGCAAGGTTACGCATCGCAACAAAAAAGGGGAGGCCATAGCCGGCATTGCCCAGTCAAAGTTCATCGAAGCTCCAAATGGGACTTTTCTTTTCAATGTTTTCTACCCAATGGAAGCTAAGGTAAGCACTCGGGCCGAATCAGAGTTTTCGCACCTGCGTGAATACCCGTTCATCCTGCGGATTGGCGTGGATGGAATGTGTCTCGATGCGAGCAGTGTCCGCCAGCGACCATATAATCGTCCGAGAAGTGAAATTATCGGCAAGCCTTTTACGATGTTCATGCAGGAAAGCGTTGCCGTTCGCGAAACGTTTTTGCGCCAACTTCGCACGGGTAAACCCTTTGAGCTCCTAAACAAGAAATTCGAACGGGTCGATGGCAGCACGGTCCGTCACGATACGTATTTTGCACCGAACTTTGACAAAAACGGCGAATGTGTCGATTATTCCGTCTATGTGTTCGACTACGATTTACTAAAAAACCACGAGCGACAATTTGCCTTAGACCCAATCGTGTAGTATAAATATATACATAAGAGGTTCTCGAAACCCCCAACTCTGGCTTTTGAATTCTACAAAAGTATCCGTAATCTGACTAATAACCAAGGGGAGAACGAGAATGCGCCTAAAACGTAATAATAAACTACAGATTGCTGTCATAGCCGTCCTGGCAATAGGCGGTATCTCGTTTGGAGTATTCGCGTCCACTCCAGAAGCCCACGCGGCAAGCATCGCGCGCTACGTAGCGACGACTGGCACGAACGCAGGCGACTGTTCAAATCCAGCAAGCCCATGTCTAACGGTCCAGTACGCGGTCACGAATGCCGTCGCAAGTGACGTTATCAACGTTGCGGCAGGTACGTACACCGAATCCGTCGTAGTTAATAAAGCCCTGACACTAAAAGGAGCTCAGGCTGACGTTGATGCCCGCACCCGTTCAGCCACTGAAACGATCATACGCGTACCCGATGCCGGTGCGCTTGTTCCTTTCGGAATCCGCGTTACGGCAAGTGACGTGACAGTTAACGGCTTTACGCTTACTACCGAAAGCACGACCGACCAATCGCATGCGATCGAAGTTACCAGCGGTGGAGCAGCCAACTTAAACGTACAGAACAATATCATTAAAGACAATGGCTGGGGCATTTTCGCATACTCTACTACCGACATTAATGGCCTTCGCGTTAGCAAAAACCTCTTTACGGATAACGACCGCTCGGATACTTCAACGGATCTATACCTGACAGGAAGTGTCGGTTCGGACATTGAAATATCCGACAATATAATAAAAGACAGTGACAATGGGGTCAGCGCGCCAAAAACGGCGATAAACCTTGGCGCTGACGCAGGCCAGACGCTGACGAATGTCCGGGTTTTGCGTAATACCGTCAGTAATACCGGCGGATTCCTCGTGCTCCACTCTACTGATGGTGCTACGATCGAAGGTAACACTGCAACGAACGGATCAAGAACAGCGCTTTCGCTGAACTTAAAACTAAGCAACGTCACAATTAAGAATAACAGCCTGACAAACTTCAATTACGGTGCTGAGTTTAAGACTGATTTCCCAGTAGGAGGCGCGCCTTCGACTAACGTTACCTTCAGCGGCAATACGATAACGGGATCACAACAAGCCGCGGCGGCAATACGCGCTAATTCAATCGGTACAGGCATCGTATTTACGGGTAACTCAATCACGGGAAATCCGATTGGCATCCTAAACCAAAGTACAGTCGCCGTCACCGCAAACGATAACTGGTGGGGATGTAACGCTGGTCCTGGCAACGCGGGATGTGACCCAGTGCAGGGTAACGTCACTGTCGCCTCGTGGACAGGCCAGGTAATCCCTGGCGTACCAAACACAGGCACGGCAGCTCTTTCCGCTTCACCAATCGTCGTAAGCGGCATAGTCGCGGTCCTGATTCTTGCCGGAGGAAGTTACGCTGTCTATAGACTCCGCCAATAGCCAAAAGAAGGGTAAGAAAAATAGCAAAAGACCCTTTGTAATACGGCCGAAGCGGCATACGAAGGGTTATCTTTTGCTGTTTGCCTGTATGCTAGTATGCGCTGCTAGCTTTGCCGGCATACAGTTCTTGCTCCAAAAACCTCATACCCCACCGGTACAAGTAACACCCGTAAAACAGAGTGAAAAGCGCGCGCCGGTTGTCGCAGCTCCGGCTATTACCGATACACAGCCCGATGCGCAATTTCTTTCTATCCCAAAAATCGGCGTCAAAAACGCGCCAGTCGTGCAACTCGGGCTTACGAATGACGGCGCGATGGACGCGCCAAAGAATAACACCGATGTCGGATGGTATGACGGAAGCGGCAGGCCGGGTAGCGGCAAAGGGTCAGCACTCATCGACGGCCACGCAGGAGCGCCGGGCATACCGGGTGTCTTCGTAGGTCTTGGACGTCTCGCTGTTGATGATCTCTTGACGATTAACGAGAAGGGTACGGTATTTACTTATACCGTAAAGAAAATCGAAACGCTCTCCGCCGAACAGGTAGATATGCGCAAGATGATGCGATCAATCGAACCCGACAAAGAAGGATTGAATCTTATTACGTGCAGCGGCGACTTTACGCCGTCTACGCAGCGATACAGCGACCGGGTACTCGTCTACGCAGTTCGCGTATAAACATACGTACTAATTGCTACTCCGTGTTTCCAAAATGGGCTACGAATTGCCGCTGCAGCTGTGTCGTAATAGCTACGGGATCATCACGATCCGAATCAGGAAGTGAGTCAACTAACGCTGCGGCCGTCTGCAAAGGACCAAGCTGCACATGCATGGTCTGGGGACGACCCAGTACGCCCCGGCCACGCACAGCCAATGCGCCAAGAAGCTGTACATTGGAAATTTTATCCAAAGAGTAGGGCGCTATGAGTATGTCTTTTCGCGTTTCTTCGGATATGTGCTGGATGATCCTGCCGACACCAGCCCTCCAGGGGTGAGTCCTTGCATCCACCACACGGCCGGTAGGGTGTATATTAACCGTACCGCCCTCTACTAGCTTTTCGCTCGCTATCCCAAGCGAACGCGTGTTAGCTTCCTCTGATTCGGCCAGAGTAAGAAGATAATGCCGGAAAATGACCCGGTTGGCTATTTCATAATTAAGAGGGTTAGCCCGGTCACGCGCAAGAATGCGTGGATATACGGGGAGGGCGTGCTGCTCGGCAGCCACGTGGCCCAATGACAAATATACTTCGCGTTGAACGTAAAATTTCGCAATATTAAGCATGTCAGTCCGGCCCATTTGACTTAATATATCCGTCAATGCGATAAATTCCCATTGGTTCTTGTGATCCCCGACAAATAAAATGCCTCCTGAATGATCCTGCAACTGATCAAAATCACCCTCGACGTCAACGGTTACGTGACCTTGTTGCAAAGTCTGGTGGATCGCATCGACAAAACCAACCGTGTTACCTAACTCCTCAATCTCCTGCAAAAATCGTGGCGTCCAACGACGGTCAGAATTAGTGAGACTTTGCTCGGGCTGAATCATAGTCATACTATAAGTGATTAGCCGGCAATCACAAAAGTCTGGTCGGAGCAGGTGGACAAAATAGTTTCCATCTTGGTATGTTCAGCAGGCGTCACCCAGAGACCATCGTACTCCGTCTTTATGACGACTTGATGTGCGACAAGCTCGCAGCTCTCGTTTTTATCCGGTGGTTCCCATTCGGAAATATCGTTATCGCTTTTATCCCTATTCACTGAAGTCTCGACAGCTAGCAGGTTAAGGCCATCATTCGCAAACTCTTTCCGCGTTTCAGGAGACCACTCTTGAGCTCCTTTTTGCCAAGCATCGCTAAGCGCCACGACGTGGTCTATCTCTATCTTTTTTCCTATTTCTTCAGGAGAAGAGAAAAAGGGAGTATCTTTGCCCGAATAAGGATCATGCAATTTGCCTGACAACACTTCACATTTTGGGCCTATAACGGTCTCGGTAAGGTCGCGTCGCAGAATAGTCTCTCTTGTACTACAGCCTTTGACAGTCCTCCAGCCACTACCAAATTGCTTATCACGATCATATTTGGTCTCCTCGTTCTCTGGTATGCTGTCCTTAATAGCCAGCAAACCTAAGTTACAGACAACTTCTGACATTGGAATCCGTATACCTTCCGCAGTTCGGGAAATAGGGGCGCACTGAATATCGGTAGCGACGTTCTTCTCTTCGGCACTAGTACTACATGCAACAAGGTTAGGACCAAGCGCAAGCGTCGCAAAAACAGCAGCAAGCCGCTGCTGGTTTTTTCGAGCGATCGCATATCGTTCAATCATTGAATATACTATAACATTTATTTTCTAATTTTGCAATAGGGCGCACCCTAGGCATCTACGCGTGTTACGTATCCTGTCATGGTCGCGAATCATATAATCCAATTACACTACCATTTTCTTTTAAGTGATGTACGAAACTAGTAAACAGAAGTGTCTGTTCTGAGCTTTCGTCATCAGCAGTTATCCAATATGACCAGTCTACTCCTTCTTTTGTGTCAAACTTATTCTCAGCGAAAACATTTACTGTCACATTGTAGTTTTGTTTCCTTAGCAGAGAAGTTTCATAAACAATGCTGTTCAACGTAGCTCGACGTTCGGACGTAGTGATGGCGATGTCTCCGCCGTTATCTGCCTTTCGATGACGATAACTACCTACGTTTAGAAGAACATCTCGCGTATCAAGAGATTTAGCCACCTCCTCAAGTAAGTAAGCGGGCGCAAATTCATCTGCAGACGTTATCTCTGAACGCTTATCATCATCGGGTGGATGCCACGGGAATCCTTGCAATCCCGCAACATCGACAAGTGAATTGTCGATGAGCCTCGTATACGCAAGAAGTTGCGATGCCTTGTCACTCACCCCGACTTGAGAGTCGAGTAAGATACCAGTTTTCCCGGCAGGAAATGCCTGACGAAGCGTTTTAAAATAACGATTGACCGAATAGGCAAAATCATCTGGACTACTATTGTTCCATGTTGGCTGTTGCGGTTCCGGGAAAGGAATCCATAATCCCATCATTGCATCAGTAATGCCGTTACTTTTCAGACGCATAAAATAGGTAGTCATCCAATCATCATAATAACCTGTAGCATATTCATGAAAATCAACCAAACCCCAATCAGAGTCAGGTTCCATAATAACGATTGGCGTAATGTGTTGCTTGTCAAAATCTTTCAGCCGTGCAGTCATCATATCTGCGGCTGCGTTTGCGTTAGGATCAGAGATTGGCATATTGGTAAAGATCATCATGTCATCAAGAAATGCTGAGCCACATACTTTTTCATATTCAGCAATCACTTTTAGCTGCGGGTCACTCGTAGTTGGACGTTCCTTCATGGCATCGTCTGAGCATACGGCGGTATCTTTATTCTCTATAGCTACAGTGGCATTCGTACTAAAAATATGGTTGCCGGTGAGTTGAAAAGTAACAATCTCCGACGTTATTCCTATACAAACAAGAAAAAGGATGCTGTAAACAATGAGATCCCTACGTTTCATGAAGTAGCTCCTTTGCGTGTCATCGTTCCCTTTTTCACCGAGATGCCTTTTCGATGCCATTTCTGCCAAGAAATTGCCTCCGATCGAAAAGTAGCTGCAATGGATTTCATAAGAGCAAGGTATTCAATCCACACTAGAGCGTAAAACATCATCCAGGTAAAAGGAAAGATGAAGATAATCCACCAGTTCCTAGCCTTTTCTGTGAATAGTCCGACAACGATATACATGATACCGATAAAGAGAGCGCCTAAAACTAATGAGCTATAGTCCCCAGTAATATAACTATATATAACAAGCAAAGTAAGTCCGAAAGGTTCAAAGAGTAACTGCAATTCAGCAAGCATGGCAAATGGGAGAATAAACCAAGTCAGCCATTGATTGTGATGAAGTTTTGTCGAGAAGAACATTCGTTTATATGTCAAGAATGCTTCAAAACGTCCCTTCTTCCATCGAAGACGCTGTCTAATAAGCCCCACGACAGTGTTTGCACCTTCGGTATAGCAAATTGCATCATCAGCGTAGACTGCTTCATGACCGTGATAGCGGGTGCGTAGCGACATTTCGATATCTTCCGTAATACTCGATGTGTCAAAAAGCCCAATCTGATCAAATACCGTATTTCTACGAAATGCCGCGCAAGCACCACCGTATATGTATTCAGCGCCCAGAACCGAGTGCGCACGCTTATGATAAAAACCGAATAGATATTCAAGCCGTTGAAGTAAATTGAGAAAACTAATTTCACCGGCAACCTTTACATTACCGACGACAGCGTCAACATTATCATCGCCAAAATAGTGGACAATATTCTTCACCATATGCCGATCAGCAATAGAGTCGGCATCGATAGTGATGATAATTTCACCGCGCGCTTTTCCAATAGCGTGATTTAGCGCCTTACCTTTACCTCCGTTGACTTTATAGTCATACACGAGCGATTTGGCGTCTAAACTAAACTTTTCGGCGTTGTCATTTTGAAATTTTTTAACAATACGATCAGTTCCGTCAGATGACCCATCATTAATCACGATGATTTCTATAAAGGGGTAGTCATTGTATAGCACCGACTTAACAGTCGAAAGTATACCAATTTCTTCATTCCAGGCAGGAACTAATACAGATACAAGTGGAGTATAAGGCTTATTTTTTCTAGACTTGGCAATTCGTAAACTACGTAGTGATTCTTTAACACGATGGAATGGTGCCGCAAGCAGGAAGAGTGTGTACTTGATGAGCAGAAGAGCTGCAAAAATACGTGTTAGATTGCGAATGAGCTCATATAAAAAAGTGTAGTCTATCATATACGTTCTCCTACTTTCACTAGTGATGCCTGAAAGGATTTTACAGAACCATCGGTATCGTTAATCATTACGACGATAATACGCGACGTATCAGCCTCAAGGCTTCTATCAATTCGGCTAGGATCGTCGCTCGTCTGAGAAACTTGATAGCCAAGCTGCCAGCCTTCAGTAGTAACGACATTAACAATATCATCATTCAGTACTTCACCTAGATGCTGGGTAGTCAATGTATTGTAGCGTAAATAAATCACAGCTTCACCGAAAACCTTTTGTTTTTGATCAGTGGTCACTACTGTCTGCGCTAGCCCTTTGCTTGCAAGCCAACCACTAGCGTTAAAGTGACCAGGAATGATATCAATATGTTGCTTCGTCTCAGATAGCTTGATTTTTTTTGGTACACCAAAGCTGCCTTCGTTAAATTTCGTCATAGAAGCGATTTTCAACTCCTTATTAAGCCCCGGCATGCTGGTTAACCGAACAGTTTGAATGACGGGGGAGAAAGGTACATCTTCCTTGGCGATAACTTCATAAGTATTTGCGGATGCGTATAGCGTGAAGCTGCCTATCGCAGCCATACAGATAGCTAAGACGAATTTTGCGCGAATATTGTGCAGGAATGACGCCTTCATTCTTTGTTTCATTTCGATCCGCCCACTTTCTTGGTTCTTATATCAATCCCTCGGGCAATTAAAGAAGCGAGTAGGTTTGCAATAATAACTGCAAAAAAGATTCCTAGCACCAGGTAGAAGAGCACGCGAAAAGGCGAGTCGCCGAAATTAAGCAAACTTAACATTTGTCTTTACATTATCATATATTTTGATATAATTCAACTATATGTTTAATATATACTTTTCAAATGTGTTCGGTCTTAGTGCTATGTATAAAAAACGGCTTGCCTTCTATAGTCTCCTCATCGGATCTGTAGCCTTAACATTAGCCATCTTTCTTTTTATATTGGATACCGATAACATAGACAGTAATGTAACAGTGTTCGATGAAGTTTTATACTACTCGAAGTTTTTCTGGTTTGCAGGTGCACTTGTTGCGATATCGAATTTTATAGGCCTGTTAGTCTTCGGCATTCCAGACGATATCAACCGAAAAAATATTAAGGCCCTTACGGAAAATGGTTGGAATAAAAATAAAAAACTAATCGTTGTCTTTGTTTCAAAGGGGGATAATTATATAGCGCTTGAGCGATCGATTATCACCACAGGAAGATTATTGGAGAAATATCACATCAACCATCGAATCGATGTTGTTACCGACAGTGAAGTCAAGAATAAACATTCTCATGGCATAGCTGTTGTCTACCACGTAGTGCCTGATCAGTACACAACAAAAGGTGGGAGTCGATACAAAGCCAGAGCCCTCCATTTCGTCGTTGAGAAACACGCAGAGGAAGAGTTGCATACAAATAACACGGAGACATGGGTGCTGCACCTAGACGAAGAGAGCCAACTTCATGAAAGTGCCCTAGCAGGCATTCATACATTCATCAATAACCCCGTAAATGCGAATGCGGTTGGCCAAGGAGAAATTAAGTATAATGCTCATCAATATGGGAAAAATATACTCATCACTGCTATGGATGCAGTTCGAACTGGTGATGATTTAGGTCGTTTTCGCTTTCAATACAAAATCTTCAAAAAGCCACTCTTCGGTATGCACGGCTCGTTCATTCTTATTCCAGGTAAACTTGAACAAATGTATGGCTTCGACTTGGGTGGCAAAGGATCAATCACCGAAGATGCTTATTTTGCTCTGAAGTGCGCAAGCGAGGGCCATGATTTCAAATGGGTAGATGGTTTCATCCAAGAGCAGTCTCCTTATTCAATTTCAGCAATTATTAAACAGCGCAGACGTTGGTACTGTGGCCTTATGTATCTTGCATTTGATAGGCGTGTAAAGTTTACAAGTCGTGCAGCTATGATGCTAAACATGCTCCTCTGGACTGTTGCATGGGTAGGTCCTATAGTGACATTTGTAAATTTAATGTTCGGTGGGTATTTTCCGCTCTTACTTATCATCTGTGCCGCTCTCATTCAAGGTTTTTACGTATCAGTGTATATGATCGGGCTATGGCATAACCTTGAGGATACGACAATCTCTTCACTCAAACGAATCTATATGTTTATTGCAACATTTATTCTTGTTCCGGTAGTAAATGCTATTGAAGGCTTTTCGGTCCTCTACGGTATTTTAAAACCAGTCAAGCACTTCGACGTAGTCCATAAGAACTAACCCTTATAGGGTTCTCGAATTCTCATATTTACCTCGTTATAACCGCAACATCATGAGGCCGGGATTCGCGGTAGCCAGCATTCGTGATCCGAATGAACCTTGTCTTAGTCCGATGAGTTTCAATATCACCTGATCCAACATACGACATGCTTTTTCGCAGGGCTTTCACGTAGTGATCCATCATCTCAACAACCGATCCTCTATATGGAATGTAGGATTCGACGCCTTCGCTAAGCGGCACGCCCTTTGCACCTTCGACGCCGTAGCGCTTCCGGGACGCTTCGCTCTCTTCCATGGCACTTGGCGAACCCATACCGCGGTACAGCTTAACCAATTGGCCGTTATCATTCGTAAGGATCTCGCCTGGAGTTTCTTTCGTGCCCGCCAGCTTACTCCCCATCATGACTGAGGATGCGCCAGCCGCTATCGCAATCGATATGTCCCCTGGATTATTAATGCCGCCATCAGCGCAAACGGGAACTCCCAAATCCTTAACAGCCTGAACGCATTCGTAGACAGCGGTGACCTGCGGGCAGCCGATACCGGTTTCTATTCGTGTCGTACAAATCGAACCAGGGCCTTGTCCAACCTTAATCCCGTCAGCACCCGCTTCAGCCAACTCTCTAGCGGAATCAGCATTCGAAACGTTACCAATAACCACGTCAAGTTTAGGAAATTCTTTTTTAATTTGCTTAAGTGTCGCAAGGGCAAAGTCTGAATCTCCCTGCGCCGTATCAATAACGGCAACGTCGAGATAATCGCCCATTAAACGGATACGCTCTAACGCGCCTTCGTCAGTGGGGACGGCTGCAGCTACCCTTAGGCGGCCCGCTGCGTCAAGATTATATTGTTCAGGGTTACCATGTACCAAACGTAGCACATCCGACAAAACATACATTCCTTGGACAGCACCTTTTTTACTCACGATAGGCAGAGTCTGCTCCTTGAGTTTCTTCATAAGATCATACGCTTTATTAACATCCACGTCTTTTGAAGTAACCGTCACTTTAGATGCGGGTATCATAACGTCTCTTACGAGGATTGAGGGTGAGGCAAGACCAAAATCGAAGTCATTTTGGGTAAGTAGGCCGACAAATATATCGTCATCATCAATAACAGGAAATGTTCGGAAACTAAAATCACGGCGTTCACACATAGCAAGAACGTCGCCAAGAGTTTCGTCCGCTTTGACCGTTACGGGGTTATCGATACGTCCGTTGAGTTCAAGTTTTACTCTTCGGACTTCTTCGCGTTGTCTTTCAGGGGATAGTCCGGCGTGGATAACGCCGATCCCACCAATTTTTGCCATAGCGATTGCCATTTTCGCGGTTGTCACCGTATCCATGGCCGCACTGACCATTGGCACGCGCAGCTCAACGTTACGTGAGAATTTACTAGTGATATTCACACTTCCCGCAGCAAAATGACTACGGCCCGTATCCAAGCGGACGTCATCGAAGGTGAGTGCGAGTCCGCTTTGCCTCATAACATCAAAGAACTTGTCCCTATCTATACCCATACTTCCTCCTATTTATTAAACGATTCTACCACAGACAATACCTGGCTGTACTACAAAACAGCGTTCCGATCTCGTTTGACGACTAAATAGCGAGATATAAATACGAACTCTCAAAGTAATGAAACATACGTCGTATCGCGTGGCTAGGATGGCAGGTCTGGAACATTGACAAACGGGTTCTTGCCAACACATAATAAACTATGGAAATACATACTCGGTCTCTCGCTTTCGACAACGCACTGCTCAGACCTATATACACTGGCTTTTTACGTACCGGCATTAAACTAAAAACTAAACTCGAGGCACAAACCCAAGAAGTTGAAAGGGTCAGGAAGCCGAATCTCTTGGTTGGAGGTTTATTCGTGACCAATGTGAGGGATGGGTACTCTTTATGAATACAGACGCAGCAAACCACAAAGCTTCATTACACCCCGTACTTGTCATAGATTTTGGTGCGCAGTATGCACAACTAATTACTCGCAGGATACGCGAAGCACACATTTACTCCGAGCTCGTTCCTCATACGATGCCTATCGAGGAGATACTGGCAAAGCAGCCTTCGGCAATTATCTTGTCCGGCGGTCCGTCAAGTGTCTATTCGGACAATGCCCCGACCGTAGACACGGCACTATTTAGTAGTGGTCTTCCTATCTTTGGGATTTGCTATGGCTTTCAACTCATGACACAAGGTCTTGGAGGTACGGTAGAAAAAACTGGACAACGTGAATTTGGCGCAACTGAGCTTGAAGTGACTTCTCAAAAAGCAAGAATCACTGATAAAATGCCACTAAAACAAACGGTTTGGATGAGTCATGGCGATCACGTGTCAAAAGCCCCGAAGGGTTTTGATGTTATTGCCAAAACCCTTGGCGCGCCGGTTGCTGCTTTCGAGAATTTCCCAAAGAAAATGGCCGGAGTGCAATTTCACCCAGAAGTCTTTCATACGGAATATGGTCAAGACATGCTCAAAAAGTTCCTATATGAAATTGCTGGCCTAAAACCGACATGGACCGCCTCCAACATTATCGAAGATCAGATAAAACTCATTCGTGGAAAAGTCGGTAGTGAACAAGTCATTTGTGGATTATCAGGTGGGGTTGATTCGGCAGTCGCAGCGGCATTAGTTCATAAGGCTATTGGCGACCAGCTAACCTGTGTATTCGTTGATCACGGCCTGTTGCGCGCAGGAGAAGCCGAGCAGGTAGAAACAGATTATGTTGCTGCAACAGGGATAAAACTTAAGGTCGTGAATGTAGCAGAGCAATTTCTCACTAAGTTACATGGGGTAGAAGATCCCGAAAAAAAGAGAAAGATCATAGGCGGAGAATTTATCCGTACATTCGAAAAGGCCGCTGCTGAAATATCGTCCGAAAAGAAAGTTAAATTCTTAGTCCAGGGAACGCTTTATCCCGATGTTGTCGAGTCGGGTGGTGGCTCTTCCACGGCCAATATAAAATCGCATCATAATGTCGGTGGCCTACCAAAGGATCTTTCTTTTGAATTAATTGAGCCGTTACGCAGTCTTTTCAAGGATGAGGTACGGGCACTTGGTCGTGAGCTGGGACTTCCTGAAGAGATCGTCAGCCGACACCCATTCCCAGGTCCAGGCTTAGCAATCCGCATTATCGGAGCCGTCGATCAACGGCGGTTAGATATCCTGCGCGCTGCCGACAGTATTGCTCAAAATGAACTGGATGCATCTGGACTAGCTAACCAGGTATGGCAGTTCCCAGTTGTTCTTCTTGCTGACGTCCGGTCAGTTGGAGTACAGGGTGACGGCCGGACTTACGGACACCCTATTGTCTTGCGTCCCGTTTCTTCGGAAGATGCAATGACTGCAGACTGGTCTCGTTTACCATATGATCTGTTATCTCGAATATCAAACCGTATCACAAACGAAGTTCCAGATATAAACCGTGTCACTCTTGATATTACCAGCAAGCCACCGGGCACGATCGAGTGGGAATGAGAGAGCCTAAACTCACTTATTGGGAAAAATTGGACGATAGTACCCAAGTGAGAAAAGTCACTTAGATGATATCTACCAATAATCAGACGTTTGTAGAAACATACAGATTCCATCCGAGGATGTAGGCCAGCGATTGCCGGCCCACATCCTCTCACATCACGTCACCGACGACGCTTGGGTTTCTTCTTGCCGTTTCTTCCGTTCTTGCCCTTGCCCTGGGCAGCGTCCTCAGCTGCGTCCTGAACATCCATGGCAGCATTGTCTTGATTCTCGAGCTTTTTCCGCGCTTTGGCGTTACTTTCCATGATGCGCCTTCGCTCTTCGGGCGAAGGAGGGTAATTTGGCACGATAGTCCTCTCAAGACGTGATAGACGGTGCGGTTGCGTGCGAATTTATCGCATACTTACTATATTATATATTTGACGGAATGTTAACTTGGCGTTCTGGAGATTTCCAGGTACTTTTGGTTTTGACAATACGGAGTACTTTGCGGTAATTATAAAGACAACGTACAACCGCGATTAACTGAACGACATTCATTATATACATAATGAAATACATAACTGGCGCATAACTACTCAGCTGTAGTTTCTTCTTTACGTCCATATGTTCGTCGTGAAGCACGTTCCATAGAAGGTAGACGGTAATTACCATGTACGCGCCCATGATCATTCCGAGGCTCGCGAGCTGCAGGCAAATGTAGAGGACATAGATAATTACGAATGGCTCTAGCAGTACCAAAATTTCACCCAGAAAAGCCATGGGAATCCTGTACCATGTCAGCATAATACTGTGCTTGCCGCTGCGGTCAGCAAAAAGATGGCGGTATTTAAAAATGCTTTGGAGATTGCCCATTTTCCATCGGTATCGCTGCCGCAAAAGCGCGTTAAAATTAAGAACACCTTCGGTCATTGCAAGAACGTTTACGCCGTACACGACGCGGTGTTCTTTGTTGCCCTGCGAAACGATCTTTAGGCTAAGGGCAATATCTTCCGTAATAATATCGTCGTCATAGAATCCCACTTTTTTAAGCGTACTCGCACGGTATGTCGACGCAACGCCTCCGATAATAAACTCGCTGTTCGTGACGGTAAAGAATTTCTTTGAACGGTATCCTATCATATATTCAAATTTCTGAAGCAGTCCCAAAATAGTAGTCATATCTATCACTTGTACGTTGGCGGCAACCCCGACGATTTTTGGATCGTCAAAGTACTCGACTGCATTCGCGACGCTTTTTTTATCAATAAGCGAATCGGCATCGAGCGTCATGACAAGTTCTCCGTGCATACCATTCCGAAGTCCGTGGTTCATCGCTGCGGCTTTGCCAACATTCGTGCGCTTGTACATCAACTTCAGATTCATTTTTGGATACCTTTTAATATAGTCACGAACAATCGCACGCGTCTTATCCGTTGAAGCGTCATCGATAACGATAACTTCAAGTTTACGGTACGAGCTTTTTCGTACCGAATCCAAACTACGCACGATAGATAATTCTTCGTCATGTGCTGGAATAAGGATACTCACAAGTGGTTTGGGCGTGCGGCTACGTTTTTTAGGCTGCGCGTCCTTTCTAAAGCGAAGGATGTCATAGTAGTTGGCCCCTATAAGATACAGCCCGAAGTGAGCGGTATTGATAACGCTGATAACAATGAATACCCAAAACAAAATATCAAAAACCATGCTACTTTACCCCCTCCAGGTCAAACACGAACAGACCTCGGTATTGGTCCCATATGCCCGAACACGTCTGCAAGGTAAGAATAGGCTTGCCCTTGTAGCCGAATAGGGAAACATCCGTCGGCAGAACGTCTTTTGAACTAACGAGCTTGTACGTAAAGGCATGACCGTTGGTCGTTGTTACTATTGCCTCGTCACCAGGAACGGCTTTATGGAGGCTGCTAAATACGGCGGAACGGTTATGCCCGTAAATATACGTGTTGCCGCTCGCAGTGTTAGGCTGCGAAGTCATAGTCGCAAACTGCGCTTTCGTATCGCTAAGCGTCCACGACTGTGTCGAGGCATTGAAATAGCCTGGCTCAATATCTACGGATATATTCAGTCGGGGGAGAGTAATATGGCTAGGCTGACCGGATATGACATCCTTGGCAGCCGCAGCGGTCGCCTGGGCAACTTTCGCAGGAGCATGATAAGAACTACTGGCCGACACGCTTTTGAAGTAACGGATAATAGTATCCGAGCTTAACAAGGCCCCGGCAAGGATGAATAAGACACCGATTATGAGATTAGACTTTAAATTCATAACAATAGAAAAGGAGGGCAGCATCAAAATATGCTTCCCTCCTTGTACTTTTCCCGTGTTGCTCCCTACGCGCTGTAGTGACGCTTAGCAACCAAGCGAACGATTGTCGTAACAACAATCAGCACGCCGATAGCGATGCTGAATAGTGATACCACGGTCAGTAGTGAATCACCACTAGTGTTTGGTAGAAATCCTGGTGGAAGTCCTGGTGTTCCGTACATATCGCTTCTCCTTATTTAGTTTGTATACAAATACAGGGCTATCGACGTTCGTGATAGCGCAAACATTTCATAAGTCCCATATCCTTGTTCATAATTATAGGCTTTATATGACATTTTGTAAAGTATATTGTTATATAGCTTATGGTTACAACATTAGATAGCTAATATATAAAAAGCCTGTTAAACACAGGCATTTTATATTATTGAGTTAGCTGACTAAGATTTCTTAGGTACTTTAGCTTTCTTAATTGGAGTCTTTTTTGCTGTAGCTTTTTTCTTCGTAGCAGGCTTTTTTGCTATGACAGCTTTTGTAGCTGATTTTTTAGCGACAGGCTTAGCTTCTGCTTTTTTGAATACGGACAGCGTAGCATTTTTTGCAGACCCTACGGCAAGCGCAACTGCTGATGTAGCTGCTGCAAACTGGCGTGGGTTTCGGCGGGCATAGATAGCAGCCGCACCAACAAGAGCTACGAGAACGGCAAGGATGATAGCGACTGTTGGGTTGTACCCTGTAGCTTTTTCGCCATTTGCTGTAGCTGCTTTGTCCGTTGCATCTTTGGTAGCTGGTGTTGAATCATCGCTGTTTGCTGCTATGTTATTTGACTGATCTGTCCCAGTAGGGTTTTGGGTATTGCTTCCAGAAGTCGTTTTAGTGCTTGAAGGGGCGCTAGTAGTCTTGTTTGCTTGGGTTGTTGTCCCACCTTGGTTAGGCTGAGGCTGCGGACTGACGGGTGTTACTAGGTTGTATGTGCCGCTTGTGATTACGTGATTCCAGTCATTTCGATTCTCTGGAGTAGAGTCGTTGGCGTCCACGATTGCGGAGTTCGAGAGCGTACTAACTGTGGCTGTGCCACTTGCTATCGCTTTAAAGCCTATAACTCCGACTGTATGTGAGCCAGTCATCTTGCTGCCAAGTGCAGCACATGAAATGGTGATCGTGCCACCTGATGCGCTAGGAGCTGCGGGACATGTAGCGAAATCACCAGGGCTAACACTCATCACCTGTAAAACCGATGGATTGTAACTGAGTCGTACGTCAACGCCGTTTACTTCTTGGCTGCCACTGTTCTCAGATACGACAACCGTAAATGAGCTACCTACAGCATATGAGCCGCTGCCTGAAATTGATAGGCTAGCAGTCTGTGCGGCGAAAGCCGTTGAAGATCCAAGTAGTACAAGGCAAGTTGAGGCAATAGCGTTAAGCTTTAAAAATAGTTTCATATTATTTACTCCAGTTCGTTGATAAGATTGATAAATCATAAATGTCTACCGTGCCATCGCTGTTCAAGTCACCTTGTGCGAATGTAGCGCCAGATGGCTTAAGCCAGTTGGTAGAGATAATACTTAGGTCATAAATATCTACCATACCATCATTGTTTACATCACCTGACTTTGGAGTTGTAGTAGACCCCGTAGTCGTGAATGTAAAATCGCCAGATGTTGTAGCGTTGCCTGCAGCATCCTTGGAAATTACACGGTAATGGTACGTCGTGTTAGCGGCTAGGCCAGTTAGCGCTACGCTGTGTGTAGCGGTCATAGTTGCGTCAAGTGTCGTCGTAGAACCGTACGTGGCAGTCAGGCCATATTCTACCTGGCTAGTAGACGTCTCGTCCGTAGCCCAAGTAGCGTTAGCGCTTGCACCGGTAATTGCGGAAGCGGCTACGCCTGAGATTACGGGAGCGATAGTATCGGCGGGAGTGTCGATACCTGAGGCATTAATCCATTCAGCGCCGTCATAGAAAGCGTTCACGTTAGCGCCGTGTACGATGACCTGCAAACGGGCTTTTGCTACGGCTGCAGAAGTTGGCAGATAACCGAAGTTAACGTCGCCGACAGTGGTAGGGCTAGTAGCGTTAATGCCTTGGTGGTATTGGCCCGATATATAGACGCCGGCGGCATCGTATTCGTCAACAAAGAAGTCTATCTCGCCGCCGCTAAGAATGTTCACGTAGTTCTTAATAATGTACTGGTTACCAGGGGTAACGGCAACTTGTGGTGAGAACAAGTGAGTGTCGCCTGCTGGTGCAGCGCCTGATTTCAAAGAAATCGATTTAGTCGGGTCTGGGAAACGTCCGTTGTTGCCTGCGTCTGCAGTAATGTTAACAGCGTCGTCAGTCGTCCAGCCGTCAGCGATACCATTGTTGAAGGTACCGTTTGGCAGCATGTTCGTGCCGCGCACCAAGCCGTCGGTAATGTTGACTGATTTGATCAGGTTAGCAGTCTGCTTTGCCTGTACGTATGCCGCGATAGCGTCAAGGTCGGCGTTAGAGTACTGGTAGTCTTCTGGGTCAGCGCTGGCAGTAGGGCGAATTTCGTGGAATGTAAGGACAAGCCACTGGTTGCTAGCGATAGCCTGGTCAATGTAACCCTGTACGGTTGCGACGCTAACGCCAGCCTGTACCTGTTGGTTTACGACTAGGCTATTGTTGTATGGCCAGGTATTGTAACCAAGGTCGGCAAAACCACGGGCACTTTCGTAGTACTTAGCAGTCTGGGCAAGTACGTTGTTATCGTAGTCGCCGTATGGGAATGCCAAGTCCGAAGCGGTGTAGCCGTGTGATTTTAGGGCATTCTGGCTGTTCAAAAGTTCAGCGGTCAGCTGGGTAGCGTCAAGCCCGTCCGTAGAAAGCCGCGGGTGGCTTGCGGTGTGAGAGGCAATTTCCCAACCCATGCCGTTTAGCTGGGCAATTTGTTCCCAAGACATGTAGCTGACATCCCCGTCAGCCGCACAGTCGTTAGGAGTGGTTGTCATACCAACACAGTCGGTGATGATGTAGTTGGTACCAGTTAGGCCGTGGGCGGCAAGTACTGGCGCGGCATTGGTAATCGCGCTGCTAAGGCCATCGTCAAACGTAAAAGATACGCGAGGACCAGAGCTTAGGGGCGTTGCGGCTGCAAATACTTGCATGCTAGTTAATGCGGAAGTCGCAAAGCTCATGACAAGTAGAAGAACTAGTACAAGGCTAATAGGTGATTTGATCTTTATATGAGGCATTCTATACTCTTTCCCGCTCAACGAGGTATCGCTGATACACTTACGATCTCAAATTTTCTACATTCTATACCATTCTTGCATAATCTGCAAGTATTCATTAAAGATATATTATGCTCATGGTAATATATTAGGCTTCTAACGTACTAACATCTGATTTGCTGTATAATTAGTGGTATATGAAACAATTGCTAAAAAAGAATCGTTCATTGGCACGCCCACCGCTGTTAGTTAGTCTTGTAATTGGAACGGGCCTGATCGCTTTAGGTACCTACGGGATCGCCGTAGCCAAACGGTCTTCGATAAAAACATCGCATACGCAACTAGCCGTGATGTCTACGACGGATATCCCCACCCAAGGCCTTCGTTTTATGCCGGGAACATCCCAGGAAAAGGGCGGGCTGCGAATTCAAGACCAGGATTTTCGTATCGTTGAACAAGACGGAAGTGGCGGTCAAGCGAATCCGCCGCTCGCACTGTCAGGCAGCCGGCTTGACGTAAAAGGTGACTTCAATATATCCGCGACCATGCAGGATATTAAAGGTGACGCGTCATTTCGCCTGTATGGCAAAGTGCCCGTTATCCAAGATGAATTTCGCGTAGAATCTCCAAGTATTGAGGTGTCCGTAAATAATAACCAGCTTACTCTTCGTATGTGGGATGGATCCGAGAGTGAAAACCCGGACATAAGCGCACCCACCTTGCAAAAAACATATCCCCGCGTGTCTTCGAATACCGCGGACATCACCATTCAGCACATAGGAAATAACGTACTGGTCATGGATAATGACACGACCGTCGCGACTGTAGGCGACATGGGTATTTTCAGGTCTGGTACGGTTTGGTTTGGCGCGAATAGCACGAACGGGGATTACTTACTTTCAAATCTTCAGACACAAGCCCTGAACAGCGGGTCAACCAAAGTCGTCGATACGGCATACTTAAAAGTATATCCAGCCCCAGGAACGCAGTACCTGCAAAAACTTGCCTCGCAAAAGCGTCCGGATTTTCTTGTCGGCGCGGCAATGGCACTAGGACCAGCAGTATCCGATTCCCAATATAGGCAAGTAGCGTTTGGCGGTAACTTCGGATCAATGACGACTGAAAACGCGTTAAAATGGCAATTCGTTCACCCTAAAAAAGACGTTTACGACTTTCATGAAGCCGACAGGCTCGTTGATTTTGCGAAACGCCACGATATGAGCGTTCACGGTCATACGCTTGTATTTGGTGAAGCCAACCCGAAATGGCTCGAACAAATGCCACGTGCTACGGATGCAGACAAGCAAGCTATCCGGGAAGTTATGACTAAGCATATCAACACGGTTCTAGCTCATTACAAAGGGCAGATGGCATCGTGGGACGTTATCAATGAACCTATTGCCGACTATGACGATTTTGATCTAGACGCAGGAAAGACGCTTCGAAATAACATATGGATGCAAGCACTCGGCGAAGATTATATTGCTGAAGCGTTTCGTACGGCGCACCAGGCTGACCCGCAGACTAAGCTCTATATTAACGAGTACGGACTAGAGTCAAAAGGTGAACGATGGGATACGTTTCTTGCTTTAGTGACAAAACTAAAAACCGCCGGCGTGCCTATAGACGGCGTAGGCTTCCAAGCGCATATCTACGAGGCAGGGGACAAGATTAATACCACCGTCCTAAAAGCTCACATGCAACAACTTGCCAAACTCGGCCTGGAATCCCGTATTTCAGAAATGGACGCGTACGATGATGACGGCACCGCGACACAGGCGAAGCAGTACCAAAACGTATTTGCCGCGTGCATAAGCGAACCTAGCTGTAAATCATGGACAACATGGGGCGTCTCAGACCGTTACGACATGTTCAAAGACGAAGGTGTCGTAAACTACGGACACGACTTCTTATGGGATGACAAAATGCGCCCCACTAAAGCCCTTACGGGTATTCTGACGAGCCTTACCCAGCCTTAAATCTGTTAAAATGAGCATATGTCTCTTCAAACGAATATCTCCGCCTTACGCAAAAAATTCGAAAAAGAATACGTCGCGCTTAACCGCGTTGAGGTATCCCGTTCGGCAATAATACATAACGTCGGATTGTTCGAACGGCTCACCAGTAAAAACGTTATCCCCGTCCTAAAAGGGAACGCGTACGGGCATGGCATCCAGCTTGTCGCTAAAATTTTGAAAAAGAAAACAGTGCCCTACATTGCCGTTGACGGGTACTTCGAAGCACTAAAGATACGCGAGGTGAGCAACCAGCCGGTACTCATAATGGGCGCGGTCCTACCAGAAAATTTTGCCCGCCTAAAATATGATAATTTTACATTTGTCGTCGATAACGAAGTGGTAATCCAAGCTCTTGGCCAAACTGGTAAGAAAATAAAAGTCCACCTGGAATGCAATTCGGGCATGAACCGTTACGGCGCAAAGCCAAAAGAAATTGCCGGCTTAACTAAATTAATCCTAAGCTACAAAAACCTTGAACTTGAGGGTGTTATGAGCCACCTCGCTGACAGCGACGGCGACGAGCCTGATACGGTCAACCAAGCCGTCGCAATATTTGACGCCTGCGTTGAAACAGTCAAAGCGGCAGGCGCTAACCCGACAATGTTTCATGTCGCGCAAACTGCCGGCAGTCTAAAGGCAAAATCCAAATACGCTAACGCAGTCCGAGTAGGCATCGGCACATACGGCATTAATCCATTTGCTCCAACGCACGCCCTATACGAAAAATTACATGCCGGATTGCAACCAGCCCTTAAATTTACAAGTACCATCACGAAAGTAATCGAGCTCGAAAAAGGCGATAAAGTTAGCTATAACTACACCTTTACAGCGCCATACAAAATGAAAATTGGCGTTTTGCCACTTGGCTACTATGAAGGGATAGATCGGGCACTAAGTAATAAAGGTATCGTTAAGACTAACGAATCGTTTGCGCCAATTGTCGGCCGGGTTTGCATGAACCATACAATGATTAATTTAGAAAACGCGGATGCACAAGCCGGAAGTGAAGTGGTTATCTACAGTAATAATCCTAGTGACGCAAACGCGGTAGATAACATAGCAAAAACCTACGAGCTATTTAACTACGATCTTCTTGCTTCACTAAGCCCTGATGTTCGGCGCGTTGCCGTAGACTAGCTACGCGGCTCTTTCAACAACCAAAGCACCTGCCATTCTTCCCATTGAAGCAGCGACCCGAGCGGCACTGCCACCTTTGGCTCGATAGAGCCTGTCCATCGTATCTAACAACTCAGCTCTTTCAGGGCTTACGACGTCCAAGAGCGGATAGGTAACATCCCAAAACTCAGAAGGGAAAACGAGTGGGCTAGCTCCTCGTCTGACAGGTACTTGTTCCCCCGCTGCTCCATTTTTATCATTGGTAACGTGCAGAGTAGGCTTTCCTAATTTAATAGCATGGAGCGACAAGGTAGAATGGGGAAGAATAGTTGCGATGTCCGAAGCTGCAAGAAGTTGGCGGTATGTCCAGTTTTCAGTATTATGAAGCCGTATTCCTCTACGTCTAAATGCATTTTGATATTCAAGCAGACTCGTTAAATCACGCGGATGAGGATTGAATACGACGGAAATATCTTCCTTGTTCTTTGCTAATGCTTCAGCAAAATCATCTACGAGTTCTAGGGTATCTACCGAGCTAAAGCAGGCAATAAGCGTGTCGGCGTTGGACAGCCCTAACGCACTTCTTGCTTCTTTTCGTAACGTATCCGTGCTATCTCTATCAATTAAATAGTCGAGTGCCGGCTGGCCCGTTACCTCAATCTTAGATGCAATGTCCGTAATCACATGCCCATATTTTTTTACAAGCTCTTGCCTTGCAAACTCATCCAAAGTCACGATATGATCCGGCAAGGGAAGACCTTCCCTGATGCTACGTTCAAAATCCAGTTCAGCTGATCCGTAATAATCTTCAACGAAGACACGTTTAGCGCCCGGAAGCGCTCTTGCGATCTTCGTATGCATATCCGTCTTACTTGAGACACCAGTCATATATGCTACCACGTCACCCGAGGCAGCGAGCCTATCAATAACTACGCCACCCGGCTCATCAAAGGGTATGAGACTAATATCTTTGACGTTCACCAGCGAATCATACGCACAGTCAGCCGCCAGCACGGTCGTACTAAGATCAGGATTATTAGCCAAATGTGATAGCGTAGGCCAGATAGAGTCCGCTTCCCCCGGGTTACGTGCACCGACAACTACCCCTATATCATGAGGCCCTTCCACGGATGGGAGAAGTTTGAAAGCAGATATCTCAGACATACGGATAGAATTCAGATTTTCAGATTTGTATTATTCTTATCTTACACGATTCGCTTATGAATAAGATCTAAAATTGCAGAATAATTTATTCCAAAATAGAGAATATCAAACAGCAAGATCACAACAAACACAATTCCTTCGCCAAGTTTACCCGTCGTAACGCGCATCGCCTTAATAGGCGGGAAGCCAAACTTAATCGGCAGAGGCAGTAGCCATGGCACGCCTTCTTTTGTAATCGTATCCATGACAAGGTGCGAAAGCATACCTATCATAAACGCCCACCATACAAAATCAGCGTCAATATTCGGCATGATCGGGTGAAGAAAGGCGAGAAGCGCCCGGACACCGAATCCAAACAAAACGAGCCCTAGGATGGAGTGCGTAATAAAACGATGGCCGCCCATCATCTTGCCAATCACTCGTCCGAAGAAACCCCCAATGGGCAGATTACGCCAAAACGGCGCTACGGGCTGGTCGATATCAGGGGCGATTCCGCCTAGCTGATTAGCTAAAACCGCGACAAGGACAGTGGCCAGCGACATCGTTTTAGACGGCTGGGATAAAACCATTACCCCAAAGGCGGTTATCGCCGCAAGATCATGCGTCCGTGCTTTCATGCTGTTAGTGTAGCATTATGGTTATGTTTTGTAATCTGTAAAGTTATGTAAATATGCAATAAATAGGTATAATTAGATCAATGAGTAAAAAAGTTCTTCCTATCGTCCAAGTTACCTTGGACAAGATCATTGGTGGCGGCCAAAGCCTGGGCACGCTTGAGAGTGGCAAAAAAGTTTTCGCATGGGGCGGTCTGCCCGGTGAAAAGGTAGAAATACAAGTTACCAAAAAGAAATCCAGCTTTGTTGAGGGAATCGTTATCGAAGTCATCGAACCTTCAAAAGAGCGGGTAACGCCGACCGACGAGGATAGTTACTTGTCGACAAGTCCATGGCAAATCATGTCATTTGACACCGAGCAGCACTACAAAGCAGCGCTTATCGAAGAAGCGTTCGAGCTTCATGACATCGTTCTGCCAGAACCAATCACCGTATATACCGACGGCAAAGAGTACGAATACCGAAACAAAATTGAATTCAGCTGGTGGTGGGACAAAGAACTTGATCAGCTTGATCTTGCATTCTTCCAACGTGGATCACACGGCAAACTGCCCGTTACCGGCACAAGTTTAGCCCAACACGCGATTAACGCGGCAGGGCAGGCAATCCGCGACGTGCTTCGCAAACGCGACCTACAGGCGTACCAATTAAAAACAGTTATTATTCGTGCTACCCAGGACGGCAAAGCCGCAATGCAGCTTTACGTCAAAGACGCTGACTTTGAGCATCTTACCGAACAGGAACTCACGGCGCTCGGCGTTATCGGATTCGAATTGATCTTTTCTAACCCAAAAAGCCCGGCAAGCGTTATTACCGAACGGTTACAGGCTTGGGGTGAAACAACCCTCACAGATACGATTTTAGACGTTCCTTTTACGTACGCCGTTGAAGGGTTCTTCCAAATCAACGTGCCTGTCTACGAACAAGCCCTTCGCGACATGAAAAAATGGGTTGATCCCGCAAAGCCATGCGTTGACATGTACAGCGGCGTTGGCACGATCGGTCTGACTATCGGCGGCGAAAACGTCACGATGGTCGAGATTAACGAGCACGCCGTCCGTGAAATGGAACGAAACATTACCGCTATGAAGCGTGAAGAAACCATGAAGGCCATCCTCGCCCCGAGCGAAGGCGCACTCGAGCATATTACGGCCGATGCGACGATTATCGTCGACCCGCCACGCGCAGGGCTTCACGATGACATTATCCAAAAACTGCTTGAAGTAAAACCTGACCGAATTATCTACCTAAGCTGCAACCCCGTCACGCAGGCCCGGGATACCGCTAAACTCGCCGAGGTGTACGGTGTTAAAACCCACCAAGGTTACAACTTTTTCCCTCGCACGCCGCACATCGAACATCTTGTCGTTCTCGATAAACGCCCAGCTTGACGGGTTAGTTCAACCCTAGTAAAGTAAAGACAATATGAAAAGCAAAAGCGGTTTCACACTAGTTGAACTTTTGGTCGTTATGGTAGTTATTGCTATCTTAGCGAGCGTTGCGCTGGTGACATATGCGCGCGTACAGCGCGATGCCAATGACAATACCCGCAAAGGAAATGCCGCCATTATTGCCGAAGGCCTCGAAAGATATTACGACCAAAATGGCGAGTATCCGTCAGTAACGGCACTGGTTAACAACACGGCAGGTAATACCGGTACTGTCGTTGCCGCAAAACTCAAAATAGCCGTAGCCGTCCTCGACATGCCTAATATGGCTGCCGGCGCGACAAACGCGCTATCTTCGACCGCCGCATCCCAAGCTAACGATTACATTAATTACACCGCGTCAAGACCCTCTAACGAACCCTCGTGCCAGACAACCGCAGCGGGTGGTTGTGATGAATTCACCCTAACCTACTTTGACGAAACGGGAAGTACTATTACCGTCACCAGCCGTCACCAGGTCTAGCGCCTAGCTGCTTGTTTTAATGCGACGGTAGGTAAACTTAGCGGCAACCCGCCAATTTGCCCGCGAATCGCTGTCGTAACGGTAAATTTCACCGTTTTTCACTTCGCTAATGAGAACTAACCCGGGGTTATACGGCGCAAGCGTTTTATAGAAAATAATATCTTCTTCGTTAATATGCCCACGGCCCGGAAAAACATCGCGAAATTTTTCGCGGCCAATCGCGTCAAAATAATCCGTTTGGCCTCTTGGTGGCAAATAAAGCTCTGCCTTTAGCCCCATCCTGGAAATTATTTTCCTGACGTCGCTCAGCAGAAGTTTCGAGTGTCCATGGACGTATACGAAAAGCTGTTTTTTCTTGGTTAAAAAGACCGTTGCCGAAGCGCTACGGCTAACATCGGCCTGACGAATGATAACTTGGCTAATCTCGATGTCCAGACCGAAGCGATCCTTCGCAATGCGCTCAAGCGCCATGTCATCGTAGATTTCTTCGTTCATACTTTATTCATTGTAACACCCTTGCGCTGGTATTAAAAAGAGTATATGGTTATTATTATGGCACACCCCGAAATTATCGAGCACCCACCATTTCCTCTAGTTGACCTCTTGGACGGCAATGTTCCTACCGTAAAAAGTATCTTAGATAGGCCACTTGAATTAGACCAGCGTCATAATCTCGTCGTCAAACACAGCACCCTTTATGAAATAGGCAACCGGACTCTTTTAACCGTGGCTAATCAAAACCTACAGGGTCTCGACATGGCCGCATTTTCCTATGGGCTGAAGGTTTTTGAGGTCATCGCTGGAACGATCGAGCCAAAACTGTCAATCGAAGAGCATGACAGCGCTAATGCGACGCGTCCTATCACCAGCGTCCACGACAATCTAACCTATGATTTCGATGGCACGCTTGACAGCATACGCGAAGAATTCCAGACAGCAATGCCTAAACTTGCTGATCTAATCGGGCAAAACGCTCTTAAGTGGTACGGTGATAGCGCTAAGTATATGGCAGGGAGCGCGGGCGTTATGCGCTATCTTGAAGTACGCGCGAGGACACGGGCCACCGAGCTACAAAGCAATCCTATTATAGAGCCTTCTTCTAAGCTACAATAGGAGTAATGGATTTTGATACCCGCTACCGTAAGTTAAACGCTGCTCAAAAACAGGCTGTCGACACGATCGATGGGCCGTTAATGGTTATAGCCGGTCCGGGGACGGGCAAGACCGAACTTCTAAGCATGCGCGCCGCCAACATTCTGAAAAAAACGGATACGTTGCCCGATAACATCCTCTGTCTAACGTTCACCGATAGCGGGGCGAATGCCATGCGCGAACGTCTGACGCAGATCATTGGGGCTGACGCGTACAAAATCGCTATCCATACGTTTCACAGCTTTGGATCTGAAATCATTAACCAAAATGGACAGTTTTTTTACCAAGGCGCAGGCTTTCGTCCAGCAGATGAATTAAGCAGCTACCAACTACTTCGGACTATTTTAGACGGGTTAGACTACAACAATCCGCTCGCTACTAAAATGAACGGTGAATACACGCATATCCGTGATATCACCTCAACTATTTCCGAACTTAAAAAAAGCGGCCTGGTAAGCGCCGAGCTGCTAGGCATTCTTGATGCCAACGACGCTGTCATCGAAAAAACCGAACCGCTGCTTGCCACCGTTTTTGCTGGACGCATTAGCAAAGCGACCATCGATCAGCTGCAGCCACTCGCCGGACAAATACGGAATTTTGACGGTATTATTGAATTACCAACCATCCCGTCACTCGCCGTCGTACTCGCCGATAGTCTCGCGCAAGCCGTCGATGACGCTGCGGCGCAAAACTCAACCAAACCCATTACCGCATGGCGCAACAAGTGGATGAAAAAGAATGAAATCGGCGAGTTTATCCTAAAAGCCCGCGAACGGTCCGTTAAGCTCCGCGCCGTCAGTACCGTGTACGATCAGTACCTTAACCGCATGCAAGAAGCCGAATTATACGACTTTGACGACATGATCCTGCGCGTCGTGCATGCCATGGAAGTGTTTCCTGAACTTCGCTTCAACCTTCAAGAAAAATACCAATACATTATGGTTGATGAGTTCCAAGATACCAACCTTGCGCAGATGCGCATTCTTTTAGACCTCACGAATAACGAGGTAAACGCCGGCCGGCCAAATGTCATGATCGTCGGAGACGATGACCAGGCGATTTATAGCTTCCAGGGTGCAGACATCAGCAATATCGGTACATTCCGCATGACATACGACCAGACAACTTTAATAACGCTTGTCGATAACTACCGCTCGACCGAAACAATTTTAACGCATGCCCGCGGTGTGATTACTCAAGGGTCTGATCGTCTTGAAGACCACATCACCGAACTAGATAAAACGCTCCAGGCTCATTTTGAAGCAAGCCAGACGGATGTTTCTCTCGCTGAACTGCCGAATATTAGCAATGAACGATCTTGGATCGTCGAGTCAATCGAGCAGCAGATTAAAAACGGAGCCGCACCAAATTCCATCGCTGTCCTTGCACGTCGCCACCATGAACTCGTCGCGCTTTTGCCGTATCTAGCCGAAAAGGGAATTAATGTTAACTACGAGCGCCAAGACGACGTTTTACAACTGGATATTATCCAGTTGATTGAACATGCCGCGGCACTGCTCGTTGCACTTTTCGAGCAGCGTCATCAAGATGCAAATAGCCTGCTTCCGAAACTCTTAGCTCATCAATCGTTTAAGATCGACCCTACGTCACTATGGAAACTAAGTCTTGCCGCATCAAAAAACCGTGAATCATGGATGGAGATCATGGCAGTCACACCCGAATTTATTGCCATCCATGAGTGGCTGATTACCGGGTCGCAAATGCTTGCCCATACACCACTTGAGCAAATGCTCGATTACATCGTTGGCACACCAGAGAAGCAACGGATAACATTAGGAGGAGGGACCGCAGGCACAGAAGACGAACAAGAAAAAACATTCGTTTCTCCGTTATATACTTATTTCTTCTCAAGCGAAGAACTAGCCTCGACACCTGATCTTTATCTGACCTACCTAGAGGCTCTGCGCACCATTCGAACCAAACTCTGTGAATATATGCCAAACGAAGTGCCCAAACTCCAAACCTTTCTGGAATTCATCCGGCTTCACCGCGAGTTAGGCAGTACTATTACATCTATTAGACCGCGCAGCACAAAGATCGACGATGCTATTTATCTCATGACCGCGCACAAATCAAAAGGACAAGAGTTTGATCACGTCCATATTATCGGGGCAATCGACAGCGCATGGGGTGAAAGAGTCCGAACCCGCAGCCGCCTTATTGGTTACCCAGAAAATCTGCCGCTCGCACCGGCGGGCGATACGTTCGACGAACGCCTGCGCCTATTTTTCGTCGCCATGACTCGTGCTCGCAAAAACCTAACCATCAGCTACTCGCTTGCAAATGATGATGGAAAATCTACGCTTCGAGCAAGCTTCCTCACGAGCGATGCATGGATAGCGTCTACGCCCGCATCAGCAAATACAATCGACGATTTAGTCCACGACGCCGAACTTATGTGGTATCGGCCTCTAACCACGCCGATCCATCCTACGATGAAAGAACTGCTACGCCCAGTGCTTGAAAACTACAAATTGACGATTACCGATTTAAATAGTTTTCTTGATGTCACCCGCGGCGGTCCGCAAATGTTCCTACTGAACAACTTACTTAAATTCCCCCGAGCTGTCAGTCCAAGCGCAGGGTACGGAACAGCAATTCATGCAACACTTCATCATGCCCACACGCATGTCGGCGCAACAGGCAGCCACCACCCAATTGAGGATATCCTGCATGATTTTGAAGAAAACCTAAGCGCACAACGCCTGAGTGAAGCAGACTTTAACCAATACCTCGAACGGGGAAGTGCAGCCCTTACGACGTTTCTAGCGCACAAATATGAGTCATTCTCGGTCAGTCAAAAACCAGAACTCAGTTTTGACTACCAAAACGTATTCATTGGCGACGCCCATTTAACTGGAAAGTTAGACCTTGTCGATATTAACGAAGGCACAGCAATCGTTACCGACTACAAAACAGGGAAGCCATCGCGCAACTGGACAGGTGGGACTGACTACGAAAAAATTAAACTGCATAAATTCAAGCAGCAGCTAATGTTTTACGACCTACTCCTCGCACATTCACGCGACTATAGTAAATATACAACCGAAAAGGGCGTCCTCCAATTTGTTGAGCCGACAATGCGAGGTGAAATTTTAGCGCTTGAAGCATCATTCACAACCGAGGAATTAGCACGCTTCACAAGATTAATCCAAGCCGTGTGGCGCCATATTACAACGCTCGATCTACCCGACGCCAATGAATACGAACCTACCTACAAAGGTATGCTTGCCCTCGAAGAACAGCTCCTTGACGAAACAACCTAAAAGGTATATAGTGAAAGTAAGTATCACCTAGCAATATATCAATATGTTCTAGTCGAGGTACTTTAAAAACTCGACAGGAAGTTCTCCATAGACACCCTCGGCGCTGAACTTGATAACAAGCGCAGGTTCGCGTCGGGGGCCACCAAGCGCGGGCGCGAGTTCACGTATCGCTCGTCTGCATAACGACTGACTCTGCACACCCCACACCAGTGGAGCGGTCGTTATAGCGAGTAGTGGACTCGTGTCCGCCCCGTCTTCAGCCTGCACAACCGTGCATGTTGACCCTACAACACCTTCGAAAGGAGGTGAAGCACTTGTCTACCACCAGGCAGCAGGCTCTCGACGCGGCCAAGAAGAAGCCCGCGGATCGTTCGCCGGAAGAGCAGGGTCACATCGACGCCAACAAGGGCGATCAGGCTGTTCGCAACGTGGACTTCGAGGCCAAGCGCCAACAGCGTGCCTACGGACCCGGCTAACAGTCATCGACTGACGCTTCGGCGTCCGCTTGGCTCTCACGGAGTCTTGCGGACGCCTGGCGTCCAGTCTTTACCCGAGGACGCACCCTGTCGAGTGTCTCACATTCTTCACAACCATCCGGTTGTGGCGAGCGTGAGACATTTTGTTTTCATTCAGTTTATGGTATAATGAAGACTCGATAGAAAATCTTAGACAAGGAATATCAGCATGACAATGACTGAACGACACCCTTTATCAGGAGAAGTACCAACTACAAAACCGGATCAAGAGTCTAGGGATTCATTTAGAATACAAACTAGCGAACTAGCTCTTGCTAGAACAGCACTGGAATCTGACTGGGGACCTGGCCGGACAAAGTTTGCGCAGGATCTTCTTACCGGAACTGCAGCTATAAGAGCAGCGGAAAATCGACATAGAAGCGAAGAAGGCAAAGAGCTTTTACCTGAAATCGTATATGACTCACAAGGCGACGCTTCCTAACAGTTTAATATGAACAATTTCTGGCACGAACTACCACGACCTTTCTTTATTTTGGCCCCTATGGAGGCTGTGACTGACGTGGTTTTTCGTCACGTGGTAGCATCGGCTGCAAAACCTGACATCTTTTTTACCGAATTTACCAATGCCAGTAGCTACTGCTCGCCAGCTGGTGCTCATAGTACGCGCGGACGACTGGTTTTCACCGACGATGAGCAGCCGATGGTCGCCCAGATTTGGGGTGATAGACCTGAGGAGTTTGCGTATATGGCAAAAGACCTCGCAAAAGCAGGTTACAGAGGTATCGATATCAATATGGGCTGTCCCGTTAAAAATGCTGTTAAGGCAGGTGGTAGCGGCCTTATTCGCCAACCCGAACTTGCCGCACAACTCATAGCAGCAACCAAAGAAGGTGGTCTTCCTGTAAGTGTTAAGACACGTCTTGGTTACAGCAATATCAATGAGTGGCACGATTGGCTGACACATATTTTAAAGCAAGACATCGCCAACCTAACGATCCACTTACGTACTCGTAAAGAAATGAGTAAAGTCGATGCGCACTATGAATTTATTGCCGACATTAAAAAACTTCGCGATGAAATTGCACCGAATACACTATTGAGCATCAACGGTGATATCAAAAATCGCCAACATGGGCTAGAACTCGTCGAAAAATACGGCGTCGACGGCATTATGATCGGCCGCGGTATTTTTACGAATCCATTTGCCTTTGAGCAAACGCCACGTGAACACTCAAAAGAAGAACTGATCCAACTTTTGAACACTCATTTAGATTTATTCGATAAATACTCAACCGAACTAGAACCACGCAAATTCGAACCACTCAAACGATTCTTTAAAATCTACATCCGAGATTTTCCTGGCGCGAGCGAACTGCGCGAACAACTAATGCACGTAAAAACAACCGGTGAAGTCCGCACGTTAATTAACGTTTAGTTTGCAGGCGCGCGAATAAGTAACCGCTGCGTGCCGTCAGTCAATGTCATAAGTGTCGCGATCGTAATCATAACGCGTGCCATGACAAAACGATTGCGTTCGACTTCCTGCGAAGGAAGCGGGAATAGACTTTTAGCAAGTTGCTTGGATCGCCATAAATCATAGCCAAATGCCTGCGCACCTCTATGCTCGTCCGAAAAACGATTCGATGAAAGCGTTGTTCCTGGAACAAAGTTAACGATAACCAGGCTTTCTTTGTGTTGGCCTTCTAGTACCGAAACGCTATTCGGTGCTTTCTTTTCAAGCAGATCCAAAATCTCGCCGCGACCCGCAAAATAACCGCGCGAACGGCTGCGAAGCACAAGCCCTGCGCCTAAAACACGCAGATAATTATCCCGGTCAAAGTCTTTATCAAGTAGGGCCTTTACGAGTCGTTTGTGATCCTCGACAAGCGCCGGATCAGTCATATTTGCAAGGATTGCGTCCATGCCGTCAATCGCGCCACAGCCAACCACTTCACCAACGCTGCTATCATCACGGTGTCCGCCGGGTGAAAGCCCCAAACGAAGATACGAATCAATCATCACTTCGGCATCGTTATAAAACGTGCCTCGGGTAAGGTCATCTTTATCGACACCTAGCCGATAAGCAAGAGCCGCTCCAGGCGCACCACCCGACACCTGCGCGCCAAGGTTCGTTTCGTCAAATTTAGGGTCGTGACGGCCGTCGATACAGCGCGTCTTTGCGCGCTGGTTAGTGGGCACATAGTACGAATCAAGCGTTTCAATCAGCGACATCTGATCAACGGGGTTATCGTTCGCTGATACGCTTCCAGCCCAACCATGATCGCTTAATTTGCCCAGATCCAAAATTTGCGTCGTTGATTTTTGCCCGAGTTCAATAACGTCATCCATATATAAAGTTCCTACTTAGGATTAGCGGTGATGTCGGCGACGGAGGTCGGCAACTTTTAGACGAACCGCGTGACGGTCAACAAGCTGGTGAGCTTTTTCAAGTTCAACCTGATCTTTGGCATTGTCGCGCATAGCAAGGGCACGATCAAGCGCTGCCTTGCTTTCGCTTTCGATAATGTCCTCACCATGATCAGCTTCATCAACAAGTACGCGAATACCTGTTTGGGAAATTTCAACGGCTCCGCCACTAATAGCGAAATAGTCTAATTTACTGTCAGGATCGGTTTTGTTATAGCGGACAACAATCGCGCCAGGAACGGCAATCGTCACGAGTGGTTCGTGTCCAGGAAATACGCCAATTTCACCGTCGGCAGTCGGGATCATTACTTCGTAGACGTCTCGGTCTACTTTGACGCCAAGAAGGGTAATAAGTTCAAGTTTCATATCTATTATAGTAACAAAAAAACTCGCCTATGGCGAGGGGTTGGGGTGATAGATAGTTCGAAATTTCGCCCGCAGGCGGGGAGGGCAATAACTGCGCCGCCATCCCCGCCGTCATGCTGATCATGGTGCCCTGTAGGTCTCACCCAGTGGCGTAATCACCAGCAGAATGGAGATGACCACGACAATCGGGATCACCCAAACAACCGTCATCCACTTCGCCTCGTCGGAGAAGTAGCAGACCGCCGTGATGAGCGACCCGATGAGGATCACGACACCGAGCCATATCGCGAACAGCGTCATGATGTTGGTGGCGGGAGTGGGATGGCCATCGACTAGAGGCTGGGCGTTGACGTGGAGCGCAAGCGCAACCATCAATACCACGAGGGTAGCCATGAGCCCGATGCCGAGGACACTCTTCCCGATGCGCTGGACAAAGCGTGCGAAGCGGCTGTCTCGCAACCGCTGCTTCCACTTTGCCTCCGGCTTCAGAAGGTCCACGTTCATGTTCTTGTGATTACCACCAGAAATGGTGATCACCTTCCTTTCGAACTATCTATCGAGGGCGAACACCGCGCTTATCGCAATGCTCATCCTATATTTTTATTATAGCATAATTTACAAAAAAATACAACCTCCTACGGTAGTGGGAGGTTGTATTTTAAATTGACTAAAACTAGTCTTTTTTGTCAGCAAGGCTACCACCGGCCATGTAGAACCAGCTTTCAGCCTTGTCATCATATTTACCTGCCAAAATGTCTTTGGCGTCACGAATCGTGTCTTCTAGCTTAATGTAGACACCTTTCGATCCGGTAAATTGCTCGGCAACGTGGAATGGCTGCGCAAAGAATCGCTGCAAGCGGCGGGCACGGCCGACAATCTGCTTTTGGTCGTCAGATAGTTCTTCCATACCAAGAATCGCGATGATATCCTGCAGTTCCTTGTATTGCTGAAGCACGCGCTGTACTTCACGGGCAACCGCGTAGTGTTCTTCACCAACGACTTCAGGGTCAAGGCTGTTTGAACTACTGTCCAAAACGTCAACGGCAGGGTAGATACCGATTTCCGTTAGCGCACGGTTCATCACGATCGTTGCGTCAAGGTGGGCAAAGGCCGTTGCAGGCGCTGGGTCGGTAAAGTCGTCCGCAGGCACGTAGACAGCCTGTACTGATGTAATCGAACCCTTTTTCGTACTCGTAATACGTTCTTGTAAAGCACCCATTTCCTGTTGAAGGTTAGGTTGGTAACCAACGGCAGATGGAAGACGGCCAAGAAGGGCGGATACTTCGGCACCAGCCTGGGTAAATCGGAAAATGTTGTCAACGAATAGCAGCACGTCTTTACCTTCATCACGGAAAGATTCGGCAATGGCAAGGGCAGACAGGGCAACACGAAGACGAGCTCCTGGTGGTTCGTTCATCTGGCCAAAGACAAGTGATGTCTTGCCAAGTACGCCAGCTTCTTCCATTTCGTGGTAGAGGTCGTTACCTTCACGGGTACGCTCACCAACGCCGGCAAATACCGAGTTACCGGAGTGGAATTTAGCGATGTTGTTAATAAGTTCCTGGATAAGAACGGTTTTACCAACGCCAGCACCAGCGAATAGTCCGGCTTTACCACCTTTAGTAAGTGGGGCAATCAGGTCAATGACCTTGATACCCGTTTCAAGGATTTCAGCTTTGTTCGCCTGCTCGGTTAATGCAGGTGGTTCGCGGTGAATTGAAGCGCGTTTGCCTTTTGGAGCAGGCTTGCCATCGATCGGGTCGCCCACGACGTTGAACATACGTCCTTGGGTATCAGCGCCTACTGGAACGCTAATCGGAGCGCCAGTCGCGGTAACAGCCGCGCCGCGTTTTAGCCCATCGGTGCTACTCATGGAAATAGCACGTACCGTGTGTTCATCAAGGTGCTGCGCGACTTCGAGGGTAATTTCTTTATCATTCATTCCAGCTACGAGCATCGCGTCGTAGATAGCCGGAAGTTTGTCGCCTTGGTCAAACTCAACGTCGATCACCACACCCACGACTTGGATGATGCGGCCTTTTACATCTTTACTCATTATCATTTCTCCTTTAATTGTTCAGCGCTTCCACGCCGCCTGATATTTCTGCTAATTCTTGGGTAATCGCGCCTTGACGTGCCTTGTTCATCGCGAGGGTAAGGTCGGAGATAAGGTCAGTCGCATTGTCAGTCGCGTTTTTCATGGCCAGCATACGCATGCTATATTCACTTGCCCGGGCATCGAGTAAGGCCTGGAACATTTGGGCAGTAACAAGCCGCTGCGTAATACTATCGAGCACGACTTCCGGGTTTGGTTCGTAGAGTACGTCGCGCCGTATGCCACCGGAGGTATCTGTCTTTTCATATCCAGCTGGCAGAACCCGCTGCACGACAACTTCCTGGCTTAGGCTGCTGTTAAACTGCGTATAGACGATGTCCACCGCGTCAACGATACCATCTTCAAACTGCGCACGGGCCGTTTCGATGATGGCGTGAAGTTCGCGCCCTTCGGCGTTATCAGGCAGGTATTCGTACACGCCAAGGATATCGGTGTCTTTTAGCCGCGATACGAACTGCACCGTGCGGCGTCCGACAGCGATAGTATGGTTACCGATACCCGCTTTGACATCCGCTTGACGTTCGCGAATGTAGCGCTTGAAAACGTTACTGTTATACGCTCCGGCAAGACCGCGGTCACCAGCAATAACGATAAACAAGCGGTTTTTAACCGGTCGTACAGCGTATAAAGGGTGGTCGTTGGTCTCCATCTGAGCCGATAGATTCGTTAAAATTTGGCGTGCAGCCAGCGTGTACGGAGCTGAGATCTTGGTTGCATCCTGCGCACGACGCATTTTGCTAGCGGCCACCAACTGCATCGCTTTTGTAATCTGCTTGGTCGATTTGACCGAGCGGATACGCGATTTTAGTGCTTGAGTGGAAGCCATGAGTTATTTATCCCTCAAATCCTTTAGCGGCAGACTTGGCGTTCTTTTCGATGAGCGCAAGCAGTTCATCGGTTGGTTTCGCACCCTTGTTGACCTCTTGCATGTCTTTTTTGTGATCACTCCATAGGCGGGTTAATAGGGCAGCCTGAGCATCCTTGATCTTTGCAACGGGGACATTAACGAATGCGCCGCTGTTGACCGCGTGAATGCTGGCAACCTGTTCCCAGATACTTGCTGGTTCGTATTGGTGCTGCTTTAGAAGTTCGGTTAAGCGTTGGCCGTTGTCGATCTGCTTTTTCGTTTCTTCGTCCAGGTCGCTACCAAACTGCGCGAAGCTCGCGAGCTCGCGGAACTGTGAAAGACCAAGCTTTAGGTGGCCACTGACAGATTTAACTGCTTTGGTTTGGGCGTCACCACCCACACGGGAAACGGATAGGCCTGCAGAGATTGCCGGACGAATACCTTGGTAGAAAAGGTCTGTTTCCATGAAAATCTGACCGTCGGTAATTGAAATGACGTTGGTTGGGATGTAGGCGGAAATGTCACCAGCCTGCGTTTCAATGATAGGAAGCGCGGTCAGTGAACCAGCACCAAGATCGTCAGATAGTTTAGCCGAGCGTTCAAGCAGGCGGGAGTGAAGGTAGAACACGTCACCTGGGAACGCCTCACGCCCTGGTGGACGGCGAAGAAGCAGTGACATCTGACGGTACGCGACAGCGTGCTTTGTCAGGTCGTCGTAGATCATCAGCGCGTGCTGTTTGTTATCGCGGAAGTATTCACCCATAGCCGTTGCGGCATACGGTGCAAGATACAGCATTGACGCAGGGTCACTAGGGCCAGTGGCGACAATAATAGTCTGGTCCATAACGCCTTCTTGTTTAAGGCGGTCGATCAGACGAGCGATCTTAGACAGTTTTTGACCAATGGCAACATAGACGTTGATAACGCCAGTCTTTTGCTTGCCCTGGTTGATCATCGTGTCGATCGCGATAGCTGTTTTACCAGTTTGGCGGTCGCCAATAATCAGCTCACGCTGACCACGGCCGATAGGGAACATGGCGTCAATTGCCATGATACCAGTCATAAGTGGTTCGTGAACGTGCTTACGTCCCATGACGCCGATAGCTTCACGTTCCACAAGGCCCATTTGCTTGGTCTTGATCGCTGGGCCGCCATCTAGTGGGTTACCGAGCGGGTCAACCACGCGTCCAAGTAGTTCTGGACCGACAGGTACTTGCAGTACCGTGCCTTTTAGGCGCACTTTAGCACCGGCAGAGACGTGTTGGTCGCTACCAAGAAGTACCGCACCGATTTCGTCTTCCATCAGGTTCAGGGCGAAAGCCTCAACCGTGCCGTTATCCGTCTCGATCGTTAATACTTCTGAAAAGCCTGCGTCACGCAGACCATGCACCCAGGCCACACCGTCACCAACCCGAACGACAACGCCGACTTTTTCAAGCCCTTCGGTCGTTTCCAGTTTCGCGATCGCGTCGCGGAGATCCTGGGCAAGTTCTGTTACTGATACTTCGCTCATATTATTCCTCTTCTTTATACTTTAGTCGCTTTTAGATTTGTCAGTTTGCGCCTGAGTGTCGCGTCAAGCTCTTGTCCAGGCAAATTCACTCGTACGCCGCCAAGGAGCGTTTCATCTATGGCCGTGCGAAAGTGAACTTGTTTGGCATCTGTCTTGTTCTTCACGAACGATTCAAGCTGTTTGGTAGTCTCGGCAGTCAGTTCGTAGGCGCTATCAATGTCAGCAATGACGATACCACGGATGGCAAGCGCATCCTCTATATCGCGGACGATGAGCGGAAGCTCGCGCATCCGGTTAGTATCAAGCAAGAATGCGGCAAGCCGGGCTGGCACGTCTTTTTTACCAGCTATAAGCTCATCCGCAAGATACGCGGAAAGTTTACGGCGCGACAAACGTAAAGCCATAAACTACTTGGCTTCCTTTACGGCATTCGCGATAATCGAATCATCTACTTTGGCACTGATCGTTTTACCGACAACTTTTTCAGTCGCGGCCGCGACGAGATCAATCGTTTCGTTATGAAGTGTTTTTTTAGCCGCAATCACGTCTTTTTGAATCTGGTCATGCGCCGAGGCGACAATCGCGTCAGCCCTGGATTTCGCTTTGGCATCAGCTGCTTCAAGTGCCGCATTTGCTTCTTCGCGGGCAGTAGATACGATTTCAGTCGCGTCTTTACGGGCCTGCTTCATAAGCTTCGTCACGTCAGCTTCAGCCTTGGCGGCTTTTTTCTCAGCTTCGCTCGCCGCTTTAGTACCTGCTTCGATCTCAGCCTGACGCGCATCGATAGTTTTCATCAAAACCGGATAGACGTACTTGCCCAAAAACCACACCAGGATCAAAAAGGCGACAATCTGAAAAATCAGAATCTTCCAGTCGATCCCAAGCGCGCTCAGTACATCTCCCGAACCGGCTTCAGACGCTCCAAATTGTGTTAATATATCCATCTATAATCCGTTTCTTTTCCTAGAGGAATTTCGCGATAATAGCGACCACGATACCAATAATAGCCAGTGAGTCGGCAAACACGATCGCGGTAATCATAAGCGTTCGGATGTCAGATAGTTTCTCTGGGTTGCGGCCAAAAGCGTTTAATGCGCCAGAACCGATAATACCAATACCAACCGCGGCACCAAGTGCAGGCAGGGCGTAGGTAAGTCCAAATGCTAATTCGTTCATATTTTATATCTCCTTTAAATTACTATACTAAAATTTATCATTCCAATTGCTTGGCCTTGTCGGCAAAATCAACAGAGGAATGTTCCGGGGAATGAGCGCCATGCGATTCGATCGCCAGCGAGGTAAAGATCAAGGTCAGGACAAAGAATACGTATGCCTGAATCAGTCCGATGAATAGCTCGAATGCCATAAAGAACGGCAACGTAACGGCCGCGAAATAGCTGGTCAGGATAGCCACGATCACAAGAAGGACTTCACCCGCAAAGGCGTTACCGAACAAACGCAGGGCAAGGGCAATACCGCGAGAAAACTCACCGATAAGCTCCAAAACTCCTTCGAACGCGCCAAGCGGATCTTTGAATGGGTTGCGAAGATAGCGCCCGCCGTTACCAAACACGCCCATATGTTTAATGGCGTACATCTGAACCGTAACCATCGTAATAAGGGCAAGTCCGAGCGTAAAGTTTAGATCGGCCGTAATACTACGCAAGACTGGGACGCCGTGCACCTTAATAGTGTCCAGTCCAGGCAGCACGCTCAACCAGTAGCCGATTAATACGAAAAAGAAAATAGTAAGAGCCAAAGGAGCAATCTTCCGGGCGAGTACCTTGTCGGCAATAACACTGTTGATTTGTCCGAGCATTCCTTCAAATCCCCATTGGACAAGCCCGATAAAACGGTTATAGCGTCCGGCTTTGACCATTCGGGCAACATACAAAAAGAGTGCCACGACAATGATAGTTGTCGCGAGGCCAGTCATCACGGCATTCGTCACGGCGAATCCGCCAATAGTAAACAATGACTCTGAAGCCATGCTGATATGAAGTTCGGTTGCTGCGAAATATTCCATCTTTGTTATTGTTTAACCTTATTAAATTGACGTTTAACGAGTAGGGCTGCCAAACCGACTCCTAGAATCAGTCCGATAATCATGATCCATGGTTTGGTATTAAGCCATTGATCTACGAAAAGACCAAGTACCAACAGACCGATAACCGGCACGAACATCCGCCAGGTCGTATCACCCATAGTCAGTAGCAATAAAATGACCGTCGAGGAAGTCTTCGGCGGCACCTGGTGCTCATCACGGTCGTTTGGTGATGTACTCATGTACTTGTATACTATAACAGCTGAGGAAGCGTTTGAAAAGTATATGCCCAGGCAAAATAACACTCCTAAACACCAACCGTTTCGTTTTGCGAGCAACTGCGAGCAAAAACGTCGTTTTGGGACCGAAAAAGAAGCCCAGGACGCCGCTGAATACCAAATGCTTTTAAAACCCAACCTTGAACTTTCCACGTATAAATGCGACCTATGCGGCGGCTGGCATCTGACCAGAAGCCAATCTAGAAATCAGTATAAACAGGTTTGAAGTTGGCCGTATAGACGGGAACGGCTTGAAGGTGGTTAAACGTCGTGTTATCACCGAGCTGCCCGTATGAATTGCGGCCCCAGCAGTAAGCCGCCTTCGTATTTGTCGTCGCGCAGGTATGGAAGTCGCTTGCGAAAATACCGGTAATTGTCTTACCGTTAAGATAATTTCCGGTGTAGACCGCGACCGGCAGCGTACGGTTTATCGTGAATCTGTCGCCAATCTGTCCCAGACCATCGTCACTGCGCCCCCAGCAATACGCCAAGCCGAGCGACACGGCACACGTATGGTAATCCCCGACAGAGAGTGCCGTGACCGGATTCGTGCCCATAGCACCTGCTACTGCGCCTCCGTGTTGCATGCGGGTGGCCAGATCACCATATCCCAGCTGTCCGTATGAATTATAGCCCCAACACCACACCCTGTTACTCGCGATAACACAGGTATGATACGACCCGGTCTGGATCTCCGTGACACCTCCAGCTACAACGCTTACCGGCACTGCGCTATTCACAAGCGTATTGTTTCCCAGCTCACCGCTGGTATTGCGCCCCCAGCACGCGGCCGTTCCGCCAGAGATCGCCGCACAGCTATGGTAATCGGTTGATGCTATATCAATAATATTCTTGTTAAGCATAGGATTGCCCGAAGATGTCGTATTGACGGCGGTTGGGACAAGTTTATTAGCTGTCGTGCCGTCGCCCACCTGCCCGTCAGGATTATAGCCCCAGCAATATGCCCGGCTGCTAGCAACGACACAGGTATTATTCGCGCCTACGGCAAGATGCGTGACCGTTTTACCAACCAGGATGCCTCCCACGGGGGTAGGTAACGAACTCGGACCAAAATTCGCATCAGCAAATGATGTTCCATTGCCTAGTTGGCCATGACCACCGTGCCCCCAGCACCATACTTTTTGTTGGGATAACACGCATGTATGAAGATTCCCCGTGCCGACATCCGTGATAGAACCAGGCATCAACCCGTTAACATACTTAATTCCCTGAGGGTAAAGACTACTGGCTGTTGTTCCATTGCCCAGCTGTCCCCAGGTATTAGCTCCCCAGCAAAATACCTGGCTGCTCGCTAGGGCGCAGGTGTGGGAGTCATTGCCAGAAAGTGCCGTAAATAGCGGAATGATCTGCACGATGCGCTTTGTTGTTTGCTCATATGTCCGCCATGTTTGGGTAGGCGCGGAAAGACGCCGGAGACTCACGCTTGCTTTAGCGGTGACGCTTGTACGGCCATTGACATCAGTGCTATACGCTCCTACTGTAAAACTTGTCTTGACTGCGGCCGTATCAAGCACGTATCCATTTTCAGCCACCGAACCAACACAACCACTGCCAGGTCTGAGAGGCGCCACATCCGTCCAGTTAGGAGTAGTATCCAGCTTTAGGCATTCAGTCGCGAGTTCCAAACCCGATTCGACCGCTTCACGCCCTAGCTGGTTATAGTACTGCGAATCGATCGCCGTCCGTATGCTTGCGGCCGCGCCAACCGCGGACAAGAGTACGGTTAACATCACGACCGATGCGATTAAGATCGTAGGCAACGCGAAACCATCTTTTTTAGTCGGACCGGTAGGCACAAGCTTCATACCTGTAACTGTAACACTATACCCAAAGAATTTAAATGCATTTTTCCGCTGTATTACCAAGACGCACCATAGTTTAAAAATCAGTATAAACAGGTTTGAAGTTGGCCGTATAGACGGGAACGGCTTGCCAGTGATTAGTGGTACTATTATCACCTAATTGGCCATAGGTATTTTTGCCCCAACAGTACGCTTTCTTCTCACTATCGACAGCACAGGTATGGAAGTCGCTGGCAGAAACACTCACGATGGTCTTTCCGTTTAAATAATTTCCGGTGTAGATCGCCACGGGTGCCAAACGGCTCGTCTGGCTGTTGTCGCCCAGCTGGCCAGGACCATCGTAATTTCTGCCCCAGCAATACGCCTTGCCTAGGGATACGGCGCACGTATGATAATCCCCGAGTGCCATGGCCGTTACCGGATTCGTGCCCATAGCACCTGCTACCGCGCCTCCGTGCTGGTCCCGGTTAACTTGGTCATTGTATCCAAGTTGGCCCTGACCATTCAGCCCCCAGCACCAGACTCTCAGTGCCGCATTTGAAACGCCTGCAAGGACACAGGTGTGATGAGCTCCCGTTCCAACCTCTTTTACGCCAGTTCCTAATGCCTGTACGGGTAATAGGCGGTTCGTTTGCGTATTGTCGCCAAGCTGGCCATTGGCATTGCGCCCCCAGCAAAATACCAGTCTGTTATTCACGTCAGTATCTGATGAACCGACCGTTGAAACGCATGTATGGTAGTCAGTCGTCGAAATATTACCGATGTTCCTGGTGCCGAGGGGAGCAGCAGTTGAAACCCTGGTTGGCACCGACTTATTAACGGTTGTTCCGTCACCGAGCTGGCCGTCTGGATTCCATCCCCAACAATAGGCCCGGCTCGCGGCAACAGCACATGTCTGATATGCGCCGACAGATAAATCCGTCACCGTAAGTCCTGCTAAAAGACCTCCTACGGGCAGTGGCAAACTACGGGTAGTTGTCGTTCCGTCACCCAATTGCCCGTACGCGTTATATCCCCAGCAGTACACCTCGCCAGCAGCTAAGGCGCACGTATGGCTATTACCCGTTCCGACATCAGTGACAGAACCAGCCATGAGCCCATTCACGTACTTAATAGGGCTAGGGGCAAGGCTACTCGCTGTCGTTCCGTTGCCTAACTGTCCATAGGCATTCGATCCCCAACAGAACACCTGGCTGCTCGCAAGAGCGCAGGTATGGGAGTCATTGCCCGAAAGCGTTGCGAATTTCGGAACGATTTCCACGGTGCGTTTCGTTGTCTGCTCGTATGTCCTGAACGTTTCTGTCGGGGCAGACAAACGCCGGAGACTCACGTCTCCTTTAGCGCTGAACGTCGTACGTCCATTGGCATCAGTCGTGGAAGCTCCTATGGTAAAGCTTGTTTTAAGTTGAGCCGTGTCAATTACGTACCCGTTTTCCGCCGCGGAACCATTGCAACCGCTACCGGGCCGTAAGGGCGATGCATCCGTCCAATTAGGCGTCGCGTCAATCTTTAAACATTCCGTCGCCAGGGTAAGACCAGATTCGACCGCTTCACGCCCTAGCTGGTTATAGTACTGCGAATCGATCGCCGAACGGATACTGACACTTGCGCCAACGGCAGACAATAGTACAATCAACATGACGACCGATGCGATCAGCACCGTAGGAAGTGCGAAACCTTCTTTTTTCGTCGGGCCGATAAGCATAAACTTCATGATTATATTGTACCATTATGGTATCCGCGCCATAGCCAGATTTTTCATTTAGTGTATAATGTATAGTAATAGATAGCGTAAATAGGGGAGCGATATGACCGACTCAGCAACAACTAATGCAGCACGAATTACCATTTATAGCACGACGTGGTGCGCTTTTTGTAAAACCGAAAAACAATGGTTGGACAAACTAGGCATTCCCTACATCGAAAAGAATGTCGAAACCGATATGGATGCCCACAACGAACTTGTCGAAAAAAACGGAGGTCCGTACCAAGGCGTCCCGATCACCGACGTTGACGGCGACCTCGTGCTTGGATTTGACCGCCTAAAGATCGACAAGCTTATGAAAGAAAAGGGAATCGCGCCCGTAGCTGCCTAAACAGCACCGATCTGCACGGATTCACCACCCATAGCATCACGGAAGTATCCGTCATGGCTCACATACAGAACAGCGCCCGAGTACTTCGCGAGCGCTGTTTCTAACTCTTCAATACTCGGAAGGTCAAGGTGGTTAGTAGGCTCGTCAAGAATAAGTAGCTGCGGGTTGTTCGCAAGCATCGCGATCAATTGGAAACGCGCTTTTTGGCCACCGCTCAGTTTGGAAAGCGGAATCTTACCGTCGCCTTCGTTGAATAAATAATCACTAAGCAGCGCGCGGATTTTAGGCGTGCTAACCGAAAGGTCGCGGTCTAAATACATTTTTTCAATGGCTTGTTCGAGTGGAAGCGCAAAGTAATCTAATGATACTTCCTGTTCGTATACGCCAATTCTAATATGATTATCGAGCGTAATCTCACCTGCGAACGTCTTTATGTCATTTGTCTCGTTAAGTCCCAAAAGCGCTTTAATAAGCGTCGTCTTGCCCGCACCGTTTCGCCCGTGAATTTCAAGCGCTTCGCCTTCGCGAAGGTCGATATTAACACCAGAAAATAGTGGCGAATCACCGTATCCAAGTGACAGTCCTTTGGCGTTAACAAGCACGTGTTTACTGCGGCTCTCGTCGTCTTTAAGATTCATACGAATGTTTTTCGCCTTGAATTTGTCATACTGCGCCGCGACTTTGTAATTTAAGTTAGCCGCCGATTCTTTATCGATCCAGAATGTCGGCTTTTCTTTAGCCTGGAGTTCACCAAGTTCTTTACGGGATGTTTCCTCAAGCCGTTTGAACTTTTGGATCGTCCCTGGATTACGTGATTTTTCTTTGAGACGTTGGTAGTCAATAACTTTCGCTTTTAAGTTAACGATTCGTTTTTCAACCATTTCAAAATCGTTCATCTGCGTACCGGTACTGACAGCGTTCTGCTTTAGATAGGCATCGTAATTACCCTTGTAACTAACGTTGTCGCCATCTTTTAGTTCGATAATCCTATCGACTTCACGCAGGACATCACGGTCGTGAGTAATGACCAGCATCGCTTCGCGGGCGTCTTTCATCCAATCGATAAACTGGGCCTTTGCCCTGTAGTCCATATGGTTCGTCGGTTCGTCGACAAGCGCGAGATGCGCGTCGGAGTGCATTACTTTTACTACTTCGACAAGACGTTTTTGACCACCAGAAAGGGTAGAGAACTGCCGGTGGGCAACGTTGGGAAGCTGGAAATTATCGAGTTCACGTTCGATTTGTTCTTCGATCTGGTAAAAGCCTTTATCGTCAAAACGGCCAAGTGCCTGCGTGTACTCTTCGATCTTTTTCATGTCGTCACCCATAGTCTCAGGGTACGTTTCCATAATATGGCTAAGTTCAGAATATTCAGGCAAGCCAGACAATACGTACTGCAAAACAGTGACGTCTTTTAGATCATGGTGTTCCTGAGCGGTGGCCACGACAACTGTTCCACGCTTGTAAATCACTTCACCTGTAAAATCTTTATCAGCCCCTGTGAGGATACCGAAAAGGGTAGATTTGCCAACGCCGTTACGTCCGACAACGCCGACTTTCTCGCCGTCGTTAATACTAAACTTGATCCCACTCATTAAAAGTTTGGGACCGAAGCTTTTTTCAGTAATGGTAATATCAGCAATCATGCAACGTTCATTGTAGCACGAAAGGTGTTAAGGACGTACATAAGGAGCGGGTTAATGAAAATTATACATTCAAGAAATGGCACGGCACTATGTATGAAATTAGAACCACGTTGCTATTGAATTCGTAGAACTTTAGTATATAATAATGATCATAAATGACTATACACGATCAACTTACACCCTATGAGTTCTTATCACAAGGCTACTATGCATATTTTGCTCACCCTATTCGTTCAACTGTTTATTTAGTAACACTCATAGCTCTACTATCTTCTCTGTGTATCTTTTCGTTTGATGTTTCGGTATGGGTGCTTTTACTAGCAATTGCGGTTTTGTGCATATTTTACATAAGCTATGCGTATACGATGTTTATTTTATTCAAGAATTCGGAAGGAGCTGTTCCGATAGCATTCGAGATGAATGATAAAAAACTTGTAATAACATACGGTAGTGAAGATAGTAGAGTGTTATCGGGAACATCCTTCAAAAAAGGAAGTTCGATATGGATCCAAGGACATGGCCTATTTATAATTCGTAAGCCCATCATAGCGGGCATGTTACTGCCCAAGGGTGATGGTGAGAAAATCAAAGCCGCTCTTAAAAAATATGGCTGGATAACCAGCAGGCCTGCTTCATCGATTCTTTCTACTGTAGGGCTCGTGCTCTTTGTCGTATTTGCATGTATCTCAATACCATTTCTTGCACTCTATTCCTAGCACATAAATATACAAGAATGTGGCAGGTTAGAATCAACTAACAGATAGACTATCAAAATGGTCTATAAGCTCGAACTAAATTATATCTATAAACGAGATTTGGTACAGCACTATGTACGAAATTAGAACTAAATTGCTCAATACATCAAACACTAACCATTCAAGACCTTCCGCGAGCTCAAAATCAGAAACACCAATCTGAAGAATCTCATGTGCTCGTAATGCAGTGCGCAGGTAGCCAATTCGTTCAATCGCGTTCAAAAGCTCACCTAGTTTTGATTCATGATCAAATACAATTTCACGTCGGGCTTGATCGACTAGCTCAAAGTCCTTACCCTGATAGAACTGCGTGACATTCTGTTCGAATGCTGCCTGTTCTTGATCCTCATCCAAAGTTGTCTTGTCGCCATAGGAAATATCTGTAGTGATAGATTCAGCCCAATCGTGGCTGATTGTGCACGAGCATTTGAGCGGCTAACGTAAGTTAGAACCAAAATCGTAACGACCCACCAAGGGGCTCAAGCGCAGAATGGAATAGTACATTCGGCGGGCGGGTTAGGATCACATGGCGGTTGCTAGTGAAAACCCCGCTGGCTGCGAGACTCACTTACAAATGAGCATCGTGCCATGCGGGGTGGGGCAGCCGAGCTGCTGATTACCTTACTGCTGCCAGCAGCGCACTTCTTCCATGAAGGCGAGTGCGTCGCTTCGCACCTGCTTGTCATCGACCAAGGCCTTGATGTAGTCGTCCATGTCTCCTTGGAGAAGACCGAACGTCTCGGGTGACTTATCTTCGCAGAACAGACCGAAGGCCAGTTGAAGCATGTTGACAACTCCCGCGCCAGCCACCTGTCGGCCAGCAAGCAGGGACGTGATCTGGAAGAAGAGCCCTTCAACCATGTAGGGATCGTCCGTGACCCCCTTGAGGCGCTCCAGCATGTCTTCCCGGTCGGGAAGGGTCGTGAGCGCCAGAGGTTCCGGCGTCTTGGTTTCGTCGGGCGTTACGATCTCCTCGGACTCCGTGGTATCTTGCGGGCTCTTTCGGAAGATACCCTTGATCAAATTCGACAGCTGCGTCCTGATCGACATTGCGACTCCTTGCAGGTGATAGATTGTTAAGGCATTTGTTATATTATAATATTTATTAATAAAAGTCAATATGCCCATGTACGGTGTGGAGCTAGCCCCACCTAGACGCCTCCCTTATTTTTTGCCATACTGATACATATGAATTCTACACTTCGGCTTAAAGACGGCAGTACGACACATTACTGGGAATACAACAGCGAAAAACGGCCGACAATCATTATGGTGCACGGGTTTCGTGGAACGCACCACGGGCTCGAGCGCATCGTCCGCCAACTTGAAGATTTTCACGTTATCGTTCCAGACCTCCCAGGCTTTGGCGAAAGTGATCCTTTCACGAAAGACACGCATAACCTGGACCAGTACGTTGCGTTCGTAGGAGAGTTCATCAAACAGATGGATGGTGATGAAAAACCGATCCTGCTTGGTCATTCGTTCGGAAGCATTGTCGCAAGTCACTATGCCGTTAAAAAACCAAAAACGATTGAAAAACTTATCCTCATCAACCCAATCGGCGCGCCTGCGCTGAAAGGTTCGAAAGCCGCACTGACACACCTGGCTATTTTCTATTACTGGCTTGGCCGGACGCTTCCGGCAAACCTCAGCAATATCTGGCTTTCAAGCCAAGCATCAACGGATATCATGACGCTTATCATGACCAAAACCCAGGACAAAGACATGCGCTCATTTATTCGTGACCAGCACCGTCAGCATTTTAGTACGTTCTCAAACCCCACGGTTGTGTCTGAGGCTTTTAAAGCATCGGTTGGACATGACGTGCGCGAAGTCGCGACCCAAATCAAAGTACCGACACTTTTGATCGCAGGTGAAAAAGACGACGTGACACCGCTTGAAAAACAGCGCCAACTAGCAGGACTCATAAAGGGTAGCAAGCTCCACATTATTCATAATGTCGGCCATTTAATTCACTACGAAACATCAGACGAGGCAGCCACGGTCATCCAAGAGTGGGCCGCCGCACCCGTAAAACCTTAGCGGGGTTTACGCAGGCGAAGGGCAGCAGCCAAGCGGCTTTGCGGACGTCGGGGTGAGATAAAAACCTGGCTGTAGATAGCTTCGAAACGATCGAGGGTATGCTGCAAATCGTGAGTCGTAGCGATAGCAAGACTCTCGACGCCCATTTGCTGGCGGCGATTCTCATCGCTTAGAATTTTACTAATTTTATCGGCCATATCACTATCATTATCAACTTCACACAAATAGCCATTGTGGCCATCCTGGCATAATTCTTTTAGCGGACCAGCGTCAACCGAAACGACCGGCAGTCCGCTGGCCATTGCCTCGAGCATTGAAATACACTGCAATTCAGCCGGCGACGTCATACAGTAGACCGTTCCAAGCCGGTACAGCAATTCCTTATCTTCTTCGCTGACAAAACCCGTGAATGTTGTGTCACTCATAATACCTTTATCACGGGCAAGTTCTTGCAGACGGTCGCTGTCATTGCCATAACCGACAACTAAAAGATGGGCATCGTGCTTTTCCCGGACGCGGGTAAACGCTTTTACGAGTGTCGAGATATGTTTTTCGGCGTCTAGCCGGCCGACGTACATGACAATCGGACGATCTGTCGGCAGCTTAAATCTGTCATAAAGATCCTTAGATACGTCGCCAGGCTTAAAATGCCGAAGGTCAACGCCATTACTGACTGCTTCAATAGGCATCGGCATTTTTTCGGGCGTATCTCCAAACATCCCAATCGCGCTTTCGGTCGGCAAAGTCATATATGATACGTTGCGATAAATCAGCCGGGCATATTCTTTGAGCAGGCGGTTAATCGGGCGGGCCATCGGGAGCAAGAGCCGCATGTTTTCAATTAGGTTTTCACTCATCGCGTGGTTGGTTGCTACCAGAGGGATATTGTTTCGGCCGCCAACCTGGAGTGACGCCAGCCCAACCATGAGTGGCGACTGCACGTGAATAACGTCAGGCTGGAAATCTTTAATAATCTTACGGACCTCTAAATAGGGCGAGACCGAAATGCGTATATTGTTAATAGGCAAAAACGGCACCGAGACCGTTCGTTTTATTAAATAATTTCCGTCGTATTCCTCGTAACTTTTACCTGTTTGACTTGGTGCAATCACCAAAACTTCGTGTCCACGTGCGCTCAAACCTTTGGCCAAGTTGCGACTGAACGTCGCGACGCCATTGATTGTAGGCCAATGCAAATCGGCAGCAATCAGAATTTTCATATGCCCTAATTATACCATGGTGAAGTCGATGACCGACCGATCTACCAATTGTTAGATTCAACGGTCCTGCATCATGATATAATTTGCCTATATATGAAGTTATTTTTTGATGCACGTTTTATCCGCACCGATTTTCACGATAGCATGAGTCGTTGCAGCACTGAACTGGGAGCGGCACTCGCTAAAATTACCCCTGTAACTTTTATCATTTGCAACAAAGCGCAACTAAAATTACTTCCAAAAAATGCCGAGTACGTTATGATCCATGCGCCGACGTCTCCGCTTGAACCGCTCTCGTCATTCTGGCTCAACAAATACGATCCTGATGTAGTTTTTACCCCAATGCAGACCCTTGGGACAACCGGGCGCAAATTTAAAGTCATCCTTATGCTCCATGACCTCATCTATTACCACTACCGCACGCCGCCAAAATTCCTTAACCCGCTTATCCGTCTAGGCTGGCGTGCCTATCACATGACGTATATTCCTCAGCGCATGACACTTAACGGGGCGGACATGGTGGCGACCGTTAGTGAAACAAGCAAGAGAGAGATTGAAGAGGCACACCTGACAAAACGGCCGATGGTCATCATTCCAAACGCGCCGCGGATCTTAAAAGATTTTCTTAAAAAGCCCGTAGTAGTTGGTAAAGCGCCAAAAAACCTTGTCTATATGGGAACATTTATGGGCTACAAGAATGTTGAGGCGCTCATCGCCAGTATGGAGTACCTGCCGGGACGAACGCTCCATCTTTTGTCACGCATCACGCCGCAGCGACACGCCGAATTGCAAAGGCAAATACCTAAAGGCGCGAACGTTATTTTCCATAGCGGTGTCAGCGACGAAAAATACGCCGAACTACTTGCCAACGATGCCGTATTCGTGACCGCCAGCCGATACGAAGGTTTCTGTTTGCCACTCGCCGAAGCTTTAGCGCTAGGTGTTCCGGCAGTCGTCAGCAACCTCCCTGTTCTCCACGAAGTAGCAGGGGACGGCGCACTATTCTCACACCCTAACCGTCCTCAGGAATTTGCCGAACAGGTATTAAAGCTTGACGATCCTAAAGTGGTTAAAAAACTAGTCGAAAACGGCAAAAAGCAAATGGCCCAGTATGACTGGGCCAAATCCGCGACTATTCTATACGAAACAGCACAGCAACTCGCTAAAAAATAATCTTATTTAACCGTTGTACCGACAGGGTCGCCAGCAGCAGCTTTCGCAATGTTACCTTCCGTTAAAAGATCAAAGATAATGAGAGGCTGGTTATGGTCATACGCTAGTGCCATAGCAGCTTTGTCCATAACGCGAATTTCAGGCTGTTCGACCGCGTCTTGCAGGGTGATCGTGTCGTATTTTTTCGCTGATGGATTCTTAGCAGGGTCACTGTCGTATACGCCATCGACTTTGGTAGCTTTTAGAATCGCGTCGCATTCAAGTTCAAGCGCAAGGCTAACAGCAGCAGTGTCCGTCGTAAGGTAAGGACGTCCGATACCACCAGCCACGATAACCACGCGGCCTTTTTCAAGGTGGCTAAGTGCCCGGCGATGGGTGAACTGGTCAGCTACCTGGTCGGCTTTGATGTTCGTCAAAGCCCGCGCGCTGAGACCTTTACTCGTAAATACATCCGCAAGGGCAATCGCGTTCATCATGGTTCCCATCATGCCAATATTATCGGCGGTCACACGCTGAACACCGCCGCCCACTAGTTGCGCACCCCGAGCATAGTTACCGCCACCAATCATAACGACAACTTGAGAATCTTTTACCTTTTTGATTTCCTCTGCAATCCATGCAGCCGTTTCGGCGTCAAATCCGCCATCATATTTACCTTGAAGTTGTTCACCTGAGAGTTTGAGTAGAATGCGTTTATACATACCTCCAGTGTACACTATCAAACAAGCAGACCACATCTGTTACAATAAAGTAATTATGGCAGGTAAGAAAAAACCATCCGATCGAACAAAGGCCGTCGTTAACCGACGGGCGAGGTTTGATTATGAACTGGGCGAAGAAATCGTCGCCGGGCTTGTTCTAACTGGCCCCGAAGTTCGCGCCGCGCGGGATGGTCATATTCAGTTAAAGGGATCTTTCGTCAGCATTCGCAATAACGAGTTGTGGCTTAATAACGCCAGCTTTAGTCTTAAATTGAACCAAAAGGGAGTGGTGGGAGCGCGCACTATAGACACCGAACCGCGCAAACTTTTAGCCAGCCGGAAACAAATAGACCGTTTGATGATCAGCAAAAAAGAAGGCATGACAATCGTGCCGACCAAACTGCTGACAACCGGCAGGTTTATCAAAGTCGTCATCGCACTCGGTAAAGGTAAAAAGAACTACGACAAACGCGAAACGATCAAGCGCCGAGATGCCGATCGCGATGCGGCGCGAGCTATCAAACAACGGTAGTGAATATCCTTCTAGTTATTGACAAAAACTATAATAAATGCTAATATATATTTATGACCTTCAGTTAAACCCGAAGTGTCGTTTTTTAACAAGCCAAGAGTAAGTAAACTTGGGTTCCAAGATAGGTATTCTGAACGAATATCTACCTCGGAACCCGAGCTAGCAGAGCCAGGTTCACGTAGAAGAAACGAGAAAACCATGAACGACGCATCAAAGCCCTTCGGCGCCGGCGTGTCGAACGCGGACATCACGCGACCCGACAGGCCGGCCATCGAGGAACTCCTCGCGACGATCGGTTTCACCAAGTTCACCCCGGAGATGATGGCGAACATGTCTCCTGAGGTTCGGGCGCTGCTCGAGGAAGCCGCCTACAACGGCGACCACGCCGAAGCCGAGCGGATCGCGTTCGGCGCCGGCGTCAAGGCGGCGACCAAGAAGCTCAACGAGTTCGCGCTCACGGACGACCAGCTCAGCCGGTTCGCCCAGGGCGGAACCACGCTGGCAGACATCGGCCGGCCGGCCGACCTCGGCCTCAACCTGCCGGGCGGGGATGACCCCATCTACCGCACCTGACGCTTTGCTCAAGGCCGGGGAGTGCCTAGCGCTCCCTCGGCCTTGAGCCGCGGAATACTTACTCTTGGCGTATTCCCACTGTTTATATCTTCGGATGTAGATTGTGGTTATATACTCACCCCTTTAAACTTTATCCTAAACATTGACGCATATACCAATAGGTGTTAATGTCGAGAACAGACTTTCAGGCAAGACCTGTCTTCGAGAGTCGCTTTTTCACAAGTCAAGAGCATACATTTTGGACTCTGGAACAGATAGGTTCTTTACATAAAGTAAATATTTGTCCCGGAGTTCAGGATCATTCAGAGATCATGGACACGGACCAAGCACGGAAAGAGAGTATTGCCTTGAGCATCAAATCGTTACGCGCAAGCTCGCTCGTCCCCTCGTCCAAGAAGGGGAAGGCCGGCCTGATCGCCACAGTTCTCGCCATCATCGGCGCGTCGTGGGTGACGAAGAAGTTCAGCCCCGAAGCGCGGCGGGAGCGCAGCCGCCGCAAGCACGCGAAGGACGGCTACCGCTACTACACCCAGCCGACCAATCCCCCGGCAACATCCAGCACCGACGGCGCGAAGTCCGACGGCAACACGTCGACCAGCGACCGCTTCACCAACACCCCCGCGAACGGCATCCTGGCGGCCGGCGACGCCGAACAGCTCGACGGCGACAAGCGTCTCAGCAATGCCAAGGGCACGCTATCCGTCCCGGCGGCCGGCGATCCGACGCCGACTCCGAGGACCGAGGCCGGCAAGATCCCGCCTGGCCACGTAGCCTGATCCACTCAGCGCAGGGCTGGGGACATCGCGTCTCCGGCCCTGCCGAGGAATAGCATGCTCTTGACTTGGTATTCCCACAGTTCATATTTTCTAATATGTGTTGTGGCTATATTCACCGTACAGTTGTTCGCCAACACGGAAAATGTCATCATATAAAGTAGCTTAGGCGCTTTTTCAGTGTCGAGCGATATTTAACATGTCAAAAAGAGCGTTTGAGCCTCAAGATAGCTATTTTAACGAGCAGCTATCTTGAGGCCCAAGACGGTGGGTCCGAACCCTAACAAGGAGGTTTTCGTGAAGCTCATGCCTCAGAGCGCCCTGGGCAAGGTCGCCCTCGTCGTAGTGGTAGCCGTCCTCGGGATTGCCGCGATCGTTATCGTGCTGGCAGCCCTTGGGGCCATCGCGCGCGAACACGACAGGCCACGCCCCTTCGATGAGCCCTAAACCATCGACGCCGTCCGCTCTACTGACAACACCGACAAGCTAAGGAGCTCTGATGACTGAAGAGTAGATGGATCAATACGGTCCGTCTTACTTCAGGCAGCACCCAAGTCCTAACCAGAGAGGAACGCCCGTGCCCGAGCCTAAAAAGAAGCCGGCCGAGAAGAAACCCGAGAAGAAGACGCCGCCGCCAAGGCGACCTGCCACACGAGGGAAGACACCTAGGCATACTTGGTTGCTGTTTGCGCGGAAGATCCCAGCTCGCGCAAACAGCAACGCCTCGCCTTAGCTTGTCATACCAACTACTTCCTATATACCGTAGTATGTAAGAAGTGGCCGTATCGAACTGATATACTAAAAATATGAAATTATACTCATGGAACGTCAACGGAATTCGTGCCGTCGTGAACAAAGGCACGTTTCAAGAATTTATCGCAAAGCATCAACCAGATATTCTTTGCCTGCAAGAAACAAAAGCCGAACAGGGCCAAGCCGTCATCGACATGCCTGGCTACGAAGAATACTGGAACAGCGCCGGCAAAAAAGGGTATAGCGGCACAGCCATTTTTACCAAAACAACGCCCCTCAGTGTGACCAAGGGGTTTACTGACGATATCGCCAAAAAATATGGCCTGGCAGACAATAGTTACGGCGACCCTAACAAAGAGGGTAGGATTATTAGCGCTGAATTTGAAGATTTTTACGTCGTTACCGTCTACACGCCAAATTCCAAAGGGGACTTATCCCGACTTGACCTTCGCTACAAACAATGGGACCCGGCATTCCTAGAACACGTTCAAACGCTTGAAAAATCCAAGCCCGTTCTTTTTTGCGGCGATTTAAACGTTGCTCATGAAGAAATCGACCTTGCCAATCCAAAACCAAATATTGGCAAACACGGGTTCACTGATGAAGAGCGTGAGCGCTTCGGCGATTTCGTAAAAGCCGGCTACACCGATACATACCGCGCACAGCATCCAGATAAAGCCGACGCCTACACCTGGTGGACACACTGGGCGAACGCCCGTGCCCGAAATGTCGGATGGCGGATAGATTACTGGATGGCCAGTAAGGGCATCTCCGACAAAATCGTAAACGCCGAAATTCACCCTGACGTCTTGGGGTCTGATCACTGTCCGATTAGTATCGAGATAAAAGTATGACCGCAAAAAAACCCACGTTCGAGGATGCCACTCAAGCTGTTATCCAACACGCTCTCGAAAGACACTGGGAGGCTATCCCCGCAAGAGGAATCGCGATCTCTATGTCGCTTGAAGCGAATGAATTACTTGAACATTACCAATGGCAAGAAGAGCCAGTCGGTGACATGCATGAGCTATCGGACGAACTTGCCGATGTTTTGATTTACGCCATCCAGTTTGCCAAGCATTACGATATCGACATTAGTGAAGCAATCATGAAAAAGTTAGAAAAAAGCGCCATAAAATACCCGGTTGAAAAATTCACCTCGACAGATCCAAAAGAGCGCAGGAAAAATTGGCTGGAGATAAAAAAGAACCACAAAAAGGACACTATTTTATAGCGATGTAATTGACTTTTTATGTCTATAGTGATATAATATAAAAGTCATTTTGACACATCACTACAAGCGTAAGGACCTTTCATGGACAACTTCGACCCGCAGTACATGGATGAGATTACTAGGATCATCCACGGCGAGAGCGAGGGAAGCTACAACCAGCTAAAGGACATGTTCAGCAGAGATGTTGCACAGCAGGTCACCAAGGTGATCACGCGCTGGTGTCCCGACGACCGTCCGAACGGAATGTGGGTCTTCGTTGGCAATGCCAACATGGCGCTCGTCTTCACCCCCGACATGATGCTCGGGTACTCGGACACCGGTCCGGCCTACTGCGAGATGTTCCTCAAGAGTCTGGACATCCCGGCCGAACTAGTCGACGGCGTATCGGCGACCGCCACGCGCCACCGGCAGGACAGGCAGGTGGTCGCCACGTTCAGCCGAGCCGGCGCAGGCTGGGATACCGACACCGAATTCGGCGCCAAGAAGTAGTGAGAACCCGCCCGGAGTCCCTTTCACAAGGGGCTCACGGGCGGTTTTCATATAGTGTTGCTATACTGAAAATAATGTCTTTGGATTTAAATTTACAAAAATTAGCCGAAAACGAACAAACCTACCGGCCCGGCGAGGAAGCAATGCGCCAGCTAAAAGAAAAAGAGCTTGTCATGCTTGTTGCCCCGTCCGGTATGGGCAAGTCGACGCTCATGAACAAATTGGTTGAAAACGACAAAAGGTTTGCCCGCGTACGAAATGCAACGACGCGGCCAGAACGCCAAAATGACGAGCCTGGACTCTACGCGTATCTTCCTCATAACGAAGAGGGTATCCGGCAGCTCGCTGAACAAATGGAGAAGAAAGAGCTTATTCAGTATGCCATTTTTCCAGCGACAGGCTATATTTATTTTACATATCCCGAGAGCTATAAGGCGACCTACAATCTTCTTGATACGCAGGCGCATGTCGTCAAGCATCTGAGACGCCTGCCATTTCGCAGAACCCATGCAATAGGCCTCGTCACAGCTCCCGAAGCGTGGCAAAGCTGGCTACTGACACGCTACGACAATGATACCCCGGAGCTTCAAAAACGTCTCGGGGAAGCAATTTCCTCGCTCGAATGGCTTCTTGCCCAACCCGAAGAGGCAATTCACTGGGCCTACAACTACCCTGGTAATATACAAAAAAGCGCCGAAGAACTTACCGCGGTCATTACGCGACATGAAAAACCGCATAGGTCTTACCGTGAGTACGCCGAAAAACTCCTCTCTCTGGCAAAGCGGATGAAGAAATGACATAATAGCTTTATATATGCTAACTCACGATATTAAACAGGTTGGAGGATTTGAAAATGCCCGCTAAACGCAAATTCGCCGCATTCGATATTGACGGTACCTTATTCCGTTGGCAGTTATTTCATGAATTCGTATTCGCCCTAAAAGACGCTGGCCAGCTTGACGCTAAAACAGCCGGACTTATTGATGACCGCTTTTTAGCATGGACTAGCCGCAAAATATCTTTCGGCGAATACGAAGCGACCATCGTTGACGCGCTCAGCGCCTGCATATCGAACCTGTCTTTAGCGATGCTCGAGGAAGCATCATCCAAGGTCGTTAAAGCATCGGGCCACAAGGTATATAAATTTACCCGTGACTACATTAAACAGTTAAAAGATGACGGGTATTTTCTTTTAGCCATCACCGGATCACACCAGGAAATCGCGCAACCTTTTGCCGAACAATACGGCTTTGATGATTGTATAGGCGTGTTGTTCGAACGTAACGGAGATGTCTTTACGGGCAACTATGAACGCTATGTCTATGGGCGCAAGGGAGAGCTCATCACGGAATATGCCAAATCCCATAACTTAACGTTTAAAGACAGCGTTGCCGTTGGAGATTCGAAAGGTGACGCGTCAATGCTAGAAATCGTCGAAAAACCTTTGGCATTTAACCCCGCCCATGACTTCCTGGAAATTGCCATGGAAAAAGGCTGGAAAGTAGTTATCGAACGCAAAGACGTTGCGTACGAACTACAGAAAGGACAGGATGGAACATACCTACTGGCGCAAGCAGACCAGCTCTAGTCCGCTTTTCCCCGACATTGAATGGAGCAAGCCCGAACAAAAGTCCCGGGCTGGAAAATTAGGCATTATTGGTGGTAACAAACTAGGATTCGTAAGCGTGGCCGAAGCGTATGGCACGGCGCTTAACGCAGGGGTTGGCGAAGTTCGCGTCCTTCTTCCTGACGTGCTCAGAAAAACTATCCCACCAACCATAACGGATACGATATTTAGCGCCACCAACCCATCAGGCAGCCTTGCCCGCGCGGCAAGTACCGATATGCAAGTACTCGGCCATTGGGCTGATGCGGTCCTTATGATCGGCGATGCTGGGCGTAATAGCGAAACAGCTATTTTATACGAGGATTTCTTGCGTGAGTATACTGGACCGCTCACGTTAACCCGCGATGCCGTTGACCTCATTAAAAACAGTTCCGCGGCAATAGTCGAACGGCCCAACACGCTACTCGTCGTGTCGTTTGCACAGCTGCAAAAGCTATTCCAAAGCGTGTACTATCCAAAAATGCTTACGTTCAGCATGCAGTTAACGGGTGTGGTTGAGGCCGTACATAAATTTACGACGACCTATCCTGTTGCAATCATGGTACTTCATAAAGAGTACCTCATCGCTGCTCACGACGGGGAAGTAACAACGTCCGAATGGGAAAATCCGATGGCGATCTGGCGCGGACAAGTGGCGACAACGGCGGCCGCGTACTGGCTATGGAATCAAGCTAAGGTCCTAGAAGCAGCAACCGCCAGTTTGACACCTCATAAATAACAGAGGCGTCCATTTACTAAAATATATATTTATGTTAAAATATCATAAATGTACGAACGCATCCAAAGACGCGCACTTCTTCCTGAAAGTGTATCTGCAGCCGATGAAGCTCTTTTTAATGGCAGGCCAGATATAGCAAGGACTGCAATAATAGACGCCATTCACGAAAACTATACCCACGACCCCAGAGCATATCATCACCTTGCGCTTAAAACTGTCGCTCTACCTTTATACGAACTCATCTATATAAGGCCTGCTGCTGAACGAATAAAAGCAGCTCGTGAGAATGTATATACGCACACTGTCGGTCTTATTGAAAGTGAACTAGCTTCTCCAGATTCTTACTCCCTTAGCCCAGAGGTGAGAACACGTCAAACGGGCAGACTGAGTTAAGATGTCGTGCTAGGGCTTCATAACTCTAGTGATGATAGCCAAGGACTTCTCGTACCCGCTAAACAGCTCGACGATATTTCTGAAAAAAAGGACTTCGTCTATTTTCCGCCACACCAAACTAAAGACCCCGAGAAATATGCTCAGGTCAAGACACGATCCTCACCTCTGCTACCAGAAGGTATTATCCTTATAAATATGCTTCTGCTTGATCCAGATTTTGATGGCCACGAATTGCACGATTCTCTGGCACGCACTATGGCGCGGGATGTGTCAGGAGAGAGTACATGGCAAGACACTGAGAGATTAGGCCAGGCTCGAAAACGGCTGAACGAGTTGTTTAAAAACTAAAAACGATTCTTTTTACAGAATCGTTTTTAGTTTGGTACCGCGGACCGGACTTGAACCGGTACGAGCATTAAGCTCACAAGATTTTGAGTCTGGCGTGTCTACCAATTCCACCACCGCGGCGTATCGAAAGCTCGCGATCTATTGTATACTAAAAATAAACAGGAATCTATAGATATGCCACCCTACAACCCTAGAAATACCGGTCCAGTTGTGCCTACGCGCCATGTTTTGCGTCCGGATGACAACGGGGCATCGGCTCAACATCAAGAAGCCGCCGCGAACGTTGTTCGCGACCAACTTGACTCTATCTATAGCGGTAGCACGGATACGCCGACCCCTCAAACAACTCCTGTTGTTGCCGCAAAGGAGCCTGTTCCTCAGCAATCTATTGAAGCAACAAGTCCCTATGAACGAACGCAGACTAATCACGCCGTCGTTCAGGCTGACCAATGGAAACAATATCACAGCGCCTGGCAAGATTATTATCAGAAATATTACGAACGCTACTATGTCGGCCAGGTTTACCGGGCTAGGGAAGCGCTAGAAGCGCGCGCAGGCCAGGCAACTGCGGCGATGACACCACTCGCCACGATTCCCGACAGGCAGGAAGAAACCGTCGAGAAAAAAGCCAGCGACACCTTCAGCCGCGACGAGGCGATGTACGACCTGCGGGCAAAACTTGTTAATAAAATACAGACGTCAGCAGTAAAAGTACGTAAAAGCCGGCATTTCGTTCCTATCGCGGCGGCACTTTGCGTTGTTCTTTTATTCTTGTTCCTGCAATACAACCGGGTGCTCTTTGCAAACGTCGAAGCGTACGTTAGTCCTGGGAACGTTGATCCTGCCAATATCATCGTCGATCCTACGACAGCCGTAGCCGTCAGTCCCGACTCAAAGCTTATTATTCCTAAAATCAACGTCGATGTTCCTGTTAATTACACCGCGACGCCGGATTACGACGGGCAAATGAAGGCGATGGAAAACGGCGTGGCGTGGTTTGGCATTCCTGGTGCCAATAGCAAACCTGGCCAAGTAGGTAATACCGTATTATCCGGCCATTCGAGTAACGACCTCATTGATTCAGGCAGTTATAAATTTATTTTTGCCCGGCTTGATCATATTGATAAGGGTGATACTATTTATGCCAACTATAACTCAACGCGGTACACCTATGTCGTGACAAAAAAAGAAGTAGTAAAGCCTACGGATGTGAGCAAACTAGTGTACCCGACCGATAAGCCAGTCCTTACCCTCATCACCTGTACGCCTTTAGGAACAGCGATCAACCGTCTGCTTGTCACGGCAGAACAAGTGAGCCCAAGCCCCGGGCAGGCTATAGCAGCACCCGAAAATGACACATCAAATAATCAAAGCGTTTCGATCCCTGGTAACTCTCCGACATTCCTACAGCGAATCTTTGGCGGCGGAGATAGCTAGACTAAAGAATCAGGCGGACACGCGTTAAGTGATACTGGCCATCAGACGTTTTGGTAATCCCGTAAAGGTATTTGCTATTCGGGCTTATTGATGCGCTAAAGCCAGGCTCTACCTGCATAATATCCTGTTGGTTAGCACCGTCAAATTCATACAGACGCAGACGACTGTCTTGGTCGCTCCACAACGTATACCCGTCGATCCACCGAAGCTCGGAAGCGACCGCCGCGCTGCCTTTAAGGGCAGTCGTTGTGGTTTTCTTTAATTCCAGATCATACACGACGTACGAAGCGCCTTGTTGCGCGATAATAAAGCGTCCTTCCGTTTTTGCCGAAAGATATTGCGCACCTCCCGTAACCGACATCGAGACAAGCGTCGTCAGGGCAAGTGCCCGCGTCGTATCGCTTTTCGGTAGATCACCTTGTAAGACTTCTACCTTGTCGCCATGAGCAATAGAAATATACGTATCACCAAAATATTTACTAATTGAAAGATGGAGGGGAACATTGGCGTCGTCAGTATACGATCGGATAACATGCGGCTTATTAGCTCCCTCGGTCAGATAACCAACGCTTCGCTGTTTAGTCGTGGCATCCGGTAACGTCACGTATCCTATTTTTTGGTCAAAGCTAGAAAACTCGGCAATGTTCGTAAGGAGCGGAGCTGACAAAACGGTGCTGGAAAGATCGAGCCTGTGCACTTCAGTACCGATTTGCGCATACATCACCTGATTGTTCGTTGCGCTAAACACCAGCTTGCTTGCCGTGACATTAAATAATTTCGTAATATTTTTCGTATTAGAGACGTCCGTCGTATCGACGGCTAGCCATTCCTGCTTTGCGCCGTCATATACATGATTAACCAAAAGATAGTGGCTATCATTATCCCAATTTACCAGGCTGAAACTTTGCGACTGACCCGCGCTAGGTTGCGTATAGCTATCACTAGGCAGTGTCAAAGAAGATGTTTTTACTTCATCCGCGCTCAGGTCTGCTAGTTTGATGACCGGCGCGGCAGGAGCTTCTTGAATTGCCATCCATTTATCATCAGGGGACGACAATGTTCCTCCCAGAGTTGCAAAAGATGCAACGTTCGCAGGAGCAAGATCATTAGGAATCATACGCGTATAGTTTAGCCATAGTACGCTCCCAGCGACCACATTCACCGATTTTTGCCACTGCCGGTAGCCGTCACGGTTCATCGTAATAAAATGATCGCCTGACGTCATTGTCGTCTTGGAAGGTGTCCGGGTACCAAAACTTGCCCCATCAATTGCTACATTCACGCCGCCGGGATGAGAATCAAACTGCACGAGGCCACCTTGTTCGATCTTGCCATCGTTACGGTTAAACTGGTATCCCAGCATGATTAGAACCAATGCGGTAACAAGCCCTACGACACTGATTGACATCAGTACGTAGACGGCAATTCGCTGGATGAGCTGTTTTCGCTTGGGTGGTGGGTGATACATCTTGTTATATTATAGCAATACTACGTAAAAACGCTTGCATAATCACTCAGATTTACCTACTATAAAAGGTAACGGTTACAGGCTAAAACAACCTGCGACGCTTATAGGGGAAATAGACAGATGAGCCAAAAGACAATCACCATTAATGGTACCGAATATGACGCACTGACCGGTTTGCCAATTGCTAAAGCAACGGATAATCATAATCAAGTAGACACACCTGCCGTACAGCATCAGGAAACGTCCAAAAGTCATCCCGCACATGCGGTTCATCACCAAACGCAAAAATCGAACACCCTGAACCGACAGGTCGTTCAAAAAAGCGCTCCAGTCATTCAGCCCAAAGCACAAAACATTCAGCGCAGTAGCCATATTACTAAATTCGCGGCTCATCCTTCCGGGGCTACACAAAAACCTGCACGTCCAACGATGGATATCGCGCACGTTGCTCATCCAATGGCACAAAAAGCACACGCGCAAATGGCAGCAAAAAAATCCTCTGATATAAAATTAGCGCCAAAGCCTTCAAGCGTCATTAAACAAGAAGCTATCACCCAGGCACTCGACAATGCGCCCAAGGCCCACTTGGCTTCAAAGCAAAAAACAAGTCGTAGGTTTTCGCGCACGGCAAGTGTCATGTCCGCTAGTATCGCTGTTCTTTTACTCGCCGGATACTTCACTTACCTCAATATGCCACATCTTTCCGTCCGCGTTGCCGCCGCACAAGCTGGCATCAATGCATCGTATCCTGAATACAACCCGGACGGGTACAGCCTTTCTGGTCCAATCGCGTACAGCCAAGGTGAAGTAGACATGAAGTTCGCCTCAAATAGCGGTCCTCAGAATTTTAGCATCAAACAATCTAAAACCAGCTGGGACTCAAGCGCCGTTCAGGAAAACTACGTGAAACAAAAATGGGGCGACGACTACATGCCATATTCCGAACGCGGCCTCACGATTTACGCTCACGACGGCAATGCTGTCTGGGTTAACAACGGAATCCTCTACACGATTGAAGGCGACGCGCCATTATCATCTAGCCAAATCCGCTCGCTTGCAACCAGCCTGTAATTATCCCTGTTAATTTGCTATACTACAGCTAATGACTGACCATATCCGTACTCGTTTCGCTCCTAGTCCAACTGGTTTTATGCACGTTGGTAATCTTCGTACCGGTTTTTTCGCATGGCTTACAGCACGAAACGGCGGTGGAACATTCGTGTTACGCCTTGAAGATACCGATAAAAAACGAGAGGTCGAAGGATCTGCCGAACACATCCTGGAAGTCCTCACGACTCTTGGCATTACGCACGATGAAGGCCCTGATATTGGCGGGCCTTTTAGACCTTATAAACAGAGTGAACGCCTAGAGACGTACCAAGAATGGGCACGAAAACTTATCGGTAGCGGCAGGGCATACGCTGATCCTTATACGCCAGAAGAAATGCAAACATTTCGAGATCAGGCTAAAAGCGAGAAGCGCGCATTTTTGTACCGTCAACACCGGCCAGAGAATCCTCCAGCTTGGGACGGAACGACACCACTCCGTTTTAAGTCCGACCCGAAAGCATACGCATGGCACGACGAAGTCATGGGTGACCTCTCTACAGGCCCAGAAGTCGTCGATGATTTCATCCTTATCAAGTCTGACGGATATCCGACATATAACTTCGCGCACATCGTTGACGACGCGGAAATGCGTATTACCCATGTTATTCGCGGACAAGAATATATCTCCAGCCAGCCGAACTACCTTAATTTATATGAGGCCTTAGGAGTAGATTTTCCCGTTTTTGCAACTATGCCGCACATCATGGCTGAATCGGGCAACAAAAAGCTAGGCAAACGCGACGGAGCCAAAGACGTACTCGACTATATTCACGATGGCTTTTTACCAGAGGCATTCTTGAACTTTATCGCGACCCTGGGATGGAACGATGGCACTGAACAAGAAATTTTCTCACTAGACGAATTAGTCACGAAATTTAGCCTGAGTCGTGTCCAACGTAGCGGTGCACGCTTCGACGAACAACGCCTACTTTGGCTTAACGGCCAATGGATTCGCCGCCTTAGCCTGGACGATTTATACGGCAGAGTTGAGAACTTTTGGCCAGAAAGTGCGAAAAGCAGCACCGAAGAGCACAAAAAACTTGTTCTATCCCTTGTCCAGGATCGCCTAAAAACACTCAAAGATTTGCCACTACTGACAAACTATTTCTTTGAAGAGCCTACGCCAAACTGGGAAATGCTCGCCGATAACAAGCAGCTTAAAAAAGTTGATCATGCCGAGGTAAAAACTCTCCTTGAACAGACTGTTCTCGCCCTTCGAGCAAGTGAATTTACTCCCGAAGCAGTGCAGGATACCTTGAACAGGCTGCTTGAAAGTACTGGCCAAAAACCAGGCATCCTATTCAGCCTCATTCGCTTGTCAGTTTCATGGGCACCATTTAGTCCCGCTCTTAACGATACGCTTGCCGTGCTTGGAAAAGATACCGTGCTGGCACGGCTAGAGCGCGCAACCGCCACTATAAAATAGGACAAGTTCCATAGAGGGTCGAATCAGATCCCACATCTGCTATAATAACCATTAGCATGAACGACGAAACACCAAAAAAGCATTTCTGGACTAAGCTGCGAAATTGGATCAAGACTCACCGTACCCGGACCTACATTATCGCCGGCGCCGTTTTAGTTGTCATCGCTGGAATAGTAGCTTACGTTGTTTTGGCGCAAAAATCACCTCAAATATTCCCGCAAATCATCAAGGTAGCGCCCAAACCAAAACCCGTCGTCTATTACTCACCCCTAACGGGTGAGGTCGTACCTGACGAGGCGACGACCAAACAAGCAGTCACCGGTATTATGATCGAAAACAGCCCCGACGCCCGGCCCCAATCGGGCATTAAAGACGCCGGTATCGTCTACGAAGCGATTGCCGAAGGCGGGATTACACGTTTCCTCGCGCTCTACCAACAAGAAAAACCCGCGCTCATTGGACCAGTCCGAAGTGTCCGCCTGTATTACGTTGACTGGGTTGCGCCGTATAATGCCAGTGTCGCGCACATCGGAGGCAGTAAATTCGCACTCGACGAAGTTCGGAATGGCAAATACCGTGATATCGACCAGTTCTTTAATGCCGGCAGCTACTGGCGGGCCAGCGACCGCTACGCGCCTCATAATGTTTACACAAGCTTTGAAAGATTAGACGCGCTCAACCGGGCAAAAGGGTATACGGAATCTGCCTTCATCGCCTTTCCAAGGGTAGACGGAAAAGCCAGTGTCAAACCCGACGCGACAAGTGTCGCTATCAACATCAGCAGTGCCTTATACAACACTGCCTATACATACGACCCAGCAACCAATAAGTACAATCGGCAACTTGCTGGCGTTCCTCACACGGACCGCGAAAAAGGCCAGATAACCCCTGACGTTGTTATCGCGATGAAAGTAAACATGAGTCTAGTTATGGAAGATGGCTACCGCGAGTCTATAACCACGAATGGTAGCGGTGAAGCGAATATCTTCCAAAATGGCATCGTCCAAACAGTTACCTGGCATAAGGCAGATCGCGCCAGTCAAATTACCTTTACGGATGCAGCCGGAAAAGAAGTACCGCTTGTCCGGGGACAAACCTGGATCACGGCAGTACCGAACGGCGGTGGGAGTGTCTCATGGAAGTAGAAAAACAAGCTAAGCGGCCTCCGATGATCCGTGACTATTGGCCACGCTATAAGAAAAAAGCAGTTATCCTTACGGTAATCATGCAGATCGCCGTCACGCTTGCTATTGGTGGAGCGCTTATTGTCGGTGGCGTCGTGACGTTTTCCATATCTTTCTGGATCACCCTAGTTGCCGTATTAGCAGCCTCGATCGGTCTGAACGTCTTACTTTTATTCCAGTTAATTACTCCGCTAGGAGACGTGACGAGCGCGCTAACCCATATATCCGGCGAGCCGACCATCATTGCGCCGCCTAACCCGAATGCCAAACACTTCGAACGCGACGGATTCAAACCGATCCTTCAGCTGATTTATGAACTCGCGGCAAAAGAAAAGCCAAGCGAAAGTGTCGCCAAGACCGACCAAAACCCTATTAATTTCTCCACCGCACTCGATGAAATGAAGTCAGTCGGATTTATTATCTTAGATCCAGAACGAAAAGTCGTATACGCGAACGACGTGGCGCCCGTTCATGTTGATAACAAAGAGGAAAAGATTATCGACCTTATCTTTGAACATGAAGACACCTTGACCGCATGGCTTGATAAATGCGAGGAGCAGTCAGTACATGCCGAATATACCTGGCGTCGTATCGCGAACAAAATCACCGGCGAAGATGACCGTAAAATTTACGATATAAATGCCTCGTACCAAAAGGGAAGCGAGGCCGAAGTCATCCTTACGCTGTTTGAACGCACGGCAGAATATAAACCCGAAGACGACAGCCTTGATTTTATCGCCTTTGCCGCACACGAACTGCGGGGGCCAATCACTGTCATTAGAGGATACCTCGATGTCCTATCTGACGAGCTAGCGCCAAAGCTCGACGAAGACCAAATAGAACTGCTTAACCGGCTAGTCGTGTCTTCTAACCGCCTTAGTAGTTACGTCAATAATATCCTAAACGCGTCAAGGTACGACCGCCGGCATCTTAAGGTGCATTTGTCCGAAGACTCCGTTGCCGCTATCTATGACACGATTAACGACGATATGCAGCTCCGGGCTTCATCGCAAAACCGTATGTTAGCCGTTCATTTTCCCGACGACCTACCAACCATCGCCGCAGACCGCGCCAGCGTTAGCGAGGTCCTAAGCAACTTCATAGACAACGCCATAAAGTACAGCAACGAAGGCGGAGCGGTCAACGTGACGGCGTCAGCTGAAGGAGACTACGTCAAAGTTGAAATCGAAGACCACGGTATCGGTATGCCAGGCAACGTTGTCAGCAATTTGTTCCATAAGTTCTACCGCTCACACCGCTCCAGGGAAACCGTCGCGGGAACGGGGATTGGCCTATACATTTGTAAAGCAATCGTTGAATCCCATGGCGGAACAGTCAGCGTGCGCAGTGAAGAGGGCCGGGGATCTACCTTTGAATTTACGCTCCCAATCTATGCGACAGTTGCCGAAAAGCTAAAAGCAAGTGATAATAGCAACGAAGGCCTCATCGAACATGGCACAGGCTGGATTAAAAATCACGCGATGTATAGGGGATAAATTAAATGGCGATCAAGACAGTTTTATGTATAGAAGATGACCGCTTTATTGGGGAAATGTATATTCGTAGCCTAAAAAAAGCAGGCTATGATGTTGATTGGATGGTTGACGGTAACGACGGGCTGGTAGCGGCCCGTAACAAGCCGTACGACCTGATTTTACTCGACATCATGCTACCGGAACGACGGGGAAGCGAAATACTTAAGGTGCTTCGTGGCAGCGGCACGGATCTTATTCCAAACACAAAAGTCATTGTTATGACTAACTTTGACCAAGACGAAGAATCACGCATGGCAATGGAACACGCGGCTGACGCGTACCTTATTAAGGCCGAGATTACTCCTAAAAAATTGCTCGACGTCATTTCAAAAATAGACGTCGCACCACCGACAGACACCTAGACAATACCTCTGTTTTTTGCTAAAGTAAGCAAGTATTTACGGTCTCATCGTCTAACGGTTAGGACGCCAGGTTCTCATCCTGGCAATCCGGGTTCGATTCCCGGTGAGATCACCAAAGTAAAAATATCTATCTCGAGGATAGATATTTTTACTTTGGTGAGTATATATCAGAATCTATACGTCAGTCCTTAAAATATTTCTCAAGATTACCCCATAGCCCCTTGCATCGTCTATAGCCTTGTGTGAGTGTTCTGGCATGCCTGCCAATAAGTGTTCCGGCAGATGTACACTACGTGAATGACTTAACGGAAGATTGAATTTTCCAGCCGTGAAAGAAGCGAGGTCTAAAGTTCGCTGGACATCTGAGTAGTCCATAAAAGGATTAGTATCTGCGAATTTTTCTATATACCAGTTTACGAATCCAAAATCAAATGTCAATGGAGACGCTACGAAAACTGGCGCCTTGCCGAAACTATTTACCCATTTGCAAAAATCTTGCATTACTACACTCGCTTCTTCCGCATCTGTCGTTGCCTCTTCCCAAATATCAGGATTCATGTTCCACCAATCCATAGTTTCCTTATATTGTTGTGCACCGGGTAGAGGTGCTATTTTCCTATAAAAGCTATCGACCTCTTCCGTAGATGTGCTGACGACAGCACCAATACTTAACATAGAATATATTCCAGGCACCGGACCGTCGGTCTCAATGTCTACAACGATATAAATTTGCGTATCATTTAACATAGCTATGGTCACTCCTTAAGGTATTATGTTAGAGACTCTTAAAATTAGCTTGTGTAATAACGTCAAAACTAAATCATAAAGCCAACTATGTAGCATATTACTACAATACTTGATTGATATCAAAATAAGATTATTACAGGCCGACTAAGTGTAAGAAAGCGTTTAATTCAGCTAATTTTTAGGTTCAGATCATCTATTTGACAAAAATGTTACATTATTTTTATAAAACATATGATAAAAACCCTTGTATAGATGATCCAGTAAGGATAGAGTATATAATATTTACTCCTTTATCTAGAAGGCGAGTATCTTGTCTTCTAGAAGAGGGTAGCTCGATGCTTACTAAGCCGAGCTATTTGGAGGCGAACGAATTTTTTAGGGGCCAGTTTTGGTGTAAATTAGTCTAAAAATTGTCAGCCACTAATTCGCTAATTTCTCAAGTCGTTCACTCATTATCACGAGACTAGAATAGAGGGTGTTCCAAAACATTCCCCATAAGGTCACCAAGAAAAAAGCCTCTGCTTTAGTTGGGGCTTTTTTCTTGGTGACTGGAGAATCGAACTCCAATTGCTGCAGCGCTGTGCGCTGCAGCAATTGGGTCACGCCAGCAAAGCAATCGCCCCAACGACCGCACCAGTCGCCAGCGCATATTTAGCGAACCGCTCACCCCGTTTAATAGCAAATTTCGTGCCAATATAGCTACCTAAAATTCCACCGATGACTCCTGCGATCGCATGAGCCCAGACAAAGTTACCTAGCGCGAATAGGACACTGAACATAACCGCCGACTGTACAATGCCTATGAGTCGACGCAGGGCTGTTGATTGCAGGACCGTGAGGCTGAACATTTGGGAAAGAACGATCGCTATCATCAGTGAAAAAGCACTGCTAGTAATGTATGAACTGGCTAGCAATATCATTATGAGTACTCCCATACCCACTGTTTTATGTTTTCGGCTCAGTTCAATGTTTGGGCGTCGAATGAATAACAATGGTAGCGCAACGATAGTAATAATAGCCACCAGCGGCTTAAAGGTATCTGCTGAAGTGTGTTGCAGAAAAAATGGGCCAACTGCTGACGACACTAATGTTACTGCCACGAGCGATACAACCAATTTGCGGTTTTTGGGCATGTGGTCCGACCCACGAAAGGCTGCTAGGGAGCTGCCGGCCATGCCACCCGCCACAAAGGCACCGGAAGTTGCAGCTTGCGCAGGTGTCATACCCGTCAGCAGCCAGTACGGGGCCATGATATATCCTCCGCCGCTGCCGGCCATGCCACTCAAAATACTAGATGCAAATGCAACGAAAAACGTTGCCAAATAAATAAATTCCATAATTTTCTCTGTTTGATTTGTTATAAGAGTATTCGCCAATTGGCGATGTCATTTACATAATAGCATAAATATTTTAATATGTCAATATTTAAAGCTAGGGTAGAGCAAGAAATTGAAAACCGCCAGATTCTCATGATGAGAATCTGGCGGTATAATTCGAACCTACTTGATCACTTTGCGCGACTCGCTTCGATCCGAGCGACTATTTCCTCGACTGAGGGAATGTCCGGACCGAACCCCGTGACCTCTACGTCTGGATGACTCGCCGCAAACGCGTAAAACGCTTGTCGTGAGTCACGCGCCTGCTGCAGTAGCTTCTCCCGACGTGCGAGTAGGCGTTGTTGCAATGCCAGCTGCACTAAGTAACCGGTTCGCGCCCGATACCACGAGTATTCTTTCTGCAAGAGACGCATTTCGAGCTTGGCCCGAGTTCCGTCACTCACCTCTGTTACGACGAGCTTTTCGCGCGCAACGGCGATCTGCGCAGGGATGTAGTGGTAGCCACCGACAGGAATACGCTCGATCATGCTCAGCAAATCACTACTGAGCACATGCGGATCGGCGTAAGTGCCTGAGTCACCGGTAATCCGATAGAAAGGTTCTTGCTGACTACTCATGTGAGCATCCTTCGCTTGTAGTAAAAAGAGAATATTATACAATTAAGTAGTCGAAGTATTCAATTTAGCATAAAAACTATATAAAGTCAATGTTCTAGCTTACCGACACCCAGCTTCTCCAATTCTTTATGCATTCGCACCAAACTAGGCCATAAAGTGTTCCACATTTGGGACTTATGGTTCACCATAAAAGACTCATCCTTCGCGGATGGGTCTTTTGTTGTGGCGGCAAACGCGTAAAGATTACTCAGCCCGAGAGAGCGTTTGTTTGGCGTCATGGCTTCGAGGAGGGTAAGAAACTTTTCCTGAAACACATTAAACATATATAATACAAGCAATGGAAATCTCTCATCTTGCCCACATCGCAAAGGCAAAGCATATTCAGGAAACCGTCAAAAAACTTGCTCAATCCGGCAAGCAAGCAAAGATGTTTCATGGTTCAACCAACTCGACACGTCCGCCAATCGACCCAGATTTAGCAATTATTGATGTAAGCGATTTAAATGAGATTATAGAAATTAATATAGAAGATGGCTATGTTATTACAGAGCCAAACGTTCCACTCGACACACTCGTTAAAGCAACAGGTAAATTCGGATTTACGCTTCCAATGGTCGCAGAGTTTCCCGGCATTACGGCTGGAGGAGCGGCGCAAGGCGGTTCAGGCGAAAGTAGCTCGCACAAATATGGCCTGTTCAGCGACACCTGCCTAGAATATGAAGTTATTCTTGGAAATGGAGACCGGGTTTTCTGCTCGCCAACCAAGAATAAAGACCTGTTTCAAGGCTTAGCTTGCTCATTTGGCTCACTGGGTGTTTTAACAGCTATCAAAATCAAGATCATACGCTCTGCAAAGTACGTAAAACTGAATTATTATCCTACCGAGAACTACAAAGAAACAATCTCAATCGTTAAAGAACACGTCAATAAAGGTGCTGAATTTGTTGATGCGATTCAACTGTCCAAGAACAAAGGAGTTGTCGTGGTGGGTGAATATTCACATAAAAAAGTTGGGCAAGTAGCGCATTTTGCGCATGCATGGAATGAGTGGTTTTATCTGCACGTTGAAGAACGGCTTGCTCAAGGTATCTACGAAGAGCCTACTCCGCTGACAGATTATCTTTTCCGTTATGATCGGGGTGGTTTTTGGGTTGCTAAATATGGTTTTAGAGGCACAAAAATACAATTCAACCGAATGAACAGATTCCTCCTTTCTTGGATGTTCAAAACACGCACATTATTCAAGCTGCTACACAGTTCAGGATACTCATACCGTTATGTAGCTCAGGATATCTGCTTGCCGCAAGAAACGGTTAACAAGTTTTTAGAATACAACGACACTACTACAAGAATCTATCCACTTTGGATTTGCCCATTAAAGCCGACTGATAATAAGCTTGCGCCGACCGCACTTGATACAAAACTCGTTATAAACATTGGTATTTGGGGCGAACCACAAGAAACCGGCAAAGATTTTCGTACCCTAAATAGAGATATCGAAAATAAAGTCCATAAACTTGGAGGGCGAAAAGTACTCTACGCTCACGCATACTACACACCTGAAGAATATTGGACAATTTATGATAAAAAATGGTACGAAAAATTACGCAAAAAATACCATGCTGAAGTGTTATTTCCAGATGTGTACCGCAAAACTTTGACTAAGCCCTTAACAACTGAGCCATCGAGAAGACGTGCACTAATTGGTCTTTTAAAATCTCCCTATAAGCACTAGCGGGGTCACGAGAGAAAATGACTCATCGTGAGATGAGCCATTTTCATTTTCTATGAGTGGACCTTTATCGTATTTTCAATCCGTATTAGAAATATCCTGAAGAGATCGTATTTTCGCCTTCATGAAAGTCTTCATACGTTTCTTTAAGATAAGATCAATTTTTACCGGCGATGTGGTTCGCCTTGGTGTCTCAAGATAGTTAGACCAGTGTTGCTTGCTCATATATGCACTCCATTGCTTAAGAAATAAAAAACAACTAAAACAGATGCTTAGTTGGAACGGATTTTATTGTATGAAGCTGCCTGGTAAATGTTGCTGACCGTTATCAGCGTCATCATAACAGGAAACTAAGTGTATATATAAGACGCGCAGGGACCGGAGTATGGTTGTCTACATATAATTATACACCTAAAAGAACGAGGAGGATTTTTTTGCTATAGTTAAGACATGAAGATCCTTTTTATCTGCGATGGAAATGTAGCCCGAAGCCAAGAAGCAGAGATATTCCTTAATACATTCGCAAAAGGCAAGCACCAAGCTCTGAGTGCGGGAGTAAACCCTACCGTAGGTAAACCAATTGACCCACTCGTAATCGAAGTCATGAAAGAGCAAGGCTACGACATGGACCGAAGCGTGCGCAAACCGATTGACGAGGCAGTAGCAAGAGATGTGAATCTAATCGTCTCATTTAAGCCCACTGATGAATTACCCGATTTTGTACGTAAATTGAATAACATACGATATTGGAACGTAGCCGATCCCCGTGGACAATCACTTGAGTTTCACCGTCAAACCCGCGACATCGTAAGATCGAAGGTTGAATCTTTAATTAACGAACTGTGAGCTTCTTCTGAAGCAACTCTCTATTTATTAGTTACTGTATGTTTTGGAACTAAGTCTGTCCGTACTCCTCATCCGTAACCAGCTCACCCCATTCACTCTCGGGACCACTATCCTGAGCGGGAGCCTCCCAAATAGCAAGATGTGTCATAAAGTGATCCGGCGCGGCACCATGCCAATGCCACTGACCAGGAGGCGTGTAGATTGTGTCGCCAGCTCGAATTTCTTGGACTTCACCATCACGGGCTTGAGCCAATCCGACACCGTCAGTTACATGCAATGTCTGTCCGACAGCATGAGAGTGCCATGCGGTGTGAGTACCGGGCATAAAACGGACCGTATTAACACGCACTCGTGAAGGTTCTTCACCTTTAGCGATGACATTCATATAAACGTCGCCTGTAAACATTTCTTTTGGACCTTTTGTCGTTTCTGTTGGCGGTATGATTTTCATATTTCCTCCTATAGATTACTTACTCTTAGCAGCGACTTAATAGCTCGCCGTTCATCCATGGCTGCGTACGCTTCCTTGATATCATCTAAGTCTGTTCTTAGATCAAACACACGCCCCGGGTTAATGCGGCCTTCCAAAACATCGTCAAGTAATTTAGGTATGTACGCTCGAGCTGGGGCAGGACCGCCAAGAATTCCTATATTCTTGAAGAACATGTCGCTAAAAGGCAACTCGACATCAGTAGGTAAACCGACGACACCAATAATTGAACCTGGGCGAGCAATGCCAATTGCCGTTTGGACAGCTTCGTTTGTGCCAACGCATTCAAGTGCTGCATCAACACCGACATCATCCGTAAGTTTCATAATCGCTTCGACTGCGTCGCCGCCACGTTCCTCAACAATATCCGTTGCGCCGAATTCTTTCGCAAGTTTTTGACGGGCAGGGTTTCGACTAAGGGCAATGATACGTTTAGCGCCGAGCATTTTCGCTGCTATAACAGCGCAGAGCCCGACAGCGCCATCTCCCACAACTGCAACGGTGTCGCCTTTTTTAACGCCAGCGCTGATCGCTGCGTGATAGCCGGTACACATCACATCCGAAAGGGTAAGAAGGGAAGCTAACATATCTTCTGGGTAGTCTGATTTTGGCACTTTTACCAAGGTACCGTCAGCGAGGGGTACTCGCACGGCTTCACCTTGGCCTCCATCAGTAGAATCACTACCCCAACCACCGCCGTGCTGACAGTTTGCGGTCATGCCGACCTGGCAATGAGGACATGTTCCATCGCTATAAAGAAACGGAGCAATAACAAAATCGCCTACTTTGATGTTAGTGACATCCGAGCCAGTTGCTTCGACTATTCCAATAAACTCATGCCCAATAGGATTACCTATTTTTCTCTTACGTATTCCGCGATAAGGCCAAAGATCTGAACCACAAACGCAGGCCATCACGACCCGCACGACAGCATCGGTCGGATCCTGAATTTTAGGATCTGGTCGTTCATTAATCTCAACGTTACCCTTACCCTTAAAAATTGCTGCTTTCATAACACCCTCCTTATTCATTTACACGCACACCTGGTTGATCCTACCCCCTATATCCAGTGTAGGAACTTTAAGCACCTTAAGTCAAATATCCTTTCCGCAAAATATAAAGAGTTATCATTCTCGACGGTACTCTGGAGATTTATATTTCAATGCCATATGCGTTCGACTGTCTTGCGTGTAGACCCCTCTGATGTTTTTCGCAACAACACCCTCATAACCAGATTTTTTAGCTTTTTTAAGTATCTTATCCTTATCATCTGAATAAGGAGCGAGCTTGATGTTCGGCTGTGACTGAAATATTTCTTCAAGTGCCGCGCGCCTTACGGACCATCGCCTACCAACAAGCGGAATTCCGTCTATATCCAGCAGGTCAAACACGTAATAAACCAGCTTTGCCTCGGGCACTCGCAGCGTACGAAGATTGTGTTTGCCCTCAACCTCTCCGACTATTTCACCGTCGAACACCGCATCAAGATAGCTTGCCGCAGCTGCGATCTGACCTGCGACAATTGAAAATTTCTTTTCAGCGGTATAATCATTTCCGCCGCGGCTTACTAAACGTGATCTATCCTTGTCCGCATCATGATACGCAAGGAATCTCCAGCCGTCATATTTACGTTCATAAATCCAGTCTTTGCCCTCAGGCAAAGTTTCTGTTTTTTGGAGTAGCATGGGCAGATATCCCATACTTCTATTATAAGGCCTTAAAACAAACTATGTGACGGGGGTGTTCATGCCGATTATAACCTGCCCCTGAGTAAGGGCAGTACTAAAGACGCGGACATCATCAATATCAACGTCGGTATCATACGGGGCAACTGTACTCCAGCCCGCAACATAAAAAGCATCGCCGGTTCCTATATTCCCCGTAGCCGCTAGTGATGTCACAAGCACACCATCTTTATATAGATATATTATGGAACCATTATAGGTCAGGGCGATATGCGTCCATGTGTTCAACGTCAGAGCAGTACCGTGTAACTCTTTTAGACTTCCCCCTATTCGTATATCGGCCTGTAGGACATCCGACGTGCCAAAATCTGCACGCTGAGTGAATATACCGACCTGAGTATTAGCCGAGCTATCGACAAACCCTAACGCAAAATGCGTCGTACCCGCGGCAAGATTTAAAGGGCGAATCCAAGCCATAATCGTAAGAGTATCCGCTGGTCCTATGAAAGATCCGGTAGCACCCTGTCCCGTAGTGGTATTAGTTATGCCAAATCCCGTATGGCCAGTCGTCCAAGTTGTTGCGTTAAGAGTAAGTGTGCGACCGTGAGTGGACGAATCTACAGTTGTAAGGCCTGAGCCTTCGCTAAAGCTATAGGCAGCCATAGGCGCAGGTAGCGCACTTTGCAGAAGTACACTTCGGGCTGAACCAAGCATGGCTAGAAGCCCCCGGGGCCCGCCGACCCGTACCACGTAGTACCGCCGTCAACAGTATCGAGTAAGATCTTATCCATTTTTAACGAAGTTGTCGACAAAAAGGGCGCTCCGGCCGCCCCCCATTTAACGGATGCGGGCCATGTAATCGTGCGTAGCCCTGTTCCATCTTGAAATACATACAAAAGCATTGATCGGTAAGCTCCTGTTGCAGGACCAGTCAAAGTAATCGTGCAGTTTGCGGTTAGGGTTAATTTTTGAACATTTCCATTTATAAGGTCTAGTGTCTTAGCAGCTCCGGAACTTCCAGCGTCAAAATAAGTTTCGCCACCACCGTTAATAGGAGAAACGCCCCCGCCCGCAGCAGGAGTAGCCCAAGTATTATCTCCACGAAGATACGTCGTACTATCTGCTGTTCCAGATCCAAGTTGAGCAGTCGGGACATGTGTTGAAGCATTCAAACTAGCATATCCGTTAGCTATATTTTTATTAGCAGCTTGCTCAGCACCAGTAATGCGGGTATCGTTGCCCTGGGCAATAGTACCGGCTGCGACTCCAAAGTTAGCAGAAATAGTACGGTTAGCGCTTAAATCGCCACCTCCCGTTAACCCCGTACCGGCAGAAACAGTGGTTGCAGTACTAGCTTTCCCCCCAAGCGCCGTCGTCGTAGCCGTAGAGACCGGCTTATTCGCATCACTGGTATTGTCAACGTTAGCGAGGCCAAGATCAGTCTTTACTTGAGCAGGCGTGCGATTAGTCCAAACACCAGCTTTCCGTTGGAGGAGGTCATCGTTCGTTGGGGTGAGAGCAGCAATGGCGGTTAGGTCGGTGTCAATGGGCTGTTTAGCAGCAAGGTCGGTCGTTAAGTTCTGGATTTTACTTTGCACAATTGCCGCGCTGGCTGAAATGTTAGCGTCGGTAATAGTGGTGCCTGCTATCTTAGCCCCAGTAACGGCAGCGGTGTCTATGGTCCAGGTGGCACCCGAACCCGAGACAGTAATATCGCCCTTGTCGCCGTCGGTAACGCCACCAGTAGTGTCGGTCCCGTTGACCCAGTTGGTGCCATTGTATTTGAGGACTTCACCGTTAGCTGGCGTGATGATGATAACATCAGCCAGGGCGTTGATGGAGGCTGCCGCAATTCTAGCATCAGCTCGAGTGTCGGCAGCGGTGTTAAAGTCAGAGATCGTCGCGGCGGTTTGTGTTCCGGTGTGGTTAGTACGGTTAAGCAAGGTAGCATCAGAGCTGTTCGCCGTGGCGCCGGTGGCGATGCCAGCTAGTTTGGTTTTTTCAGTAGCTGAATATTGCTTAAAGGTGGTGCCGTCGGTAATGTCGTCTTGGGTGGCAGCAGTACCTGCAGTAACAAGACCTTTTGTGTCGTAGGTGATTTTGGTATTGGTGGCACCGGTAATGGCACCGTTAGCCGTAACCTTGCCGTTGAGAGCAGTCTGGGTAGCCGTAGAGACGGGTTTATTCGCGTCGGAGATATTGTCGACGTTAGCGAGGCCAACAGCGGTCTTGTCGAGTGTTTGGAAGCTCTTATCACCACGGTAGTATTGGGCAGTAGAGCCAGCGGTAATGAGGGGTTCCTTGGTGGCAAGACCAGGAACAATAGGATTAGGGTAGGTACCGCCTAGGTCGCCTCCCGCGGCGCCGGATGGAGCGCCGCCGCCACCAACCACGTCCCATTTAATACCACCAGACACTCCGGTATCCCGAACGAGGACTTCACCGGTAGCGCCACCAGGAGCAGAGAGCTTCGGAGCCGTGACCGACCCATCTTGCAAAGTGGTATTGGTGACAGAATTGTCTTGCAATGAGGTGGCACTCACTGCATCAGGCTTGAGAGCGCCAGCTGAGGTGAGGGATTGTAGTAGGTAATCGTTAAGGACATCACCCCAGTCTCCATCGTCCGAGCCAGGAATTGGTAATCTTGCCATGTCTTTCTTGCCTAACTTATGTTGTTATTTTTATTACTACGTTTACTTAAATTTTATCAAAATGCTCGTGATTAGTAAAGCTGCTCAACTTATATATCTCCTATTATAAAGTCATCTGCATACACTGTATTACCAACGGTTCCGGAACTACTGGAAAATTCGACAAATACGTTCACCGTACCGACAGGCGCAGTAACGTTCATGTTAGCCTGCTGCCATCCTGTCGTCAAACCAGCAAGAGGAACCGGGTCGGTTTGTAGAAGTGTATTAGCATCGCTATACCACTTGACCCTCATCGTTACGCTAGAGGTAGCCCCGAATCCCTGCTTCGCCCAAAAACTGATATGCTTATTGCCGGGTCCTGATGGTAAACCTGGCCAGTTATTAAGGTCGGCAGCCCAACCGCCCTCATCCGTAACATTAATTTTGAGACTATGCGTACCGCTATGCGCTTCAAGCGTTGACTGCGTTACACCGGCCGAATACCAAGGCTCCCAATGACCGATCGAACCTTCAAGTGTTGCCGTATCAGTATCTAAGCTATTTGCAACTGGCGCAGGTCCTAACAGACCATCAAACGTACTCCCGTTATCTTGCAAGAAGGGTGCTGCCCGCCAGGAACCGTAGTAAATCTTTTCGCCATACCCCTTGGCAAAACGCCAGTTGCCAAAATATTTATTGTTATAAAATTTATTGTTATTGTTCAACATAACATCATTTTGAACATTGGCTACGTTGTATGCGAGAGGTACCCATGCTCCATAGGTCGGCCCAGTGTTCATATTGTCGGCGCCAGTTGCAAAGAGTGCCTGAACACCACAGTAGCTCCCAACACAAGGTACTACAGTTGGATCAAAGCGGAACTCATTATTAAACACTTGCACGTTTTTAGCATGCCAACGACAGTCTGCCGTATAAGGCGCATTCTTTATCTGCGTATAGCATGGGTGGGTGGTACTGATAGGATTAGGGTAATCGAAATCATGTGGTTCAGGAATAAGTGTTGGTAAAACAAATGGCGTACAGTAGCCTTTGCTCGTATTACCATTTGAGTTACAGAAGCGGTTAGAGTTTTCGTAGATAGAAACACCTGAGAAATTATCTTCTAGAAGGTTATTTTTAATCTGGAAGTCGGTGCTACCGCTAGTGCTTGATTGAAGCCGGCTATCACCGCCCGATTCGGAAATGTAGATTGCTGGGCCAGGGGAACCGGTGTTATTTTGACCAGTTGTCCAAGCGTTACGCTTGAGGACGTTCCGGCTAATAGTGGCATTGTAGCTAATTTCGTACCAAATACCTTCACCACTGTTATGCTCAATCCAGTTACTGTCGAATAGGAAGTCAATGTCGTTAGTGTCAGCCCATAAACCGGTGCTAAGATTGTCATGCACGTAGTTGTTAGTTACGGCTGCACCTTCAACATCCCAGAATTTACCAGCACCAGTACAGCCACAGCCGTCAATGAGGCTTTCCCAATCGTCTTGGTTATTACCGGAGATTTCATTGTGATCGATGACGATGTCTTTAATGGCCGAGTCGCCGCTAATAGGCATCTTAAACATGCTAAAGCCATACTGCCCATTATCTTTCATGCAGTTGTTGCGTACTTGGTTTTCGCTTCCCATAAAGATTGCTGCACCGTCGTTATGATGAGCATTGAGGTATTCCATCGTCCAGCCATCACCCGCATCGTGGTTAATTACCCCTTCATTATTATTGACGGGCTCCGTAACATTAGGATCGCTCATATCGACTCCAAAGTTACGGATCTCAAGGTAGGCCACACGCACATTCGTAGCGTTTCCTTGAAAGGCATATCTATTGATGAATTGACCATCGATAATGGCACCTGGAGCACCGATATACGTGCTTCCTTCACCAGCCGTTATGCTGCTGAATATACCCGAACCAAGCGTATGGACTCCCGGTGCAAACCAAAAGGTTTTGTTCGCCTGATTCAAGCTGAAGCCCGCATTATCACCAGCAGGAACAGTTATTGCACCCGCTGGGGCGCTTGTTGGCCCTCCGTCTAGGACCCCGTTACTACAAACCTCCATGCTAGTAGGAAGGGAAGACCACCACCCACCAGCGGTGCGAACACCATCTTCAAGGCCGCTTGGATCATCCGGATCGCTCGGGCCGGAGTCACCGCCAGAATTACCACTCGAATTCTGCGATCCACCAGTACTTGCAGTAACTACGCTAGATTTCTTGCGAGGAAGGGAACCTACCATGTCGCTAGACGAGTCATCCGAAGGCACAACCTCATCAGACTCAACAGTAAAAGTAAATACTTTGCTCTTCACGCTACTGCCCTTGGTGTCGTACGCAATTGCCTGCAGCGTATGCTCGCCAGCCGAAAGCTGTGCGATACTTATCGTGACTGCAAAAGGTGCTTCAATGCTCCTAGCGGCAACTTTGTCATCCAGTAGGTATTCGACTTTTGAAATCGCTGCACTATTATCTGAATCAATAGCAATTTCAAGGGTTTTGCTATCATTGATTGTCTTAAAACTATCATCAGAAATAACTAATTTAATCGAGGGTAAGATATTTGATATCTTATTGTCGGGTGGATTAGTTGCCGAATCTTTAGGCTGCAAAACAATAAACAACCAGAAACCAAGCCCTATGAAGGCCCCCACGGTGACGATGATAGTTAGTAATTTTTTAATTTTTGTTTCCCTCACAAAGCACGAATGCCCTATATACCCGCTATAATACATAAAGAGATGGTAAAAAGCTTGCAAAAATCCGCAAAACGCTTACGCGAACTTAATCTCCCTCATCCGGGTATTCTTGACCAGGAAGGATTCAAGGCTCATTTCGAGCTACACTGCTACGAACCATCAGATATTCTGCAGCCTTTTGTGACGCACATTTGGACTCAGCGCCAAAAATCCTCTACGCAGACACCGTATCAGCCAATCGAAATCCTATCCGGTCCAAATGTGTATCTATTCTTTTCAGCAAAAAAAGCATTCATCCATAGCACTATCCCTGGAAAATTTAGATACAACCCGCACGCCGATGGCGTTATCGCGGGGGTTAAGTTCCAACCCGGTGGCTTTTATCCGTTCCTGAAACGTCCACTGTCAGAAATGATGGACAAAACTATACCGGTCACCGCCGTATTTCCAGGGGCAGACGCTGATTTTATCTCAAAACTTTTGGCATCCTCGGACAAAGAGATAGTCAGCAGCCTTGAAGCGTTATTGACCAGCAGGCTTCCCGCGTATGATAGGAATCTCCAGCTTGTAGGTAAAATCATGGCCGCGCTTGATACCAATGAACTGCCTCAAAACGTCAAGGGTATAGCGAAAACGATAGGTAAGAGTGAGCGCTCGTTACAACTCCTTTTTCACACGTACGTTGGCGTCTCTCTAAAATGGGTACTCACCCGCAGAAGGTTACTTGATACCATACGGCAGGTTCATACCCACGCAGGCATCACATGGACAGAAGCCGCTGCCGAACAAGGCTACAGCAGCCAGTCACACTTCACCCGCGAATTTAAAAGCGCAACCGGGGTATCACCCTCACAATATTTAAAGGCGACACGTACGGATACGAACAAATAGCACGGGTCTATAAAATAAATTCCTATTAGTCAGTCCAGCCAGACGAGCCGCATCGTAGCGGCCCGCCTGGCTGGGATACGTCAACGGAGGGATGAGAATGCCTCCCGGATACTCTCTAGGAGCTCACGGGCACGTCCCGTTATCATCCGTCCCATTCCGCACGGGGTGCTTAGCGCAAAAGCAGCCGCACCCTTCTTTTCGAGTACGTCAGCCAAGGCGTTAGCAATCTGGGCGATTTTGCTGGCCCGAAGATTCCGATGCACGATGCCAAAGGCGTACAACACGCCCTCGGGTAGGGGATTGAGCCGCCTGGCGTACCTCCACCGTGTCCACCACGTCACCCTAGGAGCATGCCGGCCATCCCCGAACGGATCATGGATAGCGAACAGCCTGTAGTTCTCCCATAGCGGAAGAGCAGTGATCGCGTTAACCATCGCGATCTTGGCACCAACCGCCTGCAGCCACCTTGGCACAAGCGCTCTTCCGCCCAAATCACCCCAGCAGAGGTGAAAGGCAAAAGCCGTTCCCTCGGGAAGCTGAAGGATGATCCGTTCGATCGACCTCAGAAAAAGCCCGTAGAACTTTTGCCGCAGCCAGTTCGGCATCGGCAATAGCGCGCCGAGTGCCATTTCAAGAGGCAACTCGAATTGCAGCACAATCTCCGGATCACCTGGCTTGCGGAGGGCGAGGATCTCCTTAGCATCTTGGACAATCTTCTCTTCAAACTTCTTCTGGTTGAAAAGAATGACACCCGAAAACAGCTTGATCGCCCAAGCGGTGGCAATACCTCGCATGAAACGCGCGCCCGTAGGCTTGCTTTTCTCGGAGGCCTTGAAGTTCTCGTAATCCTCTTCCGCCCATTTGGCATAGCCGAGATTAGGCAGATGCCCATCCGCAATCCGCCGGTTGATCCGCCTCCAGTGCCATAGGCCCCGGAGCGCCCTACCGGCATAGTGCCGGTACTTTGTTCCATACGACTCATCTGGTTCTGAAATACCGACCGCCCGAGCGATTGCCTGGGCAATGTAGACCACCCAGCTACGCTCTCCTGGGCGTACTTCTCCTCCTCCGCGAACGGCAGGTTTTGGCGTATTGACAGCGGCGAACTTTTCCGCCACTTCCGGATTACCCATATTGCCAACGTTGGGCATACTGCCGACGTTGTAGGTGAACCACTTTCGCATACACACCTCCTAGTAGAAGTTGGCGTATCATCTCTCTCGAGACCTTATTTATTATATGCAATGCCGCACACAACCAACAAGTTCATGCTATTGAAAATTATAAAAACCCCACCTAAAAATAGGTGGGGTTCTGCCGTTTAAAGCTAGCTACTACGCTTCTTTTTTACCAGCGATGCTCACCATCCACTGAATGCCGAACTTGTCATTCACCATGCCGAATTTGTCACCCCAAGGAGCGCTTTCAAGTGGCTGCGTGACCGTGCCACCTTCGGAAAGCTTGTTAAAGTAACCGGCTAGTTCCACGTCACTATCGCCACTGAGTGACATACTGACATTCGTACCAGGTTTGTATTCCATGCCGTTAGGAGTGTCTGATGCCATAAAGGTAATACCGTTTTCGGCTTCGAGCATAGAGTGCATGACCTTGTCAGCTTCACCTGGATCTTCAGAAGCATGGTATTCCTCGAAAGTATGGACTTCGAGTTTGCCGCCAAAGACGGTTTTATAAAATTCCATCGCTTCACGGGCGTTATCTTTAAAACCTAAATATGGGTTTAGTTTTGATTGCATAGTTCCTCCTACATTATGATTATGTCTTTATTATACAGTCAGATCTTGCTTATTTACCACCCCGTCCGCGATTCCAAAAACCCTTTAAGACTGATCGTGTCCATCTGGTATAAAACAAGGCCACGCTAGCCGTAGCTACAACGATTGCCGCACCTATTGACGGCAGGACAAAGTCTGGCAATGGCAACGCTTTTTTGCCCGAATCTATCGTAGGTAAGCGGGGGGAGACTGATTGGGGGTAGGGTTGGTTGAGTATTGCAGGAAGTTCCAAAAGTTGTCCCGGCTTCGTATTATCTATACCCAAGAAGGACAATATGGACGAAGAGATTAACGGTGGGTCAAAGTAGACCGTTATCGGTGGTACCGAAGGACCTTCTCCACCGCCGTTAAAGGCTATTGCGCCTAAAATATTGACATCACGCTCAAGTTCAATTTCCACGGAAAACGCACCATTTTCACAAAGTGGCATACCAACGGTAACCCCGTTACGGCTAATGACCACGTACGCGGTATCCGGCGAACACGTCCCTTCAACCGTAATAATTGGCGTGGTGAAATGCTGAAAGTTGGTGGGAGACGTAATAATTGCGGGACTCGTAGGAGGCGGAGGGGCTACCTTAGCCGTCACGTCATAGGATTGGGCGCTACTTTGGACTACATGCAGGAGTGACGAAAACAAAAGGCAAAGCCCAAAGAGGCCAAAAACCGCAAGCCGCGACAATAGTCGTACTTTTGAAACCAATTGATATATAAAATACAAATTCACTGAGAGAACCATCTCGTCAAACCGTAGCATTTAATTTATTACATTAGGTAGCTACACTAACCTATAGAAATAGTAACATATAGTATAATTATACACATAGGACTGCAGAGGTATGTCCGAATTCTGAATTTTCCCAAGGAGATAATCGTATGAACAGAGCAAAAATGATCGTCAATATCGTGAGCGATTTCGCTGTTTTAAGGCGTCGGTCGTCACAAATAATGGATAGTTGGTGGAAAGGCTATAGCCGTTCCCAGCGCGAACTACTAGGCATTTTAGCGCGTCACCCTGAAGGAACAAGCATAAAAGAGCTTGCCAGTATCGTAGGTGTCAGCAGCAGCGCGATCACGCAACGCGTGGAGTCCCTGCAGAAGCTTGATTTAGTCGAACGTAATATGTCATCGCATGATAACCGGTTCGTTAGGGTAGCACTTTCAAAAAAAGCATTTGACGGCCTACGAAAAGCACTGCCATCTTATGCCCGATTTGCGGATAAAAGCTATTTTCACACGCTTGATGATGAGGAATTGAAGCAGTTCAGCCTGTTAATGGGAAAGTTAGCCCAGGGCATAGAACCAACGACAAATAAGTAGGTAAGTTACGTTACCTAATTTGCTTGCATATAAGTTGTATAGTGATTATACTTAAGGTAAATTAAATTGTCGTCATCACGACGAGGGTAGTGTAATGAATCATATACATAAGCAAGTAACTTTTGTCACGAACAGAGTATTACTGGCAGCGGTTATTGCGTTGTCACTAGTTCTTCCACTTTTATCACATAGCTTTGCAGCGGCAGCCGACCTAGGACAGGCAACCGTCAGATTCGACCGAATGCAGACAAGTGCCCCAACCACAGGAACAATCTGCGCAAAACCAACAAGCACCGCTACCGAGGCGGACGTTCAAGTAACGTTTCCTACGGGCTACACCTTAGGAACAGCTGCTAACTTCACGACGAGCACCACTAACTTAGCTTGGCCAACAGGCGGAACGGCGTGGGTTGGCATCAACACGGCAACGAACGTCACGGGACAAGTCGTGACGTTCCCTAGTGGTGACCTTACCGCTAGCACGCTCTACTGCTTTAACTGGATAAACAGTGCGGCAGTCACCGTAAAAGCCAGCGCGACAAGTTCTAATACGGGTACGGTCCTCACCAGGACGGTAACCCCAACGGATATTGATAGTGCGGGCTATAGCACGGCCAGCATAGCAAACGACCAAATTATCGTTTCGGCAACCGTTCCTTCGACATTCTCTTTCGCGCTAAGCGGTAGCACCGATGCGCTTGGTACGCTTACGACAAGTAGCGTCACTACGAGTCCTACGCCACGGACAGCAACCGTTAACACCAATGCTAAGAACGGTTGGATGGTATGGTCTAAAGATTTAAATACCGGCCTTACGTCAGCAACGGCATCATACACGATTGGATCAACGACCCCTGGTTCGAACAGTACGCTCGTCGCGGGAACGCAAGGATATAATACCGGTATTACCTCATCACAAGTAGGTGGATCTGGTACGCTTACCGTCGCCGCGCCTTTCGTAGGAACTGGTGCAGGCCAAGGTGGCGGCCTTGACACGACCCTAAGGACGCTTGCGTCTTCAAACGGTACTGCCGATACCGCAGTGCTCACCATCAAGAACAACGCGGCAATCAGCCCAATCACAGCCTCAGCTAGTGACTACACGGATACGCTAACCGTTATAGGTGCCGGACTGTTTTAAACCCCTTTAGGAAAACATATATGAGCAAACATCTTCGTCGTATTATTTTGTCGCTAGCGATGCTTTCAGCATCGCTCAGTGCTAATGTAATATTTCAGCATCAAACGGCTTCAGCCGCTGAGGGCGAATTTTACTTAGAAGTTTCGCCATCACCAGTCGTGACTACGGTAAAGCCCGGGGAAAGCAAAACGATCGATTTCAAAGTGCGGAATGCCGGACCGCAAACTGAGAAACTGAAGATCGAACCTCGTAGTTTTAAGATCAATAATACGACCGGCGAAGTGCAGTTCGATGACACGAAACCTCCTGAAATAGCCAGCTGGATAAAGTTTAAAGCAAGCACCTTTGAAGTAAGCCCGGGACAGTGGTACGACCAACAGCTCACGATCGACGTCCCAAAGGACGCGGGGTTTAGCTATTCTTTCGCAATGCTGATTCAAAGAAATGATCAGCCGTCAAAGGAATCGGGGCGGTCAATCAAAGCCCAGATAGGCGTGTTCGTCTTGCTGAACATTGACCGGCCAGGCGCTACTCGCAAACTTGAGATAGAAAGCGTTTCCACTGATAAAGGCATGTACGAATATCTTCCTTCTACGATCAACGTAAAGATCAGGAACACGGGTAATACTATCGCGCAGCCAGCCGGTGATATATTCTTACAGCGCGATTCCAAGGATAACAACCCGATCGATATTTTAGCAGTCAACAAAGGCGGGGGATATATCTTACCTGGCACGACCCGTACTTTCTCTGTCGACTGGGATAACGGGTTTCCCGTTGAGCGTACCGACGGAACGGACGCATCTAAAAAAGTAGACTGGAATTGGTCAAATCTTTCTAACATACGCGTAGGCCACTACACCGCCAAAGTTGTCGCGATATATAACGATGGCCAGCGTGACATACCTATTACCGGAGAAGCCGGCTTTTGGGTTATTCCTTGGAAAATATTAGCTGGGCTCTTACTGTTTATACTATTACTCGTTGCGGGCATATGGTCGCTAACAAGTAAAATCCTTAAATTTTCCCGACCGAAGCATAGGACGACAAAAATCAAACGAATGAAGCACTAGGCATGGCAAGTGAACTACAAGATAAACTAACAAAACAGCAAATAACCCGACGTGAGTTTTTACAAATTACGGGAGCTGTTTTATTAGGTATTCTTGGGATCAGCCGGCTTATTACCATCGCCACGCAACTTAAATCTGGCGATATTGAAGCGGTCAGTAAAACGACAACCGATTCCAACAAAGGGTTTGGCACCAGGAAGTTCGGAGCGTAGCGTATGGCCGAGCAACGATTACCAATAGTCAACAGTGACGACGGCGTATGGGGTGATATTATTCGCCAGTTCCTCATGAAGGAACACTATAACGATGATACCGATAACCCCACGGAAAACGGCGGGCACGAAACGGTTACGATCCGCGCAGGAACCGCTACGGCAGGTACAGCGCCTCTAAAACTGACATCAGGCACGCTTTTAAGCGCCCCAGAAGTAGGGGCAACTGAATTTAACACCGATAGCCTATTCTTTACCATCACCACCGGTACGGTCCGTAAGAAGGTTGCCCTGTATGACGATTCCTCCGGCGCGACAGGCGACACCTACTACCGCGACTCGTCCGGCAACTTCGTACGCCTAGCTGCCGGTGGAGCAGGGAAGACACTCCGTGTCAGTGGTGGGTTGCCAGCATGGAGCGACGCGACACTAGCGACCAGCACCAAAACAAGCAACTATACGATCGCAGGTACTGACGTCGTCATATTCGCGAATGCCGCTAGTGGAAACGTTGCGATTACCTTGCCGACAGCTTCTGCCAATTCCGGATACCGCTTTTACGTTAAGCGTATCGACGGTTCTGGAAATACCTGCTCTGTCGCGCGCTCTGGATCAGATACGATCGATGGCCAGACAAGCATATCACTTGATCTTCAATACACGTCGCTGACAGTTATCTCAGACGGAAGCACATGGTATATAATATGAGACGACTATGACGTATCTTCCTCCAATGAACGGTGGCCGTATCAACGCCACTATCGGTGGCAACACGGCCGGTGCAGGCGCACTGGTTTCTTCAGGTACGCTCACTTTTGCTGGCGGTAACAATATTACGCTTAGCCAAGCAGGAAACGCCATTACAATTTCCGGTGCTGCCGGAGGTCTAACTAATATAAATGTTAGTGGTAGCAACTCCTCCAGCAACATGAGTGCCATAAAATTTTCGAACTCAAATGGTGTTAGTTTTGGCCTCACGACCGGCTCGGTCATTACCGCTTCGCACAACGGCTTAACTTCTCAGAGCAATCAGGCACTGAGCGCAGCCAATGGATCATTCACATTTCAAACAGCTACTTTTGCTAATAGCAACGGAATATCTTTCTCAACGGGCACACAGGGGTTCTACGCTTCACATAACGGTATTACCTCACAGACGAACCAGACACTTGGAATAAATGTAACTGGCAACACTCTACAAACTAATTCAGGTACAGTTGATGCACGCAGTCTCACTTTCAATGGTCTAGGCGGGGTAAGCGTCGGCTACAGCAATGGCTCTGTTCAGATCTCTGGTGGTGCCGGAGGGGGAGGCGGTGGTATTGCACTTGCCAATTCACAGACGACATATACAAGTGGCACTGCTAATCTTGCTGTTGCCGGAGGTGCGATGACCATCGCCTCGACAACGGGACAATCGTTCAACTTTTCTGTCCCGCAAACATCCAGCCTATCCGCAACAGGCGCGTTGAGTATTTCTACGAACGGCTCAACGATTAGCATGGGTGTGCCTGCGTTTTCAGCTGGAATAAGCAATATTGGTAACACCGCTGGGACAAGTGGGACTGCCTCAAACCAAGTAGTATTTGCAGGCGGCAACAATATTACTCTCAGTCAATCGACAGATGCCGGCGGAAATACTATTACGATCTCAGCAGGTGCTGGCGGAGGTGGTGGCGCGCAGACAATGGACTTTTACCAGAACATGGATCGTGGTGGAACTGCTGTTCTAGGAACTACAAACAACTCCGTATTCTTCCAACGCCTCAATCAAGAGAATGCTAATTTCGCAGCAAATATTACAGCCAATACCGTTCTGCTGAATATGAGCGGCAACATGAACACTTCATCTTCCTCATCACACACCATGACAGTTCATATAGGAGTTTACAGTGATAATGTGACTAATTTATCACTTCTTAATTCAGCATCTACTTCTTGGGGATTTACCGCTAATACAAGTAACTCTGCCAACTATCAGAGCGCTCGTTGGCTTAGCTTTGTAAGCTCTCAATGGTCTTCATTGCCTGCTTTCGCAGAAGGAGGCGAATATGTGTTTGGCCTGTTAATTCGTTCGACTGGCTTCGGCCCACCTCTATCATGGATCGGCCAGAACTACATGACTTCTGCACAGCGTGGCGGAACGATTGGCGTCAGTGTTGCCACGGCTACCACATTAGCTCAAGGCAATTATTGGAATGGGCTATACTCGGCTTCTTCTAGCGTACTACCGACGGTCGTAAGTTCAAATCAGGTTAACCGCAACCACGCTATGGCCATCTTTATACCGCACGTTATCCTTAACAATCGTTACTCGGGAACATTTTAATAGCTAAAAGTAATCATATTAGAGTACGAATAAAAAAATACATCAACGGCAGCACCTGCATCGGTCACTTAACTCCTTAGCTCTATCTGTGGTGTTTTATACGATTACCATTTATAATATGTTAGATGACTAAGCCCCAAATTCTTGTACCCGACGATGTTGGTTTTCATAATGCCAGCGATTATGTCGCTCGGCTAGAAAAAGAAAAAACTTACCGCGATCTTTCGACGATTATCGTATGTCCTACGCGCGGTTCTATTCCAGCCAGGATTGTCCAAAACTGGCAAGGGCTCATACGCCCTATGAACCAAAAGGTTATTGGACCGATCTTCATGGAAGGCATGGAAGTTGGAGAAGCGTACAATAGCGTGCTAAAAATGATCCTTGAAAATCCCGACCTCAGTAGCTTTAAATATATTTTGACACTCGAAGAGGATAACGCGCCTCCGGCGGATGGACTCGTGAAATTATACGAAGCCATAGATGAATATGACGTTGTTGGTGGATTATACTGGACCAAAGGTGAAGGCGGCCAGCCAATGTGCTACGGCGACCCATCAGTCATGCCTCTTAATTTCATCCCTCAGATACCCCAACCCGATACAGTCACACCGTGCAACGGATTAGGTATGGGCTTTACGCTATTCCGTACGGAAATGCTCAAAGACAAACGATTCGATTACGGCAACTGGTTCAAAACCAAGCAAGAAGTCGTACCGGGTGTCGGTACGCAGGTATACACCCAGGATTTATGGTTCTTCCAAAAAGCCCGTGAGCTTGGATATAAATTCGCTTGTGATTCACGAGTACGAGTTGGACACTACGATGCTTCTGCTCAAATTATGTGGTGAGCCTGTTTGCATGATACGATAATGTAGTAATGAATAAGAGTCAGAAACATAGACTAAAAGACTTAGAAGCATACCGGGAGAGAAAAAGGGAATACGCAAAAACGGAAAGTCAAAAAGAAAAACGTAGACTTTATATGAGAAAGTGGAGAGCAAAGAACCAAGAAAAGAGTAACGCAGCTCGTCGCGAATATCATCATAGAAATAAAACAGCCGTAAACGCAAGACAAAAGATTCAGCACATTAAATACAAGTATGGTTTAACTTTAGAGCAATTTGAAGCAATGACTATAGCTCAAAATGGTCAATGCAGATTGTGCGGCAGAATTCCTAAAGCGGGGAAAATCAGAGGACTACATGTTGACCACTCACATACAACTGGACAGATAAGAGGATTGCTGTGCGTGTCCTGTAATACTATACTAGGCAGAATTGAAGCAGTCGGTTTAGATAAGTTTGCCACATACCTAAAACTAATAAAGGAATAATATGCCAAAATCCAAGCAATCTACTAATAAAGATACAGTTTTAAGGCTTTCGCTAGCCTGTGGTGGCAACAAACCCGAAGGATTTAAGGGCGTCGACATCGTTAAGACAGATGACGCCGATTACGTTCAAGATCTAATGACATTTCCTTGGACTCAATTTGCTGACAACTCGGTTGACGAAATTGAATGTTCAAATTTCGTTGAGCATATCCCACACGGGGACAGCCGCGATGATCCGTTTTTTCAATTTTTCGACGAAATTTATCGTATCCTAAAACCTGCCGAATTCGATCCTGCTAACCCAAATATTCCAATAAAAGGGTTCGCCCGAATTGTCTGCCCTTATTACTCAAGCATGCGCGCATGGCAAGATCCGACACATCAGCGAGCTATTTCTGAATCCAGCTTTTTGTACGTCAATAAGCAATGGCGCATTGATAACAAGCTCGACCATTACCCTGTATCATGTGATTTTGATTTTAACTATGGCTACGTCATGACACCCGAATGGCAAAACCGGAATCAAGAGACCCAAGCATTCGCGATTAAACACTACATCAACGTCATTTCAGATATCCAAGTACAGCTCATCAAGCGCCCAGAGACCGCGTAAATCATGAAGCGCCTGCTAAGCATATTTTTCTTAGCAGTATTTATTTTTACTTTTGCCATCGGACCACCCGTATCGGCCGTCACGCCACCCGTAGCCGAACAGCCAAAGGGCCTTTTTGTTACGCCGCCCCGGCAGTATCTGAACGTTGCCGCCGGCAAAGCAGCTACTGGTACTTTTACGGTTGGGAATCTTAACGACGCTCCCATGAAAGTGGTCCTTTCCGTCGGACAATTCTCGCTCGCGGATTATACGTATGACTACAACTTTAGCGCGCCCAAAGAAGATTGGGTAAAGCTTTCAAAAACACAGGTTGACCTTGCGCCAAAAACAAGCCAAACGGTTACCTATAGCATCAATCCTCCAATAGGGGCTAGTCCTGGTGGTCACTATTTCAGTATTTTCGCCTCGGCAACGATCAGTCCAGGAAAACAGGTGCGGACCGCGTTAATTCTATATGCCACTGTCGATGGGAAACTCAAAAAGACGAGTGAGATTGTTTCCGACACGTTACCACTCATCACGTTTAGCGGCTCGATTCCGCTCCATTTAAATATTAAGAATACCGGCAACACCCACTTCTTCGTATATATCTCAGGTAAACTGTCGGGTTGGTTTTTAGACCAGAAAAGGAATGAGGTAGCACACGTACTCCTGCCTCAGACGATACGGTCAGTAGAAACAACCATTCAGCCCCCTGCGATACCAGGTATTTACCAAGCTACCTACGGGTATAGAAACGAAGAGGGCCAATATACGGAGAAAAAGAAATATATTGCCTACGTTCCCATTTGGTTCTGGGTAACCCTAGGGGGAACTATCTGGCTGGCTATCGTACTGTTACGACGAAAAAGGCGGCTCAGGAAAGATCACTGATTTTTAGCGACTGCGGTATACGTGACAGCAACTGAGTACGAACCCGCTTCCTGCGTACCACTCGCGAGAGCCCCGTACGTTACGGTCGTAGGATCTCCGTTTTTATACGGCCCGATGGCATCTTTTATCGCAACACTCGTTGCAGGCATTCCTAAAAAGTTTGTCGTTGAGCCAGTCGTGTTGTATCCCCAAGAGCCAACAGACAGAGATCCAGCGGATGTATTTGAGCTAGCAGGAATTGAAGCCGCTCCGCTTGTCATGCTCGTTCCACTCGTCGTATGCGCATACAAATAATACCCAACCACATCGGTAGAGGTAACCGTCACGACGTGCGAACCCGTTCCGCTGAAATTACCTCCGCCAGGCGTCAGGGCAATCGGTACATCACCACTTAAATTAATCGAGATACTTGTTGCCGATCCAAACGGAACGTCAGCACCAAATTTCCCCTGGCCAAATGGCGAGGCAGCCACATAAGCAGGGGAGGCTAACAATCCTACAAGAACTGCCAAAGCAACGAATATCCTAAGCTCCCGCACATTAATCCTAGATAACATAGTGCTTATAGTATATCAGTTTAGATGACTGCTTGCGCCAGTAAGCGCAGAATAGTTTCTTCGTACTAAATAATTGCGCACTTGACATATACATGCTTTAATAAGCTCTGATGACTGAGCGACTAAACGACAGATACGACGAATATGAACAACTCCTTGAGGTAGAACGAGGCGAGCTTGAACAATACTTTGCCTCAACCGTAAAGTCTAGAATGGGCGGCGGGATTCGCGTCGACACTCTTTTTAAACGTACCGCGACAAGTCCGTACGGACAGCATATACGCCAGCAACCACTTAGATTCCCTAGGCAGGAGTACGACAGAGAAACGAAACTCCGTCACCTTGGCATGGATGTTGACCCACTACTACACCAACTTCAACTGGGTGTATTTCTTGCGCAAATTCTTGAGACTGAACGTATCACAAAAGGCGAACTGCCCATCACAGAAGAAGAGGTGGGCATCCTGATGCTTGCCGCTATGATTCACGACATGGGTGAAGTCACTCATGAAACAATTGAACAAGAAGTGGGCGCAGTAGTAGGTGATATACCTTTTGGCAACAAAACCGATGCTGATCGAGACGTTGAAGCGCAGGTCAGAATCGCGTTGTATCTACGCCTATTTCCTGATGTTTCTATTGAGGTTCTGCAGCGCGTTGAGAAAATTATCTCTCACGGGGAAGAATCTGTTCTTCATGACCTTTTTGAAGCTGCTCACACCTTCCAATCCTACAACACAGCAACAGTGGCTGACCAAACTCTTGAAAGAGAACCCGAGACTATCTACAGGCCGCAGCTCGAACATCTTCGCGATAATGTTCGCGACTCTTCAATCAATGAACTCTTAAAATGGGCAAAGAAGTTTACTTTTATAAACGATTTCGTGGACTATTACGAGATCAGCTCCGAATCTTCGGACAAAATGATAGAAAAGCAAACAGTTAAGCTCTAAAGGCTACATCCAACAATAACTGTGGAGTACACTAAATACATGTCTACTCAGATCATGGCCATTATCAATACCTCGCCTGATTCATTCGCAGGTGACGGCATTACGGTTAGCGACGAAGAACCGCTTAAAAACCATATTCAAACAGCACTCGATCAAGGAGCTGACCTATTAGATATCGGCGGCCAAAGCACACGACCCGGAGCGGTTATTATTGATATCGAAGAAGAAATCAGGCGCGTCGTCCCTGCGGTTACCATCGCTAGGCAACTGACCGATAAGCCCATTTCTGTCGATACGTTCAAGCCTGCCGTCGCCGAAGCCGCGCTAAAAGCCGGGGCAACGATCGTAAATGACATTACCGGATGTGCCGACCCAGCAATGATCGAGTTTGTTAAAAATTCAGGCTGCCAGGTAGTTATCATGCACATGCGTGGCACGCCCGAAACAATGAGCAGGCTGACTGATTACCCTGAAGGCGTCGTATCTGCCGCTAAAACGTTTTTATTTAACCAAGCTGAAAAACTAGTAGAAGCCGGCATTAAAAAAGAAAATATTATTCTTGATCCGGGTATTGGCTTTGCAAAAACTGCCAGCCAAAGTTTTGAACTGACTCATCACATACAAGAGTTCACAGGGAAGGGCTACCGGGTGCTATACGGGGCATCCAATAAAAGCTTTATCGGCAAAGCACTCGCAGTTAACGGTGAGCCTGCGCCCGTAGTAGACCGGGCGGTTGGTACGGTCGTCGTACAATCCCTTGCGATGATGGGCGGCGTCGATATCGTCCGCGTTCATGACGTCGCATCCGCAGTCCAAACCCGTATAGTTACCGAGGCAATCACCGGAAGCCGGAAAATTACCCTATGAGACAACTAAAATCTTTAGACGAAGCCATGGAAACGCTTCTTGCGTATTCACCTTTGCATATGAAGGGATCGTACAACCTGGAGCGTACCGAACAAATCCTCCAGCTTATAGGCAATCCGCAGGAACAATTCAAATCCGTTCACATTGCCGGAACATCAGGCAAAACGTCCACGGCATATTTCATTCGTGGAATGTTGCAGGCAAAAGGGCAGCGTACCGGTCTGACCGTATCGCCACACATTACGGCGATTAACGAGCGGGTTCAAATTGACGGCACGCCGCTTGAAAGCGAAAAATTCCTCGTCTATTTAAATGATTTTCTCGATATTATTGACCAGAGCGAACTTCACCCAACCTATTTTGAACTCCTTATTGCATTTGCGTACTGGGTGTTCGCAAAAGAGAAGGTGGATTATGCGGTTATCGAAACTGGCCTTGGCGGGCTTTTAGATTCGACTAATACGATACGCAGGGAAGACAAGGTTTGCGTGATTAGCGATATAGGCCTTGACCACACGGAAATCCTGGGCAATACGACTACTAAGATCGCGGTCCAAAAAGCGGGTATTATCCAAGCAAAAAATCACGTCATCGTTCAAAATCAAGATAAAGAGATCCTAGACGTTATCAAAGAGGCAGCCAAGAAGAAAAAGGCGACTCTGGAAACTGTAAAATTCACGATGACGCCATCAGCACTGCCCGAATTTCAAAGGCGGAATTTTTCATTAGCGCTTGCAGCTTTTCATTACGTACGAAAACGCGATGACCTTGAAGAATTAAGTTATACGGAACTTGATGAAGTAGCCCACGAAACACCTCCAGGCCGCTTTGAAGTCTACGCGTGGAATGACAAAACAATTATTCTGGATGGCGCTCATAACCCCCAAAAAATGGAGATGCTTTACCAAACGTTCAGCCTAAAATATTCCGAACCAGCAGCAGTCCTTGCAAACATTGTCGAAGCACCCGACACCAAGATTTTTTCAACGCTTGCCATCCTCCAACCCTTAGCTTCATACCTTATCATCCCATCATTTTATGCAGGCCAGGACCTGAAAAGCCGCCATTCGGTCGAGTCGGGCAAGACCGAAGAACTTGCGCGTAAACTGGATTATCCGGGCGTCGAGCAGCAGCCAGATATTGGAAAAGCCGTCCAAGCACTACTTGAACGGCCGGAAAAGATTTTGCTGATTACCGGATCACTCTATCTCGTCAGCCTGGCTAGACCTTATATACAAAAACTACTCTAGAAATGACTCGGTCCTGTATATCCGAAGATATACAGGACCATAAGTGTCGACGACTGGACCGGACTATCGACATAGCTCAGGGCGCTGCGCCGCCGCCGGGTTCGCCTTGACGATCTTGGGCACGCTGATGCCCGGGACTCGCCAATGCACGAGGTCGACGTTGTACGTCTCCAGCCACCTGAGCTCAGGGAGTTCCGTCGTGTACTCACGGCCTCCATCGGCAGTGACGCGGTACTCCACCTCACCGTTGGCCGTAGTGACAGGCTTCACGGAACACACCGTGATCGTAACCGCCACCTTTTGGTTGTAGCTGAGCACAAGAGCGATCAGCGCAGCGGCAACGATGATCGTAACCGCCTTGGCTGCCAGGGTCATTCGACTACTTATCGATGGCATTTCATTCCTTTCGGAGTTGAGAATAGCTTCGATAACAATATTTTATAATTTTAAGCTAAATTTGTCAATGATACATGCATTTCAACTCTTGTACCTGCGTCCACAATCAGTCATAATGATGCTTAAGATTATATCGTCTAAATAGGGGGCTCATTATCAAACCGTTGACGCTTACACGTTTTTGGCATCGCCGAATCTGCGAGGCTGTTATGGTCGTATCGGTCACTATTTTAGCGCTCTATGGATGGGCTTATTTCTCGGGTATGCGAGAAAGCGGCAGCACGTTCCTCGTAGGTGATAAAGCCGCTATTATGGCTGGTGTCTCGTTCGTCATTGGACTATTGTTCTATATTTGGATACCCAAAAAGTACATGTTCTTCACGACGCTAGCAAGCTTTTACGTTCTGTCAGCCACCTCAGCCGTCTTAATCCTTGATACGGGCGGCGCAACCTCGCCGTTCATTGCTTTATGGATGTTCGTATCCGTTTTCGCCGGAGTTTTTGGTTTTTACGGACTGTTGCCACTTTTTCTCGCCATTACTTCATACGTCGTGTTACAAATTACAGGCGGGGAACTCAGCCGCGAAGCACTTCTAACCCTCGTCTTAGGGGGTGAGCTGCCCCTTGTTGTCAGCTATATGATCTGGCACGTCAAGGCCAACCCGACCGAAAAAGATCGCGCCTACCGCGAACTTGCCACCGAACTGAGCCAAGTAGCCGGCAAAGCCGAAGTGGTCATTAACGCCATCGCCGACGGAGTCGTCGCGCTTGACAGCCAAGGAGTTATCCAGCTTATCAACCCGGCAGCACAGCGCATTATCGGGTGGGGAAAGCAAGACGCGTTAGCGCTCGACTATAAATCCGTTCTAAAACTTGTCGACAAGGATAATACCGAATTAGCCCCATCGGTTGACCCGGTAGTCCAAGCGCTTGGCAGTAATCAACAGGCTACGTCGGGTAATCTAACGCTCCTGACTAACTCGGGTAAGAAATTGCTTATTTCGATCGTCGTTTCACCCGTTGGCCAGCCGGGTTCTGGTGTTATCGTGGTATTTCGCGATGTCACCAAAGAGAAAGCCGAAGAGCGCGAGCAAGCTGAGTTTATCAGCACCGCCAGCCACGAAATGCGTACGCCAGTTGCGTCAATCGAAGGCTACCTTGGCTTGGCACTCAATCCCGCGACAGCTCAGATTGACGACAAAGCCCGTGACTTCATCACCAAAGCGCATCTGTCCGCCGAACACCTCGGAAGGCTCTTCCAGGACCTTTTAGATGTCACGAAAGCCGATGACAGCCGTCTTTCTAACAATCCGAAGGTTGTCGATGTTGTCGCGTTTATTCACGATATCGTTCAGGGCCTCACGCCAAAGGCTCACGAAAAAGGACTGCGGGTTCTGTTCAAACCACAGCCCGACGATGACGAAGACAAAGGGGGAGAGCGCCGCATTAACCCCGCCTACTTCGTTAACGTCGATAACGATCACCTGCGCGAAGTCGTCGCGAACCTTGTCGAAAACGCCATAAAATATACGCCTCAGGGCGATGTTGTCATTGACGTAAACGGCGACAACGATCACGTTGTCATTAGCGTAGCCGATAGCGGAATAGGTATTCCTAAAGAAGACCAGGCGCATCTGTTTCAAAAGTTTTACCGTGTCGACAACAGTGCCACGCGCGAAATCGGCGGCACTGGCCTTGGGCTATACCTATGCCGCAAACTAACCGAAGCAATGAGCGGACGCATATGGGTAGATAGCGAATTTCAAAAGGGCAGCACCTTCTCTGTCGAGCTACCCAGGACAAGTCATGAAGACGCGACCAGGTTAATCGAAGAGGCGAGCGTACAAGAAGAACAGACAATCACCGCGCAAACGTTATCGCCACTCCCTGAACAGCCGCCCGTCGTTGAGAACACGCCGCTTCCAGCTTCCCAGCCAGCATCAAGCGAACTTGCTTACAGCAGCCCTTCGCCAGAAGCTATCGCGCAACAATTGCAAAACTCGATTCGCACCCCGGCCCCGGCTCCAACTCCGCCCCCTCAGCCCCAACCTGTTGCTCCGACGCCTTACCGACGCCCCGCGCTCTTATCCGACCAACCCGTTCTTCCGAACACGCCGCTTACAAGTATTGAGCAGAATCCGAATCAATATGTGAGAACTCGCCCAGGAGGCGGAGTGGCTATTCCACCGCGTGATCAAAAATAAGCACAAGGGGTATAGTAATTTTTACTTTGCTTCGGTACAATAGAGGATAATATGACCAAAATACTACTGGTAGAAGACGACAAGAGTTTGCGCGAGATCTACGGCGTGCGGCTCTTAGCCGAGGGGTACGACATAGTTTCAGCAGGTGACGGGGAAGAAGCCCTAGCCATGGCAATCAAAGAACGGCCACAACTGATCGTAAGCGACGTGATGATGCCTAAAATCAGCGGGTTCGATATGTTAGACATCTTACGTTCTACCACCGAGACCAAAGATATCCGGGTAATTATGATGACGGCGCTCAGCTCCGAAGACCAACGAGCCCGAGGCGAAGCCCTTGGTGCGGACCGTTACCTTGTTAAATCCCAGGTTGGTATTGAAGATGTCGTGCGCGCCGTTCACGACGTCCTTGCTGACGCGCCGGTATCACGTCCAGCTGGCCCGCAGACATTCGGTGGAAACACCAGTGCCGCTCCGGTCTCTAATCCGATTGGTGCACGCCCGGCCGCACCCGTACCGCCTCGTCCGGCTGCCGCCCCGGTAGCTCCACTACCTGGCGCTCAGCCTGCACCAGCAGCTCCTGCTCCAGTCTCGCCACCCGCACCTCAGCAGGTAGCCCCACAGCCACCCGCACCTTCAGCTCTTCCACGCCCAACAGCGCCATTCTCGACGACACGGCCTGCAAGCCTCGGTGATCGTGTTATTCATCCGATTTCACCTACGCCTAGTTCAAAACCAGATCTAGGTAGCCTTATGGATCGTGAACTTAGTGCTGATTCAGCACCTGTTGCCGCGCCGCCTTTGCCGCCAACACCACCCGCTCCAGCTCCCGTGCAAGCGCCACAGCCGTTTGTTGCCGCGCCACCAGTGGAGAATAGCCCTGCGGCAATGCCAACTCCGACACCTCCTCTTACTCCTCAAGAACCTGAAATATCGTTCGAAGAAACACCTCGCTCGGATAACCCACAGCCACCGACACCTTTTACGCCTGGCCCTCAGCCCCCAACCGTGTCATAATCATCACTAAATGATTGAACCGACAAATAACCGCCTTAACAAACACCTCGCCTTAGAGTTAGGTGTTTCTCGTCGTGAAGCCGATAACTTAATCGAAGAGGGAAGCGTCACCATTAATGACGAGCCCGCGACGCTTGGAGCTAGGTTCAATGAAGGGGATAGTATTAAAGTAAGCGGTAAAGAGCTAACAAAAAATACTGCCTACCAGTACGTATTGTTCAACAAACCCGTCGGCTATGTTTGTTCCCGCCGTGACCAAGGCGAGAACCCAACAATCTACACCTTGCTTCCCCCGGAATACCATGTCTTAAAACCAGTCGGGCGCTTGGACCGGGATAGCTCTGGGCTGCTGCTTTTAACAAACGATGGCGATTTTGCCTATCAGATGACTCATCCCAAGTTTAAAAAGGCAAAAACGTACAACGTACGCCTCGACCGCGAATTAGAACCTCTTCATCAGCAGATGATCAGCGACCACGGAGTGCAGCTAGAGGATGGAGGCAGCAAGCTAATGCTGGAGCGACTGTCTGACGACAACCGTAAAGGTTGGCAAATAACGATGAGCGAAGGCCGCAACCGTCAGATTCGTCGAACCTTCGGCGCATTAGGATATTCGGTGATTAAACTTCACCGTACCAATTTTGGAAATTATTCACTTGGTGATATACAGCCTGGCAAATTCGATATCACCAATATTCAGTAGGTGATATATATATTATAAATAAAGACCTCATCTGGAGGCCTGTATAACAGAACTTGTGCTGGCTGACGGGTTGGCCCGAACCTTGAACAAAGTTCAAAATTGGGCCAACCACGTCTCATGCTTGATACGTCTTACTCGGGATTCTGCGGCCGTTCCTTCAGATCTAGAAATGCAAGGAGTGAGACCTCCGGGCGATCCAGTGCCTTGGCAAGGCGACTCGCATCTTCCCGATGGAGTCTGCCGTTGGAGATCGAATATGAGTATTGCACACCCGACCCGAGCACAATCACATACATCTTCTCAGTGAAGGGATACACCTCTATGGTGCACCGCGCTCCGAACTCGAGTGTGAACGCCTCGCCACCCGCGCTCACGATCGGCTCGGACGGCTCTTCGATACCCAGAAGGTCGGCAATTGCCGCACCCGCGTTCTGCCGAAGAGACAGGACATTCTGGATTGTTCGCTGGTACGTTTTGGCCTCCTTGCGGAGACAATCGTTCTCCTCGTCGAACGCTCGGTTGTTTTCAAGAAGTGTGTTATTCTTGTCCGAAAGATCTCGGACTTGAAGGCTGAGGTCCGCAGTCTTTTGAACCTCGGATGCGACCCTTTTTAGAGCGCTGACGATCCTCTCAGTCCAGATTGCCTCGGCCACCCCACACTTCACGGGCCTTGAGACCGACCTATCCGGCAGAACCACAAAATGCCGTCCCATCATCATGAATCCCTTCTACTCGTATGCACTTTTCAGGCAACGTTCTCCCAAGGTGCAATTGTAATCAAGCAATCATGCAAACGATACCATTATGTACTTTGCCCGTCAACTGAATACCTGTCTAGCGGACCGCACGCTGCTTATGCTCGCTAACTGACACAACCTCTGTTATAATTAGCCAAAGTTATGGCTTCAAAACTACCAACAGTAGCAATTATCGGTCAAGCGAACGTCGGCAAGAGTTCGCTTTTTAATCGTATGGTCCGCGCTCAGCAGGCGATTGTCGCCCGCGAAGCTGGTACCACCCGTGACAATGTTTTGGGTCGCGTAGAACACAAACACCACAACTTTTGGCTCGTCGACACGGCTGGTCTAAAAGATCCTAACGACGACTTCGAAGCCAGTATTCAAGAACAAATTACCGAAGCAGCAGAGGCCGCTGACGTTATTCTTGTCGTCGTCGACAGCAGCCAATATTCTAGCGATCAAGATCGAACGGTAGCTAAAAAAGCCCTCAAATCTAAAAAACCGACGATCCTTGTCACTAACAAAGCCGATCTAAAAGGTAGCCTTGGTATTGATGAGTTCAAACGTCTAGGCATTAAAAATATTCTTCGTGCATCAGCCGAACACAACCAAGGTATTGTCGAAATTCTTGATGAAATTGTCGAACTTATTCCTGCTAAATACGAAGAAACACCTGACGAGATCCTCCGTGTTGCCTTAATTGGCCGTCCAAACGTTGGTAAGTCCCATCTGTTTAACAGCCTTGCTGGTAAGCAGCAGGCACTTGTTGCTAATATCGCTGGAACAACCCGCGACGTCAACCGTACATCGATCCGTTACGGCGGCCGCGACATCGAACTACTTGACACCGCCGGCATGCGAAAACCAGGCAAGCAAGAAGTAGGCATCGAAAAGTTCAGCGTGCTTCGTACGTTGCAGGCTATCGAAGAAGCCGACGTTTGTTTCCTCTTGATGGACGTAAACGAACTGAATACCCAGCTAGACCAACGTCTTGGCGGTATTATCGACGAAGCAGGCAAGGGGATGGCAATTGTCGTCAGCAAGTGGGACAGCGTCGAAGATAAAGACGCCTACACCCGCGATGCGCTCGCGCCTAAAATCGCTCGGACCTTCAAGTTCACCCCGTGGGCACCGCTCATTTTCACCAGTAGTGTCACTGGCCAAAACGTCACGAAATTATTCGACCTAGCACTCGACATTGATGCCCGTCGTAAACAAACCACGAAAACCCGCGTGCTAAATGACATGCTCCAAAAAGCCATCCAGCGTCACCCGCCTGCAGGGCTTAAAAACACGCATCCAAAACTGCGTTACATGGTTCAGACCGACACGTCACCACCATGGTTCGTGATCTATGGATCAAACCTAAAATTCATTCACTGGAGCTACGAACGCTACCTAGAACGACAACTACGCGAGACCTACAACTACGCCGGTACTCCGATTAAATTCAGTTTCCGTGACGAAAAACAAATCAAAGCCAACCGCGAAAAAGAACAAGCTGAAAAAGCAAAACTCGCTGATAAAGAAACAGACGAAGAAGAATAGCCTCAAACAAGGAAGAACCCCGCGCCATCGACGCGGGGTTCTTTTCCTGCGGATAACACGGGGTGAGGGTGACCAGTAGAGACGGAAGTCCCTAGAGGGACATCATCTGACGCATGTCGTCGAGAAAGAGCTGGAAGGCGTACGCGTCGACGTCAAGCGTGAAGCTCTCTTCATCCCGCAGTCGTCGTCGAATCTCCTCGATCCCCTGAAGGGTCAGGAGCGGCGTCAAGATGCGAACGTGCTGACGGTTCCACGGCTCCACGAACATCTCGGTAGCGATGGGTATGCCTTCTCGGCTTTCTCCACCACCAGGTGCCGAATGATCGATACTCGTCACCACGATGCCGAAGTAGTCCCCCTCCATGTTGTAGTTGGCGGGAAATCTGACGGTCACGACCTCGTTTCCACGCCAATGCATAGTCGCGATTTCAAGCGAAACAGTTGACATGTGTGCACTTTCTACTAGTCGGTCTGGTTCTACGATCGCATTACTCTTCAGTACTTCGATTGTATGTTTATTATAACATAAATATACAACATTAACAATACTTTATACTATAACCTAGCATGAAACTTATTATTGGCCTAGGTAATCTCGAAGAAAAATACGCAAACACGCGTCACAACGTGGGCTTTGCTGCGCTTGATCAATATGCGCGCGCAAAAGGACTGATGTTTCAGCCCAAAGATAAATTCAAAGCCGCTATCGCCGAATCCAATAGCTCAGATGAGAAAGTTATCTTTGCCAAACCTTCAACCTATTACAACCTCGTTGGCGAATCCGCCCGTGTCATTGCTGATTTTTACAAAATTGAACCAGCAGATATCTTGATTGTGCATGACGAACTAGCATTGCCATTTGGCGTTGTTCGTACACGCCTCAGCGGCAGTGCGGCAGGGAATAACGGTATTAAATCAATCATCGAACATATCGGCCACGACACGCCGCGCCTTCGCATAGGCATCCATAATGATCTAGCTACTCAAATCCACGACGCAGATTTTGTGCTAGGAAAGTTTACAAAGGACGAGTCTGTAGCCTTGCGAAACTCAATCTTGCCTAAAGCAATCGAACTAATAGACGAGTTTATTAACGGTAACCATACCGCTGACAGTCATACACTCATATAAAAAATAGCCTCTGCAATTTGCAAAGGCATTGAGTTCATGAAATACCCTGGGGGTGAGCGCGACCGAAGCCACACTCACCACCCAGGTCCTCATAGTGCCCCAGGGGGGCACCCCGCATGAGAGGATAGCGAGGGAAGTAAGGCCCTTGACCCCGGTCTGGGGAAGAAAGGGGCGTCGGCTCGATATCCGACAGACGCAAACTTTCCACTCGAGGCTAGCGTGTGCAAGGAAATGCTTTCCCTGTTGCATTGCCTAGCGAAAGCAACACACAATGTGATCCCCTGCGGTCCACATTGACACTATCCGTGAAATCTTTCCCACCTGAAGGGGGGTATCAGGAAGGACTGATCCACGAACACTTTTGCTACTACTTGCGTAGCAGTAAATAAACTCTTTTAAAAGTTGACTTATTGCAACGAAAGAAGGGTAGGAGTGCGGCGGCACGGGGTCCGCCGCACTCCTTTTAGCTCAAGCTACTTCCGCCAATACTGGCCGGAGACATTCGAGCCGTCCCTGGCAGTCAGTGACCGCCAGTGTGCAGGAGAGATCGATCGTTCCCTGGACGAGCACGCCCTTGAGGCGCTCTACCCCGATTCCAGAGACGAACTGTACCACTCCTGCGAAGTCGCACAGGGTCTTGTCACCGCTGACGCGATGCAAGACTCCTGTTACGACAAGTCCGAGCCGAAACTCACGGTCATCCTTGGTGCGGACGACCATGGGTAGCGGGGTGGACCGACCACCGTATCCCGCCGCGTGGGCAGCCATCATTTGGTCGAGTGTTACCACTCTTCCGGTGATGGTCCCGCGAAGCAGGGCGGTGGTTTTCTTGATCTCGGTGACCATAGTGGGCCACCTCCTTCTTTTAGGGGTCTGACGTGCCTCGCCCGACTTTCTACCCTAAATGAATGAACCTGAGATACAAGAGTTACCACACAGTGAACCACTTATTATACACACGGTACTACCAGTGTTTCACGGGCAGGCACACACTATTTATAACACGAAAGTGTATTTAACACAACTCTTACTTTCGCTATACGCCCAGAAGTGTAATTACAAATCCGACAAGCACCACGCCGATAACCAACATGGCAGCCTGGATAGTTCCAACTTTTTGTGGTTGTTCGTGAATATCGGGAATAATATCGCTGGCTGCAACATAAATAAAGAACCCGGCTGTAACAGCCAGCAGAGGTGCGACTAATTCGCTAATGTCTTTTCCAAGAGTAAATACAATCACCGCAGCAATAATCGTCGCGATAGCGGTCGCAATATTGGCGAGAACAACTGTTTTGTCCTTCCATCCGCGGTCAAGCAACAATGCAAATGTTCCAAGTTCTTTTGGAATTTCGTGTGCCGACACGGCAAGGGCAGTAATAATACCCGTTGGCACACTCACCAAAAATGCCGCACCAATAGCCACACCATCAATAGCATTATGGGTCATATCACCCAAAATAATTAACCACCGTTGACGTACATTATGGCCGTGTCCGTCGTGTTCGTGGTGATGGTGAAACCAACTGGCGCAACGCTCAAATACAAAAAAGAAGATGAAACCGCCCAGACAGTATAAAAGCATCGCACGAGAATCAGCTAGCTCAAAAGATTCGGGAAGCAGATCAAAAAAGGCTGCTGCTAGTAGCGCACCGGCGCCAAAAGGCATAGTTAATAATAGTGCAGCCTGTCGGCGTTTCTTAAAGCGTAAAAGTAACAAACCTCCAACTAAGGAAATCACGCTACCGATAATAATTGCAAGGATCATGTAAAAAGCAGTCATAGGTATTTTGATAATATCAAAGCCAACCAAAAAGCGCCAGGTAAGGGTGGGCATCACCTGGCGCCATTTGGCCCTTTAACACACCCCTAGGGGTAAAGCGTGACCCACCTCACACAAAATATGGAGGCCCGCCGGTTAAAGGGGTTAGTATGCACGCAACGCTTTCTAGGCTAAAAAGTGGAGGGTAGTTACTTAATAACACATTGCGCACAACCTAACATAAGTTAGAATAGGGGGTATAAGGTGCGTTTGGTTGTATTCGCATAGCAACCAATCGTGTTTGATATTAGCACGTATTTGACACAATGTCAACAGTTTCTGACATAAAACATCTGGAAATCAATAGAATATCTCCAGATAAGCATAATTATTTACAGATACTAAATATTATTGCTAAAAAGCTATAATATTACATTCTATAGGAATGCTACTTCCCAAAATCCTCTATTATCGCGCTATTACACGCAGGAACTCGCGACGGGCGACACGCTTTTACAAGAACTGCTATTCCCGTAGGGTAATGTGACTAATCGCTCACTACGGTAGAGCTTGCAGGAACAGTCCGCGCTCTTGGCGGCAGCCAGTGGACGCTCATATAATGATCATTGACAATTTTATATATAAGTTATATAATTCGTTATCGTGAACCTTCGTGAGAAGTTCGATACGTCCCCCGCAGCGAGCGTAGCCGCTGTCACCTTTGCAGCTATCCTGGCTGTCGTCATCGGTAGCGCCTACGGCGATGCCATGACCCCCGCCCAGGAAGTCCACACCACGACTGTGTCCATGACGCAGCCCCCGGAGGAGTTTCCTCCTGTCCAAGATCTAGCTGAGATGCCCTGCGAGTTCTTCGGCTTGTACGGCATCGACCCGTATGGGATCTCCGAGACCTGCAACAACCCTTGTGGGTACTCGTACAACGACACCCTGTACTTCTGCGACAACTTGCCCTTCGGCGAGTCGGCGTGGGATGACGAGGTCGGCAGTTGGACCGTGGACTCCGACATCAACGGCAGCCAGACGGTGCTTCCCGCACAGGACCCGATGGACATCCGTCTGCTTCAGAGCGACGGCGGGTTCGTCCACTGTAGGTCCATGGGCGGCATCGTCTCGAAGCCCGTTCAGGCAGACGACAGCGTTGCCATCAACAGCAACCTGATCAACCTCTGGACGGACCGCGGTGATCTGATGCTGTCGCCGCGCGACTTGGACATCGAGCCAGGGCGGATCGCGATCGTGGTAAACGAGGCTCACGCCGCCTGGCTTCCCGCCACGGCAGCAGGTAGCCAAGTCACCCTGACCGCGTACGACTGGCTTCCCGACATCACCATGTGGTGGCGCGTCCAGATTTGCGCATTCACCGGCTGACACACGTCACGTGTCACACTGCTTCACCGAGGAGCTGCACTGCAGCACCAGGGAAGCCCCAGCGGCCGCATCCAGCGGTCGCTTTTCCTTTGTCTGAATATTTTCATCGAAAAGGGTGTTGATTGACAAAAACACCTATAAATGCTATAATTAAACAGTGAACATCCTGAAGAAGTTTGCAGTTGCAGGGACAGGCGTAGCCATCCTCGCCATCATCGCCGCTGTTGCGGTCAACATCGTCAACGATGACGAACCCAGTACCTCCACAGCACCCATGGTGGTGATACCCAAGATCATCGACGAGGTCGCCAACATCACTGAGCGCCCCGGCGGCGGTCTGGTGTGCGACCACGACTACTCGATGCCCGTCACTCTGTTGCCAGGCATCCCGACGCCACTCGCTCACAGCACCATCCTCCTGACGATCACGGAAGATGGCGCGATCATCACCAGCGACCAGGCCATCGAGGCCGAGTCGCTGGTCGTCGGTGAACGGCTCGCTGCACCCCTCCCAGAGGAGATGCAGAACGGAACCGCACACTCGATGATCCTGCCTGTCGACCCGATCGTGGAGGGAGGCTGGGGCGACGTGGCCTACCTGGACCAGAGCTACTACGACCTCGTACTCTGCCGGCTCGACAAGACCAGCTAACACATCTTTGGGAAAACACACGAGCGGCCCTTAAAAAGGCCGCTCTTTTCCTTTGTCAAAATATTTCTACAGGAAGAGGCGTGTCGATTGACAAAATTAGTCACAAGTGTTATAGTGAAAAAATGAACACCCGACGAAGGTTGTTTTGTACCGTAGCAGCGAGCGTAGCCGCTGCACCCGTATTGGTTGGCTGTGGCAACGACGCCACTTCCACCACCGACTCCAGCTCCACGACCACGGCTGGGACGAGCGTTTCGACGCCTACTCCCGGTCCCGACAAGACGACGCCGCCGAAACCGACGCAGCGACCCACGGCCTACAAGACCGTGACCGTTTCCGTCCCGGCGACGCCGCCCACGACTGCCAAACCCACTTCGACACCGGCCGTGAAACCCTCCGTCAAGCCGGTCAGGCCCAACGGCAGGACCATCACGGTGGTATCCCACGAGTACGGCACCGGCGACCTCCCCAGGTATGTCAGAGTTGATCCGCAGTTCCTCCCGGAGGAGCACAGGCTCATCTGCGCCGGTGACGTGTCCACCTGGATACCCCTGCAGCTGAACGGCACGGTGCCGACCGACAAGGACGGGACGAACTTCGTCTCGACCCTCGTCACCACGGCCGGCCTGCTGGTGTTCCCGCAGAAGGGGAGTGTGCTCCCCTCGGACACGCTGATCGCCGGCGAAAGCCTGTACGGCAAGGTGCCCGAAGCCAACTGGCGCGATACGATCCTGCTGTCCTCCGCTTCGAACAAGGGCGGCTGGGGCAAGATCGGCAACAACCAGCTGGGGATCTGCGACCCGCGGTAACAACCCAAACCCTACACAGGGTGTCCATGCGCTTTTACCAAGTTCTACCTGAAGTTGGGAAAGCCGGCGGTCATTTCGTGCGTTTACGCATGGAAGGCCGCCTCTTTCTTTGCCTAAAATACTCTAACACTTGACCAATTCAATCAATTTGCATACAATCAGCCTTTGTGTTTAGCTATCAAGCACAAGGACTATATAAAGTATATGAGTAAAAACCTAGTTATCGTGGAATCCCCAGCCAAAGCCAAGACTATCGAGAAGTATCTCGGGAGTGGTTTTGTCGTTAAAAGTAGCATTGGCCACATTCGTGGACTTCCCAGCAAGAATGGGAGTGTGGACGTTGCTAACAAGTTTGCGCCAAAATTCGAAGTAAACGCTGACAAGAAAAAAACCATCGCTGAACTTAAAAAAGAAGTGAAGCTCGCCGACACCGTCTGGCTAGCAAGCGATGAAGACCGCGAAGGGGAAGCCATTGCCTGGCATCTCGCCGAGGTACTTAAACTCGATCCTAAAACGACGAATCGTATTGTTTTTCACGAGATCACCAAAAGCGCGCTAGACGAAGCGGTCAAGAATCCGCGTACTATTAATATGCCTCTCGTTGAAGCCCAGCAAGCTCGCCAATCCCTAGATTACCTCGTAGGGTTTGAGCTTTCCCCAGTGCTGTGGCGCAAAGTCCGCCCGCAGCTATCGGCTGGCCGCGTGCAATCCGTTGCCGTTCGTCTGATCGTTGAGCGCGAAGCCGAGATTGACAACCACACGCCAGAATCGACGTTCAAACTTACCGCTGAATTTATCCTTTCAGACGGAACCGTCCTCCCTGCGGTAAGTGCTAAAAAACACCAATCCGCAGACGACGTTCGTAAAATCCTTGAAGATTTCGCAAAGAGCGACTTTACCGTTGACGATATCACTAAGAAGCCAGGTACGCGCAGCCCGTCAGCACCATTTACCACCAGTACGTTGCAGCAGGAAGCCAGTAGTAAGCTTGGCTTTAGCCCTCGTAATACCATGAGCCTCGCCCAGCGTCTGTACGAAGCAGGGCATATTACGTACATGCGTACCGACTCAGTAAACCTCTCTGACCAGGCCCTAGGTGCGATGACAAACTTCATCAAACAAACCTACGGCGACAACTACCACCATTTCCGTACGTTCAAGTCCAAATCTGCCGGCGCACAGGAAGCTCACGAAGCAATCCGTCCAACGGACGTATCCAAAGAATGGGCCGGAGCTGACGAACAGCAAAAGAAATTATATAACCTGATCTGGCGCCGAACGCTTTCTTCACAGATGGAAAACGCTAGCTTAGAAAAAACCACAATTACGGTGGCAGCCAGTGAAACCAAGGAAATGATGGAAGCCAAGGGCGAGATCGTTGTCTTTGACGGATTCCTTAAAGTCTACGGCCGAAGCGGCGATGACGTACTCCTACCGGATGTTAGCAAAGGTGACCCTCTTACTCTAAAATCTGCCGAAGCCATTGAGAACCTTTCCCGCGGTCCAGCCCGCTACACCGAAGCCAGCCTCGTGCGCAAACTCGAAGAAATGGGTATTGGCCGTCCATCAACCTATGCCAGTACTATTAATACTATTCAAACCCGTGAATACGTTGAGCGCGGCGATCTCGAGGGTGTTCCGAAGAATATCCAAAAGCTCAGCCTCGAAGACGGCAAGATTGCCGAAATCACCGAGGAAATCCAGTACGGCAAAGACACTAACAAGCTCTTTCCGACAGATACCGGTAAGGTAGTGACTGACTTTTTGGTCAAGCACTTCGAAAAGGTAATGGATTACGATTTCACCAAATCTGTCGAATCTGAACTCGACGAAATCGCCGCTGGCAATAAAGACCGCGTCAGTGTGCTTACCGACTTCTACACGCCGTTCCATCAGCTAGTAGAGGCAAGTGCCGACATCTCGCGCGCCGAAGCCACCAACACGCGCCACATCGGTGATGACCCTAAGACAGGCCTGCCTATTTTTGCGCGCTTTGGCCGCTATGGCCCTATGCTGCAAAAGGGTGAACAGTCAGATGACCCTAAACCAGAATTCGCGCCGCTCCCAACCGGGGCCAAGATTGAAACCGTTACATTAGAACAAGCACTTGAAATGTTCAAACTCCCACGCCTGGTTGGCAAAACCGACGACGGTAAAGAAATTAAAGCCAACATTGGCCGTTTTGGCCCATATATAGTAATCGACAAACTATTCGTCAGTATCAAACCGCTTGACCCACATACTATTACGCTCGATGAAGCAAAAGAGCTGTATACGGCAAAAGTAGAGTCCGAACGCGAAAAAAACATCGCCGATTTTGGCGACGGCATCAAGGTATTAAAGGGGCGATTTGGTCCATATATTACAGACGGCAAAAAAAATGCTAAAATTCCAAAGGATACCGAGCCTGCTTCGATCACGCATGATCAAGCTAAAGAACTCCTAGATAAAGCACCGGCTAAAAAAGCCCGGAAGCGCATCACTAGGCGCCAATCAAGCTAATTATCAGGGGTGCACACGATAGGTTAGACAGCTTAAGGGGTAACGCACAACATAACGTAAGCTTTTAAAAAGCTCTAAGACACTCTTTACTACACACGTCTATTTCATGCTATAATTAATTAAATAGGCAAACTATTTGACATTATAGAAATATTGTTCTATAATCGAACATAGAAATACAACAACCCTTAATTTTCTGAGGTGATACAGAGAGGAACAACGAAACCGTCATGGACCAAACCGTACAAACAGATACTAGTGAAAAACTACGCACCGCAGTCGACGATATCCTTAGCGTTATCGAGCAAGACCGTGAGCGTGAGATTATTACCCGTCGCTTCGGACTACTTGACCGCCGTGAAACCCTTGAACAAATTGGCGAATTGCTTGGCATCACCCGAGAACGCGTTCGTCAGCTTGAAAAAGCTATTCTTATTCGTCTTAAAATGGCCGCGGAAGCCGGTAAAGTTCCTGCTATCCATGACGTTGAACGCACGCTCATCCGTGAACTTTCTGAAACTGGCCGTGTTGCCCGTGTCGCTGACGTTACCGAACGTCTTGTTGGCGGTGCTACCGACCCACGTAGCCGTGCTCACGTTGCCTTTATCGCTGAGCTATCACCAAAGCTTGTTGTTATTAGCGAAAACGATAACTACCACCATGCTGTTGGTATTAAAGAACACGCTGACGAGAAAAAGATCAAATCAAACGTTGATGAAATCGTTAAGACTATCAAAAAGCACGGTGAACCTCTTCAGATCGAAGAACTTCACGATAAACTTAGCCACGACCACCCAGACCAGGTTCGTGCACTTGCTAGCACTAGCAAGCACCTAGCACACCTAAAAGACAGCTGGGGACTTACGAAGTGGCCAACCGTTAACCCTAAAAACATTCGCGACAAGATCTACGTTATCTTGGCCGAAAACGGCAAACCCATGCACTTTTCTGACATTGCCGCTGCAATCAAAGACAGCGACTTCAAACGAAAAGACGTTACCACTCAGGCTATTCACAACGAGCTCATCAAAGATAAGCGCTTCGTATTAATCGGCCGTGGTATTTACGCACTCGACAACTGGGGCTTCTCAAAGGGAACCGTTGCTGACATCATCACTGACGTTCTTAAAAAAGCAGGCGAACCTCTTCACCGCGACGAAATCGTCCGACGCGTCCTAAAAAGCCGTCAAGTTAAAGAAACGACAATCCTGTTAAACCTACAAAGCAAATCGCAATTCAAACGCGTTGCCAAAGCTACTTACGCCATCAACGACGCCAAGTAAGGGCGCTTGCAATCAGTAGTAACAGGTGGGACAATAGACTGTAGACATGGACTTTCTTTTGTGGCTCATAAATTTACTTCTTCAATGGTACGTTTGGCTTCCAATCGTACTCATTTTGGGATTCATGACGTGGCGTAATTACCGCCGGATCGACGCGGTAAAAGCCGTCGAATCCGTCCTGTTAGTTCTTGAAATTCCAAAAGCAAACGACAAGTCAGAACTTGCCGCCGAACAGCTTTTTGCCAGCCTTCACGGCATCCTTCGTGACCGGAACGAACTACGTGCCAATCACGGCGTCCAAGAACATCTAAGTTTTGAAATCGCGTCTGTTAATGGCCAGATCCATTTTTACACCTGGGTACCTAAAACCCTGCAAAGTTTCGTCGAAGGCCAGATCTATTCGCAGTACCCAAGCGTGCAAATCCACGAAGCAGAAGAGGATTACGTCGCACATGAACGTCAGCATAGCGTCGTCTACAGCTCTGAAATTGTCCTAACTGGTAGCGAATTCTTACCGATCAAAACCTTCCAAAGTTTCGAAGTTGACCCACTTGCTGGTATTACCGGAACACTTGCCAAGCTAGAATCTACCGGTGAGGAAGTCTGGATTCAGGTGTTAGCTCGCCCAATCGCCGACGACTGGCACAAAGACGCTGAACGCTGGATCGGCACTGTCCGAACAGGCAATCCGTTCTCATTCCTAACCGGGGAAGGGTTCAACATGAAGTGGGTTGGTGGCTTTTTTGAAGCCCTATGGAAACCGCCAGAGCAGGGGATTGGCGGCGGATCGACCCCCAAAGAACTATCTGAACGCGAAAAAACCCGAATTAGTGAGGCAGAAAAGAAAGCAACAAAACTTGGTTACCAGGTAAAAATCCGTCTAGCTTACCTAGGGGAAAGCCCGACGAATGCCAAGCTTCGTATGCAGGCTATCGTTGGTACGTTCAAACAGTTCAACAGTACCAACCTGAACGGCTTCCGTATATCCGGCGGTAGTTTCAAAAAAGAAGATCTCGCAAATTACCGCGCGAGGCTTTTTGGCGATAGGGGCTTTATTCTAAATATCGAGGAACTAGCGTCCGTATTCCACTTGCCGCACACCAACGTGGAAACACCGAACATCGTCTGGGCTAGCAACAAAACCGCCGAACCGCCAGCCAAACTACCAGTAATAACCGGGAACGATGCTATAGACGAGAACATCAGCGCCTTTGGACTCACCAACTTCCGTGGTATCAACCACCAATTCGGCATGCTCCGGTCAGACCGTTCACGTCACGTATATATCATTGGACAAACTGGTGCTGGTAAATCAGGAACACTCGAACTGTTTGCTTTGTCCGACATCTACCACGGCCAAGGCTATGCTATTATCGACCCGCACGGCGACCTTGCTGTCGATAACATGCGTTTCATCCCCGGATCACGCCTGCAGGACGTCGTATACTTCAACCCGGCCGATACCGCATTCCCGCTTGGCTTTAACCCGCTAGAAGTCACTGACCCTGCTCACAAAACGAACATCAGCAGTGAAGTCATTGGCGTTTTGAAGCGTATGTTCGCCGAAAGCTGGGGTCCGCGCCTAGAATACATTTTGCGTTACACTATTTTAGCGCTTTTGGACCGTCCGACCACGACCATGCTCGATATCACCCGCATGCTTACCGACAAAAAGTTCCGTGAAGAAACGCTTAGCTACTGTACCGACACCGTCGTGTTACAGTTCTGGAAAGTCGAATTTGCCAGTTGGACCGAGAAGTTTGCCGCCGAAGCAATCGCGCCGGTACTTAACAAGGTTGGTGCGTTTACCGCCAACCCAGTTATTCGTAATATTATTGGCCAGCCAAAATCTACCTTTGACGTTCGTGAAATTATGGACGAAGGTAAAATCCTCATCGTTAACCTTTCAAAAGGTCTGATTGGTGAAGACAACGCCTCTATCCTTGGTGCCTTTATGGTCACCAAAATCCAGCTAGCTGCCATGTCACGTTCGGACATTCCAAACATTGAAGACCGCCGTCCGTTCTACCTGTATGTGGACGAGTTCCAAAACTTCGCAACCGACAGTTTTGCAACAATTCTGTCCGAAGCCCGTAAATACGGCCTTAACCTAACCGTTGCCAACCAATACATCTCACAGATGAGCGAAACTGTGCGAAACGCCGTATTTGGTAACGTTGGTACTATGATTTGTTTCCGTGTCTCGGCCGATGACTCGCCAATCCTAGCCAAGCAGTTCGAACCACAATTCGAACCAAATGACCTCTTGCAGATGCACAACCGTAGTTTCGTCATCAATATGGTCATCAAAGGCGAGAAGTCGCCAGCGTTTAGTGCTCGTACGCTTCAGCTACCTCCACCACAGATCGACAACACCGGTCGCATTATCGAAAACACACGCCGTTTATACAGCCGCAACAGGGCAGAGGTAGAGGCCGAGATCAGCACTGCTATTCAACCACCGTCTAACCTACAGAAAAAGCAGCCGCAATCCGCCTCGCAGGCCAAACAATGGCCAGTTAATGCACAGCAAGCAACTGTTACGCCACAAGCGCCAAAGCAACCACAGCAACAAGCTCAGGCACCAAAACCGGCACCCGTTGCATCCCCTGCGCTGCAACAAACCATAGACCACACGCCACCAGAGCAGGGGACTACGCCTACCCCAGCCCCGGAAACGCAATCTCAGCCACAACATCAGCATCAGGATGGAGACAGACCACCTCTCCTGAACGAAGATGGCACTCCACGCAAACGAAAACGTTCGCGTAATCGCAAGCGTAAACCGGCTGGAGCAGGCGAGACAGACCATAGTTCAATCCCAGCACCGCAACCGCAACAACAGTCACAAGCACCACAGCAATCGCCGCCAGCCCCCTCTCAACAGCAGAACCAAGATTCAGATAACATCCTCCGGTTGCGCTAGTGTTCTAGTAAAATAGTTTTGATTATTCTATACTTAGAATACACACAAAGATACCCAGGACTAACCATTAACAACGTAATAGATATATGGTATAGTATAAAGTCTATGAACAAGCAGGATAAAACGCCAGAACTAACTCAACAGCAGAAAAAAGTAATTGATAAAGCTGTTAAGAAAACTGTTAAGAAGTATCACAAGACACTTCGACTTCTTGCTGCGACGTGAAATCTGTCTCCTTAGTTGAAGCGGAGTATACTGCCCACCAGCTTGCTCGAGAACTGATGGACTACGGTGAACCTGTAGCCGATTTCAATACTCGCTACCCCGGTAAACTAGAAGGCTGCCTGGAAGCGCCGTTCACTCATATCAATGGGAGATATGTATACTGGACTCTCGCGCATAGGGCAGCAGTCCTTTTCTATTCGATAATCAAGAATCATCCTTTTGAAAATGGTAATAAGCGTATGGCGGTAACTATTACACTCGTGTTTGTATTCAAAAATGATAGATGGATAGATATAAGTCCTGAAGATCTGTACAAAATAGCTACAGTAGTCGCCAAAAGTCGACCGATTGATCATGACGAGGTGATCAAGACACTCAAGATTACCTTCAAACAAAACCTCTCGGAAGCGTAAAGTTCGTACAATACAGACACGAACTAGAACAAAAATAGAACATTATACTTAGCTGGGGTATAACTATAGAATCGTCAACATAGTTACATAGACCCAGGCAATATGCCCGTAGCGTGAAAATTTAGAGTTAGAAGAAATAAAAGCCAGTCAGACAACAGCCAGACCCGAATAGCATGAAGCCAATGAGGGAAGAGTAGTTTAAATAAAATAATAAAGCGCAGGGTCGGAAAAAATAATTGAAAGTTTGTAATAGTGGACATAATCAAGTTTGTGATTATATGTCGCACAATATATCTTTTACGACATTAGATATATATACATAAGTTGATTGGTAATACCTTTATATAACACCTAAATTAGTGGTCTATCCCTTAAGTAGGGTGCTAACACGTTATCCTATTCATTTATACGTGTACGTAATGTTTAACGCGTTATACATGTAAGACAACTATCACCCTAGAGCCTCTGGCTTGGATGCCAAGATACCTCGTGGATACGTACGACCGTCCTTAAGTTATCCACACCGCTATATAATCGGACGTTTGACTTTTTATTTTTCCTACGTTCTTATATAGTTTTTTGACTTTTCGTCTATTTGTATTTTCGTATTTTTATTGCCCTACTCCCTGCTCCCTCACTACCCTTCATTTGCTTTTTTGCTATATTGATATGTTAATATATATTTTCTACCCTGCAGCGTTATATATTATAAAAGAACAAAATTAGAACACTACTTTGCAAGAGGAGAGCACAGGCTCTTCTTACCTGTAGAATGCACGTCCGCTTACACGAACGTCTAGGTAGGCAGGGTTTTGATTATGAGCAGCCATCCAGGCAATCCCTACTGCCATATCCTCCACCTGCTCCCCTGCTGGACGGTCGACGGCAAATTTAACCGGGTATTTAACGTCTTTTAGAGTTAGCTCTATTTGTCTGGTCGTGCCAGAAGGGATCACTACTTGTGTTGTCGTATAGCCACTAGCTTTTGCAAGCCCTACAACCTGGCCAACGAAGCCGAGGAAGCTATTGCTGGCTACTGCCTGGCCAGCTGCCACCTGAATGCCGCTTTTATCGATAATCTGTACGGAAGGAGATGGGAAATAATTACGGCCAAAAGGAGTTCCAGATACGTCAACAAACTGTTGCTTGCCATTAATACTCCATCCAGCGATCGGTGATCGCATGGTCACTTCAAAGGAAGATACGCCTAGGCCGAAGGCGCTTACGGCGTTTACCGTCTTTATTTCAGGCGTGACGGTCTGTAGGTATTCAGTTAGATGATCAATATTCAAAAGAAGACGAAGGCGTTCTGCAGGCTGCTGGGACAAATACGTTTGGATGGCTTTCTCATAGGTGTCGTCCAGTACGACCGAACTATCGTCGGTTTTGACTGTTACGCCAGCAGTAAACTGCGAAATAAGGCTATACAGTACTAAACTACCCAGTATAACAAGCGTCAGTAGCCCTCCGATGTGGCGTCGTTGACGCGTAAGATCATGGGCTTGAACACGGGCAGATTTTAGCTGGGCTTTTGATTCACCAGTACTCATAACTTGCGACGAAGCACTGCCTGTTAGCGTCCGGTTACGCTTAAAAGCATAGCGCTGCTCAAGTTCGCTTTCGGATGCCCGTTCAGTCGTACCAGGCGTTTGTCGTCGCCTAGGACTATCCTTTTGTTTTTTAGAAAATATAGCCATAAGAACTACTGTTATTGTAGCAAATCTACGTCCGCTTTGCTGCGCCAATTATCATATCGGCCATATCGTGAGCTGCCTGAGGTTTAGCGAATGAATGAAGGGCTCTGCTCATTTTTTGCCTTTTGGCAGGATTGATTAAAAGTTCGGCAAGCGTTGATACCAAAAGATCTGAATCGCTTTCAAGCAACTTTTCATCTAGGACAACCACGGCATCTTTTTCAGCGTACACGGCAGCGTTCTTAAGCTGGTGACCAGCAGTAAGATAGGCGTTTGGCACGAGTACGGTTGGTTTTTCGAGTGCGGCAAGTTCCAAGATTGTCGTTGCCCCAGCCCTTGTCACGACAATATCCGCGGCGCCAAGTATTGAAGCCATACCTTCGCTGATAAAGTCGTGCAGCTGATATCTAGCATCATCCTGAGGCGTTGTTGCGCGAAGCTCGTCGTATTGGCCAGCACCCGAAATAAGCATGATTGACGACATGCTTAAAAGCTCGGGTAATGCTGATGCGGCCACGTTATTCAATCTCTGCGCGCCTAAACCACCCCCAGTAATGACAATAAGCGGACGCTTTTCGTCAAATCCCAGCTCTTTCTTTATGCGACGACGCAATGTATCGTCCATTGGAACGAACTGGTCAGAAATAGGAATCCCAACATACCTGGAAATATTTTTAGGGTACGGATAATAGTCCAGAGGCGCACCCGTAGCAATTGCCGTCGCCCAACGTGAAAGGACGCGGTTGGTCAGGCCTGGATGTGCATCAGAATCGTGAATGACTAACGGGATACGAAGTAACTTAGCGGCAAATCCAACCGGCAAACACACGTACCCGCCCTTGGTAAAGACAACGTCAGGCCGCCAGACAAGTAGTTTGAAAAAGCTTTGGACAAACCCGCAAAATACGAAAAACATATCGCGAAGATTCGGAAAGACAATCGTGACTGGGCGCAGAAGTTGACGCCACAAAGAAAGCGCATGGTAGCGGCGTAACTTTCCTGAAAAAATAGGCTGCACAGGAATAGTATCATCAAAATGATTCATAATACTTTTCGCCTGCGGTGCAAACTTCCGGTCGCACCAAAAACGAATTTCCACGTTCTGATCGCGGTGTTTAAGCTCGCGAAGAACGGCTACGACTGGCGTCACGTGACCGCCCGATCCCCCGCCGACTGCTAGGACTTTCATAGCTTGCCTCCTTATTTAATGATCCATGAATAGTATACCGTGAAAGTTGGAAAGCCAGTCCTAATGCGCCAGCAATAAATACCATGCTCGTGCCGCCAAAACTAAGGAGTGGCAACGTGATCCCCGTCAGAGGAAATACCCCGATCATCGCCGCTACGTTTAATATAACGTGCGCCGCCAGCCAGCCAAACACCCCTGCGGCAATGAGTTTCATCCACATATCTGGTAAGTGATCTGTGACTTTTAACAGGCGCAGAAGTAATGCGGTGAATAATATTAAAATGACGGTCAGGCCGATAAAGCCGAACGTTTCGCCCATAATGGCAAATACCGAGTCATTAATCGCTTCTGGCAGATACCCCGTCGCCTGAACGCTATTGCCAATACCAACACCTAGGATTCCCCCGCTGCCAATAGCGATCTTTGCATGCGCAATGTGATAGTTTGAGTCATCGTCAACGCTTGTATCGTCACCCTGTAGGAACGTCATAACGCGGTCAATACGGTGAGGGGCAATGACAACCAGCAGCAAACCTAAAACAACCGCCGCACCCACTAGCAGAGCGCCTATTTTCTTGCTGACCCCCCCTACCATCATCATGCTCGCCAGGATAGCAATCAGTGATATACCGGTGCCCATATCCTTTTGAATACCAATCACAAAGATAATTGCCACAAGGATAACAACACCGAATGGTATCAGCGTCTTATGAAGATCGTTTATAAGCCCCTGTTTAGCCCGCATGCCAAGGAATCCCGCACCGAATGCTAACATACCGAACTTTAATATCTCGGCCACCTGCAGGCTTCCTAAAGGCCCTAAATCGAACCATCGGCAGGCACCGTTGCTACACTGGGCAATTCCCCACCCGATCCAGCCAGCAAATGCCAGTAGCGCGCAGGCCGCGAATCCAACCAAAAGTATTTTTACCGCGTATTTCTTCGTGACGCTATAAGGAATAATTGCCATTGCGACAAATGCGCCTAGTGCCAATAATAGGCTGACCGTCTGTTTAACGAAAAAGTAAGTACTCGTGTAAAAATCCGTACCATGCGCAGTATTTAGAACATTCGCGCGCTGAGGCCCGATCGCATACATAATGATCAGCCCTAGCATCATCAAAAGCCCCATATAGAGCGCAATTTGATAATCTGGCCGATGACGCCGTATAACTGTTTGCTCGACAGCCGTACGTGCTCTAGTCCCAACCCTTTTCGCTGCTTCCATATCGCTAAATATGGCCTCCCGTTAGTGCCAGTAGAATACCCGTAAATCCAGCCACGCAGCCAATAACCCAAAAACGCATTGTCACCTTCGTTTCAGGCCAGCCGCCTGCTTCTAGGTGATGGTGTAAAGGCGCGGATAGAAATACTTTACGATGAAATAGCCGTTTACTCGCAATTTGGATAACGCTTGATCCGGCTTCGACAACAAAGATAATACCGATAAGTGGCAATAGGAATAACGTATTCGTTAACATCGCGACAACGCCTAAACTCGTCCCGAATGCAAAGCTGCCGACGTCCCCCATAAAGAACCTGGCCGGGTAGATATTAAACCACAGGTAACTGAGTAACGCTCCGACTACCGTGAAGCAAAAGCCAGAGATAAGCACTTGTCCTTGCAACAGTGCAATCACGCCAAACGTACCGAAGCTAATGGCGAGTAAGCCGCCCGCGAGACCATCTAGCCCATCGCTAATATTCACCGCGTTACTTGTTGCCACAACAGCGAGTGCAAATAGGGGTACGATGAGCCAGCCGAGCGCAATATCACCAAGGAATGGAAGATGCACCGCATCATATCCAAGTTTTACGTTGAAATACCAGCCAAGAGCGACGGCTAAAACCGTGATCATCGTAAATTTAAAGCTAGAACGAAGGCCAGCGACCCCTAGTCCTTGGCCGCGAATATTGATAATGTCATCCAAAAGCCCTACCGCTCCACCGCCAACCAGTGCTGCGAGCGGCAGCCAGGTTTCCTGACGGTCCAGGTTAAAGAAAAGTGTCACGACCGTAATGGAAACAAGCCCAATAACCCCAGCCATAGTAGGAATATTACGCTTAAACTTGTCGGCATGTAGTTTATTAAAAACTTGAAGCAGCTCACCTGTCGTACTAGTACTGCGCTGCTTTTTCCAAAACTTGTAACGGTACGCGATAAACGTATATATCGGCGTCAGCATCATTGCCAGCAAGAATGCTCCGACACTTAATAAAAATGTTCCGGTAAGTTCGTGCGTTAGGCTTCCAAGTGTCATATTTTCCATAGTTTTACCTTTGTGGTTGTAGTTTCATATAATCAATCATCCAGTTGGATATATCAGTAAAGACCGGCAACGCATCCGTTCCTCCTGAGAGGTTCATGTGCTTGCCAGATACTTGCACCATTATGACATACCTTGGGGTAGTATCGCCACCAAACCCAAGATACGTACCAATCGTCTGATCGTCTACGTACTGACCGTTTTCAATCGTCTGGGAAGTACCTGTCTTGCCGCCTACGTAGTAGCCTGGACGGTCTTTGCCCGCATAAAATGCCAGCCTTGCCTGGTGGATCATATCCTTTACCGTAGCTGACGTGTTTTGGCTAATCACATTCTGAATTGGCGCTTTTTTTGAATCAGCGATAAAGCTGCTTCCATCATCACTCATTTTTCCAGCAATCACCGTTGGCCTGTAGTAGATACCTCCGTTGATGAGCGTACTAAACGCAGCACATACCTGGACCATCGTGACGTCCATTCCCTGTCCAAATGCCATATTAGAATACCGTACTGCCCCACCGTCGACATCCGTGGGAGGGATGATGGTTCCTCCCGCTTCGTTTGCGACTTCGATACCAGTCATCTCACCCATACGAAACTTATCGTGGAAATATTGGTATATGGTATCCCTAGCTGAACGAGTAATGCTGCTCCCGTCACCTAATCGCTGCGCAATCGTGACCATACCCGTATTCAGCGACCAGTTAAGCGCATGCTGCATGGTTATGTTACCTGTTTGGCCTTTGGTCGCATTGGTAATCGTTCGGTCCTCAACTTTAATGTAGTCGGTATTGTTATAGGTAGAATCCGGCCGGATAGCGCCCTTATCAAGCCCCGTTGCTACCGTAAACGTCTTAATGTCCGACCCCGGTTCGTAAGGCGTACTGACCGTGTCGTTGTTGAATGCTGCCACATCAGTGACCTTGTTATATTCGGCTGGTTTATAGGTCGGCAAATTAGCCATCGCGAGTACCTTGCCCGTTTGCGGATCCATCACCATGACGCTACCGTTCGTAGCCTTTGATGCCTCCAGACCTTTAGCAAGCGCTTTTTCGGTATATGCCTGTACGTTGCGATCAAGCGTCATGACGAGATTGTCACCGTTTTTGGCCGGTTTGTTGATATTATTATCGCCGATTGTCAAAGGCACGTTGCTCACATCGGTGACGGATTGTAAAAGCCCGTCAGCACCGGTCAACCGGTTGTTTAACTGGCTTTCAATACCATATTGTCCCTTACCCGCCGCATCGACAAATCCAAGCGTCTGAGCCGCAAGTTGGCCCTCCGGATACACGCGCTGCGTTTCTTGCTGGAATCCAAGGCCGCGAAGTTTTGATTCTTTCATAAGCTCTGCCTGTTTACGGGTTATTTTAGTCGCCAGTATCTGATAGCGGGAATTCTTTTGATCCAGCAGCTTATCAAGATTTGCGCGTGCGTTGCCGCCCGCCACCCGTTTTACGAGGCTGATTATTTCATCTGGTTCATCGACGACTTTCGGGTCGGCAAATACGGTGTAGACGGATTCGTTCAGTACGACTTTTACCGGCTTGTCGCCGTCCATAGCATATATTTCACCCCTGGCAGCAGGGATAACCAGCTGTTTCAACTGCTCTTTGTTTGCCTCGCCCACGTAATAATCGTGACGAATCACCTGTAAATAAAACAAACGCACAACAAAAACCGCCATAATGATCAAGATCACTATGGCAAGAATTCGCGGGCGGCCTTTATTGAGGTGTAGTTGCATAAGTGGTACGTCTATTCACTAGTATAATGTGTTTCAGCCGGAGTTGTCATCTGTTTGGCAACGCTGCTTCCTCCTACGTTTTCAAGCGCGGTCAAGCGGGCATTTTCAACTTCGAGGTCAGTCTTTTTGGTGGTTAGTTCGGCAATTTTACTGTCAATTTTTTGCGCTTCATAGTCATATCCCGTCGCACGGGTAGCCTGCGTTAGGTAGATCAAACCAAGCACGGTAATCATAAGGGCAACAAGCACCGTATGAGTGACGGGGCCAAGTTTGATGTTCGACGTAAAACGGGTAGTATTCTGGTTTCGGTTCCAGTTGCTTTGACGCCGTGAATTAAATTGTGCAGTTCGTGAGTATGACATATTTTTTTGTTTTGGTTTTTAGTGGTGATAATTGCATTTGGGACGTACCCGCAGCTAAGCTACGGGATACGCCAGTACTATTTATTTAAAACGAACAGTCACTTGTGTTTCGACTGATGCGTTTTGTACTGGGATGTGAATTGGCATGGTGTTTTGCCCCTTCCCTTTTTTTGTTTTATTTTTTCACTGCGACACGTAATTTTGCACTACGTGAACGCGGATTGTGAACGTCGTAAATGTTCCCTGCTAGCGGTTTTTTGGTCAATATCTGCAGTTCGGCTTCGTATCCAGCATTCTTTTGTTCTGTGAAATACTGTTTTACTAACCTATCCTCGAGGCTATGGAAGCTGATAATCCCGGCTCTGCCGCCTTTTTTCAAAAGGTCAGGCAAAAGTGGTAACAGTTCTTCAACTTGTCGGAGTTCTTCGTTGACCGCTATGCGGAGCGCTTGAAATGTACGCGTGGCTGGATGGATTTTTTTCCACTTCCCCACGTAGCTTTGTTTGATAAGCTCGCCGAGTTCTTCTGTCGTAGTGAATGGCCGGTTATTGGTTATCGCGTCAGCTATTCGCCTCGCAAAACCAAGTGGCTCTTCACCGTATGTCGTAATGATACGCACTAGTTCATCCTTCGTAGCGGTGTTCACCAGCGTTTCTGCCGATGTTTCCTGCCGGATGTCCATACGCATATCAAGCGGACCATTTTTTGTAAAAGAAAACCCTCGTTCGCTCCTATCGAGCTGTGGTGATGACACCCCCAAATCAACAAGTACGATATTAAACTGCTTCCCTTCCGTAATCAGTTGCTTTGCGGCACTGACAAAATCGGTATGCAGTAATCTGACGCCCTTTTGTTCGAATCCGCCTAGCGTTGCAATTGCAAAACTATCGCGGTCGACCAAAACAGAATCAGCATAGTTTTCAGTTTTAGCTAAAAACACTTCAGCATGACCACCATACCCCGCTGTCAGATCAAGATAATTCTCATTCTGAACGGGCTTTAGTATATCAAGTGTTGCGTCTAGTAAAACTGGAACATGTACTCGAGCGGTAGACGGAGTTTGTTCGCCGGTACGCTCGTGTTGTGGTGGATGTTCTTTGATACTCATAAACCCCTTTACTATAACATGTAAGTGGGTTTACTCGAGATCACCTAACTGGCAGCAGAAGCAATTTTTGTTTTTTGGTTGTGTTTGTTTTTGTATATAAGTGTCCAAATGAGGGGGTCGGGGGTTACATTGTAACTCATACCCGTCCTGTCATTTGGTTGAGAGACTTATGTGTGTGAGGTGGAGTTTTTTGGGAGGTGTTGTGTTTTGAGGAAGGTGCGTCGACATTTTTAATGTGGCGTCGGAGGACCACGTGCTCTACTGCCAGATAGTTGATCTCGAGAGATATCTTTACTATTTGGTCCGGATTGTTAAAGAACGGCTAATTGATCAATAATCAAACATCAGCATCGGGCGGTAATAGGCGCCAATAGGCCCCTGCCCTTACGGCAATCAGTTCCTTGGAAATTCCAGCGTAATCAAGCAGGTGCTGCTCGATTGTGACCCGACCTTGTTTTTGATCGAGTTCCGCACCAGTTTTACCGCGGCGAAACCGTACGTTTAAGTCAGCGATGTTCTCATCAAGAATACCGCCGCCAAGCGCAGGTTCAACTTCCCTGTCCCACACGGTTTGTGGGTAAAGGTGAAGATACTGGCCGAATCCCCTAGTCAGAACGACGCCACTGGCAAATTCATTTCGAAGCTCGGTCGGTATTGTCAACCGTCGCTTGTCGTCAAGCTTTCTTTCGAAATAATCCATTGCTCATGTGTCTTCTGTCCCTCGGGACTTCATGTTGATTATTTTTTAATGTTTAGTGGTGTTTGTTTGTTTTGGTGGTGTTACCCACTTCTTTCCACTGGCTTTACTATAATACCCACATCTACCCACGACAAGCCCTATTTTATCTATTTTCTGGGATGTTGCTCGCGCTTATCCACAGTACTGTGGATAAAGGTACACAAAAACAGGGGTAATAAAAAATACCACACCTTGGAGGGTGTGGTATTTTTTATCGAGAGTCACCTACGCAATCTGTAGCGTAATCCAGGCTGTAGCAACAGCTAAGTTAGCGACCATCGATACGACGAGAACCGCGTTCTTAAAATCCTGTCCAACTTGATCAGGAGCTTCTTCTATTACTTGTTCGTTATTCGTGTATTCGTTGTTTGTTTTTTTCTGTGTCATAATACATTTAATTTAGCATACTGTTTATGTTTTGTCAATACTTTACCAAACATTTCCGCTATTTATCAACTCAATCGCCCCTGCCAGACCCCTAACAACTACGACATGATCTGGCAACGCACCTCGCTGTGACAGTAGAAGCTCGCTGCCATCATAAGGCAATACCTGTATGCCGCGCACGCCTTCTGGCATGTCCTTGAAACTGATTGCCTTATCATCAAGTAAAACGAGTGAATTCGCCTCCGCTACGCCCCCAATTCTTAACTCTTCAGGAATACGAAACGTACCATCTTGCTGCTTCCATTTTGTGAGCACATGACTTTTTTCTTTGGTATTAGTAATCATATACGGAACATGCTCTAGCCGTGCAGCCTCAATCTTCATCGTTTGCCAAAGCAAGCCACCGAACGTCAATATTCCATAAGGGGCATCTTTTTGGTCAAGCGTATCTAGTAGATCCCGAGCGTTCGGCTCGCACATATCCACTTGCTGAGCCTTGTGGATAAAAAGCTTGACGATCCTCTCCCAATCTTCAATATCTCCCGATGCGCGAAGTCTTTCTTCAATGAATCTCACTGAATCAAACGAACCACCGCTCGTAATAGCCTCTACATGAGCCTGGCCCAGCTCTTTGTGCGTAATAGACGTTTCTTCATTGACGATTTGCTCAAGCAATGTTTGCAGCTTGCCAGTACTACCTAGACAACGATCAAAATCGATAACATAATATTTGTCGGCGTGATTACTTCGTGGCATTTCCATACAGTTCCATGATTCCCCGGGCAACGGCATTCGAATCATGCCGGATCAAGGATCTCGTCACGGCGTCCGCTTTCGCACTTTGCGCAACCGCCCCCAGGAACTTTCCACCAACTGCTTTGTAGTGGGTTTTGGCAAGTGCTTCACTATCAACTTCGACTGAATACGCGCCTTCTTCTTTGTAGCGTGCGGTAAGTTCTTCGTCTGGAGTCTGTTCGTTATACAGTACGTAGTCCAATACAGGATACCCGATAAACCGTTCGATCTCTTTTGCATGGTCACTTACCGTGAAGTTTTCAGTCTGACCTTTTTTTGTAACTAGGTTTGACACGTAGACGACTTTCGCGTCTGTATCCCGCAAAGCTTCGGCAATACCGTCAATAATAAGGAGCGGGCCTAACGACGTATATAAATCACCGGGCGCAAGTAGCACAAGGTCTGCTTGTTCGATGGCTTTGATTGCAACTGGGTTCGCCGTTGCCTTTGGCGCGAGTGAAAGGATCGCTCCCCTGGCATCATCCTCAAAAGATTTTTCATCAATGGTGCGCTCGCCTTTCAGGATAACCCCCGTATCAGGCCATTCCATTTTTAAGCGTACGTCGTCAAGGGTTGCCGGCACAACGACGCCATTGACGCGCAAAATTTCTGACGCCGTTTCAACTGCCTCGTTAAAACTTCCCGTCATTTTTTCAAGCGCGCTCAGGAGCAGGTTGCCAAACGCATGCCCCTGGAATGTTCCCTCCTCGAATCGGTAATTAAACAGATCACGCACTTTCGGTGAATCGCTGAGCGCCACCAAACATTGGCGCACATCGCCAGGAGGAAGCGTCCCTAACTCGTCACGAAGCACCCCCGTACTTCCCCCGTCGTCTGCCATGTTCACAATTGCCGCAATTGAATGACTGTATTCTTTTAGGGCACTTAGTAGCGCAAAGCTTCCTGTCCCGCCGCCAATGACGGCAATTTTTAGATGATTTCGAGGAAATGGTTCTTCCACCAGACTTACTCCCTTAGATGTTTAATGATTTTGCCGAACCACACACTACTGGGCCGTGGTTTCCGTTCCAGTGTATCGTAATCTACTTCCACTAGGCCAAATCTCGGCCATATACCTTTGTCCCACTCGAAATTATCGAGTAGACTCCAGTGAAGGTAGCCCTGCAGGTCAACCCCGCTGTCCATTGCCTTTTGCATGCCAATAAGTGTTTGTGTAATCCACCATTTGCGGTGCTGGTCTTCGCCATCAGCCAGACCATTCTCGGTAATGATAATGGGAAGGTGGTATTTTTCATGTAATCGTTCGAGCGCATACTGTATATTCGCCGGGCTTAAATCCCAGCCCATGTCACTTACTCTTTCGTCGGGATTGTGGATACGGTATCCGTAAACCCGGTCGCTAAAATAATAATTCACTCCTAGAAAATCACATGTTTTTACGACTTTTTTCAGAAAATAATCATCAGCAAAATATTGCATCAAACCTGCGCTTTTACGGCTTAGAAGCGCGTCATCCCCCGCATATACGTACGCTGAGTTTTTAGCGACGGATACTTTGTAACGACGGTTAATCGCATGGATGGCGTTACTTGCTTTGTTATGCGCATGTGCCAAATTGTTGAATACTTTTACCATCTGCCATTTGCTGCTCACCCCTGGTGGCCAGTGACCAGCAACGTAGCTTTCGTGTGCGTATGCTTCGGGTTCGTTAATCGTAATGATGTACCTGACATGTATGCCTAGTTCCCGGACAATCCGATCGGCAAATCGTACAAAGTATTTGACGTTACGTCGTTTTTCAAACCCGCCTAGCGCCGTAAACCAAAGGGGTAATGTAAAATGAAACAACGTAACGATCGGCTCAATCCCCCGCTTTTTTAGTTCCATCACATAGTTTTTGTAATGTTCGATTGCTTCAGCATTCCAAGCGCCCTCTTCAGGCTCTACGCGTGACCACTCAATACTGAATCGAAACGCATTCATATGCATTTTTTTAAGAAGGTCAAAATCTTGCGGGTACTTGTTATAGTGATCCGTCGCCCGGCCAGAAACATAATTATCGGCAGATTTCGCCAGTGGCTTAATCCGGGGCCAGCTATCGAACTCACTAAGATCGTATTCAGCCTGAGCTGCCCGCGATTTGGCATTCTCAAGTTCCCAAACCGACCATTGGTTATGAGTCCCACCTTCCACTTGATGCGCGCTCGTCGCAGCTCCCCATAAAAACTTTTTCGGAAACTTTAAACTCGGCTTTTTCTCCATATAAACCCTATTATACACTTGCCGCCTGGCTGAGTGTATAATGAGACAAGCTATGTTTAGTTTTATATTCCGTCTTTTCTGGCGACTTTTGATACTTGGACTAGGTATTGTGCTCGCTTGGCTTGCTATCACCGAAGTCTATCCCTACGCCGACAGTCGCCTACCGGCGTTTATTGTCGTACTGCTGCTTTATTGTATTTCCACCTACGCCGTCATCCCTCTTCTGATCCGACTTTTTAGAATCGTCATTAAACCTGACCACATTCCCCTTTACGTAACCACCGGTGACGGCTGGCCGTCGGACCCCGTAAATATCGCGTTAATCGTCACCAACCGTGACCATCTTATTAAAAAAATGAACAAAGCGGGCTGGTACACGGCCGAACCATTCACATTCAAAAATGCCTTTCGTGAGGCTATTTCAGTTGTATTTAACACTCACTACCCCGCTTCACCGCTAAGTAACCTGTATCTTTTCAACCGCCCGCACGATGTCGGGTTTGAGATTCCTACTAATGACCGCGGCAGTGCCCGTACCAGACACCACGTCCGCTTTTGGCGCATGGAAGAGCCACATCTATATGCTGATCGAAAACATCAATACGCATACAAATTCTGGGTTCAAAAATTCAGACACCTTTTTATAGGCAAAAAGGAAATGTGGATTGGTGCCGCAACCGAAGAAACCTACCCTATCGCCATCCAATGGCGTACAGGCCAGCTGACCCATGGCGGCAGCGACGAATCGGACAAAGAGCGTGATTTCATTCTTAAAACGCTAAAAGACGCTAGCGTGGTCTCTAAAGTCCACACTAGCGAACCTGGTGAAGAGCTACGTTTCCGCGGCCAGCAGCTTAGAACATTCTACGTATCTGACGGCTGTATCAAGATTGCTCGTTTAAAGTAATTAGACGCCCATTACACCGATTATAAGCGCCATTACGACTACTGTGATCAGTTCGTGCATAGCGTTCATAAGCGTCAATTTCCAAGGACGGCCTTCGAACAGGTCGTGCGTCAAGAACCTCGCTGCAGTAAAACCAAGCCATAGCCAAAATGCAGTCGTTAGCGCATCTTGCATAAAACTATTGTGGAAGAAATTGTTGCTCAGGAAGGTTACGTGCGCCAAAATGTACGCGGTTATAAGTGACACGACAAACGTCAGGCCGAGTGAAACCACCATATTGTATGGCTTGTTCTTGTCGACTTTCGCAAGTTTCATCCAAGTATCACCGAATACGCTCTTTGCGTACCAGATAGACCCTACGACCATGCTCGAGATTGCTGCTAGTAATACTGCCCAATAATTGATGTCAACGTCCATTTGCTTACCCCTCCGTTAATATATTTAAAGTATACTCCCGGCGAGTTCTAAACAGCAAACGATTTTTATTTCTTTATTGTACGGCGTCTTCACCGAAATGTTTTTGCAGGCGCATTTTGACGCTTCCTTCGTGACGGCCAAGTTTTTGGCTGAGGTCTTCGATCGAGGCTCCATTTTGAAAGTCCTGTTTAAGGACCGTGTCGTCACTTGGCTGCCAAGGCTTGTACGCATTTGGGTGTGTTTCGCGCATTTTTGCGATTTTATCCGTCCAACCCGACCCGCCACTAGCTTTCTTTTTTACCGTGGGTTCTTTTTGGCGTTTTTCAATATTTTTAGCAAGGTGAGCAAATTTTTTACTATCACTCGCTGCTCTTGTGCGGAGCGTTCCATCAATGTTTTGAGCGTCCTCACTGATAGCAAGTGCCATCCTGTTAATACCGGATAAATAAAGGCTGGACAAATTCTTTACTCGGCTTAGGGCAACGTATCCCATACCCTCAACGAAAGCTTTTCGCAGATCGATGCGCGCCGCATCGAGCGTCATTCCCTGCGATTTGTGAACGGTAATCGCCCACGCCAAACGAAGTGGAATTTGGGTAATACTCGCCCGTTTTTTGTCGCCATCGCGCAGTTCCCATGTATCCGGCATCATCGTCACTGTCTTGCCGCTTCGGAATTCGACGATCGGGTATTCGGTTGAAGGTTCAAAGTCAATGACCGTTCCGATGCTGCCGTTTGCGTACTTGCGGTCAGTCGCGTTTTTGACCGCCATAACAAGCGCGCCTTGCTTCAAGCTAAGCGTACCTGGCGCTAGGACTGATCGCTGCAAACTTTCAACGTAGTTATCTGATCCTGTGGTCGTCTGGGTATATTGCAGTTCATCACCGCCAAGTTCTTTCAGTTTCACATCATTAATGCGGTCAACGTCGACATTTACCGTATGAAGTTCGGTAAGTACTAAATCTTCTGCAGGCGTTTCATCAACGCGCGCAAGAAGCTTTTCAGCGTGATGGCGGCGAATATCACCTGCCCGAAGCGCATTTAATATCTCCAGAAGCTCCTCGTCGTCTTGACGGTGTTGTTCCTGCAAATAACAGATCGTTGGATCCATTTCTCTCCAAACCTGGCTGTGCACGACAAAACCCCCGCCACGATTGTCACCACGATTGATTGGAGGTAATTGAAAGAAGTCACCACTCATGATCACTTGAATGCCGCCGAACGGTTCGTCTTTCCGACGGACTAACCGGCAGGCTTCGTCAACCATATCCAGCCGGTAATCATGGAGCATTGAGATTTCGTCGATAATCAGAACATCTGTTTTTTCAATAATTTCCTTACGGCCTTTGCCTAAGTGTTCGGCAAACCCAGACGGCAGACTATCAGCAATACCAATTCCCGCCCAGCTATGGATTGTCGTACCGCCTAAATGTGTTGCGGCGAGGCCTGTCGTAGCTGTCACGGACACGTGCTTGCCTTCGCTTTTTGCAAGCCGAATAAATTGATTCAACACAAAAGTCTTACCCGCCCCGGCTGGGCCAGTCAAAAGCACGCTTTCCCCCGAAAGCATTATTTCTAACGCCAATCCCTGATTCATTCCTTTTAGTATACCACTTCTCCACCACTTAGATTGTGGTAGAATGTACCTTATGCGCGTCGCAATCCAAGGCCAGTTAGGATCATTTCACCACCAGGTAGCAAAGACATGGTTTGGCGATGATGTCCACATTTTACCTGCCGAAACATTTGGTGAGGTATTTGGCATGCTTAATCGTCACGAAACGACGCTCGCAATCGTTGCTATTGAAAATTCCCTCTACGGATCAATTAACGAAGTCTACGATCTCGTCGAGTCACACCGCTACCCTATTGTTGGCGAGATCTATCTGCGAATTGAACAGCAGCTTATTGCGCTTCCCGATGCGAAAACAACCGATATTACTCATATCTATTCCCATCCTGTTGCGCTTGCACAGTGCGAAAACTATCTTGATGCTCATTTTCCAAACGCCGAACGAATCGAACATCATGATACCGCCGGAAGCGTTGAATTTGTTAAAAATAGCGGTGACAAATCGATGGCAGCAATCGCAGGGCGCGTTGCAGCCGATACCTATTCGCTCGCAATATTGCATGAGAATATTGAGGATAATAAAGCCAATTTCACTCGGTTTCTAGTCATTGATACCAATGCTAAAACGATTGCCAACACCAATAAGGCATCACTTGTCATTCAGACCGATAACAAACCTGGAGCTCTTGCGAATGTCCTTACCGCTTTCGCCGACCGGGGAGTAAATCTGACTAAACTCCAGTCACGTCCTATTATCGGCAAGGCATGGAGATACAAGTTCTACATAGATGTCGAAGCGGGTGGCGAACAATTAAAGCATCTACTCGATGATATTCGCGCAAACGGAACGTCCGTTGCCGTTTTAGGCGAATATCAAGCCAACCCTCTTCCCTAGGTTATCCTCGGGGTGGTTCACCTTCGGGATCATCAAGTAATTTCTTGCTTTTAATTTCGTAGCGTTTTCCGGTAATTTCGCTGACGATATAATCTTCGTTGATCAAGTTCACAAAAGTATCAAGGTCATTACCGTCCATGATAATAATCGCGCCGGCATCGTCGGTCATCAGCTCTAGCTGCATTTCATCGGCATATTCAATTGCTTGTTCCTGTGTCACGGCACCAATTTCCATTTTTTGTAGCTTGTTCACGATTTTTTTACGGTCGCGTACAAGTGTCTGTAGATCTAACCCATCAGGAAAACTAAGTTTAAATATCTTTTCAATTTCAAGGACTTTTTGATCTGCTAACGCCTGCTTTTTGTAATCGTAGTTAAAAAGCTTTTCAAATTTACTTTGGTTAAAGACAAAAATATCCTGATTAACGATCAACACCTGGTTGTCATTAGGCATTTTCAACCCGACATCAGCTTGGAACGCACCAAACTTACCATCGCGGAATTCCCAGCTAGTGGCGCCTGTCAGAACATTTCCCTGTCCAATTGATTTAATAACGTAAAAGGCCTTTTTGTGGTCGCCTTTTGGTGAAAAACGCGCGACAACGCCTTTGATTCGTTTGAAGTCATGCTCTTCATGGCTGAATTCAATAATATCGTGGCGCTCTTTTTCAATTAAATGAAGGAGTGTCTCGGCACGGCCAACTTTTGGCAGATCTGTCCGAAGAAGCGAGTTTTCTTCCCCTTCGGATAGTTCGAAATCACGTACGGTCAGGCCTGTACCAGCACCTAAATTCACGAAATTAATAAGATCATACAGGAATAGTGGACGGATTTGCGCGTTCAGATCTGTTCCAAAATGCGTGCTGTAGGGCGTGTAGTTTTTATTGAACAAAAAGAATTCAATGTCTAGGTCATTTTTAACACCGTCAGTGTTATTTGCCCACAAAAAAATATCGGTCGTTTCGGGTGTTTTTGATTCCATATTCTAACTTTCGTTTGTTTTTAACAATTACCTATCATTGTACCCTACGGATAGAAAATCGTGAATAAGATATACATATTTTTATGTTTCACGTGCCGCCATGATGAGGTCGTAACTCAACTGACTTTCGAACTAAAGCCGACCGTACTCTCGTCCGAGTACGGTAAGGGTGGATTACTCGGATGAATTTTACAGCTAACTTGACTATTTTAGCTTAATGTGTTAATATGTACTATTATGTCAGCCGAAAAGCCTGAGTCAAACGAGCAGCTCACTGGACTTATCGCAGCCCAGTCTATAGTTTGTATACCTGTCTCTCTAGTGTCATTGCCTCCACTATTCTTCGAATCAACTCCTACTGAGACAAATCCTGTACGTGAACTCGATGTACTTTTTATACACGACTTTTTTGACCATTCAGGCAACTGTGTTAATGGCCTTTTAGGATCAATGGCAGTTGTTGTTGCTGGTGTGGGTATCGAAAAAGCGGCACGCAGTGAAAAGCAGCATCCCATTGCCATATCAGCGGCTGCTGCAGTATTATCAGCAGGAGTCAACGTAGCCTATGAAGCAGGCGTTCATGTACCGCCCGTTCCTGATAAACCTGAAGACTCTGCCTTTGATGTACAGGACGCCGCCTTTGGCGCAGTTGCTGGGGCTCTGTATGCGGCTGTATTCTGCGCAACAGCATTACATGTGAGAGCAAAACGACGACGCAATAAGAAGAGTGGCCATTCCGAAATAGACGAAACAATCTTATAATTTACTACTTAGTAGCGTTATACGGCAACAAATTCAATTATTCGATCTGATTTGGTCGCAAGCTTCAGATATTCGGTAGTTACTTTTCCCAATCAAATTCATGCCCAAAATGTCCGTAACGAGCAGTTTCTTCGTAGATGGGACGTTTCAGGTTAAGGGCATTTATAATACCGTTTGGCGTTAGATCGTAACCTGTAATAGCTTCGTGCTCTCCATCAATAATAACCGTTGCTTCTAGCGGTTCAGCTACGCCAATCGCATAGGCTAAACGCGTAAATACTTCTTTAGCATTTCGTTTTTTCAAATAATCGACCGCGACTTTACGCGCCATATACGCCGCACTTCGGTCAACCTTGCTTGGGTCTTTGCCGCTAAACGCGCCACCGCCAAGTGAAATACGCGGACCGTAGCTATCTACTGCTAATTTACGTCCAGTTAATCCAGCATCAGCTTCAAATCCACCAATATTCCAGTCGCCGCTTGGATTAACATGAATACGCACGTCTTCGCTAACGGTATAATCCGCTAACCACTCGTCAACCGCCGCACGTAATTTATCCCCAGGAGCGTGCTGGAAACTTGCGACAACCCCGACAATCGTTTCTCCATCCGTTGTAATCTGCGTTTTACCATCATGTGGCCAGCGTTCGTATAAAAACTGGTTCAAGCGTCGCGACAAAACAACTTCAAATGGCAAAAGTTCGGACGTTTCGTTTGTAGCATAGCCAATCATAATTCCTTGGTCGCCTGCACCGCCCGTATCGACCCCTGCGGCTATCTCGGGACTCTGCGCGGCAATATGCTCAATCACTTCAACATTGCCCGCTAAACGCTTTACAATTGCGGATACGTCAACGTTTTTTGCTTTTGAGGTTACTTCGCCGGTCACGAAAATCTTACCGTGACCACCCGCGACATCCACCGCCACGCGCGCCTTGGGATCCTGGGCTAAATGCGCGTCCAAAATCGCGTCAGATATCTGATCAGCAATCTTGTCAGGATGTCCGGGCGACACGCTTTCGGCGGTTCGGTAAAATTTGGTTGTAGTTGCAGACATAAAAATACTCCTTTATCTGTCCTTATTGAGGCCCAGGAAAGGAGTATCATCTATAAAAGACGCATATCTTTCCTGAAATCTCAGGCTGGAATTGGCACCTTGTGCAATTGCACTGGTTGCCGGCGAGTCATAGGGCCAGTCCCTCGTCGCGCTCTTGATATTAGTTGAACTATTTTAGTGTAACATAATAAATATTATGCTGCATTTGCATGAAAGACAGGATTCGCTGCTATATCTGGCAGATTACTCGGCAAAATAGCTGCTACCCGTCCTAGGCTGACAATTATGTGTGGTGCTACTGTAGAATCAACCACTCCTAACTCCGTGCGTTCGTCTAAGACTACACTTGGGGTCAAGAATGATTCACTGTCTGAAAGAACAAGATTAAGCGCACGACTACCAAACTTATCTTCCGATTCAGCTATCATCTGCCACCCGTTCAGAGACGAAGCATGCTCCTCATGATCCAGTCTAAGAAACTGGTATTTTCTGCCTTTGCTATTTATAACCGACACAATATCACCAGCAGCGACATCACTTAAATCAAGTGTTTCGTATGACCCATCATCACGCGTATAAGTGCGGCCATTAATTTCGCGTCCATTTAAAATAATGCCACCCGTGCTTGCGAATTCTGCCATACCTATCCTTCGAGACCTTGGGATTTTCGCAGCATGACGTCATAGCCATCAGTTACTTGCTGGCTACGCGTAATGCCAAATTGCTCTAAAACGCCCCAAAGCTCATTGGTCACTTTATCGATATCCGCATCTTCGGCTGTTAGCTTTTCGGCCTCGACAAAATCACCCAGATCATTGACGCTATCAACGCAAATCTCGATTTCACCAATCTGCGCCTTTTGGCGTGTTTTTGTTGAGTCAGAATATGGCGTAAAACCAATGTGTTCAATAATTTTTGCAAGTTCTTGCTCATCAGCAATCTCTGTTTCATGTTCAATGCTATCTAGCTGACTCGTCACCGATTTTTTAAGCGTAAAGATTTGTTTAGTCGAGTCACCTTTGGTCTCCGTTCGGATGCGAAGCCAAGGCTTTGACTGGCCGTCTCCCCCAAATGCCCCTTCGATACCAAAAACCTGATCTCGCTGGGTAACGGCATCGCTAAGGGTAATATCCTGTTTCTTTAAAATACCTATGAGCGCGTTCTTACCCGCTACTCGCGCCTTGATCTCTATTTCTCTCATATGAATTCTTTTCGTCGTTCCCGGGCTTTGTTTGCCCATTCGTCGGCAAGTTCGTTACCTTCGTCATTATTGTGCCCGCGTACCCATGTAAGTGTCGCTTTGCTTTGTCGATATAGTGGGCAGACCTCCTGAACGATGTCGAGGTTTTTAATTTCGCCACCTTTCTTTTTCCAGTCATTTTTCTCCCAAGCCACTGACCATTTCGTAATAACGTTAATCCAAAATTCACTGTCAGTGAAGATTTGGCACTCTTCGCCGTCTGCGTCTTTTAGCGCTGAGACAATTGCTTTGCCTTCCATGCGGATATTGGTCGTATCACCCGCTTCACTACCTAAAATATGCGGCTGCAATTCTTTGATCACTGAAAAGCCACCGGGACCAGGGTTTGGGCTGGCGCTCCCGTCTGTGTAATATGTAATCATATGTTTCCTTTTATTTATCGATATTCAGGATTAGAAAAACCAAAGTGTTCGCCTTTTTTCCATTGATCAGGCAAATTGCCGTACGCTGGAATGCCGCCGTTATCTTTTAGCATCTGCGCCGTATGCATTAGATTATAGCTCATAAACGTCACGTTGCGGTTAGTAAAGTCGTTTTCAGGCCCGCCGGAATCCTTATCGAGGTAACTTGGCCCAGGCCCGACCTCTCCTATCCAACCCGCGTCAGCCTGTGGTGGAATAGTAAACCCAATATGTTGCAGGCTATACAGGACATTCATAGCACAGTGTTTCAGCCCGTCTTCGTTACCCGTAATAATACATCCGCCAGCTTTGCCGTAATTCGCCCATTGGCCTTTTTCGTTCGTTTCAGCAGAATTCGCATATAAGCGTTCAATGATTTTTTTAGTCTGGGAACTGTTGTCGCCTAGCCAGATTGGACCGGCAATCACCACGATATTCGCCGCTCGCACTTTTTTATAAATTTCAGGCCATTCATCAGTAGCCCAGCCATGTTCGCGCATATCAGGCTGAACGCCAGTTGCGATATCATGATCAATAGTGCGAATAACTTCAGTATTCACCCCATGTTTTTCCATTAGCAGCCGGCTTGCCTCTAATAACCCTTCTGTATTACTTACTTCGGGCGACTTTTTTAGCGTGCCGTTAAAAAATACCGCTTTAAGTCCACTAAAATTTGTATTCACCATAATTCCCCCTTATGACATAATCTCTATTCCACTATACGTCATTCGCGAAGACTATAAAAACCGTTAACGATCGGAGTCAGTACCAAGTTCGAGTAGCGTATCGATCGTTTCCTGGCGCGTCAGATGGTCGGTCTCGAGCTTGTTATTTTTGGCAATAATATGACCCTGTATCAGGCTCTTGATAAAGAGGGCGTCGCCTCGCCATAGGTAATTCACGTAAAAGTGGTCGACAGTACTCATAACACGGCTCGCGATGGTAATTGAACCGAATATTGGCCCCACCGCGCATGATACGTTCAATAAGTCTTCGATCTGAAAGCTGATAACGTTTGAGGTCCAGAAGAAATCGCGTTTTATAATGCTTATTTTTGTGCGGTCCACGATGACGCTGTCCGGGAACAGTGTCATAGGAAAAACCGTTCTGGTGCTTGCAAGCACTTGGTGGGATTTTTTCACCGCTTTCTTGAGCCGATCGGCATCATCCAACTCTTTTTGTTTTTTATCCCTTGCAAGCATTAGTTGTGGAATAGTACCAATCAGCCGTTCGGCTGACGGTAACGGTATGTCTTGGGTTAAGATATTGCGAACAGCCTGGGATGCGGTGGTTGCCCCACGGCCAAGTTTTTTACTTTTATCCACGAGCATTTCATAAGTTGAGGGGCGGACAGAGGGCACAGGGTCGGACGGAGTAGTATTTCGCCTTACTTCTTCGTCATCCATAGCGTGTCGTATCCTCCACTAGATACTTTCATTATACCTATTTAGCGTCAGTAAAACAATATGTAACGCTATTCCGTGACTTCTATACCATTCCAAAACGCCACGTAATCCGTGAAATCTTTCTTCACCCGCTCAATTGAACCGTCCATTGGCTCTGGAAAGTACCACGCGCCAAATTCATTTTTCTTACCATCCACGGTAACGTCGTAATAATAGGTATGCCCCCGCCAAGGACATTCAGTCCGGTGGTCACTATCTGAAAAATACTCCCTGCGTATACTTTCGGGCGGAAAATACCAGTTCCCTTCAATACGGATGAGATCTTCTTTAGGTGCTTCGGCGATGGTCGTGTTGTTCCAGATTGCTTTCATAAGCATAATTATACCTTAGCCTGTAAGAAATCCGGGACCGGGTCGCCGAATTTAATCTTGGCAATTCGCCCAACGGTGTCACCCGGATCGATATGAGGATACTGCGCCCGATAGGCGATCGTTACGCCTCCAAATACCGCGTCATTCCAATCAAAGCCTAGCTTTCCAGCGACATCTTTTAGTTCGGCTTCGCTCTCCCCTTCAATTTCAATATAGGGATTTAGCCATGGCCACTCGTCCAATACCACCTCTACAGCTCGGAGTTTCCAGGTCTCGCGTTTGGATTCTTGAAAGGAAATATGTGGTAAACCTGCAGCGCTTAGCAGCGCGACGGTATCTTTAAAATCACTGACGATAATCTCGATTTCTTTCGCCCCATCAACCGATAAAGAATCGAATTGCTTGTACGTTAGCGTAACTTTATCGCCCTCATCTCGAACGCGTACATACGATTTTTTCCGTAGCAGCTCTGGCGTTTCAATAGTCACCCTCTTCATCAAACGCATCGGCTGCTCGCATTCTCCACCAAGTTCTCGCAACTTTGCACGAACTTGATCAAAATCAACATTTAGGAATTTTACTTCAATTTCAGATTTCATATGTACCTCGTTTACGAATTATATTGTTCGAGTTTGATAACGTGCGTCTCTCCGTTTGGCTCAAGCTCTATTAGTTCACAGTTGCCAAAATGGAATTTTTTGAGTGTCTCTTCCCATCCCGTACCAGACACGGCTGCATATAACATCTTCCCGAGATCACCGTGGCAGACAACCAATGCTTTTCCAGCAGGTTGTTGCGTGCGTATTTCCTCTATGGCTTTTGATGCACGTACTATTAAATCTGGAAAAGTCTCGGCATCTTTGGGGTCGAGAAAGTAGGAAATCATCTCCGTCTTTAAGATGCGAGGGGCGCACATTTCTTCAATCTTATCGATGGGTTGGCCTGTCATAACACCAAAATCCCTTTCAATAAGTTCGTCTATGATGACTGGATCTTTTTTGATACCTAAAATTTCACTGACTATTTGTGCTGTTTCTAACGCGCGAGAAAGCGGAGAGCTATATATCGCATCAAACTTTAGTCCCGTAGCCAGTATCCCTTCACCTAACTCGCGTGCTTGTTGTCTGCCAATATCCGTCAGGGGTAAATCCCGATGCCCGTTCAAAATTCCGTTGGCATTGTCTTCGTTCTGGCCGTGTCGTGCTACAAATATCTCGGCTGTCGTTTTAAATCGTTCTGACATACTTCCCCAGCTTAGCTTTCTCTGTTACAATCTATTTAATATGATAGCACGACGAATTGCGGTAAGAGGTATTATCTTTAAAGATGGCAAATTACTTTGCCAGCAGTTGAAGCCAGGAAAAGATGGTAAAAGCCGTGACTTTTGGTGTACGCCAGGCGGCGGTCTTGATCCCAACGAAGGTTTGACAGATGGCCTGCGCCGCGAAATGACCGAAGAGACTGGCGTGATGCCCGATATAGGTAACCTTTTATTTATTCAACAGCTTATTGATGGCAGTGAAGAACACCTTGAGTTTTTCTTTCACATTAAAAATGCCGACGACTATACAGCCGTTGATCTTGCAAAGACAACTCATGGCGAATTAGAGATTGAGAATATGAACTTTATTGATCCGGCGAAGGAAAACGTTCTGCCTGCTTTTCTACAAACTATCGACATTAACGATGCTATCGAAAACCAAAAACCCGTCGAAATTATCAGCTATCTCTAGCGCTGTTGCTTGATCAAATTCCAGCCTATTGATCCAAGAGGTCGCCTACCGAAATTCGCTTCTGTTCAGTCGTATCACGTTCACGAACTGTAATCGTGTCATTTTCTAGCGTGTCAAAATCAATCACAACACAGTACGGCGTCCCGATTTCGTCTTGGCGACGGTAGCGTTTACCGATATTGCCGTTGTCGTCCCACATTACTTTTCCGTGTTTGGCTTTGAGCGCTTTATACACTTCACGGGCTTTTGCGACAAGTTCAGGCTTGTTTTTAAGGAGTGGTGAAACTGCATATTTTACAGGCGCCAGGTGTTCTGGAAGTTTCAGGAAGGTTCGCTTTTCACCGTTTACTTCGTCTTCGGTATAAGCAGCAGACAGAACTGCCATAAGTGCGCGCTCGACACCAAATGAAGGCTCAATCACGTGCGGAATGAGCTTTTCATTCGTCCCTTTGACGTTATATTCCATGCTTTTACCACTGTTGTCGTGAATATTTTTGAGATCAAAGTCAGTACGGTACGCTAGACCTAGCAATTCTTCACGGCCGATTGGAAAATCAAATTCAAAATCGATCGTTCGTTTTGAATAGTGAGCGCGATCTTCGTCTGGGACTTCTAGTTCGTGAACAGACTCGGTTGGCAGACCAAGTGCTTCGGTCCATTTCCACACTTGCTGACGCCAGTGTTCAAAAGATTCTTCCCATTTGGTTGGATCAACAAAGTACTCAATCTCCATTTGTTCAAACTCACGCGAACGGAAAATAAAGTCGCGAGGGCTAATTTCGTTACGAAAAGCCTTGCCTTGCTGCGCTAAGCCAAAGGGTAAATCAGGATAAAAGCTATCGAGCACATTCTTGTAGTTCGTGAATATTCCCTGTGCCGTTTCAGGACGAAGATAACTGACCGACTTCTCATCCACAACAGGTCCAACGTGCGTTTTAAACATCATGTTGAATGTACGGGATTCGCTCAGCGGGTTGCCATCAGGACTTTTGATACCATTTTCCTTAATCGCAGCGTCCATTTGCTCCATCGTCATGCCAGTCGGATCAATACCTTTGTCTTTGAGGATGTGGTCAGTACGGTAACGGCGTTTATTTAGCGTATCTTCGACTAAAGGGTCGACGAACGTATCAACATGACCACTCGCCTGCCATACTCTTTGGTTCATTAAAATCGCCGCATCAACGCCATACATGTCGTCGCGCTCGTCGACGAACATCGTCCACCAAAGATTCATAATATTGCGCTTTAGCGCTACGCCTAGTGGGCCGTAGTCCCAAGTACCGCTAAGTCCGCCATATACTTCAGAGCCTTGATAAATAAACCCGCGACGTTTCGCGAGTGAAACAATGTCTTCTAATTTCGTATCTTTTGCCATAATTATCTTTATTATAACAGATTGTAGACATTGCGAAACCATTTTTTTTATGATATAATATAAAAGATCCATTCGTCTATTCTCTTGGAGAAAAATATGTTGGATTCGCACTTGGAAAAAGGTGATGCACTACGGGAACAGGCTCTACGGTCTGCCCTAGAACGGCACGACGTACACGAGATCCCAGGCAAGCTCGAAGAGGTCCGGAAGCTACATGCCAACGACCCTGTGCGGCTTGTGAGGCTGCAAACGGTCACTGGCCGTGTGCAGTATGCCGAAGGCTCATATGACGAAGCAGTTCGAGCCTTCATTATGGCCGACTTCTACGTGCGTCTTTTGGCTAAGCCGCACCCTCGACTGGCAGTCCAAAACACGCTTTACTGGCTCAAGGCGTGCCTGATGCAGGCTGAAGATCTACCCATGATTGCCCGTCTCATCAGGGATCTCCGTGAAAGCAAGAATCATCTCACTCATGGAGAACGTTTCACAGTCGCCCTGTTGGAAGCGTTCGGTCGGCCGGGCTGTCGTCTGATCGACTGGCTGACCTACACCGACGGCAACCGATTCACGACGTGGATTGGCCGCATTGGCCCGACCCCATGATGGTCATCACCCTCCAACCCGCCCGCCCTGGTATCCCCAGGGCGGGTGTTCGACTTTTAGACACTTTAAATTGCAGCGTGTTGACGCGCCACCTGCAAACATTCAGGTAGAATTTGCTCTATCCCCCCAACTTGCGCTAAAGCCTGAATTGGCTTCACGCTCATTAGGCGCAAAAACTTAATATGGTCGGCAGTTAATTCGCCTCTCGTACTAGCGCGTAGACCTTTTTCACTGACATCATACATATAGGATTTATCGGCAGCTAGCGGCTGGCCATCGACGTCATTAAACAGACTCAGCTCATATCCAAGCAATCCCGCATACCTTAAGTAAAACCATGTCTGGATGAGCGGTCTTGGAATAGTTAAAACATCTAATGCCATCAAGACTTCACTTAGCACATCGTACCATTCCGGGCCATCTACCATTTCACTCGCACTGCTAGTTAATCTAACGGCTTCATAGCCAAATTGCATCGTGTCATAATCTTCTAGAATATGTCTGTAAAACTGGATTAAGCGTGCTGACGTTAGTATCCCTAATTCCCCCCTGCCCCGGGTAATAACGATGTCACTGACAGCAAATAGTTCGATTCCACCGGCAAGTTTGCTTTTTTCCCGACGAACGCCCCTGGCCATGACGCTTTTTTTGCCGTCAGGAGTTAGAAGCTGCAAAATCCGATCGGCTTCGCCATAATTTGTCCGGCGCAGCACAATTGCTCGTGTGCGCACCCCGCTCACGATAAGACCTTTTTAACTGCGGCCACCAAGTCCGTCGGTTTCATCGTTGTCTTGTCTAGCACGCGCGCCACGCCATAAGCCTCTAGGTCCTCTGCGGCAATATCGTCAGCACTATTCGTACATAGAATAATAGGGATAACCGCTAGGTCGCTATGAGATTGCAGTTCATGCAATAAGGTAAACGCATTTGGTCCTGATAAAAATACGTCTAAAATAATCGCGTCGGGACGTTTCGTATCGACGTTATCAATTGCGGCAAGCGCATGCGGAACATGCTCCGCTCGAAACCCTGCCTCGTGCAGTGTCCGGACGTGCTGTTCAGCCATCCATTCGTCATCTTCGACAACAAGGATCATAGGTGTTTTTGTCATAATAAACTCAACTGCGTCGATGCGTTTAAATCAACGTAGAACGTTGCACCGTCGCGATGCCTTGTCGCACCAATCTTTCCATGCATAGCTGCGGCAAATTGCCCCGCCACATATAACCCGAGCCCGCTACTGCCAGGCCGGGCGTGAAGTGTTTGCGCCCCAGTGCCGAGCTGCGCCTGTAATCGTTCCCAGATATCAACAGGTATCGCAGGGCCGTAATCGCGTACCGCTAGGCGTATTTTCGAACCATTTTCGCAGCTATTTGCCCGTAGCTCAACAGGGACGGTAGAATCAGCATAATGAAGCGCATTATCACCAAAACCGAGCATAATTCGCCGTAAAAGATCACGATTTGCCACAACTAGATGTGACCGGTGATGGCTCGCGACTCTAATTTCACGTCCCTTAGCTGCATATAGCGGTAACAGTTCGTGCACCACGTCTTCGCAAATTTGCTGGGGATTAAGCGGCTCGACATCAAACAAACTATCCTCTAAACGCGACGAACGTGACAGATCAGTCGTTAGTCGTAGCGCTCGTTCGCTCGTCAGGACTATCTGTCGTAGCATTCGCTGTTTGTCGATGTCACTCAGGCCATCGGCCTCAAGCGCAAGGGATAATTGACGAACTAGGGCGAGTGGCGCTTTTAGCTCGTGTGCTGCCGCAACAACAAAAGACAGGTCACCAAAAAGCGACCCGTCCTGTTTGATTTCACTCTCCCCTATGCGCCCCTTCATACTATATATAGTGTATCAGGTTTGGGGATTCAGTCCCAAGCGTTAGCCGTTAAATTTTATCGTTTTGATAATATTTTCAAAGTCAGGCTTGAATGTGTCAGCGTCAGTACGAAGGGTAATCGTTTTATCGCGAATCTTGTAGATCACGGCAGAGCCACGAATATTTTTAGTAAAGCTGCCGTCAATGCGCGTGCCATTTTGGCCATTCGCACTTGTTGCACTACTTTTTAGATCACCTTTTTTAACAAGAGCATCGTAAGACCCTACAACTTGACCATAGTCCCTCTCTTCGACCAACACACGAAGCGCATATTGCTGCGTAGCGCTTACGGGAGGCACGGTCACAGGATTAAGGTAGGCTTCGTAAGTTCCTTTGCCTTTCGTCACGTCCTGAGCGATATACGCGCTCCAGGTTTTTGGATATATAAATGTCAAACGTCCGTAGTCATCAGGTCCAACAAACTCCCGGTTGGGTTCTTTTTCACGTTCGGCGAATTTTGCTTCATCACTATCGGCTTGCTCTTTTTTAGCTTCGGCTACTGCAAGGTCGACCTTACCGTCAACATTTGTTTTTTGCTCGTTATAGTTTACATATGCCCAGATAGCCGCCGATCCCGCCCCTAGAACAAGAATTGTTAGCCCAATGATAGCGATAAGAGAACCGCTTACTCCACCAAATTCATTTTTATGTTTATATGTCGTCATGGCGTTATTATACTTGTGCTTCCGGGGTGTGTAAAGGGTCAAACCTATACAGGTAGTGCGCGCCTATTTTTTTAACCGGCGTTTGGTGCGGAACTTCAAATGCATAGCTAATAAACATCAGGGGCTTCCCTAGCCGTTTTGACTCACGAGCAACTTTATTTGCCATTTTCGTAATGTCTCTCGACTCGCCAAACGTGTACACGACCGTCGTCGCATTTGGTAGTTTTGCCGACCAAAAATCAGCCAGGTGAATTTTCACATTAGGCTGATTCCTGGAAAACCATCGTGAAATCAGCACCAAAAGAGGATTTAATTCGTATCCCACCGCACTCGCGCCCCTAATTGCCGCTTGCCGTAGCACAACACCATCGCCAGACCCAATATCGACGACCAGATCATGCTTGCCGATTGGATAAAGTTCATCAAAGGCCCGCTTAATATCCCCTTTCTTGCTAGGAACATACGGTGCGCCGCGAAAAACCACAAACCCAAATAGGATGACGATGGCAGCGACGAGCCAAAACCACCACATTACGACGCTTTATCGAACTTTTCTTTAACGGTTTGAATATTATTTTTAAGCGCTTGGAGATCGGTTTCAATTTCCGCTGCTAGTTTTTCTGCTTCCGTAAATTTTTCGAGCGCTAATTCAAGTTCAAAATCTTCGCCGTCAAACCACGCGACCAATTCGTTTAGTTTCGCTGTTTTTTCTGCAATCGTAGGATTATTTTTTGCTGACATGTTGGACCTCCGCTGTGATTAGTATATCTTTTTTTTCAATTTCGATGCTTTTACCTACTGCTATGTCGCCTCGGACCAGCGCGTACCCTCTAGCCAGTACCTTTTGGGGGTCGAATTCGCTAATGACCCGTCGTAGCTGGGCAAGCTGATCGCTACGCTGGTTAAGATGGCGTTCGATTAGGGTTAGTGCGTAGTCAAGATTGGCATAAAGTTCACCTTTTCGAGCCTCAATCGCCTGTTCGGTGCGAGGTAAGAGAGACTGGAGCTGGTTTCTGACGCGACGTATAATTTCAGACTTGTCCGGTACTAGTATTTGCGCGGCATTACTTGGTGTGGCCGCTCGAACGTCAGCAGCGAGATCAGCCAGGCTTTCATCAATTTCATGTCCAACACCGACAAGTGTCGGGATACGGCTAGCGGCAATTTCGCGTACCAGCAGTTCGTCGTTAAACGCGCTCAGATCATCCGCGCTACCACCTCCACGGATTAGCACTATGACTTCGGGTAGAATTTCGCGGGAATTAAAGTATTTTAGTGCGCGGATCATTTGATCGGGTGCGTCGCTTCCCTGTACTTGCACGTGCGCGACGTCAACGTCCAGCCCACCCCAACGGTCGCCTAAAATCTTTATAAAGTCAGCATACCCCGCCGCCTGGGTGCTACTGATAACCGCGACATGTTGGGGCAGTGCAGGTAGGAACCGCTTTCGTTCCGGCGCAAATAGCCCTTCTTTATCCAGTTTTGCGCGTAGTAGTTCGAAACTCTTTTTCAAACTCCCCTCGCCGCTTGGCCGGAGCGCTTTTACCGTCAGGCTGAATTTGCCCCACTGGGTCAGTTTTGGCGTTGCCGTCACGATCACTTTCATGCCGTCTTCGATTGGCACGCGTAGTTGCCATACGGTCATAAAGCAGCCGACGCTTCCACCAGCGTCTTTTATATCAAAGAAAACATATTTTCCCTGATTAACTTTAAAACTAGCTACTTCGCCCTCGACTTCAACACTCGGATACGCGTATTCGAGTGTTTGGTTCGTTAGCGCGATAAAGTCGCTAACGCTAAAGTGTAGGGGGTTTGCTTTTTCCATACTTGATAATCGCATGTTGATAAAATAGATATCCTAGCCCAATAGTCCCAAGCAGAACAAATACACGGGTTAGTACGATACCTGCAATTGCCGCACCCTGCGAAATACCTGCCAGCGCAAGGAACGCTACCATGAGCGCCTCATACGCGCCTGCGCCACCCGGCGTCACGACAAAGAATGCTGCCGATGTCGCCACTCCGTACGCGATCAAAATCGGCGCTGGGTTAACCGGCTCGCCCAGAGCCCAGAACGTAATCATAAATAGCGAGACATCAGCGAGCGTATAGACCACACCCCACATAAGCGGCTTGGCAAGAACCCGCTTATCCCGCATCAATGCATCATAGTCGTGCTGCAGTTCGGTGAAGAATACTTCGACTTTCTCATATATCAAAACGCTTTTTACGCGTCCGAATGTTACCTTTTTGACCAAGCGGTTAGCAGTCTTCGTAAGCCAACGTGCAAATACCACCATACGCCGATGGCTGCTTAGTAAAAACGCCCCTACGACTATTGCGCCTATCATAAGTCCCGCGAGGGCCGAGCTTACCAAAATAATCCATCGGTTGATATTGCCGTCAATCGTCACGACAATAACCGCTATGATTAACAGCGCGATAAATGCCACGAAGCCCATAGCGAAACGAACCATTTGTGCCATGATCGCGCGACCTGGCGACACCCCCAAGTGACCTAGCCGCCAGCCCATATATGAAATACCGCTCACGCCACCGCTTGGCAGAATATGGTTTACGAAGTTCATTTCAAGCGACATGCGAGCAAGTGCAAGCGGCGAGGCTTTTTCGATTGACTTCTTAGCTCGAAGATACGAAAACATCATTTCACCCGAAGCAAAATAGACCAGTAGCTGCCCCGGTATCAAAAGTAAAAGAATCCAAATATTGACTTGTTCCAAAAGCCGCCACGCATGAGCGAGTTCGTGACGTGCAAAAAAAATAATCACCCCGATGAGAATGAACGTCACAACACTCAACCATGCACGAAAAGACATAAGACTAGTATATACTACAAGTATGTATATTGCGATTTTGGGACGACAGCCAGCCCTCAGTATGGCTGAGCTTGAACATTTATATGGCGGCGAGAAAACCCGCTGGTTTTCTGATCAATCCGCGACTGTCGCAACTGACTCGCTTTCCGTCAGCCGTTTAGGCGGAACACAAAAAACCGGGCACGTTGTCATCGAACTAACGCATGCCGACTGGCGCGATGTGAGCACAAAAATTATTCAAACATATTCAAAGGAATGGGCAAGCTTTGACGGCAAGATTACGTTAGGGATTAGCGCGTACGGATTTGATGTGACGCCAGCAGAAGTGCAAAAAACAGGTATCGTCCTAAAACAAAAGCTCAAAAAGAGTGAAGGTGGCAGTCTACGCCTTATCCCTAACCCTGACGTCGCCCTAAACACCGCTACGTCACACCACAATAAACTAGGCTTATCCGCTAATAAAGTTGAGTTACTTGTCGTACGGGCACGTAACGGCCGTGTTCTTGTCGCCGAAAGCACAGGTGCTCAAAACATCACCGCCCTCGCCCTCCGCGATCAAGGCCGTCCTAAACGCGACGCATTCGTTGGTATGTTGCCACCAAAACTCGCGCAAATTATGATCAACCTTGCAGTTCCCGTATCCGAGGAGGCTGACCAACCACAAAAACGTGTTCTCGATCCATTCTGCGGCACGGGCGTCGTGTTGCAAGAAGCAGCTCTTACGGGCTACGCGGTCTACGGTACGGACCTAGCGGAAAAAATGATCGATTATTCACAGACAAACCTAAAATGGCTTGCCGATACGCACAATGTCCATATTGACGCTCAGCTTGAGGCTGGCGACGCGATGACTGCGAAATGGAAGCCGCCTATTGATGCGGTAGTATGTGAAGGCTACCTTGGCCAGCCCTTTAGCGCTCCGCCTTCTCCTAGCAAACGTGACGAGGTGCGTAAAAACTGTAACTACATTATGTCAGGCTTCTTAAAAAACATCGCGGGACAACTTGAGTCAGGTACGCCGCTTTGCGTTGCAATTCCAGCCTGGAAAGACACAAATGGTACATTTACTCACCTGCCTCTTATCGGTGATCTTGAAAAGCTCGGGTACACACGGTATGAGTTTAAAAATATTACCAACAACGACCTTCTTTACTACCGTGAAGACCAAGTCGTAGCGCGTGAATTACTTGTCCTTGTTAAGTCTTGACGAAATACCCCATTTCGCGTACAATAAAACAGATTGATTTTAGAAATTGTAAGGAGTTAGTCCATGTCACACGTTAAAGCAGGTGGTTCAAGTAAGAACATCCACAACAACGCCGGCCGTCGCCTAGGCGTTAAGCGCTTTGGTGGCCAAAAAGTTAGTACGGGTGAAATCCTCGTACGTCAAACAGGTAGCAGCAAAGTTGCTGGTCCTGGTACTTTCGTTAGCAAAAACTTCACCATTCACGCCGCAGTTGATGGCGTCGTGAAGTTCGCTAAGGTTAAAAAAGGCCACTTTACAGGTAAAACTGTTCCTCGTACGCAAGTTAGCGTTGAATAGGTTTATTCTCTAATAAAAATAAGACTGCTTTTTGCAGTCTTATTTTATATACTTTAGTTTTAGTCGCCCATATTAGTTTATGCGCCTTCCATGGAAGACCCCCTCCTATAGACTAGCTTTTCATCCCCAGATGAAATTTGACACGTTCGACAACGTCCCCAATAACAACTTGCGATTTAACAAGATAATCGTCAACGCCTAGCGCTTCGGCACGTTCTTTGTCTTTAGGCTGGCTAAGTGCAGTTAGCATAATCACGCGGATATTGGTCGTATCTGGCGTATTACGCAAGATATCTAACACGTCAAACCCGCTGATCTTTGGCATCATTGCATCAAGTAAAATAAGGTCAGGCTTAAATGCAACCGCAGCTGACAATGCGTCTTCCCCGTTATTTACCTCTTTAATTTCAAAGCCTTCTAGCTCTAGTCGCGATTTATAAACCGCTGCTAGCGCCGTATCATCTTCTACAAGTAAAATCTTTTTCTTTGCGTTGTCGTCCATAACTTCCTCCATAGTACTATAGTGTTGCCCAAAAGCACAAGCTCCTACTTCTCGAGGTAGGCTTTTGCCGCGTCAAGTTGCGGATCTTTACCTGTATTCGTATCAGCTAAGGACATCTCTACCTTTTGATTCGGCTGGATGCCCTCTTTGGTAATATTTTTACCATTCGGCGTATACCAACGCGCAACCGTTACCTTTAGTTTTGTCCCATTCGCAAGGTCAATCACCTTCTGGACAGTTCCCTTGCCAAACGTCTTTTCGCCAATAAGCGTTGCGGTTTTGTAATCCTGAAGCGCTCCTGCAACGATTTCGCTGGCACTCGCGCTTCCGCCGTTTACCAGAATAACCGTTGGAATGCCTGCTAGAATAGAGTCTCCGCCTGATTTAAGCTCTTCAACAACCTTATCGCCTGTCCGTTCGGATACGACCGTCTTGTTGTCCAGCCATAGGCCTGCAACGTCCTGCGCAGCCGTAACATAACCACCACCATTGTCACGAAGGTCCAGGATCACGCTTTTCACGTTCTGCTGCTTGAAGTTCTGAGCTGCCGTGCGAGCCAAACTGCTTGTCTCGCTGTCAAAACGGCTAATGTCCAGAATACCCACGCCATTCTGAATGCTTGCCTGCACGCTTGGATTCGTTACCGTCGCACGAGTAACCGTAAAGTTTTTCGCTTCAGTCCCCCGCTGTACGTCTATTTTAACCGTTGTCCCCACTTCACCCCTAATTTGTTCGGCTGTGCGATCGGACGGCCAATTCTTGGTAGATTGGTCATTAATACCTACAATTACATCACCCGCCTTTAGACCTATCTTTTCGGCAGGATTATCAGGGAGTACTCGAATAATTGTCGGCTGGTCACTACGGACACCGATTTCAGCACCAATTCCTCCGCCAATCTTGCCAGATAAATCATCGTCAAAGGCCTGGGCCTCTTTTGCGTCCATAAACACCGTGTATCGGTCACCTGCCGACGCCACTAGCCCGCGACTAGCACCATCAATCAGCGCGTTCATATCAAGTGAGCCGTCAAAATTCGCTTTTAGATCTTGGTACGTTTTTTGTACCGGAGCTAGATTCAGCGTTCCCGTTTCGACTTTAATGCCCAATAAAGGTGCCGCGACTGCGAAAAGTTCGTTACTACGAGTCCCCGCAACAAACCCAATCACCACGGTAATAGCGATCGTTAAAAAATAAAGATTCCGCGAAATACCATTCGAAGGCCGGTTTGACACCGCCATAGACTGCCCATTTTCTGCCACGTGCTTTTCCCCTATCTAGATTATAAAAACAACTCTTATGATTATAGCGTACCCAGCTTGGAGTACGCTATAGATTCTTGCTCTTTTAAATTTATTACTTGCTAAATCGAAGGAACTGAGTAGCGCTTGTAATCTGGAGATCCATCGTGCTATACCCTGGAACATCACCGTATACGGCAAAGTTATACTGGCTGACACGAACCCAGCCGTTGTGGTAGTTTTCTTCAACGATACCAACGTGTCCTACGCCCGGAACGGCCATGTACGCGACATCACCGTACTGCGCGTCTTGTGGATTGCCCACCACGCTACCGAAGTTACCGTTTGTCGCTGTAGAAATCCATTGGTTCGCGTTGCCTCGGCCGCCACCAAATGCCTTGTATGGAATGCGGTAGCCGTGATTTTCCAACCAGTCAGCCGTGTAGTGTACGCACTCACCCGTAAGGCCTAGTCCCCAAGGATCATCTACATATGAATCCATCCCGTATTGACAATAGTCATATCCACCGCCACAACGCGTATTACCAGACCAATTTCGGTAATTAATAGCATATCCTGTTGGGCTAGAGGTACTGCCTGGCCTAATCGCCGCAAAGGCAATCCGCTGCTGTTCACGTAGGTAAGCAACCTGGCTTTGACGGTCGCTTGAAAGTTTATTGTAGGCAGCTTCTTGACCTTGTGTAGCTGCGAGAACCGCTTGACGTTCCGACTCTTTGTCGGCAAGTGCTTTATGCTGCGCCTTTTGGTCTTCAAGTACGCGTGCTACTTCTATTTTTTGCGATTCTAGTTTCTTCTTTAAGACTTTGATCTCTTCAATGGTCTTAGATACTGTGTCGCGAATTGATGAGCGGTATGATTGTTTGTCGACGTAATCACCAATATTACTGCTGCTTGCAAGCATTTCAAGCGGTGAAATTTTATCATCAACGTATAGGCTGGCGATAGTGTCGCCTAATACTTCCCGGTTCTCAGCGATTTTTTGTTCATTATCGCTAATATCCCTTACGAGTTTATCGTATGTCGCTTGGCTTAAGTCGACACGTGCCTGGATTTGAGACATGTCATTAGTAATGCTCGCCAGTTCTGTCTGGAGCGACTTCGCTTGATTACTCAGCTTGTTTGCTTCGGCCTGATATTGGCCAATCTCACCCTGCAATGCGTTAATTTTATCCTGGTAAGGATCAGCCTTTGCAATTTGCGTCATTTGAAACGTGGTTGTGACCGCTAATATGAAGGCAGCCGCTACCAAGATAATCCTGGTAGTAACAGAGGTAGAAACTGGTGTGGTGGACCGATGTTTCATTAGTTTCGATAATAGCACAAGCACAATAAGCTGTCAATGCTCCTTATGTTAAATTTTTAGGTATTTTCGGGTTGCAAGGAGCGAGGAAATGACGCCGATTACCGCCCCTAGAAGCACCATAGCAAGTAGCACAAATGCGATGTAGGTTGTCATAAAGTCAATCGTAGGCTGTACGGCAACTTCGTAACTTAACAGTCCTTTTGCGGAACTATATAGAATTATTGCGCCAAAGATAGTGGCGAGGATAGCTGCAATGAACCCGTAAACAACCGCCTCTACAACAAATGGTCCGCGGATAAAGCTGCGGTCAGCACCGATCAATTTCATCATTTGGATTTCTTCTTTGCGGTTAAAGATCGCCATGCGAATCGTATTAAACACAATCATCGACGATATAAATACGAATACTATACTAGCGCCCAGCCCCACTTTCTCGGCGAAGCCTACCCAACGACCAATATTCTGGATAGCCGATCGACGCTCTCCCGCAAACGAAGGTTTATTACTTGGATCTTGGTTCTTCTTAAACGTGTCGCTTGTTTTTACGAAGGTATCGAGTTCCGACGTATTATTAATATCGGTCAAACTCACACGGAACGTTCCCGGGAATTTGTTCGTCGCTTCGTTCAGGGCGTCAAGCGCACTTGGTTCGGTTTTGTTTTTCTTGGCAAACTCTTCACGTGCTTCTTGCGGAGAAACATACCTGACATTCGTGACCGTACTTAGTTTACGCAGATCATCACCAATCTTTTGTACGTCTTTGTCAGATACGTCTGTTTTGACGTAAATTGACATGTCGACTTTACTACGGATCTCGCCCACCGTATCAAGAAGCACGTTTCTGGCAGCGACAGTCATAAAAATAACGAGGAGCGTAATCGTCATCACTGCCGTTGCGGCAATCGTTAGCCATGCGTTACGGCTAAAGTTATTAACACCGTAGCGGCACATTCGCATGAACGTAATCCACTGGCGGCGTTTGCGTTTTTGCTGTGCAAACGCTTTTGCATCTAGTTTTCGTTTACTCATTACTGCCTGTAACTCCCCTGTGCTTGGTCGCCCGTCACTTTACCGTGTTCAAGCGTCACGACCCGACGCTTTAATTTGTTCACAATTTCAACGTTATGAGTTGTTAGCAGCACTGTCGTGCCGTATTTATTAATCTTTTCAAGTAAACGTACGATATCCCAGCTGTGCTTTGGGTCGAGATTACCTGTTGGCTCGTCGGCAATAAGAATTTTTGGCTGGCGAACAACCGCACGCGCAATTGCCACGCGTTGACGTTCACCACCAGACAACTGGTGCGGGAAGTTTTTTTCTTTGCCAGTTAATCCTACAAGTTCAATCACTTTTGGCACCGTATTCTTAATTTCACGGTTGGTCATACCGGCAATTTCTAGCGCAAAGGCAATGTTTTCAAATACGTTACGCTGAGGTAGCAATTTAAAATCCTGGAAAACGACGCCAATTTTGCGACGCAGTAATGGAATATGTTTGTCTTTTAATGTGTCGTAATCAATACCGCCGACAACGATTTTACCGCTAGTTGGTTTTTCTTCGCGGGTTAGTAATTTAAGCAATGTTGATTTACCCGCACCACTCGTTCCGACGAGAATAACGAACTCGTTTGGCTCCACATGCAAACTCACCCGATTTATTGCAGGTTTAGTATCACGACCATATGTTTTGGTTACTCTGTCTAAAAGAATCATTCCTATACTTATTGTAGCATAAGCAGTGAGCCTGGCTACCCCTCCAAATGCGCTTCCAGATAGGCATTAATAAAACCGTCAATTTTGCCGCCGAGGACCGCAGTCGCGTCGCGTTCTTCGTATTTTGTACGAGTATCTTTGACCATCGTATAGGGATGTAAGACATAATTTCGGATCTGGCTTCCCCAATTAGCCGACTCGCCTGCCTGGAGGTCTGTAATATTTTCAACATGCTGCTCCATTTGAAGGGCTGCTAATTTTGAGCGCAAAATCTTAAGAGCTGTTTCTTTGTTTTGCAGCTGGCTGCGTTCGTTTTGAATTGCAACGACGATACCAGTTGGAATATGCGTCACGCGCACGGCACTATCGGTTGTATTTACCGATTGCCCCCCGTGTCCGCCTGCACGGTAGACGTCAATTTTTAGGTCTTTGTCGTTTAGAACGACCTCGTCTGGCGTATCGATCTGTGGCAGTACTTCGACAAGCGCGAAACTAGTTTGACGTAGGTTATCACTGTTGAACGGGCTTAGGCGTACTAACCGGTGTACTCCATTTTCGCTTCTGAGTGTTCCGTAGACATACGGTCCGGTAACTTCAATGACACTACTCTTAATCCCCGCCTCGTCAGCGGCCGAGCGTTCAACGATAGTTGTTGCGAAGTTATTTTTCTCGGCCCAACGTAAATACATGCGTTCTAGCATTTCGGTAAAATCTTGCGCGTCCGTGCCGCCTACTCCACTACTCAAACGGATAATGGCGCTATGGTCGTCGTACTCACCGTTAAATAACAGCACTTTTTTACGTGATTCAAATTCTTTTTCAAGCGCCGTTATCTGGCCTTCAAATTCAGCGGTCAGGCTATCATCGCCCAGCTCCATCAGTTCGGTCATATCGCTTGCCTGACTTTTGAGTGTTTGCCATGGTTCGACCATAGATTGAAGTGCGGCAAGTTGTTTGCTTTTATCAGTCGCGTAGGTTGGGTTATTCCAAATCTCAGATGACGCAAGCTCAGTCTCTAGCTCTTTGATCTGCTCCGCTTTTTCATCTATTTTTAGTTGCGTAAATGCTATATCTATAGATTTTGAGAGCTGCTGTAGGCGTTTTAGAAGTGGTTGCATTATAATGCCTCGACAGCTGCAATGAACTGGTCTCCGCGATCGCTATAACTTTTGAACATGCCGAAACTTGCGCATGCCGGACTAAGAATCACGACGTCACCTTCTTGTGATTGGTCGCGGGCAGCTTTTACGATTTGATTCATCGTCACACCAGACCCTAGATTGACCGTTGGCACATTCGTGAGTGAAAATTCCTGCTCAATTTTATTTGCCTCATCGCCAATTAAAATCGCGCATCGGACGTTATTACCATCCGCTGCTTTTGCAACTTCTTCGAACGTTGCGCCCTTGCTTGAGCCGCCTAAAATCACTACTTTTGGCTGCTCGAATGCTTTTATAGCTGCAACGGCACTACCTGGAGTAGTAGCAATACTGTCGTCGTAATACAGCCGTCCTTCGAGTTCACGAACGAATTTGAGACGATGATCTAAGCCATGAAAAGCACGAAGTCCACGCTCGACTGCATCACGATCAGCCCCAAATCCAGACATTGCCGCATTAATCGCAGCACATGCATTATCAATATTATGTTTTCCTGGAAGCTGCAAAGCATCAAGTGGGCATATGACACAATTATCCTCTACGAAATCACCCTCTTCAACATACACCGACATATCGTCAGTCGGGTCATTGTATGGATGAGCGTTCGGATATTCATTCATGTCAGCTATCTGACGTGAAAATTTGTTAGTTGGATGATAAAAACAAATATCTTTTGCTGTTTGATATCTGCGAATATTTGATTTTGCAGCAATATATTCCTCAAAGTCAGCGTGAATATCTAAATGGTCGGGCTCGATCATTAGTACGACAGCGACAGCAGGGCTTTTTTCAAGATCCCATAGCTGGAAACTACTTAATTCATATACGATAATATCTTCGGGCTTGACCTTATCAAGCACGTCAAGCGCTGGCACGCCAATGTTGCCAATTAAATGAACGGTCTGGTCGGCTTCTCGTAGAATATTCGCAATTAAACTACATGTTGTCCCTTTGCCCTTGCTTCCTGTGACACCGATGATCGTGCCTGAGCATTTAGCGAAAAACTCATTCGTTGCCGACCAAACTTTACCGTTCGTTTTGATCTTATCAGGTGCAAGGCTGGCTGTACGCACGACCAAATCAAAATCTGAAAGTTTTTCAAACGCGCTTTCACCCAAAATCGTTGGAACACCGCTCGGCAGATCGTCTATACTTTCGCGCTCATCAACAATCGTTACGTCGCCCTGACTAGCAAAATACGCGTAGTTGGACTTTCCCTCAAGTCCGTAGCCGGCAATCGCAATCTTCATATAGCTATTTTACCTCTTTTCAAACAGAGAGGCTAATTTGTCGTTAAGTTCTACCAGTTCGCTCTTTTCGCCGCTGCTGACACCGGCAAGTACCCACGCATCACTCGTAATGAATTCGCGTGCGGTATCGATAATACATTCTCGTGTTGTTTGCCGGATAGATTCAGGCACTTTCTCGTAATCTTTAACGACACCGTCAGCGAAATAACGGCCAATATAAAAGTTGCTGATTTGCGCTACTGTTTGCGCGCCCATTTGGTAACGGCCAAGTGCATAAGATTTTGCCGCTTCAAGTTCTTGTTCGGTAATTTTTCCGTCCATGACAAACTTCATCTCGCGAACGATAATATCGAATAACGCGTCGGCCGTATCGAGGTTCACTTGTCCCCCAAAGTCCCAACTGCTGTCGTGGAATCCTACGGACGTGTCCGAGAAGACACCGTATGCGAGACCTTTTTTACGTGCAGCACCATAAATTCTCGAGTGCATCGTTCCGGTCAAAATCTGATCAAGGCAGTTCATTGATTCGGCTTCTTCGTCGGTTAATTCACGTGGCATTGTCATCGAAAGGCCGAATGTCAGGTTAGAAGCTTCTTTGCGACGGATAAGCGTTGGGTTACCGCTTGTTAGATCGTCTTTTGGCACCGCAAAGCGTTCGCCTTTTGGTAATTCCCAATCTTCTAGCTGGCGTTTGATCTCACTCTTTCGTCCCTGTAATTTACCGGCAATGACAAAACACATATTTTCTGCCGTATGCGTGCGTTTATGATGTTCGCGGATATCAGATAATTTTACGTTTGGAATCGTCTGTAGGCGCTGCCAAAACGTATAGACATCTTCGCCAAGAAGCTGCTGAATTTTTGGCCATAGCACACGGTTATGATTATTAAGGTAGCCCGTAAGTTCGCTTTTAACATTGCCTTTCTCAGCTTCTAGTTCCTCTGCGTTAAATTTTGGCTGGCAGATTGCCACGCGTTGCAGCGCAAAAATACGTTCCCACTCAAAATCAGCACAGTCGGCAACATACACCATAGAAAGGTCACTCGTATAGGCATTGTGATACGCGCCGTTTTTCGTAAATTCGGCCTCGTATTCGTGTTCCGATTTGAACTGAGCGTTAGCCCCGAATGCCATATGCTCCATCACGTGAGCCGTTTCGTAGATGTCCTTGTTGCGAACATAGCGGTTTCCAGCACGGAACTGGAACTGAAAACTCATCACGGTTGCGCCTGGGATATCAATTAAAAGACCTCGTGCGCCATTGCTCAACTTCACTTCTTCAATACTGTGCTTCAAAACCCTCTCCTACTCGCCACTCTGATAAAAATACTACCGTCTATTGTGACACTTTTTTGAAGGGATTACTACCTCTTAACATGCCGGTTTAGATAAAATAAATATTGACATAATTAGTAACATATGATATATTTCACGTCAATGCAGCAATGCAGACTCATCATTCGAGAAGAAAGTGCAGGGTGTTCAACATGGCCTTCGTCTATTACAACGTTCCGCCCAGCCAGACGCCCCGAGTGGGCAGCATCCGGTGGGCACCTGTCCTCTGGTCGACGATCGCGGTAGTGGCGGTTGCCACCGCGCTGCTCGTCCGGTACTACCCGAACTAGCCCTTCGGCGCTCTACGATGAAAAACCCGGTTTCTCGCCGCGCAATTTGCGCCGAGAAACCGGGTTTTCAACTTTCAGAGTAACTTTTTATTTACGGTTTTTCTTACGGTTTTGACGCTGAGATTTCTTTTTCTTACGAGCGTCATTTTTTTGTTTGCTTACTTCAGCAGCTGTTTTAGCTTTTTTAGTACCGAAGTCTTTGTCGCGATTCTGTTCGCCGCCAGTAACTTCGTTAACGCCCCGCTCGATTGCATTAGCAGCAAGTCGGGTTAGTTCGGTTTCGTGCTCTTCGTCTTCTTCGGCAATGGCATCATGTTTATGGACATGCGTCACAGCACGAAGTACTTCGTCGCGAAGTGTCATTTGCAAACTATCAAATAGTTTCTGCGATTCAGAACGATATTCAACCAGAGGGTCACGCTGACCAACGCTGCGCCAGTGAATTCCCTCGCGAAGGTGCTGCATATTTTCAAGGTGCTGCATCCAGAGCGTGTCCAAAACCTGCAGGTAAATGTCACGTTCGACTTTACGAACAATATCTTCACCTAGTTCTTTTTCTTTACCTTTGTAAAATGTGGCTGCTTCTTTTTGTGCTAATTCAAATCGAAGCTTGTCTTTTTTCTCTTCACCGATTGCTTTGATTTTCTTGTCGCTAATTGGGAAAACAATCTCGAATTCTTCGACAAAATTCTTGTTATTTTTAGCTGGAACAGTTGTAAGTTCACGAAGCTTGTCATCCATCAAACGCTGGATTTCCGACTTGATATCTTGGCCTTCCAAGATCTTGCGGCGCATCATATAGACAACACGACGGTGTCGGTTGATCACGTTGTCGTACTGGACAACATTTTTACGCGTGTCGTAGTTGTAGCCTTCGATACGTTTTTGAGCTGATTCGAGCGTTTTTGAAACAGCTTTGTTTTGTATAGGCTGGTCTTCATCGACGCCTAAACGTTCCATTAGGCTAGCGATTCGCTCGCCTTGGAAAATACGCATCAGGTCATCTTCGGTCGATACGTAGAACTGCGTTTCACCAGGGTCACCCTGACGTCCGCCGCGTCCACGCAGCTGGTTGTCGATACGGCGGGATTCGTGTCGTTCTGACCCGATAACCACCAGACCGCCTAGTCCTACGACATCCTTGCCAAGCTTAATGTCGGTACCACGACCGGCAATGTTGGTTGCAAGTGTAATCGCGCCCTTTTCACCCGCTTTTTCAATAATCGCGGCTTCGCGTTCGTTATTTTTCGCGTTGAGGATTTCGTACGGAACTTTTTCTTTGTCTAACCAACTAGCAATCAGTTCGTTCTTTGAAATCGATGCCGAACCAACCAGAACTGGTCGTCCTACTTTGTGGTATTCCTTGATCGCGTCGGCAACAGCCTTCAGCTTGCCCTTTTCCGTTTTAAAGATCAGGTCTTCGTGGTCGATACGCTGAATTGGACGGTTCGATGGAATCTGAATGACATCCAAACTATAGATTTGCTGGAACTCTTCGGCTTCAGTAAACGCCGTACCTGTCATACCGGAAAGTTTTGCATATAGGCGGAAATAGTTCTGGAACGATACGGTTGCAAGCGTCATGCTTTCTTGCAACACTGGTACTTTTTCTTTGGCTTCGATTGCCTGGTGAAGTCCTTCGTTATAGCGACGTCCTTGCATCAAACGGCCGGTATGTTCGTCCACAATGACCACTTCACCATCGTTAGTTACGACATAATCTTTGTCACGCTTGAACAATGTTTGCGCGCGAAGTGCTTGGTCCATATGATAGACAGATCGTACATATTCTGGGGTGTATAAGTTTTTTACTCCGAGTAGTTTTTGCACTTTTTCGACGCCTTCGTCGGTCAGTGCAACGCTACGGCGCTTTTCGTCTAAAACGTAGTCATCCGGGACTAATTTCGCAGCAATCTTAGCGAATTGCAGATAACTTTCTGGGTTTTCAGCAGCAGGTGCGCTAATAATAAGCGGTGTCCTGGCTTCGTCAATCAAAATTGAGTCAACCTCGTCCACGATCGCAAAGTGAAGGTCGCGCTGGCGCAACAGGTCAACTTCGTTTGCCATGTTGTCGCGAAGGTAGTCAAACCCGAATTCATTGTTCGTACCGTAGGTAATATCAGCGGCGTAGGCTTCTTTACGAGTGACAGGACGCAGTTTACGCATACGCGGGTCATCGTGATCCTCGTTGTTGTAGTCCTTGTCGTAAAGAAAAGATGCGTCGTTGATAATAACACCCGTCGACATGCCCAGGAAGTCGAAGAGCTCTCCGTTCCAGCCAGCGTCACGTTGCGCTAGGTAATCGTTTACCGTGACTAAGTGCACGCCTTTTTCTTCAAGTGCATTCAGGTAGGTTGGAAGCGTTGCGACCAGCGTCTTACCTTCACCTGTTTTCATTTCAGCAACGTTGCCTTCATGAAGCGCCATACCACCAATAAGCTGCACGTCGAAATGACGCATGCCAAGTACGCGGTCGCTAGACTCACGAACCAATGCAAAAGCATCAGGTAATAGCTGGTCTAGCGTTTCACCTGCCGCTAACCGTTTTTTTAGTTCGGCCGTCTGCTTTTTGAGATCGGTCTTGCTCATCGCCTTGTATTTATCGGTGAGTGCATTAATCGCACCAACCTTTTTTTGCAACGCTTTTAATATCCGTGTTTGCGGATCACCAAAAATCTTCGTTAGTGCCTTCTGTCTTGTGACCATCGTTATAAACCCCTCACGTCTGAAATTTCTGTCAAATACTACCTTGTATTATACGCTGTTTGGGTTTGATATAAAAGTAGTTACAAGAGGTGTTTTCTGCTAGCTAATTACTTTCGCGGGCGTAACTTCGTTTAAAACGGCTCAACATCCCGCGGCGTCCAACATGAGGCACTGTTGCTTCTTTGTATTTATGTAATTGCGCGACAATTTTAGCCTCGACGATATCAATCGCCGCAAGTACATTGACTGTTGAATCTTTGGCGGTCAACATTTTATCTGGCACGTGTAGAATAACTTCAGCTTCGTATTTGTTGCCGTGGTCGCGGTTTACTTCGCGTAGTTTTACCTCTGCTGTTACGCTTTTTCTCGCGTGTTTGGGCAGATAACGATCGAGCCTGCCTATCTTTTTGGTGACGTATTTCTTTGTCGTACTGTCAAGGTCGAATTTGACACCAGTGATATCGATTGCTTCAATCATGCTACCCTCCTATAAGGTTAGGTCTTGTACAACTTATTATAGCGCGAATTAGATTATTGCGCGACCGCCCATGTACGGGCGAAGGACTTCTGGGACGGCTAATTTACCGTCATCCGTCTGGTTGTGTTCCATGATTGCTACAAGCGAACGAGCTAACGACACTGCCGTTCCATTGAGCGTATGCATCATCTCAACCTTGCCCTCCTTGCGACGAACACGAATATTTAAACTGCGCGCCTGAAAATCCGTACAGTTAGAACAGCTCGTCAGCTCGCGGAATGCTCCGTCTACGATTGACCAATACTCAAGGTCGTATTTCTTTGCGGCAGGCGCACCAAGGTCGCCACTTGCGATGTTAATAATATGGTACGGAACACCAAGTGTCTGCCAAAGCTCTTCTTCGATCGCAAGAATCCGTTCGTGCATTTCAGTACTTTGCTCGGGTGTCGTAAACGCATACATTTCAAGCTTATTAAACTGATGCACGCGGAAAAGACCGCGACTGTGTTTGCCGTATGTTCCCGCCTCTTTACGGTAGCAAGGACTCAGTCCCACATATAAAAGTGGTAATTTGTCTTCATCAATAATTTCATCGGCGTGGTATCCAGTTAAAGGCGCCTCGGACGTTCCAATGAGTGTCAGGTCCTCACCCTCGATAAAGTACTCATTGCTCTCAATGCTGCTTTTTGGAGCGAATCCAGCACCTTGTGCTATCTTTGAATTCACCATGTGGGGCACGGTCATAAAAGTAAAACCTTTTTTAGTAACAAAATCGAGTGCAAATTGCGTAATAGCGTTCTCTAAAAGCGCTAGATCACCTTTTAGATAATAGAACTTCGCACCAGCAACTTTTGCGCCGCGTTCAAAATCAACCCAGTCACGTGACACGGCATAATCTAAGTGATCAATCGCACCAGTTTCTTGCGCTCCCCATCTTTTAACCTCAACGCTGTCTTCTTCAGCACCGATAGGCACGTCAGAAAACATCATGTTTGGTAATTGGTCCAGGCGAGACATCAGCTCAGTCTCTGCTTCTTTTAGTTTTACTTCCAAGATAGCAAGCTCTTCGCGAAGGTTTTTCCCTTCGGCAATAAGTTCATCAGATGGTTTGCCACCCTTCATTTGAGAAGCGATTTCATTTCGTCTTTCACGCAGTTCATCTGCTTGTTTTTGCAGTTCACGCTTACTGGAATCCCACTTCAAAAGCTCGTCAACACTGACGTTATAGCCTTTATTTTTAGCATTGGTCTGCACTTCATCGGCGTGCTCACGGACAAAACGGATATCTAACATAGTCCTATTGTAACAAAAACCGCCCCTAAAGGCGGTAGTTTTTGCTGAGAAGTCCTTCTATTCCGTACGAAGAGCTTCAATCGGGTCAAGTTTAGCTGCTCGGCGAGCTGGTAGATAGCCCGCAGTAATCGCGATAATGATCAAAACAACGATAAGCAAGGCAATTGGCAGTGGCTGAAATACCAATATATGGCTATCGTCTGCAAGACTAAGCTGCTTGGTAATCCAAGGGTTCAAAAGCGTACCAACGATCACCGCTAGACCCGATCCAAGAACGCCACCCAAGAAGCCAATCCACGCTGCTTCATATCGGAACAGTCGGGCTATGTCACGTCGACGCGTGCCTAAGGCTTTCATCAGGCCAATTTGCTGCGTACGTTCAAGCACACTGATGTACATGGTGTTGATAATCCCAAACACACTCGCAAATAGCGCTAGGACACCAAAGCCGATGACGATGCCCTGTAGAATATTAACAATCGTAAATAGAAATGCCTGTAGGTCCTTGGCAGTTTGCGTAGGATAGCCTTCCTTTTCAAGTTGAGCTTTGACGTCCTCGGGTGTCTTGCCATCTTTCACAAGCGCAGATGCCGCCATGTATTTTTGGTAATTAGCAGTCCCTTTAGTTACGTATTCTGATAATTCACGGGCTTGGCCGTCTGAAACCATCAGCGCACCACCCGTTACAAATGCTAGTGAAGATTGCTTGGCTAATGCTCGTATTGTATACGTTACATCTTTAGTCTCACCCTGTGCCAATTTTGCCAAGCCCGCAGGACCTTCCGTGGCAATAATCTGGTTGATCTCAGCTTCGGTCGGCTGTGCTGCCGGTTTTGCAACCGTTAACGTTACTTTTTTGCCGATTAGGGCTTCTTTACTCGGCACGACTTTATTCTTAACTAGAATGTCGGCGAATGCCTCTGGCATGACGACATCACCGTCTCCGATCTGTGTTCCGAGAGCAGGCAAATTACCAGCAGCTGTCTCGCTACGGATTGTTGAATCATACATTTGCACCAAACTTGTATACTTTTTCGCATCACCTTCAACGCCAAAGTAGCGGATAGTCGGCTGGTAAGATGGTTGTACGTCTTTAAGGTCAGGATTTTCACGAAGCTTATCGATATCTTTTTGAGTCAACTGCTTGAACGTCTGCCCTTCCATACTCGTCAGGTCAGGATCGTACTCGCGTAGTGCATCTTGGCTACCACCTTGACCAACGACCGCCTTATCTTTAACAATAAGCAGCGCTTGAGGATTAATATTTGATCCAATTAGCTTGTCGGCGTATTGACGCGAACCTTCTCCGGCCGCTAGTGAAAGCGTCAACGTAAATGCACCTACGGCAATCGCCATACTTGTAAGTAGTGTTCGGACTTTGGCGTGTCGCAAACTACGACCTGCGCGGCGGGCAATATCACTCGTTTTCATAACTGTACCTTTCTTGAAGTAACGTTCTTTAGATCAGCAGCATGACCTTTCTTCTCAATAGATTGGACTTTCCCGTCTTTGATGTGGATTTTGATATCACATTTAGCTGCTAGTTCAGGGTCGTGCGTAACAATAATCAATGTCGTACCAGTCGTGCTATCAAGGTTACCAGTTGGTTCGTCAGCAAATAAAATCTGAGGATCGTTTACGATTGCGCGCGCAATTGCAAGACGCTGTTTTTGACCTCCGGAAAGATTCCGGGCACGGGATTTTTTCTTGTCAGTAAGCTCGACCGCGGCAAGCGCCTGGTCGACTTTAGCGCGACGCTTACTTCTTGATAGGTTCGCGATTTCAAGTGGCAAGCTAACATTATCAAAACAACTTTCATTAGCCTGCACGAAAAACGACTGGAAAATAAAGCTCATTTTGGTAGCTCGAAATTTGTCGATCTGTTTGGTCTTTAGTTTTAAGATATCTTCACCGTCAACTATAATTTCACCTGTTTCTGGCCGGTCAAGTCCGCTCATAACATGCATCAATGTGGATTTGCCACTACCAGACCTACCAAGGATAGCAACACTTGCTCCATCTGGAATGGAAAGGGTTACATCATCTAGCGCCGTAAACAGATTCTGTTTCTTCCCATATGTTTTCGTAACGTTTTTAACTTCGATCATTTTTTTCTCCCTCTACTAATAATCTCATACATGTTAGATCAGCGGATTCTATTGCCTGGTTCGCGCCATTAACGACTAGGCTTCCCGTGCTCCATAGACTTAGATGTGACTGCATACCGGAG